>Ga0209062_1000068_pt1 | contig 396410 bp, 350 predicted proteins | sample Coa_R2_2_FD_187158 | JGI IMG/M metagenome (GOLD analysis project Ga0209062, IMG submission 187158) | Surface soil microbial communities from Centralia Pennsylvania, which are recovering from an underground coalmine fire - Coalmine... | ecosystem: Environmental > Terrestrial > Soil >...
TCCCCTGGACCCTATCCCCGCTCACCGTGATCCGCACGCGAGAGCAACGCTCTCAATAGCGTTAAGCTTTTTAGTGGTAGGTAAACTCGTCAGGGGTGGCGCCTGCCCCCATTAATGGCGTAGAGCCTAACTGTTCTTGGGATCGGGGTTGCCCCCGGAATTGGCGTAGAGCCTTGAAATCATGGTGGGCCCGTGGCGACTCGAACGCCAGACCTCTACCGTGTCAAGGTAGCGCTCTAACCAACTGAGCTACGGGCCCTTCTTGGCTGGAAATCGAAGTATACCATGGGGGCCGGCGGGCGCCGGCCCCTTTTGGCTTAGAACGTGTACAGCAACGTGCCGGGCGCCGGTTCGGCGGGGCCGCCGGCCGTGACGGCTTCGCCTTCCGCGTTCACCTGGCGGTAGTAAATGCCGGTATCGCCGAGATAGACTTCCAGATCCGCCGGGCGGGGCAGCGTGCCTTGAATCAGCGATTCCGAAAGCGGATCCTCGATGTACTTCTGCAGCGCGCGGCGCAGCGGGCGGGCGCCATAGCTGCGATCGGCGCACGTCTTTTCGAGGATGTACTTGGCGGCTTCCGGTGTCAGCCGGATCTTCACCTGTTTGGCCACCAGGTTCGCGTTCACCTGGTTGACCATCAGGTCGATGATCTTGATCAGGTCGTCGTCGGTCAGCGAGCTGAACAGGATGATTTCGTCGAGGCGGTTCAGAAATTCGGGATTGAACGCCTTCTTCACTTCGCCCCGGACCAGATCCTCCACCTTGCCCGGAATGCCTTCTCCGGCCGGCGCCGAGAATCCCAGGTGGCCGCGCTTTTCGAGGAAACGCGCGCCCAGGTTCGAGGTCATGATAATGATCGTGTTCTTGAAATCAACCTGGTTGCCGAGCCCGTCGGTCAACTGGCCGTCTTCAAACACCTGCAGCAGGATGTTGTAAATATCCGGGTGCGCCTTCTCGATTTCATCCAGCAGGATGATCGAGTAGGGGTTGCGTTTGACGCGCTCGGTGAGCTGGCCGCCCTCTTCGTAACCCACGTATCCGGGAGGCGAACCGATGAGCTTCGAGACCGAGTGCTTTTCCATGTACTCCGACATGTCAAAGCGGACCAGGCTCTTTTCGCTGCCGAACAGGAACGAAGCCAGCGCGCGCGCGACTTCGGTTTTGCCGACGCCGGTTGGTCCCAGGAACAGGAACGACCCCGCCGGGCGGCTGCTCGATTTCAAGCCCGCGCGGGAACGGCGGATGGCGCGCGCCAGGGCGGAGATCGCTTTTTCCTGGCTGATCACGCGCTTGTGCAGCTCCTCCTCGATCCGGAGAAGCTTCGTGATCTCCTCTTCCTTGATCGAGGTCATCGGCACGCCGGTCCAGCGGGCGACCACCTCTTCGATGTCGTCCTTGGTCACGCAGCCGGTGGAGGAATCGTCCAGATTGTACTTCTCGCGCAGAGCGCGCATGTTCTCGCGTTCCTTGCGTTCTTCATCGGAATAGAAGCGCGCCTTCTCGAATTCGTGATTCGCGATGGCGTTCTCCATGCGGTGCACGATGAACTTGATGCGCTTCTGAATGTCGGCCAACTCGGCCGGAAGCGTGGTCTGGCGCAGCTTCACGCGGGCGCCCGCCTCATCGATCAGGTCAATCGCCTTGTCGGGAAGATAGCGGTCGGGGATGTAGCGGCTGGAGGTGTAGACCGCGGTCTCGATGGCCTCATCCGTGTAGGCCACCGCGTGGAATTTTTCATAGCGGTCTTTGATGCCGAACAGGATTTTCACCGCGTCGCTTTCGGTCGGCGGCGGGACCTTCACCGCCTGAAAGCGTCGCTCGAGCGACCGGTCTTTTTCAATGGATTTCCGGAATTCCGCCGGCGTGGTGGCGCCGATGCATTGAATTTCTCCGCGGGAAAGAGCGGGTTTCAGAATGTTTGCCGCGTCCAGCGAGCCCTCCGCCGAACCGGCGCCCACCAGCGTGTGCAGCTCATCGATGAAGATGATGGCATTCTGATTTTCCATCAATTCTTTCATGATGGTTTTCAGCCGCTCTTCAAACTGTCCGCGATATTTGGTGCCGGCCACGATGAGGGAAAGGTCGAGCGCCAGAATGCGTTTGTCGGCGAGGAACGATGGCACATCGCCTTCCGCGATGCGCTGCGCGAGGCCCTCGACAATCGCGGTCTTGCCCACGCCCGGCTCGCCGATCAGCACCGGGTTGTTCTTGGTGCGGCGGCAGAGAATCTGCACCACGCGCTCTAGTTCGTAATCGCGCCCGATCAGCGGATCGAGCGTATTGTCCATGGCGGCTTGCGTGAGATCGCGGCTGAACTCGGCGAGCAGCGAGCTTTCCTTCGGGCGAGCCGAAGCGACCTTTTCGCTTTGCGAGCGGGCCAGTTCCTCGCGGATCGCCGAAAGCCGCAGGCCGCGTTCGTGCAGGATTTCGGCCGCGAAACATTTTTCTTCGCGCAACAGGCCAAGCAGCAGATGCTCGGTCCCAATGTGCTTGTGATTCAAACGCTCGGCTTCCTCGGCCCCATAAGCCAGAACCCGCTTGCATTCATGGCTGAGCGGAAGATCCACGGAAGTGGACACCTTTTCGCGAATGGTGGTGTGTCCTTCAATTTGCTTTCGAATGGATTCCACCGCGGCATGAGAACGCAGGAACCGGTTCGCCAGCGCCTTATCTTCGCGGAGCAGCCCCAACAGCAGATGCTCCGTTTCAATAAAAGGGCTGCCGAACTGGCTGGCCTCGTACCGGGCAAAGAAGATTACCCGCCGCGCCTTTTCCGTGTATCGCTCAAACATAGACCGTGAAGCCCCCTACAACTCTTAAGATAACCCGGTTCGGTTCGAGTTGGCGTGCCAATCGGTTAACCCGTTACCAAACCGCCATTTTGCAAACTGAGAACGCGATCACAACGCCGGGCGAACGAGAGATTGTGAGTGACAAGCACGGAGGTGAGCTGGTGCGTGCGGTGCAGACCGGCAAGCAGATCGAACACCATCTCTCCGGTGCGAAAGTCGAGATTACCGGTGGGTTCATCGGCGAGCAGAACCGACGGGCGGCCAACCAGGGCCCGGGCTAGTACTACGCGCTGTTGTTCACCGCCGGACAGCTCGCCGGAGCGATGCGACGCCCGCGCGCCCAAGCCGACTTCTTCCAGCCGGGCCAGGGACTCCGACGCCGCCTGGCGGTGCGGGCAGCCCCGGATCAGCAGAGGCATCATCACATTCTCCAACGCCGTGAACTCCGGTAAGAGATAGTGGACCTGCCAGACGAACCCGATTTTCCGGTTGCGAAAATCTGCTTGCGCGGTATCTGTGAGCCCCGAAATCGCGGTACGTCCGTAGTATATCGTGCCGCTCGAAGGCCTGTCCAGAAGACCCAATAAGTGGAGCAGCGTCGATTTGCCCGCACCCGATTCGCCGACCAGCGCGAGCATCTCGCCGGGCTGCACTTCGAGATTGATTCCGGAAAAGACGACCAGGTCCGACGTGCCGGACCGGTACACTTTGCTCAGATCGCACGCGCGGATGCACGGTTCGGGCATACTTCCGTTTACGATAACAGCTCCGGCGGCCCGGCCTCGCGGCGTCAAAAAAACCCGGCTGCGGCGGGCTTCCCTGCCGCAGGCCGGGGGAGGAGAGAAACTAGGAATCCCGTCGGGCGGGCATCGATTCTAAGCGCAAATGATGGCGGGCCGCCGGGAAAAGGCCGGCGGCGCTCAATGCATACAGATCCGGCGGCTGAGCGGAGGGCGCCGCCGCCGGCATGGATGGTGGGGTGACTGCGGGGGATGCTGGCTGGAATTGAGTGAGGATTTGGGCGTATTTCGTTCCGGTGTGTCGGATGCCGGCGGAAGTCCCCGCGGCTCCGGTCGCGGTCCTGGTGGCAGGCTGCGGACGCGCCAAGGCGCCCGGTCGATGGCCCGTGGCAATGATGACCCGGCAGCAGCTTCCGCTCATAAGGACTCTTTGCGAACGATACGATTAGACGGCCGGATCTGTCTGCAATCAATCATCGAAAAGGCTAATAGAGGCGGGGTTATCGAAGGTTAATGCGGACCCAAAAAAGAAGCGGGACGGCTGAACGCCGTCCCGCTTCTCCTTGCCAATGCGTTCGCGCTTTAGTATTGCCGGGGCGCGGCCGGCCGCAACGGGGTGGGGAACCGAGTGACCGGCTCCGGCCGTTCCGCCGGCTTCTCCAGAACCAGCGAACGCAGCCCGGGCATCGGGGTGGCTCCGGCGCGCTGGCCTTTCTCGGCCACCGGAAGCTGGCCCGTTGTCAGGTTCTTCAACCCGAACAGAGCCAGTTCAAAGCGATCCTTGACTCCGACCTTCTGGAACAAGCGCGAGAGATAGACCTTGACGGTGCCTTCGGAAATCATCAGCGTGCTGGCGATCTCCTTGTTCTTGAGCCCTTGGGACAAAAGGCTCACCAGTTGTCCTTCCCGCTGTGTGAGCGCTACACGGCGGGCGCACAGGAAGCTGTCGGTCAACGCCTTTTCGAACCACAGCTCGCCGGCTTGCACCTTCTGGAGGCACTTCACCTGGAGATCGGTGGGGAGCGTCTTGCGCAAAATGCCGCGCACTCCGAGACCCATCGCCTGGAACGCCAGCTCGGTCGAAATCGAGTTGACCCACAGCACGATCTTGCAGGTCGTCATGGCGTGCTTGAGTTCGCTCATTACGCCAAACGTGATTTCGGGAGTGAGGTCCATGAGCACCAGGTCGGGCGATCCGTGAGCGATCTGCTCCATCAAGCCTGCTACGGTGCTGCAGGTCGGCAGAAGTTCGAAATTCTCAACCTGCCGTAAGACGGATTCGAGTCCCTTGGCCAGAATCGGTTCGTCGCTGTATAGAAGAATTCGCGTCATCGTTCCCATCTCCACCCCTGAAACGCCGCTTTTTGTTGCCAGCTTCCTTACGGATAGGAGCTAATTTTTGGCTAATATCGGCGATTCAATTCTGCATTTTGCCCTCATTTACTTCGGTTGTCAACAGATAATTAGGAAAAAAGACGGCTAATTTGAGAGGATTATTTTCAAATATTCGGTAACATCTTTATTCGCGTGCCGGTTGCGGCCGCAGGCAGGTTTCAAGCGTGGGAGCGGGCTCGCGGGCATCTCTGGGATCCGCTGCGCGGCAGAAAAACACCCGCCTCATTTTCCTCCTTTATGCTGCTGAAAAGCGGCCGGATCCGGACCGGAATTCATCGTTTTCATTGTGCTAACCTTCGCCAGCGGCATCCTATCACCCATTTGCGATATTGAACGGCCCTTCTTTCGACGCTACATTCGCGAATGTCGTAAGCCGGCCACACATGAATACCGCGAACAGGCGCGAGAGCCCGCGTATTGATATCAAACTCCGCTGTCACATCACTGCTCCGGCGTTGTGGGCGCAGAGCGATGTGTATACGGAAAATATCAGCCGCGGTGGAATTCTGATCGGCTGGCGGGGAGAGGCGGGTTCGCGGCTGCCGTCGCTCGGGCAGATCGTCACCGTGGAGATCGAGCTGCCGGCGAATCATGGGTTCGGCCAAAAATGTATTCACTGCCAGGGCACGGTGATTCGCCTGGCGCAGCCGCGGCAGGACGAAGCCCGCGTGGCGCTGCGCGTGAATTACATGGACTTCCGGTCGTTTCACGAACGGCTGCAGTCGCTGCAGGCCTTACAGCCGGTGGCGGCGGAGTGGATGGCCTGATATGCAGCCGGCCAAACCCCCGTTCGCGTTCCGCCTGCTGCCGTCGTTGACCGACATCGCGTTTTTGATGCCGATCGCGTTCCTGTTCGCGCGCATGGGCGGGGTCCACACGCTGCTTTCGGATTGCGATACGGGCTGGCACATTCGCACGGGCGAATGGATCGTGAGCAACCACCAGGTTCCGATGCGCGACTTCTTCTCATTCACCAAGGCCGGTCAGCCCTGGTATGCGTGGGAGTGGCTGTCGGAGGTGGTGCTGGCCTGGTTGAACAGTCACGGGGGGCTGGCCACCGTGGTGATGGCGGCCATTCTGATTATTTCGGCCACCTTTACGCTGCTGTTCCGGCTGGCGCTGCGCCGCTCGAATCCGATCATCGCGGTGCTGGTCACGATGCTGGCGACCGCGTCGTCGGCGATCCATTGGCTGGCGCGGCCGCATCTCTTCTCTCTGTTGTTCATGGTGCTGTTCTATTGGGCCTTGGAGAACGTGCGGGAAGGCCGTGCGCGGTTTTGTGGGATTCCCCTGCTGGCGATTCTTCCCGCCGTGACTGTCCTCTGGACCAACCTGCACGGCGGGTTCTTCATCGGGATACTGATGCTGGCTGGCTACGGGGTTGGCGAACTCCTGAAATTTGCGCTCGTCGCCGATCGGAGCCAGGCTCCGGCGGCGCGGCTGCGTGCCCGCCAGTATTTCCTGTCCGCGGTCGGATGCCTGGCGGCGAGTCTGGTGAATCCCTATTTCTACCGGCTGCACGTGCATGTCGTGCAGTACCTCTCGGACCCGTTTCAGGCCCAGCACGTCGTCGAATTCCTGACCCTCAGCTTCCACCATCCGGTGGCGATCTTCTTTGAGACGTTGCTGATTCTCTCCGCCGCGGCGGCCATCTGGCACGCCGCGCGGGGCAGTTACACGGAAGCGGTTCTGGTGTTGATGTGGGGGCACGCGGCGCTGCTGGCATCGCGCAACGTTCCGCTGTTTGCCATCATCGCTGCGCCGATCGTCGCCTCGGCGGCCGACGCGTGGCTGAAAAAGATTCCCGAACTGCCGGTGGCGGAATGGTTGCGCGCCTCCGGGCGGAAGCTCGTAACGATCGCCGCCGAAACGGCGGAAACGGATTCCATTCCCCGATGGCATCTGGCCAGCATCGCTGGCTTGGCCGTTGTGGCCGCGCTGGTTTATGCGCCCGCGCCCCCGAAGCTGTTCCGGCCGGAATACGATCCCGAATCCTATCCGGCGGGAGCCATTGCCACGCTCAAGAGCGATCCGGGCGCGCGCATCTTTACCAACGACGAGTGGGGCGACTATCTGATCTACCGCCTGTATCCGGAGAACCGCGTATTCGTCGACGGACGGAGCGATTTCTACGGCGACGATTTCGAACAGAAGTATCTCGATGTGATGAGCGTGAAATACGACTGGCAGGAGACGCTCGGCCGTTTCGGAATCAATACGATTCTGCTGCCGCCCAGCGCTCCGCTGGCGGGAGCCTTAAAAGAGTCGGCGCGGTGGCGCGTGGTGTACGACGACGGAGTCGCCCTCGTCTTCCGGCCGGCCAGCGAATCAAGTCCGGGGTCCAGCCGCGCGGTGCGCGGCGGTCCGATAACCAACACCGTGGGTCCGCCGTCGGGCAAGCCCACGAACAAATTCAATGGCTAGGAGCAAAGCGATGAGACTGTTGCGCACGATTTGGAATGAGGAACAAGGACAGGATCTGATTGAGTACACACTCTTAATGGCATTTGTGGCCCTGGCATCGGCGGCGCTGTTCATCGGCGCGGGCGGGAGCGTGAAAGGCATCTGGTCGGTGACCAACAGCCAACTCGCCGCGGCCAGCACCTCGGCCAGTTAAAAAACTCTTCCGGACCCGTTCGCGGATCGCCGGTTCGCGGGGCGGAAGGGGAGACCCCCACTCCGAGCCCTGTGCGGCGGCAAGTTTGCGTTCGATGGTCTGGTAGCCGGAGAGTCGGGCGGAACGGGGAGCAGAGATGAATAAACGATTCGCAGCGGTTTTAGGTTTCGCATTTGTGGTCGCCTCCGGGGCGAGCCTGTTGCTGTACCGGCTCACCTCCAATCGCCAGCCGATCACCAAGGCCGCGCCATCCTCGACGAAAATCGTCGTGGCGGCGCGCGATCTGGAGCTGGGGACGGTATTGCGCGAGGAGGACCTGAAGCTTCAGGATTGGCCGTCGGAAGTGCCGATGGGCGCGGCGGTCCGCACCCAGGATATCGTAGGCCGGGGCGTGATCACCAAGATCTTCGCCAAGGAGCCGGTGCTCGAAGTGCGGCTCGCTCCCAAGGGTGCCGGCGGCGGATTCGCGGCGATCATTCCGAAAGGAATGCGCGCGGTCGCGGTGCCGGTCAATGAAGTGGTGGGAGTGGCCGGCTTTGTCGTTCCCGGCATGCACGTCGATGTGCTGATCTCCGGTCAGCCGCCGAACGAGCCCGGCAACCTCGGCACGCTCACCAAGACGCTGCTGCAGAACATCGAGGTGCTCTCGTCGGGTCAGGACTTCAAGAAGGATCCGGAAGGCAAGCCGATCTCGGTCCAAGTGGTGAACCTGCTGGTGACTCCGGAGCAGGCCGAGCAGCTCAGCCTGGCCAGCCACCAGACCACCATCCAGCTGGTGTTGCGCAATCCGCTCGATCGCGACGAAGCCAAGACGCCCGGGACGGCGGTTGCCAGCCTGTTCACCGGCACCAAGATCAAGCTCAAAGACGTTGCAGGTCTGGAAACCGAGCCACGGCCCCGGTCCGCGGCCAAGCCGGCGCCTCTGCCGCTGCTTCCGCCGCCGCCGAAGAAAGAAGCTCCCTACGTGATGGAGATCATTTCGGGCAGCAAGAAAGTCGAAAGCAAGTTCGATGGTAGCGCGGAGGTGAAATAGCAATGTTACGAATCCCGCATTTGACCCGCTTCGTGCTGGCGGCCGCCGGCCTCTGGACGATCGGAACCGGACATGCCGTCGCGGCCACGGTTCTCGACGGCCAAGCCCAGCCGGCGCAAGGCGAAGCCGGCGCCAATGCGCCCGGCCGCCTTACCGTGACGGTCGGCAAATCGCTGATCATCGACAGCCCGTTGAACATTCAGCGGATCTCGGTTGCCAATGGCGATCTCGTCGAAGCCGTGGCGGTCAATCCGAAAGAGGTTTTGATCAACGGAAAGGCGCCCGGCGACACTTCCCTGATCGTCTGGCAGCAGAATGGCAGCCGGCTGCTGTACGACCTCACGGTTCGCATGAGCCCGGCGAAGCTGGACTCCATCCGCCAGCAGATCGCCCGCGAATTTCCAAACGACAACATCAATGTCACCTATGACAACGACACCGCGTTTGTCCGCGGGACGGTGAAGGATGTGAACGCGGCCGACCGCGTCATGGCGATTGCCGGCACTCTGGGCAAGGCCGTGAACCTGCTGCGCGTGGAGGTTCCTCCGGTCGATACGCAAATTCTCCTGAAGGTGAGATTCGCTAATGTGGACCGCGCCGCGGCCCTCGATTTGGGAGCCAACTTCGCCACCTGGGCCGGCCACCAGGAGACCGGCGTCTCCACGCAACAATACTCCCCGCCGCAGTTCAGCCAGGACGGCAGCAAGATCGTCTATTCGGATCCGTTGAACATCTTCATGTTCCGGCCGGACATCAATCTCTTCACCACCATCAAGGCTCTCCAGGCGAAGAACCTGTTGCAAATGCTTGCCGAGCCGAACGTGCTGGCGATTAACGGAAAACAGGCCAGCTTTCTCGCGGGCGGCGAATTTCCGGTGCCTGTGGTGCAAGGCGGCGCGGTCGGGGCCGTCAGCATCATGTTCCGCGAATTCGGCGTGCGCCTGAACTTCCTTCCCAACGTGACCCCGCGGGGCACCATCCGGCTGTCGGTGATGCCCGAAGTGAGCTCGCTCGACTATGCTCACGCGGTGACCCTCGACGGATTCACGATTCCCGCGTTGGCAACCCGCCGCGTCAACACCGAAGTGGAACTGGAATCCGGACAGAGTTTCGTCATCGGCGGTTTGCTGGACAATCGCACCACCGAAAGCCTGAACAAGATTCCCGGCCTCGGCGACATCCCGCTCTTCGGCAAGCTCTTTCAGTCGAAGACCATGAACAAGACCAACAGCGAGCTGCTCGTCATCATCACTCCCGAGATCGTGCGGCCGCTGCCTGCCGGCCAGCCTGTTCCGGAACTGAACTACCCGACGAAGTTCCTCGCGCCCAACAGCAAAATCGATATGTCGCAGCCGGGTCTTTCCAAGACCGGCCCGGTGCCGGTCCAGCCGCCCGCGGACTCGGTGCCGATCGAAGAACTGATCCAGCAGCAGAAGCAAGGGCAAGCGGCTCCGCCGCCCTCCCCCATTCAAGTTCTGCCGCTGGTTCTGCCGCAGGGCACCAACCAGGGGAATCCGGGCTTGAACAACGCGCCGCCGCCTGCGCCGCCCAGTTCCGGAGGAAAGTAATCGCACACCGGCGACACGCACCATGTACCCGCTGACCATAGGACTGGCGATCGAAAATCGAGAACTGCTCGAGCAGGCGCAAGCCTGTCTGCAGGGGTTGCCATTCCGGGTAATCGTCGAGCATCAGGATATCGGGGATCTGAGCGCGTTTCTCGACCGCCTCGAGCGCATGCGCCCCGATGTCGTGCTGGTGGATATCAGCAACTGGAGGGAGCCGCTGGAAGGGCTGGTGGCGTCGATTCGCAATGCAGTCGGCGATCCGATGATCATCGCCCTTCACATCAGCGCCGATGCCGACACCATTCTGGCGTCGTTGCGCGCGGGCATCAACGAGTTCTTGTATCCGCCGTTGCAAGAGCCGTTGCGCAAGGCCCTCGAGAAGCGCTCGCTCGAACGCAGCCGGCGTCCCGGGACCACCAAGGGGGCCGGCAAAAGCTACGGCTTCTTGTCCGCCAAAGGAGGCTGCGGCGCCACCACACTGGTCTGCCACGTGGCGGCCGAACTCGGACGCCAGAACCAAAAAGTCCTGTTGATGGACCTCGATCTGGACGCGGGGCTGATCGGATTCATCACCAAAACGAAATCGGTGTACTCGATCGTCGATGCGGTCAACAATCTGCATCGGCTCGATATCCATTACTGGAAGGCGCTGGTGTCGAACGGCATCCCAGGGGTGGAAATTGTCGCCTCGCCGCTGGCACTGGGAACCAAACAGCAGTTGAAGGATGAGCAGATCCGTCACGTGCTGGGCTTCGCGCGGCCGAATTACGACTGGACGCTGGTCGATTTGGGGCGCAGCCTCAGCCGGCTGGCCATGGCGGCGCTGGAAGAGATCGACGAGGCTTGTCTGGTCACCACCCTGGAAGTGCCCGCGCTTCACCAGTGCAAGCAGATTATTCAGACGTTGCTGGACAGCGGGTATGGCAAGCACCGGCTCAAGCTGATTCTGAATCGCTCGCCGAAACGGCTGGACATCACGCCCGGCGAACTCGAGAAGATGCTCGGCGTCCCGATTTACAGCATGGTCCCGAACGATTATCCGGAATTATATGAGGCTTACGCGGAGGGGCGGATGCTCGCCCGCACTTCCGATCTGGGAAAAAACATTGCCAGGCTGGCGTTGAAGCTGGGCGGCCTGGAAGAAGAAACGACGAAATCGAAGCGCTTTGCGCTCTTTGGGTGACGACACTATGGCTGCTGGATTAGATACGGTACAGAGAACCGGCGAAGGCCGGGAAACCGGCTGGGTCAACCGGCTGTTCAATCGCGAAGGCTACACGCCGGAATATCAGGAGCTGAAGTTTACGCTCCATCGCAAGCTGCTCGACCGGATCAATCTGGAGGCCCTGTCCTCGATGGCCGGCGAGCGCGTTCGGGCGGAAATCCGCGCCGCCGTCGCCAAGCTGGTCGAGGAAGAAAAAACCCCGCTCAGCCTGGTGGAAAAAGACCGCGTCATCGAAGAGATTCTCGATGAAGTCTTCGGTCTGGGGCCGCTGGAGCCGCTGCTGCAGGACCCGACCGTATCGGACATTCTCGTGACCACGCCGCGGCTGGTGTACGTCGAACGCGGCGGTAAATTGTATCGCACTCCGGTTGAGTTCAAGGATGACGCGCACCTGCTGCGCATCATCGAAAAAGTGGTATCGCGCGTCGGCCGCCGCGTGGACGAATCATCGCCGCTGGTCGACGCCCGCCTGCCGGACGGCTCGCGCGTCAACGCCGCCATCCCGCCGGTCGCCGTCGACGGCCCGCTGCTCTCGATCCGCCGCTTCGGCCGGCATGCATTGAAGGGCGAAGACCTGGTCGCCAAGCTGGCCATGACCGATGGAATGCTGGAGCTCCTGAAGGCCTGCGTCAAGTGCCGCTTGAACATCCTTATCTGCGGCGGAACGGGCGCCGGTAAGACCACGCTGCTGAATGCGCTGTCTTCCTATATTCCGGAAGACGAGCGCATCGTCACCATCGAAGACGCGGCCGAACTCCGGCTGCAGCAGACGCACGTTGCCCGCATGGAAACCCGGCCGGCCAACGTGGAAGGGACGGGCGCCATTCACATCCGCCAGTTGGTCATCAACTCTTTGCGTATGCGTCCCGACCGCATCATCGTCGGCGAGGTTCGTTCTGAAGAGGCGCTGGATATGTTGCAGGCCATGAACACGGGCCACGATGGATCGCTCACCACGATTCACGCCAATAACCCCCGTGACGGTCTGGGCCGCCTCGAAGTGATGGTCGGCATGGCGAACTCGAATATGGGAATTCGCTCCATCCGTCAGCAGATCGCCTCCGCCGTCAACCTGTTTGTTCAGGTCTCGCGTTTCAGCGATGGTTCGCGCCGCATCACGCATATCACCGAGGTGGTCGGGATGGAGCAGGACATCATCACGTTGCAGGATATCTTCCTGTTCGAGAAGACCGGCATCACGGAAAACGGCAAGGTCCTCGGCCGGTTCCGGGCCACCGGGATCCGGCCTAAGTTTTACGAGCGTCTGCGGGCATCCGGCATTACGCTGCCGCCGCAGATGTTCCAAACCGTCGTGGAGATCAACTAAATGCCCGTCGGCGTCATTGTCAGCTTCGTAATCGTGTTCGCGCTGGTGCTGCTCTCCGTCAGCGTGGGAACGAAGTTCGTCGAGGCCAGACGCAAGAAACAGATGGCCGATCTGCTGGAGACGGCCTCCGGCGAGAGCGCGGTCAGCGTCGCCACCCTGCTGAAGGAACTCGATCCCGAGCGTCCTACCGGCATCAAGGCGCTCTTGACGTCGTTCCAGTTCTCACGACACGCCCAGGTGCAGCTCCAGCAGGCCGGCCTGAACTGGTCTTCGGCACGATTGCTGGCGGCCATGGGTCTGGCCGCGATCCCCGGCCTGGGGCTCGGCTCGTTGCTGCCGATCCTGCTGAACGGGCCCACGACCGCGATTGTGCTTGCCGTGGTCGGCGCCGCCGCGCCGTATTTGTTCGTGCGGCACAAGCGCAAGAAGCGGCTGGACCGGTTTGAAGAGCAGTTTCCCGAGGCGCTCGACTTCCTGGCGCGTTCCATGCGCGCCGGACACGCGTTCACCATCAGCCTGGAAATGTTGGGCGAAGAACTCCCCGATCCGCTGGGACAGGAATTTCGCACCTTGTTCAACGAACAGAACCTGGGCGCGCCCTTGGACCTCGCATTGCGCAACTTTACCGAGCGCGTTCCGCTGCTCGATGCGCGGTTCTTTACCTCGTCGGTGCTCTTGCAGCGGCAGACCGGCGGCAATCTCAGCGAAATTCTCACCCGGCTTTCTTATGTAATTCGAGAGCGTTTCCGGCTGAAGGGTCAGGTGAAGGCGGCCAGCGCGCACGGCCGCCTCACCGCCACCATCCTGACGGTCCTGCCCGTCGCCACCATGCTGGGACTGTTGCTGGTCGCGCCGGGATACCTGCAAGGCATGGCCAACGACTCCGATGGAAAGTGGCTGATCGGCGGCGCCATTGTCGCCCAGATTCTGGGCAATTTCTTCATCAAGAAGATTATCAATATCAAGGTGTGATATGGATCATCCGCTCTTACTGGCGCTGTGCGCGTTTGCCATGATGATGGTCGGCCTGACCTGGGTCGGCTATCGCATCTTCTACAAACCCGGCAAGTTCCTCAAGCAGCTCGGATCGCCGGTGATCGGCGCGGGCCAGGAGCGGGTTTACGACGACGTCTCCGAGCCCGAATCGAGCACCATCGTCAGTATCCTGCATCAGATCGGATCGCGCGTGCCGTCCTCGGAGGCCGACATCAGCACGCTCCGCGGCGACCTGGTGCGCGCAGGTTTCCGTTCGGAAAACGCGGTGGCGGTGTTCTTCGGGTTGCGCATCTTCACCACGTTCCTGATGCTCATCCTCAGCCTGCTGATCGAAGCACGCATGCCCGACAATCCGGTGATGCGGGTGGCCATGCTGATCTCCGGCTGCGCCGCGGGATGGATTCTTCCCGGGTTCTTCCTCGAGAAGCGGATTGCCAAGCGGCAGGAGATCCTGAGGCTTTCCTTGCCCGACGCTCTCGACCTGCTCGTGGTTTCCGTCGAAGCGGGTTTGGGCTTGGACCAGGCGATCCAGCACGTCGCCCGCGAACTACAGGTCAGCCATCCCGAACTGAGCGAGGAGATGTCGCTTGTGACGCTCGAAATGCGCGCCGGCAAGCGCCGCTCCGAAGCGTTGCGCAACTTCGCCGAACGCACCGGCGAGCCCGAAGTCAGGAAACTGATGGCCATCCTGATCCAGAACGACCGGTTTGGAACCAGTATGGGAGAGTCTCTGCGCAATCATTCCGATTTCATGCGCACGCAGCGCCGCCAGCAAGCCGAGGAACGGGCGGGAAAGGTCGGCGTCAAGCTGGTGTTCCCGATCTTCTTCTTCATTTTGCCTTCGATGTTGATCGTGGCCGCTGGGCCGGGGCTGCTCCAGATTTTCAAGTATTTGTTCCCAATGATGAAACAAATCCATTAGGAGAGTGGAGGAAAACGATATGAACAGCACAATGATTCAGAGCCTGATCTGGTTGTCGGCGGGTGGAATTCTCTTCCTGTTTATGCGCCGCCGCCGGAGCCGGAGGACCTCGCAGCGGTAATCCGCCGCAGGCCGTCCGATATTTGACTCGCCGCTGATGCGGCGTGGTGGAAAAAGGATAACGATGGAACTCGCGCTACAAGGGGCGATCTGGCTCGGCGCCGGAGTGACGCTCGTGATGCTGCTTTCGCGGCGGCGCAAGCGCCGTGTCGTTCGCTAAGGCTGCGTTGACCGAGACAGTCTCCCGTCCACAGGCTCTGGCGGCGCGCCAAAATGCCGACGGCGGCTGGTCCTATGTCCGAGGTGTGTCCTGGACCGAGCCGACCGTGTATGCCGCGCTGGCGCTGCTGTCTTCCGGTGAACCGGAACCGGTACGCCGCGCAGTGCAGTGGCTGCGGGCCGCGCAGCGTCCGGATGGCGGCTGGCCGCCCCAGCCGGAAGTCCAGCAGAGCACCTGGGTCACTGCCCTGGTGGCGTGGCTTCCTCCCGACCTGATTGGCCAAGAGGCGCACGCCCGGGCAATCCGTTGGATTGCCGCCTCTGCCGGTGAAGAGTCGGACGCTATTTTTCGCGTACGCGAGTGGCTCCTCGGACAAGGCGCGCTTCGCGCTCGGGAAGCGCCTGGATGGCCTTGGGTGCCGGGTACCGCTGCTTGGGTGGCGCCGACTTCCGTGGCGCTTCTCGCGCTCCGTAAAGAGCTGCGCCGGAATCCCGACGCACGCCTTGAAAACCGGATTACCCTCGGGCGGCGTTTTCTCCTGGAGCGCATGTGCCGGGGCGGCGGCTGGAATCACGGCTCGAACCAGGCCTTGGGCTATCCCACCACTCCCTATCCTGAAACCACGGGCCTCGCTTTGCTGGCATTGCGTGATGTGCGCGCGGCCGAGATCGATGCCTCCCTTTCCCTCGCCCAGCAATATCTCCGGGAGTGCCGCTCGGCCGACGCCTGGAACTGGCTCCGCCTGGGACTGCTGGCGCACCGCCGCCTGGATACGACAGTTCTGCCGGCGGCGGACCTGCGGCTGCGCACGGTTCCCGAACTGGCGCTCGATTGTCTAACCCAAGCGGCGCTCCAAGGACATGATGAGATCTTCGGATAAAGCAAGGGCCCCACGATTGACCCGCCGTGAATGGTTCGCCGCTTCCGCCGCGGCGCTTGCGTCGAGCGGCTGCCAACGCGCAACTCCTCCCATGCCAGCCCCGGTTTCGATTGTGCGCGCGCCTGCTTACGACCAGCGCCTGTACGAGACCGTGCGGCGCCTTCTGGCGGAGCATCGGTTGAACGTCCGCGGCCGGACCGTGGTCCTCAAGCCGAACCTCGTCGAATTCGAGCCCCAGAGCACAATCAACACGCACCCGCTGCTGGTTCATGCGATTTATGAAGCGTTCCGCGCCATGGGAGCCGCCGAAGTCCGCATCGCCGAAGGCCCAGGCCACCGGCGCAACACGCTCGATCTGGCCGACGCCGCCGGTTACTTCCACACCGTTCCGCGATTCGAAGAAACCTTCGTGGATTTGAATCTCGACGACGTCACCCGCGTCCGGCTGGCCCGCCAGGTCTCACAAATCGAGAAACTCTATTTACCCAACACCGCGCTGCGCGCCGACCTGCTAGTATCAATTCCGAAGATGAAGACGCACCATTGGACGGGCGCGACCCTCTCGATGAAGAACCTCTTCGGGCTGGTGCCGGGCGGGGTCTATGGCTGGCCGAAGAACATGCTCCACTGGGCGGGCATCAACGAGTCGATCGTCGATTTGCACACGGCATTCCCGCGGCAGTTCGCGATAGTCGACGGGATCGTCGGGATGGAAGGCAACGGCCCGATCCAGGGGACCGCGAAATACGCCGGAGTCCTGGTGGCCGGGAGGGATGTGCGCGCGGTAGACGCCACCTGCTGCCGGATCATGGGAATCGATCCCATGAAGATTGCTTACCTCCAGCCCCACACGCCGGCCGACGCCAGCCTGCGCGCGGAAGACATCCGCCAGCTCGGAGAAACCGTCGCCGCCACCGCCACGCCGTTTGCCTTGATTCGGGAATTTCAGGGGCTTCGTCTCGCGAGCCCCGCATGAGCGCGGAAGCGCCTTCTTCCCGTCCCCGCGGTCCACTCTCCGTTACACCAGCCCGCCCGGCTTCGTATCGCTCCTGGTGGTATTTCCCCGCTTCGGTTGCGCTGCTCGCGCCTTGTTACTGGCAGCCGCGAATCGAAGCCGGAGACCTGGCCAGCCACATCTATAACGCATGGCTCGCTGGAGAAATCCAAAACGGGCGGGCGCCGGGGTTGCGGATTGCGCACCAGGCTACCAATGTGCTGTTCGATTTGCTGCTCAGCGGCCTATACGGCATCGTCGGAGCCGCCTGGGCCCAGCGCATCCTGGTCTCGGCGTGCGTGCTGATCTTTGTGTGGGGTGCGTTCTCGTTTGTCTCAGCGGTCTCGCGCCGTCCCGCCTGGGAGTTCCTGCCGTGCATCGCGATCCTGGCTTATGGCTGGGTCTATCACATGGGGCTTTTCAATTTCTACCTCGCGCTAGGCCTCTGCTTCTGGGCGCTCACGTCTCTCTGGCGTCCGTCGCCCGCGCGAGCCGCCGTTGCAGTGGGTCTTTTCGCGATTGCGTTTACCGCCCATGCCTTGCCGGTGGCCTGGTCGGCGGCCTTGATCGGCTACGCCTGGATTACGAGCAGGTTGCCGGAGCGAACTCGAATGCAGCTGACGGGCGCTTGTGTCGTGCTGTTGATTGGGGCGCGTTTTCTGGCGGGCAACGCCCTGACGGTCCAATGGTCTGTAACCCAATTCGCCTCCGCCACGGGCGCAGACCGGGCGAGAGTCTTCGATGCCAAATACGGCCTGGTCATGACGGGGTTGCTGTTGATTTGGGCCGCCACCCTCGCGCGATTGCTGTACGAACTCGGGCCGCGCGCGGTCGCCCGGACCATTCCGCTGCACTGGTGCGCGCTGACGGCCGCCGGAATCGCAATTCTCCCCGGAGAGGTCTACCTGTCGGCATATAATAACTCCCTCGCTTTCATCTCCGAACGGATGTCGCTCGCGGAGGGCGTCTGCGTCTGCGCGCTTCTGGCGGCAGTCCCTATGGGACGCGTGCAGCGCTATGCCGCTGTCATTGTCGCTTTGCTCTTTTTTGTGTTCCTGTTCCGCGATGAACGCGTCTTGAATCGCTTCGAAGACCGGGTGGACCGGGCGGTAGCCGGCTTGCCGCGCGGGCAGCGGGTAGTGAGCTCGATTGTCGATTTGGAGCCGCGAATCAATCCCCTGATTCACATGATCGATCGCGCCTGCCTGGGGCGGTGTTACAGCTACGCCAATTATGAGCCGTCTACGGCGCAGTTTCGCATCCGCGCGAACGGGCCCAACCCGTTCGTGGTTTCCGAGTACAGCGATTCCTGGAATCTGCAGATGGGCGAATACGCGGTCAGGCCTGGCGATGCGCCTCTCTATGCCCTGGCCGTGTCGGGTTCCGGCGAAATCATCGTCCGCAATCTGGGTGCGGGCGCGGTAAGCCGGGTATCGGAGTGGCGGGTTTTTCGAGATCGGCCGCTGAACCCGTAATGCAGCCGCTGTGCGCTTAGTGAGCGAACGGAGTGCCCAGCATCACCACCAGGTTCCACACCACCAGGCCTCCGTACCAATACGTGATCCAGCGGATCAGGTGATCCTTCTTCAGGTACATACACAGGCCCGCCAGACCTAAAGCGAAGAGCTTCGAGAGCGCCACCCCGGCTGCCGGGCCGAAGTGCATCAGCACGCGGATGAACGGGCTCGCTTCGGCAGCGCCCAGGCGGAATCCGACCAGCGTGGTGAGCAGGTCGAGCACTTGCAGGTACACGAAAATGTAGATCAATGCCATTCGTTTGTGTCCGGTGTGGATGTCAGCGTCTTGCAAGATCAATTCTATCGGCACACCCTTGCATTTGGATGTACGGGGTGTACCGGTCGGGGTTTCATGCCCGTGTGCGTACCGGAGCCGCGACCCGGAGTTTGCCCTAGTACCCGCTACACTAAGTCTATGAGCAGAAAGCTGCCGGTTCTGTTCGCCGCGATTCTCCTCGCGGGAAGGCTCCCGGCCCAGTCCCCCTGCAACAATACCCCCGCCTATTCGCCCTGCGAAATGGTATTCGAACTCAGCGACCAGGACGCCGCCGCGCATCTGAATCCGTACGTCAACGTTGACCTGAAGGCCGAATTCCGCTCGCCCCGGCACCGCACGTTCTTGCAGACGGCGTTCTGGGACGGCGGCAAGCGGATGGTGATCCGGTTTTCTCCCACCGAAGCCGGCGACTGGGATTACCGGCTCACCAGCAACGTCAGCGCGTGGGAAGGCAAAACCGGAACGTTTACCGCCGCGGCTTCCGAGGCGCCCGGCTTCGTCCGCACCGCCAACGTGCACCACTGGGCCTATACGGAACGCAACCTGCCGCACCTCTGGATGGGGGCCGCCGAACTGGGTTTCGCCGATCTGGACGATGCGTCCTTCCGCGCGGTGGTGGATGCGAGGGCGGCGCAGAAGTTCAACCACATTCGCGGGCTGATTGTGGGCTCGGGAGCGAACTCGGGTTTTCGCGCGCCGAACGAGCCCGACCTGGCGCGCTTCCGCCGCATCGACGAACGGCTGCGTTACATGAACCAAAAGGGCATCGTCGCCGACCTGATCTTCGCCAACGATCCCGCGCAACTCACGCAGTTGTTTCCGAACCGTGCGGACCGGCAGCGGTTCGTGCGCTATGTATCGGCCCGTTACGACGCCTACAACGTAACGTGGCAAGGCGTGCAATCGTTCGAAGACGTCCTGGACGGCCGGGCCGTGTTGAAGGACCTCGGCGCCTGGCTCAAAGAAGCTGACCCATATCAGCATCCGCGCACCAGCGGCGCGCGCGTGACGTCGGCTCCTCTGTTAGACGACCACTGGATGGACTTCGCCGGCTACCGCACCGCCGATGACAGCGTTGGCGCCATCGAACACCAGCTGTATGCCGTCCCGTTCGTAAACTTCGAATTCGGCCGCGAAGACAGCGGGGCGGGGAAGACCAGCCCTGCCGATATCGATACCGACACCTTCCGCCATCGCCTCTGGAATGCGACGATGGACGGCCAGTACGTCACCTACGCCAACACCGGCTCCGGTGCGCCGTACGCGAATTCCGCCGGCGCGCGCCAGATGACCGTCTGGTTCGACGTCCTCTCGGATACCCGGCATTGGGAACTGGAGCCCTACTTCGACGTGGATGGCGGCCGCGCCGTCGCGTTGGAAGACGTCGAGTATCTCGTGTACGTCGAGAAGCCCGGCCCGGTCGAGCTGCTGGTCGAGAAACACGGGTATGATGTGCTCTGGATCAATCCCATTGATGGCCAGGTTACGCGCCAGAAATTCAAAGGCGATCATTTCACCGGCGAGCCGCCCGATAAATCGCATGATTGGGTGCTGCACGTAGTCCGCGAAGGCCGGGTCGAGAGCATGAACAAGTCGTACCGCTTCCAGTCCCGCGATATCCTGATGCAGGAGATCGAACAAAACACCGACAAAGTGCCGTTTGCCATCGAGCAGCCTTCCGCGGATCTGACCCTAAGCAAGCCGGCCGCGTATTCGGTGAAGATCAAGCGGGAGACGCGTGCCACCCGCTCGATGATGTACCTTTGGACCGGCGAAGTGCCCGCCCAAGGCCAGGGCTACCGCGTGCTGGCGACCGGAGCGAAAGGTTCGATGCAAGTGCCGCCGGGAATCGCCAAGACGTATCCTTGCGTGATGAGCGTGCGGCTGTACGGCATGAATGCCAATGGAAAGGTGTACGCGCTGGATAAGGCGTTCCAAGTAAGCCAGTGAACCCGCTGCTGCTGGCGATCGATACCACCCACGAGTTCGGCAGCCTGGCGCTGGCCCGCGGCGACCGGATCCTGGAGGAAGTGGCGCTGCAAGCGCCGGACGGCTTCGCTCACGTCCTCTATGCGCATCTCGAGCAGCTTCTGGAGCGGCACGGCGTGTCTGTCCACGCCATCGATGCGTTCGCTTCGGCGTCGGGGCCGGGTTCGTTCACCGGGGTGCGCGTGGGGTTGGCATGTGTAAAGGGGCTCGCGGAAGCGTGCGGCAAGCCGGCAGTGGCGGTGTCGAACCTCGAAGCGATCGCCTCGTTCGGATCGGCCGCCCTGCGCGCCCCGGTTTTGGATGCGCGCCGCGGCGAAGTCTACGCTGGATTGTACGATTCCGATGGCCGGGCGGTCGCGCCCGAAACCGTCGTTCGTTTCGGCGCGTGGCTTGCGGCGCTCCCGGACGGCGAAATCGAATTCCTCTCCACCGATTTCACCGCGTTCTGTGAAGAGTTCGCCGGTACCCGTTTCGAGCGCGCGCGCCGCGTCACCGCGCCGCGAGCGCTGGCCGGGGCGATTGCCCGAATCGCCCAGCGCCGTTTTACGACTGGCGCGGCGATGGACCCGGCGGCGCTGGATGCGAACTACGTCAGACGCTCCGACGCCGAGCTGTTCTGGAAAGAGTGAGCCGGGATGTCGCTTCGCTACCGGTTGGAGCACTACTTCGAGTTCAAGGCGCTCGACACAAACTGGCGCACCGAGATCCTGGCGGGCGTCACGACGTTTATGACGATGGCCTACATCGTCTTCGTCAACCCGTCGATTCTGAGCCAGACCGGCATGCCGCTGGCAGCCGTCACCGCGGCCACTTGTCTTTCCGCCGCCGCCGGCAGCCTGCTGATGGGAGCCTTCGCGAAATATCCCATCGCGCTGGCTCCCGGCATGGGGCTCAACGCCTACTTCACCTATGTCGTGGTGAAAGGGATGGGGGTTCCGTGGCAAACGGCTTTGGGCGCGGTGTTCGTCTCTGGAATCGTCTTCTTCGCCCTGACGCTGCTCGGCATCCGGCAGCTCATCGTTTCCGCAATTCCCTTCGAGCTCTATTCGGCCGTGGCCGCCGGAGTGGGGCTCTTCATCGCCCTGATCGGATTCCGCAATTCGGGAATCATCGTCCCCAGTCCCACCACCACCGTTACGCTCGGCAATCTCCGCGCGCCTGCCACCGCGCTTGCCGTCTTCGGGCTGCTGTTCATCGCGGCCTTGCTCGCCTGGCGGGTGCGTGCCGCCATGGTGATCGGCATTCTCGCGACCACCGCGATCGGGCTCGCGCTCGGTATCGCCAAATGGTCGCCGCGTCCCTACCACTTCATTGACCTGGCCGGGACCGCCGGCAAGCTGGACGTCCGTTCGACCCTGCGTTTCGGCTTTCTCGAAATCGTGTTCGTGTTCCTCTTCATCGACCTGTTCGACAATATCGGGACTCTGCTGGCCGTCGGCAAGAAGGCGGGGCTCTTCGATCACGCGCACCAGATCCCGCGTGTGAACCGCATCCTGCTTTCCGATGCCACCGCCACCATCGTCGGCTCCTTGACCGGGACTTCCACCGTCGTGAGCTACATCGAAAGCGCGGCGGGCGTGGCGGCGGGCGGGCGCACCGGAGTTACCGCGATCATCACGGGCCTGCTGTTCGTAGCCGCATTGTTCGTGGCCCCTCTGGTGGGCGCCATCCCCGACGCCGCTACTGCGCCCGCTCTAATCGTGGTCGGAAGCCTCATGATGACGGTGGTGCGCGAAATCGACTGGCAGGATGCCGAGGTCTCGATTCCCGCCTTCCTGACCATGCTCGCCATCCCGCTCACGTTCAGCATCGCCAACGGTCTGGCATTCGGTTTCACCACCTACACTGCCCTGAAGATGGCGCGCGGCAAGTTCCGGGAAGTGAACTGGCTGGTGTATCTGCTGACCGCCCTCTTTGTCGCGCGGTTCGCGTATCTGGCGCAGGGCGGTTAAACACGCCTGTGCGATCCTGAGAATATGGCCGATCGCGCATTGCGCGTCCTCGAAAACGCCGCCGGCCCGTTCTTCGTCGATTCGAGCTGCATCGATTGCGACACCTGCCGCCAACTCGCTCCCGCCACCTTCGCGGATCAGGGCGCGCATTCCTATGTCTGGCAGCAGCCCCGTAATCAGGCCGAACAGCGGGCGGCATTGCGAGCGCTGCTGGCGTGTCCCACCGCTTCGATCGGCACGACTGACGGGACCTCAGCCGCCGAAGCCGTCCGCGATTTTCCCATGAAGCTGGCCGAGGGCGTGTTCTACTGCGGGTTCAACTCCCGGAAGTCCTATGGCGGCAACAGCTACTTCGTCGTGCATCCGGACGGCAACTGGCTCATCGATTCCCCGCGCTACGTAGAACCGCTCGCGCGCCGTTTCGCCGAACGCGGCGGCCTCCGGTACATCTTTTTGACCCACCGCGACGACGTCGCCGATGCGGGGAAATGGGCCGCCCGTTTTGGAGCCATCCGGATCATCCACCGCCTGGAACTGGCCGCGCAGCCGGATGCGGAGCGCGTCATCGACGGTTTTGAGCCGTTCGAGATCGCGCCTGAGTTCTTTGTCATTCCGACTCCCGGCCATACCCGAGGCCATTGCGCGTTGCTCTACCGGGGCGAATTCCTGTTCACCGGCGATCACCTGAACTGGAGCCGCGAGCGCCGCGCCCTCCACGCCTCCCGCGACGTCTGCTGGCATTCCTGGCGCCAACAAGTGGAATCCGTCGCGCGGCTGGAGCCGTACTCGTTCGAATGGGTGCTGCCCGGCCACGGCCAGCGCATTCATCTGCCGCGCGAAGAGATGCGCCGGCAGATCAAGAAGTTGCTGCGGGCGCTCTTCCCCGAACGCGCCTCAACCGGCGCGTAACGCGGCTTGGCAGGCCGCCGCCGCCGTTTTTGAAAGCTGCCTTTGACGGCTTGAGCAAGCGCTGAGTCGCGGGCGAAGCGTATCTCACTCCCTGTTAACCTTAGCGAACCATCCCCGGCCTGGAACTCCAGGCCCCGCCGTTCGTTTTGAGCAACTCGTAACGAACGGGAATCTTGATTCGCGGCGAATTCCACGAAAAAATACCGAAGGGAGCGACACCGTTCCTCGACTCGGGATTTCATCCGCTCGCTATTGCATCGACGAGGATTGTGCAAATGAAGAACGGCATCGGTCTGCTGCTCATCGCCAACCTGTTATACGCCGCCGGTCCCAAAGCGGACACGAAGGAAGCGGATCGCCTGCGCGAATGCGGCGATGTTCTGGAGGCCATCCTGAACATCCCGGACGACCTGCCGAGCGACCTTCTCGACCGCGCGGAGTGCGTCATCGTGTTTCCTTCGGTCAAAAAGTTTGCGATCGGAATCGGCGGCAGCTACGGCCGTGGCGCCATTGTTTGCCGCTCCGGCCAGCACTTCACCGGCGGGTGGGGCGCTCCCGCCATGTTTGCGCTGGAAGGCGCCAATATCGGGTTTCAACTGGGCGGCGAGGCAACGGACTTTGTCCTCCTGGTTATGAACCCCAAGGGCGCCGAGTCGGTCCTGAAGAGCAAAGTGAAACTCGGCGGAGACGCCTCGGCCGCCGCCGGACCTAAGGGCCGAACCGCCGCGGCGGATACCGATATCGTGATGAGGGCGGAGATCCTGACGTACTCCCGCGCGCGCGGCCTGTTCGCCGGCGTCTCGCTCGAAGGCTCCACCCTGCGGCAGGACAATGGCGCCAATGAAAAACTGTACGGAAGAAAGCTGAGCGCGGAAGACATTGTTCGTCGCGGCAAAGCCGGAACTCCCGCCGCCGCGCAAAAGCTGGTCTCAGTCCTCAGGAAAAAGTCCCCGCGCAACCGTTCCGACAAGAAGAGTCTGGGGTAGGCGGTCTGGAGCGACCCGCCGAAACTCCACGGCCCTTAGCTGGTGTTCGCCGTGCCCGTGCGGCCGGATGACGCCGCGCCGTTCAAGAAGCTGCGGGCGCTGGATCGCGATTTGCCAGAAATCCTTGTCCAGAGTCAGCAGCACCCGGTTGTCCGCCTCCGCGATATCGAGAAGCGCCAGATCGCCCGTTCCCGGCAAATCGGTTCGCGCCCAGGTCACATCATGGCTCATTTCTCGAAGTGCCCGAATAGTAGGCAGAGGGAAGTTTTCATCCGCGAGCAGGCGCATCAAATGGGAGCGGGAACGCTCTGTACTCGTGAGCGAGGTGGCTGGCATACGCCAGGCAGGCGAGGATGTCCTCGTGCGTCAGACCGGGATAGTGGGCAAGGATGTCGGGTTCCGATTGCCCGGCCGCGAGCAGATCCAGGATGAACTCGACTGCCAGCCGCGTGCCCCGAATCACTGGCTTACCGGCAAGGATCTCGGGGTCGATCACAACGCGATCAGGCCAGGGCATGCCTTAATAGTACCCTATCATCTGCCCTTGCCCGCTGCGCGCCGTTCAGCCGGGCGGCTCCGGCGGGAACACGATGAGGAAGTCTGCTTCACAACCGGAACTTCTCACTTTGCTGGAAACCGGAACTTTTCGTGGTTCCGCGGCCTTCCGCGACGATCATTGCGAGAGGGCCACAGGGCCGCCGTTCAATGGCATCCTGGAAGAACATGGCCGTTCTCCTCAGTGGCTCCGCGCTCCGCAAATCCTTTGGCGCGCGCCTGCTCTTCGATAATCTCTCGCTCACCCTCTCCGACGGAGACCGCGTCGGCTTAATCGGGCCGAACGGCAGCGGGAAAACCACGCTGCTGCAAATCCTTGCGGGCAACGAGGCCGCCGATGCCGGCACCCGCGCGCTGCGCAAGCAGGCCCGCCTCGCCTACGTGCCCCAGGATTCGCTGTTCGAGCCCGAAGACACCGTCGATTCGGTGCTGCACGCCGCCCTCCGCGGATTGAGCCTCGACGAGACCGAAACCCCTACGCGCGTAAGCATGATGCTCAGCCGCGCCGGCTTTTCGAATGCGGATGCGCCCGCCGCTTCGCTTTCGGGCGGCTGGAAGAAGCGCCTCGCCATCGCCGCCGCCCTCATCACAGCGCCGGATGTGCTCCTCCTCGACGAGCCCACCAATCACCTGGATCTCGAAGGCATCCTCTGGCTGGAGAAAGCGGTCGCCGCCGCGAACGCCTGCCTGATTGTCACCCACGACCGCTATTTCCTCGAGAACATCGCCACCCAGATGGTGGAAATCAACCGCGCGTACCCGGACGGCAAGTTCCAGGTGAACGGAAACTACAGCGAGTTTCTGGTGCGCCGCGAAGAGTTCTTCGAAGCTCAGGCCAAACAGCAGGAATCGCTCGCCACCAAAGTGCGGCGCGAGGTGGAATGGCTGCGCCGCGGCCCGAAAGCGCGGACCGGTAAATCGCGGGCCCGCATCGACGAAGCAGGCCGGCTGATCGACGAGCTGGCGGCCGCCACCGCACGTAGCCGCACCGCCACCGCCGCCATCGATTTCACCGCCTCCGACCGGAAGACCAAGCGTTTGATCGAGGCGGAACGGATCGCCAAATCGTTCGCCGGCCGCCGCTTGTTTCACGGGCTGAACCTGGTGCTTTCTCCGGGCGTGCGCATCGGCCTGGTGGGAGCGAACGGTAGCGGCAAAACGACGCTCCTCAAACTCCTGGAAGGTTCCGTCGAGCCCGACGAGGGCGCCATCCGGCGCGCGGACGCGTTGCGGATTGTCAGCTTCGCGCAGGACCGCGGCGCGCATCTGGACCTGAGCATCAGCCTGCGGCGCGCCTTGTGTCCGGAAGGCGACATGGTTTTGTACCGCGGCCGGCCGATCCATGTCGCGGGCTGGGCGAAGCGTTTTCTATTCCGCGAGGAACAGCTCGAGCTTCCGGTCTCGCAACTTTCCGGAGGCGAGCGGGCCCGCCTGATGATTGCGCGCCTGATGCTGCAGACGGCCGATGTGTTGCTTCTGGACGAGCCGACCAACGATCTCGACATCCCGACCCTCGAAGTGCTCGAAGAGAGCCTGATCGATTTTCCGGGCGCCATGGTGCTGGTCAGCCACGATCGCTACCTCCTGGACCGGGTGTCGACGCTGGTCATCGGCCTCGACGGCGGCCCCGGCCGCGTCTTCGCCGACTATTCGCAATGGGAGGCCGCGCGCGAGGAACGTTCGCCCGACCCGGCAACTTCGAAGGAGCCCGCGCGCGCCGCACCGGCGGCCGCGGGACCGAAACGCAAGCTGTCGTATCTCGAACAGCGCGAATGGGACGCGATGGAAGAGAAGATCCTGATCGCGGAAGAGGAACTCGCCGCCCGCGAACGCGAATTGCAGGAGGCCGCCTCCGACGCCAAACGGCTCAGCGAGGTTTACGAGCTTTTACAGCAAGCCCGCCAGCGCGTGGACGAGTTGTACGCGCGCTGGGCCGAGTTGGAAGGCAAGGTGGCGCAATAAGAGGCCGCCCGCCGGCCAGGTGTTATACTGCGGTGCTCTAATGAGCGCAACCGAAGCCGCCGCCGCTGAGCTCTTCACCCCGCTGGCCATTCGCGATGTGACATTTCGCAACCGCATCGGCGTCTCTCCCATGTGCCAGTACGCTTGCGAAGATGGATTCGCCACCGACTGGCATCTGGTGCACCTCGGCAGCCGCGCGGTCGGCGGCGCCGGGATGGTGATGGTCGAAGCAACGGGCGTCGAGCATCGCGGCATGATCTCCCCCTTCGATATGGGGATTTACAAGGACGAGCACGTTGCGCCGCTGGCGCGAATCGCCGACTTCGTCAAACGGCAGGGCGCGGTCGCGGCCATCCAACTGGCGCACGCCGGCCGGAAAGGCAGCACGCGGCGTCCTTGGGAGGGCGGCGCGGTGGTCCCCGCGAGTGAAGGCGGCTGGCAAACCGTCGCCCCGAGTGCGGTTCCGTTCCGCCCGGAAGACCCGCCGCCCCAGGAACTCTCCGTTTCGGAAATCCGGCAGGTGACCGACGCGTTTGCCGCGGCGGCGCGGCGCGCCTTGCGCGCCGGGTTTCAAGTGGTCGAAATCCACTCCGCGCACGGTTACCTGCTGCATCAGTTTCTTTCGCCGCTCAGCAATTTCCGCAGCGACGAATATGGAGGCTCATTCGACAACCGGATTCGGCTGCTGCGGGAAGTCGCCGGCGCGGTGCGCGCCGAATGGCCGGCGGCGCTGCCGCTGTTCGTGCGGATTTCCGCGACCGATTGGGTCCAAGGCGGCTGGACTCCGGACGATTCGGTCGAGTTGGCGCGCCGGTTGAAGGACATCGGAGTCGATCTGATCGATTGTTCTTCCGGTGGGGCGGCGTTGCAGGCGCAAATTCCACTCGCGCCTGGATACCAGGTGCCCTTCGCGGATCGCATTCGCCGCGAGGCAGGCATCCGCACGGCGGCGGTCGGGTTGATTACCACGCCGGCGCAGGCCAATGAGATCATCCGCGCCGGCCGCGCCGACCTGGTTCTACTCGCCCGCGAGTTTCTACGCGATCCCTACTTCCCGCTCCACGCGGCGCAGGCGCTTGGCGTGCCGGTCCCCGCGCCCGTGCGGTACGGACGCGCGTTCTCATAAGCGTCGGCGCAGGGCTTCCCTACTGTCCCGACGCGATCAGCCGCTGCATCAGCCGGCGCGACAGCGGATCGCTGCTGTCGATTGCCAGATACTTGGCGACCCATTTGCGCGCGCGGCGGGGATCTCCGATCCGCAGAAATGCCTCGCCGAGCGACTGGGCGCATTGCGCGGCCAGACCGTGGTCCAGATTATAGTTGCACTGCGATTCCAGCGTATCGAGCGCGCTCAGAGAGGGAAGGGGCTGGATTCCGGCCGGCAGGTTCCGCATGTAGATCAGTTCTTTGTCGTCCCCGTAGACGAATTTCCAATCCTTCTGGCTCGGATCGGCCAGCGCCGCGGCCAGAAACTGCAGCTTGCCCATGAAGTTGAAGCCGTTCATCACAATCGTGTTGACGTTGTAATCCCGCAGCAGCTGTTCGGTGGTCTTGCCGCCTTGATAATCGGCGTTGAACGCAATGTGCCGGTAATCGTTCCAAACGGTCTCGCTCAGCGCCCGGCCGTCGATGAAATCCTGCATGCGCGGCCAGAGCCGCCAGATGAGATAGCCGCCTTGCTCGTAGGTGTTGAACATCCGGCCGGTGACGTGGTGCGCGATGAGGAAATCGGCCGCCTCCATCGGGTAGCGCCACTCCGCCGCGCGCAGTTGGAACGCGGCGCCGCTCGACACCCGCACGGCGATCATTACCGCCAGGGCCGCCGCGCCGGCGAATTCCAGAATCGCCGGGACGTGCCGCTTCCAGGCCGGCAAATAGGTGGCGATCATGACGGGTCCGATGAACGCAATGAAGATGACGTTGCGTAGCGCGGTCGCAGCGGCGCCGCCAAACGCGGCGAACAGCAGCCAATCCACGAACCGGACACGCCGCCAGGACCAGAGCATCGTTGCGATCGTTGCGACCATAGTCAGGTTGTAGCGGTCCGGCGGCCACCAGGCCGGGTAATTCCATTCGAAAATCGAGGTCTGCAGCGGGCTCTGGCGGTAATACCGCATCACCTCGACGATGTTCCAGCCGTTCGGATTCCAGAAGGTCGCGAAGATGGCGAGCGCGCTCACGATCCAGACCTTGCGTTCGTCGGCCAGCGGCTTGCCGCGCAGGCGCAGCCACACGGCTTCGGCCGAATAGGCGCCGGTGATCACCCAGCCCATGAGGAAGCCGCCGTGGCAATTGGCCCAGATCAAAAATGCGGGCGGCAACAGCCATAAGCCGCGGCGCGTTTCGAAAGCGGCGACCGTCAAGGTGACCATGACGAATGTCGCGAGATAGGCGCGGTCCTCGGCAAAAAATGAAGCGATGAGCCCGGCCACCACGGCGGCCGCTACCCCGCGATAAAAGCTGCCGGAACGCCGCGCCGCCAGCCACCCGGTAACGCCGCAGAAAGTGATCAGCAGAAAACTCCGGAACAGCACCAGCCCGGCGAAGCCCGTCGAGCTCTGGACCAGGTAGTAGATCACCTCCATGCCCCATTCGTGCGTCATGTTGAAGTGCCGGGTCATGAGTTCGCCCGGATACGCGGGAGGCCACATGTCCGTGGTAAAAGAGAACGGATCGGGAACCGGAAGCCGGTGGTTTTGCCAGATGTATTTCCCTGCCGCTAAATGCCACCACGTGTCGGAGTCGGATACTTCGCGCGAGAAGGCGCACAGCAGGAACATGCCGGTCAACAGCAGGATCAGGGGACGCACCCACGAGGGCGCAGCCGCCGGGCTCCGGGTGACCGATTGTCGCGGCGCAGGTTGGGCGGCGGTGCGCGGGCGCATAGGGAACTTCAATTCTAACAATCGAAGTTCTTCGCGGTCGCGCGCCGAGGTTACGGCGCGATCAGGCCGGAACGGATGGCATACCGCACCATGCTGGCGGTTTCGTGCACGCCCAGCTTTTCGAGGATCCGGCTGCGGTGCGAATCGGCGGTCTTGTAGCTGATGCCGAGTTGCGCGGCGGCTTCCTTGGTCGACTTGCCTTCCGCGATCAACACGAGCACCTGGCGCTCGCGCTCGGTCAGCGCAAAGACCATCCGGACCGCGTCCTCGTCGGGAGTAAAAACGTGACGCCTGCGGGCGGAAACGTCGATTGCCGAGCCCATAAACCCGGCGAAGTTTCCGTCTTCCTCATACCGTGGCACGCCCGTGTCTTCGACCCACCGGTATTCGCCGTCATGCCGCTGCAGCCGGTATTCCATCCGGAACGGCTGCCGGGCGCTGAACGACTTCAGGTACGTCTCCAGGCACAGATCGCGATCATCAGGATGCAACCCTTCCGCCCATCCGTTGCCCAACTCCTGCTCCATCGAGCGGCCGCGGAATTCCAGCCACGCCTTGTTGAAGTAGTTGTATAGGGCGTCGGACCCCGCGATCCGGACCATGACTGGTGCCGAATCCATCAGGAAGCGGAAGCGGTCTTCCCCGCTGCGGCGTCCGTCCAATTTTTGCAATACGAGTTCGTTCTCTAATTGAGCGACTCGTTCGCGCAATATTTTGACTTCATCCCGGATGTTGTCCGGCGCCATCTCCGCTCCAAGCATTTCAAACTCGACTATAGGCCAAGTAGTACTAATAGCAAAGTACTAAATTAGCACTACTGTCGCCCATAGCTAGAGAGGTAATCGCCTGATATCAGGCATCCGCTGGAACTATTTGGTTAACCATGGAAATCTAACAATAGAGAAATGAATCCGAACCCTGAACCCGAGGATGAGGAACTGCTGGCTCGGATGCGCTCCGGCGACGAGGCCGCGTTCGTGGCCTTGTACCATCGCCGGCAGACGGCTATCTATCGATTTGTGTATCACATGACGGGTTCGGCGAGCGCCGCCGAAGATGTCACTCAAGACGTCTTTTTGGCGCTGATTCGCAAGGATTCCGGGTTCGATCCGGCGCGGGGCACCCTCTCGGGCTATCTGTTCGGAATCGCTCGGAAACTGGTTTTGCGGCATCTGACCCGGAGCCGGGTCTTCACGGAACTGGACTCGGAAGACACTAGTACTCCACCAAGGGGAGCAGTACTGGTGGGCGATCCTGCGGCCGATCTGGCGCGGCGGCAGGATATCGCCCAGCTGCGCCGGGCCGTGCTCAGCCTGCCCAAGCGGTACCGCGAGGTGGTGGTTCTCTGCGATCTCGAGGAACTCGATTACGCGGCCGCCGCCGCGGCGCTGGAATGTCCGGTCGGCACCATCCGCTCGCGGCTGCACCGCGCGCGGGCCTTGTTGCTCGACAAACTTTTGCAGCAGCGGGAGGCCGGTCCGGTCCGTACGCTGAAACCGGCAAGGAGCCTGATATGACCTGTGACGAGTTCTGGAAGGAGATGCCGGAACTGGCGGGGGCCGAGGACGCTCCCGGCCACGCGAGCGAATGCCCGGCTTGCGCGGCCTTGCTGGAGCGGCACCGTTCGCTCGCGGAGGGCCTCGCTCAAATCGCAAAAAACAGTGTTGCCCTACAAGCCTCGGCCGGGCTCGAATCGCGGTTAGTGGAGGCCTTTCGGAACCGTGCGTCCAGCAGGCCGCCCGCGCCGTGGCGCTATTGGATGCCGTGGGCCGCGGCGGCCGCGGCCGCTCTGCTGGTGGTGTTGTCTTTGGCATGGATTCGCGGCAGGCAGCCGCAGCGCGCGGAGCAGGTTTCTTCCAACGTGCAGGTTGCGGCGGCGGACTTCGCTGCCGAAGATTCCGGCTTCGTCCCGTTGCCGTACGGGGCGGCCGACCTCGCCGCCTCCGATCCGGGCGACGACGCCGATCTGGTCCGCGTCGAAGTGCCTCGCTCCGCGCTGGTGGCGTTGGGAGTCCCGGTTCCCGTCGACACACCCGCCCGAGTCGAGGCCGTGGTGGCCCTCGGTCCGGATGGAATGCTGCAAGGAATTCGGGTGTTGCAATGAGGATTCTGAAACGGAGTTGTGAAATGTCGACGAAAGGCGTGTTGCTGGTTCTACTGGGAGCTGTGGCCGCCGCGCAAGGCGGTCCGCCGGTTAGCGGCCGCGGGATGGGCCCGCGAGGTTCCGGCCCCGGCGCGGCCCTCCGCTTCCTCGGCGCGGAGGCAGGTCGGCCCGGGCCGCTGGTCACCGGAGCGCCGTATTCGGCCGACGCGGTCACCGAAATCACGCAGACGCTGGCCGACGGGAATCGAATCCACCAGACCAATACGACGCGTGTTTATCGCGACAGCCAGGGCCGGACGCGGCGCGAGCCGGGCCTCAATGTCCTCAGCTCGGCCGCGCCTGGCAGCAGCGTGCCATCGCTGGCGTTTATCGATGATCCGGTGGCCGGGGTGAGCTATGCCCTCGATCTCACCAATCACACCGCCACGAAGATGGCGCTTCCTCCGCGCGCCACGCGTCCGCGCCCGAACGGGCCGCCGACCCCGCCGAGCGGCAACAACGTCGTGACCGAATCGCTCGGGCGGCAGCTGATTTCCGGCGTGCCCGCCGACGGCACGCGCGCCACCATCACGATTCCCGCCGGACAGATCGGCAACACGCAGCCCATTCAGATCGTCACGGAGCGCTGGTATTCCCCCGATCTGCAGCTGACCGTTCTCTCCAAGCGCAGCGATCCGCGATTCGGCGATTCCGTCTTTCAGCTGACCAATCTCAGCCGCGCCGAGCCGCCCTCCACGCTGTTCCTCGTGCCCCCTGATTTTCAGGTGACCGAGCGGACACGCGGGGGAATGAAGATGCGCCGCGGCGGCGGGCCGCCCCAGTAGCGTTCAGCGCGCGCCCCAATAGATGTCGTGGATGCGCAGCAGCCCGAGTGCGCGCCCGGATTCATCGACCACCGGAAGCACCGAGATTTGAGACGCGCGCCGCTCCATTTTCTCCAGCGCATCGCCGAGCGTGGCGTCCGGGCCGATACAAACCGGCGACCGCGTCATCACATCTCCCGCCCGCAGCCCTCGGATATCATCGTGATTCGTCAGGGCCCGCCGCAAATCGCCGTCGGTAATCAAACCCTCCAGGCGGCCCGACTGTGAAACCACCGAGGCAGCGCCCCACGGCCGGTCCGTCATCGCGATGATCACTTCCTTCAGCGAAGCTTGGGGGCCGACGACCGCCACCTCCGCCAAGCCGTGCATCGCTTCGCGAACGCCCAGGCGCAGGTTTCGTCCGATCTGCCCGCCGGGATGGAACCGGCCGAATTCCTCCGGCGTGAAATTGCGCGCGCGCATCAAAGCGATCGCCAGCGCGTCGCCGATGGCCATGGCGGTGGCTGCGCTGGCGGTCGGCGCCAGGTTGTTCGGGTCCGCCTCGCGCTCCACGGACGCGTCCAGCATCACGTCCACCTGCGCCGCCAGCGGCGCGCTCCGATTGCCCAGAATCCCGATCAGCGGCGAGCGGAATTCGCGCAGCAGCGGCACCAGCGCCAGCAATTCCGCCGAACTGCCGTGTTTCGAGATCATCACGGTCGGGTCGCCGGGCGTATAAATTCCCAGATCGCCATGCACCGCTTCGGCCGGATGAAGAAACACGGAAGCCGTGCCGGTGCTGCACAGCGTCGCCACCGTTTTGCGCGCAATGTGCCCGGATTTTCCGATGCCTGTGACCACGACTTTGCCGGGATGCGCCAGAATCAGATCCACCGCCCGGATCAGCTCCCCATCCAGCCGGCAGGCCGCCTGCGCCAGCGATGCGGATTCGATCTCAATGGCGGCACGAGCCGCCGCCAGCCAATCCTGTTTCTCCGGAGTAGTCATCCGAACAGACCATCATCGCACCGGCACGGTCCGTGCGCCACGTTACAATCGCGGTTATGGACAAGCGGACCGCGCGCGTGCTGGCGCTGGGACTCCTGGTTGCCGCGCAGCTCGCGGGTGAGATCCGGTCGCTCACCATCCTCCACACCAACGACCTCCACGCCCGTTTGACCGCGCTCGATAACGGCCGCGGCGGGTTTGCGGCGCTGGCCGCCACCATTCGCCGGGAACGCGAACATTGCTCCGGCTGCATTCTGCTGAACGCCGGCGATCTGGCGCAGGGGACTCCGGTCTCGACCATCTTTCACGGCCTCCCCGTTTTCGAAATCGCCAACCTGTTCGGTTACGACGCGGCCACGCTCGGCAATCACGATTTCGATTACGGCTGGATGCAGACCCGCACCTTCCTCCAGACCGCCAGATACCCGATCGTGAGCGCGAATCTGGTCGGCGGCGAAGGCCGGCTTTTCACGCCGCGGCCTTATGTGATTCTGCCTGTAAACGGGCTTCGCGTGGCCGTGATCGGCGCCATGACCGAAGAACTGCGGACGCTCAGCACGCCCAAGCTGATGGGCCAGTGGCATGCGGCCCCGGTTGTCGAGGCGGTCCGGAAGTATGCGCGGCAGGTCCGCGATCAGGCCGACCTGATCGTCCTGCTGGGGCACATCAACGGCGACGAAGAGAAAGACGTTCTCGAGAACGTTTCCGAAATTCCAGTCCTGGTCACCGGTCATCTGCACACCGGCCTCGCGCACGAGGTGGTTCGTTCGGGCCGCGTCCTGGTTCGCGTCAAAGGCTACGGAGAAGAACTGGGGCGGCTCGAGCTAAAGGTCGATACGGAAAAGAAGGCGCCGGTGAGCTGGTCCTGGCAGCGAATTCCGGTGGACGCCCGGGCCGTGGAGCCGGCAGCCGATGTGGCCGCTCTGGTCACCCGATGGGAGGCCGAGGTTTCCCAGCGGGTCGATCAGCCCTTGGCGGTTTCCCGGCGCAAATTCGACCGCGGCGAAGTCAAACGGCTCATCGAGCAGGCCATGCGCGAAGAGACCGGCGCCGATTTTGCGTTCATCAATCAGGGCGGTGTGCGCGACATTGTTCCGCAAGGCCAGTTGTTGGTGCGAAATATTTGGGACATCATGCCGTTCGACAATCGCGTGGTCTTCGGACGGTTCAAAGGAAGCGCGCTGCCTTCTGTCGTGCTCGGCGGCCGCAAGGTGGATCCCGAGCGCGAATACACGCTGGCCGTCAGCGATTTCACCGCGGCCAACCAGAGCGCGGACGAGCAGCTGCGGACCACCGGCCTGGAATTCACGGGAGATGGCGGGCTGCTGCGCGACCTGCTGATCGACTGGTTCCGCAAAAAGCGCGTGATCGAGTGAGTGGCGGTTGTACGGAAGCCCTCAGGGCTGCAGCGCGAGCGTAGCCTTGCCGGCCGCGCCGGCATAAATCAGTTCGAGCGAACGGATGCTGTTCAAGCTGCCGCCATACGAGAAGTACACCAGGCCGTCCTGCGGCAGCGGGCGTTCGCCGTCGGCGAGAGCGGCCTTCTTCACGCGTTGAGCCCAGGCGCGGCGCAATTCAGCAGGTGGGCGGGGCGGTTCTTTGCTGGTGTCGCTGCCGCCGCCGCCCCCGAGAATGCCGCCTCCTCCGCCCTTTTCCGGTTTTTCAGGGGGCGTCCACTCGGGGTCCTTCGCCGACGGGCCTACCCGTTCATACGGTTCGCCGGGCGTCGGATTCTTTTTCCCGTTGATCCGCAGAGAGAAGTCGTTGAATGAGATGGGCAGACGCGTTCCGGCCGGTCCAAAGAAGGCCACTTCCACGACAATGTAGGAATCGGTGGAAAGGGGGCCTTCCGCGGTGGGGATGCCGTGCCCGGCGAACTCCGCCGCCACCGTGATTGGTCCGAGCTTGGCTTGGGCCGGATAGTCGGAGGGCGCGGCCCTCGGCGGCAGGCCTTGGGGCGCATTGATCGTTCCGCCTGCCGTCTGGAGCGTTTGACCGGCCGGCGTGCCGGGCGTTTGCGCCGAAAGACAGAGCGCCGCCAGCCCGATACTGAGGTTTTTTAGGAAAGCAGACAACCGCATTTCAAACACACAGTAGCATCCGGCGGCCATCGGACGCGACCGGCGCTCCCGCCGTGCTTCCGTGCGCGACGGGATGCCCTGGCCGGCAACGCGCGGCGTCTCAACTGCCATCTGCCGCAAGTCGATCGACCTGATGCATGCCTCCCGGCTCGATCAGGCGAAGCCGCCTTTCGCGTCCTCGGTAAACAATTGGAGATGAAGCGGTGTAAACGGGTGCGTCTTTATCCGTGGCCCCAATACATCAGCCAGCCGATGCCGAACAGCGCGACGAAGAAGCAGACGAACACGTAAATCCCATACTGGAGACGGTCGCGGTCGGTCCGCTTGGTGACAACGCCCAGAACAATCGAGGTAAAGAGGGCAAACAGGAAGGCCGCTTCAAAGTGCGTGAGGTTCATCTTCGGCATCAGTCCTTCCTCCCCGCGGCGATCTCGAAAGCGTCCGTCATCGCCAGGATGTTCAGCAACCCGGCGGTCACGAGGAACTTGGTCCCGTAGTCGTGAACCGCGCCGGGCATGTCCGGCTGGGCGTAACCGAGCCAGACGCTGAGCAGGTAGAGAAGACCCGAGGCGACGTCGCCGATAAAGCCGCCGGTGTTGATCACAGTGGTCAGCAGATCGCCGGTCTGCGGCTGGAACATGGCGCCGCGCATCATCAGGCCGCACACGAACATCCCCGTAACCGCCACCAGCAGAAGGACGCCGCGGCCGGTACGCTTCAGCAGGAAATGGCCGCCGCCCGGAATCAGCCAGCTCAATGCGACCACCGGCGCCCACTTGTTGACCGGCGGGGCCGGCTTCGCTTCTTTCTCGTTTGCCATTTCCTTGAGTTTACCAAGTGCCGCGCCGCTGCCGCCCGCTTTCGGCCGCTTGCGACGGCGTCGCTCGCGGGCAGGCGGTTATAATCGGTATGTGCGAATCGCCTTTGTTTTACTCGCGCTGTGTTTCACGGCCTGCAACCGCGGCACGCAAGGCAAAGATGCCGTGCGCCAGGGCGTCCTGGATTATCTCTCGGGCCGCAGCGATCTGAACCTTTCTTCGATGGACATCGACGTCAGCTCCGTCCAGTTCAACGGGAACAAGGCGGACGCTACCGTCACCTTCTCGCCGAAAGGGGGGAATCCGGCTCAGGGGATGACGATGCGCTACCAACTAGAACAGCAGGGCAACCGCTGGGCCGTCGTGGGGAGGCAGGACTCCGGACATGCCGGATCGGTTGCGCCCGGAGCGGCAAATCCGCATGGCGCCGGCGCGATCCCCGGGGGCGAAGCCAATCCGCATGCGAACGGCGGCGGCGCTCCGCGGATGCCTTCACCCGACGACCTTCCCCCCGCTGGCGGAAAGAAGTGAAACGCGTCGCCATCCTGGGTGGCGGTCCGGCCGGAGCCTTCGCCGCCGAACGTCTGGCGGCGGCCGGCCTTCACGTTCTTCTTTTTGATGAGAAACTCGCCTGGGAAAAACCCTGCGGCGGCGGTCTGACGTATAAGGCCTACAGCCAGTATCCGTTTCTGCTCGAAAATTCAATGCCGAAGCGGTTCGTTTCCGAAACCGTGATCGCCGCGCCGCGTGCCGGCGCGGTCAGCCTCCAACTCGGCGATCCTCTTCTGATCTACTCGCGCTTCGACCTCAACCGCATGTTGCTGGAACGCGCCGAGCGAGCCGGCGCGCAGATTGAGAAGACCCGCGTGCTGGAGATCACGCGCCAGGGCTCGGGCTGGGCCGTGCGAACCAAGAACGGAGTCGCCCACGCCGATTTCTGTATCGTGGCGACCGGCGCCCGCAACCCGCTGCGCGACGTGGGCACGGAATTCCGCGCGGCCGATACCATGTCGGCGCTCGGCTACTACGTGCCCGGCGAGCAGGCTCAAATCGATATCCAGTTTCTGCCGCAGCTGGAAGGCTACATCTGGATTTTCCCGCGGTGCGGGCATCTGTCGGTCGGAATCTGCGGCAAGGGCGAGCCCGCCGGCTCCCTGCGCCAACGCCTCGAGCGCTATATGACCGAGCGGCAGCTTGCGTGGAAGCACGGCTCGTTTTACAGCCATATGCTGCCGTCGCTGGATACTTCGTCGTGGCGCAAGAACCGGGTGGCCGGCGAGGGTTGGATGGCGGTGGGCGACGCGGCGGGATTAGTCGATCCCATCACCGGTGAAGGCCTCTATTATGCCCTGCGTTCGGCCGATCTGGCCGTCCGCGCGCTGCTCTCCGAGGTGACGAGCCTGGCCGAGAAGATGAATCAATACCGCCGCCTGCTCCGCCGCGATTTCACCGCCGATCTGGAGTTCGGCTCCCGCCTCGCCCGCCGCGTGTTCCTCGGCAAGTTCATGCTGGCTTCGGTCCCGGCCCGCATGGTGCAATTCACGCGCCGCAGCCCCCGGTTTTCCGCCATCATGCAGGACCTGTTCTCGGGCCGCCAGCCCTACATCGGCCTCCGCCAGCGCCTGATGAAGAACTTGAACGGCAGCCTGTACGAGATCGCCATGAGCTTCGGCTTTCGCCGCCTGATCCCGCGCAAGGCGAGTTCGTAGCAACCCTCCAACAGACCGGGCGCATCCGTTCGTCGCCCGGCTGCGTATTCCTCTGTATCCGGGGCTGGCGTCGGCCGTCGGAATCATCTATCGTATTTGGAACCTGGAGGAGTCATGGAGCGAACTACCGAGCAAGCCTTCGATGCCGTCGTCGTCGGCGCCGGTTTTGCCGGCCTGTACATGCTGTATCGCCTGCGCGAGCTGGGCCTTTCCGCGCGCGTTTATGAAGCGGCCGGAGGGGTCGGCGGTACGTGGTTCTGGAACCGCTACCCCGGGGCGCGCTGTGACGTCGAAAGCCTGCAATACTCCTACTCGTTCTCCGACGAACTGCAGCGCGAGTGGCAGTGGACCGAGCGCTACGCGTCGCAGCCGGAAATCCTGCGTTACCTCAATCACGTGGCCGACCGCTTCGACCTCCGCCGCCACATTCAACTCGACACCCGGGTGACCGCCGCTGCCTTCGACGAAGGCGCCGACCGCTGGGTCATTGAAACCAGCCGCGGCGAGCGCGTCTCCGCCCGCTTCTGCATCATGGCCACCGGGTGCCTGTCGATTCCCAAAGCTCCCGAATATAAGGGGCTCGATACTTTCCAAGGCCAGTGGTATCACACCGCCTACTGGCCGCACGAACCGGTCGAGTTTACCGGGAAGCGGGTCGCCGTGATCGGCACCGGGTCCTCGGGCATCCAGGCCATCCCCATGATCGCCCGGCAGGCTTCGCAGTTGTTCGTTTTCCAGCGGACCCCCAACTTCATCATGCCGGCTCACAATGCGCCGCTGTCGCCGGAAATCGCCGAGGATTGGAAAGCCAACCACGCCGCGTACCGCCAGCGCGCGCGAAGCACCCAATTTGGATTTTGGGTCGAACCGGCCGCTGCCTCGGCGCTCGCGGTGTCCGCCGAAGAGCGGCAAAACGAATACGAGCGCCGGTGGCAGGCCGGCGGCTTGCACATCTACGGCACCTTCCCCGACATCTTTGTCAACCAGGCCGCCAACGAAACCGCCGCCGAATTTGTTCGTTCCAAGGTCCGCGCCATAGTCCGCGACCCGGCTGTGGCGGAAAAGCTCGTCCCCACCGGATACCCCATCGCGACCAAGCGAATCTGCGTCGACACCGGCTATTACGAAACGTTCAACCGCGAAAACGTGACGCTGGTCGATGTCCGGGAGAACCCGATCAAGGAGATCACGCCTGCCGGGGTGCGCACGACGGAACGGGAATACGAGGTGGATTGCATCGTGTTCGCGACCGGCTTCGACGCCATGACGGGCGCTTTGTCGCGCATCGGGATCCGCGGCCGCGGCGGCGTCGCTCTCCGGGAGAAGTGGTCGCAAGGGCCCGTCACTTATATGGGAATCATGGTCGCCGGTTTCCCCAACCTGTTTCTGATCACCGGCCCGCAAAGCCCGTCGGTGTTCAGCAATATGGTGGTCTCGATCGAACAACACGTCGATTGGATCGCCGGTTGTCTGCGCTATGTTCGTGAGAACCGGTTCGCGAGCATGGAAGCGAGCCGGGAGGCGGAAGACGCCTGGGTGGCCCACGTCAACGAGGTCGCGGGGTATACGCTGTTTCCGCTCGCCGACTCCTGGTACGTAGGCGCTAATGTCCCCGGCAAGCCGCGCGTCTTCATGCCGTACCTCGGGGGTGTCGGCGTCTACCGCCAGAAGTGCGACGAAGTGGCGGCGAAAGGTTACGAAGGCTTCGCTTTCCAGCGCCAGATGGCGCAAGCGTCCTGAGACGCGGCCGCCGCACGAATTCGCGTCCGCCGGCGAATCGGTTACACTATCCCTCTCGGGAGTCGGAGGAAGCCACATGAATCGCCACGCCGTTTCGATTGCCGCGCTCAGCGCGTCGCTTTCGCTCTTTTCGCTTTACGCCCAGCCGCCCGCCCGCCGCGGCGGCCCGCCGCAGCCGAACCAGACCACGCAAATGATCAAGCCGGGTTTCTATGTGGTTTCCGGCGACGGCGGCAACACCGGCGTGCGGGTCACCAAGCAAGGCCTGATCGTCGTCGATACCAAAAATCTGGGCGACCCGTTTTACAACGCCCTGATGGCGCAGATCAAGACGATTTCCGATCAGCCGGTCAAGTACGTCGTCGTCACCCATCATCACCAGGATCACAGCGGCAATATTCAGAAATTCGTGGATGCCGGCGCGCAGGTGGTTGCCAACGAAGGCCTCAAGACGAACCTCGCCACCTACAATCCGCCGCAGGGCAAGCCCGGCCTGCCGAACGTCACCTACGCCAAGAAGTACACCATTAAACTGGGCGGTGCGAAGGTCCAGGTGTATCATTTCGGCCGCGCGCACACCGGCGGCGACTCCATCGTCTATTACCCGGATTTGAAAATCGTGCAGACCGGGGACGTGGTAGTCGGCATCACGCCCAACTACGACTACCCGTTCGGCGGCAGCGTGGTCGAAGCCTCGCGGGTGCTCGGCGATATCCTGAAGCTCAATTTCGATACCTGCATCCCCGGCCATTCCGCGCCAGGCAAGCTCACCATGACCAAGGCCGATGTGCAGGCCTTCAAGATGAAGCTGGACACGATCATCGCGCGCGGGCGCGAGCTGGTCAAAATGGGCGTTCCCAAAGACCAGCTGATCGCCAAGATCAAGACCGACGACCTCGGCTGGAACATCAACAACCAGCAGTGGAACAACCCCCAGCGCGTGGACGCCTTTTACGCCGAGCTTTCGAAGTAAAGAGGATCGGGCTTCCGAGCTCACGACCACTGTGAAACACTCCCGATCCGAAGCACTCTTTGAGCGCGCGCGGCAGTTGATCCCCGGCGGCGTCAATTCTCCCGTGCGCGCTTTTCGCAGCGTGGGCGGCAATCCGCCGTTCATCGCGCGCGGCGAAGGCTCCCACATCTTCGACGTGGACGGCAACGAATACATCGACTACGTCGGCTCCTGGGGCCCGCTGCTGCTCGGACACCGCCATCCGGCGGTCTTGCAGGCCATCGAAAAGGCGCTCGCCATCGGCACCAGCTTCGGCGCGCCGACCGAACAGGAGGTGGAACTCGCCGCGGCCATCCGCGAGGCGGTGCCCTCCATCGAAATGGTGCGGCTCGTCAATTCCGGAACCGAAGCCACCATGGCGGCGATCCGGGTGGCCCGCGGCTTCACCGGCCGCGACCTCATTGTCAAATTCGAAGGCTGCTATCACGGCCACGTGGATTCCCTGCTGGTCAAAGCGGGCTCGGGTGTCGCGACGCTCGGCATCCCCGATACGCAAGGCGTGCCCAAAGCGTTTTGCGATACGACTCTCGCGCTCCCGTACAATTCCGTCGATGCGGTCGAACAGGCGTTTCGCGCGCACGGGCCGCGCATCGCCGCCGTGATTGTCGAGCCCGTGGTCGGCAACATGGGTTGTGTTCCGCCGCGGGCCGGCTACCTCGAAGCGCTGCGCGAGATCACCACCCGTCACGGCGCTCTGCTGATCTTCGATGAAGTGATGACCGGTTTTCGCGTGGCCTTCGGGGGCGCGCAACAGCGCTACGGCATTCGGCCGGACCTGACCACTCTCGGAAAGGTAATCGGCGGCGGGCTTCCGGTGGGCGCCTATGGCGGGCGCAAAGACATCATGAGCCGGGTGGCGCCGGCCGGGCCGATTTACCAGGCCGGCACCCTTTCCGGCAATCCGCTGGCGGTGGCCGCCGGTTTGGCCATGCTGCGGCATCTCAAACAGCATCCCGAAATCTACACGCAACTGGAATCTCGCGCGGCCGAACTCTGCGGTTCGGTTCCGGCCGGCGTCACGGTCAACCGCGTGGGCTCGATGTTCACCTTCTTTTTCACCGATCAGCCGGTGAGCGATTATGAGTCCGCCAAACGCTCCGATACAGCCCGATTCGGCCGGTTTTTCCGCGCCATGCTGGAGCGCGGCATTTATCTCGCGCCGTCTCAATTTGAGGCCGCGTTCGTCTCCGCCGCCCACACGGAAGAAGATATCCGAAAGACCATTGCCGCCGCCCGCGAAGCATTCCGCGCCTGATTCCTTCCGGCAGCGTCCCGCCTCGCGTGGTCGGCGCCGATCGGCCGGCGGGTGCGGGCGTTCAGTGTTTCATACCGCGCAGCAGCCGCCGCGCGGAGTAGCCGGCGATCGCGAAGAACACCGCGAAGCTGATGGCAATTACCTCGATCTGGCGGCGCAACGACAGTTCCGTCACGCCCGGGCCGGCGGGTCTTCCAAAGTCCAGAGTTACCCGTAAATGTGCATCGGCAGGCTGCTCCGGGCTGCCGCGGTTGTCGATCAGAAGCACATACTCGCCGGGCACGCGCACCGCGTAACGCAGGCGGCCGGAACCGGCAGGCTCGGTGCCCGCCAGCATGCCGTGCGGCCGGTCATCGCGCAGCCGGTCGAGATCTTCGCCTCGCAGCAGAGCCAGCCGCAGCTGGTGAGAACCGGACCGGACCTGAAAATCGGCGGTCACCAGCGCGGCCTTCTGGCGCAGTCCAAGCTCCAGGTAGCGCCAGGCCCCGGCGGGGATGTGAAAATCTTCGTCGACGAGATCCACGTGGGTGGTGGCGGCCAACAGCAGGAGTGCAACGGGAATCATGCAGACAGCGCGGGGCGGCCCCAGCCCTCGCTCGCGCCGCAAAGGGCTAAAATGGGGTCCATGAACGACAGTATGGCACAGCCGCGGGCGCAGCTCGCTCCGCTCGAGCTGCCCGGCTGGAAGACCGCCATCAACTGGACCGCGGCGGTTGTCCTGGCGATTGTTTTTCTGGTGTCCGGACTTTATAAGATCACCGATCCTCAAGGCTGGGCCGTCCGGCTGACTCAGCTGCGCTTTCCCGAGTCGCTCAGCCTGGCCGGCGCTCTGGGAGTCGGGATCACCGAGACGCTCGCGGGCGTGCTCGTCCTGGTGCCGCGGTTCCGCCGTTGGGGCGCGATCCTGACCGGACTCCTGCTGGTCGCGTTCATGATCTACATGGGCATGAACTACGCCGCGCTGAAGGGCGCCGATTGCAGCTGCTTTCCGATCGTGAAGCGCGTGGTGGGGCCGATGTTCTTTGTCGGCGATGCCGCGCTATTGCTGGTTGCGGTGGGCGCCGGCGTCTGGTCCAAGCCCGCCAGCGGCATTCGCAGCGCGTTGGTCATCCTGGGGGCCGTGGCCGTCTTCGCCGGCGTGAGTTATGGCGTCGCGGCGGCCCGCGAGACCGGAACCAAAGCCCCGGACACCATCACGGTGAACGGGAAACCGTACTCGCTGCAACATGGCAAAATCCTGTTGTTTTTCTTCGACCCCGAGTGCATGCACTGTCTGGCCGCCGGCAAGCGGATGGCAACCTTCAACTGGGGCGATACCGCGATCGTCGCGATTCCGATCCAGCAGCCGCAATTCGCCGCCGCGTACCTGGAAGACACGAAGCTGAAGGCGCTGGTCTCGAATGACCTGCAGCAATTGAAGGCGGTGTTTCCGTTCGTGAGTGTGCCGGCGGGAGTGGCGCTGGAAAATGGCCGCGAAAAGATGCCCCTGACAAAGTTTGAGGGTGACGAACCAGCCGCCACCCTCAAACAACTCGGTTTTATTCAGTAATTTAGTCCGGCCGCCGCTTCAGCGTGGGGCGGTCGTCCTGGTCGGGCTTCTGCTTGTCGCCGGCCCCGTTGTCGTCCACCGGGCCGGTCCCGGTTCCGGGCGCGCGGCGCAGCCGAGGCCGGTTCGAGTCTTCCTTGTTATCCACCTTGCGGCGGTTGTGGAGCATGGCCAGCCGGCCCTTCACATCGTTGAACTCGGAGGTGTTCACGACGTACTCCGGCTTGGCCACCAGGATCTTCTGAATCTCTTCCTGGGCCGCCTTGATCCGGTCGTCGGTCATCGGATGGGTGGAAAACACCTTCGATACGGTTCCCGGCTTCTTCTTCTCCATCGACTGGATCTTCTCGAAGAAGTCGACAAAGGAAGTCGGATCGTAGCCACTCTTATAGAGATATTGCAGCCCAAGATAGTCCGCTTCGCGCTCGAAGCCGCGCGAGAACGTGAGGAACCCGAGGGGAATCGCCATCGAAGCGCCCTGGCCGATGGCATAACCCGTCCAGCCATAGGGCATCGCAATCGACAAAGCGATCATTCCGATCTGGGCGATTTCGCCGCGGGTAGCCTGCCGGGTACCGTGCCGCGCCGCCACGTGCGCGATTTCGTGCGCCATCACGCCCGCCAGCTCGGATTCGCTATCCGCCTTCAAAATGAGGCCGGAATTGACGAAGAAGAAGCCGCCCGGCAGAGCGAACGCATTGACTTCCTCGGTGTCGAGTACTTTGATCGTAAATGGGACTTTGGCGTCGGAATTCCGAACCAGGTTCTGGCCGACGCGGTTCACGTACTCGGCAATGATGGGGTCGTCGATGATCTTGGCCTGGCGCTCTACTTCCTGCGCCAGTTGTTTCCCAAGAGCGATTTCCTTTTCGAGCGAATAGAAGTTGATGCCCTTGCCGACATCGCGGTTTCCGATCTCATCGGGGTCGTTTTTCTTATCTTTAGCCGAGGCACTTCCGGCCAAGATGCTGAAGGCGGCCAAGCTCGCCACGAGCATTACGGAACGGCGCTTCATGCCGATACTCCTGTGTCTACCTACACTATACGCGATTGCTGGGGCTTTCGCTCCAACTTGATTAACGCGCGGCCGGTCCGGTACGTTTCGATAGGCTCAGTAGAGGCCCAAACTGATGACTTTTCCACCACGATCGACCAGCACATCCAGCTTGCGGTTCAGGTACGAATAGAACATGCGGCCGTTCTTAGCAGGTGTGGTGTTGACGTTTCCGCCCCATAATTTGCGGCATTCTTCCCAAGTCATCTCTTTGGGATAGGCGAAGACGGTGCGCAGGGTGCCGGAAGAACTTTCGAAATCCAGCTCGATGTCCCGGTATCGGCCGGTCGGATCGGGCCAGGCGAAGATCTCACCGTTGACCTTGTGGTTTTCATCATAGGCGGGCCGGGTGCGGATCGGGGTGCCGAACAACGCCTCGGCATCCCGCTTCTTCCAAATCCCGATGACATGCTGGAGATAAACGGAACTCTCCTCCTGCAAACCCTGGGGCAGCTCCGCCTTCGGTTTCGGCGCGGCAGGTGGCTCCGCTGGAGGCTTGGGAGACTCCTTGACTGCGGGCGCGCCTGGCAACGTCAAAATCACCGTGTCGCGTGCAGTCGGCGCCGTCTGCGACGGAGAGCCGGCGATCCGAACCGGCTCCGCGGCGCACGCCGCACCCACCCAAACTGCCCCGACGAAGAGAAGCCGCCACGAATTCATAGCACCTCGGTATCACTCCCACTCTAGCGGGAAGTCAAAGACCCTATTGCATTGAATTTGGATGACGTTACCGCTGCTGGCCAAGGTTAAAGCAACCGTCAGCAGCCGTGAGCGGTGAGATGGACGACGTACAGCCGCTTCGCCCGGTCGCGCCGTTGGCGCGCCAGCCCGAGCGCCAGTTCGAACCGCTGCAACCCTTGGCCGCCGCGCGTCAAAGCGGCAAGCTGTTGATCCTGAAGTTCCATCACCTGGTGCAGGGCCTCAATGTACTGGCGCGCGAGGCGCTTCTTCTCGGCGCAGATCTCCGGCTTCAGTTGAATTGCGGATGTCGCCACCACAAGATCTGAGGGAAATCATAGCAGTGGGGCACGTACTTTTGCGTAAGGGATGTTCCTGACAAGAGCAGCGGAGTGTCAGGAAAAACCCAATGTTTGGCAGAGTTTGGCGGAAGCCAGTGGGAGTCGAACCCACCCGCGACACAGAGTACCGCACAACGGGTTTGAAGCCCGCGCCCAGCACCGGCCAAGACTGGCTTCCAACGGGTTAGTCTAGCAGACCGGCTGGGCCGGTCCGGAGCGATTGCAGCCGCGCACCTGGAGAGGGTACACTGAGGAGCAGTTTCTTTCCGCAATTCCCCGGTCGTCTAATGGTAGGACAGCGGCCTTTGGAGCCGTGAATCGTGGTTCGAATCCATGCCGGGGAGCCAACGCCCGTAGGTCCAGCCGGACCGCCGTCCAGGTTGACAGCAGCGTTTTCGAGGCGGCCATTTATCCCAAACATTTTGCAGGTAGTTGTCCACCCGGAGTCTCCGTTTCGAAAGGGAGGTCGCCGGGGTGCAACACGAACCCCGGCGTTCACGTTGGTGGCCACGAATTCCTGTTCGGAATCTCCAAAAGCTGATCCGCCGAACGCCGGTTCGTTATGCGATCTCCACCCGCCAGTCCGCCAGTTCCCACGATGCCCCCTCGAGTTGCCAACTCCAGTACGATCTTTGCCGGTCGTACATAGAGTCCCAAAGCGTTCTCGGTGGGTCGCGGTAGATGAGCGCTTCGATGACGAAGGGGCCTCAGGTGCGACGCTGAACCGTCCGGCGCTGCGGCGCCTGCTCGCGCCGGTGCGTGAGCACGGAGTGGATCAGGCGGTTGTCGATCGTTTCGACCGGTTCGCACGCCGCCTGATCGGATATGTCCGGCTACTGGAGGAGTTCCGAAAACCGCCCACGACCACCTGATATTCAATATCTCCGTCGTTCGCCGAATTCGAGCGGGAGATGATCTCGCAACCTTGATCGTTACAGAGACAACAACCGAAGATTCCGAACGTTATCGAAATCCCGGCGGTTGTTCGTCGGGAGAGGAGCATCCAACGCCAACGCAGTCGCAGCAATCCAAGCGTCCTGCGGGCTGATCGCCCGACCAGCTGCTCGGGTGTCAGCGCGGATCCTCGCCCAAACCGTGCAGAGGTCGTTGTCCGGGTAGAAGATCTCGAAACCATGGACGAACCGCTCAAGTAGAAGTCGTCGTTGGCTTCCCCAGCCGGCGGACATCGCGCCCATCCGGAGTTCGGCGCCCGACATGAAGGACAGGATCAGATCAGAACCGCGGAGCGCGTTTACGTATTGCTGCGCCAGCGAGTGCCAGTTGAAGATATAGGAGGCGACGTCGGTATCGACGACGATCTGGCTCATTCGGACGGAGAGTCTTTGGCTGTCTGACGGCGATCCGCATAGATGGCAGCCACGAAGCGCTCGGTCTCCTCATCGGGTGCAGGATCGACGTTGCGCAGGATCTCGTCGAAGGAAAACGGCTGCGGTCCGACAAGCACGGGCTTGTACCCACGGTTACGAAGCTGTTGTAGCTCGTCGTTCATGGCCGCTCCTGAACCGAGTATAACGTGAGCGCCGGCCGGCCCTCTTAGAGCAGACCACTGCCGAGCACGAATTTCAAGAATCTCGGGCCATCGGATCGAGTATGAACTTCGCGGCTTGATCGTCAGGCACGGCGGCGCTCCGGAAGAGTTCGCGCGCGCTGTCCAGCGTGCCGCGCCGGCACCTCGCCGAGCCGAAGAGGGTTGCCGGTTCGCTCTTCTTGCGGCCCTTCGGAACAATGGCGTGGCATGGCTTGCAGGCGCCCGAACTTGCCTGCCACGCAGATCCTGTTCGGGAAGCCGCTCCAGTCCGCGAGCAATGAGGTCCCAGGTGCTGATGGCTTTCTCGTAAGGCATCCGTCGATTTTTGGCGATCGTGTGTCAGGTGACGATTTCGCCCAGGCGGTGCTTGCGGAAAGCTATGAATCGCAGTGTGTCAGGTGGGAATGGAGCCAGCGCCCGTCGTCGCCTTTTTTCGAGCCGGAGCCGCTCCCGGAGTGAATGCGCGGTCGCTTGGCGCACCGCGGATACCCATATGTCACTGCCGGTACCGGGCAAGACTTCGACGGCGCGCTTCGTGTCAACGGCCGCTGCCCGGCTTGCGGCCTGAACAAGTTTGGCGAATTCCGCGTCTGATGCGGTCGGCGGGTTCCAGTCCTCACCGCTGTATGTCTCCAGCAAACGGATGTCTGTTCCGTTGGTGACAACGACGAGCGGTGGCATGGGATTGAGCATCCGCGCATACGACAGTCCCTGTTCCACGTCATCGGAGGAAATCGGGATGCCATTTCGTTTGAGCTCCAACACGGCCAACGGCTGGCCCTTCACGGATATAACAATGTCCGCGGCCATAAGCCGCATATGTTTTCAACCCGTCAATCTCGACCACGGCGTGGCCGAATTTGATCGAGAACTTAAGTTGATGCTTCAGGTCGCTCGCGGAAATCCACGGGAACGCAACGGCCAGTGCTCGATGTATTTCGGCTTCCAGGTCCGACTCTGTTCGCGCTGTTGTGTTCTGCTCAATAGGCATGGACTCCTACCTCTAAATCCTTTTATTAAATAAGGCGTTCGCGGCCCCGGGAGTTCGTTGTTCCGCGTTGTGGCAAAAATGGCTTGACGCACTTGCCAGATCAGCATAAGATGAGGGCGTGGTACAACAAGGAACAACAAAATGAGCAGGCAAATATACACGGCGAGCAAAGCTCGATCCAACAGGCCCGGTTGGTCGATCAGTTTCCGCCACCCCCTCCGTAATGACTCCAAGGGCCGTCCAGGCTTAAAAATGAGGCGCGGCTTGGGCACTTCCAATGAGGCCGAAGCCGATCAGATGGTTGCTGAAATGAATGTCATTCTTAGCGACCCATCTTGGTGGAACTCGTCGAAGCGACAGGAAGCGGAACTCCGGTTCCCGAAGCCCGTGGTAGAGGCGTTTTATGACGAGATTCAGGCCGGGCGAAGCGATCCTGAAGCACTCAGGGAAGCGCATATCCGGCTGCCGAACGCCGAGGACGACAAGTACGCGAGGGTCCTGTTTGTTGGCACCACTGGGGCTGGCAAGACGTCCCTGCTACGGCAATTAATCGGCTCGGACCCGGACAAAGACCGTTTCCCGTCAACCGCGCCCGCCAAAACCACCATCGCGGATATTGAAGTGATCCAGGCCCATGGTGAATTCGGAGCGGCGATTACGTTCTTTTCGGAATTCCAGACGCAGGCGAATATCGAGGAATGCGTCATTGACGCGGCGCTCGCGGCTTATGAGAAAGCTCCCATAGAGAAAATAGCCGACCGCTTCCTGAATCATCGCGATCAGAAATTTCGTTTGAGCTATATTCTCGGCGCTTGGCGGAATGGCGCGTCGGATGGCGATGAAGAAGGGATGTCCTTCGATGAGGCGGAAGAACCGAGAGTGTTCGACGATGAAGCCGTAGTTACGGATGATGAGCGGGCAGCGAATCATGAAGCGCTAAAAAAATATCTCGACCGCATCAGCCAACTGGCAAAATCCGTTGTCTCGGAATTGAGCGACGACCTTGGGGTTGACTTAAAGGTGGCGGGTCCGGACAGGGAAGTAGCGCAGGAACTGATCGAAGAGAATTTCGAGGCGCATCTCACGCTGAAGGAAGCCTTCCATGATCTAGTACAGGACATTCTGGATGATGTGCGGTCCCGGTTTGATTTGATCGACGCGGGAGAGCTTCAGCGCAAGCGCTCCGGCTGGCCGGAGTTGTGGTTGTTCACATCAGAAGACCGGGATGAATTCATTCGGCACATCAGATGGTTCTCAAGCAACTACTGGCCGCAGTTCGGGCGGCTGCTCACACCACTGGTCGATGGTATCCGCATTCGCGGTCCGCTGTTTCCCGAGTATCTGGGCGAACAGTCGAAGATCGCCTTTATCGATGGTCAGGGTCTAGGACACACCCCCGATTCATCGGCGAGTGTCACAACGCACGTTACCAGACGCTTCGGTCAGGTGGACGTTATTCTGCTCGTGGATAACGCCCAGCAACCGATGCAGGCAGCGCCGCTTTCCGTTTTACGCGCCGTTGTTTCGAGCGGCCACCAGAGCAAGCTGGCGATTGCGTTTACCCACTTTGATCAGATCAAGGGACAAAACCTCCCGACGTTCCCTGAAAAGCGCGCTCATGTGATGGCTTCCGTCTTGAACGCGCTTTCCAATCTACGCGACGTTCTGGGGGTAGCCGCCGTCAGGGCTGTCGAGCATGGCATTGATTCACGGTGCTTCATGCTTGGCGGAGTGGATCGCCAACTCGCCAAGCTCCCCAAGAAGGCGTCGGAGTATATGAAAGGGCAGCTTGCTGGCTTGGTCCACTTTTTCGAGAACGCAATACTGCCCGCGCCGCCTGCCGAAGCGCGTCCGATTTACGATCCAACCGGAATAGGTTTCGCGGTGCAAGAGGCGGTCACAAAATTTCAGGGACCATGGCTTGCGAAGCTTGGTAGGGGTACGTATGAGGGGTTCAGCAAGGAGCATTGGGCGCGCGTAAAAGCGCTGAACCGGCGCATTGCCTCCGAATTAGACAACGAGTACGACACATTGCGCCCGGTGGCGGATTTGGTGACGCAACTTCGAGAATCTCTTTCGAGGTTTTTGAATACGCCAATCGACTGGACGCGGCCTCCGGCCGACGAACAGGAGGAGCAAGCGGCAATATCGAGAGTTCGGCAAATGGTCGATGTGGCGTTGCACGACCTCGCCGTCAGGAGGCTGATTGAAGCGCACCTCGCTCAGTGGCGTACTGCATATGACGAGTTCCGCGGACCGGGCTCGACGGCCCGACGCGCCGCGGCTATCCAAGGAATTTACGATGCAGCCGCGCCTCTACCTGACGCCGTCATGACGACGCCATCCGTGGCGTTTCTTGCCGAAATTCGGCGGATTGTCGGATCGGCCATTGCGGCCAACGGAGGCGAGTTACGGCTAAGCGAAGCCGCATAGTGAACGCAGATAAGGAGCACAGGTTCATGGCGAAGCTGGAAGTCGCAAACATCCATTGGAGCGATGTCTATAAAGACATCGCTCGCATTCCGGAGGTCTTTCGGATTGATGACAAGGGCCAAACGATTCCGGAAGGAACGGTCTGCCGAGTATCCGCGCCTGGCGGCAAAAGCGTGCTGCTTGCGCTGAGGGGCCAGCAGGAGCACAACAGCCCGGCGATTCACATTGATGAGAGAACGAGAAACCGGTTAGGCATCAAGGTCAGGGATGAAGTAGCGCTGGCTATCCGGCAACTCGGTTGGTGGGGACAATTCCGTTGGGCTTTGGATGCATCGGACCCAGCTTACAGGATTGCCTCGCAATTAGCCGTGGTGTCAGTCGCATTGGGCCTGTTAGGCCTCGGCCTCGGCGTTGTCGGCATCTGGATCGCGCTAAAATCTCCAACTCCGTGAATCGGATGGCGAACTGGGTGCTCGGTTGTTTGGCTTGGGGAAAATCTTTGTACACTTTTTGTACCGAGACCCTGCTTTTGATGCTTTTGACGACATCAGGGACTTTTTAGAATCAACAACGTCCGGGGAGTCAGAATTTTGTCAAGTTCGTGGTTCGAATCCATGCCGGGGAGCCAACGCCGGGGCGTGCGCCAGCCAACTGCTGGCTCTTGTGGACAGGCCGGTTGCAGTCTCGGGTGACAGCAGCTATAAAGGCGTATCCGTACACCCCATGCCATCGGTATTCGATTCCTTGGTGGAAATCGTTCATTCGGGAACTTCGCACTCCTGGAAAGAACGGAATGAAACTGCCCTCGCCGGGCTCTTCGGTACGCGGTACGCCAAACGTGCCAAAGAAGCAGTTGCGCTGCGGGCGCCCGACATGCGAGGGAGCGATTCCGGAGTTCCGTACGCTGCCTACATTCATCCATCGAACGCTGATTCCGGTGCGTATGGCGGCATGAGCTTCGTGATTTTCCCCGTGGAAGGGGAGCCCTGCCTGATCGCCTTGGCGATCGGTACCCAGGGACTCGCTCCGGACGAGGCCATTCTCGGCCGGCCGGGACACGGGCGCAAGATGCAGGCTATCGCAGCCTGGCTGAATCATCGGTTCGGCGCAGGGGATCAGGCCGCGTGGGCCAAACAGGATCCCACCCGTATTGACATCGACATTCCGGATTCAATCCAACGCCGATGGTCGGCTTATGAGCGCGTCTTTAAACGCTATGGCCGCGTCCTCTACGGTTTGTACAGACCCACCGGGGATCGCGCCGGCACGGTTGCGGCCCTTACCGCGATGCTTGACCTGATGTTCGAGGAGCGTGGGCATACCCCGTTAAAGGAATTCCAAGAGGACTCGACGGCCACACAGTCCGCCTGGTTTTCTCACCTAATGCCGAAGACCGAGAGAGAGCAGGTTATCGAACGGCTGAAGGCTCGCCGTTTCGTAATTCTCCAGGGTCCGCCGGGAACGGGGAAAACGCGAATGGCACGTCAGATCCTCGCCCAACAGTACGGCGGGTTTGGGCGTTCCGTGCAATTCCATCCGAGCACGACCTACGAGAATTTTGTCGGCGGCCTTGCCCCGCTCGAAAACGGAAGGAACCGCGAAGAGGGACTCGGCTTCCGCTTTGCTCCGAAGCCAGGATATCTCCTCGAAGCCGCCGCTCAAGCCGCCGGGTCCCGACAGCCGTATCTCCTGCACATCGATGAAATAAATCGAGCCGACCTCGCAAAGATTCTCGGTGAGGCGATTTACCTCTTTGAACCCAACCCGGAGTCTCGGCGCGAAATCGACCTGCCCTACGACTTTGGCCAGCCGTTCCACCAGCGATTCCACCTGCCCGACAATCTTCACGTACTCGGCACCATGAATAGCGCCGATCGGAGCATCGCGATCGTCGACGTAGCGGTCCGCCGGCGCTTCGCATTTCTATCGTTATGGCCAAGTTTTGAAGTGGTCGAAGAGCATGGCTGCGCGCTGAGTCAACGCGCGTACAAGGAGTTGGTTTCGATTTTTGTCGAGCATGCGCCGGATGAGGCGCTCGCACTGGTGCCCGGCCACTCCTACTTCCTGGCGAAGGATGAAGATCAGGCGCGGGCCAATCTGCGGACGAGTCTGGCTCCGCTGCTCGCCGAGTATCTGGCCCAGGGGTATGTGAGCGGATTTGCCGAATCGATTCGGGGCTACATGCAGTGGCTGGAAAGCTTATAAAGCCGCGCGGCCGCGCACGGGCAACTCGCCGCAGGACGCAGGCGAACTCGCTTCTCAACGCCGTCCGACCGACTCCGGAAATCTGCCTCGAACTTCCGGATTACAGCCGGTTCACCAGATCGGCGGTCGAGTTCTTTGGAAGTAGCAACTCTGCAAATCCACAAGCTCAGGCGGCACGCCTGGCGGAACAATTCATTCAACAGAACTCGCCGATTTTCCAACTGCTCCAGGTCGATGTGCACCGCGATTACGACGGCGCCGAGGTGCTGCTGAACATCGAGTCCCATGGTGCGGTCGGCGCTGTGCCGCTGCGTTCGCCGCTCACGGCACGGCATGACTTCGGCTTGGTTGTGCAACCAAGGTTTCCCTGGGCAGGCATTGGCCCAATGCTGGCCGAAATGGGATGGCTGATCAGCCCCTCGCCACTGAAATTGCCGCTGCTGAAGCGATCGGAGCGGCGAGTCCCGGTTTGGGTTCTGTCGTTGATGGTGCTTGCCAGATTCCAAGCACTACTCGACCGCCTCGACCGCCGGTTTGAAATCACCACCGAAACACGGCCAGCACCAAAAGGCAGAATCGAATGGGCGCAGTACGCGACGCGCCAGATTCCACGAGGCGACTTCCTCTCCGTTCCCTGTACCTTCCCTGATCTCAGGGATGATCGTCTTCTGAAAAGTGCGATCCGGTTCGCCGTTGAGAGGCAGATCCGGTCGTTGGAAACGCAGTGCGAGCAGGGCGCCTTCGTTCACCGGCTGATCGCATTTGCGGAATCGCTTCTCTGGCGAGTGCGCGAGGTCTCGGCCCGTCGACCCGCATCCGGCGAAGTCCAAAGCTGGCTTCGCCGGCCCATGCGAATCGAAGTTTTCTTTGAAGGTCTTCAGGCCATCGACTGGACGGTTGAGGAGAGGGGCTTGGCCGGCGTAAGCGACCTCGAGGGTATTCCGTGGACCATGCCCATGGAACAGTTCTTCGAGGCATGGGTGGAGACGGTGATGCGGGCCGTATCCCAGCGGACCGGCGGTCTCCTCAAAGTCGGGCGGCGGCGAGAAACTGTGTCGGCACTCTCTTGGCAGCCGCCCTATGTGGGCTCCCAACGCTCTCTCATTCCGGATCTGATCCTGGAAATGGACGACGTCGCCGTGATCGTGGATGCAAAGTACAAAAGACACTGGGAGGAGTTGCAGGAGCACGGCTGGCGCGGACAAGACGAGGATTTCCGGGAACAGCATCGGGCCGACTTGTTGCAGGTCCTAGCGTACGCGAACTTGGTCTCCACCCAGCAGGTAGTCTGTTGTCTCGTCTATCCGTGCGCCACGCCAACTTGGGAGTCGCTCGCCCGGCGTGGTCGTCTATTTCACTGTTCTGAACTGCCGAGCCGAGGCCGCCGCATCCATGTGTGGTTGACCGCGATCCCAATATCGGCAGCCGCAGACCGCGTCGCAGCACCCCTGGCCGAGAAACTCTCCTCGGCTCGGTACATCCACTGAGAAAGGCGCACCGATCCCCACGCGTGCCGGTTCTTTTTCACCCGACGCGCGCCCATGCCCTCGAAAACAAGGTCGTGCTTCTGGAGGGCTGTCAGCCGCAACGGACAGGCCACGCCCCGTTAGAAATCGAATTGGGGAACATAACCCAGAGTTCGAAACGTACCCGCGATGGGGAGCCAGCGCCCGTCGTCGCTTTTTTCGAGCCGGAGCCGCGGGCGGCTCGCTTCACGCGGCCAGCGGATTGCGCCAGCGGAGCCGGCTGAACCTTCCAAAATCGTTGTCGGTGGAGCAAAGCTCGGCGCCGTGCTCAATGGCGAGAGCCGCCAGATAGGCGTCGGACGTCAGATTCCCTCCGGTGCCCAGCGCCGAAATCAGGTCCCGCATCGTCTGCAGGTGGCGCGACGTGGGTTCGGGCACGCTCACTGAACTCTGCTGCAGCCAGGCCATCGACGAGGTCGAAGGCGGCACCCACGGGCAGCGGCTTTTGAAAGAGCCCGGCTCTCGTAGTCAGACGGAGAAAGGCCAGCAGGACGATCCAAGGCAGCCCGACTGTTTCCGTTCCCGAGAGCGCCGTTTCCAGCCAGGATTTTGCCTTCTTATGGTCTGGAGAGTTTTCGTTGACCGCGTAGATGAGTAGATTGACGTCAACGACAATCATTTGCGCAAGCCGATCTTGCGGCCCAACTCTTCGTCTTCCATCGCGGCTGCGATCTCCAGCGCCTTGTCCCACCGGAAATTCTGATCTCCGCCCAGCGAATAGGTCTTCTGCACAAAAGCGCGCCGCTTCGGCCTTCCTTGCGTCAACCCCGCCCTCACGGCGGAGTTCAGCGCTTCCTTGAATGAGATCCCGCGCTCCTTCATGGCAGTCCGGAGCAGAGCCTGAACGTCCGGCTCTAACGTGATTGTCGTTCTCACTTCTACATCATAGCACCACAACTTCTGCTGTCATGATGACCGTGAGAACCGTTCTGAAACAGGGCGTCGCCGTGATGGAGCGGGTGTCCGCCTAGCCGGCCCGCTTCGGCGCCGCTGCGGCACCTTCCGAACGGGAACCACCGGATCCCCGTCCGGCTGACCGCCATCCCGATGTCGGCGCCCCTGCCCAAGGCCGTCGTGGCGGGGCACGTTCGGCTCCCTGTAAAATGGAGACTTCCCTACCTGTATCCGTGTCGGCACGAATTGCCTCGAAAGTCGCGCATCTGTTTTCCTCGGCGGTCCGGAACCGCGGCGAAACCTATTATTTGCGAGGCGCGGCGCGCATCCGGCGCGGCTCGCCGTTCTCGGTGGAAGCGACGGTGCGGGGGTCGCAAGACTATACGGTCGACGTGGACTGGGACGAGGGGGAACTTTCGCTTTTCTGCTCCTGCCCGTATTTTGGAACCGACGGCCCCTGCAAGCATCTTTGGGCTGTGGTGCTGGCGGCGGAAGTCCGGGGGTATCTTTCCGCGGTGGGTCGGGTGCAAAGCTCTCTCCAGGCCGGCGTCCCGGAGTTCCTCGATGAGCCGGCTGAGGCGATGGCGGGCCCCCGCCTGTTTCCGCTTCCGCCGCCAAAGCCGAAGCTCGTTGCGCCGAAGCCGCCCGCCTGGAAGATTCAGATTGAAGGCATCGCCGGCTCGCAAAACAAACCAGCCGGTCTGCGCGAGGCCTGGCCGGAGAAGCGTCAAATTCTGTACGTAGTCGACCTGGCGGCCAGCCGCACGGCGGACCAGTTGGTCCTTTCACTCTGCGCGCGGGACCGCAAGAAAGACGGGACGTACGGGCGAATCGGGCCGGCGAGGATCGAGCGTAGCCAGATCCCGGTCCTGCCGGTGGAGGACGATCGGAAAATTCTATCGGTGCTGGCGGGCGCCAGCCAGTATTACGGGTTTGGCGGCTATGCGGGCGCCTACCTGGGCCCGATCGCCAGTTCCAACCTGATCCCGTACGCTTTGGCCGAAACGCTCGTGCCGCGGCTGGCCCGGACCGGGCGGTGCTTCCTCCGCGCGGACGCAACGGCGGACATGTTGACGCCGCTTTCGTGGGATGAAGCCGGGCCCTGGCGCTTCGAACTGGAACTGCGCGCGAACCGAGGGGCGAAGCGCGGGAACCAGGCGGGCTGGGTGGTAACGGGCGTGTTGCGCCGGGCAGAAGAAACCCTGGAAGTCTCCGCGCCCGATCTGATCACCGAAGGCCACGTGATGGCGCGCGGCATGCTAGCGCCCCTCGCGCCAGACGCCGGGCTTCAGTGGTTGATGCATTTGAGGAAAACGGGCCCCATCCAGGCGCCAGCGGAAGCCGGCGATGAATTGCTCGCGACCCTGCTTGCCACCCCCGGCCTGCCGAAGGTGGAAGTGCCGGAGGCGCTGCGTTACGAAGAGGTGCACGTTGCGCCGCGCCCCTCGCTGCGGATTTACACGGCCCGTCGGGAGGGAAACGCGCGGGTCACCGCGGAGCTGTCGTTCGAATACGACGGGCGCCTGGTTTCGTCGATTGAAAAGTCTCGCGGCCTCTTCGATGCCCCCGGACGCCGGTTCATCCACCGCGACGCGGCCTCCGAACAGGCGGCTGCGGACTTGCTGGCTGAACTGGGCCTGAAGTGGCGGGCGCCTACCTACTATCAGCCCGAGCCGGTTTGGGAACTGGCCGCGTCCCGGCTGCCGCGCGTGGCGCGGGCGCTGCTGGAAGCGGGCTGGCGGCTCGAAGCCGACGGCAAAGTTTTCCGGCGGCCAGGCGCGATCCACATGGAAGTGTCGAGCGGCATCGACTGGTTCGAACTGCATGGAGAGATCGAATACGGGGAAACGTCGGCCCGGCTCCCCGAACTGCTGGACGCGCTGCGGCGGGGCGAAACGATCGTCCGGCTCGCCGACGGCACTTACGGCATGCTGCCCGAGGATTGGGTGCGGCGCATCGGCGGCGTAGCCGGCATGGGTACACCGGCAGACGGCCACATCCGTTTCCAACGCTGCCAGGCGGGCTTGTTGGATGCTTTGCTCGCCGCGCAGCCCGAAGCTCGCGTGGACGAGCAGTTCGCGCGGATCCGCGACGAAATCCAGGGATTTCGGGGCGTGCGCGCGGCCGCGCAGCCCGCCGGCTTCGTGGGCCACCTGCGCGATTACCAGCGGGAAGGGCTGGGCTGGATGGATTTTCTGCGGCGCTTCTCGTTCGGCGGCTGCCTGGCGGATGACATGGGCGTCGGCAAAACCGCGCAGGTGCTGGCGTTGCTCGAGACACGGCGCGAGTTGCGAGTTGCCGGAGAACCCGCGGGGCCTTCCCTGGTGGTGGTGCCGCGCTCGCTGGTCTTCAACTGGAAGCAGGAGGCGGAGCGGTTCACGCCGCGGCTGCGCGTGCTCGACTACACCGGGTTGAACCGCAACGGCGCCGAGTTCTCCCGCTACGACCTGATTCTGACGACTTATGGAACACTGCGCCGGGAAATTGCACGGCTGAAGGACGTCGCGTTCGATTATGTGGTGCTGGACGAGGCGCAGGCGGTGAAGAACGCGCATACGGAGTCGGCCAAGGCGGTGCGCCTGCTGCGGGGCGCGCATCGTTTGGCGCTGAGCGGCACGCCGGTGGAAAACCACCTGGGGGAGCTGTGGTCGCTGTTCGAGTTTCTCAATCCGGGGATGCTGGGCGCGGCCGGCGTCTTCAAGTCCACCAACGGGGCGGCCCGCGCGGCGGATGAAGACACCCGCCAACTCCTCGCGCCTGCCTTGCGGCCGTTCATCCTGCGCCGCACCAAGGAGCAAGTCGCCCGGGAGCTGCCCTCGAAAACCGAGCAGACGGTCTATTGCGAACTGGAGCCGCTGCAACGCAAGCTCTACGACGAACTGCGCCACCACTACCGGGACTCGCTGCTGGCGCGGATCGAGACACAGGGTCTCGCGAAATCGAAGATCATGGTGCTGGAGGCGCTGCTCCGGCTCCGGCAGGCGGCGTGTCATCCGGGGTTGATCGACCCGAAGCGATCGGGCGAGCCGAGCGCCAAGCTGGAGTCGCTTCTCGAGCAGCTTCGCGAAGTGCTCGACGCCGGCCACAAGGCACTGGTGTTTTCGCAGTTCACCAGCCTGCTGCGAATCCTGCGCGACCGTCTGGACGAGGACGGAACCAGCTACGAATATCTCGACGGCAAGACGCGCGACCGCCAGGCGCGCGTGGAACGTTTCCAGAACAGCGCGGATTGCCGGCTGTTCCTGATCAGCCTGAAAGCCGGCGGCCTGGGGTTAAACCTGACGGCCGCCGAATATGTGTTCCTGCTGGACCCCTGGTGGAACCCGGCAGTGGAAGCACAAGCCGTGGATCGAGCCCACCGGATTGGCCAAACGCGGGCGGTATTCGCGTACCGGCTGATTGCCCGCGACACGGTGGAGGAAAAGGTTCTCGAACTGCAGAAGACCAAGCGCCGCCTCGCCGAGGCCATCATCGGGGAAGACAATGCCCTGATCCGGAACCTGCGGCGCGAAGACCTGGAACTCCTGCTGTCCTGATCCGGAGTTGCCCTGGGGCGATTGCGGCTGCCACCGGCGCGCCCGTGCGGCTCCTTCGGCCCGTGCGATAGACTGGAGCGATTCATCCATGACTCGATCCACAGGCGCGCTCGCCGCGGCGGTGCTGGCGGCGGCATCGGCGCTTCTTTTCGCCGCGCCGTCGGTCTATCCGACCGGCACGACACGGTACGATCCCGGCCTGGCCTGGAACGGTTTTACGGTGCTGTCGCCGTTGGGCACGCAGGCCGCCATCGTGATTGACATGAACGGCAACATCGTCAAGCAATGGGACGGGTACAACAGTTCCGCGGGTGGCCCGGTCCGGATTTTGCCCGGCGGGGTTGTGATCGGAGCCGCGGGCGCCAATCCGCCGCGCCAGGAATCTCTGGAGCTGGTGGCTCGCGATTTCGACGGCAAGGTCCTCTGGCGGTTCGACCACAACGAACAGATTGAAACCCGCGATCACGGCAAGGTCTGGGGCTTGCGGCAGCACCACGATTGGCAGCGACCCGACTTCCCCGCCGGCTACTACGCCCCCGGCGTTGCGCCCGCGGCTGCCGGCGGCAGGACCCTGATCTTGACCCACACCAATCATGTCCGCCCCAACGTCGCGCCCGGTGCGACGCTCGAAGACGACCGGCTCCTGGAACTGTCGCCCGAAGGCAAGCTCACATGGGAGTGGCTGGTCAGCGATCACATCGACGAATTTCATTTCAACGACGAGGCCCGCAAAGCCATCGCCTCGGCGTCTGCCGGCACTCCCGCGGGGCGTGCCTTCGACTGGTTTCACATGAACTCGGCCACCTACGTCGGACCCAACCATTGGTACGACGAAGGCGACCAGCGTTTCGCGCCGGACAACGTCATCATCAGCAGCCGCCAGGCGTCGCTGGTCGCCATTGTGGCCCGTAACGGCTCGATCGTCTGGCAAATCGGCCCCGATTTCAGCGTTTCGCCGGAGTTGCGCGCCATCCGCCAGATCATCGGCCAGCACCATGCGCATCTCATTCCGAAAGGCCTGCCGGGCGCCGGCAACCTGATGGTGTTCGACAACGGCGGCGCCAGCGGCTACGGAAGGCCGAGTCCGGTTGCCTTGGACGGCCAGAACATCTTCGCCCGGCCGACGTCGCGCGTCCTCGAGATCGATCCGGTCAGCCTCAAGCTCGTGTGGTCCTACACCGCGCCGGCGTTCTTTGCCACCAACATCAGTTCCGCGCAGCGATTGCCGAACGGGAACACGCTGATCACAGAAGGCCCCGACGGCCGCCTGTTCGAAGTCACCAAAGAAGGCGCGATTGTTTGGGAATATGTCTTCCCCCAGTTCAGCGGCGCTCGCGCGACGAATTCGGTCTATCGGGCGTACCGCGTGCCCTACGACTGGATCCCCCAACTGCCGCGCCCGAGTCAAAAGCCGGTGACGCCCCCGGCCGCGGGAGAATTTCGCGTGCCGTAAAGGCCTTCGGCCGGACCGACCTGGAGTGGTGATGACATCGGATCTGCTGCGATTCAACGGCGCGGTCGAACGCGACCCCGCCATCGACGCGTGGATGAAACAACATGCCGGGGAATTGGGCGCGATCGCGCAGCAGTGGTTTGACGTGATGCGAAACTGCGGGGACGAAGTCCGTGAGCTGCTGCATGACGGCTGTCCGGTTGCGTGCTTCGGAGATGCTCCGTTCGGCTACGTGAATGTCTTCACTGCGCACGTCAACGTGGGGTTCTTTCATGGCGCGGCGCTGCCCGACCGGGCCCGCCTGCTGCAGGGCGCCGGCAGGTTCATGCGCCATGTGAAGCTGCGGCCGGGAAGCGCTACCGATGCCGCGGCTCTCCGCCGGCTGATCGAGGCGGCATATGCCGATATCAAGGCGCGGGTCGAGAACGGCGGCAGGGAAGAAAAAGTCAAACGGGCAAAACTCAAGAATAAGTGAGCACGCTGCGCCTGCGGCTCGCCATTTTTGGATGGCGCGGGAGCTGCCTGTAGAAAACGGCTGGTTGCGCTCCTAACAGGACTGCGAGGCGGCCTCGTGCGCTTTGCCGGCTCCATCCATGTGCTCCGATCCTGCCCGATTCCAGCTCCGGTCGGCGGCGCGGCATCACGTGTGCGGCGAATTCGCGGTGTTGACCCATGACCGCAGCGCCTCGGCGACGCTCCACGCCTGGGCTATGCAGCCGCGCGGCACGTACGGCTCCTCGGCGTCGAAGATTTCGCTGATCGAACCGATGCACGCTTCGTCCAGGCTGTCCATCAAACCATTCAGAAATTTCCGCGCCCGCGTGGGATCGCCGGGGTTTACTTTTAGCCACGCATCGATGTAAGGGCCGATCAGCCATGCCCAGACGGTGCCTTGATGATAAGCGGCGTCGCGCGAGCGAAGGTCCCCGTAGTATTTGGGTTTGTAGTCTGGTTCGCCTGGGGCCAGCGAACGCAACCCGCGCGGGGTCAGCAGGCGCTCGCTGACGACGTTCAGAACCGGGTGCCAGTGTTCCTCGGAGAGGACCGGATAATCGAGCGAGATCGCGAAGATTTGATTGGGGCGGCAGGAAGCATCGTCGCCAGTCTCGCCGTCCACCACGTCGAACAGGTATTCCTTGCGCGGATTCCAGAAGCGGCGGTTGAAGGATTCGCGGGCGCGCTGCGCAGCCTGGCAGAACTCGTCGACTTCCGCGCCGCCTTCTTCGCCCACCCAGCGCTGGGTCAGCCGGAGGGCGTTATACCAGAGCGCATTGATCTCGACCGCCTTGCCGCGTCGGGGCGTCACCACCCAATCCCCCACCTTGGCGTCCATCCACGTGAGCTGATAGCCCTCCTCCCCCTGAATGAGCAGGCCGTCGGCGGGATCGACGTGGATGCCGAAACGCGTTCCCTGGATGTGGCGGTGAATGACCTCGATCAGGCTGGGCAAAATAATCCGCAGCGTGGTTCGATCGCCGGTGAGCTCCACGTACCGGTGCAGCGCATGAAAGAACCACAGGGTCGCGTCGGCCGTGTGATAGAGGCCCGCGGTTTCCCCTTCGGGGAACATGTTCGGGATCAGGCCATCGCGGATGTAATGCGCGAAAGTTCGCAAGATCCAGGCGGCCTCGTGTTTGCGGCCGGTCGCGAGGGTGAGGCCTTCGAGACTGATCATGGTATCGCGGCCCCAGTCGGTGAACCAGTGGTAGCCGGCGATCACGGTGCGGATCTCATCGCCGGCGGCGCGCGCTCGGGCGGAGTCTTCGGGACGGCCTACCGGCGTGATGAGGAACTGATCGGCGGCGAGCACCAGTTCGGCGGCCGCCGGATCTTTCGCGCGCGGCACGGCCGCCGATAACAAAAGCCGCCGCCGCTCCATCTCCGCGGCTGAAGCCTGTTGCGGATTGAGCGCGAGCACCGTGTTCCAATCCTCGGCGGAGCCCACCAGAGTGGCTTGAGCCCCCGGCGCGAGGTCGATCCGAAAATATCCGGGGCTCCACAAAGAACCGTGGGATTCATAGCCGCGGCTGCTTTCCGTGCGATAGAAGATGCCTCGGCTCAGCTTGCGGTCGAAGGTAAAGGCGGCGGAGTCGCCATACATCTTCAGGCGGAGCACCGGCTGGTCGGGCCCGGTGGAGATCTCGTAATGGTCTTCGCACACCGTGAGCACGTATCGATCCTCGTCGGCCGCATCGACCGGTGCATCGTGGCCGCGGAAGTGAACGGCGGGGCGAATCCCGAGACGCACCGGGCCGTCTCCCGCAACCAGCCGGTAGGTGACGTGGACGGTATTGTGACGGTACGGCATCAGCAGACGCTTTTCGAAAACCAGGGCGTTCGATTCGTAGCGCCAAACGGGGAGGCCCGCCTCGAGGCGGAATTCCGCTACCGGCAAGGTGGCCTCGCTGGAACCGCCGGTAAGCGCTTCCGGCCCGATATATACGACCCGGCGATCGGGGAGGCGGAGCCGCTCGGATACCGCATTCCACAGCATGGTGCGTCCGCGCGGATTCGGCAGGGCTGCGATCAGCAGCCCGTGATAGCGCCGCGTCAGCGCGCCGCTCACGGCTCCGGAAGCGTAGCCGCCGAGGCCGTTCGTGACCAACCACTCTTCGGCGAGGTGCGGGTCGGCTTCCGGGTCCCGCACCGTGCGTTTGGGCATGATGCGGACCGGGTCAGACATCGCGATCGTCTCCGGGCAGCGCAGGCCGCATGACGATGGCGGCGTGGCCGGGAATGCGCCAGTTGTCCTCCATGTCCGGATGGTAACTGCCGGCCCCGGCATAGCGGACGTCTTCGCTCGACCACATGAGCGACCACCGCTGCCCTTCGGGGGGCGCGAGCAGCGGTTCGGGCGCGGGGTTCAGATCGAGATCGATCCCCAGGTTCACGATCAGCAGCCGGTCGTCTCCGCCCTCGCCGAAGTAACGCAGCACGAAGGCCTCGCGCGCGAGCACTGCGCCATCGAGACCGCCCGAGCCCTGCAATCGGAACACAGGGTCCTCCCGCCGCATGCGGATCAAGTCCTTGTGCAGGTTATAGACTCCCGAGTGGCGTTCTCGATCGATGAAATCGAGCTTGCATTTCTGAAAGGTGGCCGGGTTTCCGGGGTCCAGAAGGCTTTCGCGCGTTTCCTTGCGCTCCATGCTCCGGAATTGAGAGAGGAACTGGGCGCGGCCGTCGTGCACCAGCTTGGCGAGTTCCGGATTGTGATCGGCAAAGTAGTAGAACGGCTTGGTGGAGGCGAACTCCTGGCCTTGGAACAGCATCGGCGTATTCGGAGCGAGCAGCAGCAGAGCGGTCATGGCCTTGTAGCGGCCGGGGCTCGTCAGCTTGTGGACGCGCTCCCCTCGTGCGGAATTCGCGATCTGATCGTGGTTCTGAATGTAATTGACAAACTGGGCCGGGCGCAACCCCCGGGTGGGAGTGCCCCGGCGTTTCTTCTGCCACTTATACCATTGACCTTGATATAAGTAACCGTACTTAACAGCCGAAATAAATTCCTGAGGATTTCCGAGATAGTCGGTGTAATAAGCCTCGTTGCGCCCGGTCATCGCCACCATGGCGCTGTGATGAAAGTCGTCGTTCCAGAGCGCGTCGCCGCCGAATCCGCCGCCGGCAACTGGACGCACCAGCCGCGTTTCTTGGGGCTCGTTCTCCGAGATAATGAGCGTATTTCGGCCTTGCGCTGCTTCCCGGACGCGGGCCACGATTTCCGCGATAATGTTTTCCCGCGAGCTGTCGAAAATCTGCTGCGTCGCATCGAGGCGGAGCCCATCGAAGTGAAACTCGCGAATCCAATATTCGGCGTTGGCGGCGAAATACTCTCGTACGGGACCGGAGTTCTCTCCATCGAAGTTGATGGCTTCGCCCCATTCATTCTGATACGCCTTGGTGAAGTAATACGGGGAGAATGCGCCGAGATGGTTACCTTCGGGCCCTAAGTGGTTATAAACCACATCTAGGATGACACCAATCCCCAGAGTATGTGCCTCATTAATGAATGCCCTCACGTCATCGGGGCGGCCGTACAGCCAGGTGGGCGCGAACAGATTGACGCCGTCGTAGCCCCAGCCAAAGCGGCCGGGAAAGTCGGCAATCGGCATGATTTCCAGCAGCGAGATCCCGGTTTCGGCCAGATGGGGAAGCTGCTGGCGCGCGGCCTCCCACGTCCCGTCTTCGGTAAACGTCCCGATGTGCATTTCGTAGACGACCTGGCCTTCCAGCGCGCTGCCCTTCCAGGTGGAATCGCTCCAGGCAAACCGCGATGCATCGATGACTTCGGATGCGCCGTGGGGGCCGTCGGGCTGAAACCGGGAGGCCGGATCGGGCAGTAGGAGTTCGCCGTCCAAGCGGTAGCGGTACCGCGTTCCGCAAGAGGCCTGCCCGGCCGAGCCCGCAAAGTAACCGCCTTCGGAGGATAGATCGATCTCGGCCGGAGCGCCCGGGCCGGCTTCCAACACGACTTGCACGCGCTTTCGCAAAGGCGCCCAGACGCGAAAATGAACTCCCGAACTGGCAGAGCACTCCGCGCCGACCGGCAGCGTACGATTGATGACCATTGTGGACTCGGACCGCGCTGGGGTCGCGGTTCTTATACGGCGCAGCAACTGGGGTGCCAGCGGAGTTGGATACAGAATTGCTTGAGCGATGGCAGATGGGAGAACAGTCGGGTCCCTTAGACCCGGAGTCGTTGGAGGCGGCCAGAGCCGCGGGGCTTCGCTACGTCGATGACCGCAGCCCCGGGATCCGGCGCCTCCGCTGCGGCCGCGGGTTCCGGTATATCGATGCGGAGAGCCGCTCGATTTCCGATCCGAGCGAATTACAGCGCATCCGCTCGCTGGCGATTCCTCCGGCGTGGACGAATGTCTGGATCTGTCCGACCCGCCTGGGGCACATCCAGGCGATCGGCTGGGATGCAAAAGGCCGGAAACAATACCGCTATCATTCCGAATACCGCGCGGTGCGCGACCGCAGCAAGTTCGGCCGCATGCTCGCGTTTGGAGCCGTGCTGGCGCTGATTCGCAAGCGCGTGGCGCGGGATCTCAAACGTGCGGGCCTGCCTCGCGATAAAGTCCTGGCGGCCGTGGTGCGCCTGCTCGAAACCACGTACATCCGGGTGGGCAACGACGAATACGCGAAGGAAAACGGATCATTTGGCCTGACGACAATGCGCAACCGGCATGTCCGCATGTCGGGGTCCACGTTGCGCTTCGACTTCAAAGGGAAGAGCGGGCTGCGCCATATGATCGAGCTCACCGACCCAAAGCTCGCCCGCGTCATCCGTCAGTGCCAGGAACTGCCGGGTTACCGCCTCTTCCAGTATGTGGACGAGGACGGCTCGATCTGCAGCGTTGGTTCCGAGGATGTCAACGAGTACCTCCGCCGGATCACCGGGCAGGAGTTCACGGCGAAAGATTTTCGTACCTGGGCCGGCACTGTGCTGGCGGCGCGCGAACTGGTTGCGGTAGGCCGGGCCCGCACCGAGAGAGAAAGCAAAAGCAATATCGTCGCCGCCATCAAGGGAGTCGCGCGGCGGCTGGGAAACCGCCCCGCGACCTGCCGCAAATACTATATTCACCCCGCGATCATCGACGCTTACTCGAGTGAAACCCTTTTTGACGCGATGCGCCAGGGAGTCGAGCAGGATCAGGTTTATCGCGGGCGCGGGCTGCGGCCGGAGGAGTACAGCGTGATGGTGCTCATCACGAAGCACCTCCACGAAGCTCCCCCGGCCGCCAGGCATCGCGCCGCGATCAGAGCCAAAGCCGCCTGATGGCGCTCACGCGTTCGTCGCTGCGTCCACCGATTCCAGCACCGGCGCTTTGAGGACGTTCTCGATCATACGCAGCAGCGAATCGGCGCGGAATGGCTTCCAGATCACCTGGAAGTTGCTGCTCTCTCCGGCGAGCTTGGTCACTTCGGCGGGACCATAGCCCGACATCAAGACCACTTTGATGCCGGGCCGGAGTGCTTGAACGCGCCGCGCCAGTTCGACCCCGTTCATCCCGGGCAGCATGATGTCGATTAAAGCGAGCTGGACCCCCGTGGTGCCGTCCCGCAGCAGGCGCAGTGCCTCTTCTCCGTTGCCGGCCGGCAGGATGTCATATCCCCCCATGCCGAGGATGCTCTTGCACAGATTGATCATCTGCGGTTCGTCGTCAACGACGAGTATGGTATCGGTGATTTGCGGATTCATCTGGATTGAGAGGCCCGGCCCCAATCATGCGGCTGGCCGGTCTGGATCTACGCCCGCGATGTCTTCGTGCGCGGCCGCTTCGACTGGCGGCGTGCCGCTTTGCCTTCCGTTTCCTCTTCTTCCCCTTCGGCTTCCGCCCCCGCCTGCTCGAACAGTTGCTGGGCCACTTCGGTGAGTTTGGAGTCGGCGTCCTTCTCTTCGTTCAGAGTCTCTTCCAGCAGACTTGCCGCTTCCGAGTTGCCGAGTTGTTCCGCCATGGTCCGGACCGTGCCGTACGCGGCCATTTCGTAGTGTTCCACTCGTTGAGCCGCGCCGATCAATGCCTGATCCAGCAGCGCTCCTTCCGCGTCGTCCTTTATGACTTCCTCGCCCTCTTCGATAAGACCCTTCATCCCGGCGCAGGGTTTTGCCTTTACGGTAAATCCGAAAAGCTTAAACACCTGCTCAAGCCGCTGAACCTGGCCTTTGGTGACTTCGAGGTGCTCTTGAATCGCGCTGCGAAGTTCTTCCGAGGCGGCTGATTTGGCCATTTTGGGAAGAGCGCGGACAAGGCGCTTCTCCGCGTCATAAATGTCCATAAGTTCGGACTGCAAGAGTGTTTCGAGTGAGTCGATTTTCATTCCGTGGACCTCGCGAGATAGTTACTCCGGGAAGATACATCTTTATCCTCGATGCCCCCGCTTGCGAAGTCAACAAACTTTGCGGAATCGTTGTGATACCTCGTAATGAAGAGCACCCGCATTTCGAAATGAGTCGCAATTGTCACGAGCCGGTGATCCGCGCCGGTTGACAGCAGCTATCTATACCCCGAGGATGGAGGCGGTCGGTTGAGATGATCGTCTACGGCAGTCGTAAACGGCGCAGGCGAACGCGGTTTTCGGGAGGGCATTGGCGCGATGCAGTGATCTGGCTGGGGGAAATCGAATCGGCGCTCGCCGACGCCCTGTGTCCGGACCGCGACGTCCCACACCCTCTCCTCGAACAGCTTCGCAGCCTGGCGATCCGCGTGGCATCCGGCGACCTGGAGGCGCTCCAGGCCCTTCCTCCGCTTCCCGAAACCATGTGGACGTCCGTCCCGGAGGGATATGCGTATTACGCCGTTTACCCGGAAGATTACGGCAAGGCCGCGGTGCGCTTCTTCGAGGAGGCCCGGCCTCGCAGTGCCGTAGTCGTCGGCATCCGCAGTATTGGCGCCAGCTTGAGCGCGGTGGTCGCGGCGACCCTGCAGCGGCAAGGGTGCGCCGTGCGATCGTTCACCGTCCGTCCGCGAGGCCACCCGTTTGAGCGGCATCTTGCGATCGAAGGATTCAGTTGGGATCCGGCGGGGCACGTCGTCATTGTCGATGAAGGGCCGGGCTTGTCCGGTTCGTCGTTCGCCTGTGTCGCGTCATACTTTAGCAGCCGCGGAGTCCCGGACGAGCGGATTGTATTGTTCCCCAGTTGGGACTCGGATGGATCGGCCTTTGTTTCGGAAACAGCGCGGCGGCAATGGGTGCGGCACCGGAAGTACGTCGAGACCCGGCCGCCGCTCCCGGATTGCGACGACTTGTCCGGCGGGCGCTGGCGGGACCTCTTTTCAGTGGCGACGCCCGTCCAGCCGCAGCATGAGCGCCGTAAGTTCCGGCGCGATTCTCGATTGTTGAAATTTGAAGGCTTGAGCGCGTATGGCGAGGCAAAACTTGCACGCGCACAAATCCTGGCCGATGCCGGATTTGCACCGCGCCCGGTCGCGCTGTCCGACGGATACCTGATTTCGGAGTGGCTTTCGGGCGAGCCGATGCGGGCCGTCACGGCCGATCTGGCCGCTTGGGTAGCGCGTTACCTGCGGTTCCTGGAGGTTCACTGCCCTTCGGATCGGCCGGTGCCGTTCGACGAGGACCTCGAAATGATTCGGACGAACGTGCGGGAAGGGCTCGGACCCGAGTGGGCGCGGACGCTAGAGCGCCTGGAGCAGTATCGCGAAGCCGCGTGCGGCCGTTCCACCGCGGAAATCGATGGGCGCCTGCTGCCTCATGAATTCCTGCGCACTCCGGCCGGATACGTGAAAACGGATACGTTGGACCATTACGACGATCACTTCTTTCCCGGCTGTCAGGATATATGCTGGGATGTCGCCGGTGCTTCGGTCGAGCTCGGATGCAGTGAATTGGAAATGATGGCTCCTCCGGAATGTCTGCCGTTTTACAAGGTCGCCTACCTCAGTTATCGTCTCGGTTACTGCACCCTGGCGGCACAATCCGGTTGGGATGCGGAATTGTTTCACGCGCAGGCCTGCAATTACCGGAGGCTGCTACGGGATGAACTCGATCGTCTGCGTTGATCTGGACGGCGTCCTGAACGACTTCGATGGCTGGAAGGGCGCAGACTATTTTCATCCCCCGCGCCCGGGTGCGCGCGAGTTTCTTCAAGCCCTTCGTCAACAAGGCTACCGTGTGGTGGTTTTTACGGTCAGATGGAAGCCGCACGTTGAGGAGTGGCTCGCGAACCACGATCTGGCGCAGTTTGTGGACGAGGTCACCGACAAGAAGCCTCCGGCGCACGTATATATCGACGATCGCGCTTTCTGTTTTCGCGGGAATTTCGAGGAGGTATTAGTTACTATTCCCAACTTCCGGGCCCACTGGGAAAAGTGATAGCCTGCGTGATTACTGTCCTAAACAGCACTCAATAGTTAGTCCTGATCTTGACCTACTTACCTTCTCGTCTTCTAATTTAATTGGTGGCGCTTAATTGCCGGTACGCAAGAGTTTGCGATGCTCGCGCGTGCATAACTGAAAACTGAGGTCTCGAGAGGAATGGGAAAACATGTCTTGATCACCGGCGGCGCAGGCTTCATCGGCGCGCACGTCGCGAACGAGCTGCTCGCTCACGGATATCGCGTTCGCGCCTTGGACAGCCTCGTCCCGCAGGTGCATGGTCCGGAGCGGAAACGTCCTCCCTATTTGAATCGCGAGGTCGAGTTGCTGGTCGGCGATATCCGGGATCCCGACGCCGTCAAGCGCTCGCTCGAAGGGATCGACGCGGTTTTCCACTTCGTGGGGTTGGTCGGCGTCGGCCAGAGCATGTACGAAATCTGTGAGTACACCAGCGTAAATAATCTCGGAACCGCCACGCTCCTGCAGACGCTGACCACGCATCCGGTCGAGCGGGTCATCGTGGCGTCCAGCATGAGTATTTACGGGGAAGGCTTGTACTGCGATGCGAGCGGAGCCATTCGCATTCCCCGCGAGCGCACTATCGAGCAGCTGCGGCTGGGAGACTGGGAGGTCCGTGACGAGCGCGGCGAGATTCTTACGCCGGTTGCCACTCCGGAAGACAAGCAGCCGTCGCTGGCTTCCGTGTATGCGCTGTCGAAATACGACCAGGAGCGGATGTGTCTGATCGTCGGTCGCGCCTACGGCATTGAGGCCGTGGCGCTCCGCTTCTTCAATACGTACGGCCCGTTTCAGGCGCTCTCGAATCCCTACACCGGCGTGCTGAGTAACTTCGCGTCGCGGGTGCTCAACGATCGCAGGCCTCTCATTTATGAAGACGGTTTGCAGAAGCGGGATTTCGTCAGCGTGTACGACGTCGCGCGCGCCTGCCGGCTGGCCCTGGAAACGCCGGCGGCCGCCGGCCTGGCGTTCAATATTTCGAGCGGCCTTCCCATGACCGTGCGCGAGGTGGCGGAGCGCACCGTTCGCGCCATCGGGCGGAGCGATCTCGAACCGGAATGCACCGGCAAATATCGGGCCGGTGACATTCGACACTGCTTTGCCGATATCAGTTTGGCTCGCGACGTGCTTGGGTTTGAACCGCAAGTCAGTCTCGAGCAGGGGCTGGAGGATCTAGCGGGGTGGCTACAAGGACAGGTAGCGGTCGATCGCGCCATCGAAGCGCGCCAGGAGCTGGCGGCGCGGGGATTGATGGTGTGAAGCGCGGAACACGGACGAAGTCTCCCAAGATCGGGCTCGTCGAATGGTTCCGGCCCGGAGAATACGAGCGCGTGGAATCGGTCCTGGCCGATCTCGCGAGCCTGGGAGTCACCGAGCTGCGAACCGGCATCTACTGGGCCGACTGGTACACCTCCGAGGGCGATGGCTGGTACGACTGGCTGCTGAACCGGCTGGCGAAAAACATAAACATTTTGCCGTGTTTTCTCTACACGCCGCCGTGCATCGGGATCGTGCCGAAATGTTCTTCTCCGCCCCAGACTCCCAAGGCATACGCCGACTTCATCGACGTCATGATCAGCCGCTTTGGCAGGCTGTTCGAGTGGATCGAGCTCTGGAACGAGCCGAATCACCAGGCGGAATGGGATACACGGCTGGACCCCGAGTGGCGCATCTTCAGCGAGATGATCGGTAACGCCGCGTATTGGGCCCACCACCTCGGCAAGAAAACCGTCCTTCCCGGCCTCTGGCCGGCCGACTTGAGCTGGATCGAACTGATGTTCGAGCGCGGCGTCATGCCGTACATCGATGCGGTGGGGATTCACGGTTTCCCCGGAACTGCCGAGGTGCCGTGGGCGGGCTGGGAAGCGGAAGTCGGCCGGACCCGCGAACTCCTCGCCCGCCGCGGTTCCAAGGCCCAGTTATGGATCACGCAGACCGGATTCTCCACGTGGCGCGGAGAAGAACTGGCGCAGATGCGCGCGTTCGTGGAGGCGATCGATGCGCCCGTCGAACGGGTGTACTGGCAATCGGCGGAGGACCGCGACCAGGCCAGCGATACGCAGCCGCGCGACGAGCGCCAATACCATTTCGGCTTGAAGCGCGCCGGCGGCACTCCCAAGCTTCTCTTTCGGGTATGGTCCGAAGGAGGGATTCCCGCGGTTCGTGACGCCGTGCGCCACCAGCTGCGGCCGCGCAAGCAGCGTCACGTCCTGATTACCGGCGGCGCCGGTTTCATCGGCACGAACCTGGCCGACCGGCTGCTTTCTTCCGACCGCTCCGTCCTCCTCTACGACGATCTGTCGCGCCCCGGCGTGGAGCAGAATCTGACGTGGCTCCGGCAGCGTCATGGCGACCGCGTGCACGTGGAGGTGGCCGACGTGCGCGACCGGCAGCACCTGCGTGCCGCCGTCCGGTCGGCCGAGCAGGTGTTCCATTTCGCCGCGCAGGTGGCGGTCACCACCAGCCTGATCGATCCCGTGCACGATTTCGAAGTCAATGTCGGCGGGACGCTGGCGCTGCTCGAGGAAATGCGCGCGCTGGAAAGCCCGCCGTCTCTCGTCTTCACATCCACCAATAAGGTGTACGGGTCCATGGCCGACCTGCCGCTGCAAATGAACTGCACGCGGTATCAGCCTCTCGACGCCGCCACCCGCACCGGCATCAACGAGGAGCGGCCGCTCGACTTCCACAGCCCTTACGGGTGCTCGAAAGGCGCGGCCGATCAATACGTGCTGGATTATGCCCGCACCTTCGGAATTCCCGCTGTCGTCTTCCGGATGAGCTGTATTTACGGGCTGCACCAGATGGGCACCGAGGACCAGGGCTGGGTGGCTCATTTTCTGATCCGCGCGCTCGAAGGCAAGCCCATCATCATCTACGGTGACGGCATGCAGGTGCGCGATGTGCTTTTTATCGATGACCTGGTGGACGCCTTCCTTCTCGCCCAGGCGAACATCCACACGCTCTCGGGGCAGGCGTTCAATATCGGCGGCGGCCTGGGAAACACGGTGAGCCTGAAAGAGCTGATTGAGATGATCGGCGCCATTCACGGCGAAAAACCCGTGGTGCGCTCCGAAGCGTGGCGCGCCGGCGACCAGCGCTATTACGTCTCCGACACGCGAAAGTTCAAAGCTGCTACCGGGTGGGCGCCGAAAGTCTGTATCCGCGAAGGCGTGGAAAAGCTGTATCGCTGGCTGGCGGAGACACGCGGGCTCGCCGAGCCGCGGCATCTCGAAGCATCCGGAGGGCTGAGTGAAGTTCTCGCTCATTAATCCGCCGTGGAGTTTCGAAGGCAGCATTTACTTCGGCTGCCGCGAGCCGCACCTCCCGCTCGAATATGGCTACTCGCGCGTCCTGCTGGAGCGCGAAGGGCACGAAGTGCAGCTGGTGGACGCCCAGATGGATGGCCTGTCGCTGGCCGATGTGCGCGCCCAGGTCGCGGCCTTTCGTCCCGATATCGCGGTTGTGACCACGGCGCCCAGCTACCTGTTCTGGCGTTGCGCGCCTCCCGAATTGCGTGTCCCGCGGCAGGTGGTCGAATCCATCCGCGATTGCGTTCCCGTGATTGTGGCGGTCGGGCCGCACGGCTCCACCACGCCGACTACCACCCTGCAGAAACTCGGGGTGGCTGCCGTGGTGATGGGCGAATGCGAAGAAATTCTGCCGAAGCTGGCAGGGGACTGGGCCGGTGTCCCCTCCCTCTGTTACCGGCACGACGGCGCGGTTCGCATCCAGGGCCGCCCGCACGCGGCCAGCATGAAAGACTTGCCGGCGCTGCGGTGGGAGCCCGGCTTCCTGGCGCGCCACACCCATCATCACCACCGCTTCGAAGCGCCCGCCGTCGGGCCCGGCGCCGAGATGGAGACTTCGCGCGGCTGCCCGTACCACTGTACCTTCTGTGCCAAAGACAATTTCCGCGATTCGTTCCGCCGCCGCCCGCTGGCCGCCATCGCCGAAGAACTGGACGGCCTGATCCAAGCCGGCGCCCAATATATTTACTTCATCGACGAGATCTTTCTGGCATACCGCGATGTGCTGGAAACGATCGCGGCGCGCCCCGTCAAGTTCGGGATGCAGACCCGTATCGACCTGTGGAACTACGAAATGATCGATCTGCTAGGGCGCGCCGGCTGTGTCTCGATCGAGGCGGGAGTCGAGAGCATCACCGAAACCGGCCGTAATCTGCTCGACAAGAAATGCAAGCTCTCGACTGATGAACTGGCCGACCGCCTGATCTACGCCAAGAGCCGCGTGCCGTTTGTGCAGGCCAACCTGCTGGAATCCCAGGAGGACGACCCCGCCGAGGTAGAGGCGTTCCGGCAGCGGCTGCACCAGCACGGGGTTTGGGCCAATCAGCCGGTCCCGCTGTTCCCCTATCCCGGCTCGCCGGATTACACCCGCCGTTGGGGCAATCCGGATGAGCGCGCCTGGGAGCGGGCGCACGAACATTACCTGCGAAACTTCGACGAGTTCAGCGATATCCAGGAGCAAAGGCCTCTTCCCTTAGTGGAACTGGAACGCGCGCAATGATCCGCGTTTTGATGACCGGCGATACCGTCGGGGGCGTCTGGAACTTCACCTTGGAACTGGCGCAGGGGCTCGCGCGGCATGAAGTAGAAATCATTTTGGCGGCTATGGGGGGGCCGCCGGCTGAAGCCCAGCGCGCCTGTGCCGCTCGCATTTCCAATCTGCGCCTCTTGGAAAGCCACTTCAAATTGGAATGGATGCCCGAGCCATGGAACGACGTCGAAGAGGCCGGCCGCTGGCTGCTCGGGCTGGAGCAGAAGTTTTCGCCCGATCTCATCCACCTGAATTCCTACGGCCACGGCGCGCTACCCTGGCGTGCTCCCACCGTGCTCACGGCGCACTCCTGCGTGCTGTCGTGGTGGGCGGCGGTGCGGGGCGGCGAGGCTCCCGAGGAGTGGAACAGATACCGCGATCTGGTCGCGCGTTCCCTGCGATCCGTCGATCTCGTGACCGCGCCTACCCAGGCGATGCTCCTCTCGATTCGCCGGCACTACGGAGACTTTCCGCGCGGCCGGGTTGTCTGGAACGGCCGTGAGCCGTCGCGTTTCCGGCGGGGGCCGAAATCAAACTTCATCCTGAGCGCCGGCCGTCTCTGGGACGAAGCGAAAAACATCCGCGCGCTGGATCGCGTTGCTCCTGAACTGGCCTGGCCGGTCTATGTGGCCGGCGAAACCGGCGGCATGGAACTCCGCCATTGTCATCCGCTGGGTGCGTTATCCGCGGGCGATCTGGCGGACTGGTACGCGCGGGCCAGCGTCTACGCCCTGCCGGCGTACTATGAGCCCTTCGGGCTGTCGGTGCTGGAAGCGGCGTTGTCCGGCTGCGCGCTGGTGCTCGGCGATATTCCGAGCCTTCGCGAAATCTGGGCGGACGCCGCCGTGTACGTCGCTCCCGATGATACCGGTTCCCTTCACCGGCAGATCAGCCGGTTGATCGCCGATTCACAACGCCGCGTCGCTCTTGCCGAGCGTGCGTATCAGAGAGGGTTGGCGTTCCGCGCCGATGGCATGGCGCTCCACTACTTCGAGGCCTATCAGGACGCCTTGTCCGCGAGAACCGCATGCGCGTAGTCATCTTCACCCACTCGCTCGTCTCCGATTGGAACCATGGCAATGCCCATTTCCTGCGCGGCATCGCCCAGGAGTTGCTGGCGCGCGGGCACGAGGTCCGCATCCTCGAACCAAGCGACGGCTGGAGCCGCCGGAATCTCATCGCCACCTGCGGCCCGGAAGCGGTGCGGAGCTTCGAAGCGGCTTTCCCGGGCCTCCGCAGCGAACTGTACGATCTCGAAACGCTCGATCTCGACCGCGAACTGGCCGGCGCCGGTCTCGTGATCGTCCACGAGTGGAACTCCCATGAACTGGTCCGGCGCTGCGGCGAGCTCCGCGCGCGGCGGCGCGGTTTCGTGCTGCTCTTCCACGACACGCATCATCGCAGCGTCACCGACGCGGATTCCATGCAGCGGTACGGCCTGCGCGATTACGATGGCGTCCTCGCGTATGGCGCGGTAATCCGCGATATCTATCGCGCTCGCAGCTGGGCGCAGCGGGCCTGGACGTGGCACGAAGCGGCCGACACCCGCACGTTTTATCCGAGGGCCGCCGAGCCGGAAGGCGATCTGGTGTGGATCGGGAATTGGGGCGATGACGAGCGCACCCAGGAGCTGAACGAGTTCCTCATCGAGCCCGTCCGCGCGCTCGGGCTTAGAGCGCGCGTCTACGGCGTGCGGTATCCCGATCACGCGCTCGACCAGCTCGCCCGCGCCGGCATCGAGTATGCCGGCTGGCTGCCCAACTATCGCGTGCCGGAGGTGTTCGCGCGCTACCGCGTCACCGTCCATGTTCCGCGGCGGCCTTACGCTACCGCGCTTCCGGGCATTCCGACCATCCGGGTGTTCGAGGCGCTCGCCTGCGGCATCCCGCTGGTCTCCGCCCCGTGGAGCGATTGCGAGCGCCTGTTTACGCCCGGTCAGGATTACCTGGTGGCCCGCGACGGCTGCGTCATGCAGCGGCACCTGGAAAGCCTTCTGTCCGACCCAGACCGGTCGCGTCGGATGGCGGAACACGGTCTGCGGACCATCCGCTCGCGCCATTCCTGCGCTCACCGTGTTGACGAGTTACTGAATATCTACGAGAGCCTATGCGCATAGCCTTCTTTGGTTCGAGCCTCGTATCGGCTTACTGGAATGGAGCCGCCACTTACTACCGCGGCTTGATTCGCGCGCTCCACGCGCGCGGTCACCACGTTACCTTCTACGAGCCGGATGCCTACGAGCGCCAGCAGCACCGGGATATGGAAGATCCCGAGTGGGCCCGCGTGGTGGTTTATCCGGCGCGCAGCGAGGCCGATGCCGCCGCCGCGCTGGATTCCGCCCGCGGCGCCGACCTGATCGTGAAAGCCAGTGGCGTGGGCGTCTTCGATGACTATCTCGAAACCGCGGTGGCCGCGATGCGGAAACCCGACCGGCTGGCGGCCTTCTGGGACGTCGATGCCCCCGCGACCCTCGACCGCATTCATCACAATCCCAGCGACCCGTTCGCCGCGCTGATCCCCGCCTACGATTTTGTTTTCACTTACGGCGGCGGCGACCCGGTCGTCCGGGCGTACAAAGCGCTGGGTGCGCGCGAGTGCTACCCCATTTACAACGCGCTCGACCCGTCTACCCACTATCCGGTCCCGCCCGACCGCCGCTTTGCCGGTGACCTCGGGTTTCTCGGAAACCGCTTGCCCGACCGCGAGGCCCGGGTCGAGGAGTTCTTTCTTCATGCCGCCGCCCTCTGCCCCAGCCGCCGCTTCCTCCTCGGCGGCGCGGGGTGGCGCGATAAGCCAAAACCGGCCAACGTCAGCTATTTCGATCACGTCTACACGCGCGATCACAATGCCTTCAACTGCACGCCGCTGGCGGTCCTCAATATTTCGCGCGAGAGCATGGCGCGCTATGGGTTCTCGCCGGCTACCCGCGTCTTCGAAGCGGCCGGCGCCGCCGCATGCCTGATTACCGACGCTTGGGAAGGAATCGAATCCTTCTTCGAGCCCGACCGCGAAATCCTGGTGGCCCGCAACGGCGCGGAAGTCGCCGGCCACCTCAACGCCCTCACGCCGGCGCGCGCCAGCCAGATCGGCCAGGCCGCCTACCGGCGCGTGCTCGCCGGCCATACGTACGCGCATCGCGCCGCCCAACTGGAAGCCATTCTCGAAGGCGTAGGAGCGTTGTCGTGAAAATTGTCATTCTCGGCCTTTCCGTCACATCTTCCTGGGGCAACGGGCATGCCACCACGTACCGCAGTCTGATTCGCGGGCTCCACGCCCGCGGTCACGAAATCCTGTTCCTGGAGCGCGACGCCCCGTGGTACGCGGGCAATCGCGATCAGCCTGGGATGGCCGAGGCCCGCATCGAAATCTACTCCAGTCTGGAAGAATTGACGTCGCGCTTCGAGCCGCACGTCCGCGCCGCCGATCTCGTGATCGTCGGCTCGTTCGTGCCCGAAGGCATCGCGGTCGGCGAGTGGGTCGTCCATACGGCGCGCGGAGTGACGGCGTTTTACGACATCGATACACCCATTACGCTGGCGAAGCTGGAATCCGGCGATGCCGATTATATTTCTCCCGCCCTCGTCCGCCGTTATCATCTCTATCTCTCGTTCACCGGCGGTCCCACTCTGCGGCGCATCGAAACCGGCTTCGGCTCGCCGATGGCGCGCGCTCTCTACTGTTCGGTTGATCCCCGGTTCTACTATCCCGAGCCGATCAAGCAGCGTTGGGATCTCGGTTATCTCGGGACCTATAGCGACGACCGCCAGCCCGCGCTCGACCGGCTTCTGATCGAGCCCGCCCGCCGCTGGACGAAGGGGCGCTTCGCCGTCGCCGGCCCGGCTTACCCGGCGGCGATTCGCTGGCCGCAAAACGTCAGCCGCATCTTTCATCTCGAGCCGAAGCTGCATCGCAAGTTTTATACTCTGCAGCGGTTCACCCTGAACGTCACCCGGTCCCTCATGGTCGCCGCCGGCTATTCTCCGAGTGTGCGCCTGTTCGAAGCGGCCGCCTGCGGGACTCCGATTGTGAGCGACTACTGGGCGGGTCTCGACAGCGTCCTCCACCTCGGCAAGGAGATTCTGGTCTCGGAATCGCCGGAGGACACCTTGCGCTATCTCCGCGACATGCCCGATGCCCAGCGGCGCGCCATCGGCGAAGCGGCGCGCGCGCGCGTCATGGCGGAACATACGCTGGTGCAGCGAGCCGCCCAGATCGAAACGTACTATCAGGAAGTTCTCCGCAATGACGACTACGTTCTGGTTCATCCGGCATGGGGAAACCGACACGATCGGCAAAACCATCACCGGGCGGCTGCCGGGAGTGCACCTCAACGCCAATGGCCGGCGCCAGGCGGAACTGCTGGCGCAGGCGCTGGCGCCGGTGCCGTTCCAGGCAGTGTACGCCAGCCCGCTGGAGCGAACGAGGGAAACGGCCGAGGCTCTCGCCCGCGCGCGGAACTTGGACATCCTTACCTGCGAGGCGGCCAATGAGCTCGATTTCGCCGGCTGGGCCGGCAAAACCTGGAGTGAGCTGCGCGAAATCCCGGAGTGGCATCGGTTCAACCATCTCCGCAGCAGCACGCCCATTCCGGAGGGTGAGCTGATGCTGGAGGTGCAGGTTCGCATCGTCCGTGAGATGGAGTCGATGCGCCACCGCCATCCCGATCAACAAATCGCCATCGTGACGCATAGCGACGTCATCAAGTCCGCGGTCGCCCACTTCGCCGGGATTCCGCTCGATTTCTTTCAGCGCTTCGACATTGCGCCCGCGTCTTTTTCGACCCTCGCGCTCGATGATCACGGACCGCGCCTTCTGCGGTTAAACAGCACGGTGCAACTATGAAGATCGTCATCTTCGGATTGGCCGTGAGTTCTTCGTGGGGCAATGGCCATGCCACGCTCTGGCGCGGCCTGTGCCGCTCGCTCGGACGAATGGGCCACCGCGTCGTGTTCTTCGAACGGGACGTTCCGTATTATGCTTCGCATCGCGATCTGTTCGAACTGCCCGGCGGCCGTCTCTGCCTTTACCCCGATTGGGTCTCCGTCCTGCCGGCAGCGCGGCTGGAACTGGCCGATGCCGACGTGGCAATCGTGACGTCCTTCTGCCCGGACGCGATTGCGGCTTCCGATCTGGCGCTCTCTTCACCGCTCTCGCTCAGGGTTTTCTACGACCTCGATACTCCCGTCACGCTGCGCAGGCTCGAAAACGGAGAATCCGTCAGTTACATCGGCCCGCGTGGTCTGGCGGACTTCGATTTAGTTTTGAGCTACACGGGCGGCCGCGCGCTGGCGGAGCTGAGAGACAAGCTCGGTGCCCGCCGGGCGGCGCCCCTCTACGGCAGCGTGGACCCCTCCGTTCACTGCCCGGCGCCGGCGTCCCAAATCTATGCGGGCGACCTTTCTTACCTCGGCACGTATGCGGCCGACCGCGACGCGGCGCTGAGGACTCTGTTTGTCGAACCGGCGCGCCGTCTGCCCGATCGACGGTTCGTGATCGGCGGGTCGATGTACGATGCCTCGTTTCCCTGGCAGCCCAATATTTACTATGTCAGCCACGTGCCGCCGGGCGATCATCCCGCATTCTACTGTTCCTCGCAGCTCACGTTGAATGTCACGCGCGGCGCCATGGCGGAGATGGGGTTCTGCCCGTCCGGCCGCTTGTTTGAGGCCGCCGCTTGTGGAGTCCCGATCCTCAGCGACACCTGGGAAGGGCTCGACCAGTTCTTCGAGCCCGGCCGCGAAATCCTCCTCGCCCGGTCCGCCGAAGAGACGGTCGACGCGTTGCAGCGCGACGATCTGGCGCGCATCGCCCGGGCCGCGCGGGAACGCGTCCTCGCGTGTCACACCGCCGATCTCCGCGCGCGCGAATTAGAACAGATCTTGGAGTCAACTTATGTGGGGAATCATTCCGGCAGCCGGGAAGGGAAGCCGTATTCAACCGCTGGCGTTTTCTAAAGAACTGCTGCCGGTCGGCGGGCACCACGAGGACGGCTTCGAAAGGCCGCGCGCCGTCAGCGATTACCTCGTCGAGCGCCTCGTCATCGGCGGCGCTACGCGCATTTGTTTCGTCATCGGTCCGGGTAAATCCGACATCGTCGAATACTACGGCGCTTCCGCTCACTCGGTTCCTGTCTGTTACGTGGTTCAGCCCCAGCCTGCCGGCTTGTGCGATTCCATCTTCCGGGCACTCCCTCTCATCCACCCGTCCGAGCAGGTGCTGGTGGGGCTGCCGGACACGATCTGGTTCCCGGAAGATGCGCTCCGCCGCCTTCCGGAAGACCGGCTTTCGTTTTTGCTCTTTCCGGTGGACCGCCCCGAATTCTTCGATGCGGTCGTAACCGGCGAGGACGGCGCGGTTCTCGAGATCCAGGTGAAACGGCCCGATGCGCGTTCTCATTGGATCTGGGGCGCCTTCAAAATGCCGGGAGCCGTGCTGCGGGAACTGTATGACTTATGGTGCCGGCGCGATCGCCGCGACGAATACATCGGCACCCTCGTGAACGCGTTCTTAGCCGAGGGCGGCCGGGCCTCCGCGGTTCGTGCCGGAACCTCATACACCGACGTCGGCACGCTCGAAGGCTATCGCGTGGCCATGATGTCCCTCCGGAGCTCTCACGCATGACAAAAGAGCAGATTGAACAGCGTGTCGCCGAACTCGGCGACTGGTTTCAGAACATGGATTTGGGCGGCGTTCAGACCGCGCCGCATCATTTTCTCGGCGATTATCCCGCGCTCAAGTGGCGCCAGTTCGCCCATGCCATCCCCGCCGATCTCACCGGCAAAACAGTGCTCGATATCGGCTGTAACGCCGGCTTTTACTCCGTCGAGATGAAGCGGCGCGGCGCCGCCCGCGTCCTCGGCATCGACACCGATGAGACCTATCTCGCGCAGGCCCGCTTCGTCGCCGAAGTGTCCGGCCTTCCGATTGAGTTCCGCAACCTGTCGGTCTACCAGGTCAGCGAACTCAAGGAGAAATTCGACCTGGTCTTGTTTATGGGCGTGCTGTATCACCTGCGCCACCCGCTGCTGGCACTGGATCTCCTGCACGAACACGTCGTCAAAGACCTCCTCGTCGCCCAATCGTTGCTGCGCGGCAGCCGCGACGTCGAGCCGCTGGAGAAAGATTATCCGTTCTGGGAGACCGGGATCTTCAATCGCCCCGGCTATCCGGTCATGCATTTCGTCGAGGAGCGGTACAGTCACGATCCCACCAATTGGTGGATTCCCAACCGGGCGTGCCTGGAGGCGATGCTGCGCAGCGCCGGGTTTGAAATCCTCGATCGCCCCGAGGAAGAAGTGTACATCTGCAGAAGGAGGTCAGCCAGTGGTCGAAGCGGTGATGCTCTGGAACGAACCCAATAATCTCTCGCACTGGAATTTCGAGATCGACCCCGGCTGGAACACCTACGCGCAGATGGTGAATCTCGCCTCCGATGCGGTGAAAGCCGAGAACCCGAAACTCCGCCGCGTCCTCGGTGGAATTTCTCCGATTGATCCGGAGTTCATCCGCAACATGGACCACCAGTGCGTGCTCCATCACGTGGACGTGGTAGCCGTTCACGGTTTCCCGCTCGACTGGAACCACTGGACCATCCACGAATGGCCGGAAAAGCTGAAGCAGATCCACGAAGTCACGTCGCTGCCCGTCTGGATCTCGGAAGTAGGCGTTTCGACCTTCGGCGCCGAAGAAGTTCAGGAGTTCGGGTTGAAGCGGACCGCCGAATTGCTCATCGGCCGCTCCGAGCGCATCCACTGGTACAGCCTGTACGACCTGCCGCGCGCCTGGCCCGCCACCACCCGGCATCGCGAAGCCGAAGGATCCTCCTACTACCGTCATTTTTATATGGGGCTGCTCCGGGAGGATGGCTCTCCCAAGCTGGCCCTGAAGCATTTCCCGGAGTACACCCCGGAGCTGGGCATCTGCCAGTGGTTTCATTTCGAGGATCACCGCCTCGACACGGCCGTCCGGTGGCTCAAAGACCTCGGTGTCCGATATCTCCGCACCGGCCTGAGTTGGGCCGACAGCTTCCGGCCGGGCGCCGACGCCTGGTTCGACCGCCAGATGAAAGCTCTCGAATCGTTCGATGTGACCGTGACCTACTGCTTCACGCCAGAGCATCTCGGCGTGGTAAAGAACCACACAAGTCCGCCGCAGAACGTTGCGGAGTTCGCCGATTTCTGCGCCCGCATGACCCGCCGCTACGGTCGATAAGTCTCACGCTTTCAGTGATAAACAGGTCCTGTTAACCCTCCTCCATTTGACGAATACCTGTGCGGCAAAATACAATTCCTGTAGGTTTTAAAACTCACGAAACCCTCAGGGATGTATCGCGATCTCCTCAGACCCTTCCGGCGTGATTACGCGAAATACCTCGGCGGGACCGTAGTCCGTCAAGCTCTGCTCGTGCTGGGCGGGTATTCGATGGTTTGGGCCATCCGGCTCTGCCTCGGCCACCGCAGCATTCCGGAGTGGTGGCTGATCGTCGCTCTGGTCTTTTTCGACAGCGCCTTTCTCGGTCTCGACATCTCCTTAAACACCCTCTTCGTCCGCCGGCTGTCGTTCCCGATGTTCGCGCGCCTGCGGACGGCCGCGCTCCGCAAAGTCTTCGACATGCCGCTGCAATGGCACCAGCAGCAGACTTCGGGCGCGCTGGTTGCCAAGGTCAACAACGGCGTCGGCCGCGTCGTCCAGACCGCCGAAGCGCTCAGCCGCGAACTGTGCCCGTCGCTGATCCGCACTTCGATGAGCCTGGTCCCGCTCCTGATCTTCAGCATCGCGACGGCGCCCGTCCTGCTGGTCGCTTTGATCGCGTTCGGCTGGCTGACGCTGCTGGAAAACAAGCGACGCGCCCACTTCCGCAAAGACCGGCACGAAAAATATGTGCGCGATTCCGGCGTCTTTTCCGAGTATGTCCAATCGGTGCAGCCCGTCATCCAGTTCGGTCAAACCGGCCGCCTTCTCGAAGAATACTCCCGGTTGCAGCAGCAGATCATGGACCAGGGCGTCGCGGAGATCGACGTCGCCAACCGGTTCTCCTGGCGAAAGAACATGGTGCTCTCCGCCGCCAAGCGCATTTGCCAGGGAATCTGGATCTGGCAACTGCGCAAAGGCTGGATGGACGTGGCCATGGCGATGTACCTGAACATGCTCACCGAAGACCTGCTCGGTTCTTTCTGGGGTTACGCGAGCCTCCTCGAACGGGTCTACGACGGCCTGGAGCCGACCCGCACGCTGCTCGATCTGCTTCACGAGCCCTCTGAGATCACCGACGCTCCCGATGCCGCCCCGGTGCCGGTGCCGGAGCGGGTCGGCATCCGTCTGGAAAACGTCCGTTTTTCCTATGCGCGCCGTAAGCAGGTGATTCGCGATTTCACTCTGTCGATCGAGGAAGGCAAGATCCTGGGGGTGGTGGGCCGCTCGGGTTCCGGAAAGACCACCATCCAGAGCCTGCTCTCGCGCCTGTTCGATGTCGACGACGGCAGAATTCTCGTCTGTGGGACCGATATCCGCAAATGGCCGCTCGAACAACTCCGCGGCGTCTTCGCGTATGTCTCCCAAGCCGGCGGCGTATTTCTTTCAGGCAGCACGATGCTCGACGCCATCCGCTTCGCCCGCCCGCATTCGACCTTCCGCGAAGTCGTCGAAGCGGCCAAATGCGCCTGCATCCACGAGGACATCACGCGGCTGCCGCGGAAGTATCACACCAGGCTGCGGCAGGGCGCCTCGAATCTTTCGAAAGGCCAGCAGCAGCGCCTGGCGCTGGCACAGGCCCTGCTGGCTCTCAAGGACAACCGCAAGGTGGTTGTGCTCGATGAGTTCACGAGCCAACTCGATTCGGAGACCGAAGCGCGCATCCTGCGGAACATCGTCCCGTGGCTGGCCGGCCGCACTGTAATCATCATCGCGCACCGGCTTTCGACCGTGCGGCACGTCGCCGATGAGATCGTGGTCCTTGAACAGGGGTCGATCGTGGAGCAGGGAAGCCACGACGAACTTGTGCTGCGCAACGGCTGGTACGCCGAAATGGCCCGCCTGCAGGCAGTGATTTAGCCGCGCCCCCATACGAGGCGCCGGTCGGCCAAGACGGGGCAAACCACCATCCAGCGTTTCGAAAATTCCAGAGCCTTCGCACCCCTTGGTAAACGGGTGTAAGGCGGCTTGCCAAAACGCGAGTTGGACCGCATCCGCGCATGCGAACATCAGGGTGAGGTGTCTCCATGAAAGCTGTTTTGCCCGTATTTTTCGCACTTCTGCTGCTGTCCACTGCCTGCGCCGGTAAGAAGTACCACTTGACCGCCAGCCCGTCTGTCCCGGCGGCGAGCGGTCAAGTGCAGGTTTCAACAGATAAAAATGGAAACGAGACGGTGAAGCTGAACGCCGAACACCTGGCGAATCCGGCCAGCCTCACGCCGCCGCGAAATGCCTACGTGGTCTGGATCCAGATGCCCGGAGGCAAACCCGAAAACGAAGGCCAGATGAAAGTGGGGGACAATCTGAAGGCCAGCTTCGAAACCGTCACTCCCTACAAGAACTTCGATATCTTCGTGACGGCCGAACCGGACGCCACCGTGAAAGCTCCGAGCGGCCCCGAGGTATTGCGCACGACGGTTCAATCGTAAGAGAGCGGGCGAACCCAATCACTGGCCCAGGAAGGGGTTGATCACGCGCACGCGGCCGTACCGCTGGCCGGCGTTCAGATCCTCCGAGTAGACGGTGTGCGCGCCGAGAGCTTCGGCCGCCGCGATAACGGCGGCGTCCCAATAGGAAATGGCGTATCGCTCGGACCGTTCAATTGCTATCCGCACGAGGCGATGATCGATCGGTTGGCAAGGGAATTCCGACCACTGCTCGATCCATTCCAGCGCGCGCAGGGCTGACAGGGGACGGGCCGCCTTCTTGACTACCGTGACGAAAAACTCCTGCAGGACTTGCGCGGAGGTGCCAAAGTCCTCGGACTGAATGAGGTCAAGCGCGCGCTCGTGTTTGCCTTGATCTTTGCCTGTTCCGATTGCCGCATACACGAGAATGTTCGTGTCAAAGAAAACGCTAGCGTTCATGCAGCTCTTCCCGGGACCATGTTTTCTTCCCGAGCCGCCCGGTTGCTTGCCGGCCTAACTGCAGCAGCCGCTTGCGCGCCCGGCTGGCGCGGTCCTGGTGTGCGGCGAGGCTGGTCAGGTATTCGCGGACCAGCGCGTTCACCGTCGAATTCTGTTCGGCGGCGTGGCGGCGGGCCGCGGCGAGCACCTGCTCGTCGACGCTTAGCGTGATATTTTTCATTTACACAGTATATGTGTAACTGTGTTGCAGCGGCAACCCCGGTGCCGGCGCTATATAATCCCTGACGTGACGTCCCGAAGGAATTTTCTTGCCGCTTCGGCAGCCCTGGCGGTGCGCTCGGCAGCCGGCGCGCCCTCGGATCTGACTGCATTGACCTTGACGCAGGCGGCGGACCTGCTGCGCCGCCGGCGCGCGTCGCCCGTGGAGCTGACCCGGGCATGCCTTCAGCGGATCGAGAAGCACGATCCGGCGCTGCATTCGTTCATCACCGTCACCGCCGAACCGGCCCTGGCCGCCGCGCGGGAGCGCGAAGCCGAACAGCGGCGCGGCAACTGGCGCGGGCCGCTCGATGGCATTCCGATCGCTCTCAAAGACAACATCGATACCGCGGGAATCCGGACCACCGGCGGCAGCGAGCTGTTCAAGGACCGTGTGCCCGCTGAAGACGCCGAGGTGGTGCGGCGTTTGAAAGATGCCGGCGCGGTTCTGCTGGGCAAACTCAACATGGTGGAGTTTGCGTACGGCGGCAATCCGGCAGTCACCTATTTCGGCACCGTGCACAACCCGTGGGCGCTCGACCGGTCGCCGGGCGGCTCCTCCAGCGGGCCGGGCGCGGCCGTCGCGGCCGGCCTGTGTTTCGGTTCCCTGGGAACCGACGATGCCGGATCGATCCGGATTCCCGCTGCGAACTGCGGCATCGTCGGTTTTAAGCCGACATATGGGCGCGTCAGCCTGCGCGGCATCATTCCCCTTTCGTGGACGCTCGATCACGCCGGTCCGCTGTGCCGAACGGTGGAAGACGCCGCCCTCCTGCTCGGCGCCGTCGCGGGCTATGACGCGATGGATCCCTCCACCGCGAATCAGCCGGTGCCCGATTACCGGCGCGCGTTGATGATGCCCACGGCCAGATTGCGGCTCGGCCGACCGGCCGCGCTGTTCGAGGATCTCGACCCGGAAGTGGCGCGAGCCATGGATGAGGCCCTCACGATCCTGCGGAAGCTGACCGCGGGTATGCGGGACGTGCGCTTGCCGGCGACCGGCAATCCGGCCCAGGTCTGGGGGCCGGAAGCGCTCGCGTATCACGCCAAATGGTTCGCGGAGACTCCGGAGAAATACCAGCCGGCCACGCGCCGCCAACTCGAACAAGCCGCATCGGAGAAAGCCGCCGATTACGCGCAGGCCATTCGCGACGTGGCGCTGGTGCGGCGCGAGATTCGCAAAGTGTTTGAGGATGTCGATCTGCTGGTCGCGCCCACCATGGTGCGTCCGCCCGACCTGCTGAATGGACCGGCTAATACTGCGGGCCGCGGCCCCGGGCCGGCCCGGAACAACAATGTGCCCTTCGATATCTACGGAGTCCCCGCGATCTCGCTGCCGTGCGGCTTCACGAAATCGGGTCTGCCGATCGGGCTGCAGATCGTCGGCGCGCCATTCGCCGAGCCAACCGTGCTGGCTCTGGCGCACGCGTATGAGCAAGCCACCGAGTGGCACCTGAGGCGGCCGCAACTCGCATAACCAACGGTAGCGAGTGATCTCCTGTTCTCTCCTTTGCTAACCTCCCAAACTTTCCGGTTCCGTCCAGGACGACCGGGTAAGTTTTATCCGCCGCGCGTGTAAGTCCCTGTCGCGCTCAACGGCGCCATTTGGCAGAGTACTTGCCATTCACTCGGGCCGCGGATGAAGACCGCTCTCATTGTCGATCCCGACTTGGCCTTTGGCTTCTGGCTGGCGCGCGGGCTCGATCAGGCCGGCTATCAGGGGTATCCCGCCCGGAATGTCGCCGACGCCGCGGCGCTGCTCCAAGAACTCCACCTCGAAGTCAATCTGCTGATTTTCGATCCGGCCTTGCCAGAGGCCGCCGGATTCGTCGAGAAGCTGCGCGACGCGAACCAGCGCCTCCGGGTGGTGGCGCTGATCGGCGATCACCCGCGCCTGCCCGCGATTGCGACGCGCGTGGATCTGTGCTGCCGCAAGCCCCAGACTTCCGATGACGGGAAGCGCCGGGAATGGATCGAGCACGTCGAAGAACTGCTGCCCGCCAGCTTGCTGGGCGCCGCACTGGACAATTCGGCGCTGCTGCGGAAGTGCGCTGTCGCGCTCGCTCAGAGCCGGCGCGCGGCTCCCATCCGCTGGAAGGAGTGGGAGGGGCGCGTCGTCGATGGAAACTTCCGGCTGGTCCGGTATCTGGGCGGCGGCGCGGCCAGCGCCACGTTTCTCACCGGGAAGCCCGAAGGCGCTCAGCCGGCGGCCATCAAACTGGTGCTCGCCGGCCCGGAACATCGCGACACGCTGGGCCACTGGGAGCGCGCCGCCCGGCTCTCTCATCCCGGTCTGCTCCGCTTGTTCGAAATGGGAACCTCCGAATCGGACAGCACCGCGGTGCACTATCTGGTGATGGAGTACGCCGAAGAGACCCTGGCCGAGGTGCTCCGCCAGCGGCCGCTGACTCCGGCCGAAGCGCGCGACCTGCTCGATCCCGTCCTTGATGCCCTGCAGTACATTCACAGCCGCGGTCTGGTTCATGGCCATCTGAAACCGTCAAACATTTTGGCCGTTTCGGAGCGATTGAAGCTGTCGAGCGACTGGCTGTTGCCGGCCGGAGAGCCGGCCGCGGTTCCGGCGCAGCGGACCGTCTACGACCCGCCCGAGGCCGTGTCCGGTTTCATCTCGCCGGCGGCGGACGTGTGGTCGCTCGGCATCACGCTGGTCGAGGCTCTCACGCAGCGGCCGCTTCCTCCGAAGAACCTGCAGCACAACCCGCCGGTCCTGCCGGTGACGCTTCCGCCGTTATTTCTCGACATCGCGCATCAATGCCTGCAGCCCGATCCGCGGCAGCGGCAGAGCGCGGCTCGGCTGGCCGATCGTCTGCGGCAGACGCCGCCCGATCCGGAACTGCCGGCGCCGGCTCCCCGCCGTTCGCTGCGCGCGGCCTGGCGGTACGCGGTTCCGGTGGTGGCGCTGGGAGCCGTGTGTTCCGGAATGCTGTGGAGACCGTCTCGCCCTCCGGCGAAACCGGCTGCCGCTGCCGCGGTTGCGAAACCGGCCGCCCCGGTGGTTCCTGCGCCGGCCCCGCCGAATCCTCCGCGCCACATCCTGGAAAAGCCGCTGCCGGCCGTCTCCGAAGCCTCTCTGGAGACCATACAAGGCGCGATCGAAGTCCGCGTCCGGGTGCATGTGACACCGTCCGGCGCCGTGGACGCTGCCGCGTTGGAGAGCGCCGGCCCGAGCCGCTATTTCGCCAATCGCGCCCTCGAAGCGGCGCGCTACTGGAAGTTCGACGCGGGCCCTGCTGAAGACTGGATGCTCCGTTTCGCTTACACCGGCGGCGGGACCGAGGCGTCCGGCGAGCCCGTTCCGCGCTGACTGCCAGGCGCCGCGTTCGAAGCCGGTTCCTGCCCGCGCGTATAATCGAACGATGCAGCGGAGCACCCGAAAGTTTCTGACCACGCACGTGGGCAGCCTGCCCACGCCGGAAGGAGTAACGGGCGAAGAAGCCGTGCGGCGCCTGGTGGACCGGCAGCGCGAGATCGGCCTGGACATCATCAACGAAGGCGAGTTCACCAAAGGCGGCGACTGGCTCTCATTCACCGATTCCCGGTTTGGCGGATTTACCCAGGCGGAGCCGAAAGGGATGCCGATCGTGGCGATGGGCAAGGACCGGGAGGAGTTCGCCGATTTCTACCGCTGGGCGAGCGAGCGCGGGACGCTGTTCTTCGAACCGGGCAACCAGATCTTGCGATCGCGCAAAACGTGGGTCTGCACCGGCCCGGTGACCTACACCGGGCACGCCGCGCTGGAGCGGGAGATCGGATTGCTGAAGGCGGCCGCGGGCTCCGGGCAGGAACTGTTCCTCACCAGCACCGCTCCGGCCAGCCTGGAAGTGTACCGGTCGAACGAGTTTTACACGCGGGAAGAAGATTTTCTCTATGCGCTGGCGGAGGCCCTGCGCGAGGAATACCGGGCGATCGTCGCGGCCGGCATCCTCCTGCAGGTGGATGACGCGTGGTTGCCGGCCCTGTGGGACCGCATCGGGATCGGCATGGGGCTGGAAGCTTTTCTGCGGCGCTGCCAGGCGCGCGTGGACGCGCTAAACCATGCGCTGCGCGGCATTCCCGAGGACCGCGTCCGCTATCACTTCTGCTGGGGCAGCTGGCATGGCCCGCACGCGTACGATCTGGAGTTGAAGCACTTGATCCCCGTCCTGCTCTCGGTCAAGGCGCAGGCTTATTTGATCGAAGCCGCCAATGCCCGGCACGAGCATGAATACGCGGTGTGGGAGACCGTCCGGCTGCCCGAGGGCAAGATCCTGATCCCCGGCGTCATCACGCATTCGACCGATGTGGTGGAGCATCCGGAACTGGTGGCGCAGCGAATTTTGCGATTTGCCGAGCGGCTGGGGAAAGAGAATGTGATTGCGGGAGCGGATTGCGGATTCGGCGGCCGGACGCACCCGCAGATTGCGTGGGCAAAGCTGCGATCTCTGGTGGAAGGGGCGGAGCTGGCCTCGAAGAGCGCGCGGTAACGGCCTACTCTTCTTCGTGTTCCGCCGCCGCGGACGGGGAAGCGCTGAGCATGCCGGCGAGTTCGTCCACACCGATGGCTTTCGGCTGCACGGGCGATTTCGCATCGGCGCGCGCCGGCTCGATCATGAATTGCGACACGCCGGCCAGCTCCTGTTCCAGGTTGAAGTCCGGAACACGGCGCAGCGCCGGAACCTGCGCGATGCCGTGCTCCGTGATGACGCACTCCATTCCGTTGGAAAGGTGAAAACGAATTTTCAGTTGTTTGCGGATCGAGAGCCTGCGCAGGTCCGCAAGCTTCATTTCTCGGCTTCCTGCAAATCGTCCACCGATTCGCCGAGAGCCGCGCGGGCGGCAATCTGCTCCTGGCAGGTGACGCAGTAGCGGGCCCATGGCACCGCTTCGAGACGTTTGACCGAGATGGGTTCCTCACACTCCAGACAGACCCCGTAGGTCCCCTGCTCGATCCGCTGCAGCGCGTCTGAGATTTCGCGCAGCAGCTTCATATCAATCGTATTCCGGTTCAGGAAGATCCATTCTTCGTGATGTTGCTGGCTGAGATCGCCTTCATCGGAAGGAACGTCCAGCCGAGCGACTACTTGAGCCGCCTTTTGGGCAGACATACTGCGACGGACTTCCTGTGCCTTCTCTTCCAGCATTTTCCGGTATGTGGCGAGCTTCAGTCCGTTTTTCATATTCATTGACCAGTCTTATTCGACGCAGATCAGACAGCCAAAGTTGCAAGCCTTTTGGGGGGAGTTCAATCGGCGCGAATTTAGGAAGTATAGCGACGGCATGCGAAAAAGTCAAATGTTACGTGATGGTTACCGTCGGATCCCGCACTGCGCACCACTTAACGGCGGTGGTATCCTTTGGTTAGGGTTTGCTAACTTGCTCAGCTATTTGGCTTTTTGAATTGCCTCGATTAGCTCTGGCACCACCTGGAACAAATCACCGACAATTCCGTAATCGGCCACTTCGAAAATCGGGGCGTTGGCATCCTTGTTGATCGCCACGATGACGCGAGCGCCTTTCATGCCGACCAGGTGCTGGATCGCGCCCGAGATCCCGACCGCCATGTACATCTTGGGTGAGACGGTCTGGCCGGAGCTGCCGACCTGGCGTTCCATCGGCAGCCAGCCTGCGTCGCAGATCGGCCGCGAGGCGGCGAGTTCGGCTCCGAGCGCATCCGCGAGCTTCTGCACGAGCGGAATGTTCTCCGCTTCTTTGATGCCGCGGCCGACCGAGACGATGAGTTCGGCGGCGCCGAGATCCACCGCGCGCTGCGATTCGCGGAACAGCTCGAGCGGCCTGGTGCGTATATCGCCGGCCGCCAGCTCCGGCGTGATCACTTCCACGGATGACTGCCCGTCCGCCGCCTGATCGGCGCGGTACGCGCCCGCCTGAACCGAGGCGAAGTTCGGGCCGCCGCCGCCGAACCGGACATCCACGTTGACCTTGCCCTGAAAAAGCTGGCGGACCAGAACGATCTGGCCGTTGTCGACGCGGTGCGAAACGACGTCCGTCACCGCGACCTTGCCGAGCGCCGTCGCGAGCTTGGGCAGGTAGTCGCGCACCTGGTACGTATGCGGAAACAGCACCAGCGACGGCTTGACCCGGTCGATGAGCTGGCGCAGAGCGCGCGTGTAGCCGTCCGGCGTGTAGTCCTTCAAGAGCGCGTGATCGACGAGGTAGACCTTCTCCAACTGCTTCCGCGCGAGTTCCTCGGCGAAGGCCTGGCCGCCGGCGCGCACCAGCGCGGCCGACGCCGTGGTGTTCAGCTCGCGCGCAAACTGCTGCGCCGCCGCCAGCGTCTCCCACGACATCCGGTGCCAGTTCTGGCCGCTGTGTTCCAGCACCGCGAGCACGCTCATAGCACCCGCGCCTCGAATTTGAGCTTCTCGACGAGCTTGGCCGCCGCCTCTTTCGGGCTGCCGTCAAAGATCTGCGTTTGCTTGCTGCGTTCGGGAACGTAGACGCGTTCCGGGACAATCGCCGGCGCGCCGGGCGCCACCCCGAGATCGGCCGGCGTGAGCCGTTTGACTTCTTTCGTCTTGGCGCGCTTGATCCCCATCAGGGTGGCGTAACGCAGCTTGTTGATGCCGGATTGGATCGTCAGCAGCGCCGGAAGCGGCATTTCGACATGCTGGAACCAGCCGTCCTCGAGCTCTCGCTTCACGCGAATGCCGGCGTCCTGTTTTTCCACCTGCATAATGATGGTGGCGTGCGGCAGGCCGAGCAATTCGGCGAGAATGACGCCGGTCTGGCCGTAGCCGAGGTCGTCCGACTGCAGTCCGGTCAGGATCAGATCGGGCGTTTCCGGTTTCAGCGCGGCAGCCAGCAAGCGAGCCGTCGCCAGCGGATCGAACGCGGCCGGATCCGCCTGCTCGATGTGGATGGCCCGGTCCGCGCCCTTGGCGAGCGCTTCACGAATCGTCTGGGCGGCTTCGGCGGGCCCGGCGCAGATCACCACTACTTCGCCGCCGTGCTTCTCCTTGAGTTGCAGACCCTCTTCCAGCGCGTAGGCGTCCGGCTCGTTGATCTCGTGCGCCAGGTCGGCCTCTTCGATCCACTTCTGCGAGGAAGCGATGCGCAGTTGCGAATCGCGCGCCGGCACCTGCTTGATCGCGACGATGATCTTCATTCCGGCATCCTCATTCTTGATACCGCTTAAAAATGAGGCAGCCGTTGGTTCCCCCGAAGCCGAAGCTGTTGGAGAGCGCGTAATCGATCTTCATCGGCCGCGCCTGGTTCGGAATGTAGTCCAGGTCGCAGAGCGGGTCCGGGTTTTCCAGGTTCATGGTCGGCGGCGCGATCTGGTCGCGCAGCGCCAAAACCGTAATGCCGGCCTCCAGCCCGCCGGCCCCGCCGAGCAGATGCCCGGTCATGGATTTCGTGGAACTCACCGCCAGCTTGTAGGCGTGCTCGCCGAAGGTGCGTTTGATGGCCGTGGTCTCGATCCGGTCGCCGACTTCGGTCGACGTGCCGTGAGCGTTGATGTAGTGCACCTGCTCGGGCTGGATGCCGGCATCGCGCAGCGCGTTGCGCATGACGCGATAGGCCCCGTCTCCGTCGTCCGGCGGCGCGGTGACATGAAACGCGTCGGCGCTCATCCCGTAGCCGACCAGCTCCGCCAGAATGCGCGCATTCCGATTGCGGGCCGATTGCAATTCTTCCAGCACCAGCATCCCCGCGCCTTCGCCCACCACGAAGCCGTCGCGGTCGCGGTCCCACGGGCGCGAGGCGCGCTGCGGTTCTTCATTGCGCGTCGAGAGCGCCCGCATGGCGGCGAATCCGCCGATCCCCATGGGAGTGATGCAGGCTTCGGTCCCGCCGCAAATCATCATATCGGCTTCCCCGCGCTGGATGATGCGGAACGAATCGCCGATCGAATGGGCGCTCGTGGTGCACGCGGTCGCCGTCGCCGAGTTCGGCCCCTTGGCGCCGCTGCGGATCGAAACGTAGCCCGACGCCAAATTGACGATCGTCGCCGGTATGAAAAACGGCGAGATGCGCCGCGGCCCTTGCTCGAGCAGCGTCTGGTGCTCGCGCTCGATCACTTCAAACCCTCCGATGCCGCTGCCGATATAAACGCCCGCCATTTCGGCGTTCTCGGGCGTAATCTGGTATCCGGAACTGCTCAGGGCGCACTCGGCCGCCGCGATGGCGAACTGGATAAAGCGCCCCATCTTCTTGATCTCTTTCTTCTCGATGTAACGGGTGGGATCGAACCCCTTCACTTCGCCGGCGATGCGGCACGAAAAGGCGGAGGCATCAAACTGGGTGATCGGCCCGATGCCCGATTTTCCCGAGCGGAGTCCCTCCCAGGAGGCTTCGGTTCCGATTCCCAGCGGCGTCAATAGCCCAACGCCGGTGACTACCACTCTGCGCGACAATACGGTTTCCCTCGGTAGGACTGACGGCTACTTCTTGGAGGTTTTGTTCTCAATGTAATCGATGGCGTCTTTGACGGTGGTGATCTTCTCGGCATCCTCGTCGGGGATCTCGAGTTCAAAAGCCTCCTCGAAGGCCATGACGAGTTCCACGATGTCCAGCGAGTCGGCTCCCAGGTCGTCCACGAACGACGCGTTGTTATCGACCTGGCTTTCATCGACACCGAGCTGCTCGACAATAATCTGCTTCACCTTCTGCTCAACAGCCATGAGTCCTCCTGGATATGTGCAAGCCCGTTGATTTTAACTGGCCCCACGAATCATTGGCAAGTAACGGACTTTCGTCCCAGCGGGCGCGCCGGCCACCCTCAACTGCGGTCGGATATCCCCATTCTGACACGGAACCGGGGCGGCGATGGGATGGGCGGCCGCGCCGGAGGACTGCCGGCCCGGCGCCGCTTCGCCCCTGAGCTATTCTCGAAAAAGTGGCGCGCGCGGAACGGACCGGGAAGTCTCCATCGAAGGTGCGGCCGGGGCGCTCCGCCTCGGCGTGGGCCGGGCTCCTGCGCGTCCACGGCTGGCGGATTCTCGCGATCTGCCTCCTCGCGCTGCTGGCCTATTCGAATTCCTTCCAGTGCGGCCTGGCGCTCGACAATGCTTCCGTCATTGGCCGCGACACGCGAATCCGCGAGGCGACGCCGGAAAACTTGCGCCTCATTTTCACGCAGGACTACTGGTATGGCCGGGCCGAAACCAATCTGTATCGGCCGTTCACGACTCTCACGTACCTGTTCAATTACGCCGTCCTCGGGAGCGGTCCGAAACCCGCGTCGTATCACTGGGTGAACTTTGCCATCCACGCCGCCAACATCGCGCTCGTCTATCTGCTCGGCTTGATCCTGCTGCGAGAAACGCGGCTTGCCGCGGCGCTGGCCGCGATCTGGGCGGTGCATCCGGTCCTCACGGAATCGGTCACCAACATTGTCGGACGCGCCGACCTGCTGGCGGGCTTCGGTGTATTGGCCGGTCTCTTGTGCCATATACACGCGGCCCGCAGCATGGGACGGCGCAAGTTCGAATGGCTCGGCGGCCTGGCCCTGGCATCCGCGATTGCGATGTTTTCGAAGGAGAGCGGCATTGTGATTCTGGCCGCGATGGCGATTTACGACTTCACGTTCGATTCCGGCGGCTGGCGGGCCCGCGTCCCCGGATATTTCGCCGCCGCTGCCCCCGTCGGCGCCTACCTGGCGGCGCGCGCCGGCGTATTGGCCGCCTTGAAGGTGGATCCGACTCCGTTCACCGACAACCCGCTGGTGGGAGCCGGCTTCTGGACCGCCCATCTGACGGCCGTCGAGGTGCTGGGACGATACGTATTTCTGCTGCTGGCCCCGCTGCGGCTCTCCTGCGACTATTCGTACAACCAAATCCCTCTCGCGGGATGGAGTGACTGGAAAGCGCTGCTCGCGCTGGCGCTGTGCCTGGGCGCGGTGATCCTGGCGTTCCTGTGCCGGCGCCGCGCCCCGGCCGCTGCCTGCTTCTCGCTCTTCTTCTTCGCCGCGCTGGCGCCTGCGTCCAATCTCCTGTTCCCCATCGGCACCATCATGGCCGAGCGATTCCTGTACCTGCCGGCGATCGCCCTCATCGGTTGCGCCGTCCTGGCGTGGAACGCGGCGGAACGCCAGTGGGGATGGGCCCGCTCCGCCGGTGGCCTCGTGCTGGTGCTGGTGTGCGCGGCTTGCCTGCTGCGAACGTGGGTCCGCAACTCCGACTGGGTCGACAACGCCAGCCTCTGGGCCAGCGCCGTCGAAGCCGCTCCCGGCAGCTACAAAGCGCACAGTAACCAGGCGGTGTTCCTGAGCCGCGGCGGCGATCGCGAAGCCGCCGCCCGCGAAGCCGGCCGCGCGCTGGCCATCCTGGACGGCCTGCCGGATTCGCGCAATGCCGCCGACGCCTACGCCACGGCCGCCCGCTGTTACCGGCAGCAGGGAGACGCCCTTGCCAATGCCGCGCAGAAGGCGGCATGGTATCGCCAGGCGCTGGATGCCGGTCTGCGCGGCCGGCGCATCGATCAGGCCCGTTCGCGTCTGGCCGGACATGAAGTCGGCACCGAGGCGGTCTACCTGGAGCTGGGCCGCCTCTACGAACGCCTGTCGGAGCGGGGAAGAGCCTTCGAAGCGCTCGAGTACGGCCGCCGCGTGGCGCAGGGCGATGAGCTCTGTGAAGAACTCGCGGCTCTCTATGAGGCGGACGGCCAGCTCAACCGCGCGGCCGTTACTTATCTGGAAGCGCTCTCGATCAATCCGGACCGCGCGGCGATTGCCGGAAATCTAGCGGCGGTTTACCGGCTCAGCGACCCTGCCGGCTGCTCGCTCGCCAACGGCAGCCTGAATCTGGATTGCCCGCTGGTGCGCCGCGACCTTTGTGCCGCGGCGCGCAATGTGGCGGAACTGTACCGCGGCGCCGGTAAGCGTCCCGCCGCGCAAACCGTGCAGGCGCAAGCCGCCCGGAACTTCGGCTGCGCGGTGGAATCCTTCGGCCCGGTCGCGCCTTGATTCCGGCTGAAGCCAATGCTCAGTACTCCGGTTCCGTTACTCCTGCCATTTTCATCCTGTACGTGATAGGTACCAGGTCGCCCGGAGATTGGTACTAAACGAGGGTTCCGCCGCCATCCATTGTTGTTTACTCTGAGACCTGCGGGCGTGTGCGGAAGGATAATGGGTTGGCTGTGAAACCGATTCCCGAGGATCCGAAGGCCGGAATCAGCTCCGGATTACGGCGCTCCGCCGAAGTGTGGGCCCGGATCTTTCAATCGCGCGGCAGCAAGCTATGGGTGGTCGGCGGCTGCGCCGTGTTCGTGCTCACCTTGGGAGCTTTCGCGCGCATCGTCGAGCGCGATGTCAATCTCGGCTATCTCTACGCCATTCCGCTGACCGTCTCCGCGGGTTTTCTGCGGCGCTGGCAAATCCTGGTCATGGCGTTCGCCAGCGCGCTCTTGCTTGAGATGGGCAGCCCGGCCCCCTGGTCAGCCGACTTTGGCGTGCGGCTGGCCACCATCACGGTCGCCTTCGGCGCCACCGGCTTGTTCGTCAAAGAGCTGACGCGCAACCAGCAGTTCGCTCTGGAACGCTCGCGTCACCTCGAAGCGCGGCAAAAGCTCGAAGATCAGCTCCGCCACGCGCAGCGCCTGGAAGCGGTCGGCCGGCTGGCCGGCGGGGTAGCGCACGATTTCAACAACGTCCTCTGCGTGATCATGGCCTACAGCGATGCGCTGCTGCGGAAAATGGGGCCCGAGGCCGCCTACCGCAAGGACCTCGAGCAAATTCGCACCGCGGCCGACCGCGGCGCCCGCTTGACGCGGCAGCTGCTGGTGTTCAGCCGCCGGGAGAAAGTCGAGCCTGCCGCGCTCGATCTCAACCAGGTCGTCTCCCGCGTCGATGAGATGCTGCGCCGGCTCATCGGCCAGGATATCGATCTGGAACTCCAGCTCCATCCCCGGTTGAAGCGCGTCACGGCCGATACCGGACTGATCGAGCAGATGATTATGAACCTGGCGGTGAATGCCCGCGACGCCATGCCGCGCGGAGGCCGCCTGGTGATTGCAACCGCCGAGATCGAAGTGAAACCCGGCGACGCGGTCCGCGACCTGCAGCCCGGATCGTATGTGAGCCTCACCGTCACCGACTCCGGCATCGGCATGGACGAGCGCACGCAGGAACACCTGTTCGAGCCGTTCTTCACCACCAAGGAGCCCGGCCGGGGCACCGGCCTCGGGCTCTCGATGGTCTATGGCATCGTCAAGGAGAGCAACGGCGCCATCCGCTTCCACAGCGAGCCGGGACGCGGCACCACCTTCACCATCTTCTTGCCTGCCATGGAGGGCAGCGACGAGCCCGACCAATCCGGCAGCTCGCTGCCGGTAGCCGACGAGTCCGGCGGGGAAGCCGGGCGCGTCCTGCTGGTCGAGGACTACGAGCCGATCCGGAAGATCGCGGCCGAGGTTCTGCGCAACAACGGCTACGTCGTCGTGGAAGCGCAGGATGCGGGGGAAGCGTTGGTGGCCGCCGCCAAGAACCGCTCCGGCTTCGACCTCCTGCTGACCGATGTTGCCATGCCCAAGGTCAGCGGCCCCGAGCTCGCTCAGAAACTGACCGCCGATCATCCGGATCTGCCGGTGCTGTATATGACCGGCTTCGCCGATCACCTGCTCGGCCGCGGCGCCATGGTTCCGGCCGGCGCCAAACTGCTGGAGAAACCCTTCGTCCCCGATTCCTTGCTGGAAGCCGTGCGCAGCGCGCTCGATCAGGTCAGGGCGTGAGCGTCCCAGACCGTTCCGCGGTTTCCTTCTTGGCTGTTGGCCCACAGGGAACGGGACGAGCTTTCCTTACGGGAACACTTTGCAGCGGTATCAGGCATCGCGCGGCACCCAAATTGCCGGGCGTGCAGGCACTCGTTCAGCCTCGCCGGAACAGGAGAAAGATATGAAGAGCCTTCGTTGGGGCTGGATCCTTCTCGGGGGCTTCCTCGCGGAGCTTGCGGTCTTTCTCATCGTCATACCGCTAAGTCTGCTGGCGGGGGAAAAGAGTCTTCTTTATAGCGCGCCGCCCGCGTCTTTTGCCGCGGCTTTCGTGTGCGGGATATGGGTCGGCAGGAAAGCACGGCAGCGGCAAGTCCTCCACGGCGCCTTCGTGGGTGTCGCCGCTACTCTGATCTACGTCGCGATCAGTTTCGGGCGGCCGGAGCCGGTTGCGTACGTGATCGCGCACGTACTGAAATTGCTCGGCGGCTCCGCGGGCGGATTCGTTGCGTTGCGGCGAGCGACCTCCAACGCTCTCTCCCAGGCAGCTTGATCGAACTCGCTGCGGCGTTCTCCCCGGAATGCGGCCTCCTGGCCGCGCTGCGGCAGAGTGATATGGTGGATTCTGTTTTGCCGTCGATCATTTGAGGAGAATTCGGCATGAGGCGGTATGGCTTCCCAAAGCTGGCTTGTTTCCTTCTAGGAGCGGTTCTTCCGCTGGTGGCGCAGGACGTCACCATCGTCAACGCCCGCATCATCGGCCCCGATGCCGGCGTCATCGAGCGCGGTTCGATCGTGGTGCGCGGCGGAAAGATTGTTTCGGTCGCGCCGGGAAAGCCGCCCGGCACCGCCGGTAAGACGATCGACGCCAAAGGCATGACCGCCATGCCCGGCTTCATCGACGGGCACAAGCACATCAATACCGGCCCGAACGAGAAGAAAGAAATGCAGGCCTTGCTCGAAGCCGGCTACACCACCATCCTCTCGGGCGGGGGGCCGGCCGAAGGCAACATCACCTTGCGCGACCACATCGAAAAAGGCCTCATCAACGGGCCGCGCATCATCCCTTCGGGAGCGCTCTTCCAGCTGGGCAATCTCACGCCCGAGGCGGCGCGCGCGGAAATCCGCAAAATGGCGGCGATGGGAGTCCGGTTCACGGGCGAAATCGTGCTGGCTCCGATTCCGGGCCCCAGCGCCCGGGAGCTCGAGAATCTGCGGGCCGTTCTGGACGAAGGCAAAAAGGCCGGCGTCACCATTCAGGTCCATGCCGTGAGTTCGTCCGCGATGGTGGCCGCGGTCAATGCCGGGGTGAAGCGGCTGGTTCACCTTCCCAACAAAGATTGGGTGAGCAAAGAAGACGCGCGAAAAGTTGCCGAGGCCGGCGCGGAGGTTTTGGGAACCGTCAGTTTCGGCTCGCCGGTGTTCGGCGTATTCGCCAACGACAACAAGCCCCGCTTCCGCGACGGCAAGCCGTGGCCGGACGGAATCATCGATGGCGTCCGCCTGGGCGAAGAAGCCGGATACATGCCCGTGAACGCGCGCACCGTCTGGGACGCGGGCGTGGTGCTCGGATACTGCACCGACACCAGTTATGAGCCGAAAGCCGGCCTGGATCACGAGCTGAAGATGCTCAACGTGATGTTCTCGATGAAGGACCTCATCAAGATGATGGGCCCGAACACGGCTTCGTACATCGAGATGGGAGACCAGCTCGGAACAATCGAGCCCGGCAAACTCGCCGACATCATTTTGTTGGACGGGGATCCGCTCGAAGGCTACTGGAACTGGCTGAAAACCAAAGTCGTGGTCAAGGGCGGGGTCGTGGTGGTGGATAAGCGCTAGCCGCGCCCGGCCGGGCGTGGCGGGACGCCGCGCCGCTCCGCCATCTCGGCGCCGACCGCTTCCCGGTCGGCCGCCGGCATCAGCCGTTGCGCCGCGGGAAAGATCTCGCGATCTTCCAAACCGATGTGCGCGGCGTAAAGTTCGGAGAGCTCGGACAGCACGGCGGACAGCCGCGCGGCCGCTTCCGGCCCCAGCCGGCCTTCGGCGAGCCACTGCTGGCCCAGGCGTTCCACTTCTTCGTGCCCGCGCTCAGCCCGCTCATGATCGTGCTCGAGCGAGTCAAGCCGCGCGAGCAACGCCCGGGCCTCGGGTGAGTCGATGCGCCGCAGCCGCGGAAACAGGCTTTCTTCTTCATCCGACGTATGCTTGGGAGCGGACTCGCGGAAATATCGCAGGCTCGCTTCAAGCATGGTTCGCTGTTGCTCAGCCAGCGGCCGGCCGCCGAGTTCCCGCGCCAGCGTCGACAGTGCCTGAAGAAAGCGCTCGATGCGGCGATGGCAATCCGAGAGCATTCCAATCGGATCCGTGAAATCGCTTTCGCGCTTGCCGCCAATCACAACCGGCATCTCCAGTCCCCCTTGATTTGATGTTACGCCCGGACGCGGCGCTGCCTCGAAGCGTGGCGCGGCGGACATTGACATTTTCGGCTTGGCTGCCATAAAATCCTTTCAACCGTTCGCTTTGCTAAGGGGCGCCATGGATTTCCAAACCCGCGGTAAATTCGCGTAACGGAAAAGGGGTGAATCGATATGCAAACGAGAAGGCAGAAAGGGGTACGTGTGTTTGCGGCCGGCTTGCGCCTGCTTGTCGTCCTTTCCCTGGCCGGAGCGAGCGTCCATGCCCAGGTGAGTACCGCTAGCATTTTGGGAACCGTGACGGATTCTTCCGGCGCCGCCATCACCGAGGCGGTTGTCCAGGTGAAGAATCTCGGGACCGGCGTGACCATCTCGGTCAATAGCGATGCCCAAGGCCGCTACAACGTCCCGAGCCTCAACATCGGCGATTACGAAGTCACCGCCTCCAAGACCGGCTTCCAAACCGTCGTTCGCAAAGGCGTGACTCTCACGGTCGGCAATCCCTTTGTGGTGGACTTTAGTCTTCCCGTGGGGCAGGCGCAGCAAACCGTGACCGTGCAGGGGGAAGTGGCCCAGGTCGACACCACTTCTTCTACGGTGGCGAATCTCGTCGACAGCAAGCAGATGGCTGAGCTGCCTTTGAACGGCCGCAACTTCCAGCAGTTGATCCTGCTCGCGCCCGGCGTGAACCTCGCCCAGACGGCCACCACGTCGTTCTATGGAAAGGGCGATACCTACTCGGTCGCCGGGGGCCGTCCGGAAGGGCAGGCATTTCTGCTCGATGGAACCGATATCACCAACTTCTTCAACCACGGCACCGGCGGCGGGTCGCTCGGCACTTCGCTCGGCCTCGACGCCATCGCCGAATTTCAAACCCTGACGAACACCTATAGCGCGCAGTTCGGCGGCAATGGCGCGGTGATCAATGCGGCCAGCAAATCCGGCACCAACGACTATCACGGCACTCTGTTCGAATACCTCCGCAATAGCGCGCTCGACGCCCGCGATTTCTTCGAGGGCAAATCGCCCGCGCCTTTCCGGCGCAACCAGTTCGGCGGCGCGATCGGAGGGCCGATCAAGAAAGATCGCGCGTTTTTCTTCGGTAATTTCGAAGAGCTCCGGCAGGTCAAGACCATCACGAACCTGGTGACCGTCCCGGATGCGGCCGCCCACAATGGCGATTTGCCGTGCGCTCTCGCCACGGCATACACGTGCAACCCGTCGACGGGCCTCGCCCACGTCGGGTTCGCCTCGCAGCGGCTGGCCGATGTCATGAAACTCTGGCCTATCGGAACTAACGAGATTTTGCGCGGCGGATTGCCCACCGGCACCGGCACCACTTCGCAGGCCGGCCGCCAGATCGGCAACGAACATTATTTCCTCGGACGCTTCGATTACACTCATTCCGAAAAGTCGTCCCTGTTCGCCCGCGTCGTTCTCGATCAGGCGGACTTCATCAATCCGTTCCCGAACACACCGGTGGCCGGCTGGCGCGACACCGAACCGACGCGCAACATCTACGCCACGGTGGAAGAGAAGCACATTCTGACCCCCACCACGATCAATGTGGCCCGCGCCAGCTTTGTCCGAACCGAAAACAGCGCGACCACCCTCGATTCGTCGCCGGCGCTGCAATTCTATCCGCACCTCGGCGGGCAGGACGGCAACGTGACCATCAGCGGTCTCAATCCGCTCGGCCCCACGGCCCTGGCGCCCTATTCGCTGATTCAGAGCAAGTACGGTCTCGCCGACGATGTCTACATGACCCGCGGCGCCCACTCGATTCGCTTCGGCGTCGGCATCACCCGTCTCCAGACCTACGAAAATCAGCCCTTCTCCGCGGCGGGCTCCTTCACCTTCGCCAGCCTGCTTGGGTACATGCAGGGCAACGTGATCCGCTACGGCGGCGCGTTTCCTCTGGGCACGTCGATTTACGGCAACGTCAACCCCGATGCGTACCGCGCCTGGCGCGAGCATCTGGTCTCGCCGTACATCAACGACGATTGGAAGATCAGTTCCAAGCTGACCCTGAACATCGGGCTTCGCTACGATTTCGATACCGATCCGAAGAGCCTCATGAATAATCTGCTGGTGATCACCAACCCGCCCTTCCACAGCATCGGCGGGCCGATCTCCACCGGCTTCACGCTGGTTCCCAATGTCTGGCGGAACAATCCGTCCCTCGGCAACTGGGGCCCGCGCTTCGGGTTTGCCTACGATCCCTTCCAGGATCACAAGACCTCGATCCGCGGCGGCTTCGGCGATTTCCATAACGTCATCGCGCCCCGGACCTGGACGTCGGGTTACGTCACCGGCCCTCCGTTCCCGTCGGTCATCGTGACACCGAACCCGTCGATCCCGGTGATTCCTTTCCCGAACCCGTTCCTGGCCTCGGTGGCCGCGCCGCTGCCCAGCAACGGCCAGACGGTGGACTACAACAACACCAAGACCCCCGCCCTCTACGAGTGGAACATCAATGTGCAGCGCGATCTGGTCTCGAATACGATTCTGACCGTGGGCTACATCGGGTCGCATGGCAGCCATCTGATGACCCAGAGCGATCAGAACCCGCCGGTCGCCACCGCCGATGCCAATGGCGTCCTGCACTTCGGGGCCAACGGGGTGAGCAATCGGCGCTGGAGCCCGAATTTCGGCGCGATCAACGCGCTGCAATCGAACGGCAACTCCACCTACCACTCGATGCAGGTCAACGTTGTGCGGCGTTTCAGCAACAACTGGCAGGCCCAGTTCGCTTACACCTGGTCGCACAGCATCGATGACGGTTCGGGCAGCAGCGGCCTGGAAACCGGCGGCGGCCCGCGTTCGAACCCTTACAATTTCGCGGCCGACCGCGGCTCGTCGACGTTTGACATCCGGCACGCCTTCCGCATCAACGGCGTGTACACGTTCCCGTTCAAAGCCAACCGGCTGGTCTCCGGCTGGCAGCTCAGCGGCATCATGAGCAAGACCACCGGGCCTCCCTTGCTGCTGAACACGGGTTCGGATTGGGCGCGCGTGGGCGGTTCGGCATTCACCAACCAGCGTCCGAATCTCAATCCGGGCTTCAACGCCGACAACATCGTGGTCAAGAACGACCGCCAGTGGCTCAATCCGGCTGCGTTTTCGCTCGAGCCGGAAGGCACCGAAGGCAATCTCGGCCGCGACGTGATCCGCGGGCCCGGCCTGTTCAACCTCGATGCCGCCTTGATCAAGGATACGAAGATCAAGGAGAATGTCGGCCTGCAGTTCCGGGCCGAGTTCTTCAACATCCTGAACCACGAGAATTTCTTCATCCCGGCGACCAACCTGGCGCTGTTCGCGGGGACGACGCTCAACCCGACCGCGGGCTTGATTACGCAGACCAACCCGGGGACGACCTCGCGGCAGATCCAGTTCGCATTAAAGCTGAACTTCTAGCGGAACCCGAGTGGCGCCGCGCCTGGCGCGGCGCCACCCACTCAAAATGTCAGCTTTGCGGCAATCTGAATCCGGCGCGGGGCCCGGAATGTCGTGATCTGGCTGAATAGCGAGCTGGTGATGTTGGTGCTGCCGAACCCGTCCGGGTTCGGATGATTCAGGAAGTTGAAGGATTCTCCCCGAAGCTGCAGGTTCACACGCTCGCCGATCGCGAAGCTCTTTTTCAGGCTTACGTCCCAGTTGCCAAAACCCGGGCCCCGAACCACGCCGCGGCCCGCGTTGCCCGGCCGCACCGCGCCTTGGGGTACCGGAGCGAAGCAGCTTTTGTTGAACCACTGGGCTACGGTGTGAGGCGCGCCTTCATTGGGGTTGCAGGTCATGTCCGGACGGGAAGTGGCCGCGCTGTTTCCGAGGAACCCGAGCCCGGCCGGATCCACGCTGGACGTCGTGACCGTGAACGGGGAGCCCGAGTAGTAACTGGTAATCCCGGAAATTTCCCAGCCCTTTAAGGCATAGGCCGCCGCCCCATGGCCGTTCCGGAAAATCGGAATCGTGTAGACGTAGTTGAAGGTAAACACGTGGGTACGGTCCAGTTGGGCCGGCCCATACTCTCCCTCGTGCCAGTTGTAGCTGTTCTGCGGAGCCGTGGACCGGTCCGTCTGGTTGTCCGTCAAATTCTTGGAATACGTATACGACCCGCTGATCTGGCCGGCGCTGCGGAACTGCCTGGAGACGCTCGTTTGCAGCGAGTGGTAGTTGGAATCGAACGCGGTTTCCAAGGCATTGATGTAGTTCCACCCGAGGTACGGGCGCACCGCATTGATGTTCGGATCGTCCGCTGTGGTGAAGATCGTATTGCCATTGGCCGCATGCAGCCCAGCGGCCAGCGCGGCTCCCGGGTACGCCTCGTTGATGTCCACGATGCCGAACAGGTGCGTGCCCTTTGAGCCGTAGTAGCCGATATCGAGCACGAGATTGTGCGGAAGCTGCCGCTGGATGTCGAAGCTCCACTGCTGAACATACGGCGTGCGGAACGGAATGGGAGTCGCGTGCAGGCCGAGCGGCGCCGCGGAGACGCCCAGAGTGCCGCCGGTCACGTTGGAAAACGAAGCGTTGCTGTAGGTCACGCTCTGCACATAGGGCGGATTGGCAAACGTGTTCTGTTCATAAACGCCAAACAGCGGCGAATCGTAATAGATCCCATAACCGGCTCGGATCGAGGTGATGCCGGAGCCGAACGGGTCCCAGGCAATGCCGATCCGCGGCGCGAAATCCTTGTAGTTGCTGTTGCTGACCGCATCGCCGTACGGCGAGTTCTTTCCGCCCACGATCATGCCGTTTGCCGTGATGTTCGTTCCCGTGCCGGGCACAAGATTGCCGTTGGCGGGATTGATCTGTGGCGCGTTGGCCCGGTTGTAGAGCGCCGGGTCGAAGTTGTCCAGAAGGTTGTTTGCGTCCCTAGGCTGCCCGAAGAACGACCACCGCACGCCGGCATAGAGCGTCAGGTGCGGCGTGATTTTGAAATCGTCTTGCGCGTAAGCCTCGTGCTGCCAGGCCCACAGGTTGGGCGTGATGTCCGTCGACGGCTGCGTGAAAGACGCCACGTTGCCGAGCAGGAAATTGGCCCAGGATTGATAAAAACTATTCGCGGAGGAACCGGGATTGCCGAGGTTCGAGAACGTGAAGACTCCCTGGCCGCTCGCCGCGTTTTCCGTCTTTTGATAGCGGTTGGAAGTGAAGCCGAATTTGAGCGTGTGGCGGCCGTGGATCCAGGTCAGGTTGTCAAAAAACGCGTAATTCCGGTTGTATTCGGTGTAAGGACCGTAGCCCACGAGGTTCGACGACGAGGGGGCGCCGGTGAACTGGAGAGTGGGCACCACGCCTTGCGTGTTCGGGAACGGCAGCACCGGGTGGATGTCCGGGTTGTCGGCCTTGTTGGTCAGCCCCCGGGGAGTGGAGAGGATCGCGCCGCGCGAGAAATTGAAGCCGTATTCGTTCAGCAGCGTGGGCCGGATGGTGTTTAGCGCATGGATCACGATGCTGCGGCCGGGCGCATTGGTTTCAGTAGTGGCGCCGTTCGGAAGAGAGGAGCCGGTGAACAGGCCCCCGGGCTCCACGGTGGGAATGTTGTCGTTGAGGTAGCGGCCCCAAATCGAGAACTTCTCGCTGAACGAGTGATCGATGCGAACCAGTTCCTGCCGGCTGTTGTACACGTTGCGCTCCGGATAGAATCCACCGGTGATGCTGTCCGAAGGAAGCCCCATCTTGCTGTAAATATCCTTGATGTACGCGGCCGAATTCGCATTGAATTGCGCCGGAGCGATCTGCGTTGCCGTCTGCTGGCAGGAGGTCGTATAACTCACGCAGACCGGCACCGGGAAGTTGCCCTGCAGCATGGCCGTGGTGGGGACGGTCGGCTGGAAGGTGGTGTAGGTGATGATGCGGCGAAACTCCTGCGAGAAAAAGAAAAACGTCTTGTTCCGGTCTTTGTTGTAACGGCTGCCGAAATAAACCGGGCCGCCGATCGTATACCCGAAATCGTTCCAGCGGAGCGGCGGGACCTTGGCCACGCCATTCACCACATTCACCTTGTTCGCGTTGTTGATCCAGTTGTTGGCCGCATACGCGTCGTTGCGGTTGAACTCGTAGGCGCTGCCGTGGAACTGGCTGGTGCCGCTGCGCGTGACCACGGATACCTGGCCGCCGCCGGCGCGGCCGGAATCCGCTGTGTAGACGCTCCGCTCCACTTTGAACTCGCTGATCGCGTCGATGCTCGGAAACGTCAGCAGCGTGAGGTTGCCGCCGCGGTCCACGTTGTCGGCGCCGTCCACCGTCCAGTTATTGGCGGAATTGCGGTTGCCGTTGATGGAGAAGGGCAGGGTAGCGGCGGTGCCCGATGGAGCGGAAACCCCGAGGAATTGTTCATCCCGCGACGTCGCCGTGACGCCGGGCATGAGCGCCACCAGTTGTTCGTAGTTGCGCGTCGCCAGCGACAGTTCGCGGACCTGGGTCCCGGTGATGGTGGTCGAACTGGCGCTCGTCCCCAGTTCCACGGGAGTCGCCGACTCCCGCACTTCGACCGTCTCCGTCACCTGACCGACTTCCAGCGAGATGTTGATTTTCAGATCGTCTCGAACGTTCAGAACGATGCCGGAACGGGTAGCCGTCCGGAAGCCGCTGGCTTCCACTTTGATGCTGTAGTTTCCGATCGGAATGAAGGGCGCCGAATAAATCCCGGTCGCATCTGTTGTGATTACTCGCACCACCTGGTTTCGATCGGTGTTGGTGATGGTCACTTTGGCATTCGGCACCGGCGCGCCGGAGGGATCGAGAATGGCGCCGTCGATCGTGCCGGAAATGTCCTGCCCCGCCAGGGGCGACCCGGCGCCCCACACCAACAGAACTGCTAAAAAGACCGGTCCCACGCGATGAAAGCTCAGCATCATAAGGCCCCTTTCCCTGAATCTCAGAGGGATTGTAACGCGGAACGCGCCGAAGGTCGAGGAGAATCTGGAATCGAAGCGAGCGAAGCGTGCCAAGCGCGGTCAAGCAGGTCTCGCGAGACTTCCTGATATAATCCGAAACTTGGACTCTGTGCGATCCTGCCGGCGGAGTCTGCCACGAGGAGGAATAACCCGCCACGATGAGTGCTCGTAATCTGGAGGAGCTGCTACAGGCCGCCGGCAATCCGGTGAAGATGCTGCGCAATTCGCAGATCGGACCGTACGCCTTTCCGGTGGTGCGTTCCGAGTTCAGCAATTGGCGCGATGAGCAGCGCGCTTGGAAAGAGACCTGCGCGTTGTTCGATCAGTCGCATCACATGACCGATCTGTACGTAAAAGGCCCCGATGCGCTGAAGTTGTTCGCCGATCTCGGAATCAATACGGTCAAGAATTTCCGGGTCAACATCGCCAAGCAGTTCGTGGCCTGCAATTATGACGGGTACGTGATCGGCGACGCCATCCTGTTTCATCTCGAAGAAAATCACTTCAACCTGGTCGGCCGTCCTCCCGCGCACAACTGGGTGCAGTATCACGCGGAAACCGGCGGCTACAACGTGACTCTGGATCGCGACGAGCGGACCGCGATGAATCAAGGCCGCCGCAAAACGTACCGGTTCCAGATCCAGGGCCCGAACGCCGTGAAGACGATGGAGAAAGTGACCGGCAAGCCGGCGCCCGACATCAAGTTTTTTCACATGGACGTGTTCCACGTGGCCGGCCGCGAAGTGCGGGCGCTGCGGCACGGGATGGTCGGCCAGCCCGGATGGGAACTGTGGGGACCGTGGGAAGATGGCGATGCGGTGCGCGACGCGATCGTGAAGGCCGGCGAAGAGTTCGGCATCCGGCAGGTGGGCTCGCGCGCGTACCCGACCACGTGCCTGGAATCCGGCTGGATTCCTTCTCCGCTTCCGGCCGTCTATACCGGGGAGAAGATGAAGCCCTATCGCCAGTGGTGCAGCACCAGGAGCTACGAAGCGATGGCGTCGCTCGGCGGCAGCTTTTATTCCGACAACATCGAGGATTATTACCTGACGCCCTACGATCTCGGGTACGGACCGTTTGTGAAGTTCGACCACGACTTCATCGGACGCGCCGCGCTGGAGAAGATGGCCAACAACCAGACCAAGAAGAAGGTGACGCTGGTCTGGAACGGCGACGATGTCGAGCGCGCGCTCGGCACCTTATTCCACGGCGGCGGGGATGCCGTGAAGTACATCGATCTGCCGCTCGCGAACTATGCCACGCTGCCGTTCGACCGCGTCATGAAGGACGGCAAGCGGGTCGGCGTCTCCACCTACACCGGCTACACGTATAACGAACGCGTGATGCTGTCGCTCGGCGTCGTGGATGCGGCGCACAGCGAGCCGGGCACTCCGGTCACCATCGTGTGGGGCGAAGAAGGCCGGGGCTCGTCGAAACCGACGGTCGAACGCCACAAGCAGATGGAGATCCGGGCGACGGTCGCGGCGGTGCCGTACGCCGAGGTGGCGCGCGTCGCCTACCGCCCGCATTAGAGGAATTCCAATGGCCTACATCTTTCATCAAGACGATTTACCCAGGCTCGAAGCGGTGGTGCCGGGCCGCGTCCGCACCTTCTTCGTCAACAAGGAACTGACCAATATCGACGACATCCTGGCCGGCGTTATGAATTACGCGCCGAACGCTTCGTCGCCGTACCATTACCACGAGGTCTGCGAACACTTCTACTTCATCATGGAAGGCAACGGCACGGTGGAGACCGAGGATGGCGTGCGGCCGGTCGGGCCGGGCACCATGGTGTTCATCCCGGCCGAAGCCAAGCACCGGCTGCGCGCCAGCGAGACCGGTCTGTTTTATTTCGAATTCCAGGCGCCCAACCGTTTCAAGACCCACATCCTCGACGGCACTCCGGACGATCTGCGGTGGAACCGCGTGGACGGACGCGTCTGGGTCCAGACCTAGAAACCGGAGACTGCCATGACCGCCACTGCTCTGACATTTATCAATACGAACGAACTGCCCCGCGTGAAGACCCCGCAGGGCGAGTTCAGCGAGATCCTCAATAACTCCCTGTGCGGCGCCAAGAACGTGCTCGGCATGCTGCGCTGGCTGAGCGCCGGCCAGCAGTTCACTCCGGAAACGGTGAACAAGCACCAGCTCATTTACCTGATGGAAGGTCAAGGCAAGATCCGGCTGGAAGGCAAGGACTACGACGTCACCAAAGGCGCCGGCGTGTATCTCGGCCCCTCGGAGACGGCAACCATCCAGGCCGCCGACGGCGCTTCGCTCAAGCTGTTCCACCTGGTGGTGCCGCAGATTCCGAAATAGACGGTGGTTGCGATCGTAACCACCGTCTGCCCGCAACCCGCTCATTCGAAAGACTCGAATTTTTAAAAATGGCTACACTGTAGCCATTTTGAGGATTCGGCGCGCCTCCGCTTACGACTCCAGTTTGTCGCCTTGGTCCTTCAGCGGCTCGCTTTGGCGATTGGCCGTCATGGTTTTTTCCGCCTTCCCCAGCGCCGTGCCGATCGCGCGAGCGAGAGCCGTCATCAGCGGTTCGTTCGCCCGTTCGGCGGCGATGCCTGCCCGGAGATTGGCTTCTTGCGGGGTACAACCCTGGTCCAGCGCCTCGATCCAGCGCTCCACCTCCGCATCGGAGAGCCCGAGCGCCCGCGCCACGGTATCGGCCAGACGCTCGCCGGGCTGGGGTTTGATGTTGTGGCTGGCGAGGACTTCTCCCACCGTCCGCATCACGTTGGGACTGATGATCGGCATGCGCAAACTCCAGTGACTCCGGTTGAGTGCGATTCCTGGGAGTGCAACTCCTTCTCCAAAGGTCGATTCCGAACGGTTGTTTTGAATTTTGGCCGAGGCCGCGGCCACTACCCGCTTAACTAGCTGAGCCCGCGAGCCTTCGGCGGAAGCAGCCCGTTATTGTTTCCAGTACGCCGGCAGATTCGGCTTGGTGTCGCGGACAATCGCCAGGATGTTTTTGCGGTCGTCGGCGGTGAGCTTGGCGTATTTCTCGGACTGGTCTTTGCCGCTCAAGATGTCGTACAGCCGCTGGTAAACGCGCTCGCGGACCAGGTCCGGCATGCCGTCGAATGCCTGACTGTAGATCATGTAGGAGAGCGGGTATTTGAACATCCGGGTCTTCAGGTCGAAGTCGCGCAGCGAGCGGCCTTGCTTGTCGCGCGGGCCGCGTTCGGGGAAGGTCTTGGTAAAGGTGGAGACGCCCTGGATCGGGTCGCGGATCGGGCGCTCGTCCTGAAACAACATGTAGGTCACCATTTCCTCGATTTCGCCGTTGATCTTCTCCTTCATGGCGTCGTCCATTTTGCCGTCGTGCTCGGCGATGCGCACGTCCCAACCGATCCGCGTCATCAGGTTGGTCATGCGGGTCTGATGCTCGAGCGTCATCAGGGCGACGATGTCGCTGGTCGGCGCGAGGTACTTCGACGTGTCGAAACGTTTTTCCAGGCTGGTGACGTTTTGCGTGCCCTGCGTATCGAGGAGCTGCGGATGGGAGGGGTCGTGGCCCACGGCGTTGCCCATGTGGGTCATGGACCCCATGGTGCCGGTCACGTACCAGCCGCCCCAGCGCTGGTCGAAGGCGCTGCGGTGATCGGTGATCATGGCCTGGCCGCGGAACGCCGGCATGCCGTCGGCCGCGGGGTACACCGAACTCACCAGGATTCCCGGCACACCCAGCGTGCTCAAGCCCTGATGGCACTGCAGGCAGACGTCGCGCCGCGCGAACTCGGGGTGCTCGTCTTTATCGAAATTGAGCGTGTAAAAGTTGTCGCCCTGCTGCGGATCGAGCCCCACCAGCTCCAGGACGTCGCCGTCCTGCACGAAGCCGACCGCGGCGTTGTCGTTGAAGTAGATCGCGCGCGGCGCGCGCGGGTTGATTTTGGCGGATTGGAAGCTGGTCTTGGAAAACACCAGCACCTGGGAATCGACATTGATATCGAGCGCCTTTAAGAGCGACGGAAGATAGCTCAATCCCGGCGTATAGTCGAGCTTGACGGCGCCGCTGTCGATCTTCTTCTGAAGCTGCGCGACGGGGTCGTTGGGCGGCCGTTGCGTGTACTGAATCGCCGGGTGGTCGTAGGGAACGTAGGTGGTCTCTTCGATTCCCGCGGCCGCGAAGGCGGCGACCGCAATCAGAGGCAGCAGGGCTCTGTGCATCATCCTTTACTTTTAATTATCACTTGGAAGGCCCGGTGCCAGTGACTTAGGTCACAAGGGCTTCCAGTAAGGGGGCAGGCCGGTCTTGGTTTGCAGAAGGATTTCCAGGATGGCGCGGCGCTCCTCACTGGAAAGATGCTCGAACGGCTTACTTCGATCCGCGCCGGTGAGCACATCGTAAAGCCGCCGGTATACTCGATCACGGACCGCCTCCGGCAGATTGTCGAAGGCGGCGCTATAAATCATGTAGGAAAGCGGATACCGGAACAGCCGCGTTTTCAGATCGAAGTCGCGAAGGGAACGGCCCTGATGATCGCGCGGGCCGCGCTCCTGGAACGTCTTGGTAAAGGTCGAAGTGCCGGCCACCGGGCTCTTCAGCGGGGCTTCGTCGGTGAACAGCATGTAGCCGAGCATCTCTTCGATTTCGCGGTTCAGGTTCGGATTCTTTGGATCGATGCGGGCGTCCCACCCGATGCGGGTCATGAGGTTGGTCATGCGGGTCTGGTGTTCCAGCGTCATGAGCGCGACGAGGTCGCTGGTGGGCGCGAGGTACCGCGAGGTATCGAAGAATCGGGAAAGATCGGTGACGTTTTGCGAATCGGGACCGGCCGGGCCGCCGGGATCGAGCGGGTTCACCAGGTTCGGATTGTTGCCGTAGTGCTTTTGCGCGCCGGTGGTGCCAGTGACGTACCAGCCGCCCCAGCGCTCTTCGATCGGGGTGCGGTGGTCGGTCATGTAGGCGCTGCCGTGGCCTTCGCCGGCCTCGCCCGATCGCGGATGCACGGAGCTGACGAGCAGGCCGGGAACGCCGAGCGTGACCGGGCCCTGGTGGCACTTCAGGCAATCGTCGCGGCGGCTGAATTGCGGCTTGTCGGTTTTCTCGGTATCGAGCGTATAAAGAATGATGCCGAGTTTGGGGTCGAGCGAGGTGATTTCGAGAACGTCGCCGCCCTGGACGAAGCCGACCGAGACTTCGTCATTGAAATAGATCGCGCGCGGGGTGCGCGGCGAGATGTTCTTGAGCTGAATGCTGGTTTTGGAGAAGACCAGCACCTGCGAGTCGGCGGTGATGCCGAGCAGCTTCAGCACGGAGGAAAGATAGCCCGTGCCGTCCGCGGAATAATCGAGCTGCGCTTTTCCGTCTTCGAGCCGCTTTTCGAGTTGCGCGACCGGATCATTGGGAGCCTGCGCGTAGCGAATGGCGGGGCTGTCGAGCGGGATGTACAGAGTGTCTTCGAGACGTTCGTCCTGGGACCAGGCCAGCGCGGCAGCCAGCAAAAGGAACACTCGGAGGCCCATACGGCCAATATATCGTACGGACCGCCGGCAACCGCCCACCGAATCACTTTTGACTTTTGCCTTTCGACCTTTGACTTTTGACTTTTTTCAGGCGGAGAGCACTTTGCCGCGCGTCTCCGGCAGCAGAAACGCCGCAATCGCCATCGTGGCGTAGGCCAAACCGGCGAACAGGCCGATGGCTTCCCCGAGCGGCATCTTCGCGGAGAGCAAGCCGACCAGGGTGGGGAAGAGCGCGCCGGTGGCGCGGCCGACGTTGTACGCGAAGCCCTGGCCGACCCCGCGCACGCGCGTCGGAAAGTGCTCGGTGAAGAACGGGCCCATCGCGCTGAAGACGCCGGAGGCGAAGAAGCCGAGCGGGAAGCCGAGAACCAGCATGGCGGTATTGCCGAACGAAATCATCGTGTAGATGACCGCGATGGCCCCGGCGCCGGCGGCAAACACCAGGAACGTGAGGCGGCGGCCGATGCGATCGGCCAGCACGCCGCCGGCCAGGTAGCCGAAGAACGCCCCGGCGATGGAAACGGCCAGGTAGCCCGCCGAATCGAGCACCGACAGCTTTCGTTCGGCGCGGAGGAACGTCGGCAGCCAGGTGGTCACGGCATAATAACCGCCTTGCGCGCCGGTGCCCATCAGGCCGCCGAGCACGGTGACGCGCAGCAAGGGCGCGCGGAAGATCTCGAGTAAGGACGGCCGTTCCCCGTGCGCCGCCAGGACGGCGCGGGCCTCCAGATAGACGGGCGGTTCTTCGACGTAGCGCCGCACCCAGAACACCAGCAGGGCGGGCGCGATGCCTGCCAGGAACAATGCCCGCCAGGCCTGCTGTTGCGGCAGGATGGAAAAGAAGAACGCGTAGAGCAGCGCCGCGGCGCCCCAGCCCAGCGCCCAGCCGGCTTGCATGACGCCGAGGGCCTTGCCGCGATGTTGCGCGCGGATGACTTCCCCGAGCAGCACCGCGCCGGCCGCCCATTCGCCGCCGAAGCCAAGCCCCATGACCGCGCGCGCGGCGAACAACTGGCTGAAATTCTGCGCGAGGCCGCAAGCGAAGGTGAAGGCGGCGAACCACAGGATGGCGATTTGCAGGGTGCGGACGCGGCCGAAGCGATCGGCGAACCACCCGGCGATCCAGCCGCCCACGGCGGAAACCAGTAAGGCCGCGGTGCCCAGCGCCCCGGCCTGCGCGCGCGTGATGTGCCACGTGGCCATGAGCGCGGGAATCACGAAGCTATAGAGCTGGACGTCCATGGCGTCCAGCGCCCAACCGCCGACACAGGCGGTGAAGGCGCGGCGTTCCCGCGCGTTCAGTTCGGAAAACCAGCCGAGCCTGCCGCTCGCGGCGCTCGCGTGCAGTGCTGGGGCCGGCCGCGCCATCGTTAGGAAACGTCCTCGCGCCAGATGCCCAGCGCTTTCTGCGCGGGCCGGTCGGAGAAACTGAAGAGCACCGATTCCTGCCGGGCGTGGTGCGCCACTGGAGTCCAGGAGGGCACAACGAAGACGTCGTGCTGTTTCCAGGAGAGCGCGGCATCGCCGACCCGGCTTTCGCCGCTGCCTTCGACGCAGCAGTAGACCGTGGCGTCGGTGGAGCGGTACGGCGCGCCCGGGAAGCCGGCGGGCAGAAGCTGAATGAAGGCGCCGATGGTAGGCATCGGATAGCCGCCGGTCGCCGGGTTCACGAACTGCATCTTGACGCCGTGGGAGGCATGCACGGGACCGTTCCGGTGCAGTTGGTCGAGCGCTTCGCGGCTGCGCGCATAGGGATACGACAACAGCGGCGAACGCTTCATCGGCGTGAATTCGAGCGGCAGCAGGTTGGCGCCGTAGCGCGCCAGCGCGTCGCCTTCTTGGCGCGAGACCGGCTGCGTTTCCTCCGGGTAGTGCTCGGCGAAGCTGGTATCGAAATGGTTCACGGTGGGGATATCGAGACCGTCCAGCCAGACGACCGGCTGATTGCTGGGATTGCCGTGGTCGTGATACGTCCACGAAGGCGTGAGGATGAAATCGCCGGGGCGCATGGTGACGCGCTCGCCGTCGACGGCGGTGTACGCGCCTTCCCCTTCGATGATGAAGCGCAGAGCCGAAGCCGTGTGGCGATGGCTGGGAGCGACTTCGCCGGGCAGGACGAGCTGCATGCCCGCATAAAGGCTCTGGGTAATGCGCGACTGGCCGCGCAGCCCGGGGTTTTCGAGGATCAGGACGCGGCGCTCGGCTTCTTTAGCCGTGATGATCCTGCCGGATTCCATGATCAACGGGCGAATCTCGTCATAACGCCACAAAGCCGGCCGGCAGGCGGTGCGCGGCTCGGTGCGGACGATATCGGCGAGGACTTCCCAAAGCGGCGCAGCACTGTTGCCATCGAGGCGCGCATAAAACTCGCGGCGCTCGGCGGTGACTTCCGGCTTGTTGTAGAAGGCTGTATCCATGGTTCAGGCGTGTCCGGCTACCGGCATTCCGGCCGCGGCGCGCACGTCCACTTGCATGGAGCCGATCTTCTCGACGGTGGCGACGATTTTATCGCCGGGAGCGAGTTGTCCGACCCCCTCGGGAGTGCCGGTCATCACGATATCGCCGGGATACAGCGTGTAGAATCGCGATGCGAACTCGATCAGCTCCGGAACGCTGAGCACCATGTCGCGCGTATTCGAGCTCTGCCGCAGCTCGCCGTTGACGGTGATGCTCAGGTCGAGCACGCCGGGGTTGGGAATCTCGTCGGCGGTGACCAGCCACGGGCCGAGCACGCTGTAGGTGTCGGGCGATTTGCGGAAGCTGCGGTCTTCTCCGCCGCGGATAGTGATGTCGAGCCCGATGCTGTAGCCGGCCACGTATTGGAGGGCTTCGGCGCGCGAGACGCCGCGGGCTTCCTTGCCGATGACGAATGCCAGCTCGACTTCGTGGTCGTTGCGGCGTTCGAGCATGCGCAGCGCGATGCCTTCCCCCGCTCCGGCGAGACTGCTGGTGGCTTTCAGGAACAAGCCGATCTCGTTGATGGATTTCAGCAGCGCGGGGTTGTTGTTGTGCAGCGCGACGTTCTCCCGCACTTCCTGGGCGTGCTTCTGATAGTTCACGGGGGCGGCGACGATCTTGCCGGGATTAGCGACCGGGCTGAGCAGTTTCAAGCCGGCCAGCGGTATCGCGGGCGCGGAGGGTGCGATGGCGCGCGCGCGTTCCGCGATTTGCGCCAGATTGGCGATGAAAACGTCGTAGGTGGGAAGGGGATAACGAAGGGCGGGCAGGACGTCGAGCGCGGCAGTTACGTCGCGCACGGTCGTGCCTTCGACCACGCCCAGCCGTCCTTCCCCGAATCGGCAAAAACGCATGTTCAGGCTCCTAGGGATGGCAAAGAGTCATCATACAACCGGAGCCGCCGGATTTCCGGCGGCGCGCGGTTGCGCTCCGGGGCGCGTCCCTGGTCTACTCCTAAATATGAGCTGGAAACTGGCCGCCATAGCAGGGGTGCTGTGCGTCACAACCTGTTTCGCCGGGCCATTCGAGGTGGGGGGCATGGCCGGCTACGGCGCCTACCGCCACGCGGAGGTCGATGCGCCCGCCGGCGTCGCCACGGCCGGGATCGGGAATCGCTTTGTGGTGGGCGCGGTGCTCGGCGAAGACCTGTACCCGCACTTGTCGGGCGAACTGCGATATCTGTATCAGGACGGCGATCCGTTCGTTTCCGGCGCCGGTGCGCGCGCCAATATCCAGGGGCAGTCGCACGCGGTCCACTACGATTTCCTGATCGAAGCGCGCCGGCGCGAGTACCGGCTGCGGCCGTACTTCATCGCCGGAGCGGGCATCAAATACTACCGGTCGACCGGGCCTGCGCCTCTGGTTCAACCGCTGCCGGCGATCGTGAGGCTGGTAAACCGCAACGAGATTTCGCCGCTGGTTACGGGCGGCCTGGGCGTGCGATACCGGCTCGCCGACCGCGTATATGTGCGGGCCGACTTTGTCGACTACATCACGACGTTTCCGAAGAACCTGTTCATCCCCGCGCCGTTCGGCACCGATCACGGCATCTTTCACCAGTTCACGCCGACCGTAGGAATTACGTTCCGGCCGTAGTTCGGAGCGCCGCGCGGCAGGCCTTCACGATTTCGACCGCGCCCGGGGTGTCGCCATGGATGCAGAGCGTCTGCGCCTTGCCCTCGCTGGCGAAGCGGACGGCTTGCGCGGCGGCTTCACGAGGATCGGTGATCAGGGCGTCGGGGAATTGGCGCGAGCGCAGGGAACCATCCGGCTCATAGCGGCGGTCGGCGAAGGCTTCGGCCGCGACTCGCAGACCCATCTCGCGCCACACAACCAGCGAGGGGCAACCGAGCAGAGCGAACAGGGTCGTTTCGCGATTCCACGCGAGCACCGCGCGTCCCACGGCCCGCGCCACGCGCTCGTCGCGTGCGGCCACGTTGTATAGCGCCCCGTGCGGCTTCACGTGCGATATGGAAGCGCCGAGAGACTGGACCACCGTCTCCAGCAGTTCGATCTGCCGGCGGACGGCGCGCTCAATGTCGCCGGAGGGGAGATCGATTTCGAGCCGTCCGAAGTGGGCGCGGTCGGGATAGCTGGGATGGGCGCCGATGCGGACGCCGTGGGCGAGGGCCAGGCGCGCGGTGCGCTCCATGGTGCGTTCGTCGCCCGCATGGCCGCCGCAGGCGATATTGGCCGAGGTGATGTAAGGCATGAGCGCCGCGTCGTGCGCCGCGTCTTCGAATTCGCCCATGTCGCAGTTGAGATCGATCATCGGATCAACGAATACAGCCACCTTTCCTGATCTTGCAACAGAGAGAGCGCTTCGTCGAAGGTGACGAGCTCGAAGCGGACTTCCTCGCGGGGCCGCAGCTGACCCACGCGCGCGAGGTCGGCCGAGATGACGCAGGCCGGCTTGGGGTAGCCGCCGGTGGTCTGGTGCTCGACGAAGAGGAGGATGGGCTGGCCGTCGGGCGGGACTTGCACCGCGCCGAGAGGAACGCCTTCGGTGAGCATGTTGCCCGCGGGACTCGGGATGGCCGGGCCGCGCAAGCGCAGGCCCATCCGGTTGCATTCCTCCTGGACGATGTACGTGCCGCGATACAGTTCGGCGCCGAACCACTCAACCTGCGGGCCGGAGGTGACGCGGAGGAGTCCCCCGGAGGACGGCGGAGGAATCGCGGGCCGGCGGCGCGGGCGGCGCACCGCTGCGTCTCCGGTTTGCAGAACGTCGCCCGCGCGGAGCGCGCCTCCGCCGACTCCCGTCAGCAGATGCGCGGAAGCGCTGCCCAGAACCTTGGGAGCGCCGATGCCGCCGCGCACCGCGAGATAGCAGCGCGCGCCGGATTGCGAAGCGCCGCAGCGCACCACGGAGCCGGCCTTCAGTTCGACGGCGGTCCACAGGGGGAGGCCGGCGGCAAAATCGGAGCCGGTCAACGCCACCACGGCATCGGCTTCGAACGCGAAGGCGCCGCCCACGAGCGTCATTTCCAGCGCCGGCGCGTTCTCGGCGTTGCCGACCAGCAGATTGCCGGCGCGGAGCGCGAGAGCGTCGGCGGCCCCGGAAGCGGAAACGCCCTGGTGCGCATGGCCGAAGCGTCCGAGGTCCTGCACGCTCGTTTGAAAACCGGGTTGGAGGACGCGAATGCGATTCAACGCGGCAGCTCCGGGACGGGCACGAAGCGGACTCGATCGCCGATGGCGAGCAAGGCGGGAGGTTCGGCCGCGGCGTCGAACAGGCGCAGCGGCGTGCGGCCGATCAAGCGCCAGCCGCCGGGCGATTCCAGCGGATAGATGCCGGTCTGCGCGCCGCCGATGGCAACGCTTCCGGCGGGGACCCGCCGGCGCGGCGCGGGGAGGCGCGGCGTGGCGAGTTCGGGCGGCATGCCGCCGAGATACGGGAACCCCGGCGAAAATCCGAGAAAGTAGACGAGGTATTCGGCGGAGGAGTGCAACTCGACAACCCGTTCGGGCGAGAGGCCTGTGTGGCGCGCGACCTCGGCCAGGTCGGGGCCGAATTCGCCGCCATATCGAACGGGGATCTCGATGAGGCGGCGCTCCCCGTGAGAGATGGTTTCCGATGCGGCCAGCCGCTCGCGGATCAGCGATTCGATTTGCGCCTGCGTGCAGCGGCGCGGATCGAAATCGACCAGCACGGAAGCAAAGGCCGGATGCAGGTTGCGGACGCCCAGCGGCATATCGGCAAGCGCCTGCGCCAGGCGCAGCACCTGGTGGTGGGCTTCGAGCGAAATGGAGTCGCCGAACGAGACCAGGAGCGAAGCGTCACTCGCCGGGCGGATGGTCACGGTAGAGGTGATCTTACCATTGGCGGGCGGGCCTGCCGCGCGAGGGAAAGAGAGATACCCTAAGGGGCATGCATCGCCCTATTCGGATGGCCTGGTGGATTGCGTTCACGGGCCTGCTTGCCGGGCTTCTGGCGCAGAAGCCGCAATCCGCTCCCTCTGGCCCGTGGATGGACCGCAGCTTATCGCCGGACCGGCGCGCCGACCTGGTGCTGGCCGAAATGACGCTGGATGAAAAAATCACGCTGGTGCACGGCACGGGCGGATTTGAGCAGTCGGGAGCGCGCTCCAACGGGGGCGCGGGTATGATCGCCGGGATTCCCCGTCTGGGGCTTCCCGACCTGCAGTTGGCCGATTCCGCGGTGGGGGTGCGGGCCGCCGCCGCGCGCGGCCGCTATGCGACGCTGCTTCCCTCCACTCTCGCGGAAGCGGCTACCTGGGATCTGACGCTGGCGCACGAGTATGGCGCGCTGATCGGCCGCGAACTGCGCGACCAGCAATACAACGTCTCGCTGGGCGGCGGAATGGATCTCATGCGCGAGCCGCGCAACGGCCGCAACTTCGAATACGCGGGCGAAGACCCGATTCTGGCCGGCAAGATCGTGGCGCAGTTTGTGCGGGGTCTGCAAGAGCAGAAAGTGATCGGCGACGTCAAACATTTCGCGTTCAACGACCAGGAGACCGGCCGCACCATCGGCAACGTCCGGCTCGGCAAGCGGGCCATGCGCGAGACGGACCTGCTGGCGTTCGAAATCGCGGTCACCGAAGGGCAGCCCGGCATGGTGATGTGCTCCTACAACAAGGTGAACGGCGACTGGGCGTGCGAGAACGATTACCTGCTCAATCAGGTGTTAAAGAAGGCCTGGGGCTTCCGGGGTTTTGTCATTTCCGATTGGGGCGGAACGCACAGCACGGCGAAAGCGGCGCTGGCGGGGCTGGATAACGAAGAGCCGGGCAGCGAGTTTCTGGGCGCCGCCCTGAAGCAGGCCGTCGAAAGCGGCGCCGTGCCGATGGAGCGGCTGAACGATATGGTGCGCCGGATCCTGCGGACGGAGTTTGCGGCCGGCATCATCGACGATCCGCCGCGCGGGCGCGCGGTGGATCCGTTCGGCGGCGCGGAGATTTCGCAGAAGATCGCGGAACAGGCCTCGGTGCTGCTGAAGAATGCCAACGGGCTGCTGCCGTTGAACGCGGCGAAACTCCGATCGATCGCGGTGATCGGGTCGCACGCGGACACCGGGGTGCTCTCGGGCGGCGGCTCGGCGCAGGTCGATCCGCCGGGTGGCGGGCCGAGCGCGTTCGGCGGCGCGCCGGTATGGTTTCCATCGTCGCCATTGAAGGCGATCCGCGCCAAGGCGCCGCACGCCAACGTGCAGTTCCATGATGGAAAGGATGCGGCCGCCGCAGCCGCCCTGGCGAAGAGCGCGGAGGTGGCGGTGGTGTTCGTGAATCAGCCGGCCAGCGAGGGGCGCGATCTGGCGACCCTTACGCTGCCTGCTCACCAGGATCAGCTGGTGGGCGCGGTGGCGGCGGCGAATCCGCGCACCATCGTGGTGCTGGAGACGGGAGGGCCGGCCGCGATGCCATGGATCGAGCAGGTGGGCGCGGCGCTCGAGGTCTGGTACCCCGGGATCCGCGGCGCGGAGGCCACAGCCAATATCCTGTTCGGCGATGTGAATCCGTCGGCGAAGCTGCCGGCCACGTTTCCGAAGAGCGACGCTGATCTTCCGCATCCGAAAGTGCCGGGCATGGATCTGCTGCCGGGCGGCCGCGGGCGCATGCCGGATTTCGACATCGACTACAGCAATGAAGGCGTGAAGGTGGGCTACAAATGGTTCGAGGCGGAGAATAAAGAGCCGCTGTTCTGGTTCGGCCACGGCCTTTCGTACACCACGTTCGCCTACTCGGGGCTGCGCGCCGGCATGGAGAGCGTGACGTTCACGGTGCGGAACACGGGCAAGCGGGCGGGCGCCGAGATCGCGCAGGTATACGCGGCGCTGCCCGCCGCGGCGCACGAGCCCCGAAGGCTGGTGGGGTGGGAGAAGATTCCGCTCGGGCCGGGAGAATCGAAGACCGTGACGGTGAAGCTGGAGCCGAAATTTCTTTCGATCTTCAATGAGCAGAAAGACGGCTGGGAACTGCTGCCGGGCGAGTACCAATTCTTCGCCGGCGGATCGTTCCGGGAGACGCCGCTTTCGGCGGTGGTGAAGCGGTGAACAAGGCCCGCCCTTCCTACCGCCATTTCTTGAGGCGCGGCCAGAGCTGAGCGAGAGTTCCGAACTTCGCGCCGCGACAGAGATAAACCGGAATGTGGCGCTCCAGGGCGTACGGGTTATCCGCGACGCCGACGAGGTCGACGCGCTCGAAGAGGGTGTCGAGCGTCGATTTCCGGTCGTCGAGGACAATCATGCAGTTGCCCGAATAGCCGCGGGGGCCCCATAGATAATAGGTCTGGTGCCCGCTCAGCGCCGGCGGCAAGCCGTAGCGCGGGCCGAAGAAATCGATGGCCCCGGCTTGCCCGTAATCCTGGGCTAAAATGGCGCAGTCACCGCGTTCGGCGGGAGGGATCCGGTTCCAGGCTTGCGCGGCGGTAGCGGCCATTTCGCGCCATCCGAACTGGTCGGCGTAGGTCTGGGGCAGCGCGACCGACAGGTGGCTCTTTTCCGAGCGCGGGAGGGCGAACGGCAGCTTGTCCTGGTAGGCGAGGAACTGGTCAACCGTGAATACCGGAACCGTGATCGGAACGAGCAAAGCGCCGCCGAAGAAAACGAGGCCGGCTATCGCTGGTTTGAGCCAGGGTTGATGCCAGCGCTCGACGGCCCTCTCGATCACGACCGCGCCGGCGGCCAGCAGCATGGGATAGATCGGCGCCAGGTAATAGTTTTTCCCATGGAGGGCGGCGAAAATCGCGAACGTCACCAGGTAGCACCAGCCGAGCATCCGGTACGGCTTCAGACGCGGCGCGAACAGCAAGGCCGCCAAGCCGAGAATCCAGATCGGCATCGCGAGCGGGCCAATCAGCAGCCCTTGCTGCAGCAGGTACTGCAGCGGGCTCAGCACGACGTCCCGTCCTCCGGCTCTGATATTCCGCATGAGCTGGAGGAACGGAAACTGGTTGGCAAGATTCCACAACAGATTCGGAAGAAAGATCAGAAACGCGGCGAGCCCGCCGAACCACATCCAGCGGCTGGCGAGCGCGCGGCGCTGCGGCGTGAGCAGCAGGCCTGCCAGCATGCCGCAAACGAAAAAGGCGATGGAGTATTTTTCTTCGAGACCGATGCCTGCGATCAAGCCGAACCACAGCCAGTAGCGCGGGTCGTCGCGGTTGACGGCCCGGATGGCGCAATACGCGCAGCCCATCCAGAGCAGCGGCTCGAGGTAATTGGTGGTGACCAGGCTGCCGTTGGACAGGTACATCGGCGCAACCGCGGTGCATATGGCGGTCAGGATCAGGGCGTAGCGGCGGCCGCCGAGTTCGCGCGCAATCAGCGCCGCGAAAACCACCAGCGCCGAGGAGGCCAGCGCCGGCAGAAAGCGGATGGCGCGGAGCGAATCCCCGATCACCAGAATGCTCAGCTTCGTCAACATCGGGACCAGCGGCGGCTGGTCGACGTAGCCCCACGCCGGATGATTCCCGCAGGCGAGGTAATCGAACTCGTCGCGGAAGTAATCGTAGCGGTTGTTGAAGAGGCAGTGCAGGACGAGCTTGACGAACGCGATGGCGAGGACGGCCATCATTCCATCGGTAAGCCAGGGCCTTTTTACTTGCACGATGTCCTTATCTTAAGCTGGTGATCGCCAGTTTCGCCGCGTGATACCCGCACATCCCATGCACACCGCCGCCGGGTGGCGTGGAGGACGAACAAAGAAAGAGATCTTTGACGGGCGTGCGGTAGCGAAGGCGGGTGGATCGCAGGAGGAAGTTCGACAGGTCCATGGCCCCGCCGTTGATATCGCCGCCGACGAGGTTGGCATTGTGAAATTCCATGGCCGGCGCGGTCAGCACGTGGCGCGCCAGGATGTGGGAGCGAAAACCAGGGGCGAAACGCTCCACCTGCGACTCGACGGCCTCCGTGTAATCGGCCGGCGAGCCGTTCCGGACGTGGCAGTAGGCCCACGCGATGTGGCTTCCGGCCGGCGCGCGCGAAGGATCGAACAAGGTGGGCTGGGTGAGCAAAACGAACGGCGGGCCTTCGAAGCGCGATTCCCAATGGGCAATTTCGGCCAGGGTGCCGCCGAGGTGCACGGTGCCGGCCCGCCGGCACTCCGGGGCGCGCCAGGGGATCGGAGCGTCGAGCGCCCAATCGAGCTTGAACACGCCCGGGCCGTAGCGGTAATCGGCCAGCATCTTGCGATACGAGGCGGGCAGGCGCTCGGCCGCGAGTGGAAGGAGCTGCCGGGGCGTCAGGTCGCAGAGGGCGACTCCTGACGGGGGCAGTGTGGTGACGCGCGATTCGGCGCGGATGACGCCGCCGAGCGCGCGCAGGTGGCCGGCCAGCGCGTCGGTGATGCGCTGCGCGCCGCCTTTGGGCATGGGCCATCCGACGGCGTGGGCGGCGGCGCCCAGCACCAGCCCGATCGCGGCGCTGGGGCGCGCTTCGAGCGGCAGGATGGCATGGGCCGCGATCCCCGCGAACAGGGCGCGGGCGCGTTCGCCCTGGAAACGGGACTCGGCCAGCGAACGCGCCGACCGGATGGCGTCCCGGCCAAAGCGCGCGAAGGCGAACGGGGCGGCGGGAAAGTGAACGGCCGGGCTGAGAATATCCTGGCGCAAGCGCGGCCAGGCGTCCGCCAAGGGCTCGAAGAGCCGCCGCCAGGCTTCGCCATCCGGACCGAGATTGGCGCAGGTGGCGTCCAAGGAATCCTCGATCGTGACGGCCGTGCCATCATCCAGCGGGTGCGCCACCGGCGCATCCGGGTGGATCCATTCCAGGCCGTAGTTCGCCAGCGGGTACGTTTCGAAGCACGGCGAACTGGCCGCCAGCGGGTGCACCGCGGAACAGACATCGTGCTGAAAGCCCGGCAAGGTGAGCTCGGCGGTGCGGGCGGCGCCGCCGAGCTGGGCGTTGGCTTCGTGGACCGTGACCTCCCAGCCGGCCGCGGCCAGCTCAATGGCGGCGCTGAGGCCGTTCGGCCCCGCGCCAATCACGGTGGCGGATGGTTTCGCGGAATCGGGCAACGTTCGATATTGTAAAGGAGATGACTAAGAAACGGCTGGGAAATAGCGACATGGAGCTGACGCCGATCGGCATTGGAGCATGGGCCATGGGCGGCGGCGGCTGGGCGTTCGGGTGGGGCCCGCAGGACGACGCGCAATCCATCGCCGCGATCCAGGCGGCAGTGGATCGCGGCGTCAACTGGATCGACACGGCGGCCATCTACGGATTGGGCCATTCCGAGGAGGTGGTGGCGCGGGCGCTCGCCGGGCGTTCCCATCGGCCGTATCTCTTCACCAAATGCGCGCTGGTGTGGAACGAGAAGCGGGAGATCAGCCGGTCATTAAAGGCCGATTCGGTGCGGCGCGAATGCGAAGCCAGCCTCCGGCGTTTGAAGGTGGATACCATCGACCTGTACCAGATCCACTGGCCGGATCCCGAAGCGGACCTCGAGGAAGGCTGGCAGGCGCTGGCGCAGCTGCAGAAGGAAGGCAAAGTGCGGTGGATCGGCGTCTCCAATTTCAACGTGAAGCAGATGGAGCGCTGCCGGCAGATCGCGCCGATTACCTCTCTGCAGCCGCCGTATTCCGCGATTTCGCCCGAGGTGGAAAACGAGATTCTGCCGTACTGCCAGCAGCACGGCATCGGGGTGATTGTCTATTCGCCGATGAAATCGGGACTGCTGACCGGAGCGATGACGCGCGAACGCATCGCGAATTTTCCGCCGGACGACTTCCGGCGGAAGGCGCTGAATTTTCAGGAGCCGCACCTGACACGGAATCTGGAGCTGCAGGACCTGATGAAGCAGATCGGCGCGCGGCACGGGCGCACCGCGGGTGAAGTGGCGATCGCCTGGACGCTGCGGCATCCCGCGGTGACCGCGGCCATCGTGGGAATGCGGTCGCCGGAGCAGCGCGCGGAGCGCTTAGCGGATTCCCCACTGAGCGAACAGGAACGCTTCGACGTCCACCTGCTGGGCGACGCGCTCGCTGAGCGCGGTGCCGATACCGTGGCCGGACGTGCTGCTGGTGAGCAGAAGCACCGGCTGCCTGGTTCCGGTGGCTTGCAATCGCGCGGTCATTTTGCGGGAATTCGCGGGGTCGACCCGCGGATCGTTGGCGCCGGTCTGAAACAGGACCGCGGGATACTGCGTGCCGTCGCGGACGTGGTGATATGGCGAGTAGGCGTAGAGCGCGCGAAACTGCTCCGGCTCTTTCACGGTTCCGAACTCCGTCACATTGAACGCGCCGTTCGGCGAGAGCTCGACCCGCAGCATGTCGTAAATGCCGACGTGCGCGACTACGGCCCGGAACAGCTCGGGATGCTGCGTCAGTTCGGCGCCCATCAGCAGGCCGCCGTTGCTGCCGCCTTCGATCGCCAGACGCGCGGGCGTGGTGTAGTGGTGGTCGATGAGCCACTGCGCGCAGGCGAAGAAATCGTCGAAGACATTCTGTTTGCGGGTGAGATTGCCCGCGAGGTGCCAGGCCTCGCCGAACTCCCCGCCGCCCCGAAGATTCGCCACCACGTAGACGACGCCGCGATCGAACAACGGCCGCAGTTGCGGCTGAAAATTCGGCTTGAGACTGATGTTGTAGCCGCCGTAGCCGTAAAGCAGGACGGGGTTCTGGCCGTCCAGCTTCGTGCCTTTCCGGCGGAGGATGCTCATGGGAACCGCGGTTCCGTCCTTGGAAGCGGCGGTCTCGCGGATCACTTCGATATCGCTGAAATCGGCGATGGTGCTCTCGCGCAACGCAGTCGGCTTCACCTGGCCGGATTCGGCGTCATAGCGGTGCCAGGCGCGGGGCTGCGTGTAGCTGACGGTTTGAAAGACGAGGCGGCCGGCCGGATCCTGCGCGAGTTGCAGCACGTTGGTTACAGGAGGCAGCGGGACGGATTTTTCGAAGCGGCCGGCGCGATCGAAAACGCGGATCTGCGACGGGCCGCCGGCGAGGTCGGCGGTAAACAGGTGCTGCCGCGCAAGCAGGTACTGCTCGATGACGGCTTTGGATTCCGGCACCACGGTCTGCGCGCGGGCCAGCACGGGATCGGCCAGCGGCACGCGGACCAGCTTTCCCCTCGGCGCGTTCTGGCGCGAGAGCAGATAGAGCGAGCCGTCGCCGCCGAACTCGCCGTGGATCACCTGATCGGCGAACCCGGCGACCTTCTGCCACGGCTTGCCGGGGGCCAGCAGGAACAGCTCGAACTCGCCGCCATCGCCGTTGGCCACGGTAGCCAGCACATAGCGGCCGTCGTCGCTGGACTTCAGGGCGATTTCGGCGATGCGGGGAAATTCTTTGCCGAGCGAGTAGGCGTCTTTGCCGGGATCGCCGCCGAGCCGATGAAACCAGATCTGCTGGTAAAAATCCAGATCGGCCGCGGGCCGCTCGCCGGGGCGCGGATAGCGCGTGTAATAGAAGCCGGAACTGTCCTGGTTCCAGGCGAGACTGCCGCCGGCGGTACCTCCATTGACGCGCGGGATGAGGTCGGGCATGGCTTTGCCGGTCGCGCTTTCAAACACGCGCACGTCGCCGCTCTCGCTGCCGCCTTTCGATAAGGAGACCGCGACGTAGCGGCCGTCGGTGGAAGGCACGAAGAAATCGATGGACGTGTGGCCGCTCGGGTCGAGCACGTTGGGGTCGACGATGACGTGAGCGGATGCCGGATCGTCCAGGTTCTGCAGCGAGACGACCATGGCCTGCTGTTTAGGCGGTTGGGTGAGCAAAGCGAACATCGTGCCGTGCCGCGTCACGAGCTCCGAATAACGCGCCGACGGATGCGTCATGAGCTTCTGGAGTTCTTCGGCGAGTTCCTGGCGGGCCGGAAGCGCGTCGAGGTAATGGCGCGCGTAGGCGTTCTGCGCCTCGGTCCAGCGGTGCACTTCCGGATTCGAGCTGTCTTCCAGCCAGCGGTAATCGTCGGTCACGGCGACCCCGTGATACGTATCGGTGACCGGCCGTTTGGGAGCGGCCGGGGGTGCTTCGGCGGCGGAGAGTTGGGTCATGAGCAAAAAGGCGGCAGTCGCCTCAATCAGCAGTTGTTCGAGAATCATGCAAACGGCTTAAAAGGTAATAGACGGGAGCCAGGCCCCTTTCGGCTCGTTATATAAACCTAGGCTCATCAACGTCATAGGCTGAACCACGCGGAGGCCGGCCTCGAGGCACCAGCGGAACAGCGGCGCATTCCGGGTGGGAACCAGGATTCCGGGCCCGCCGAAGGAATCGGCCGCGGCGATCAGCGCCTGCAGATCGAGATTCGTTTCCGCCACCGAGTGCGCGAAAAATGCCAGCCCGGTGGTGTAGCCGGTGATCCGCCCGCCGCGTTCGACCACGCGCGCGGAGCCTTCCCGCAGCGCGTCCACCAGCTCGCCGGACCGGTCGTGCCCGTGGACCTGGCGGCAGACGCGGTTGCACTCCTCCAGATCGGACGCCTGCGCGGCACGCACGCGGCAGCCGTCCAGTTGTGTTTTCAAGGGCGGCCCCTGCATGCACGACAAAGGCTCGCGGGCATCAAACCCCAGCTTGGTATACAGCGACAACGACCGGTTATGAAACGCGGCTTGGACCAGGCGCACACCGGGATTGCTGCGCTCGCGAGCACGGTCGAGAACCGCGCGCATCAGCGCCCGTCCCGCGCCCGAGTTTTGGGCCTCCGGCTCGACGGTGATCGGGCCGACGCCGGCGATGATGGAACGTTCGTCCAGGCAGTTGCTCCCGATGACACGCCCGTCCTGCTCGGCGACCACGCAGTAGAACGAAGGATGAGAAAACATCATGGCCAGCAGCCTCACCCCGATGGCCGGATCGGGCACATCGGGCGGAAAGTTGTGTTCGCGGTTGATCTTCTGAAACGCGCGATAGCAAATGGGACCGCACACCGCGGCATCAGGCGCCGCCGCGCGGCGGATGGTCACGCTGGAACGGGGCCGAGGAGTGGACATGGGGTTACTTCACGATTATATGGCGGCCGGCGGCGGGTGGTCCGTCCCATTTGCTACGGTAAGAATTCTGCGGCGCAGAATCTTTTTCTTTGCATGTTCGAACAAGCCTTCAAAAACATCGACGACGTCCTCCGGAAAGAGGCCGGCTGCACCACCGAGCTCGACTACACCGAGCAGACGTCCTGGCTGCTCTTCCTGAAATACCTGAACGACCTCGAAGAGGACCGCGCCGACGAAGCTGCCCTCGAAAACAAGCGCTACAGCTACATCCTGGACAAGCCCTACCGCTGGGAATCCTGGGCCGCGCCCAAAGGCAAGGACGGCAAGCTCGACCACAACACCGCCAAGACCGGCGATGACCTCACCGATTTCGTCAACCGCAAGCTCTTCCCCTACCTCCACGCCTTCAAGCAGAAGGCCAGCGGCCCCAACACCATCGAATACAAAATCGGCGAGATCAAAAACAAAATCTCCAGCGGCTACAACTTACGTGAAATCATCGACCACATCGACGAACTCCGCTTCCGCTCTCAGACCGAAAAGCACGAGCTCAGCCACCTGTACGAGGCCAAGATCCGCAACATTTGTATTTACGTTAACGTAAGGATACTTCGTATGGGAAAATTGTCGGCCGGCAGACGCAAACAATTCCGAAAGCTCGCCGCCAATCCTGATCGCGATATGGACTCCTCGGATGTCCCGGAGATCCGTCAACTCCCGTCGGATGCCGTCATCGGCAAGTTCTATCGCCAAAGAAGGCCGCGGTCACAATCCGGCTGGACGCAGACGTCCTCGCCTGGTTGAAATCCGGCGGCGACGGCTATCAGACCCGCATCAACGCTTACTTGCGCCAACTCATGCAGAAAGGCCGCCGATGAGTGAGATATGAAGATCACTCCCGGATTCGTCGAGGGCATTCGCCACCTCATCAGTGGCGCCCGTGCGGCCGCGGCTCGCGGTGTGAACCTGGTTCAAGTCCACACGAACTTCGAAATCGGCCGGCGAATTGTCGAGGAAGAACAGCGGGGCAAGAACCGGGCAGCCTATGGTGAAGAAATCGTCAAGGTCCTTGCGAAGCGTCTGACCGCCGACTTCGGCCGCGGATTTTCGGCGAGCAATTTGGCGGCAATGCGATCGTTCTACCTGCTCTATCAGGACCGCATTCCGATTTTCCAATCAACGATTGGAAAATCGCCCATTTCCAGGAAGCCCGCACAAGCGCTGGCGCAGCCCGAAGCCGCGGAGATTTTCCAATCAGCGATTGGAAAATCCGGTTCGGCTCCGCGACCCTTTCAACTAAGCTGGACCCACTACTTTTTCCTGATCGGCATCAAGAACCCCGACGAGCGCAGCTTCTACGAAATCGAATCCGGCGCCCAGAACTGGACCGTCCGCGAACTCCGCCGCCAGTTCGATTCCGGCCTCTACGAGCGCCTCGCCCTCAGCCGCGACAAGAACGGCATCCGCCGCCTCGCCCGCAACGGCCATACCGTCGAACACCCGCGCGATCTCCTCAAAGAGCCGCTCGTCCTCGAATTCCTCGGCCTCGACGAGCAAACCCGCTATTCCGAGTCCGACCTCGAATCCGCCATCATCACCCGCATCGAGCATTTCCTGCTCGAACTCGGCAAAGGCTTCCTCTTCGAAGCGCGCCAGAAGCGCTTCACGTTCGACGAGGAGCACTTCTTCGTCGACCTGGTTTTCTACAACCGCCTGCTGCGCTGCTACGTCCTGTTCGATTTGAAAATCGGCAAGCTCACCCACCAGGACCTCGGCCAGATGCAGATGTACGTGAACTACTTCGACCGCTCGGTGAAGACCGCGGAGGAGAACTCGACCATCGGGATCATCCTCTGCAAGCAGAAAAACGAGGCGCTGGTCGAGATCACGCTACCAAAGGACGCCAACATCCACGCCCGCGAGCATCAGCTCTACCTCCCCAGCAAGGACGAGTTGCAGCAGAAGCTGATGGAGTGGGTGGGAGAAGGAGTCGCCGAGCGATGATCAAGGGCCGAGCAGGTGCGACATGGCCGACCAAGACATTAACCGAAGTCTGCCAGATACGACCTCCAAGAGCCGAGGCGCGTCGGAACGGTAATGGCAAGGAGTTGGTTTCATTTGTTCCTATGGAGGACCTGGGAATTAACCAGAAATTCCTAAAACCGAACCAAACGAAACCACTGGCAGAAGTTGCCGGCAGTTATACGTACTTTGCCGAAGGGGACGTTTTGCTTGCGAAGATAACGCCGTGCTTCGAGAACGGGAAGCTCGGAATTGCTGCCAACCTGACTAACGGAGTTGGTTTCGGATCGAGCGAGTACATTGTCTTTCGGCCAAATACTGTATTAGACAGCCAATGGCTCTATTACTACCTGGCGCGCGAAGACTTCAGGCTTGAAGGTGCGGCGAGGATGGGTGGGGCGGTCGGACACAAGCGTGTCTCGAAAGAGTTCATCGAGTCATACCAAATTCCATTGCCGCCTGTCTCCGAACAGCGGCGCATCGTCGGCATCCTCGACAAAGCGTTCGACACCATTGCGACCGCCAAAGCCAACGCCGAAAAGAGCCTCCAAAACGCCCGCGCCCTGTTCGAGAGTCATTTGGCGGCCGTGTTTTCGACGCGAGGTCACGTAACTACGGTTCGAATTGGTGATGTTGCGGCGGTATACGACGGACCCCACGCAACACCAAAAACAGTCGATGTCGGTCCTGTATTTTTAGGAATTAGTGCCCTGCAAGACGGAAGGGTAAATCTGAGTGAGACACGTCATGTCACGGCAGAGGACTTCCGGCGCTGGACTCGCCGCGTGAAGCCACAACCCAACGATATCGTCTTTTCTTACGAGACTCGGCTCGGTCAAGCAGCCATAATTCCAGATGGCCTGGAGTGCTGTTTGGGCAGGCGCATGGGGCTGATTCGGCCCGATGCAAAGCGTCTGGATCCCCGCTTCTTCGTCTATCAATACATCTCGCCTCCGTTTCGCCAGTATCTTGCCAGCCGCACGGTCCGTGGTGCAACAGTGGATCGCATTTCGTTGAAGGAATTTCCTTCATTTCCAATCGCCATCTCCGGGCTCGCCGATCAGCGACGGGTTGCAGACGAATGCGAGGCCGTTCGGTCGGAAACCGCCCGCCTCGAATCCCTCTACCGCCAAAAACTTGCTGCCCTCGAAGCCCTGAAGCAATCTCTCCTTCACCAGGCCTTCACCGGAGCGTTGTAGCCATGAATGAAGCCGAGACTCGCGCCGAGCACATCGATCCCGCCCTCGCGGCCGCCGGCTGGGGCGTGGTCGAAGGCAGCCGCATCCTCCGCGAATATCAAATCACCAAGGGCCGCATCGAAGGCGCCGGGCGCCGCGGCCGCGCCCACTGCGCCGATTACATCCTGGTTTATCGCAATCACAAGCTCGCCGTCGTCGAAGCCAAGGCCTGGGACCATCCGCTCACCGAAGGCCTCGCGCAAGCCAAGGACTACGCCGATCGCCTCGCCCTCCGCTTCGCCTTCACCACCAACGGCCAGGCGGTCTTCGGCGTCGACATGCACAACGGCCGCGAAGGCAAGGTCCCGCGCTACCCCACCCCCGACGAGCTCTGGAAGCAGACCTTCGCTGAACAAAACGCCTGGCGCGACCGCTTCGCCGCCGTCCCCTTCGAGGACAAGGGCGGCTATTTCCAGGGCCGCTATTATCAGGACATCGCCATCGAGCGCGTGCTCGAAGCCCTCGCCGCCGGACGAGACCGCATCCTGCTGACCCTCGCCACCGGCACCGGCAAAACCTTCATCGCCTTTCAAATCGCCTGGAAGCTCTTCCACAGCCGGTGGAACCTGAGCGGCGAACCGTCGCGCCGCCCGCGCATCCTCTTCTTAGCCGATAGAAATATCCTGGCCGATCAGGCCTACAACGCCTTCTCCGCCTTCCCCGAAGACGCCATGGTCCGGATCGAGCCGGACGACATCCGCAAGAAAGGCCGCGTCCCCAAGAACGGCAGCCTCTTCTTTACCATCTTCCAGACCTTCATGAGCGGCCCGCCGAAAGACGGCCGGCCTTCGCCCTACTTCGGCGACTATCCGCCCGATTTCTTCGACTTCATCGTCATCGACGAATGCCACCGCGGCGGCGCCAATGACGAAAGCACCTGGCGCGCCATCCTGGAATATTTCAAGCCCGCCGTCCAGCTCGGCCTCACCGCCACCCCCAAGCGCAAGGACAACGTCGACACCTACGCCTACTTCGGCGAGCCGGTCTACATCTATTCGCTCAAGGACGGCATCAACGACGGCTTCCTCACCCCGTTCAAGGTCAAGCAGATCTCCACCACGCTCGACGAGTACATCTACACCCCCGACGACCAGTTGATCGAAGGCGAAATCGAAGCCGGCCGCCGCTACGTGGAATCCGATTTCAACCGCATCATCGAAATCAAGGCTCGCGAGGCTCACCGGGTGAAGCTGTTCCTCGACCAGATCCCGCCCAACGAGAAGACGCTGGTCTTTTGCGCCTCGCAGGACCACGCCCTCGCCGTGCGCGACCTCATCAACCAGATGAAGACCGTGCCCGACCCCAACTACTGCCAGCGCGTCACCGCCAACGACGGCGAACAGGGTGAACAGTTCCTTCGCGACTTTCAGGACAACGAAAAAAGTATTCCCACCATTCTGACCACGTCGCAGAAGCTCTCCACTGGCGTGGACGCGCGCAACATCCGCAACATCGTGCTCATGCGTCCAATCAATTCGGTGATCGAGTTCAAACAGATCATCGGCCGCGGCACCCGCCTCTACGACGGCAAGGACTACTTCACCATCTACGATTTCGTGAAGGCCTACCACCACTTCAGCGATCCCGAGTGGGATGGCGAACCCGTCGCGCCCGAGCCGAAGCCGGAACGCCAGCCCAAACCGGCCGCGCCCGCCGAACCTTCCGGAGAGACGCACGAGCCGCGCCCGCGCCCCCAGCGCATCAAGGTGAAGCTCTCCGATGGCAAGGAGCGCACCATCCAGCACATGATGATGACCTCGTTCTGGCATCCCGGCGGCCAGCCCATGTCCGCCCAGCAGTTCATGGAGCTCCTGTTCGGCCGGCTCCCCGAGTTCTTCAAAAATGAAGCCGAGCTGCGCGCCCTCTGGAGTGATCCGCAAACCCGCGCGGCGCTCTTACAAGGTCTGGCCGAAAAAGGCTTCGGCCACGAACAGCTCGCCGAAATGCAGCGCATCATCGATGCCGAAAAGAGCGACATCTTCGACGTGCTCGCCCACATCGCCTATGCCCTGCCTCCGCTCACCCGCGAGGAACGGGCCGCCCGCGCCAAGGCCGCTTCCGGCAGCCGCTTCAATCCCAGACGCCAGGCGTTCGTCGATTTCGTACTCGCCCAATACGTGAAGGAGGGCGTCGAAGAATTGGATATGCAGAAGCTGGCGCCCCTTCTGCGGCTCCGCTATAAATCCGTTTCCGATGCCAAGCTCGAGTTGGGCCAGCCCGAGGAGATCCGCGATCTCTTCATCGGGTTCCAGAAATATCTCTACCAACCCAGCGCCTGATTAGCGTGCGGATTGCTGGGCCAACCCGCTTTTCCATCAATTACTTCCGCGAGCGCGGGGTGCGCTTTGCAGTGCACCGGGCTGATCGTGGAATCCAATGAGGCAATCGCGAGCGCTCAGTCGAACCTGCCAGCGCGCCCGGAAATCCGCGCCGGCCGATGCTATACTGTTAGCTTCTGGCCCGGCCATCGCAGGTTTCCCTATGTTCCTTAGCATCAAAGAGATGGAGCTGCGGAAGGTCCGTTTCGACGAGACGTTCCAGCCGGGGCAAATTGATTTTACGGGCGAGGATCTGGAGCAGGGGTCTCCTCTCCACGTAGCCGGTTCGGCCGAGCTGCTGGCGCATACCGACGGCGAAGTCCGCATTCGCGGCCAGTACACGGTCGAGATGACGGCGCAGTGCGACCGGTGCCTGACCACGGCGCGATTTCCGCTGGATGCCCGCTTTGATTTGTTTTACCGGCCGATGCAGGACATCGCCCGCGAAGAAGAAGTCGAGATCGACGAAGGCGAAGCCGAGATCGGATTTTATGAAGGCGGCGGCATGGAACTGGAGGACATCCTGCGGGAACAGGTCCTGCTGGCCTTGCCGATGCAACGCGTGTGCAGCGAAGTTTGCAAGGGGATCTGCCCGGTGTGCGGGAAAAACCGGAATGAAACGGCGTGCGATTGCAAGATCGAACCGGCTGACGACCGCTGGGGCGCCCTGCGCAAACTCGAACTCTAACTGTTTTTCGATTAAGATAGAATCCCGGTGACCGGGAAAGACTGAAGGAACAGATATGCCGAATCCCAAACGCAGACACTCCAAACGCCGCACCAGCAACCGGCGCGCGCACGACGCGCTGAAAGCCTCGGGGCTGTCGGAGTGTCCGAATTGCCATGAGCCCAAGGTGCCCCACCGGGTGTGCCCGCATTGCGGCCAGTACAAAGGACGCGAAGTCGTCGAAGTCGAACAGGAGTAGCGGCTAACCACACATGCTGACCATTGCGGTAGATGCAATGGGCGGGGATCACGCGCCCAAATCCGAGGTGGAAGGGGCCGTTCGCGCGGCCCGGACTCTGGGCGTCAAGGTCATTCTGGCGGGCCGGCAAGACGTCATCCAGCGCGAGTTGGCCCAGCACCCGGACAGCCGCGGGCTTCCGATCGAAGTAGTGGACGCGGCGGACGTCATCACGATGACGGACAGCGTCGATGCGATCCGCACCAAGCGCGACAGCTCGGTGCACGTGGCGGCGCGCCTGGTCCGGAAGGGAGTGGCCGCCGGGTTCGTTTCGGCCGGCAATACCGGCGCGGTCATGGCGACCGCGAAGATGATCCATGGGCTGGTGAAGGGCGTCGACCGGCCGGCGCTGGCCGGCGTGCTGCCGACCATCCAGGGTGTCGATAAGCCCGTGGTGGTGGTCGATGTCGGGGCCAACGTCAACTGTACTCCGACCATGCTGGCGCAGTTCGCCGTCATGGGCGAGATCTATTCGCGCATCATTCTCAGGCAGCCCAAGCCGCGCGTGGGCATCCTTTCCATCGGGGAGGAAGACCATAAGGGCAATGAGTTGACGAAGTCCGCCATGCGGTTGTTGAAGGGGCTGAACCTCAACTTCATCGGCAACGTGGAAGGCCGCGACATTTACACCGGCCAGGTGGACGTGATCGTCTGCGACGGCTTTGTCGGCAACGTGGCGCTGAAAGTGAGTGAAGGGCTGGTGGAGATGGTGAAACACCTGCTGCAGGAATCGCTCGAAGCCACCATCACGCGGAAGATCGGCTACGTGCTTTCCAAGACGGCATTCAGCGATTTCAAAAAGCGCGTGGACTACTCGGAATACGGCGGGGCGCCGCTGTTGGGGGTGCGGGGCGTGTGCATCATCTGCCACGGACGCTCGAACGCCAACGCGATCAAGAACGCCATCCGGGTGGCGGCCGAATTCTCGGAAGGGCGCATCAACCAGCGGATCGAGGAAGAGCTGCGGCTTTCGGCGGGCGATAAAATAGTAATTCCGGCGAATTAGACTTTTACCGCAGGAACGCGAAGACGCGGAGAACTTCGGACGTCAAAACCTGAGAGCGCAGAGGAGGCGGAGGGAACGCGCATGAAGATCGGCCTTTTCTTGTTGGCGGCTTCGTGCCTGTTCGCGCAGGGAATCGGCTCCAACCAAGTCAAGTGGAGCTTGACGCTCGAGCCCACCGCGGCGCCGCCCGGCGGCAAGGTGCTGGCGCGCATGACCGGCGCCATCGATCCGGGCTGGCATTTGTATTCGCTCTCGACTCCGGGCGCGATTCCCACCGTCATCACGGTGGCGGATAACCCGGCCGTGGAGAAACTTCGCGTCCTGCAGCCGCCTCCGCATCGGAAGTTCGATCCCAACTTCCAGACCGACACCGAGACGTTCGAAAACCAGGCCAGCTTCCTCGTCGAGCTCGAAGTAAAAAAAGACGCGCCGGCAGGCGCGGCCGAGCTTTCGGTCACCGCCCGCTATCAGACCTGCAACGATAAGGTCTGTATTCCGCCGGTGCGCCGCACCGCCACCGCGATGCTGACGGTGGATTCGTCGGCTCCCGCGGTGTCCCCGGCGATTCCGGCCAATTATGCCGAAGCTCGTCCGGGCGGCGCTCCGAACGCCATCACCGAAACCAGCGGCGGGCCCCAGAATCAAAGCTGGTGGGCGTTCCTGCTGGTGGCATTCGGCTTCGGCCTCGCGACCATCTTCACGCCCTGCGTTTTTCCGATGATCCCGATCACGATGTCGTATTTCCTGAATCAGAAGTCGGGTTCGCGGCGCGATTCGATCGCGCAGGCCGTGGTCTTCTGCCTCGGTATCGTCGTGCTGTTCTCCGGCCTCGGACTGCTGCTGACCGCCATCATGGGACCGTTCGGGATCGTGCAGCTGGGCGCGAATCCATGGGTGAACGGGTTCATCGCGGCGCTGTTTATCGCCTTCGGGCTCAGCCTGCTGGGCGCTTTCGAAATCACGATTCCTTCTTCGGTGCTGACGCGGTTGAACCAGACCTCGGGCAAGGGGGGATTCGCCGGGACGCTGATCATGGGGCTGACGTTTTCCCTCGCCTCGTTCGCATGCGTCGGGCCGTTCGTGGGAACGCTGCTGGCGGCGTCGGTCGGCGGGGGCATGGCGCGGCCGGTGGTCGGGATGGTCACGTTCGCGGCGGGTCTGGCGCTGCCGTTCTTCTTGCTCGCGTTATTCCCGTCTTACCTGAAGCGGATGCCCAGGAGCGGCGGCTGGCTGGCGCGCATAAAGGTGGTGATGGGGTTCGTGATTCTCGCCGCCAGCCTGAAATATCTGGCCAGCGTCGACCAGGTGCTCGGCTGGAATGTCCTGACCAGGGAGCTGTTTTTGTCCATCTGGATCGTCTTGGCGGCCATGGCCGGCCTCTACCTGCTCGGGTTCCTCCGGCTGGAGGGCGTCAAATCCGAGGAGACGATGGGGCTCGGCCGGCTGCTCACCGGCATGGCGTTCCTGGTGTTCGCCATCAGCCTCGTGCCCGGCATGTTTGGCGGCAGTCTCGGGTACCTGGATTCCTATGTCCCGGCGGCGCAGGGCGGATCGCTGGCGGGGCGCGCGGCTTCCTCCACCGCACTCACGTGGAAGAAAAATCAATACCGCGAAGCGCTCGATGAGGCGCGGCGGGACGGCAAGCTGGTGTTCGTCAACTTCACCGGCATCGCGTGCGCCAACTGCCACTGGATGGAATCGAATATGTTCCCGCGCCCGGAAATCGCGGCGGAGCTGAAGAACTTCGTGCTGGTGGAACTGTTCACGGATACCGACGACCAGGCGGCCGAGGAAAATCAAAAACTGGAGCTCGGCAAGTTCAACACGATTGCGACTCCGTTCTACGCCATCCTGGATCCGAATGAAAAAGTGATTGCCACGTTTGACCGCCGGACGACGGACACGCGGGAATATCTGTCGTTTCTGAAATCGGCCAACCCCAAAACGGCGGCAAGAGTTTTTGATATAGTAACCGCATGCGTTCGCGGCTCCTTTTCCCTGTCCTGATCGTTGCGCTCGTCACTGCGCTGCCCGTGCTGGCCCACCATTCGACGGCCATGTACAACATGCAGAACCCGGTCACCGTTACCGGAGTAGTGAAGCGGTTCGAATGGACCAACCCGCACGCCCACATCTTTCTCGAAGTCACCGACGAATCGGGCAAGAAGGTGGAATGGGACATTGAGATGATGAGCCTGAATCACCTGAAGTCGTACGGCTGGTCGCGCAACACGGTGCAGCCGGGAGATCTGATCAGCTGCACCGGCGGGCAGGCCAAGAGCGGATTGCCCGCGATGCTCAGCTCGATCGTCAAACTGGCCGACGGGCGCGTCATCAAATCGTAGCGGGATGAGGCCGGGCGCGGCCCTTCTTTGGGCGCTCATCCGGAAAAGGTGATCGAGTTCCCATACCGCGCCGTTCATGAAATGACAGTCGCGGCAAAGTCTTTGGTATTTCACCTGCCGCCGGTGCGGGCGCGTTTTTGGCGCGGCGGGATGAAGTGGAAGCGAACGAGATAGATTTTTTCGCCGCGTCCGTGTTTGGCGACCTTCAGCAGGTCGACGACGCCGAGGAAGCCGGATGCGCGCGCCAGCGCGGGAGTAATATCCGGAAAGCCGATCGGTTCAATGGAATCGACCTCGATTTCTCCCTCTTCCATCCTGTACCGGTTTCCGACTTTGACGTGAGGACGCGTCCAGATCCGAACGCTGCAGGTGATTTCTCCGCGCCGGACTCCGTCGCGCAGGCGTTTGGCGAAAAGCATACAAAGGAGTTTACTGCCGGCCGAACTCGAACGGCGCGAGCGTCATAACTAAAGATGAGATGTTTTTGCGCGAATCCGCCGATATGATCGAGGGGTTCATTGCTATGAGCACATCTTTCAGGACTGAAACCGATCCCACCACTCCCGGAAATCCCGCCGGCCCGCGCGCGGTGGAGGCGGCCACCTCCATGGTGGGCAGCGCCGTGACCATCGGCGGGGAAATCCATTGCCAACAGGATTTGTTCATCGACGGCGAAGTGAATGGCACGATGTTCGTTCCGCGGCACAAGCTGACCATCGGGCCGTCGGCCCGGGTGAAGGCCGATATCAAAGCGCACAACGTGGTGATCGCGGGCAGCGTGGAGGGTAAGATCGAGGCCAGCGAGCGGATCGAACTCCGCAACCGGTGCCGGATGACCGGCGATGTGCGAAGCCCGCGCGTGATGATCGAAAACGGCGCGTACGTCAAGGGCACCATCGAAGTGACCCGGCAGGGGCAGCGCTAGTCGGATTGCACCAGCCCGCTGTCTCGCAAGAGCTGCTTCAGGACGGCGCCGAGCTGCATGAACTCGTCATAGCTCGGCGGTTTGCGGAAGTATCCGGCGCCCAGCGCGGCGGCCTGATTCAAATCCTTGGGCGAGTTCGATGAGGTCATCACCAGAACGGGGATGTCCCGGCAGCGTTCGCTGGCGCGAAGCCGCTGCAGGACTTCGAAGCCATCCCGCCGGGGAAGATTGAGATCCAGCAAAAGCAGGTGAGGGCGAGGGGCCTGCGGGTCGGCGTCCGCGCGCGCAATGAACTGGATGGCCTGCTCCCCATCGGACGCCACGTGAATATCGAGGGGAAGATTCTCCAGGCGAATGGCTTCCCGGACGATCAGGACGTCGGGATAGTTGTCTTCAGCCACCAGAAGATTGAACCGTGGCGAAGGAGACGGATTGGGCGTCCGGGACGGTGAAGTGGAAGGTCGCTCCTTTGCCCGGCTCGGACTCGACCCAGATTCGTCCGCCATAGCGCTCCACCACGCGCTGGCAAATGGCAAGCCCGATACCGGTGCCGCTAAGCGTTCTGTCATGATGCAGCCTCTTGAATAAACCAAAGATTTTCTCACTGTACTGAGGATCGATGCCGATCCCGTTGTCTTTGACGGAAAAGCGCCAGACTTCGTCGGCGCGGGCAGCCGAGACATGAATGCACGGCGGGTCCGGGCCGCGATATTTCAACGCGTTGCCGATCAGGTTCTGAAAGACCTGGTACAGGTGCGCCGCTCCCATACCGATCTTGGGCAGGGCATCGTAGGTTACGGTGGCCTGATTTTCGCGGATCGCCTCGGCAAGGCTCGCCAGCGCGCTTTGGAGAACGGCGGAGGAGTCCACCGGCGCATCACTGAGTTCGGCCATGCTGGCGGTGGTGTAAGCAAGCAGGTCGCTGACGAGCCGGGCGAGCCGCCGCCCGCCCTCGCGAAGGAATTCGAGGAACTGAAGCCCTTCACTATCCAGCACGGCGGCGTACCGGCGGGCGACCAGCTCGCTGTAGACCGCGACATTGCGGATGGGCTCCTGAAGATCGTGGCTGGCCGAGTAAGCGAACTGGCGCAGGTCCTCGTTGGCGCGGCGCAGTTCTTCCTCGCGCTCCTTCTGCTCGTGAATGTCTGTATTGGAGCCGATCCACATCGTGATCTGGCCGCCCGCGTCGCGCATGGCCTGAACGCGGCTGAGGTGCCAGCGGTATTTCCCATCGGAGCGGCGGAAGCGCTGCTCCAGACGCAGGGGCGCGCCGCTGGCGAGAGATTGCCGCCAAATGAGAAGGCTGGGTTCCAGGTCGTCCGGATGAACGAATTTGGTCCAACCCCAATTCTTCATCTCATCGAATGGCAGCCCCGTATATTCGACCCACTGCCGGTTCATATAGTCGACCTCTCCGCTGGGGGTCGCGGTGAAGATTTTCTGCGGCATCGATTCAGCCATGAAATGAAAGCGCTGGCGCTCCCGTTCGACCTCCCGCAGGGCCTCTTTGAGATCGTTATCGCGCGATTGGATGCCGCCGAGCATTTCGTTGAAGCGGTCGACGAGAACGCCGAGCTCGTCATCGGACAGTTTTTGCGCGCGGATGCTGTAGTCGCCGGTTTCCGCGACCGCGGTGGAGGCGCTCACCAGGTGCGAAATCGGCGTTGCGATGACGGAGCGCAGGCGCGCCGAGAGCAAGAGCGCGACCAGGCCGGACGCCAGCAGAAGGGCCAGAACGGCGCCGCCATAAATACGGCCGCGCTCCCCGATCTCGCCGAGGTCATAAATCAGGATCAGGTTTCCGACTGGGCGGCCGCTCAGAAGAACGGTCTGCCAAACGGTAAGATGCCGACTGTCAAAGCGGACGGCATCACCGTTTCCAGGGGGCGGGCAATGAAACCGGTTCTCGGCCGAGTAGGTCGCCAAGACCGTGCCATCCAGCCGGTACAGGCAGGCGCCGACAACGTGCGGACGCTCCCGCAAGGCGCCGAGCGTCTGGGCGGCCACATCGGAATCATTGAATGCCAGCGCCGCGGTGCTGTTGTCGGCGACGATCCGGGCCAGCGTCGAAAGGTCGCGGCGGAGATAGCCGCGAAACAGAATGGAGTCGGCGATCACGATGCCCACGCCCGCGCAGACGAGAGCGGCGGTGGTCGTGATCATGATGATGATCGCGAGCTTCTGCCGGATCGGGATGTTGCGGAAGCGGCGCATCTCTATGCCGGCGTCAAGGCCGCCCTCCTTGCACTGATCTGGCGACGCGGAGCAGGCGGGCGCTCAGCTTGAGCTCCGCGGCTTCGGCCGCCGTCCGGTTAATATCGAATCGCACTCTCCGGTCTTCAATAACGAAGGCAACTACTCCTCCATCCCGGAGGAACGCATCGCCCTCGCCCACGGTGAGAACGCCGGGACCGATACTGCCCAGCAACTTCGCCGCATCACCGTTGGTTTGGGAGAGGAAGATGACCTGGCACGCGCGGGGCTCCGGCGGTTGGGCGATGCGGCGCACCTCCAGCCGCCGGCCGTTGACGGTTTCGCCCTGAACGATCTCATCCAGCGCGCGGCCGAAGGGGTCGCGGCCCAGGACGCAGATGGTCATGGGCGAATTCGGGCCGTCGAACGCGCTGGAAGGCCAGTCCACGAATTTCGTGAAGTTCAACAGGTAGGCCGCTTTCACTTCGTATTCGGAGGCGCCGCCGGCGGCGGCGCACGACGAAGCCACGAAAAGGGCACAGGCCAACGCGCGCCAAATGAGGCCGGATCGCCGCTCGCGATGGGGCTCAACGGGCATCGGTCACCGGCTGTTCCAGACGAGAGCGGCGTAGACGCTGCGCACGATCGCGACGGGGCCGCCGGGATCGGCCTCATACTCGACGTGAAACGGCTGAAACAGATTGCGTCCGGTCACGGAGAATTCGAAGCCGGATCCCATCCGCCAGGCGAAACGCGCGTCGCCGGTGGAGTACGCCGGCGCGCTGACCGCGGGCAGCGCGCTGACGTAGCGGTAGAGCAGATCGAGCTGCAGCTTTCGGGAAAGGTCGAAGGAAGAATCGATTCCCACCTCATGCCGGGGGCTGGATCCCTCGACGCTCGCCGGCGTGCCTCCGACAGCGAGTCCGGTTGCCGGCGCTTTCGACAGGTTCATATTCAGCAGGGAATAAGAAGCCCGCAAACGCCAGAAGTCCGCGGGCCGCCACTCCGGAGTGATTTCGCCTCCCGTGGTGAAACCGAACAGGTCGTTGCGAAACTGCGCCTGAATAATGGCGTGAGTCGGGGGCTGGACCGGTTCGGGGAAGGGAAGCGTGGTTTCAAGGGAGGTGGGCGCCTGAAGATCCTGGCTGAACAGGTCGTGGTAGTGGTTGTAGAAAGCCGCCAGGTCGAGATAGAAATTCTTCCCGATCAATTTCCGGTAGCCCAATTCATAACCGTTGAGCTGTTCGGGGGCGAAGTTTGGATTGGGATTGAACCTTCCGAAAAACTGCAGGCCGCCGGAAGTGTAGCCGAGGAAGCTGGAAAGGTAAAAATCCTTTTCGACGCGCGAGGGAGTGCGGAGCGCGTGGGTGAAGGAAGCCCAGACGGTTTGCCGGTCGGTGGGCGTCCACAGCAGGCGCGCGCTGGGCTCGGCGCCAAAGCCGGTGAAATCCGTGCGCAGGAATTTGCTGCCGAGGGTCAGGATCAATTTGCGGTCCACGATGTTGATGTCGTCCTGAAGAAAACCGGTGAGCAGATAGTCGGTGCGGTGGAGAGGGTCGAAGGTCAGGCCCGAGATGACCTCGCTGAACCTTCCATTGCTCGCGCGGGCGCCCAAACCGAAGTGGAGCTGCTGGCGCGCTCCCAAAGTCTTCTGCTCGATGAAATCGACGTCGATGGTGTCGCGAACTTCTCCGAAGTTCGGCTCAAAACGGTTGGTGCGGTCGTAGTAAGTCTGGATCTGCAGGTTATCGCCGCCGGCGAGCAGGCGCGTCCAGCGCGCGAGGACGTTTCCGCCGGACAGGTGAGCATTGCCGTCGACGTTCCCCTCGAAGGCCGGAACATAGGTGCCGGCCGCGACGCGCTCGCCGTCCTCCTGCGCGTAGAGATCGCCTTGGACCGTGAAGGCGTCGCGAGGGCCGCGATTCCAATCGAGGCGGAAGCCGCTTTGAGCGCCGCGCCAGTCATCGAAATTATCGCCGTCAAAGTGGTGTTCCGGCCCGCGCGTGAATCCCTTTGCATAGAGCCGGTAAGTCAAGCCGTTATCGTTTCCGCCGCCGTAGCGGAGATTGAGAGATCCCTGCTCGACGTTGCCGCCGGCGGCGGAGACGAACAGGCCCTTCGTCTCCCTGGTGCTCTTCGTGATGATATTGATGACGCCATTGACGGCGTTCGGCCCCCATATGGTGCCGCCCGGCCCGCGGATCACTTCGATGCGGTCGATGTCCTCGAGGAGCGTGTCCTGCACTTCCCAGTAGGTGCCGGCGAACAGCGGCGTATAGACCGTGCGCCCGTCGATGAGGACCAGGACGGAGCGGGAAAGGCGCGTTCCAAAACCGCGGATTCCAACCGACCATTTATTGCCGTCGATGCGAGCGACTTCCACTCCGGGGGCCAGGCGCAAAGCTTCCGGAATCGTGGTGGCGCCGGAGCGGCGGATGTCGTCGCCGGTAATGACATAGATTGCCACCGGAGACCGGAACTGCGGAATCGGCTGCCGGGTGGGGGAAGTCACCTCGATTTGCGAGAGCTGTTCGAGCGTGAGGTTCTTCAGGGTGGCGGCTGTGTCGGGCGCATCGCCGCGCAAAGACGTGCCGGCTGCGAAGAGGAGAGCGGGGAGTCGCAGGGCACTCAGGGAAAAACCGAATGGACCAGGGCCGTTCCGATATGCCATCGTATTTTCCGGGTTGAACGCCCGACTTTGTCGTGCCCCCGGACAGACGGAACGGGCGACTTACGGAACAGGCCCGATCCTCAAGAGAACCTGCGGCAGGCGATTTCCCACAGCTGTGTCGGACTGGGACCTATCATACCCCAACGGCCCCCCATGGCGGCCGGTTCCCTGGCTGGGCCTCCGCGCGAGCGTAACTTTCCATACTTTTCCGAGCTCGTAGCGGCTTCGGGCTGGCGTTGGCGGCGCCATTTTGGAGCGCCATCGCAGGCGATCGATCGAGAGCGCATACGGCCGCGGTTCGACGTTCTGTCCGATTCCGGATCGAGCATTACCGCGTTCTGGAACTCGCGACTGGATTCGCGGGCGGCAAGCCAACGTTCACTGGAAGCCCGATTGCTCCCTGCTGATCAGATGGCGGGCGTCGCAGTTTCGGGTCTCTGTTCGGATTGCCAGCGGTTGCAGGCGGAATACCAGCACGCCACGGTCCTGCGGCTGCAGGCGGAAGCCGACTATCTCGCCGCGGTTTTTTCGAAAAATATCTGGGCGACCGACGGCGCGCGCCGGACACTCCAACTGGCGATCGCCGGATGGACGGGAGCCGAGAAAGCCTTTCGCCAACACCAGTGGAGCCATGGCGGGGCGGCAGGCGCGGAAAACGGCACCGAGCAAGGGCACTTCCGCGCGCGGCGTAGCGACGCTGCGTAGGAAATCGTACCTCCGCGGATGCGCTGCCGGGGAATATCCTTACGTAAAACTACGAGGCTTGTTGTACGATGTGCAGTTCAGGGACTTGAGTGACCGCCATCAAGATTCGATCCCGGAAACGCTGCGCCACTTGCAGGAGGCGGTGACGCGCGCCCGGGAAGCATTCTCGCAGGCCGCCGACGCACTGGATGCGCTGGTGGACAGCATGCCGCGCGGAAGCGCCGATTTGCGGCGGAATTCCCGAATCGAGGAAGCGCACCGGGAATTCCGGCGCGCGCTTCGGGAGTACTCCAGGGCCGTGAACCGGCTTCAGGTGTTCGTGGCCACGGGGAAGCTGCCGCAGGAGTGAAGCGCCGCGTGGACTCCGCGGCAGCCCGCGCCGGAAAATCTTACGTCGAATCGCGCTCATGGTCACGAGGGCGGGAAGACTCTTCCACTTCCGGCCGTTTCCCACCCGCAACTTCACCCTGGAGGACGAGGTTCTTGAACGCCTCCAGCAGTTTCGCGTACTCCTGAATGGCAAGGAGTTCGGCGTTCAAGGCGCGGCTATATGCCTCATCGCCGTGATCGCGGCCGACCGCGCCGGCTTCCATATCTCTCTCGACTTCTTCGACAAACGCGCGGGCAAAATCCAGCCGCTGTTTCGCGGATTGGATCCGCTCGCGCCAATGCTCCCGATTCGAATTTTGAGACATGCCGCCTCCTTTCACAGAGGAATTCCGCAAACGAAGGACCGCTCCCGTGTGCGGATCCCGGCAATGGAACGAAATGTGCGGGGAATCAGTGAATCGTTCGACGCTGGCGCTTATGAGGATTGACGGAGCAAGCGCTTGATGATACCCCCAAGGCTTAGGAAGCTCTCATAATCGGAAGGCTTACAAAAGTATTCTTGGGCGCCCAGCCGTCCCATTTCGTCCCGATCCCGCTGCAGATTGGAAGAAGTGACGACTAGGACGACGGTATGGCCGCAACGGCTCTCGCGCATCCGCTGCAGGACCTCGCGGCCGTGTCTCTTCGGAAGGTTGAGGTCGAGGACCAGCATCGAGGGGCACGGTATGGACGGATCGCGATCGGCTTGTTCGATGAGCTGGATGGCCTGCTCGCCGTCCACGGCGAACTCGAGATCGGCATCCAGCCCCGCTTTTTCGATCGATTCTCGAATCAGGAACGCGTCGGCGCGGTTGTCTTCGGCAACCAGGATCCGGACCCGCTTCCGTCCCAATACGTCGTCAGACGGGGACGCTGAAGAGGAAAGTTGAGCCGCGTCCGGGTTCCGATTCGACCCAGATCCGCCCTCGGTAGCGCTCCACAATGCGCTGGCAGATCGCCAGGCCGATGCCGGTACCGGAATATTCGTCGCCTGTATGCAGACGTTTGAATAGTCCAAAGATATGCTCCTTGTATTCAGGGGGAATGCCGATTCCATTGTCGCGAACGGAAAACACCGAATGCCCGTTTTCCTGCCGTCCGCTGACGTGCACCACCGGCGGGCGTTCCGGGTGCCGGTACTTGATCGCGTTGCCTACCAGGTTCTGGAATAGCTGAGCGAGATGGGTGGCGTGCACCCGCGCGGGCGGCAGCGGATCGGAGGTCACGCGCGCGCCGGACGACACGATGGCCCCGTTGAGACTGGAGATGGCGCCGGCCAGGACTTCGCCGGCATCGGCGGGTTGATCGGGCGCTTCGAGCTGGGTGATTTGCGTATAGGCCAGCAGATCTCGCACGAGCGCTTCCATGCGGCTGGCGCCGGCGCGGAGAAAGCCGAGAAACTCCAGGGCCTGCCCATCGAGCCGGGCGGCGTAGCGGGACGCCAGCAGTTCGCCGTAAATTTTGATGCTGCGCAACGGCTCCTGGAGATCGTGGCTGGCTGAGTACGCAAACTGTTCGAGGTCCTGGTTCGCGCTGCGAAGCTCGGCCTCGACGCGCTTTTGCTCGTCGATGTCGGTGGTGGTGCCGAACCATTTCACGATCTTGCCGGCACTGTCGCGGGCCGGGAGGGCGCGCGCCATAAACCAGCGCCAGCGCCGTTCCCGCCGGTCCCAGAGGCGGCACTCGACGCGGTAGGGTTGCCCGCTGGCGACGGATTCGAGCCACGCGCCCGCGGCGGCGCCGGCGTCGTCCGGGTGCAGAAAAGGTTTCCAGCTGTTCTCGCTGAACCCGCCGCGGGAGGCCCCGGTGAACTCGTACCAGCGCTCGTTGTAGTAGTCGAGGCTCCCGTCCGGCCTGGCGGTCCAGACCATCTGCGGCATCGAATCGGCCAGCTGCCGGAATTTCGCCTCGCTCTCCAGCAAAGCGTGTTCGGCGCGCTGCCGTTCGATCCAGTCGGCGGCGAGCCGGGCGAGAATATCGAGCAGGCGCAGCTCGCGCTCGTTTGGCGCGCCGGCCACGCGGTACAAAGTGGAAAAGACGCCGAGCACCTCCCCGGTCCGGCTCACGAGCGGAGTCGATTGCAGCGCGCGCCTCTCCGAAGCCAGCAGCGCCTGCGCGGCGGGTGTGCCGGCGAAGAGGGGATGCGCGGACAGATCCTCGACAATGACCCGTTCCCGCGGCGGGAAGAGAGTTCGGGCGGCGCGCTGCAAGGATTCGAGCGCGCCGGATTCGAGCCCGCACTCCGCGATGACCTTCAGAGCGCCGTCCTGGAGCAATTGAATATTGCCGCCGGCGGCCCCGGTAATTTCGATGGCTGCGTCCAGAATCTCCCCGAGCAGCACCGTAAAATCGCTGGCCTGCACCAGGCGCGCGCTGAGCCGCTGCATGCGGGTCATGGCCGACAGATCGGCGCTCAGCTGCGCGTTCAGGGCTTCGATCGCGCGCTCGGCGCGCTTGCGATCGGTGATATTGCGGGCGATCTTGGAGGCGCCGATGATTTTTCCCTGGGCATCGCGCACCGGGGAAATCGTGAGCGAGATGTCCAGCAGGGTGCCGTCCTTGTGACGGCGGACGGTTTCGAAGTGATCGACGCGCTCGCCGCGCCGCAGCCGCGCCAGAATCTGCGGCTCTTCGTCCAGCCGCTCCGGCGGGATCAGGATGGTGATCGAGCGTCCGACCGTTTCCTCGGCCGTGTAGCCGAAGACCCTTTGGGCGCTTTTGTTCCAGCTGGTGATGATGCCGTTGAGGTCCTTGCTGATGATGGCGTCGTCGGATGAGTCCACGATGGAGCTCAGCAGCAGGGCCGCCCGTTCCCTCCGCTGGCGCTCGGTGATGTCGCGCGTGATCGCGAGTTGAGCGAGCGTGCCGTCCGGATTTCGCATCGGCACCGCGTGGGTTTCCATCCGCCGCCGGTGCCCCTTCAGCCCGATGATCTCGAACTCCAGCGATCCTTTTTCCCCGCGGCAGATCCGTTCATGGAATTCGCGAAACGCATCCCGGGATTCCGGCGCGATCAGCTCGTAGACGCTCTTGCCGAGCGCGTCCTCCGAAGAGTCCGCGCCGATCATGGCGAGTCCCGCCGGATTCATCTCGACCAATGTCCCATCGGCAGCGACCACCTTGACACATTCGGGAGTGGTCTCGACGATGGTCCGCAGCCGCTCCCGGCTGTGGCGCAGGCCATCGTAGAGTATGGCGGCGGCCAGCTGGGCGGCGATCAGGTCGAAGAAAGTGAGATAGCCCTCGTCCAAGGGGCGGCAGGGGTTTACTCCCGCGACGAGCACGCCGACGGGCAATTGCCGGCCGCTCGAGATCAGCGGGAGGACCACGGCGTGCCGGACGGCATGGGCGGCGGGGCCGGGCGGCAAGCCGGCGAAAGGGCCGGCGGGGACGATCCGCCGGTCTCCCGAGCGGTAGACCTCGCCGACCGGCCAAGGCGTTTGCGTCCCGGCACGGAGATCGATGACCGGCGGGCTCTGGAAGCCGGGAGCAAAGGCGCCTACGGCCTGCTCGAGCGAGGCCTGCCGGCCTTCGGCATCCGCCAGATACAGGAGCGCGAAAGGGAGATCGTCCGGGTTTTTGCCCAGAACCCCGGCCGCGGCAGCGCACGCGTCGGCGACGGTCTCCCCGGCAAGCGCGTTCGTGACCAGCCCGGACAGGGTCGCCAGCCGCCGGGCATTCACGAACCTGCCTGTGACTTCGTGGCACGAACAGAACACGCCGCACACCCGCCCGGAGTCGTCGCGGATTGGGCTGTGCGCGAACGAATAGAATGTCTCCTCGACCCATTCGGCGCGGTCGATGAAAAGCCGCAGACCGTCGACCGAGGCCGCCTCGCCTTGCCAGACCCGGTCGAGCGGAGAACCACGCCGTTCCCACAGTTCGGGCCACGCCTCGGAAGCGGGCAGGCCGAGCGCGCGCGGGTGCTTGCCGGCTCCCAGGAGGGGCAGGCAGGCACCGTTATAAAGCAAAATCATCTGCGGTCCCCAGCCGATCCACATGGGCTGGGGGGAGCCGAGGATGAGGCTGACGGCCGTCTTCAGAGCGGACGGCCAGGAGTCCAGCGGGCCGAGCGGCGTAGCGCTCCAATCGAAGCCGTGAATGCGCGGGCCCATCTCACCGGCGCCCGCGAGGAAAGCAGGCAAGGCGGCGCGATCCGCTGCAATCACCGGCCGCTCCCGAGCTTGATCTCGCTGCCGGAGATCGTCATCGACTTGGTAGATTCACTCGCCATAAAGGGCAGGTGTCTCGGAGCGGCGCCTTCGGACGGACAGCAGGGGCAGATCAAACTGTCTGGACGCGTTGGGGAAACCGCTTCCACAGTCTAGCTCAGGTTTTTTCGGCTTCGCGCGGAGGCTTCGTGAAAAACGATACGTATTCGGGAATTGTCCGGAGCGCCACCGCGAGGAAGCTCACAAGCATACGGGTCCTGAGCGCAAGACGATCTCGCCCGCGTGGTTTTCGTGCCCGCTTTAGAATTAAAACAGGTGACCACGGCACTGGTCTTATCCGCGGGCGGCCTGTTCGCCGCGTGGGAGGCGGGCGCATGGAAAGCGCTTGCCGAATGCGTCCGCCCCGATGTCATCGTGGGCGCCTCGTCGGGCGCGTGGAACGGCTGGCTGATTGCGGGCGGCGCCACGCCCGACGAGTTGATTCGCGAGTGGCACGACCCGTCGATCGCCGCCACCTGGCTCTTCCGTCCGGAATTGCTGCGGAGGAAAGCGCAGGACCTGTGGACCCGCTTTCAGCCGCAGATGCCGTTCGGTCTCACCGTGGTGGAGGTTCCCCACCTGCACGCGCGGCTGGTGCGCGGTCCGGATGTCACCTGGCGGCATCTGGCGGCGACCTGCGCGATACCGGGCGCGTTCCCGTCGGTTTCGATCGCGAACAAGCAATTCGTCGATGGGGGGTTGTTGGGCTCGCTGCCGCTGTGGGCCGCCGAGGAGATGGGAGCAACGCACGCGATTGCGTTGAATTGCCTGACGAACCTCTCGTTCCGGGTGGTCCGCGCGCTCTTGCGGCCGCGGGGAGCGAGCCCGGCGCTGGAGGTGAAGCTCATCGAGCCCTCGGAAACGCTGGGAGCCTTGCGCGACACCATCTGCTGGTCGCATTCCAACATCGAACGGTGGATCGAACTCGGCGAGCGGGACGCGAAACGCGCCATGAGTGCGATTACAATGTAGGGAGCTATGCCGCTTTATCGGATCCACGCGATGAAGGAATCGCTCCGGCAGCAATTCCGTTCGGCGCCCCACGTCTCCGGAAGCGCCGCGGTCAAACCGAAGGACTACGAGCCGCGGGGCCAGGTGGAAGCGCTGCACGAATACGACGCCTGGCGGGTTTTGAAGGAATCCGACCAGCCCCTGCTGGTGGGTGATCTCCTGGAGACCGAAGACGGGCAGCTTCGCATCTGCAAGTACGTCGGCTTCGAGCCGGCGCAATGGGTGATTCCGGAACCGCGGCCGCACGCCGAGCCGGAGCCCGCCAGCCCGACCGCGGCCGTCTAGGAGTTCCGCATGCCCGAATACCGTCTGGGTGACATCATCGACGACTATTGCGTCCGCTGCAAGCGCATCATGAACCACGCCGTGGTCTCGGTGATGAATAACGAGCCGGCCAAGGTGCGATGCCGGACGTGCCACAGCGATCACGATTACCGGCACGAGCAGGCCCCACCGCCGAAAAACGATCCGCGCAAACAGGCGCTGTTCAACGAAGTGCTGAAGAAGGTGGATCCGGACGGCACGCGGCCCGAGGCGGAAACTCCGGCGGAATCCGCGGAGGAGCCGAAAGCCAAGGCAAAGGGCAGAGGCCGCAAGTAGCCGGCCGGTGGTATTCGAGCCGGGTGGTGGAAATCGGCCACCGAAGATTTCCTTGGACTTCCGCTAAGTCGTTTTCCTGTCAAGCCTCTGGCGATCGGCAGACAACGTGCTTGATTCCCGGCCGGAGGACGTATGAAGACCAAGTTCGTGGCGCTCCTGTTTCTAGCCGGAACTTCCCTCTTTGCGAGGACTTTCGTGTCGGTCGGAATTGGCGTGGGCGGCTATTATCCGCCGCCGCCGGTCTACTACGCTCCGCCGCCGGTGTATTACGCGCCCGCCCCGGTGTACGCGGCGCCGGCTGCGACCGTGTGGGTTCCCGGATATTACTATCCCGTGGGCCCGCGGTGGGTCTGGCGGGCCGGCTACTGGGCGCGCCCGCCGTATGTGGGAGCGCGCTGGGTGCCCCCTCGCTACTACGGCGGCCGCTGGTATCGCGGATACTGGCGGCGTTAAAACTCGAATTGAACGCGGGCCGCCGCCCAGCGCGGCGGTCCGATCGCCGTACCGGAAAACAGGCCGGCAAAGTCGATGACGTTCAACCGGTTCGTCAAGTTGGAAACATCGGCCTGGAGCCGGACCAGCCGCTTCTCGCGCTTCCACACATCCGCGCCCGCCGAAACATCGAGCGAGAACGAAGGCCGTACGCGGCCGCGATCGAAATTGACGCGGTTGAGAACTGGCTCGCCGTATTGCCGGCGCAGCAAGCCCAAATCTCCAAAGCCGCCCAACTCGACGGGCAAGCCGCTGCCGTACTCGGCTCCCGCCGCCAGCCATAAGCGCGGCAAGAGCTGGTACCGGAACCGCGCGCGAAGCGTGTTGCGTTGATCCTGGGTGACCGGGAACTGCTCGCTGCTGTGCAGCAGATCGGCCGCGTTGTCATCCAGAAAGAGGCCTCCGGTGATCGGCAGGCGGCCGATACCCAGCATGTTGGAATAGCTGAGGAAGCCGGAAACCCGTCCCCACCGCGGGATCTCCAGTTTCACCTCCACTCCATGAATGTGGGCATTGGCGAATGCGATGGGGAAGCTGATCCCGGTGTTCAGCAGCAGGTCATCGTCCGGGAAATTGGTGAAGTCGCGGAGATAGTAGCTGGCGTCGAGCCGCACGTGCGCGAACAGGCTTTTGGTAAATCCGGCTTCATAATAATTGCCGCGCGAAGGCCGTACGGGAAGAATCAGCCCGGTGTCGTTTAACGCCAGCACTGATGCCGAACTGGCCAGCAGCAGATTTTCGATGGCCGGCGTCTGGAAAGCGCGGTCGTAGGAAGCTCGCAGCACCAGGCCCGCTCCCGGCACCTGCCAGGCGGCGGCCAGGCGCGGGCTCACCCCCTGCTCGTCCACTATCAGCTTGTAGTGATCCCACCGGATGCCGGCATTGATGGTGAGGGAGCGATAGCGGATCTGGTCCTGCGCATATACGCTCTGTTCGCGGTCCTGCCGGCGGTCGGCGAAGAAAAAAGACGGCGGCGTGTCCGGGTCGAACACCGGGAAGCCGTCGACTACATACTGGAGGTCCCGATAAGAGAACTGCTCTTGGACCGAGCGGGCAAGCACATCGGCGCCGAATTTGAAATCGTGAATTCCGCGATGAACCGAAACGGCAGCGGAACCGTAGCCCTCGCGGAAGCTGCGGTTCTGGAAAGGCGCGACCGGGGTGGACAGATCGTTCGACCACAGGGCCGCCGCAACACTGCGGCCGGAAGCCCGGAGATCGAGGAGCAGGTTCGGCGAAAACAGATGCGTGTACGAAGCCTGCCCGCTGGTTTCGCCCGAAGTGCGATCCTGGCGCTGCCTGGCATTCTGCTGCAGAGTTTCGTTGGGGACCAGGAACCCGACGCGGTCATGCCGCGCTTCGAAACGGGAGTGGTCCGCCAGACCCCAGTCTCGCTCCCAGCTGCCGCCGGCTCCGCCGCCGGAACCGTGGTTGGTGTAGTTCTTCTGAACGGGCGGATCGAGGTAGCGATCGGTGGTCAGGCCGTCGCCGCGCAATCCGAGGGTATTCCTGCCGACTCCGTATTGCAGGTCCAGCGAACTATCGAAAGCGGCGAATCCGCCGCCGTCCGCCGTAAACTTTCCATGCAGTCCGGGCAGTGCGTTGCGCGGGGTGGTGACCTCGATGATGCCGCCCAGCTGGCGGCCGTATTCGGCGGGGTAGCCGCCCGTGCGGACTACCATCGACTGGACGTCGTCGATATCGGGAGCCGGGGCAAAATTGGGCGACCGGTTATCGAGCAGCGGCAGGCCGTCGAAGACATATTGCACGCCGTATTCGGACCCACGCGGGTGGAGCACGCCATTGGCTTCCAGCAGCCAGCCCGGCTGGGCATTCACCAGGTCGATCAGGGCGCGGGCGGGCATCGAAGACGGCCGATCGCGCAAGCTTTCGGAACCGATCTGCTGGGTGGACCCGGTGCGGTCGGGGTTGAGCAGAGTGGCGGCATCGGAGACGTCGACGCGGGTCTCGATGGGCGCCACTCCCAAGGTCACCTGGAAATTCAGCGGAATTTCCGTGCGAATTTCCAGAAGGCTGGTGACCGATTCGAACCCTTCGCGACTGACGCGCAGGCGGTAGATTCCGAACGGCAATGCGGAGATAGTCTGGCGGCCGTCCGGACCGGTCGAGAACTGCTTGCGGACCTGGGTGGCCTGGCCGACCAGTTCCCCGGAGGCGGACAAGGGGGCGCCGGTGGAATCGACCACCTGCAGGCGCAGCTCCCCGGACTGGCGCTGCGCCCAAGCCGTCAGGGCAAACATCGCCAGAATGATCAACCGCCAGGGACGCCGGGACATTTTTCTTAGTATTGTACTGGGAATCGACCAGCAAAGCGCCCGGACGAGAAAAGTAAGGCAGCTCACATTCGGAGCCGGAAACTCCGGCCAACGCCCGGCCGGCTGGAGCATAATTCAAAGTTGTGCGCCAGAATAACGGCAATGAATGAGCGGTTCTCGCGCTAGCGGAATGACGCCGAATGCGATAAAAGAGGCCGCTCCCGGCGCTTCGGACGTATTCGCCGGCGGCGGGCAGATGGGCGAGTTGATGCGCTCGATCGACTGGTCGGCGACTCCCCTCGGCCCGGTGGATGGCTGGCCGCAGAGCCTGAAGACCGCGCTCAGCGTGCTGCTCCACCAGCGAACGGCTGTATTTATCTTTTGGGGTCCGGAGCACGTTCAGTTCTACAACGACGCCTACCGGCCCATTCTGGGCACCAGCAAGCACCCGGCGGCGATGGGACAACGCGGCCGGGAATGCTGGCCGGAGATCTGGCACATCATCGAACCGATGCTGGACGCCGTGCACCGCGGAGAATCCACCGCGGTGGAAGACGGTCTCCTAGTGATGAACCGGCACGGGTATCTGGAAGAGGGCTACTACACGTACACGTACAGCCCGATTCGCGACGAGTCGGGCGCGGTCGGCGGCGTCTTCTGTATCGTGTACGACACGACGGCGCGAGTGATCGGCGAACGCCGGCTGCGCACGCTGCGCGATCTCGCGAGCCGCGCCATCGCGCGGGAGGCGGAAACGGCGTGCCGCATTGCCGCATCCACGCTCACCGCGAATCCGTATGACGTCCCGTTCGCCACGGTGTATCTGTACGACAGCGGTTATCACCAAGCGCACCTAGTAGGCACGGCGGGCATCCAGCCTGGGCCGCCGGCCGCGCCGGAGAGAATCGATCTCGACGACCAGAATTCGTATTTGGCGGAGATCGCGCGCAAGAGCCATACCGAAGAACTTACGGATTTCGCGAGGAAGGCCGGCCCGCTGCCCGGAGGCCCGTGGCCGGTGAGTGCGGAATCGGCCATCGTGCTGCCGATCGTGGTGCCGGGCCAGGCCCGCGCGGCGGGATTCCTCCTGGCGGGGATCAGCCCGCGCAAGCGGCTGGATTCGAGCTACCGCACGTTCTTCGAACTGGTGGCGGGCCAGATCGGAACCGCGGTAGCGGAAGCGCGCGCCTACGAACAAGAACGGCAGCGAGCCGAGGCGCTGGCGGAGCTGGACCGCGCCAAGACGGCGTTCTTCAGCAATGTCAGCCACGAATTCAGAACTCCGCTCACTCTGATGCTGGGGCCTGTCGCGGATATGCTGGCCCGGCCGGAATTGCCGGATCCGTACCGCCAGGAACTGGAGCTGGTTCATCGCAACGCTTCCCGGCTTTTGAAGCTGGTCAACACGCTGCTCGATTTCTCGCGCATCGAGGCAGGCCGCATCCACGCCCACTTCGAACCCACCGACATCTCCGCCGTGACGGCGGATCTGGCCAGTGTCTTCCGGTCTGCAATCGAAAAGGCCGGCCTCAAGCTGACGATCGATTGTCCTCCGCTGGGCGAGCCGGTTTACCTGGACCGGGACATGTGGGAGAAGATCGTGCTCAACCTGCTGTCGAACGCCTTCAAGTATACGTTCGAGGGCGAGATCACGGTGTCGCTGGCGCGGCATGACGGACGGGTCGAGCTGATGGTCCGGGACACCGGGATCGGCATCGCCGAATCCGAGATCCCCCACGTCTTCGACCGGTTCCATCGCATTGAGGGCGCGCGCGGCCGTTCCATGGAAGGCTCCGGCATCGGACTGGCGCTGGTTCAGGAATTGACGAAACTGCACGGCGGATCCGTGCGAGTGGAAAGCGCGATCGACAAAGGCAGCACGTTCGTGGTCTCTATTCCTCTCGGATGCTCCCATCTCCCGCCGGATCGCATGGGGGAGCCGCGCGCTCCGGCTTCTACCAGCATCGGGGCGCAATCGTATCTGGACGAAGCGCTGCGCTGGCTGCCCGATGCGCCGGATCGCGCCAGGCTCTTCGAACCGCCCTCCGATGATGGCGGAAGACCGCGGATAAATCGGGAGCAACGGCCCGCGCCGCGGGCCCGGCTCCTGGTCGCCGATGATAACGCGGACATGCGCGATTACCTGCGCCATCTGCTGGCCGAAAACCACGAAGTATCGACGGCGGCGGACGGACGCGACGCGCTGCGGCAGATTCGTGAGTCGGCTCCGGATCTGGTGCTGGCGGATGTGATGATGCCGGGCTTGGACGGCTTCAGCCTGCTGCAAGCGCTGCGAAGCGATTCCCGGACAGCGACGCTGCCGGTGATTCTGCTTTCCGCGCGCGCCGGGGAAGAAGCGAGTGTCGAAGGCCTTCAGGCCGGAGCCGACGATTACCTGGTCAAGCCGTTCAGCGCTCGCGAACTGCTCGCCCGCGTGACGTCCCGGCTGGAGATCGCGCGCCTGCGGCGGCAGACCGCCGAGACCGAATACCGGCTGCGCAAGGAGGCCGAAGCGGAACGGCAGCGGCTTCGCGATCTGATTGTCCAGGCGCCGGCGGTCATCGCCATTCTGCGGGGGCCCGAGCATGTGTTTGAGCTGGTCAACCAGGGTTATCTTCAGGCCACCGGCCGTTCCGAGCAGGATCTGATCGGCAAGCCCGTGCGCGAAGCCCTGCCCGAGCTCGTCAACCAGCCCTTCCCTCAACTCCTCGACACGGTTTACCGCACCGGCCGCCCGTTCGTCGCAACGGAAATGTTGGTCAAACTCGACCGGGGCCGGGGGATGGAGGACCGGTACTTCAATTTTGTCTACCAGCCGTCGAGAGACGCCGCCGGCGCAGTAGAAGGCATTATCGCCCACGCCGTCGATGTCACCGACCAGGTGATGGCGCGGCAGCGCATCGAGGAAAGCGAGCGGCAGCTGCGGACTCTGGCCGACTCGATTCCGCAGCTGGCGTGGATGGCGGAGCCCGATGGCTATATTTTCTGGTACAACCAGCAGTGGTACGAATACACCGGCACCACCCCCGATCAAATGGTGGGATGGGGTTGGGAGTCGGTTCACGACCCGGACATTCTGCCGAGCGTTCTGGAGCGGTGGCGCGGGTCGCTGCGCACGGGCGCGCCGTTTGAAATGGAGTTTCCGCTGCGGAGCGCGCGGGGCGAGTTCCGCTGGTTTCTCACGCGCGTGACTCCGTTGCGCGATTCGTCGGGAAAAATTGTCCGCTGGTTCGGAACCAATACCGATGTCATGGAGCTAAAGCGCGTTCAGAGCGAACTTCAGCGCTCCAATGAGGAGCTCCGGCGCGCGAACCAGGACCTCGAGACATTCGCGTATTCCGCCAGTCACGACTTGCGAGAGCCGCTCCGCACCATCGCAATCAGCGCGCAGCTGCTGGAGCGCAATTACGCAAGCCGGCTTCCCGATTCCGGGATCGCTTTTCTGGGAGGCATCCTGGAGGGCGCCCGCCGGATGGACACGCTGCTCACGGATCTGCTGAGCTACACGCGAGTCACGCGCTCGATCGAACCGGCGGTCCAACCAGTGGACGCGAACACGGTGCTGTCGGCCGTGCTGGACAATCTGAAAACGGCCATCGCGGAAAACCAGGCCGTGGTCACCAGCGATCCTCTGCCGGTGCTGCTGATCCACGAGGCTCATCTTTCGTTGCTCCTGCAAAACCTGATCGGCAATGCACTGAAATACAGGCGGCAGGATCCGCCGCGCGTTCACATCTCGTCTAGCCGGTCCGACGGATTCTGGCGCTTCTCGGTCACGGACAACGGCATCGGCATCGACCCGGAGTACCGCGAACAGGTATTCGAACTCTTCAAGCGGCTGCACAGCCGGGACGAGTTCTCGGGCAGCGGAGTCGGGCTGGCCATCTGCCATCGGCTGGTCGAGCATTATGGCGGGCGCATCTGGGTGGACTCGGCGCCCGGCGGGCCGGGATCGGTCTTCTCATTCACGATTCCCGACGCGGAGAAAGGCTTGTCCTTCCCCGGCCGCGATGAAAGCGGCGCCGCGAAACGCTGATCTCTGCTGTTATCCTACGGCTGGTGTTCTGGTTCTGGCTGTTCGTCGGTCCGGCATTAGCGCTTGCGCTGCGATCCCTGGGAGGCGAGCGGGCGCGGGCGGCCTATACGCGGCGGCGGATGGCCCAAACGCCGGAAACGCTGCCGCCGGCGAGCGTCATCGTGCCCGTGAAAGGGTTCGATGAAGGGCTGAAGGACAACCTGGCGGCGCTTGCCGGGCTCGACTATCCCGATTACGAGTTGTTGATCGTGGCCCGCTCCGCCGGGGACATTCCTCCGGGAGTTCTCCCCCGGCGCGCGAAAATCGTGCTCGCGCATGCCGAGCCGTCCGATACCTCGGAGAAGGTGCTGAACCTGATGGCGGCCGTCCAGGCGGCGCAGAAGCGGAGCGAGATTTTCGCGTTTGCCGATTCCGATGGCCGGGTCACGCCGCGCTGGCTGCGCGCGCTGGCGGCTCCGCTGGCGGAAGAGAGAGTTGGCGCGGCCACCGGGTACCGCTGGTTCACGCCGCGGCGATTCGGCTGGGCGTTGCTGCGCGGGGTATGGGACGCGGTCCCGGCGGGCATGCTGGGACCGGGGGACAACCGGTTTGCCTGGGGCGGCGCGATGGCCCTGCGGAAGACGACGTTCTTCGAGGCGCGCGTGCTGGAGCACTGGAAAGGCGCCATCAGCGACGATTACGCGCTGAGCCGGGCGGTCCACGCGGCGGGCCTGACCATTGCCTATGCGCCCGGCGCGCTGGTCCCTTGTCTGGAATCGATCGGCGGCTGGCGTCTGCTCACCTGGATGCGGCGGCAAATGATGATCACGCGCGCCTACAATCCCGGCGACTGGTGGCCGGGGCTGATCGCCCATGTGTTCTATTGCGGAGCGATGGTGGCGGCCGTGGCCGCCATCGCCGGCGGGCGCCGGCCGGCCTGGCTCGCGCTCGCCGCCCTGCTGGCTCCCGGAATGATCAAAGGATGGCTGCGCGCGCGCCACGCCCGCGAGGCTCTGCCGGAATACGAGCCATGGTTCCGCCGCTGGGCCTGGGTGCACGCGGCCGCTGTGCCGATCGCCACCTGGATGTGGCTGGCGGCTTTGGGTTCGTCCGCTTTCGGGCGCACCATCGAGTGGCGCGGGTATCGTTACACGCTGAAGACGGCCCGGCGGAAATAGCGAGTATAATCTCAACGTAAGGGAGGATTTTCGTGGCCAAGGACAGAAGTCCCAAGAAGGAAAAGAAGAAGCCCAAGAAGACCAAGTAGCGGGACCAGCAGGCCGGCGGTATCGAGCGGTTGCCAGGGCTCTGGCAACCGTTCTTAGCTTTGGAGGAGTTTTATGCGCACAGAGTGGGTAGCCAAACGCCAGAACGATCAGATTCGGACGCAGATGCACTACGCCCGGAAGGGCATCATCACCGAAGAAATGCACTACGTCGCGAAGCGGGAAAGTCTTCCGCCGGAGGTGGTCCGCTCGGAGGTGGCGCGCGGCCGGATGATTATTCCGGCCAACATCCATCATCGGAATCTCGAACCGATGGCGATCGGGGTTGCCTCGAAATGCAAGATCAACGCCAATATCGGGAACTCCGCCGTGACCTCGAATGTGGAAGAGGAGCTCGAAAAACTGCGCTACTCGGTGAAGTATGGCGCCGATACGGTGATGGATCTCTCCACGGGCGGCGATATTCCGGCGATTCGCAAAGCCATCATCGCGCATTCGCCGGTGCCGATCGGAACCGTGCCGATTTACGAAGCTCTCTCGCGCGTGCGCCGCGTGCAGGACCTGACCGCGCAGGTGATGCTGGAAGTCATCGAAGAGCAGGCCGAACAGGGCGTCGATTACATGACGATTCACGCCGGCGTGCTGGTGCAGTACATTCCCCTGACGACCAAGCGCGTGACCGGCATCGTCAGCCGCGGCGGCTCCATCCTGGCCGAGTGGATGGTCAAGAATCACAAGCAGAACATGCTCTACGAGCATTTCGACGAGATCTGCAAGATCTTTCAGAAGCACGACGTGAGTTTTTCACTGGGTGACGGGCTGCGGCCGGGCAGCGTCGCCGATGCCAGCGACGAAGCCCAGTTCGCGGAATTGAAGACGCTGGGCGAGTTGACCAAGAAGGCGTGGGAGTACGACGTTCAGGTGATGATCGAGGGACCGGGGCACATCCCGATGGACCAGATCGAACTGCAGGTCCAGAAGGAAAACGAGATGTGCTACGAGGCGCCCTTCTACACGCTGGGGCCGCTGGTGACCGATATCGCACCCGGATACGATCACATCACGTCCGCGATCGGCGCGGCGATGATCGGCTGGTATGGCGCGTCGATGCTGTGCTACGTGACCCCGAAGGAACACCTGGGGCTGCCCAACCGCGAAGACGTGAAGCAGGGGATCATTGCGTACAAGATCGCGGCGCACGCCGCCGACATTGCGCGCAAACGGCCGGGCGCCCGGGACCGCGACGATGCGTTATCCCGCGCCCGCTACCGCTTCGATTGGAAAGAGCAGTTCCGGCTCTCGCTCGACCCGGAAACGGCGCAGGCGTATCATGACGAGACGCTGCCCGACGAGGGCTTCAAGGATGCCGCCTTTTGCTCGATGTGCGGACCGAAATTCTGTTCGATGAACATCTCGGCGAAGGTCGAGCAATTTACGGCGGAAGAGGCCGAGGCGGTTGCCAACGGCACGGCGGCGGAACAGATCGTGCAGATTTCGGGCAACGACTAGAGGCCGCGCCGGGCCCAGTACCCGGGTATGCCTTCCAGTACTTGGCCGTAACCCCGGCCGGCTTTATAAAGGGAACAGAAGGGTCGTCGTCATCGGCCCGCTGATCCTAACTCAGACTGTTGCCCTTTGCGGCGCGAATCCTCTGCGGGCGCGCCCGCAAAGGGCATTTCCGTTTATGGGACCCGGCGCGGGCTCTCCGGGGTCGCGCGGTCTTTACGTACTAAGGGTCTGGGCGGGAGGCCAGTTCAGGCCGGCAAACGGGTGGTCCCGACCGTACGGTTAAGGGACGCCTTTAACCGCAGGCATATCGACCGGGGTTAGGCGGTTGCCGTACCGTGAAGGTATGAGGACCGCGCCATCCGATATCGAGGCAAGTCCGGGCCCGCCGGCGCCTGCCGGGAACGACGGGTTAGCGCCAGCCGCCCGCGCGCCAGCCGGAACGAAACCTTACGAGAGCCCCAAGCTGATCGTATACGGCACAGTCAACGAGATTACCCAGTTCCTGCCATTGCATCGTCATCATCACCGGTGGATGTCCGACTCGTAGCGAGGATCCCTGCCGTTTCCTGGCGCAGCCGAGCCCACGCCCGGGTCTAAAGCAGCTCGCCGCGCAGCACCGTCACGGCCTGCCCGCCCAGAATGACGCGATCGCCTTTCACACAAACCCGGACCACACCGCCGCGCGCCGAAGCCTGATAGCCGCAGAGAGCCTGTCTGCCCAGCCGTTCGCCCCAATACGGCCCGAGGGCGCAGTGCGCCGAGCCGGTAACCGGATCTTCATCCACCCCGGCGCCCGGCGCGAAAAACCGCGAAATGAAATCGAAGTCCGGCGAATCGGAACGCGCGGTCACGATGACGCCGCGCAGCCCGAGTATCCGCAAGGCGGTGAAATCCGGCGCCAGATGGCGCACTACGGACTCGGATTCGACCTCGACAAAATAATCGAATCGCGTTTTCCCGACGAACTTCGCCTTCGCCCCGAGAGCATCCAGCAGATGCGGCGGAGGTTCTTCCGAGGACGGAGGAGTCGCGGGAAAATCCAGTTCGATCCAGTCGCCGCGCCGGTCGGCCAGCAGCAGGCCGCTTCGCGTGTGAAACCGGGCCTGCGCATCCGGCGGTAAGTGGGCGTCCTCCCAGAGTACGTGCGCGCTCGCCACCGTGGCGTGACCGCACAAATCCACTTCCACGGCGGGGGTGAACCAGCGCAGATGATAGCCGTCGAGCCGCGGCGCGCCGCTCTTCGGCACCAGGAAGGCGGTTTCCGAAAGATTCATCTCGCGCGCTACATCGCGCATCCACGGTTCGGGCGCGGCTTGTGGAAGAATACAGACGGCGGCCGGGTTGCCCGCAAACGGCCGGCTGGTGAAAGCGTCGACTTGCACAATGCGAACAGCCATGCCCCAGGGTAACCCGATGCGTGCGATTCCGTAAAAAACTTGCTGTAAGGACTAATAAACGGTTTCGAGCAAGGCCAGCACTTCCTGCTCGGTCACCGGGCGGTCGACCACTCCATTCTGCGCCAGCTCGTGAGCGATGGGCGCTACGATCTGCCCGATTTCGTCACGCGGCACCTTGGCGTCGCGCAGGCGCTTGGGAACGTCGAATTGGGCGATGAACTGCTCGGTTTTATCCGCGCACGCCAGTGCCGCCGGTTTCGGATTGGCCGGATCGAACGGAATGCCGAAACCCTCCGCCACCGGGCCAAAGCGATGGGCCGCGACCTCGGCCATGAAGCGCATGGCGGTGGGCAGCGTGATGCAGGAGGTCACGCCGTGCGGCACGTCCCATTTTGGCCCGATCTGATGTCCCAGCAGGTGCGACAATCCGAAGCGCGTGTTCATCGCGCCGTAAATGGAGAACCACGCCGCCATCTGGCAATGGCCGCGGTGCGCCAGCTGCTCGTGGCCGGTCGTGCGGATCGAAGCCGGCAGGTGTTTTACCAAAAGCTGAATCGATTTCGAAGCCAGCGCGTCGCTGATCGGCTGGTGCCGGATCGCATAGGCGCATTCAATGGCATGATCGAGCGCCCGCATTCCTGTTGTCACCCAAAGCCAGTCCGGTGTGGCGAGAGTCAGAGCGGGGTCCTCGATAACGGTTCGCGGCAGCACACGAGGATCGTAGACGCCGCTCTTCACCCGCGTCGCCTCGTCGGTGACGCCGCCCGCATGGGTGAACTCGGCGGCCGCGAGCGTGGTCGGGACCGCGATATGGATGAGTTCGCGCTCGGGCAACAGGCCGTAGAGGGCCACCTTGCAGGAGTCAATCGGGCTGCCGCCGCCGAAGCTGACGACGCAATCGGCGTTGAGCCGCTTCAGCTCCGCGGCGAGCGCGTTCACGCTGCCGCGCGGGACATGCTGGACGACTCCCGTGAAGACTCCGGCGCACCGCGAGCCTAGCGCGCCGGTCACCTGCTGCAGAATGGGCAGCCTGGCGACGATCTCGGTGGTCGCCACCACGGCGCGCTCGAGTTTCCGCCGCTCCATTTCTTCCTGTAACGCGGCGATCTTTCCAGGCCCATAAATCACGCGTTCGAGCCGGGTGAGATTGAATTCCCCGTTTGGCGCATCGAGGCGCGGCCCCGTCGGTTGTGCAGAACTCATGTCGGCCATCCTATCAGAGTTGCGGCGCATGGGTTTTCCGCGCAGCAGGGAACCGAGCCCGCGCTCGCTGCGATACAGAAGCGTCATGGACTGCCCGGTTTTGAAAGGCGCCAAGTCCGGCCGGCCGGTGGTCCCTCTCGCGCGCGGCCGCGGTTCTGAATTTGTATACAAGTTTCCGAGGCCCGGAAATGGCTCAGCGCGGCTTGGTGCTGATCAGGTGCTGCAGGTCTTTGTTGTTTTCCGCGCACTCGTATTCCAGCAGTTCCGGCAGCCCGGGCGTCGGTTTCAGCGGCGTCATCACCCGCTCCTGCTTCCACGGCTTGGCGTACATCACCGGATCGTCCACGATGTATTCGTAATCGATGCGGTCGGGCGCGCTGCGGCGCAGCCTCTCAATGACGTGCAGCTTATCGCTGTGCTGGTGCCCGGCTGTGTCGAGCCACGTCCGGTCGTTCAGCGCGATCGTGTCGATCACCAGCGTGTCGCCTTCCCAGTGCCCGACCGAATCGCCCATGAAGGTCGAATCCACTTTCGGGTTGTGCGGCCGCCCGTCGGTGTAGATCGCGCGCCACATCTTCATGTACTCGAACAGCATCAGCAATTGGTTGCCGGTCTGCACGAATTGAACCGGATACGGCGACTGCATGATGCGCGGCACCCCGGGATACAAACAAAACCCGGTCGGATCGTCCTTCGAATCGTGATTGAGAAACGCGGCCTTGCCGGCCGGTGTGTAGGGCACGGTCTCTTCCTTGCCCTGCGCCATGTTCGGCACGTAGGGAAGATTCCAGTAGCCGGAGAGATCCGGGTGCGCCGACCCGGCTTCGTTTTCCGCCACGACAGGCAATGCCGCCACTCCGATCAATAGCGCGGCGATCCACAACCCGCGTTTCATGAGATCAGGTTACCGCTTTACCGGCTTGCCATACACTTCGATCGACGCAACATCGATCCAGCCGCCCGGCCCGTGGCCGCTGCCGGGCATCAGGTCCGTGAAGCCGATCTCGTCCACCTTGCTCAGGTCGGGTTTCGGGAGGAAGTTCCCCTTGGTGACGAGCTTCTCCGGATCGAGGCGCAGCCAGCGCACCTCGGAAATCAGGAACTCGCTCTCCAGCCAGTCGGCCGTCGAGCCGTCGCCATGATCGCCGACCAGGTAGGTGCCATCCGCCAGTTTCAAAACCGGATGCACCTTATGCAGTCCGGAAACCTTCGTGATCCAGCGGATTTTCGCGATGCCCGTGAGGTCTACGTAATTCTGCTTGTCGCGCAGCGTGGCGCCGCATACCGACGTGCACAGGCCGGTCCACAGATGGACGGGGTTGCCCGGATTGTTCGGCTCGCCGGTTTCCTGAATATCCTTGCCGTCCACGCCATACAGCTTCAGCTCGAGATTCGGATTCGACACGGCATCGCTCTCGACCGCATGCTCCTTCGCTCCCGGCGCGATCTTCCACTCCTCCTTGAAGAACAGCGGCGGCCGCGGCGGACCGGCCGGCTCGCGGCGCGCCTCGCGGGCAGGCGCCGCCGAAGGCTCCTGCGCGAAAGCGGGCGCCATCATCAAGGCAATTCCCATGGAAAGCAGGGCGATTCGTGGCAGCATGAAAACCTCCGAAATCGTGGTCATTATATCAATGCTTCGGCGCGCTGAATGACAGGTTGGCGGAGAAGAACGGCAACACCTTCGCGCCAACGCGCTCCGCGATGCGGTTGGTGTGGTCGCCGTCGTAAATCTCGAAGCTATGTTCGATGCCGTAATCCGACAGCACCCGGCTGAGGGCCTCGTTGCTCTTGGCCAGGCCGTCTTTATCGCCCACATCCATTCCGATGGCGCGCAGTTCCTTCAAATTCGGAATGTATTGATCGATCATCGCGAGCGGCGCGTTCGCCGCCCATCGGGCAATCACGTCCGGCCGGGGGCTGCCGTCCTGGATCGGGAGATCGAAGAAAAACGGTGGATTCTTGGGATTCGGCGACCAGGCCGCGGCCTCCGCCAAAATCGTCACCGGCCCCCGGTTCAGCTTCGCGACGTCGGCCGGCGTGTGAACCGCCTCGGCTTGCGCGTATGCATCGCCTTTCGGAACAAGGTTGGCCGTCAGGCAGCAGGCGCTCAGAATGTAGATGCTCGAAAATATCCCGGGATGCTTCATCGCCAGCCGGATGGTGCCGTATCCGCCCATGGAATGTCCCGCAAGCCCGCGACTGGCGGCCGTGGCGAGCGTTCGATAATGGCTGTCGATGTAGCTCACCAGGTCGCGCGTGATGTATGCTTCCCAATCGCCGGTCGTCACGGAACTGGAGTACATACTGCCCTGGTAGGCGTTGTACGCATTTGGCATGACCAGGATCATTTCGCGCGCGGCGCCGCGGGCGATGGCTTCGTCGGCGACGGCGGGGAGGGTGGTGCCGGCGCTTTGAAACCCGGATTTGGTATTTGGCCCGTACCAGCCTTCATCGGAATTGGTGTAACCGTGCAACAGGTAGACCACCGGATAGCGGCGGTTGCGCTCGGCCGCATAGCTCGGCGGCAGATAGACGGAGACGTCGCGGTCCGCCGGATCGCCGGCCAGGTTGCCTTCCAGCGATTTCCCGTGCACCTTGATTCGCTCGCAGGCGCCTTTCCGGGTCGCTCCCGTTGGAGCGGAGAACAGCCAGCCCGCCGCCGCAACCGTCATCAGCGGCAGCCACGCAGAGGATTTCATGGCTACCGATTCTACACCCGGCCGGTTCGGAATTTCTGCTAGACTCGTCGCCATGAGTCCCGAGACGAAAACCGAGATCGTGCAAACCCTGGAAAACGGCCGTCAGGAATTTCTCGAAACGGTGATCGGCCTGAGCGAAGCCGATGCGCAGGCGCGCCCGCAGCCCGGGCGGTGGTCCGTGCTGGACTGCATTGAGCACGTCAGTACCGTCGAGGAGGTATTCCTCGGGCGGATTGAAAACGCCCCCCGGCAAGGCGCTCCCGAAATCAACCGGCAGCATGAAGCCGACCTGGCGTCGCGTGTGAAGGACCGCTCGAATCGCGTCGAGGCACCCGAATTTGTCCGCCCGTCGGGCCGTTATCGGAGTATGGCCGACGCGCTTGAAGCATTTCAGGCCGTGCGCCAGCGCACCATCCGCTTCGCGGAACAGAACAGCGCCGATCTATACTCGTTTGCCGGCGCGCACCCGCGCTTTGGCCCGCTGAACGGCATCGAGTTCCTCGTCATGATGAACTCGCACGTTCTGCGGCATGCCGCGCAGATTCGCGAACTCCGCGCAGCTTTGGGCAAGTAATTACGGCGCGGCGCACTTCCCGCCGGGGCAGCGGTTGTTCTCCTCGCAGACGTATTCGTACAGCCCGGTCGCATCCCACTCCGGCTTGGCCGCCATCGTGAAATCTTCCGACCATGCGCGCGTGAAGATCTTCGGATCGTCGATCGTCAGCCGATAATTCAGGGTCTTCGGATCTTTCCACGAAATGTGCTCAATCACGGTCAGCGCGTCGCTGTGCATGCGGTACTGGTTGCGATCGCTGTAATAGTAGTCGTCCAGGCCCCACCGTTTGAAGTTGTTGGTTTCGATCACGAGCGTGTCGCCTTCCCAATGTCCGACGGGGTCGCCCAGGTACATCGGCTCAAGTCCCTTGCGGTGCGCGCGGCCGTCCAGCGGGATGATGCGCGTCATGCGCTGGAATTCGTGCACAATCACCAGGTAGTTTTTGTTCTGCACAAACTGCACCGCGTTGGCCGAGAGCATTCCCGACGGAAAACCCGCGGGCATGCAGAAATTCCGAGGCTCATCGTGGCGCGGATCGCCGTTGGGCTTCTCGTAAAACGGTTCTCCGCCGGGCACGAAGGGAGGAAACAGGTTGCGGTCGAATACCGTGGCGGAGCACTTGCACCGCTCACCCTGTGAAGCTTTCGGCCACTCGTAGATCCCGCTGAAGTCCGGTTTGCCGTCAGGCGTGCGCGGGATCTTCAGGGATGCATTCTGAGCGGAAATGCCGCCCAATCCCGAAAACAGGACCGCGGTAAGAAGAACGGATTTGGTCATGGCGCGTCGTGTCCCTTACTTCTTGCTTTCCGGGATGCGGTCCTCGGCGCTGGCGGTGAACACCTGCCGGCCGTCGGGGAACGTCACCTTGGCGCCGTTGGCGTTGTTGGAGCCGTCTTTGGCCCGATAGCCTTCGACGTGCACCGTCATGCCCGGCTGAATGACGTCCTTGTAAATGCCGCGGCGCATCAACTGGCCGGGCGCGCCGCCCGAAAACGCCCAGTGGGTGACTTTCCCGGATTCATCCTTGGCATCCACATAAAACCAGATGTGGGGATTCTGCCACTCGACACGAGTGACCACACCCGTGACGCTGACCGGCTTTGTGTCGTCGTACTCGGCGGAGAAAGAATGATGCGCCGCCACTGGCAAAACAGACAGAGAGGCCAGTGCCAACCAGAGAGCAAACCGTCGGATATTCATCTGGACACCTCGAACTAACGGCAGGATATCGTTGGAGGTCGCGGCCTGTCAAACAAGCCGCGCCTCCAGCAATTGCAATCCGAACGGCGCCGGCGCGGCCGGTTCAGGCCAGAGCTTTTCCGTACAAAGCGAGCAGGCGGCTCCAGGCTTTCTCGGCGGCCGGTTCGTTGTAGACTCCCGAATCCGGAGGGCACCAGCCGTGCATCGCCGGGTATACTTCGATCTCCGCCGGCAGGTGCGCCTTTTCGAACGTCTCTTTCATGACGTCTTTCTCATCCGGCGCCTGCTTATCGTCATTTTCCGCGATGCAGATCAGAAATTGCGCGTGAGTCTTCGCCGCCTCCAGGTGCGGGCTGTTCGGCTCCTTCGTGACCAGCCCGTTGCCGCCATGGAACGAGGCAACCGCTCCGACCCGATCGGGCACTGCGACCGCGGTCCGGAATGCCATGGAGCCGCCCATACAGTAACCCTGCGTGCCGATCTTCCGGTTCTTGGCGACGGGGCTTTGCTGATCCAGCCAGGCGATGAATGCTTTCGCGTCCGTCAGATTGGTGGTCTCGTTCAGACTTCGCGCCAGCGGCATGAGTTGCGGGATCGGAGTTTTGGCGCCTTCGGCGGCGGTGGGAGCTTTCTGGGTGCGGTAGAAGGGATTCACCACCAGCACCGAATAGCCGGATTCGGCGAGCCGCTTGGCCATTTGGCGGAACGCCGGCCGCAGTCCGAAGATATCCGGCCAAATCAAGACGCCGGGCGCAGTGCCGCTCGACGGATGCACGAACACGCCGTCCGCCGTGCCGTCCGGCGTTTTGATATTGACATCCATCTCCATCACGGCCACCGCGTTGGCGACCGCAGGCAGCATCATCATCACGCCGGCTCCCAACATCTTGCCAAACTGCTTTCGCGTGACGAGCCCTCGGGCTTCCGCCTCCAGCCGATCCTGCTCAAAATGATCCTGATCGCACATAACGCCTCCTTGTCCACGCCTAATTTTTGCCTTACGCCGCACGTCCGGGCGCACGCATATCGGGCTATTTTACTCTATTCGGAACGCCGTGGTTTCTGCCGGCCCGGCGCCCGGCCAGCCGCGGGCCCTGGCAGCCCGTCACTCCGTGTGGATGCGAGCGTTTGCGATAAGATCCGATTTGACCCAGGAAGGAGATCAGGATGGCGAATCCGCGATGGACACGAATGGCTGCGGTTCTACTGGCTTCCGCATTCGGCATGACCGCGCTCGCGGCGGAAAAGGATGTGCTGCGCGAGGCGCAAGACCGTGCGCAAATAGAAAAACTCATGTGGCGGTACGTGCGTGCCCTGGACACCGAAAACGCCGAGGCCTATGCCGCCGCATTCACGCCGGACGGGCAATTCGGCGCCGGCGCCAATGCCACGAAGGGGCGGGAAGCTCTCAAGAAGATGATCGAGGATCTGCGGCGGCGGAACACCGAAAACCAGGCTAAGACCGGTGTCCCTCGCCCGCCGATGTATCACGTCATTACGAACAACTACCTTGAGTTTCTCGACAAGGATCACGCCCGCCTGCAGGCTTACTGGATGACGGTCTTTGCTTCGGGAGGGCAGAACACTCCGCCACGCGTGGCGGCAGCGGGGCGGGAGGTCGACGACCTGGTCCGCCTGAACGGCGAATGGCTGATCAAACTCCGCGACGTGGCGCCCAAAGACTGACCGTCACGGCGTGCAGCGGGCTGCCGCCGCGGCCGGATCGCCTTGCCGGAAGCCGCGCTTATCGCGATAGACCCGGTGGCATTGGAAGCAGGCATCGGAGAGCCGCTCCGTAAAATCGCTGACCGCCTGCTGGTTCCGCGTTTGTGAGAGGCGATAGGCCTCGCGCCCCACTTCCGCCAGTTCCTGCGTATATTTGATCCAGTCGGGCCGGTCCACGGGAACCGGCCTGCCGTTCTGGCAGCGGCGCCCGGGCGTCAGCAGCAGCTGCGCCGAATCGGCGATTGCAATCGCCGCGTAATCGACGCTTTGCCAGCCGCTGTAGAGACCCGCGCCCCAGGTGGTCCAGGAAAAGCCGCCGCCCTCCGGAGCGGTTTTGACGGGATCGGCCGGATTGTGGGTTTGGACGTTAAAAATGATGTTGGAATTGGGGAAGAGAATGGCCCGCATCAGTTGATTCAGATTGCCCTGGGGAGGAAACGACGAGGCTGGCGCCGCGGCTGACGGTTTCGAAGTTGCCGGCGTGATGGATTTGAGGGCCGCCTCATCGGACGGCAGTTCGTTGGCTCCGGAAGGAAACTTCCCAACCTGCAGGATGTAGGCGACGAGGTCTGCCGTGCCGGATGCGCTGAGCTTGCCAGGATCATCGGCGGGCATCGTGTTCCGGATCTTGCCGGAGAGCGCGGAGAGCGGCTGCACTCCCCAGACCGCTAGAAACGTGTCGCCGGCCAGAGGGGGCCCGGATTTGCCTTCCAGCATCGCGCCATGGCAGGCGGCGCACTTTTGTTCGTACAGCGCGCGCCCGCGCGCGGCCTGGGCGTCGGTGTAGACGCGATCGCTGGCGGTCCGGGCCACCTGGGCGTGCAAATCGGCCGCAACCGAAAGCAGGAGAAGGGCGGTTCCAGCAGACGGGAGCGCCCGGAGAGCGGGACCGAGGTGGGTTCTCATGGACCTCCGATTATATGGCAGGGCCGCCTCAGGAAAAGCCACAAAAAGCGGTCAGCCTGATCTGCGCGAGTTTTTCCGGGAAATAAATAACGCAGTTCAGGCTGACAGGTTTTTGAGCCACCGGGTGGCTCGGGGATATACCTGCTTGGCGTTGGCCGAAAAGACGCGGTCTTTCTCCGCACTGCTGAGCTTCGAGTCGTCGACGTACCGCCGCGTGTTGTCGTAGTGATCCTCGGTTGCCTCGTTGACGATACCCGGGAACGCTCCGTCGCACTCCGAGCCGAACAGGATGTTGTCGAGCGGCACGGCGTCGAACAGCATCTGCATGTTCATGTGGTTGTACATGCAGGTGTCGACGAAAACATTGCCATTGCCGAGAATCTCGTCCGGGCTCGCCCAGCTGTTATATTTGGCGATCGCCCGCCAGCGCCCGATCTGGCACGGCAGCGCGCCGCCGCCGTGCGGCACCAGAAACCGCAAGCGCGGGAAATCCTTAAACAGCTCTTTGGCCATCATCAGTTGCACGAAGCCGGTGATGTCGGCCACCAGGTATTGCACGGCCGTGTGCGGGAAGTTCTTGTTGATCGATTCGCTCCCGTGCAGCACGAGCGGCACGTCCAAGGCCTGCGCCGCTTCGAAGACGGGGTAATTGTGCCTGCCCGTGAAGGGCTGGTTCTGCCAGCGGCCGCCGGTGCCGTCCGGATCAAAATTGAAGGCCACGAACCCATCGTTGGCCCAGCGCTCCATCTGCTTGGCGACCTGCGGCGACGGACAGGACGGATGCTGCCCCAGCATGCCCACCGGCGCAAAACGGCCGGGGTGTAACTGGCAGGCGCGCAGCACCAGGCCGTTATTGAGATCGGCCCAGACGGCGTTCTGCTCCACGGTGCCGTCGTGCGTCGCCATCGCCTTGGCGCGGGGCGACGCGAACGCCACGTCGATTTTGCGCGCATCCATGAGACTGACCACCTGCTGCAGGCTCTTGGTCACATCGGCGTCGGAGAGATTCGGCAACGAGTCGGGATTCTTCCCTTTCAACTGCGCTTCGCGAAAGCCTTCCACCTCCGGATGTTTCGCGAGACGGACAAAATGCTGGTGTGAGTCGATGATCATGTTCTGGGTGGCCGAACGAAAGCCGAAATATAGATGATACCAGCGGCCGCGCCCGCGCCCTACGGCGCCAGCGATGCTGTGTACGCCACGATATTCATCATGTCATCGGTGGTAAGCTTGGCGACCACGGGTTTCATCAGCTCGGTCCACGTGCCTTTGCGGAAGCCCTGCTGCATGTCGAACATCTGGCGCATGAGGTAGCTCGGCGAGCGGCCGGCGAGACCAGGCACTGGGCCCAGCCCTTTCAAATCGGCGCCGTGGCAATTGCCGCACGCGATGGTTTTGCCGCCGCCCTTGGTGACCAGCGCTTCGCCCTTTTTTACCGCGCCCACCGGCACGTAGGCGGTGAAACCCGAGTGCGGATCGCGCAGCACCTCCGTCGCCTCGGCGTTCACCGGCGTTTCGATGATCCGGTTGCCGAGCGGCTCCATCTCTTTGCCTTCGATGAGGAACAGGCCGTTGTTGGGCTTGGTCTTGGGCACCATTTTCGTTTCCACCACCTTGATCCAGGGCGTCCACTTCATGGCCCCGAAGTATTCGGCGGCCGCTTTGATCTCATCGTCCGTCATGTTCTTCGCGAACTGGATCATCAGGTTCGTATTGTTCTTGCGCGGGTCCGCGCTCTTGCGGTTGCCGTCCCGGAAATCGTGCATCGTGTGGATGAAATATTCGGTGGAAAGCCCGCTGACTCCCGCATTCTCCGCGCGCCCCTTCCCGTTCGGATAGTGGCACAATCCGCACGCCCAGACCTGGGGCTGCTTGCCGTGAGCCACGATGTCGGGCATCGGCGGGTGGTCTTCGGGAAACCAGTCGGCCGGGCCGAAGCGGTTGGCAATCTGCGCGCGCGCGTATTGCCCCTTCGCGCCGGGAAGGCTGTGCAAGGTCTGATCGGTGTTGGCGGGGGCAGGGGCGGGCGCGGTCGCTCCCGGTTGCGGCGGGCCTTCGTATCCATAGGCCCATGGCGGGGGATCGGCGGCGAACACGGTGCCGGCGGCGGCGACAAATGCGAATGCGCAGCGGGCGATTCTGGAAAGTTTCATCGGGCCTCCTTCGGCCTGGGAAGTCGTTCGAGCGAGCGCGGTGACGCACGCTATCGCAATAGAGTATAACGGCGAGCGGGGCGGTGGGGATTGGCGGCTCCAGTCAAGCGGAATCCTCCGGGCGCCGAGCCGCCTGGCGCAAGGTGGCTGGTCTATTTCTTTCCGACGTAGTGAACCGCGTCCCGCTCCTCGCAGACGAACTCCATCAGCTCGGTGTCCGGCATGAGCTGATGGTTCACCCGCACGGTGAACGGCTTGGTATACGCCTTCGGGTCCTCGATCGTAATATCGATCTGCATCAGCCCGAACTTGGGCCGGCGCCAGCGCTCGATCATCTTGCCAGTCCCGGTCAGGGGGCTGCCTTCGACATCCAGCCACACGTCGTCCCGAAATCCGGTGGTCTCCACCACCAGGGTGTCGCCCTCCCAGTGCCCGACCGAATAGCCGTACCACCAGGGCGTGACGTCCTGGTGGTTCGGCAGCCGGCGGCCGTCGGTCAGAATCTGCCGGGTATTGCCGTTGGCTTCATAGAGAATCACGATGTCGCGCGGCGTCTGGATCACCTTGCGCGGCTGCGGGTGCATGTGAAGCTGCGTCAAACCCAGCGGCAGGCAAGCCGCGTCGGGGTTGTCCTTGTTGTTGTTCGCCTTTCGCTGCGCGCGCACCTCCGCGCCCCAGGGCGTCAGCGGCGGGAGCTTCTCCTTAAAGCCCGCGCCGATATTAAAGAACTGGGCAACTGGCGGATCGTCCGGCGAGGTTGGAATCTCAAATGGTAACGGGAGCGTGCCATTCATCGACTCGCCGCCCCTGGCGCCTTTGCCGCGCGCCGGCTCCCAAAGGCCGGAGAAATCGGGCTTGCCTTCAGCGGTTCGCGGTGGCGGAGCGGCAAGATCGATCTTACCGTCCTTCGCTCTCGGGCCTGGGGTGGGGTAGGACTGCCACTGCGCGAGCAGGGGGATTGCGCTGATGGCTAAAGCGGCGGGCAGGGCGGCGGCGGTGTTGAGTAATCTCATCCTCGTTTTACTGTCTACGAAGGGATGCCTGCTCGTCAACAGCGGGGCGGATTGTCACGAGCGGGCCTGCCAGGGATTCCTTGGGAAAAGATCATGCGCCGCCTCCGGCGGCATATACTGATCGAAATGGTGACTCACTTCCTCCGTTCCATCGCGATCCTGTCGATCGCCGGCCTTGGCCTGTTCGGCGAAGCCAGCGTTTACGACTTCACGCTGAATTCGATCGAAGGCGCGCCCGCGCCGCTGCGCGCCTATCGGGGCAAGGTCCTTCTGCTGGTAAACGTCGCCAGTTATTGCGGGTATACGCCGCAATACCAAGGTTTGGAGGCTCTTTACGAAAAGTACAAGGACCGCGGCCTGGTGGTGATCGGATTTCCGGCGAACAATTTCGGCGCGCAGGAGCCCGGCTCGAACGCCGAAATCAAGGATTTTTGCGAGCGCACCTATCACGTAAAGTTTCCCATGTACGCGAAAGTCTCGGTGAGCGGCGCCGACAAGACGCCGCTCTATCAATACCTGACGGCTGCGCTGGGCGGCGACATTCAATGGAACTTCACGAAGTTCCTGGTGGGGCGGGACGGCAAGCTGCTGAAGCGATTTGAGCCGGAAGTGACTCCCGAATCGGCCGAAGTCACGGCGGCGATTGAATCGGCGCTGGCGCAGGCTACGCGTTAGGGCAGGCGGTCCGCTCATTTGAGAAATCCGGGCACTGAAGCGGAAGAGGCCGGAGCGATATAATTGCACCGACCCATGAAACGCACCATTACCTGCTTTGCTTCCGCCACCCTGGGGCTCGTTTGGTTCCTCGCCATTCACGCCCGGGCGCAACAACCCGGCCGCAATCTCGTGCCTCTCACCGAGGAAAACCTCAAAAATCCCAGCCCCAACGACTGGCTGATGTACAACCGCACCTACGACGCGCAGCGCTTCTCGCCGCTGCAGCAGATCAACAAGTCGAACGTCAGCCAGCTCAAGCTCGCCTGGTCGTTTACGGAGGGCGCGGGCGCGCAGGAAAGCATCCCGCTGGTGCACGACGGCGTCATGTACCTGCAGGCGCCTGGAGCGGTCATCGAAGCCATCGACGCGGCCACCGGCCAGCTCATCTGGGAGCACAAACGCCCGATGCCCGATAACCTCAAGGGCGGCGCGCGCGCCAAAACCATCGCGATCGGCTACGACATGGTTTACTGGACGACGCCCGACAGCTACCTCGAAGCGCTGGATGCCCGCACCGGCGAAAAGCGCTGGGAAGCCAAGACCGAAACCCGCGGCGCCACGCAAGGCGCCGTCATCGCGGGAGATAAAGTGATCTCCGGCGGCGCCTGCGGCGGCAAGCACGAAAATTGCTTTATCTCCGCGCACGACGCCAAGACCGGCAAGCTGCTGTGGAAGTTCATGACGGCCGCCGAAAGCGGCCAGCCGGGCGGCGACAGCTGGGGAGGACTTCCCGACGAGAAGCGCGTGGCCGGTCCGTGGGGCCTCTCCGGCACCTACGATCCTTCCACCAACTCCATCATCTGGGGAATCGCCAACCCTACGCCGAACACCCGTCTCGAGCGCCACAACGGCGATTTCAACGCGATCCCGACGCATGCCCCCGCCGACCTCTTCAGCAATTCCACCGTTTCCCTCAACGCCGATACCGGCAAACTGAACTGGTATTACCAACACCTGCCGGGCGACGATTGGGACGAGGACTGGACCAACGATCGCATCCTGGTCACCACCACGCTCAATCCCACGCCCGCCACGGCCAAGTGGTACAACCACAAGATCAAGCCCGGCGAGCGCCGCGACATCGTGCTCGCCACCGGCGAATCGGGCGGCGTTTTTGCACTCGACCGCCACACCGGCGAATTCCTGTGGGCCAACCCCTGGCCGTACGACGTGCCCAACTTCTTTTTGAAGAACATCGACGAGAACGGCATCACGTATTTGAACGAAAGCGCCATGCTGCCGCGTCCCAACATGACCAACATCGTGTGCTTCTTCAATACGCGCAGCTACTGGGCGCAAGGCTACAGCCCGCTCACCAATTCGCTGTATGTGCCGTTCGTCGACGCCTGCAATGAAGAGAAGACCGGCGACCCCGGCAAGCGCTCCAACCACGGCGGCGTCGTGCGCGACCCCTCGAAGCTCGACGAGCTCTCCGGCGTTTCGAAGATCGATGCCGCCACCGGAAAAATCGATCACATCTTCAAAGGACCGGCGCCGATCAACGGCTCGATCCTGCTAACCGCCGGCAATCTCGTGATCTTCGGCGACCTCGGCCAGCATTTGCGCGCGCTCGACCAGGACACCGGCAAAGTCTTATGGGATGAGATGCTGCCCGGCCCGATCGCCAGTTCGACCATCACGTATGCGGTGAACGGCCGCCAGTACATCGCGGTCTTCACCGGCGACGGCCTGTTGACCGCCGGCGTCGCGGCCTACAACAAATCGGTTCAGTCTGCCCGGAAAGTGAATACGATTCAGGTCTTCGCGCTGCCGGAGGAGATCGCGAAGCAGACTCCGCTCCTGCCCGCGGCTTCGGCGAATCGGAAGAAAAAGTAGCGCTGAAAAGATTCTTCTGAAGATTGGTCTCGCGCGCCAGCCTCCATTGGCGAGGGGAATTAGAATAGGACACCGCACTCCGGATAGCAAGCCGCATCCTTCCTTTTAGTACTGCCCCATATCGAGCAAACTGATACCGGTACTCTTTTCATTGTTCGCCATGGCCAAAAATAAGAATGTTATGGCATTAATATTCTACGGAGTATAACGCCCGGTCGTGTTTGATCAATTGAGGAGAGATGGCGGTGAACGCTAAGCAAGTGCCGGTTTTCTTATTGTCGTTGCTGGCCTTACAGATGCCCCTTATAGGCCAGAGTGTGCTCGGAGAATTCCAGCCGATCACAGCCCACACGTCATTGTATTTCCCACACGTTGTAGATGGTGGCTCTCCGGCCCAACAGTGGCAAGCAAGAATTTCTCTCGTGAATACGGGACTAACTACAGCTTCGGTAGCGGTTTTCTTCTACGCTGATGACGGAAGTGGTTGGCCGGTCGATTTTGGCTCAGGGCCGTCCAACGAGGTTCATGTTACCCTGCCTCCTCAAGGCTCGACAATTCTCATAAGCAAAAGCTCTTCGGCAACGATAAAAACGGGATGGGCATTCGCCGCCTCGAATGTGCCTGTCCAAGGGACGTTAACGCTTCGCTATTTCCAATCAGGAAAGACGATGCTCGAATTGACGACTGAGCCGACGCTTCCATCAATTGCGTATTCCTCACCAGCCACCTCGCTGCTCGGGGTTGCTATTGCGAATGTTTATTCCGACTCACCCATTTCTGTTACATTGAACGTCGCAGATCGAAACGGCCTTATCGTCGGCCACGCCATGGTCAGTGTGCCGCCATTCGGGCACACATCGTTTAATCTCCGCGACAAGATTCCATCGCTAGGGGATTCGTTCACGGGCTCTCTCTACATGACGACGAGTGATAACAGCGAATTCATTGCTTGGACCCTATTTGCCGATCAGTCAGGCGTAATTTCGACGTTGCCAAACGGCCGATTATCCTGGCCGATCTCTCATTGGGACGAAATTTGGGAGGTCTTCCTTAAGGCATGGGACCGAGCCCAGGCGATTGACGCATCGGGAGCGATGCCCGGGAAATTCGGGAAAACGCCTCCTTCTCTAAAGATCGTCGCCTCCTATAATGGACAGGCAATTAACGCTTTTGGAAATGCAGACTCTGTCATCGTGACTTATGGATTATCTGAGCTAATCAGCGATTCTCCGAGCGAACTTGCATTTGCCGTTGCCCATGAAATGGGTCACGTCTACCAGTACCGGAATGGCGGGCAGCTTCTATTCGATTCTGATCCCGAGTTTGATGCTGATACCTGGGGCCTCCTCCTCTCCTTGTCAGCCGGATACGATCCATATGCAGCGGCGGGCACATTGGCCAAACTGTCCATGGCGACGGGCCAGGCAGGATTAGTGCAACAGTTTGAAGCGCAGCTTTCATCAGATGCACACAAATCATTCAACCAGAGACTTGACTCGCTGTTCAACGCGATCAGTCAGACGTGCGCTGACCCCTCGATCCAAGCGTTCTGCCAGCGATACAAGAATATCGTGCATCCGGATCTGCCCGGATCAGTGCCTCTGATGGTTCACCCACACCGGGACAATACCACGCGAGGATTGAAATAGCTTCTAGTTCAACCGGCTTCCTCAACGGCTTCCACGCCTGCACTAGGACCTGGATGTGAATGGAGTGTGCTGCGCGGCCTCGCCGGTTCCAGCCTGCACTTCTCCAACGCCTCACTGTACGCCTGCTGGAGGCCCGGGATGCTCGATGCGGTGAACGGCCGCCAGATCGCCGTCTTCACCGGCGACGGCCTGTTGCCTGCCGGCGCCCGGCCTACAACAAATCGGTTCAGTCTACCCGGAAAGTGAATATCGGGCTGGCCGTATGCCACGATATGGGGGTCCGCGGCCATAAGCTGGTTTGGGCGAACGGGTCGTAGATGGGTGATGGCACCGATTCGCCGGCCAACCAGGCGACGTCGGCGAACTCCCCAGAGTGCATCGCGTGTGTCCTCGCTAAGAGGTACGATGGAACCCATATTTTCCTTGTACGGATGTCGAAAGTGCGACCCGCCAAACGACATTCCTTTGACGGAGTCTCAACCAGGGAGGTACGGTCATGACGGACGGCTTGGGTTGGTACGCAGCGTTGAGTGCCTTCGGGCATGATGTGAAGTACGCGTTTCGGTCGCTCGCCAGTGCCAAGGGCTTGACGGTTACGGTGGTGCTGACCCTGGCACTCGGAATCGGCGCCAATGCCGCGATCTTCACGTTGGTCCGCGGCGTCCTGCTGCGGCCGCTGGTCAATCGCGACGAAAGCCGGCTCATTTACATCCGCCAGAGCGCGCGGGGCATGGGTTTGGAGAGTACGGTCTTTTCCGTGCCGGAGATCCAGGATCTGCGGCAGCGCATCCATTCGTTGAGCGCGATCGGCGACTTCTCCACCATCGGCTTCACCCTGAATGGCCTCGGTGAGCCGCGCGAGGTTCGGGGCGGCGTCGTGGGAGGAAACTACTTCCAGGTAATGGGACTGCATCCGGTATTGGGGCGGCTGCTCGATCAGCGCGATGACGGACCCACCGCCGCCGGGGCCGTTGTTCTGACGTACCGGTTCTGGACCACGGTGCTGAAAAGCGATCCGTCGGTGATCGGAAAGGTCGTCCGGCTGGGCTCGTTCGGATCGCGAACCGCGACCATCGTCGGGGTGTTGGAGCCATCGGTCCCCTATCCGTCCGAAACCGAGATCATCGCCAACGTGGTCACCAGCCCGCACCACCTGTCCGCCACGATGGTGACCGGCCGGATTCATCGCATGACCGAGCTGTTTGGCCGGCTCGCTCCTGGCGCGACCCTGGAGCAGGCCCGCGCCGAACTCCGGGTGGCCCACGCCGCCATGATGAAAGAGCATCCGGAAGCGTATCCGGCGAAGGCCGACTATCGCATCGATGCGACGCTTTTGCGCGACCAGATTACCGCCAAAGCCCGAACCGTGCTCTGGGTGCTGCTGGCCGCGTCCGGGCTGGTTTTCATCATCGCTTGTTCCAACGTGGCTAACCTGATTCTGTCGCGGACCATTCGGCGCGAAGGCGAACTGGCGGTCCGGGCCGCGCTCGGAGCGAGCACCGGCGCGCTGCGGCGCGTTCTGCTGGCGGAGAGTCTGCTGCTGTGCGGCGCGGGGGCGGCGCTGGGGGTGCTGGGTGCGCGGCCGATGCTGGCCGTGCTGGCGCGGTATGCGTCGCGCTTTTCAGTCCGCGCGCTCGATCTCACAGTCGATTCCAGCATGTTGTGGGTGGGCGCGGCGCTGGCGCTGGCCGCCGCGATCCTGCTGGCCTTTGTGCCTCGCCTGCCGTCGGGCGATCCGTCAAATGGAATCACCTTGTCTTCCGGCAGCGTGCGGATCACCGGCGGGGCGTCGCGGCGCTTGCGGGCTTTCGCCGTGACCCAGATTGCCGCTTCCTTTATCCTTCTGGCCGGAGCCGCCATGCTGCTGAAAACACTGCTGGCGATTCAGGCGATCGACACCGGCATTGACACGCGGCGGGTGCTTGCCATCAACGTGCCGGTGATTTCGTATGGCCGGACTGACGATCAGGTTACCGAGTTTTATCAGGAAGCGATGCGCCGTGTGCAACAACTGCCGGGCGTCACCGGTGTGGCCCTCGGCATCCTCACGCCGTGGCGCGAGGGCAAATCGTTCGGTCCGGGATTCCAGTTCGCGGCCGAGGGCTATGTTCCCGCCACCGCGGACGACCAGCCGCGCAGCCAACTCCGCACCGTATCGCCCGGTTTTTTCGCCGCGCTGGGCGTGCCGCTGATCGCGGGGCGCGATTTCAACGAACTCGACCGCAAAGGCAGCGAGCCCGTGGCGATCATCAGTCAAAGCGTGGCCCAGCGGATCTTTCCGAACGGCGAAGCGCTCAACCGCCACGTCACATGGACGGACCCGATCATGAAATTCATCGGAATGCAGCCCACGCGTTTGCGAGTCGTCGGGATTGCCAAAGACATCGATGACGATCACCTGGTGCCCGGTCCGACCCTGACCATCTACCAGGCGTTCGGGCAGGGGCCGCTTATGGGCGGGCGTGTGTTCGTCCATGTCCGGTCCGATCCGTACGGGTTAATCACGCCGATCACCCGCACGATTCGCAACCTCTCGGCGGACCAGCCGGTGGAGCGCGCGGCGACGCTCGAAGATGTGCGGGCAGAAGTGCTCACGCCCGACCGGTTGAACGCCACGGTCTTCGGCGGCTTTGCCCTGGTGGCGCTGATGATCGCGGTGGTAGGCGTGGCGGGCGTTCTGGCCTTCTCGGTGAGCGCGCGGACCCGCGAATTCGGCATCCGGCTGGCGCTCGGGTCCGAGCCGCAGCATTTGCTGACGCGGGTGATCGCCGAGGGAACGGTCATTACGGCGCTCGGGATTGGCGCCGGCCTGGCCTGCGGGCTCGCCCTCCAACGCGTGGCCGGCAGCTACTTGGAAAATACGCAACTTCCCGGTGTGTGGGTGGTGGTGGGGGCAGCCGGCGTTCTATTGGCCGCAGCGATGGCGGCTTCCGCGTGGCCGGCGCTGCGGGCCGCCCGCGTGGATGTGATTCAGGCGCTACGAGCGGATTAGTTGGGCGGCGAAGGGTCCGCGGGCTACACCGTGGTGGCTCGCGCGTCGTCGTGGCGAGCCAAGGGCTCGATCCTAGTCCAGGAACTCCCCCTCCTTCAATCGCGCCGGCACATATTCTTCTGTCACATAGCTGATGTCTTTGCTGATCAGGGCTTCGACTTCCAGCTTGAAGCCGTTCTTCAGCATCAGCTCGATTTCCTTTTGCCAGGGCTTTTTGTTTACAAACCAGGGGTACTGCGCGATCTGCTTGGCCCGTTTGATGTCCTGGTCGTTCAATTTGATTTGCACGCTCGGGCTCAGCTGGCAGCGGCTGTAATCCACGCTGCGCAATCCCAGGAAGCGCGCGTCGGGGATCGCCATGCGGCGCGATTCGTAGGCCAGATTGATCGATCCCTGTTTGATCACGCTATAGATGTAATACCCCCAGGGGTCGTTATCCAGCAGACAATACACCGGCAGCTTCAACTCGTGATGCAGGCGATGCAGCATGCGGCGCACGCCGCGCGGCGGCTGCCCTCCGCCGTGCGTCAGGATACAGTTGTGTTTCTTCCAGAATTTGTCTTCGTTGAAGCGCCGCCAGACCGTGTCTTTTTCGACGTGCAAGATGAATTTCGCCGTGTTCTTTTTGAACTGCACGATGTCCTGTTCGACGATGGACGGGATGCTGTAGCCGCCCGAGCCCATGCGGGCGCAGTCGATGGTGTCGCCGCTATCGACGAGCGTGATCGGGCCCACCATCGCCCCCGCGTTCTTTGCGTACAGGTGCAGCTCTTCGCGCATCGAATCGAGCGAAACCTCGATGTCCTCGATGACGGGATCGCATTCATCCTGCGTATCGAACGTCTCTTCGCTGGTGCCTTCAATGGTGTGCTTCAGCAGGTAGAACAATCCGCGGATGCTGGTGGTCTTTCCCTGATCGATCAGCTGCTTGCATCCGGAAGCCACCAGTAACGTCTGCATGTAGCTGCGGGCCTGCGCCAGGTTGAACAATTCCCGCCGGTTGGTCCCGCTGCCCATCTCGACAATGCGCTTCGATTGATTAAACCGGACGTTCGATAACGATCGCGACGGGATATCCACGTACGGCGCCCGCCCCCGTTCGGCGGACTGGACGACGGTATCGGCCAGACGGTGGATCGAACCGAGAGTCTTCTTATCTTTCGCCGAGGCCTTCGTCGCGGCTGCAGTCGATTTGGTTTTCTTCGCCATAAACTCACTCAGTGGGCTCAGACGGCGCCGTCTCGCCAGGAGCTTCTTCCGGGTTGACGATCAGCACATTGTCGCCAAATTCCTCGGCGGCATCTTCGGGCTGTTTCGCTTTGCCGTTCAGTTGTGTGTCCGCAACGGCCGTCTTCTTTTTCGCGACATCCACCAGCCGGCTGTACAGGTCTTTTTTCGGTCGATCGCCGTAATCCTTAATGGTGGCGACCGCGCGCGCCACCTCCCCAAGATAGCGCAGGAAAATTTCGCGCCGCTGCCCTTCCTGATGCACGCGTTTGCGCCGGTTGAGATAGACCGTCAGTTTTCTTCCCACCGCCTGCAGGCCGAGCCGCAGTTCCTTCATGATTTCGGGGTACGAGGCGATGGCTTCTTTCGATTCGCTGGTAAACGGCACCCAGACACTGGCGACATGCACCATGACGGTGACCGGGCCCACCGGCAATTGACCGCGGGATTGAGTCAGGCCGTAAGCCCGCCAGTTGGTCCCGATGACCGCCTGCGTGATGGCGCAAGCCGCCGGCTGGAACTGCAGCGGAACACGGTTGGCGTAGCGCAGCACCTGCATCGACTGGTTTTCGCTCAGATTCACATTCTTCATTGCAGCAAAAAGCTGCTCGATTTCCTCTTTCTTGAGCTTCGCGGGGGATTGTCGAGTTCCCATCCGCGCCTGCGCCAGGATCTTATCAGCGCCGGCGGCGCCCACTCCATCGAACGTCGTCAGCAGGAATTGCTTCAACGACCGGGCATCGCTCTCGCCCAGCAGCTCCGTCAACGCGTCCAGCGTGACCTTCTGGGTCGAGCTGGCGCCACCGTACGCGAGCCCCACCTCGATGACAAACGGATTCCCGCGATACACCGCCGGCGGACGCGTGGCCGCACAGAAAAATTCGCCGGGCAGCTGATGATGAAGGCCTTTGAGGATCAGCGACTCGCCGATCGGTGAGATGCAGTCGGTCGCGGGCGCGCTGATTTTCGTCTCTTGAATCGCCTTGTAGAGCGAGTCGGCTTCCTGGCGGCCAATCTTCTTGGGACTGGCGCGCGTGCTGATCTTCGCGGTTTCGCAGATCTTCTGCGCGACTCCGGGACTCACGCGGGAAAACGAGGTTGTCAGGAACTGGGCCATCGACGGGGCAGAGGTGTCCTTCAGCATCGTGACCAGCTGCCCGAGCTCGATGCCATACGGGTGCGGCTTGATCTCGACGGGTTCCGGCGGAAGCTGCGTGGTGGAGCGCGAGTACGTGATGGCGCCGCCGTCGGGATCGACATAGTGAATCGTCACGTGGGGATTAGCGATGGCCGTCTGTTCCAGATATTCGTCCACACTGCCGCGCCCGCGCTGGTAGCGTCCTTCGAGCTCGATCGTGACTCGCGTTCCGCTGCGCACTTCGCGGGGATGTTGCGACTGCGGATCCGCAACCGGGTATTGCGATACCCATTCGATCCCATGGTCCGCGATGTACTTCTGACCTTTCTCCCCGGCGGGAATGTCTTCGCCGTCGCCTTTGCCGTTGACGATTTCCGGCATGTTCCGCCGCGTGTCGATCTGGATTTCGAAATAATGCGCCGGCTTCTTGGGTGAAGTCATCGAAATGATCTTCACCGGCTTGCCCGTGGTCAGCATCCCGTACATGCCCGCGGCGCTGATCCCGATTCCCTGCTGGCCCCGGCTCATCCGCAGGCGGTGGAATTTCGAGCCATAAAGCAGTTTTCCGAAGATCAGCGGGATCTGTTTTTTGACAATCCCCGGCCCGTTGTCCTGCACCGCGACCTTGTACCGGTTGGGGCCGGTCGGCTCGATATGAACCCAGATTTCGGGTACAATCCCCGCCTCCTCGCAGGCGTCGAGCGAATTATCGACCGCTTCTTTCACCGCCGTCAGGAGAGCCTTTCTCGGATTGTCGAAGCCCAGCAGGTGCCGGTTCTTGGCGAAAAATTCGCTGACGGAGATGTCGCGCTGTTTGGCCGCCATCGACTCGGCGGTGACGGTACGGCGCTTGGGCGGTTCCGGTGTTTCGTTCTCGTTCGGCATGTTGGTGTAATCTTCCATTTTGCCGGATTTCGCCTTGGTACTCACGACGGGCAGATCCGCAGCAGATGCCGGGATCCAGCCCGATCGGCAACGGCTGATCTTCGCAGCTCCGGGATCGACAAGCGCGACGCCGACAGCTCTACCCGACCAGGGGAATCACTGGCGCGAATATCATCGTTTACCCCGGCCGCATCAAGGCCCAAAAGGGAGAACCGGCATTCTGAGGGACGAGGGCGTCAGCGCACTCTGGTATGCTGCGGTATCGGCTATGGGTAATGGGTCACGGTAATCACTGGCTTTGCATATTTCCGGATCTTGAGAATGGTCTGGGTGAAGTCGTCCAATGGGCGTCTCAGGGGGCGGTGCTGGGCCGGCGAGAATACATGCAGCTGACCGTGCCCGGAGGCGAATCCGGCGTGGCCGTAAGCGTCATGGCTTGGCCCGAAGATGGCCTGCGGGCCCATTACGTCGTAGTCCACTATAAGGACGGCGGAGCCTATTTGCATACGGCCTTTCCTGCTGCCGCAGGCGGCTCCCGTCATCCGATCCGCATCGATTCCATCCACGAAGTCAGTTGCGGTTTGGAGGCGCGGATTTCCGGAGTGCTGGGCGACGCCGCGATCACCTTCTTCGACCCTCTCTATCCTCTGAATCGGGATCGTTACAGGCGAGGATCGGTCGTCGATGTGGAATTGGCGGGAATTGCCTATTCGATGAAAATTGTTCCGGGCGGGACCAAGGTCAAGACCCCTGCCGGTGACGTGCCGCTCGCCGGGGCCGCCGTTCTCATCGGCGCCGGCAAAGACGGCGGCGAGCGCAATCAGCGATCTTTCGGCGATGAGAACGCGTTCGGGGTCGCGTACATCGAACACCAGAATGGCGTCCCCTTTCCGGACGACTACTCGGTTTGCGCCGCAGTCAAAGAAGTGGAGCAGGGGGCGATCGGCTCGATTCCGGTCTGGAAGTACCGATCGACGGTTATGCGGGTGCACGAAGGACGGCACGAAGTCGATATCGATATCTACGCCACCCCCCAGAGCATGGCGGCAGGGGCGGTCGCCACGCGCGGCGACGAGGTTTCCGGTACGCTGTGGCTGCAGGGAACCCTGCCCTCGCGATGACAGCGCGAGCGGCGGCGCGTCCGAAATCGGTCAGCCAGGAGTGGGTCTTCTTATCGACCGTGCCGGGAGGTGGATCGAGTCGGCTGACGGGATTTTGGGGTTGAGTTTGGGAGTTTCGTAGACTGTCACCGAAATAAAGGCTTACTGCTTTGCCAGGCTGCGGTAGGCGGCTTCGACAAAGCGGTCGCCGTTGGCGGCGCCGTATTGGGGATCGTAGTCGAGGGTCGGGCGCGCGGCCTTTACCTGCTCCAGCGACATGCCTCGCCGGATCATAGCCTGGATGCGATCGCGGATGATGGTGACCATGTCGCGGTACTCGAGCACGTCGAACTCGTCGCAGATCCGGCCGTGGCCGGGAATCACATAAGTCCCGCCCTCTTCATGGTGCGCCGGCACGGCGATATCGAGAATGTGATTCAACCCATCGATCACGCCCTGCAAACTGCCGCCGCGTTCGAGATCGATCACGGGGTAGCTGTTGGTGACGAAGAGATCGCCCGCGCTGATGACATCGGAGCCCCGGAAGTAGACGATGGTATCGCCGTCGGTGTGGGCGGCGGGTTCGTGGTACATCAGGACGGCCTCGCCGTTGAAATAGAGCTCCTTCTCACTGCCGATGTAGGTCTCGGTCGGCCAGGCAAGGTCGGGCGCGGCCGGGCGGCCGCCGTCCGGCTTCGTCATGCGGGCGAGCACGTTGTCATGGGCGTAGATCTGCACCGTCTGGGTCGCGGTCGAACCCGGTGTATTCACCACCGAGACGGCCGTCGCTGAACCGTAAGTTTTCGCGAAATTCTCATTTCCTCCCGTGTGGTCGCCGTGGACGTGCGTGTTGATGATGTAGCGAACCGGCTTGTCGGAGAGCTGGCGGATCGCCGCCAGCAGTTTTCCGGTCATCTCGGGATAGGACGTATCCACCAGGAGCACGCCGTTTTTGCCTGCCTGGACGGTAACGTTGCCCGCGGTGCTGGCCAGCAGGTAGACGTTCCCCTGTACCGGCAGAATCTGAATGGCGATGTTGTCGAAGTCTGATTTCCGCTGCGCGCACAACCACGGCGCCACCGCCAGACAAAGCGCCGCCGTCACGAAGCGGGTCACTGCTTGCCTCCCGCTAGCGTTTTCAGCTTCAACCGGTACTCCGGATACATCGTTTCGGCGCCGCCCCGCGCCGCCTCGTATGGAATTCCGTGCCGCTCCGGAAATTCTTTGAGAAACGGGTTCTTGCCGGGAAGGAAATTCGGCACTTCGCCTTTGCGCCGGCCCACCACTTCCTGCACGTACTCGCACGGCCAAAGCCAGTTCCCGGGGTCGCGCTCGGCCATCATGAACGTCTGGGTTTTGACCAGCGGCTCGGTCAGGTAGACGGGGTCGCGCAGGATAGACATATGGGTCAGATACGGGCCGTGGCGCAGGAAGTGCTCGGTCATGGTCGCCTGGTCGCTCTCCGGCAGTCCGTTGCGGCGCAGCCAGCCCTGCTTGATGTGGGTCGTCTCGACCGTGAGAACGTCGCCGTCCCATTTCCCGGTGGAAAATCCCATGAACGTGTGGGGCGCGTATTCGGACGGGTGCGGCCGGCCGTCCATCCAGATGGTGCGCGTCTGCTCGTAGGTGCTGATGTAATTCTTGATCGCCACCACCTGCTGCGAGTCGGGATCCTTTTCTTCCCAGATGCGCACCTGAAGCGGGCCGAAGTAGATGTAGGGCGAGACGTGCACGCGGCACTGATGCTCCTGCAGAGTCAGGCGCGACGCGTCCCAGCTATCGGCGCGCTGGCGGGCCGCTTCGTTGATCGGGATGCCGAGGTAATCGCCCAGATCGGGGCCCTGCAATCGCTCCGGCTGATCTTCCTGAATGAGGCTGAGCCAGTCTCCCGAAAGCAGCACCTGGGCCGGCGCGGGAGCCGCCAGCAGCACAGCCAGCGACAGCGCGCGAATTCCTTCGAGGGTTGTCATAGCAGCCTTTTGAGGATACATCAGCCCGCGGGCGGCGCGGCTTACATCGGCGTCACGGGATGGGACTCGCTGCCGACCCAGATCTCATGCGACACAAACTCGCCGGGAGGCAGACCGATCAGGCGCGGCTTGATCACGATCAGCACTTCGGAATTCCCGCGGTTGCGGGTGTTCTGCCGCAGGAGCGCGCCGAGCCCGGGAAGCCGCGACAGCCCCGCGATTCCCAAGACCGACCGCGCGTCCTGGGCCGAAAGCAGACCCGCTACCAGCGCGCCTTCCCCGTTGCGCAATTGCACCTGCGACTGCAGTTTGCGCTGCGCGATCTCCGGCACCCCGTTTACCGAATTGCCGGTCAGCAGCTTGATCTCGGCCTCCAGTTCGAGGCCGATCTCATCGGTCCCGTGCACGTGCGGCGTCGCCTTGACCACCAGCCCCAGGTCTTCGAAGGTGAACGCGGGGGGCGGGGCATAGGCCTGGCCTCCGCTGTACTGGTAGGGGTTGCCGGAGGAGTCCTGGAAGCCTCCGTAGGGGCTGCCGATCAGAACGGAAAGATCATTCACGGCGAAGTTGCCCACCAGAAGATCCGGATAGCCGTCGCGGTTCAGATCGCCTTGCGCAAGGGAATCCGGCTGAGCGCCCGCGCCAATCACGAAATTGATCGCAGTCTGAAACGTTCCGTTTCCCAAACCCAGGAGGAGAGAAACCGTGCCGCCCGCCTGGTTCGCCACCGCGATGTCCTTCAAGCCGTCGCGGTTAAAGTCCGTGGTGACGATCGACACCGGCCCCGATCCCGTAAAGAACTGCTGCCCGGCCCCGAATGCGCCCGTGCCGTCCCCGAGGAAGATGGAAACCGTATTGGATGCCGAGTTGGCCACCACCAGATCGGGAATCGAATCGCGATTCAAATCGTCCGCTGCCAGGCCGCGCGGGGCATTCCCGGTCGGATAGGCTGCCTTCCGCTGAAATGTCCCGTCGCCGGCGCCCAGCAGAATCCAGAGGTCGTTGGAACTGTAATTGGCGACCGCGAGATCGCGGATTCCGTCGCCATTGAAATCCGCCGTTACCAGCGCGCGCGGGCTGCTCCCCGCCGCGACAGTAAGCGGTTGTTGAAAGGTCCCGTCGCCATTGCCAAGCAGAATCGTGATGTCATTCGATCCGGAGTTCGCCACGGCCAGATCGGCATATCCATCGCGATTGAAATCGGCGCTTGCGAGCGCGGCCGGACTGGTGCCGACCGCGAACGCGGCGGCGGTTTTGAAGGCGCCGTCCCCCACCCCGAGCAGCACTGAAATCGTATTGGAACCGGCGTCCGCCGTGACCAGGTCGAGAACCCCGTCGCGGTTCACATCCACCGCCAGAAGCGCGGATGGGTTCTGCCCGGTGGGGTAGGTTTTGGGATTGCCAAACGTCCCGTTCCCCACCCCTGGGAAAACCGCGACCAGATTGCCCGATGAGGACGTCGCCGCAAAATCCGGAATCCGATCGCCATTGAAATCGCCGATGGCGGTAGCGGTAGGGTTCGCCACATTGCCGAAACTGTTGGCGGTCCGCAGCAGGCTGCCGGTTGGATTGTTGGTTGGGACCCCGTTTTGCGGAAATCCACTCGATGGGAACCCGTTCACCGGCGCCGTTCCGGCGTGGACATTCGGCTGCCCAAAGTAACCGGCGGTCAGCACCGGGTACCGGTCTCCCGCGTGAAACGACACCGCCTGGCCGTCTACCGAGCGAAGCTCGAGATGGGTCAGCGATTGAGCAGACGACTTGCGGAGTTGCGCCAGCATTTGCGCGTTCCCGATGGCGATGCTGAACATGGTGCCGCCCGGCCCCCAGCGCGCCAGGTCCGCCAGCGTGGTCAGCGCGTTCCCTACGCTGCTGAATGGTTTGATCGGAAACAGGTTCGGCAACGACACCCCGTAGGTCAGCATGTCGTTGCGGTCGACTTCGAGAAAATCGACATCCACCACGACCTGCGCGCGCTGCCGGATCAATTCTTCGAACATGGCCTGCGCGGGCACGATCTTCGACACGGGGCCGCGCAGCAGCACGCTGTTGGTGCTGGCATCAAACCCGACCTTCTCAATGGCCAGCGCCTGCTGCACCGCCGTGACCACCTGCGTCAATTCCTGCTGGTTAGTGGCCTGGGGGACCTCCAGCGCCACGCTCATCCAAGGCTCGACGTCCCGGCGCTTCTGCGGCGTATCTTTGGCAACCAGAAAAAGCTTGCTCGTCAGCGGGACGATGAAGGAGCCGGTGGCCAGCTCGAGCGCATGCAGCGCCTCCCGGTAATCGGCGGACTCCATGCGGAACCGGACCGGCCGCCCGGCTTCGTACTCGCTGTCGAATACGCAATCCAGCCCGAACGCCTGGCCGACCTTTTCAAATAACGCGCGCCCGTCTCCGGACAGGTCGAAATCCTTTCGAGACGGATCGGCTTTCAACTCGGTGGGCGATTGCGGCTTTCGAGCTTCGGCGATGTCTTTCGGGGTGGGCGGCTCGAGTTTCCGAGCGGGCTCTACGTCGATGGCTTCAGGAGGTTCGGCCGCGAACTGTGCCGGCAGCGATCCGCCGGCGGGAATGGCCTCCAGCGCGGCGCGCGTCCGCACCGCCTGGCTGCGCAGCCAATAGATGCGATTCCCCGGATCGAGCACAGCCGCCTGGGAGTAAAGGACATAGGCCTTGTCGAACTTGCCCGCCTTCTCGGCCTTTCTCGCCTCCTTATACAGTTGCGCGGCGTCGACCGCCAGCCCCACCACGGCCAGGGAGAGACTCGCCACCGCCAATTGCGCGAACCGGCGCATATAACGTTTTGACGTTCGACTGTGTCAAAACGCGCAGTCGATTTGCGGGTGCTATCTAAAGCGCTTCTTCCAGAAGAAATCGAGGCCGACGAGCCCGTTTTCTTCCCGTTGCGCCACCACCGACCACTGCTTGTTGACCGCCCATTCGACGCTCACAATCTGCGCGTTGGCGTTGCTCAGATCGGTGATGTAGGTAAACGTGATGTCGGGCGTGACCTGCTGCTCGAGGGTCAGCCGCGCTTGCGGAGTGTATTGAACGCCGCTGGCAAGCGCCGGGTCCAGGGTTGGATTGATCCGCAGACGGCTGATCCCGAAGAAGCGCTGCAGACGCCCGGACACCGGGTTGGCGATTACCTGGCCGAGCAGCGCGGTGGCCGCGGTCTGCTGCGAGGTTTGCGGGGCGGTTGCCTGCTGGCCGAATCGCGTCAGCGCCGCCGAAGGGGCTTCGCCCGTGGTCAGCACCGAGATGATCTCGTTGAACTGCAGGGGCGGATCGGACCGCGGCGTCATGGTGAGCTTGTTGAGAGGCCCCGCGATGGTGATGGTGATATCGATGCCGCGCGCCCGGGTCTCGAGATCGATGTCGAGCACGGGCTCGATCTTCAGCGCGTTGAAAAAGGAAATCGAGCCCTGGTTGATGGTGTACCTGGTTCCGAAGAACAGCAACTGGCCTTGCGTGATGCGGATCCGGCCCAGCAGCGCCGGAGCCGCGGCGGTGCCGCGCAGCCGCAGGTTGGCGTCGGCTTCGATCCCCTGGGTCAGCGCGCTTTGGATTTCGACGTCGGGCGCGGTCTCGATCTGCAGATCGTAGTTCAAGCCGGCCAGCAGTCCGGTTCGCGCCGCGGGGGTGCGTACCGGCTCCGCCGACTTGGCCAGCAGGGTCCCCAGATCGGACTGCACGTTGATGGTGGCGCGCCGGATAATCACGGTGCCGGTCAACATGCTGCGGTCCGGAGAACCGGTCAAATCGAGCGTCGCGTCGGAGACGGTGCTGATCCCTTCCGGGTACCGCACCCGCACCTGCTTGGCCACCGCGTGCAACCCGAGAAGAACGCCGTCCTCGTTGTAGCCGGTGAAACCGGAAACCTGGATCGTGCCGCCCCCGGTGCCGGCTTGCAGGCTCTGAATCGTCGCGCGGTCGCCGGTGAATAGAATGACGCCATTCGCATCGGTAATGCCGTTCGGAAACATTCCGTAGCTCATCTGGCCGTCGCTCAACTCGAGCCTGCCGTTGACCTGCGGGGTGGCCAGCGACCCGCGGACCGAGGCGTCCAGGGTCACCTTCCCGGAGGAATCGATGTCCGGGTTGAACGTCTTCAGCAAGGCGAGATCGGCGTGCCCGCTCACCCTGAGGTCGAGGGGATTGCGCTGGTTCAGAGCGATTTTGCCTGCCAGGGTGACATCGGTCGAGCGTCCCGTCAGGTCCGCCTTCCCAATGGTGATTACCGAATTGGCCATCGTCGCAACCAGAGGGCCGGCGTTGCGCAGCACAATCCCGCTCAAGCCGGAAGCGGGCCGGATTTCGAGCGCCGGCACCCTGAGTTCCGCGGTCAGTAACTGCGGCTTCAGGAGCGGTCCGGCGACCCGCACCTCGCCCTCGGCAAAGCCTGTGAACGAAGGTCCGCGCGGCGCAGCCGAAGGCGCAATCCAGCTGCGCAGTCCGGCGAGATCCAGCCTGTTAAACGTGATCTCCGCGTTCCCCGGATAGTCGCCGTCCATGCGCCATTCGCCGCTGCCGCGAATCGCCGAGCCGTTGAACGTGGTATCCAGGCGCGTCCGCAGCACCGCGCCTTGCGAGTTCGCGGTCAACCGCATGTCCCCGAGAGACTGCCCGCTCAGCTGCACGCCGCGCGCGGCGATCTCGGCCTGCAGATCGGTCAGCCGCCGCGCCGCGCCTGCATTCCGCGGGGGCAGCAACTGCAACCGGCCGGAGGCCGTAAACTGGAGCATGCCCTCCAGGCCGGGGCGCGCATGGGCCAGAGTCCGTATTTCGGCAACCGGCAGCGGGTTGCTTTGCACGCGAAAATCCACCTGGCCGGTATCGAAGCGGTTGGCCGGATGGTTGAAGTTCGCGGAGAACTGCACCTGCTTGACGCCCGCCGAGAGTTGTCCGGAGGACAGAGTCAGGTTCTGCGCCGTCCCCGTGAATTGGCCGGAAATTCGATCGAACGGTTCGTCATTGACGGAGCCGTTCACCACCTGGAGAGAGGCGCTCCACTGCGGGCTCCCGGCGGTTCCGGAAATCTGCCCGGAGCCGCTGCCCGTACCGGCCGCTGTTACGCCTTTCACCTGGAAAAGCGTTAACAGATCGCTCGCCATGGCGTCGCGAACGCTTCCGCTGCCGGAAATCGGGCTGGTTTCCGAGATCTTCCAGTCATGGAGCCCGGCGGAAAACTGAAATTGCGCGCGGGCGGATCCGCGCGCCAGAACGGCGTTTTGCAGACGCAGGTCTTGGGGCGAAGCCGCGACATCCGCGCGGAGCGAATCCATGAGTTTGCCTTGGAACGCGAACCGCGTGAGTGTCAGGCGGCCGGCGATCCGCGGGCTCTCCGTCGAGCCGCTGATCGTCCCGTCGAACACCGCGGATCCGTTCTCCAGCTTCACCGGAATGGCGGCGGAGCTCTCTCCCAAGGCCGCCAAAAAATCGTTGAGGTCCCGCGTGTCGGCCTGGACGCGCAGCTGCCGCCCGATCGCTCCACTCAGCTGGATGCGCGACGCCGGCAACGTGAGGGTCGACCGGTCGAGTTCCAGGGTGCCGGCCTTCCGGTCATAGCGCACCACCACCTGGCCGCTCACCGGCGGGCCCTGCGGCGCGGGAGCCAGCGTGAGGCTCGCGGCCGCCCGCAGTTCTTGGGGCTGGCGGACCGCGCCCGCGATTTCGACATGTCCCGAAATCAAGCTATCCCACGGCAACGGCTCGCGGCTGTACACCGCTACCGCGCGTTTCGCTTCCAGGTCGCGAAAATCGCCCTGAACCTCGAACTGGTTCCCGGCTCGCAGCCGGGCGGTGCCGCTGAAGCGGCCGCCCAAGGCTTCGATCGCGAGTTCGCGCGCGTCCGCTTCCTGCCCGCGGACCGTGAGTTCGCGCGCCTGGCCTTCCAGCGGCAGCCGCGTTCCTTCGCCCGCCGATTCGCCGGAAAATCGCAAGCCGCGCACTTGAATCCCGTTCTGGTCCGCGCGAACCGCCGCTTCGGCTCGGACGTTCTGCACCCGCCACGAAGCTTGCCGGAAGGCTCCGTCCCGCACCAGAAGATTACCCGTGATCGAGTAGTTGAACCCTCCGGCCCATTCCGCGTTCCCGGCCAGTTCCGCCGTCCCGCGCTCCAGGCCGGTGAGATGGAAGACGCGATTCACATCCGCGGCGGAAACGCGCGCCTCGTAGCGGAATGCCGCGCGCGGCGAAACCAGATCCTGAATCGCTCCCGAGAAGTCGACCTGCGAATTTCCCGCCTCCAGCCGCGCCGGCGAGATCCCGATGCGGTCCTTTTCCAGCGTCAGCGCCATCCGGATGCCGAGTTCCTGCGCCCGCCCATCCCATTGAAGCTCGACCGGCTGGATCGAGACGTCGCCCTGATAACGGCGGGCGGCGGGATCATAGAGGAATTTCGTATTCAGGTTTCGGCCGCGGGCGCTGAACGGCGTCCGGCTGCGTCCTTCGATCTCGAGGATCCCGTTCTGCACATTGAAGCGGCCGACCGCCGCGTTGAGCAGAGTGTCCAGCGGAGTTCGCTCGCCGCGTTTCTTGATCCTCGGCTCCGGTACGTTGGTGTGGCCGTCCGGGTAGACAATCAGGTAGACTTGCGGCCCCTGAATATCGAGATAGCGCACGTCGACTTTCTGTTCGAGAAAGGAAACGACGGTCAAACCGGCCTCCACGGACGCGGCGCGGATCAGCGGCGGCTTGTCCGGGGGCTCGTTTCCGTGCAGCACAAAATCGCGCACGGCGACGCGCATTTGTCTCCAATCAAACTGAAACGACCCGAGCTCGGCGCGGCCGCCCGTGGCGGATTCGACGCCGCCGATCAACGCGGATCGAACCTTCTCCTCAAACCAGCCGCTCTGCAAGATCAGAACGGCGGCCGCCGCGATCACCACGACCGCGGCCGCGGCGCAACCAGCCACGATCAACGCCCGCTTTCTGTGGTTCATTGGAAGGCCTCGTCGTGATACACGATTTCGGTGCGCTGCCGGGTTTCTTTCAGCCACTTGTCGAGCTCCTGATCGGCGCGCTGGCCCGTCAGCGTCTCCGCGATGTCGTCGCGGTAGTCGTCGAGCTGGATCGCTTTACCGGGATGGGCCGCTTGGGCGGCCGGTTTGACCTTCTCCTCGAAATACTTCTCGATTTCCGGTTCGCTCACTTGAATACCCGGCTGGAATCGCACTTCGATAAAGCGAAGCAGCGTCAGCTGCCAAAGCAACTCGTCTTTGACCTCCTGCCGGGTGACCCCGGCCTGGCGCAGGGCGGCTTGGAATTCCGCGTCGGTCGGAAAGTGTTCTTTTCGAAACTCGTTCAGTTCTTCATCCGCCTCGGAGGGCTCCGGTCCGGGATAGCGGCTCACTTGCAGCTCGTGGCGGACGAGCGCCTGCTCGATCATCCGTTCGGCCGTCGCGCGCTTATTCGCGGGGCTGAAGTCGGGCGTGATCCGGTTGAGGAAGGAGGTCACTCTGATTTCGCGTTCCAGGTCGCTGGCCGTGATCACGCTGTTGCCCACCGAAACCGCAATGCGTTCGATGATTTCGGCACGCGCTACGCCCGCGGCAGCGAGCAGCGCGCAGAATACCGGGATGGGGGCGGCGTTCCTCAAAACGTTTGTCCGATCGAGAAGAAGAACTGAAAATGGCTGACGCTTTGCTCGACGCACCGGGCCGGGGCTCCGGGTACGGGGGTGCACGGATTCGTTCCGGCGTTGATGAGGTCGGTTTCGCTCCCTTTAAATCCAAAAAAATGCGGCGGATTGATGCTGTAGGCCAGGTCCAGCCGAACCGGACCGACGGGCGTGCGGTAACGCAGCCCGAATCCCACGGCATGCACCATGTAGTTGAAATCCTGATCGTTGCGTCGCGTCACGCGAAACGAAAAGTCGCTGAGACTGGCGAACGAGTTGCCGAAATCATGAAACAGGACCCCGCCGATATTGGCTCCGATCAAAGGGAAGCGGAGCTCGGTCTGATTGAAGAACAGGGCCGTCCCGCCCAGGGGAAATCCGGTGGTGGGGTCGCGGGGGCCGGCCTGATAATCCGGAAAGCCGCGGTTCGAGGTGGCGCCGCCGGCGAAGAAGCGTTCCGGCAGTGGGATGGCGTCCAGCTGAAGCGGGTTGCTCGTGTCCGTGACTGCCGGATACAGGAAGGCATAGATGTCCCCGACTTCAGTGCTGCGTGCCAGCACCATATTGCGTCCGATCCGGTGATAACTCGCATTGCGCGCCAGAAACCGGAGAAAGTTCCGCTGCGAGCCCAGCCATTTGTCCGCGAGTCCCACGTCCAGGGTATTGTAGATACCTTTGCGCGGATCGGCCGGATCGTCGCGCCGGTCCTGCACCAGGCTCCACGACGCCATTCCCAACCGCACCGGCTGCGCCAGCAGCGGGATCAGCAGCCGGGAGATTTTCAGGGTCCCTTCGTCAATGCTCACCCGGCGGTACGCGAGACGATAGAGCAGGGTCGTTGCTTTCGAGATTTTGTCGGAGAGCTGCGCCGAGCCTTCCTCCCGTTTATAGGTAAACGTCCGGACATCCCGCGAGTCCTCGTACAGCCCGGAAAAGGAAAGATTGAGGCGGTCGCGGTGCTCGAACCGCGGCCAGGAATAGTTCAGCAGCGCCTGGCGTTCCAGGGTCGAGGCCAGCGTGCGAAGGCTGACGCTATGTCCCAGACCCCAGGTGTTGTTGCGCGTGACGTTCACCGACACGCGCGGCGAAAATCCGGTCGCGCCCGCGGGAGCATCCAGGCACGTCTGGCAGCCGCCGATGCGGGCCAACTCCGCGCCGACGCCCACCGCCATCGAGTACCGCCGCGCTTCATCGATATCGTAGAGCACGTATTTATTACTGGTTTCGCCATCCGGATCTTGGATGGCCGCCGTCACTCGCTCGAAAACCCCCAGATCATAGAGACGCCGCTGGGTGTCGGTGATGGCGGTGGGCGAGAGCGGATCGCCGGGATTGATTCGGAGGTTCCGGTACACCAGCTGCGGGCGCGTTTGCTGCAACCCGCTGACCAGAACCTGCCTCACGAATTGCCGCTTGCCTTCGTTGATCACAAAATGCAGGTCGATCCGGAAGGCCTGGGCCGCCGGCCGCGAGCTCCATTGAAATGTCGCGTTCGGAAATCCGCCCGCGAAATAGCGCGCCAGAATCGTGTCCCGGTCCACCGCGACGTTGAATTCGCTGAAAGGCTGGCCGGCGAGAGAGCTCAGCCCCGCCAGGACCTGGCTGCGATCCAGTTGCTCGATGCCGTCCACTTCCAGGTTGTTGACCAGATACTGCGGGCCTTCCTCGATTTTCAGAAATACCGCGATGTCGCCCGCCTTCCCGCCATAGTCGTCCGCCACCCGGTGGGTCACCTTCACATCCAGAAATCCGTTCGATTGATACAGGCCTTCGATCGTCTGTTCGTCCTGACTGAGAAAATTCTCGCTATAGCGGCCGTGGCGGAACTGCAGCCACGAGGACTGCTGCAGGAACATCCTTTCTCGCAGCGTGGCCGTATCGAAATACCGGTTCCCGGTGATATCGATCTTCACCAGCTTGTGGCGCGCGCCCAGGTTCACCAGATAATCGATCGCCGCGCGGTCGTTGGTGACACGCTGTTCCTTGAACTCCACTTGCGATTCGAAATATCCTTTGCGCTGGAAGTAATCCCGCAGGTTGCGGGCCCCTTCGGCCAATAGATCGTGGTCGACCGCGTGTTCTTCATAGATCGGCACGAATTGGCGGATGTTCTTCTCCGAGACTTTCGCGCCAATGGTCCGCACTTGAATCCGGGGGCCGGCGTCAATCGAGAGGGTGGGCACGGCCGATTGCGTTTCCGCATCGTACCGGACCGAATCCAGCGCGATCTTCGCTTCCAGCCGGTTCTCCTTCTCGTACAGACTCCGCACGCGGTCTAGCCCTCTCCGCACGCGGGCTTGCGTCATCGGCTTCCACCCGTTCGTCAGCCACCGCCGCCATTTGGTGGCGGCGATGATCTTATCCGCATCCAATTTCAAGTCCCCTTGCAGCACAGGTGTGGTCAGGCGCGCACGGGGTCCGCTGTCGAGATTGAACTCGATATTCACCTGCTGGTAATGGTCATCGTAGGCCAGCTTCGGATCGATCGAGGCGCGAAACAAGCCATTCTCCTCGAGGAGCCGCCGCTGATCGGCGAGCGCCTGCCGCAGCTTCGCGTCCGTGTACGGCTGGCCGAGATCGAGGTCGGCGGCGCCCTCCAACTGGCCGGAATTCGGCGGATCGGAAATTTTCCCAACGGCCTGAATGTTGCCGATGAACCAGCTGTTCTTCGTCAGAAACCGGAGAATGACGCCGTTGCCGTAGGGCTCGGCGTCAGCCTGGATGTCGGCGTAGCGTCCGGTGGCGAACAGGCGTTCCATCGCGCGGCGCACATCGGCTATGTGCAGCGGCTGGCCGCGCTTGACCGGGAGAACCTGGTAGAGTTCCATCGGATCCACCGGCTGTTCGGCCGGCACAAACTGAATGTTGACGATCTCCTTGCCTTCGTATTTCTGATATTGCGCCAGAAGGTTCGCCGGTTGCGCAACCGCCCAAACGAGGACCAGGCAAGGAGAAAGGGCGAGCCGCGTCCGCACCTCCCTCATAATAACGTAAGTCATTCATAGCAACTTTGTTACCATCGGAATCGATGGATCCGGCGGCGCGCGAGCGTTACTCGCGCCAAATTCTGTTTGCCGGCATTGGCGAAGCCGGCCAGGAATCTCTGCTGCGCGCTCGCGCGGCGATCGTCGGTTGCGGCGCGCTGGGCACCTTTCACGCCGCGGCGCTGGCGCGAGCCGGAACGGGGTCCATCGTAATCATCGACCGCGATTACGTCGAGCCCAGCAATCTCCAGCGCCAGTGGCTGTTCGAAGAATCCGACGCCGCTGACGCTCTGCCCAAAGCCGCCGCCGCCGAGCGCCGCCTGGCTCGCATCAACTCGGCCGTGAAGGTGTGCGGCGTCGTGGCCGACCTGACCGCTTCGAATGCCGGCGAACTGCTCGGCGGGGTGGATTTGATCCTCGACGGCACCGATAACTTCGACACCCGTTACCTGATTAATGACTTCTCGGTGAGCCGCGGCATTCCCTGGATCTATGGGGCCGCTGTCGGCAGCTACGGGTTGACCATGCCGGTGCTCCCGGATCGCACCGCCTGCCTGCGCTGTGTCTACCCGGATCCGCCCGAAGGACTTCAGCCCACGTGCGAGACCGCGGGCGTCCTCAACGCCATCACGTCCGCCATCGCTTCCCTCCAGGTGGCCGACGCCCTGAAGATCCTTTCCGGCCGTGCGGAGTTGGTCCAACCGCGAATTACCCGGGTGGATCTGTGGCATGGCGGCATTCGCCAGACTGAAATGCCGCTTCGCGACCCGGAATGTCCGGCGTGCGGCCGCCGCCAGTTTCCCTATTTGGACGAATCGCGCCGCACCCCCACCCGGCTTTGCGGCAGAAATGCCGTTCAGGTTCACGACCGGCCCCAATCCCTGGACTTAATCGAACTCAAGGCACGCCTGGAGCGTCTCGGGGCGGTGCGCGCCAACGAATTTGCGCTGCGATTCTCCATCCCGCCTTACGAAATGACGGTATTCCCGGATGGCCGCGCCATTATCAAAGGCACCAACGATCCCGGCATCGCCCGCAGCCTCTATGCGCGATACGTGGGCCAATAGTAGGATTAATAACCGAGTTGCTTATCGACAACATTGAGAAGCGGTTCGCCCTTGCGGTATCGTTCAAAGTTGTTCACGAAGAACCGCATGGCATCTTCCAGCCAGGTGGCCGTGTGGTCGGCGCAATGAGGGGACAGCAGGACATTTTCCAGGCGGTAAAACGGATGGCCTTCCGGCAGAGGCTCGGTGTCGAACACGTCGAGCGCCGCGCCTTTTATCCGGTTGCCGAGCAGCGCATGGATCATGGCGTTTTCGTCGATGACGGGCCCGCGCCCGACGTTGATGATGACCGCATCGGGCTTCATGGCCGCGAATTCGGCCTCGCCGATCATGCCGCGAGTCTCTTCGGTGAGGGGCGCGGCCACCACCACGTAGTCGCACTGCGCGATCATCTCGAGGCGGTCGGCGGGACTGAAGAGGCGGCTGACCAGATGGTCCGTGTTGTAGAGCAGAGGCCCGCGTCGCGTCATGCCGAGCACGCGCATTCCCATGGAGCGGGCGCGGGTGGCGATGGCGCGGCCGATGTCGCCGTATCCGACAATCCCCACGGTCTGGCCGGAAATTTCCACCACGTTGAAGGGGGCCCAGCGGCCCTCGGTCTGGTTCCGAATCATGCGCCGGAAATCTTTGGCGAAATAAAGGATGGCGCCCAGCACGAACTCGCCCAGCGAGTCGCTGAACACGCCGCTGCCATTGGTCAGAACCGCCGGGCTGGCGACGAGTTCCGGAAACAGAAGGTTGTCCAGACCAGCCGCCCGGGTGTGCACCCAACGAACTCGCGGCGCCATATGGAAGACATCGCGCAGCAATTTGCCGGACAGAGACCATGCAAAAATAACGGTAGCGTCCGGGGCGGCCCTTTCGAAGGCTTCGGTGGATTTTCCAACAGCGATGCTCGTTTCCGTGGGAAGTTGCGCCAGCATCCGCAACTGCGGCTCCGCCGGATCGGCCAGCACCAGAACGGTTTCTTGATCCATTAGGAGAAAACTACCACATGTTCGACCTTTCTCTTGAAGTGCTCCGGGTTGTTGAAAATGCCGCCATTGCGTCGGCGCGCACCATGGGGATGGGCGACCCCAAGACCGCCGATCAGGCCGCGGTGGAAGCGATGCGCCACTGCATGGACACCATCCCGATGGAAGGAACCATCGTCATCGGTGAAGGCGAGCGCGACGAAGCGCCCATGCTCTACATCGGCGAGAAAGTCGGCCATCCCAATCACAACGGCGGGATTGTGGTGGATATCGCGGTCGATCCGCTGGAAGGCACGAATCTCTGCGCCACTGGCGCGGCGGGCGCCATCACGGTGCTGGCGGCCTCCGAGAAGGGCGGCCTGCTGCACGCGCCCGATTGCTACATGGAGAAAATCATCGTCGGCCCCGCGGCCAAAGGCGCGGTCGACCTGGAAGCGCCGGTCAAGCAGAATTTGAAGGCGATCGCGCGCCGTCTGCAGCGCGGCGTGGACGATTTGGTCGTGGTGGTGTTGGATCGCCCGCGCCACCAGAAACTGATTCAGGAAATTCGCGAAGCCGGGGCGCGCATCCGGCTGATTTCGGATGGCGACCTGTCGGCAGGCATTGCGGCGGCCGTCGCCGGCACCGGCGTGCACGCGGTGATGGGCTCGGGCGGAGCGCCCGAAGGCGTGTTGACGGCGGCGGCCTTGCGCTGCCTCAATGGCGAGATCCTCGCCCGCCTCGTGGTAAAAGACGACGCCCAGAAAGAACGGATGCAGCAGATGGGCATTCGCGATGTGACCCGGATCTACAACACCGCCGAATTGGCGCCCGGCCGCAGCCTGGTGTTCGCGGCCTGCGGCGTCACCGATGGCAACCTGCTGCGCGGCGTGCGCTTCACCGGAGACGGCGTGCACACGCAATCGATCGTCATGACGACCTCCAAGCCGGCGGTTCGCTTCATCGAAACTACCCATCTGGAGAATAAGCCGGACGTGAAGGTGCGTTTCCGCTAGCCGAACCCGAGTTGCCTCGACGGCGGGCCGTGCGTCACACTGAAATTGCCTGATGCCAGACTACTGTAGCTGCGGAGCGGAGCTGCCTCCGGACGCGCTGTTCTGCCACAAATGCGGCAAGCCGCAACGGCATATTCAGCCCGTGGAAACCGTCGAAGCGCACGAGGAAGAGAAGCCTCCTGCGACACCGGCGGCCGCCGCGCGGCCTCAACCGCTCCCGCTCAATTTTCACAATCCGGTAGCGGTGCGGATCGCCTTCGTGGTGGCGCTGGTCACCGCGCTGCTGAGCTGGCTGCCCCTCCTCAATATTGTTCTGTGGACCGCGGCCGGCTTCATCGCCGTATTCCTCTACCGACGGCGCACCGGCTATCTGCTTTCGGTGCGCGCCGGCGTCCAGATGGGGTGGATTACCGGCGTCATGTCGTTCGCCATCACCACCGTGCTGTTCACCGTGACCATGCTCCCGGCCGCTTTGTCGGGCGGCATTGGCGAGCTCTTTCAACAACAGTTCAAGAACGCCACCGACCCGAACGTGCAGCAGGCGTTGCGCATGTTCGAGAGCGGCCCGGGGCTGGCGCTTCTTCTGGTGATCACGCTGTTCATGCTGTTTGTCTTCATCTGCGTGTTGAGCATGGCGGGCGGAGCGATCGGGGCCAAATTCGTCGGCCACGATTAGGCAAACACCAATATGGGACCGGGCCCGCCGCTGCTCCCGCGACTCCCCGCGTACAACTTCGAGCATGTCGAGGCGCTGCTGGAGCGGCTCGGCTTAGGCCGGCTGATCCGCCCGGTGCCGGCGCGGCTCATCTGGGCGCTTTATGTGTTTGTGAACGGGTTCCTGACCATCGCTCTGCTCGCGTTGCTGGCGGCGGTGACGCGGGTCCCGATGGTGTTTCCATCGCTCGGACCAACCGCTTACCTTCTGTTCTTCTCGCCGCGTTCGGAATCGGCCAGTCCACACAACACCATCTTGGGGCATGCGATCGGCTTGATCTGCGGATATGCGGCATTTTGGGCGATGGGGATGCCCGGTTCGATCACCGGCCCTCACGACGGTCTGGTGTGGCCGCGAGTGTTTGCGGCCGCACTGTCTCTGGCCGGCACCGGAGCGCTCATGATTCTGCTGAATGCCAGCCACCCTCCTGCCGGCGCGACCACTTTGATTGTCTCCCTCGGAATCATCGCCAGGCCGGGCTACCTGGTGGTGATCGAAGCCGCCGGCGTGCTTCTGACCATCCAGGCATTCTGCATCAACCGGCTGGCAGGGCTTCCGTACCCGATGTGGAAAGATCGAAGCGGCTGAGGGTAGCGGCCTGCGGGGCAAAACACAGAGCCGCTTCGAATTTCAGCGGGTTGCCGGACTGTAAGCCGGTTTCTGTACCCTTGCGGGCGGCAGTCATTCCTCTGGGCCGCCCATTGCTGAACGGCTCTAGCGACCTACCCGGAAGTTGAGCGGAACGGGCCGTTCCTCCTCCCCTATTTGGTCTTGCTCCGCGTGGGGTTTGCCCTGCCGGCCGAATTGCTCCGTCCGCGGTGCGCTCTTACCGCACCATTTCACCCTTACCCGATATTTCTACCGGGCGGTATCTTTTCTGTGGCACTTTCCGTCGAGCCTCGCGGCCCGCCCGGCCGTTAGCCGGCACGCTGCCCTGTGGAGACCGGACTTTCCTCCCCGGGAACGCGAACGCCCCGGAGCGACTGCCCATCCGGCAACCCTAGGAGACCATTCTCCCACGTTGGGCTGACGCGGGGGGGGACGGAAAACGAAAGGTCAAAAGTCAAAGGTCAAAAGGCAAAAGTCAAAAGTGATTCGGTACGCTTCGCCTGCGGCTCAGCACCATTCCCCCGCAGGCGGCCCCAACGGGGGCGGCGCAGCCGCGCACCTTACTAGTTTTGAGTTTTGACTTCTTCTTCCATCGCGCGGAGCCGATTTTCGAGGATCATCGACGGGTCGAAATTTTCGATGCGCAGCGCCCCGGGGTCGCCGCCGTCCAGCGCTTTGCGGGGGATCAGGCCGATGAGTTCGCTGCCTACGATTCCAACGCCTTCGCGGGCCGCCTCGGCGCACACGGCCTGGAACGCCGTATAGACGGAAGTGGTTTCGAAATCGGTAAGGTTCATGGAGACCTGGGCCAGATTGCGCGAAGCCAGCAGGACGCCCATGGCTTTGACGGCCGGCAGGCCGCCGGAGGAGAAGCGCACCGTCTTTGCGATGCGGCGGGCAATCTCCACATCCGGGGTCGCCAGATTTACGTTGAAGGCAATGAGGAACTTCCGCGCACCGACGACGACGGCCCCAGCGGAGGGATGCAAAGCCGGCCCACCGAAATCGGGATGGCGCGCCGGATTGGTGAGCACTTCCTCGCGAAGCCCTTCCCAGTTGCCGCGGCGGATGTCGGCCAGGTTGCGGCATTGGGGCCGCAACGCGGCCGCTTCATACAGATAGACAGGAACCTGCAACTCTTCCCAGATGCGGCGGCCGGTCCGCCGGGCGAGTTCCGCGCAATCTTCGAGCGTGACGCCCGCGACCGGCACGAAAGGGACGACGTCGGCGGCGCCAATCCGAGGGTGCCGGCCGGCATGGAGGCGGAGATCAATGGACGCCGCAGCCTGGCGCACCGCCCGAAACGCGGCTTCTTCGACGATTCCCGCGGGCGCGGCGAAGGTCACCACCGAGCGATTGTGGTCGGGGTCGGAAGTGCGATCAAGCACGATCGCGCCCGCCGAACGCACTGCCTCGACAATGGCGTCGATTTTGGCCGGATCCCGGCCTTCGGAAAAATTGGGAACACACTCGACCAATGTCTCGCTCATTCTTCTCATCGTAACCGGAGGGGCTTCACCAGGCCGGCCCGAGATCCTCCGGCGGGCGCGGCGCCACTTCAGCTTCCTGATAGACCACCTCGCCGCGTTTCATGGCGAGATAGACGAGGTTCGTGCCCAGGCAACAGCTGATCTCGCGGTAGTCGGAGACGTTCAGAAGCAGCAGGTCCGCGAATTTGCCGCATTCGATCGAACCCACGGTGCCGCCGCGTTCGAGCGCATAGGCGCCATTGATGGTGGCGGCGGCAATCGCTTCGGCGGTCGTAAAGTCCATTTCGTGAAGAGCCAACGAGACCACGGTCTGCATGCTCAAGGTAGGGGTGTCCTGCGCGTTGAAGTTGGTGGCGAGGGCCACCGCGACACCGGCATCGATGAGCGCGCGCCCGGGCGCGTACGGAGCGCCGCTATGGAACGACGCGCCGGGAAGCAACGTGGCGACGGCCTCCCCCCGGCTGAGCACAGCCAAGTCCGATTCGCTGGCGTGCTCCAAATGATCGATGCTGGCGGCGTGGCACCGCAGTGCCGCCGAGGCGGCGCCAGAGAGCGAACCTCCATCGGCATGAAGCTTCAATGGAAAGCCCAGACTGGCGGCGACTTGAAAATATCCCTCGAACCAGGCCGCGCGGTCCGCGGAGCCTTTCCAAAGCATACCGGTGAAATCGTCCCAGACCAAGTCGGCAAATGCGGACCAGCGCCGCTGGGCGATCTTCGGCAGCAGTTCGTCACGCACGCGGCTCCAATCCGGACGGTAACCATCACCGGGATCGTCTTGGAGGCGCGGCGGAAAAAACAGAAACGTGGGCACGACATCGAAACCGTCGGCTTTGAGTTCGGCGAGCACGCGCAGGATCTTCATTTCGGTGTTCGATTCGGTCCCAGACCCGGTTTTGACCTCGACCGTGGTAGTGCCGTGGCGTGCCATTGCCTGCAGGTAGCGGGCGGCGCGCAGCTTCAATTGCACGGCGGTGGTTCCGGCCAGGAGGCGGCGTGCCCCCGGCAAATCACAGCGCGGCGCGCCCGGAGGAGGAAACAACAGATGGGTGTGGCTGTCGACGAAGCCGGGCATCACCACGCGTCCCGCAGCGTTGATCTCGATGGCGTGGCGGGCCTCGGAGAGATTCTCGACGCGACGGGTTGGGCCGACCTCGCGGAGCACGCCGTCGCGAACGAGCACGGAGCCGTCAGGGATGATGCTAAGTTGGTTGAGTTCAGTCCCGCGCCGCGGGGCTTTGGGACCGCGCAGAGTGATCAGCTGGCGCGCTCCGCGAATGAGAATAATGGACGTGCCTCACCCCCCACTAATCTATCACCCGTACTGGAGCCTTTAGCCTATATCGAACGTATGGTAAAGCCTGCCCAAACGACTCCTCGCCGGCCTCTAAAGACTTTGGAACGAGTTTTTTCCAAGACGGGAGCCGGGTCTCGGACGGAGGCCCGCGCTTGGATCGGGGCCGGCCGAGTGCGCGTGAACGGGCGGGTGGTGCAAAATCCAGATCACTGGGTCGATCTGGAGCGCGATCGCATCACTCTCGATGGCAAACCGCTTCGCTCCGCCGCTAAGGCATACATTCTTCTGTACAAACCGAAAGGATACCTGACCACGTATCGCGATCCCGAAGGCCGGCCGACGGTGTACGACCTGGTGCAGGATGCCGGGATGTGGCTGGCGCCGGTGGGCCGGCTCGATCTGGATACCAGCGGGTTGCTGCTGCTGACGAACGACACCGATTTCGCGGAGCGAGTCATGAATCCGGATCACAAAGTGCCGAAAACCTACCAGGTCAAGACGGCCACGCGACTGAGCGAGGAACAACTCGACCGCTTGCGGAAAGGCGTGGAACTTTCCGACGGCCCGACGCGGCCGGCCGTGGTCACGCGGTTGCGCGATACCGGCCGGTTCACGGTTCTGGAACTGACGATTACGGAAGGACGCAACCGCCAGGTTCGCCGGATGATCGAAGCCGTTGATAGCAAGGTGCTCAAGTTGGTTCGCACGGCGATTGGCTCGATCCGGATTGGGGACCTGCCGATCGGGAAGTGGCGGCCGCTCACCAATGAAGAGGTACTGTCCCTGGCAGGGCGTAGGAAAACACCGCGCCGCTTGTTAGGCTGAAATCGTGCGCAGCCTCTTCCTGTTCCTCTCGCGACAGAGGCACTTGAGAAGGTGGGTGGAGACGTCGCGGTTGGCCCGGCATCTCTCGTCGCGTTTCGTCGCGGGCGAAACCCTGGAGGATGCGCTGCGTGTCGGGCGGCGCATCAATTCCGAAGGCATCACGTTGACGCTGGATCATTTGGGCGAAAGCGTCACTTCGCTCGAGGAGGCCACGCAGGCGCGGGATGTCTATGTGCGCGCGCTCGAAGCCATTCAGGCGAATGGGATCCAGGGGAACGTTTCACTCAAACTGACCCAATTCGGCCTGGATCTCTCGGCTGAGGAATGCCGGAAGAATGTGGGTCTTCTGGCGGAGCGGGCGGCCGCGCTGGGAAGCTTCATCCGGGTCGATATGGAATCGAGTGAATATACCGACCGGACGCTGTCGCTGGTCGAAGAACTCCATGGGCAATACGGTTGTGTGGGTACGGTGATCCAGGCATATTTGTACCGCAGCCGCAAAGATGTCGAACGCCTTTGCGCCCGAGGCATTCGCGTACGGCTGTGCAAGGGCGCGTATCTGGAGCCTCACAGCGTGGCATTTCCGCGTAAATCGGAAGTGAATCAAAACTATATCGAACTGATGAAGCTGCTCCTAAACGAGGGGCAATACCCGGCGATTGCCACGCACGACGAGCGAATCATCGAGCAGACCAAAGCCTATGCCGCGGAGCGACGAATTGGACGGGAGCATTTCGAGTTCCAGATGCTGTATGGGATCCGGCGCGACTTGCAGCGGCAACTGGTGGCCGAGGGCTATCGCCTCCGGCTCTATGTTCCCTTCGGTAAGGCCTGGTATCCCTATCTGATGAGGAGGCTCGCCGAGCGGCCGGCCAACGTCTTCTTTTTGGCTCGCCACATTTTCCGCGAATAAGAAAGTTTTCCTCGCTTATTTTTCCGGCAATACTGGGTTCCCTCTTGCGCAGAGCAAGGGTTGTTTACGAAACTAAAAGCAGGGACGCGAGTCTAATCGGCTATGAAGTATTGGGCGTGGTTCTTCGCGAAACTGGCGGTGCTGGCCGCGCCGCTGTACGGGCTGCGCCTGCTGCTGGACGTGATCTGGCCGCCATTGCCCAGCCTGTACCATTACTATAAGCCGTCCCGGTTCGCATTCGACCTGCCATATACGCTAGCCGTCCTGTTCTGGTTTCTGCTTTGCTGCGGAGCGCTGTATCTGGCGATTTGGGACCAGCGCTATCGCTGCCGGGTGTGTTTGCGCCGCTTGCGGATGCCGATCGAAACAGGTTCGTGGAGCCGGATGCTGCAGTTCGGACGGCCGCGCATCGAGTACATCTGCCCTTACGGGCACGGCACGCTAAAGGAAGCCGAGTTGCAGATCTCCGGACTGGAAACGCCGGAATGGAGCCCGCACTCCGACGACCTGTGGGAAGAGCTCTGCGCGACGAGTAAAGAAGCCGATCGCCAGCCGTGAATCGCGTATCCCGGTGGCGCATCGCGGCGGCTCTACTGGTAGTGGCGGGCCTCGGGCTATTCGCGGCGAGAGTCGGACCGATCTATATCCACAATCTGCAATTGCAGAATTTCGTGGGGGACTTCGCGGCGCAGCCGCAGAACCTGACGCTGGCCGACGATCTGGTGCGGGCGCGGGTGCTGGAGCGGGCGCGCGCGCTGGATCTGCCGGTCACCCCGGATAATGTCAAGATCATGCGCGGCGCGAAACAGATGCGCATCGATGTGCGCTATATTGTGCGGGTGGATCTGCCGGGCTACACGGTGGATCTGCACTTCTATCCGGGTGCGGGCAGCCGCTGACGGTCTGCTAAACTTGGATTTTATCGGGCGGTGTAGCTCAGCTGGCTAGAGCGAGGGTCTCATAATCCCTAGGTCCGCGGTTCGAGTCCGCGCGCCGCCACCACTCCCCTCCGGCTCTCTCCTCCTGTGTCGGGTCGGTCAAAAAAAGCTCGCAGCACGGTCCTGCCCAGGAGTCTCGATAGTACCGATGGCCGGACTGCGTCCGCGGCGGACATTGATTTTGGCCCGTCCCTGATCCATACTGAACTCAACCATTTCATGTGCCACGAGCGCCTTTCAGTGTAATTGTTACGTGCTATAACCAGCGGGCCTTCATCGCCGAGGCCGTGGATTCCGCACTCCAGCAGGTTTGCTCCGAGGACCAAGTCATCGTGGTCGACGACGGGTCGACCGACGGGTCGGCGGAACTGTTGCGGCAATACGGCGACCGGATTCAACTGGCAGTCTTTCCGAAGAACCGGGGAGCCCTGGAAGCCCGCAATTACGGTGCGAGCTTAGCCACGGGCGACTATCTCGTTTTTCTGGATGGCGACGATTTGCTGACGCCCTGGTCGCTGGACGTGTATGGCAGCGTGATCCGAGAGCGGGATCCGAAACTCATCATCGGGGCGCAGAACACCATCTCCAAGGGATGGATGCCCTCACCGGGTGCTCAGCCGGTTCCGACTTGCATCGAGTTCGTCGATTATCCCACTCTGATGGCAAAGGATCGCCCGTTTTGGGTGGGGGCCAGTGTCTTCGTGGTCGATCGACAGGAATTTCTGCGGGTCGGCGGCTGGACTCCCGATATTTTCGAAGCGGATTTGTGGGACATCCTCGCGAAACTCGGGCAGGCCGGCAGAGCCGTCTGCATTCTGTCGCCGCCGACCAGCCTCTACCGCATCCATGAATCGAATACGATTCACAACGTCAGGCCCTTCATCCGGATGGTCCGCCGCATCCTTCAGAAAGAGCGAGATGGGCTGTACTGCGCACGCGCGTCAGGCATGCTGCGATTCCAGAGGCGCGCCTGGTTCGGAGGCGTGGCGGCCTTCTGGGTAAAGCGGGGCTTACGGGAAGGGCTGTATCGGGAGGCTGCCGGACTGGCGCTTTCCGGATCTGGATTGATTCTTTCGGCGATCATGCGGCGGCTCCTGGTAGTGCTGCGCGGCCGATCTCCGGTGAGCACGAGTGTCCTCGAGTCATGCTGGAAATCCGCAGCGTCCTTGCGACACTAAAAAGCTCCTTGCTGCATCGGGGGGTGTTCGGAACGTTCCGGCGCATCGCCGCTGATCCTCTGTACCGGTTTCGCGACTGGCAATTTGACCGAAAGCACAACGTGCGCACAGCCGGGTTCATTGCGCCGGAAGACCTCGATATCGACGATATTCACAAGCAGAGCGCCGTGCAATATCAGCCGGTGCGACTGCACGCGTTCCGGCGCATCATGACGATGCTGGCGATCGATCACCAAGAATTTACATTTGTAGATTTCGGCTGCGGCAAGGGGCGGGCGATGCTACTTGCCTCGGAATTCCCGTTTCGGCGAATTCTCGGTGTGGAGCTATCGCCGGCTTTGTGCCAGGCCGCGCGAGAAAACATCCGGGCGTATACGAGTCCCACGCAACAATGCAAGCGACTCGAGGTTGCCTGCGCGGATGCGGCGCAGTATCGGGTTCCTCGCGAGCCAGCGGTTCTCTTCTTTTACAATCCGTTCGATGCGCAAATCATGAGCCCGGTATTACACAACCTGGAAGAATCGCTGCGCGAGGCTCCGAGGCCGTTGTATCTGGTGTTGTATAACCCCGTTCTCGACGGCCTTGTGAAAAAAACTGCGTGGCTGAGGGTATATCGGGCAACCGGGCAGTTCTCGATCTACGAAAGCGTGCCTTGGGGGGCTCCGAAGCGGCGCGCCGAGGTTTCACAATCGGCTATAGATCCGGTCACCGATCCAAGCCGTCAAGGACAGCGGTAACCGGCGCCATAGATTCCGCCGCAGTGACTGACGGGAGTCGTGGTGCGACGGAACTCGCTCCGGCAGCGCCGGGCAATAATAGCGGAACAATGGAAACGGCTGTGCGCCCCATTTCTTTTTGAATCGCGCCAATTCCGTGTGCCCGTCCGGCACTTCGCCGAAATCAAAGTAGCGGAATCCGTCCGCGCAAGCCTGATTGATGGCCCGCCAGTGGATGGCATCGTTGGAGCAAAGCGAACTGTATTTGCGATCCATCGCTCCAAAAGCATAAGACACGGTCTGGCCGAAGCGAAAGAAGATGGACCCTGCAACCACAGTCCGTTTGGAGCCCCGGACTAACTCGCCGAGCACGAGTTCCATCATCCCGCGCGGACACAAGCTGCGCTGGAGACTGGCAAAGAAACGATACGGCCGCGCCGGAACGAAGTTCCTGCGCATGGTGGCCAGATAGATTCGATACCAGGCGCGGAGATCGGATTCGGTATCCGCGATCCGGACCTGCAAACCGTGCCGGGCGGCTTTGGCGATGTTCCTGCGAACCTGGGGGACCCCAAAGGTGCCTGCCTCACGGGGTAGCTCAAGCACGTAAACGTTCCGCCACCGGCTCTGGACGAGACCGGGGACGACTCCGTCGAATTCCGCGGAGTTGGTCTTGATTTCCAGCCGCATGCGGGGATCCCGGCGCGCCAGCTCAACTGCATGGCGGAGCAACGCCGCTGTAGCCTTGAAGTCATTGGAGAGGGGGCCCGCCACCGGCGTTCGCGGCAGCGAGGACAGGCGGGGGCTGGCCAGTGGTCCACCGAACTGAAGCGGCATGCCGCGCGTGTAAAGAAGCGGCAGAATGGCTACGAGTTCCCCGCGTTCGTTCTCGCAGGCGAGGTGCGCGGCCTTCTGGCCGTACTCCTCCTCCAGAGCCCTGATCCAGGACGGATGATGGTAAATCGATCCGTTTGGATGGTTCAGGACAAAAGCCTGCCAACGGCGGTCAGTATGAGGATTGACGTCCAACACGCGCAGAGCCTGAACGGCCGGCGTTTCCACTGAGCTTTCAGAGAGCATGGTTATTGCGCTTGCGGATATCCGTATTATCACCCAAGCCCTATTGAATCCAATCGTGTTTGCGTTGCAGCAAGGCGTCAACTGTACTAGCATCCGCCGTTCATTGGTTTCATAGTGACCGAAAGATCTGGCGCCGTCATCGCAGACCATGCGGAGTATGGAAACCTATCTGCTTCCGCACGAGGGCGGCTTTCGCACAACGCCGGAGCTGTCGGACCGGCCAGCGCGCGATTTGGTTCTGTTCTCCGGACTCACTGCTGGTTGCTTCGGCCGAGCGACAGGCAAGAACCGCGTGGCCCTCAGGTTCTTTGGACTGCGTGGCTCATGCATGTGGCGCAAGCTTCAGCGCAACCCCGGCAAATCACCCCTCTTTAGGTCCCTGACCGTTCTAGTACAATATGGCTGGCGGTCCTCCCCGGTTCGGAACTACTTGCGGGTATACTCGGGATAGTTCCCGAGTTGCCGAAAGCAACGGGTGGCGCGGCCTTTTGAAAACGAACTGTGCGGCAGAAGATCATTCAGCTTGATGCGGTCAGGGGTATCGCAATCCTCTGGGTAGTGCTGCATAATGCCACCAGAAAAGATCCGGAATTCCATCTTCAGAAGATCTTCGATACGGGCTGGATGGGTGTCGATCTTTTTTTCGTGCTCTCCGGGTTTCTGATCACGGGAATTCTTCTGGATACCCGCCAGTCTGACGCGTATTTCCGAAACTTTTACGCCCGTCGGATTTTGCGGATCTGGCCCCTGTATTATTTAGCGCTGTTCCTGATGTTTGTGGCGATTCCGCTCGCGCTGCCTTCGACTGCCACGCACATCTATTCTTCCGCCTCGCCTTGGTGGGCGTTCCCACTTTTTCTCCAGAATCTTCTACTTCGGGCTCCCGCTTCGGCCGCCGGTTCGTTAGGGGTCGCCTGGTCGTTAGGAGTCGAGGAACAGTTTTATTTTGTCTGGCCCTGGCTGGTACGGTATTGTTCGCAAACCCGTCTGCGGCAAATCGCGGTAGGCGTGATTTGTATTTCGCCAGTGCTGCGGCTGTACCTGACGCAACACCATGTCGATACGTACGCGAACCTCTTCTGCCGCTTGGATGGTTTGATGGCGGGGGCACTGCTTGCGTCTTTAACGCATTCCCGTTCTTCGCTGCCTCCGAAATTCACCAAGGCTGCATGTATTTGTTTTGGAGTCATGGCGCCATTGGCAATAGTGGCGGATAGCTTCAATGACCGCTGGCTGGTGCACTCTTTGGCGGTCGTGGCCGCGACGTCGTTTGTGTATCTTTCGCTGACCTGGTCGAACCGGTGGTTTCAAGCGCTCATGACCAATCGATTCCTCGTTTATACGGGGACGATCAGTTACGGGCTCTACCTTCTGCACAAACTCCCGCTGGACGCTCTGCAGATGATCTGGCCCGACTCCCATCTGCTGATCGTTCTGACGGTCGGGATTTCCGCTTCGTACGTCTTGGCCGCGCTGTCCTGGCGGTTCATCGAACAGCCATTCCTGCGACTGAAGCGTTACTTTGCCCTGAAGAAGATGTCCCCGCAGGAGGTCACACCCTCCTGGATATCCGCGAATCGGCTCCAGGCTCCCCTTGCCGGGGGACTCACGCCGGGTTCCTAAGGGTTGCCGCGCAAGCGGCTGATGCAGAGGACGCGGCGAGCGTCAATCGCCATCGCGCAACATTCGAAATTGGAGCGGGAGACAGGACTCGAACCTGTATCACCAGCCTGGACGACCGGTATCTGCCGTTGAACTACTCCCGCTCACTCAGCTGATTGTAGCGGCAGCGATGCGAACTTGTGCGGTATCGAACGGACACTCTGGCTGGTTTGGGTACCAGGTACGGTACCGACCCGTAGGCGTCTCGGCACGCCGTAAACGAGATTGTAAACAGGCGGACGATGAGGTCACCGAAGGGGCCCGCGTCTGGTTGGAACGCCGCAGATTTCCTGAGGACTGTCGACCACCGGAAGTGCAGCCTGCGCGAATCGCGCGGCCGCCCGGATTCGCCGCAACCCTCCGATGCACTAAACCTCGGGCCCGCCGCGGAGGAGGCGGAGTTTGTGTGCGAAATCGCTGCGCGCCGGATCACATTAGAGATGGATTGTTTAAAACACACGGGCACTCGCACGTACTGGATCGGTCGAAAGATACAGGCGAGAATGGGGCGTGTGATCTCTATACTCATTGGAGAACGGTTCCGATGGGTGGCCATCGGCAATTCGCGGATGTCCCCCGATCGGAACTTGTGCTTAGAGCGCCATGTCGAAAGCGATTATCACCGCAACGCCCGCCACGAGTGAACTGGATGGTCGGACTGTTCCGATCCTGCCCAATTGGGTATTGAGCGGCAGCCCCGTGACACGCAGCAAGAATATCCTCAGGAGCCGGGACTGGACCTCCAGCATCATCATCTGGGAGTGCACGGCCGGCACTTTCAATTGGCATTATGTGCAGGACGAAGTAGTCATTGTCGTAGCCGGCGAAGTGTTCATCACGAACGAAAAGGGCGAAGAACGGCATTTGCGGCCCGGCGACCTGGCCTTCTTTCCCGCCGGCACCTCGAGTACGTGGCGCGTTCCGATCTGTGTTCGGAAAATAGCGATTCTGAAGGAAACGATGTGGCGGCCGCTCGGCTTCGGGATCAAGCTTTGGAAGAAACTCCTCCGGATGTCACGCCTGGCCGGGGAAGCGCCGCTTTAGACCGCTGGCCAAGTTAACATTAACTGTGACATGAACCATTCTGCGAGGCTGCGCCCCGGTGACTTCGTCCGGGTGAAGGACCCCGGTCAAATTCTCGAGACTCTGGACGGCGACGGCACCTTGGACGGCCTGCCGTTCATGCCGGAAATGCTCGCGTTTACGGGGCGGAAATTCCGCGTCGCCCGGCGCGTCATCAAGACCTGCGTCTCGGTGGAACGCTCGACCAACATGCGCGAATTCCAGTTCGACGACGTGGTGACGCTGGAGGATGTCCGGTGTTCCGGCCAGGCCCATGCAGACTGCCAGAAGGGGTGCATGATTTTCTGGCGTGAGGCGTGGCTGTGCAAGGCGAACGAAGCACCTGCCCCGACGAAGCCTCCAGAGGACGCCGAACGGCTGCGAGAGCGGCTGAAGACCTCCACTGGGCCGCAGACCTATTTCTGCCAGTCGAGCGAGATCTTAAAAGTGACCAAGCCGCTGTCGCAGTGGGGACGATTCACCAAATGCTGGAAAGAAGTGCGGGTCGGAAACTGCGGCGTTTCCGAGATGGCCGAGCGGATCGGGATCTGGCTGTTCTGGAGAATCCGGCGGAAACTGCTCGGACCGTATGCGCGCGGGACGAACAAAACCACTCCGGTCGAGACTCTGAATCTGCGCCCCGGCGAGCTGGTGGAAGTCAAGCCGATCGAGAGCATCAGCCGGACACTGGACCGCTCGGCGCATAATCGCGGTCTCTACTTCACTCCCGATATGGCGCAGTTGTGCGGGAGCCAGCGGAGGGTGGAGCGAAAGCTGGACCGGATCATCGTCGATGGCACCGGAGAAATGCGCCAAATGCGGAACACGGTTTACCTCGAAGACGCGCAGTGCGGGTGCTCCCACGTGGCGTTCGGCGGATGCCCGCGCGGCGAATTCAGCTACTGGCGGGAAATCTGGCTTCGCCGCGCCAATCGCCAGTGAGGCCTCCCGCGGCCGCGCGTTTCCCGCGCCTGTACGGAACGGCGCGCACTGAATAGGATGGCCGGACGCGCGGCTCCGCTTATTTCTTGCGGCTGCCGTAGATGGCTCCACGTTCGACAATGATGGTGCGGCCGCACTTGCACGGCCAGCGGCCGTCCGAGCTCAGCACGGCCTTTTCCACCACCCACTTTTTCCCGCATTCACACACGTACGCAATCGAGCCGGTATCGGAAGGCATGAGAACATCGTAACGCGCGCCCTTGGGCGGCCTTCCTGCACGCTGAGTGCAGAAGCACACGCCACGCAAGCGGGCACGGGCAGACGCGCGATAATGAAATTTCGACCGGGATCTTCCGTAATGGTTGTGGTTCTTCCTTTTTTGGCGGTGGCGTTTCTCGCAGCCATCGGAATGGGCATCTTCTTCTGGAGACAGATCGCCGCGGAGCGGAAGGCCGAAGGCGCTTGTGCCGCCTGCCGGAAGCCGGTTTTCGCGGCGACCCGCCGCTATTGCGTGAAGTGCCGCGCGGTGGTGTGCTCCGAATGCACCAGCGCGCCAGCCGCGTGCCCGAAGTGTGGTTCGACCGTGGTTGCTGCCCCGTAAGACCGCGGGCCGTCCGGGGCGCCGGTTGTGCCGTTACGCACACGGGCGCTTTCAGCTGGAGTGCCGCCACGTCCAAATTGTGCACTCCGGTTGTTCAGGAAGTGCACGGCCGTCAGCGGCCGGCGCGGCCCGTTTCCAGCGGCGTTTGCCCGAGCCAATCCTGAAAACTGTTCGGATACAGGATCATGCTCTTGCGCGAGTAGCGCAGATATCCCTGCCGCCGGAAGCGGTTCATGTGCAGCGTGACGACCTCGCGCGAGGTGCCGACGTATTGCGACAGCAACTCGTGCGTGAGCGGGATCAACCGGATCGATCCGTCATGCTCGGGCAGGCCCATTCGCTCCGCCAGACGGATCAGCGTCCGCGCCAGCCGCCGGCTGATGTCGTCGGTCGAAAAGCTCTCGATTCGCTGCGTCAGATCGATGTTCCGCTGCGCCAAAACCTGCAGCAGCGCGACGGCGAGCCTGGGCTGCTTGGCCGCGAGGCTCTCGATTTCAGCGACGGTCCAAGTCATCAGCTTGGTGTCTTCAAAGGCGCGGGCTTCTTCGGAACGCTGCGACAGATTCAGGAATGCCGATTCCCCAAAAAAGTCGTCCGTCCGGTAGATATCCACGATCACCTCGTGGCCGTCATTGGTCAAATGCGACACCTTCACCTTGCCTTCGATCACCAGGTAGATGTTGGCCGAAGGCTGGTTCCGGTCATAGATGACCTGCCCTTTTTGATACTCCAGCACGGTGGAGCACGGAAGATGTGCGAGTGGATCCTCCAGCGGGACCTGGGGAGCCATTGCGGAGGGACCGGATACCATGCGTTTGTTCCTTCTTAAGTAAGATTCGGCTGGTTGCTTTCGTTAGGTCGGATGCACTTGGGCTGCCAAAGGATTGTAGAAGGAACGAGAAATCAGCGCGTCGCGCGGGCCTCGGAAAAGCGTGTCCGAAGTGAAGCCGCCGCCAGAGGCCGGGCCGGCTACTGAAACGTGTTCGACCCCGAATGTTCTGGACCGAAGGTCAGGGCAACCCTTCGGAACCATCGGGCTATCGAGTCGGAGCCCGGCTTCGTGCGCAATTGGACCCGGAGAAGGGCCTTCCACGATGCCTGCAGAAATTGCGGAAAAACCTACGTTGTGGCGCGAGCGGGAGGGCAAAACTTTCACACCGGGGAATCTAAAACAAAACACCAGGCGGCGCGCACGGGGCGCACCGCCTGGTGAACAAACCGGAAGCTGTGGCGCGGCGGTTTCGGCTTAGGCCTGGCCGACCGGTGTCGCCACGGCGGCTTCGGTTTTCACCGGTTTCGTGGTGGTCGGCTTCGGCTCCGGACGCACGATGTCGATGCTGCCCTTGAAGTAGGAGCCGTCGTCGATGCTGATGCCGGCCGTCTTGATGTCGCCGATTACGCTCCCGTTGTCGCGAATGGCCACTTTCTCGCTCACCTCGACATTGCCTCGGACCGACCCGAAGATAATCACTTCGCGAGCTTTAATGTTGGCCTTGACCTTTCCATTCGGACCTACCGTGAGCAGGCTTTTGGATTCCAGCAGGCCTTCCACGTCGCCGTCGACGAACAGTTCCTCCTGCGTGCGTATCTCGCCTTTGATGCTCATCGAGGCGCCGATGGCCGCGACTTGTTTGCCTCCGGCGCGTGCCGGCGCGGGGGGATCCATGTGATTGGTGGGCGGGGGAGGTGTGTAGCTCCGGCCGGGTTCCGTCTGGGGCCGGGGCGGCGCAGACTGTTCATCCATGCGTTTATTCCACACGTACGTTTCTCCTTCTAAGGGTTGTTATGAAGAATACTTTCCGCAGCACTCCGAGGGCCAAAACCGCACGCGCCGGCCGTTAGTCTTTCCGGCGGCGGCGCGCCTTCCACGACAACAGCGCACACAGCGCCAACAGCAGCGCGACACTGTAGATCGTGTTGTGGATCGGCGCCATTTCTCTCGTCAGTAGAAGCGGAGCACTCGAGGGGCACGGGGACGAAGTCCCCAAAACTCGTTATACAACACTTCACGGCTCTCGGAGCGCGGCGTCCGGACAGATTTTTTTCGGTACCCTGCGGCTCTAAGGTTAATTCGGTACCAGTTGCGTGTAGTTAGCGCTTGGCCCGCTTCGCGCCACGCAGATTCCAGCACTTCGAGGCCGTTACTTAACCGGAGTTAAGATACGCGGCTTGCCGGCCGGGTATTAACGTCCCGGGCGCGCTTTTGGTACGGGAACGGTACAGGGCTCCCTGGGCAGCCCTCCGGATCTGTGTCAATCTGAGTCTGTCATGACGATTACATACGCGAACGGAACGATGGTTGAGGGCATCGCCCTGGTCTGCACCGATGGGTTCATGCGGGTCGCCTTGCGCGGCTGCCGCGACTCCGCGGAGTTTGTCGCGGGCCCGGATGGAACCTGGCTTTCGGAATCCGGCGAGCCGGTCCGCATCGGTGATGCCGCGCCCCGGCCGCTCAAGACCGACGCGCTGGAAGATTTTATTTGCCCGCCCGAGGTGCTGGACCGCATTCTGGGCGGAATCGAATGCGACGCCCTCTGCGCGGCCACGGCGTGAAGCTTCCGAACGGAACGAGCCGAATGGCGGTACAGTGTGGAATCAGAGGGATCAATGGCTGAGGTGGTGTACCGGTCGCGGGTTCGCATCGAGCGCGTCAAAGGGCCGGTGCGCCGCGCTTACCTGCCCGCCGAACCGGCGCCGGTAACGTTCGGGGTGCACGGCGCGGTAGCCGAGCACTACAAAGTGCCGCCGGAAGTGCTCGAACCGCACGCCACGACTCTCGATTACATTGTGGCCGCCACCGCCGGCTGACTCACCGGCACCTTCGGAGGCGCGCTGGAGGCGCGTCACATCGATGCGTCGAATGCGCGCCTGGTTTCCGAAACCGAAGGCGAGATCGAGACCGAAGACCACGTGCTCGTGATCCGCCGCATTCACGTCCGGCTGACGTTGAAAGCCGAGGAGGCGCATTGGGAGACCGCCCGCCGCGTCCACGGCTTCTTCGCCGACAAGTGCCCCGTCTATCGCACGCTGAAGCCGGCGATTGCCATCACGACCGAGTTGATTCTCGAACCGCTGTCGTGATCGCGGCTGCCTCCAGCGCCCGCCGGAATGCCGCCGCCTTGGCTTCGGATTCTTCGAGTTCTTCCAACGGAACGGATTCAGCCGTGATGCCGCACCCCGCCAGATAACTGAGGTGCCCGCCGGACGCCGCGGCGGTGCGGATTCCGACCGACAGTTCCAGATCGCCCGCCATCGAAATCCATCCGATCGCGCCCATCGCCGGCCCGCGCAGGTAACCCTCTTCTTCGGCCGCCACCTGCATCGCGCGAATCTTTGGCGCTCCAGTAATGGAGGCGGGCGGAAAACTCGCGCGCAGCAGATCGGCCCCGCTGCAATCGTCCCGCAAGACCCCGGTCACTTCGGAGTAGGTGTGGTGTACCGTCGGAAGGGTCATCAGCTCCGCGTGCCTGGAGACCGCTACCGAGCCGGCCCGGCATACGCGTCCCAGATCGTTGCGCGTGACGTCCACGATCATCGACAGTTCCGCGCGGTCCTTTTCGCTGGTCTGCAGATCCCGGGCGAGTTCGCGATCGGCTTCCGGCGTGGCGCCGCGCGGCCGGGTGCCTTTGATGGGACACGAACGCACCCGCCGGTCTTCCATGCTCAGAAACAATTCCGGGCTGGCCGACAACACGGCCCGATCCGCGCCCAGATCGAGAAACGCTCCTTGCGACGCCGGGCTGATGGCCCGGAGGCGCCGGTAGAACGCCCACACGTTTGCGGCATCGATGCTGGTTTCCAGGCGGCGGCAGAGATTCACTTGAAACAGCTCGCCGTTGCGGATGCGCTCCACGGCCCGTGCGACCGCTCCGCGAAAGCCCTCTCCAGTCGGCGTGCTGGCGACGGGCGGCGCGGCGAAGCCTTCGTCTCGCGGCGGGCAGGCCTTGCCCGCGAGCGCTTCCACGTCGCCGAAGGTCACGCTTCTCCACGCGTCCGTGGCATGGAAGCTCCATGCGCCTTGCACGTGTTCCAACCGCCAGTCGAACAGGGAGAGCGCCAATTCCGGCAGATCCACGGCGCGCCGCGGCGGCAGCACGACGTCTTCGAGTTCGGCCCCGAGTTCGTATCCCAGGTAGCCGCAGAGCAGGGCATTGCCGGGGCCGCCCCACGCGGCCAGCGCCGCTTCGACGAGGTCCAACCCGCCGGCCTCGAACGCAACAGTCCCGCCGGGGCCGGCGACCGTCGCCCTGCGGCCGCATACCTCGATCCGGACCAGCGGATCGGCAAACAGCCGGGCGTTGGGCCGGTCCAGCCAGGCGAAGCCCGGCTGGCGCCGGAGTGCCTCGGCGACTTCCGCCGGATCCCGCCGCCACTCCAGGAGCGCGGTCTGGGCGCGGGCCGCCGGGCGCGGCGCCGGCAGCACACGCCGCAGATTCTCGATGAGAGTCTGCCGCGACGCTGCGTCCAGCCGGTCAGACCACATCGGCTCCGCCTTGCAGAAAGTTGCAGAGCATCTTCGGCCCGTGCTCGGTGAGAAACGACTCGGGGTGGAACAGCACGCCTTCCGCGAGCGTGCCGCGCAGCCGGCAACCCATCACGATGCCGTCGCGCGTCCAGGCAGTCACCTCCAGTGCGTCGGAGATCGATCGCGGATCCACCTGCAGGGAATGATAGCGCGCGGCCAGAAACGGGCTCGGGACGCCTCGCAGCACTCCGCGACCGGCGTGGCACACCGGCGAGGCCTTCCCGTGGACGGGCTGGCCGGACGGGCTCACGACCGCGCCTCCGACGGTCGCAATCACCTGCATCCCCAGGCAGACGCCCAACACCGGAATGCGCTCCGAAAGCCGTCGCACCACGTCCGCGCAGATTCCCGTGCGCTCCGGCCCGAATGGCCCGGGAGACAAGATGATGCGCGGCGGCGCCATCTCCTGGACCTCTTCGATTGCGATGCGGTCCGACCGCCGCACCACGCAATGCGCGCCCAGCGATTCGACCGCCTGCACCAGATTCCAGGTGAACGAATCGTAGTTGTCGAGGATCAGAACTTCGTGCATTGCTTCATTCGGGCAGCTTGGCCGGCGGCTCCGGCAGCCAGAATGTCAGAATCAGCGCGAACGTGTATACGACCACGCCGACGGCCGCTGCTGCATAACTCAGTTTTACCGCCGGAAGCACCCCAGGCATAACGGCCGCCAGATGAGTGGTGATGTACGCGCCCGACATGCCGAACATGCGGCCGCCGACGTTCGCCGCGAACCCCTCGCCGGTGCCGCGCAAATGCACCGGGTACACGCGTGGCAGATAATTCCCCCAGAACGTCAACTGGGCGACGGTGGTGAATCCCGCGCAAAAGATGCCGATGCGAAACACGTCCAGGTTGCGGGTTGCCATATAGAGGAACACCACTGGGGTCAGTGCCAGCCCCGGAACCAGAAACAGGCGGAGCAGAGCGCGCCGGCTGGCGATCACCAACGCCAGCCCGGCCAGCACGATCCGCCCCGCGAGGCCGCCCATCTCTTGCATCCCCTGGACGCTCGAAATCGCCTGCCCCCGCGCGGCGGGCGCCATTTGCCGCACCTCCGACAAGCCGGGCGTGATCTGCGGGGATTGCTGGATGGTCCCCGACGCAAGGCCATACGCGCACGCGAACAGCAGCGCCGTGACCACCGTGACGCGCCGGTATTCGGGTCGGAACAGCTCGCGCACGCTTGGCCGTTTCAGCGTGCCGTCGCGCCGCTTGAGTTCCCACTGCGGCGATTCCGGCAGGAACGGGCGGATGATCGCCAGGGGAATCGCCGGTGTGACGCCCGAGATCAGCGCGTAGCGCCAGGCCGGATGGCCGCCGTAAATTGCCGGGAACGCGAGCGCGTACCGGTTCGCAATATAGAACGCTCCCGCCACCAGTACGCCGCCCAGCGACGCAAAAGCCTGCGTATATCCCAGCACCGCTTCGCGAGTCCGCGGCTCGGGGAAAATCTCCGCCAGCCAGGCCACCGCCGCCACAAACTCCACGCACGTGCCGGCGAACGAAAGGGTGCGGAAGACCAGCAGGGTTTCCAGGCTGGTCGCCAGCCCCGCCGCGGTGGCCGCGACGGCATACAGGATGATGCTCCACGTCAGAACCCGTCTGCGCCCGAAGCGGTCGGCGAGATACCCGCCCCATAATCCGCAAAACCCGCCGACCAGCGGCGGGATCCAAAACAGGTAGCCGGCCCAGTCGCGATACGCAGGCGTGCCCGGCGTGAGGCTGCCGAGTTCCATCAGCGCCGGCTGCACGATCAGCGGCGCCACCAGGACGACGTAGATGTCGAACAGAAAACCCATCGCCGCGACGGCGCAAATGACCCACTGGACGGTCCTGGAGATTCTAAACGGGGAGGTGCCGGACAAGTTTTTTGTAGTTTACCACGCGCGGTGCGGCCTCACGCCGCGGGGACGCGCCGATGAAATCCCGTGAGATGCTTGTACTGTTCGAGCGCGTTGTAGACGATCGGGCACAGCGCCGCCCACCGCCCCAGGGATGCCGGCCGGGCGCCGAGCGAGTGCGTCCCCACCGCCACGTGCGGAAACTCGCGGCAAGCCTTCGGCCGCGCCGGGTAGATGGTGCAGCGGTTCTGGTGCAGGAACACGCAAGTATCGCGATCGTTGCGGAGAATCCGCAGGGCCGGGGCGTCCCGGTCCGGGATCGTGTACAACCGCGTGGCGGCTTCCACGGTGACGCCGACTTGCCGCGCGATGGCTTCGATTTCCGGCTTGCTCACCGACACCACCGAAAGCCGGCAGCAGTTCGCGCAGGAGGTGCAGTCCACGTGCTGCTGGACTTCGCTCGCCAGAATCTGAAATTGCTTGTCGCCGGCGTGATGCGCCGAAAGATAGCGGCGGAACGCAAGATTCTCTTCCGCCTGCGCGGTCCCGAGCCGAAAGACCTCATCGAGGTCGGTAACCACGGCTTCAGAATACGCCCGCGCTGCGGCGGAGGCAAGCGGCTGGCCCGTGTGGAACCGGGCCGCGCCGGTTCCACACGTCGGTGACCGCCTAGAATACGAATTTCAACGCGACCTGCAGAATGCGCGGATCCTGCGCTGTGAGGATTTGCCCGAACTGCGGGCTGTTCCGCGTGGTGATCACTGCGCCCGCGCGGTAGCTGTTCGTCAGGTTGAACGCTTCTCCACGAGCCTCCAGCGACATCGATTCGTGGAGGCGGAAAACCCGGGAGAGTGCTGTATCGATTTCCCACCAGCCGGGCCCCGGCACGTTGGAACGGCCCAGATTGCCGAGCGTGCCCAGCGGAAATTGCGTATCGGGCTGGAACGCGGCGGGATTGATCCAGCAGGAAGGCCGCGGATTGTCGCACAGCGGATTGGGGAGAATCTGGTTCGGCCGGAGCGTCGCGCCGGAAGCCCCGATCAACTGCCGGTCCACCCCGAGAGTCACCGTCTGAAAGGAGCCCGACAGGACGCGATAACTGGTCGAGAGCTTCCAGTTCGACGCCAGCGTGCGCAGCGCCGTTTGCGTGAACTTCGGCGCCTCCAGGACGGCCGTGAAGTTCGCGATGTGCCGGCGATCCAGCGATTGGTTGAGCCCGGTCGCCACCTGGGTCTGACAGTTGCCCCGATCGTAGTGCCGGTTGTTCGGATCGAGCAAGCCGCCTCCCACGCTGCCTACCCACGAACCGGCATTGATATCGGCGATGCAGTGGGACCAGGTGTAATTGGCGTTGAAACTGACGCCTTTGCTGAGCCGCTTCTGGGCGGCCAGCATCAGGCCGTTGTAGCTGCCGGTCCCGCCGGAGTCGAAGGCGTCCACGTACCCGAGATATTGGCCATCCTGCGGGCTGATGAGACTTGCGATCCGGCGCTGGTTGACGTTGCCGGCGGTGTTGCAGGTCGACAAGGGCGCGCCGCCCGGGCACGGAACGATCACGCCCGGGTTCAACTGCTTGGTGCCCCAGATGTGTGCCATCTGGTTGCCCATATAGGTGACCGACAGCAGCCAGCTGTCGCCGAACTGGTGTTGGATGGAGAAATTCCAGGAATACACGGTGGTGCCCTTGGCGTCCGGCTGTTGCGCCATGAACGAGCCGTAGCGCACAAACGGGGCATTGGGACCGAAGGTACCCGGGAACGGGTTGCCGCCGGCGACTGTGGAGTATGGATCCGCGAAATTCAGCGGCCCCGGCGGCTGCACGGTGTTGCCGAACGGCGGCGCCGTGGTCGGGGTGGACATGATCTGGATGTTCGGGTAGTCGTACGCGATTCCGCCCGCTACGCGAATTACGGTTTTGCCGTCGCCCTTGGGGTCGAATGAGAGGCCCACCCGCGGGCCGAATTGCGCCAGCCGGTTGCCGACCCCGGTCTTGCCCTGGAATCCGGGGTCTCCCGCGTAGAGAAGGCCCGCCGGAGCATTTTTGAATACGGTGCTGTGGACCCCCTGCCGCAGCCGGTCGAGGCTGAAATTGTAGACCGCGCCATTGGTGATGCCTTGCGGCAGGAAGGGCTCCCACCGCAGCCCGAGATTGGCGGTCAGCCGGCGGGATACCTTCCACGTATCTTGCGCGTAGAGGCTGTAATACCACTTATACGTGAACGTTGTGTTGGGGACGCCTTGCGTCAGCGTGCCCAACTGGCCGAGCAGAAAATCCGCCATTCCCAACCCGGTGCTGACCCCGTTGAAGCCGAAGGCCACGGCCGAAAAGACGTTTGCCTGCTGGCTGTGTTGATACTTGTATCCGGAGAAGCCGAAGCCCAGCTGATGGGCCCCGCGCACCACGCTCACATCGTCGGACAGGTTGTACGTGCTCGGAATGAAGCTCGCCTGAATTCCCGTTCCGGCGCCGATGTTGAAGCCGCCGGTGACCGTGACCACCGTCTGGTGCGGAATGAAGCAATAGATGTTCACCCCGATATCGCATCCGGAGAAGTAATCGGCGTTGAAACGCTGCACGGCCACGCGGTTGTAGGCGGCGCGGAACGTGTTGATGACGGTGGGCGTGAACAGGTAGGTATGGCCGATGGCGACGGTCTGCGCGAGCTTGTCGAAACCATTGCCCACCGTATCGAGCACGTTATGCGAGAACGTATACGGCGGCGGCTGCCGGAACGTCGTCGCCATATACCGGCCGAACAGGCTCTGCCGCTCGCTCACCTGGTAGTCGACCCGGCCCAGCACCTGGTGTTCGTTGATCTTGTTCACGGGGCCGTAGATGACCCGGCCGCACGGATCGTTGGACTTGGGCAGAAGCTTCACAATATTGAGCGCCTGCGGGCTGAACCGGGCGGGATCGATGTGCTTGTTGGCGAACGTGCCGCCGTTGGGGTCGCGGAGCGTCGCCGGGAAGGTCGGACAGGCGCTGAAATCGCCCGCCAGCATCTGGGCGGTCGGGACGAAGCCGGTCGAGTCGGCGGGGTCGGACCGCGTCAGCGTCCCCTGATAGCCTCCGAAGAAAAACACCCGGTTTTTGCGGATCGGGCCGCCGATGGTGCCGCCGTACTGGTTGCGCTTCAAAGTATCGCGGCGCGCCGCGAAGAAATTCCGCGCGTTCATGTCGCCGTTGCGCAGGAACTCAAAAGCGCTGCCGTGGAACTCGTTAGTGCCCGAGCGGACCGAGGCGCTCACCGCGCCGGCCGCGTGCATGCCGGTCTGAGCCGTCAGCGCGTTGGTTTCCACCTTGAATTCCTGCAGGGCGTCGGGGAAGGGAAACGGCAGGTTCACTGCATCGAACGGATTCGTGTAGGGGGTGCCATCGAGGTAGTATCCGATGCCCGACGGCAGGCCGCCCGCGATCGAAATATTCAGGCCGCCCGACATGCCCGCGGTTCCATTGGTTCCCGCGGGAATCGCGGCCCCGCTCAGCTGGATCAGCTCGACCGGGTTGCGCCCGTTGAGCGGCAGCTCCAGGATGCGCCGGTTTTCAATCACCGAGCCCACGCTGGTTCCCTGCGTATCCACCAGTGCGGCGTTGGCTTGCACCTCGACCGTTTCGGTGACCGCGCCGACCTTGAGCGTGACGTCGAGCGTCGGATTGGTCGCGACTTGCAGCACAATTCCGCTTTGCACGTAGCTGGTGAATCCAGCCTTGCTGACCTCCAGCCGGTACGGGCCGATCGGGAGATTGGGCAGCACGTAGACGCCATCGGCGCCGGTCATTACCGATCGAACTACGCCGGTTTCGGTCTGGGTCGCCTTCACGAGCGCGTCGGCCACCGCGCTGCCGGACGCATCCTGAACGGTGCCCTGGATCTGCGATGTGGCCTGGCCCCAAACCGCGGCGGCGCTCAACAGCAACACGAAAAAGGAGCGAGCGAATGTCTTGTGAATTGTCGTAGTCATGAGTCCCCCAAAGCCGGCATGCGCGCACGCCGGACTCTGCCTGCTGACGTATTCCCGAAACTAAGAACCGAAGGAAATTGTGATCAGTATATGGGGCGGGGGCCGGTCCTGTCAATGAGTGGAAGACGTTAAATTATTCGGCTGCAAGGGCTTGTGGGGACAAAGGGCTGAAAAGCCATTTTACCGCCGGCCGGGATTGGCCGACGCCCGCACCGCTCGCTCAAACGCCCAGGCGCGGATGTGATTGATCTGCTCGTGCATGGTGCGCGACAGCGGCACGGTTTTTGCCGCCAGCCCGACGAGGTCTTCCTCGGTCACGGGGCGGCCCGCCAGCTGCGCGCGCGTCACCGCCGAGACCACGCATTGCTCGATCTCCGATCCCGCCCAGCCGTTGGTGAAGCTCGTCAGCTGGCTGAGGTCGAATCCGGACGCGTCCACGCCCCGCCGCGCCAGGTGAATTTTAAAGATCTCGATCCGCTCCTCGTCCTGCGGCAGATCGACGAAAAACACTTCGTCGAAGCGCCCCTTGCGGATCATCTCCGCCGGCAGCAGATCGATCCGGTTGGCGGTGGCGGCCACGAACAGGCCGCGCGCCTTTTCCTGCATCCACGTGAGGAAGAACGCGAAGATCCGGCCTTGCTCGCCGCTCGATTCGGTTGACGTGATTCCCATTTCGATCTCGTCGAACCACAGCACCGCAGGGGCCATGTCTTCCATCAGCCGGCAGGCTTCCACGAACGCCCCTTCGGGTTTGCCGTGGCGGCCGGAAAAGATCTCGATCATGTCGATGCGGTAGAGCGGAAGCTGGAACGCCGACGCGATGGCTTTCACCGACAGGCTCTTGCCGCAGCCCGGGATGCCCATCAACAGCACGCCTTTGGGAACGATCTCGCTCGACACGCTGTCGCGCATCTCAAAGAGCCGCTTGCGTTCGAGCAGCCATTTCTTCAGGACTTCGAGGCCGCCGATCTCGCCGATATCGCCGCCGTCGGCAATGTATTCGATGACGCCGCCGCGGTTGACCAACAATTTCTTCTCTTCCAGCAACGCGGGCAGCGATTCCGGCCCGAGCGCCCGTCCCGTGGCGAGCGCGCGCCGCAGCGCGTAGCGGGCTTCGTCCAGAGTCAGGCCCAGCAGCGCGCTCCCCACCAGATGCACCGCTTCTTCGCTGGGTGTGCCGTTGGCGGCGTACCGGCCCGCCTCTTCACGGACAAATTGCTTCAACTCAACGACGTCGGGCGGCCGCAGCTCCAGATACAAAACGCTGCGCTCGATCTCTTCGGGAATGAACCGGACGGGCGACGTGATCACCACGAATTTCTGGCGGTCGAGGCAGCTTTCGTAGATGTCCCGGAGCCGGCGCCGGATCTCGGGCGATTCGCGCAGGGGTTCGTGGAAGTCTTTCAGCTGAAAGATGCCGGGCGCCTGGTGCGAGGCGATGAAGTCCAGCACCTGCCGCGGTGTGTGCGCTCCGGGCTCGGGGGCCCCGCCGTTGTGTTGCAGCCCTTCGGTGAGTGTCCAGGTCCACACCGGCACTGGCGATGCGGAGAGCTTCCGCCCGACCTCCCGCAACAACGCGGCGACGCGCTGCTCTTCGGCCGAACGGATGTACGCCAGCGGCCGTCCCGATCGGAAGACTTCGCGGATGATTTGTGCCGCGCGGCTCTCGGGCGGCTGGCTGTTGGGGAATGCGATGGGCGCGACTCTCCTTTGTCCTGTTTTCCATTATGTATGACGCGGGAGCAGCGCCGAAGGACGAGCGGAGCCGCCGGCTGGCCGGTTCCGGCTTGGCCTGTCCGCGAGGTGTTCGGCCCGGCCCGAGGCGCCTATTCCGACGGCGGGTCGGAATCTATCTCGACCACCAGGCTGAACAGCCGTTCAATCAGCTGCCGTGCCTGCGCCGTGTTCAGACGAATTGCGGGCACCAGTTGCCCCTCGCGGTGCTCGATGATCGGAGCGTTCAGAAGAACCAGTCCGATGCACTGTTTCGCTTGCCCCGGCTCTCCATCGTCCAGGAAAACCTCGAGTTCCGGATCGGGAATGGTATTGGGATAAACCTCGTTTGGCACCGGAGTTCCTCCGTTTCCTGACTGAATTGGAGCAAGACAAGCGCCACGAACCCAATTTGTGCCTTTCGCTCGGATGTTTGGTTACTCACGGGTTCTGTGGACCGGCGGCTGCTGTGCATCCAGGCAATCGGCGCCTGCCTGTGCCAGCGCCGTTCCATTCGTTAGGAGGCTCTCATGGGGAAGCTTCTGGTCCTAGCCGCCTTTTTATTTTTCCAAATGCCGGATCCGCACCAGGGCCAGCCGGCAACGTGCAACAACTATGCTCGCAATACGCATCCGTGCAATTGTCACCGCGCCACCAAGTGCGCGCACGAACGGCAGGGTGAGCCGGAAGATGCCAGGTGCCAGACGTACTGCCGCAAGGAGGCGTGCAAATGTCTGGACCCTTGCACCAGTTAAGGGGCCGCTAGTCCGGGAATTTCACTCCGAGGGCCTGGAGGAATTTGGCGTCGCTCTCCTCGATGCTCTCCGGAGTCGGCCGGAGGATGTCCTCCACATCGAGCTCCGACGGACACTCCCTCCAGCAATCCTCGAGCGGCTTCAGCACGTACGCATGTTTTTTGCAGTTCGGGCAGCGCCAGCGCAGAATCAACTGGTGGTCGTTGGTGAAGCCGACCTCCTGCACGCTGCTGGCGGATCTTCCACACTCGCATTCCAAAGCAAGAGTCAGATACGTCATTGAAGCCTCTCCTGAGGCTGTTTTCTCATGGAGCGAAGCCAACAAGTAGTCCTGCCCCGGCTAGCGCAGTACCACCGAGCGTAAGTGGCGGATCGCACGAGGCTTGTCGCGGTTACTGTCTTCGGTTAAGGAACCCGATTCCGGCCCGATGTTTACGCGCGATAGCCCGCCCGCGTGAGCCGGTACATCCAGGGGCCCGGGACCAGCCGGGCGACGTGGGCGGCCAGGCCGCTCCGCAGCGCCACGCGAAACGCGGCGGATACGGCCGCTGGCCGCGCGAGCAACCGGCGGCACGCATGGAGATACTCCGTTACCGGCATGCCCCGTGCCGCGGCGGCGCCCGCCATCCTTCCGGTCAAAAGCGCATGCAGAATCCCGGAGCCGGTGAACGGATCCACGAACCCCAACGCGTCACCCGCGCGGTATTCGGATGCGTCCGCCGCCGGGCCGGAGAAGATCAAGGGGCCGGTGGTCAGCCAATTCATCTGGCGCGAGAGCGGCCGTAACCGGTCCGCCAGCGGCTGCGACCGGCGCAGGAAGTCATCCAACTCGAAACCACAGGCGCGCAGCGCCGTCTCCGGGGCCAGGCCGCAGACATTCGTAAGGCTGCCCTCCACCGGGCTGATCCCCACGTACCCCGTTTCCGTAAAGAAGAGTTCGACGGCATCGTCGGCGGGCCCTGCAAAGTGCGCCTTGAATCCGAACAGCCGCGGCCTGGCCGCCGTGCGCGCGTTCCGACCGCTCGCGAGTACGACTCGATCGCCGGTCCGAGCGGAATGAGGGACGCCCCGCGAGACGGTGGCGCCCAGGGAAGCCGCCCGGTCCAGCAACAAAGTATCGAGTGCGAGCCGGCTTAACCCGAAGGCGGTTTCCGCCAGGCGCCACTCTTTCATGCGCGAGCCGAAGTGCAGGCGGCACCGGTGGACGCGGGCGGGCGTCCGCCGCAGAAACTCGCTCCACACGCCCAGTTCATCGAGTACGCGGCAGGCTTCCGCCGCCAGGAACTCGCCGCAGACTTTGTGACGCGTGGTGCGTGCCCTGTCCGAAATATGGACGGCCGCCGATTCGCCGAGCGCCGTAATCGCGGCCGCCGAACCAGCGGGACCCGCTCCCACGATCTGCACCGCGGCCCTTGTGCTCACACCCGCATTCTCCCGCGGAACCGGCCGGCACGCGCCACGCCGCTCCCTGTTTTTACACATTTGGCTGCGCGGAGCGGCCGGGCGCATGCAACCATCATGAGGAGCGGGAAGCGTGCGGCAATCTTCAGAAATCGAAATTCTCGATCGCGGTGGTGTGCCCGAGCACATCGTCGAGCGCGCTTACCGGGACTTGGCGCGAATTCACCGGTTTCGGCGACACGCGCGCGATCCTCACGGCCGTGAAGCGGGATCCGCATCCGGTCCGCCGTATTCTCGACATCGGCTGCGCGCGCGGCGGCGTCCTGCGGCAGATGCAGAGCCAGCTCGAGGCGGAAGTGGTGGGCGTCGATCTTCATCCGCCCGGCGATTCATCGCACGAGATTCCGATCGTGCAGGCGGACGCCACACGCGACCGCCTGCCCGAAGCCGACGTGGCGTTCTCGATGTATCTCGGCCATCATCTCGCGCCCGCCGATCTCATCGCGCTCATCCGCAACGTGGGACGCTCCTGCCGGAGATTCCTTTTGCTCGATCTGGTGCGGCATCCGTTGCCGCTCGCGCTCTTTCGCGTCTTCGTTGCGCCGCTGGTTTCGCCGATTGTCGTCGCCGACGGCGGGCTGTCCATCCGCCGCTCGTACACGCCGCCGGAGCTGGCCGCACTCGCGCGTGAGGCGGTCGGCGGTTCCGCCGGGCGGTTCCGGCATTCGGTCGCGCCGTTTTATATCCGTCAGGTCCTGGATATTTCGTATCTGTAGGTCTTGGCTCCGTATAGCGGCCCTGCAATTGCACCAAAGGGAGCTCCAATCCGTCATGGGAGCCCGATTCATCCTTGTTACGGCGTTGTTCGCAGGCATCCGGCTGGCCGGCGCGGCCGAAGCCGATGCTCTGGCGATCTCCAAAAATATTCAAAACCGGCACTTTCCGCATTACACGGTGCTCGATCCGATTTTCGACAGCGCGACCGGCGACCGGATCGTGAGCTACACGCGCTGCGGCGACTCGGCGTTATGGACCGGATTCGATCTCGCGGCTGAGTCATTTCGCTACAAGGTGACACACTCGCCCGACGCGCTCGCCGCCGCACAGCGCGCGCTCGCCGGCATCCAGTCGCTGGTAGACGTGACTGGCAACAACGTACTAGCCCGTTGCCTCATTCCGGAGAACTCGCCGTACGCCGGGGCGATTCAGAACGAGGAAGCCGGCAATGGAATCTATCGCAGCGGCCCGGAAAATTTCTGGGTGGGAAACACGTCGCGCGATCAATATTCGGGGGTGCTTTTCGGGCTCGGCGTCGCGTGTGACCTGATGGACGATCCCGGCATGCGCTCCTCGGCCGCGGCGCTGGTCACGCGCCTGGTTCAGTTTCTAAAAGACCACGGCTGGAACGTAGTGTTGCCCGACGGCACGGTCACCACTACATTTGCGCTGCGGCCCGAGCAGCAGCTCGCGTTCCTGCAACTAGCGCGGCACGTCAATCCCGATCGATTCTCGACCGCGTACGATCTGGCGCGCCTGACGCTTTCTCCATTCGCCTCGATTCCCATCGGCGTTGACGTTCTCAGCGACAGCTCGTACTTCAAGTTCAATCTCGATACGATCAACCTCTACACGCTGGTTCATCTCGAGAGCAGTTCGTTCGGCGGGATCTACCAGAACGCCTACAACATTCTGCGCCGCCATACGGACAATCACGGGAACGCGTTCTTCAACATGATCGACGCGGCGCTCAACGGGCCCGACGCGGCCCGCGACGCGGAGACACGCCGGTTGCTCGACCAATGGCTGCAGCGCCCGCGGCGTGACCTGAACGTCAACAACGCGGGCAGGTACGCGGCGTGCGGCGATCAGGCCTGCCAGCCGATTCCGGTTCCCGATCGGCCGACCACCGATTTCCTGTGGCAGCGCAGCCCGTTCCAGCTGGCGAACGACGGCGGCAGCAACATCATCGAAGGCGCCGGCATCGACTACATCCTGCCGTATTGGATGGCCCGGTATTATGGCGTGGTCGCGCCCGACAATCTCCGCGAAGGGTCGGCTGCGAGCTATGCGCCCGAGTTGGCGCCGGACGGACTGGCGTCCGTGTTCGGGCTGGCCTTGTCTTCGGCGGATGGTATTACGGTGACGGTGAAAGACAGCGCCGCGGTGGCGCGGCCCGCTACTGTCGTCTTCGCCTCCACCGGACAGGTGAATTTCGTGGTCCCCGGAGATACCGCGGCCGGCACCGCCTCGATCACGATTCAGAACCCCGGCTCGGCCGGCATCGTGATCTCCGCGCCGATCCGCCCGGTCGCCCCCGGATTGTTTACCGCCGACGCGAGCGGGCAGGGAATCGCCGCGGCCACCGTGAATGGCGCGCCGATCTTCTCCTGCGGCGCGGCCGGCTGCTCGGCGGCGCTGGTCGATCTCACATCGGACGCCCCGGTCTATCTCTCTCTGTATGGCACCGGCATCCGCCACCGCTCCTCGCTCGCGAACGTCACGTGTGTTGTCGGGGGAGTGAACGTGCCGGTCCTCTATGCCGGCCCTCAGGGCACGTACCCTGGGTTGGATCAGGTGAATCTGCAGCTTCCGGCGTCCTTGCGCGGGCTCGGTGTGGTGGATGTCGTCCTTACGGTCGACGGACAGACGGCGAACACTGTTCGTATCGGCATACACTGAGCGGGCTTGGACCGGCGCCTGGAATCGGCTATCGTAGGTGCTCGGAGCAGGCGCCATGCGAATCTGGGTTGTTGCGATTGCGTTGCTGAGTGCGAGCGCCGCGGCGCAGGCAACGCCGAAGCTCGTCCCCGACGTTCCCTACGTGCCGAGCCCGAACGCGGTAGTCGAAGCCATGCTGAAGCTGGCGGGTGTGACCGCGGCGGACAACGTTTACGATCTCGGTTGCGGGGATGGCCGCATCGTGATTACGGCGGCGCGGGAATACAAGGCGCACGGCGTTGGAATCGATATCAATCCGCAGCGGATTCGCGAGGCGCGCGTCAACGCGCAGAAGGCGTTGGTGGGACCCCGGGTGCGCTTTGAGCAGAACGATTTATTTCAGGCCGATATTCACGACGCCACCGTGGTGACGCTCTACCTGCTGCCTTCCGTCAATCTTCGGCTGCGGCCCAAGCTGCTGAAGGAACTCCGGCCGGGAACCCGCATCGTCTCCCACACTTTCGATATGGGCGACTGGAAGCCCGAGAAGGAACAGCAGGTCGAGGACGCGACCATCTACCTGTGGACGGTCCCGGCGAAGTAGCGCACGTTATGGGGCGGGTTCCAGCCGCAGCAACGCGCCGTCTTCTTCTTCGGTGAGCACGTAGAGCAAACCGTCCGGGCCCTGCCGCACATCGCGGATGCGCTGTTTCAGATCGGTGAGCAGGGACTCGCGCCGCAGTTCTTCCATCTTCTCGTTGAACACCACGCGCTCCAGCCGGCCGGTTCCGGGGATCTCGCCATAGCGCATGCCGCCCACGAACACATTGCCTTTCCAGGCGGGGAACCGGTCGCCGGTGTAAAACGTCAGACCGGAAATAGCGATCGACGGCACCCAGTAGACGAGCGGCCCATCGATGCCCTCGCGCGACGGCGAATCCGAGATCCGCGCGCCATCGTAATTGCGGCCGAAGCTCACCAGCGGCCAGCCGTAATTATGGCCGGGCAGAATGAGATTGATCTCGTCGCCGCCGTTCGGGCCGTTCTCATCGTTGAGGATCGCGCCGGTTTCCGGGTTCACCGTGAGCCCCAACTGATCGCGATGACCGAGCGAATAGACTTCCGGCTTGTGCCCCGGTTTACCCACAAACGGATTGTCGGGCGGGACCGTGCCGTCATCGCGGAGCCGGAGCACCTTACCGTAATCGCTGTTCGGGTCCTGCGCCAGGTTTCCGGTCGCCGCGCCCGTGGTCATGAAGATGGTGCCGTCACGGCCAAAAACGATGCGAGAGCCGCCCAGCACGGTGGTCCACTCGCCTTGAAAGAGGTCCTTTACGTCGGTGAGGCCATTGCGCTCCAGACGCCCGCGCGCCAGCGTGGTCGCGGCCTGATTGTTCTCACCCGGCTTACTGTAGGTGAAATAGACCAGGTGATTCTCGGCGAACTTCGGGTGCAGCGCTACGTCGAAGAGGCCGGCATTGCGCACGGCGTTGACCTTGGGAATCCCGGCGAGCGGTTGCGGATCGAGCACATTGTCGCGGACGATCCGGAGGCGGCCCGGCCGCTCCGTGACCAGCATATTGCCATCCGGAAGAAACGCGAGACTCCAGGGATGCACCAGGCCGCGCGCAACCACTACGACCTTCACCTTGTGCTGCTCGGCGGTATTGAAGACGAACGGCCCAGCGCCGAGTGCGACGTGCGGAACCCCGATGGGCGGAGCCTGCCCTTGGCGCTGCTGGGACAACGCGGCGGCGACTAAGATAGCGGGACCGATCCACAGCCAGCGCGAACGAACGATAGAAGACATGGACCGACGCTATCATGCGCGCCGGGGGTGGTGCAAATCTATCGCGCAGCACGCGGTTCGCCAGACGAGTGGCCCGTGCGGTGCAATACTGGATTCGTCATGAAAAAGGATCCTACGGATAATCCGAAAGTGCCGCCTCCGGATCCCGACCCCGACGTTCCGGAGCCACACCCGCCGACTCCCGATCCCGACGTGCCGGATCTCGGGCCGGACGTCACGCCCGGCATCAATCCCAATCCGCCGGGTTATTGAGCGGGGCGCGGGGGCTTTTGCCCGAGCCGTTGAAATTGTAAGATGTCGCTCAGACTGGGCGCGTGGCGCCCGGCGGAGGACCGATGCGGCGCCCGATTTACGCAACCTCGACGGTGTTTCTGGCACTCGCGGGCTGGGTTTACGCCGAGGATTTTGACGGCAAGCAGGTGGCGGCCGCGCTCGCGCGCCGGAACATCGCGCCGGCGCCGAGGCTGCCCGACGGGCATCCGGACCTGGGCAACGACAAGGGGTCTTGGGAACCGCCGGGCATCGGCGACATGGCCGGCACCGGCGGCGGATTTGCCGGGACCGCGCAGCCCGAGCGTAAAATCGATGTGCCGTTTCTTCCGTGGACGAAGGCAGCCCTTGTCGAGCGCAATGCCAATTTCACCAAGGACGACCCCGAAGGCTACTGCCTGCCTCCCGGCATCCCACGGATGTATGCCGCGTCGTTCCCGTTCCAGATTTACCAGTTGCCGAACCGAATCCTGTTCGTGTTCGAGGGCGGCGCGCACATGTGGCGCGTGGTCTACATGGACGGCCGCAAGCACACGCCGCCGGAGAAATTGAATCCAACCTATCTCGGCGAAGGCATCGGCCACTGGGAAGGGGACACCCTCGTAGTGGATGTCACGGGTTTCAACGACCGAAGCTGGATCGACGCCGCCGGACACGCGCATACCGAGCAACTGCACGTCATCGAGCGTTTCACGCGAGTGAACGAGCTGATCCTCCACTACGAGGCGACCATCGACGACCCTGGAGCGTACTCAAAACCGTGGACCACCAGCTGGAACATCCTGTTTCATCCCGGCATGGAGCCGCTGGAATACATCTGCCAGGAAGACAACGCCGACCTCAAACACCTGGTGGGCAAGAAGCCTTGAGAGCCGGAGTCGCACTCACGCTGGCCGCTGTGTTTCTCGGAGCTTGTGCGCCGGCACCGCCGCCGGTGCAATCGAAGAAGCAGGATCCCACGCAGGAGACGTGGTACGCCGAAGCGATCGAGAAGCTGGCCGCGCTCAACGGCCAAGCCAAGCGCGCCTTCGATGCGGGCAAGTTCGACGATGCGTCGAACCTGATCCTCAAGGGTGAGCCTCTCGAAAAGCGGCTGCTGGATGTGCCGCGCCCGACGCTGCCCGCGATGGAGGCGGCCTCCGATCTCGACCAGCTCTACGGGCAGATGCTTCTGGCCAACCGGAACTACGGTTGGGCGCGTCTGCAATTCCAGAAAAACCGCGCGCGGTGGAAGAGCTGGCAGCCGCAAACGCCGGAGACGGCGCGGCGCCTGAAACTGGCCGAAGACGGCATCGCCGAGTGTGACCGGCTCATGGAGCAATAGCCATGCGAGTAGCCGCTCTTTACGACATTCACGGGAACCTGCCGGCGTTGGAGGCCGTGCTTGCGGACCTCCGGCAAACCGGCGTGGACCAGGTTGTAGTTGGCGGCGACGTGGTCCCCGGTCCCATGGCGCGGGAAGCGCTGGCGCGTTTGCGGAAGCTCGACATTCCCGTGCAGTTCATTTATGGGAATTGCGAGGTGGCGGTGTTGCGGCAGATGGCGGGAGTGGATCCGCCCGGCGTTCCCGAGGCGTTCCGGCCCATCCTGCGCTGGACCGCGCAGCAGCAGGTTCCGGACTATCAGGCGTTCCTCGAAACCTGGCCGAAGACCGTGCGGATCGAAATTCACGGCGCCGGGCCGGTCCTGTTTTGTCACGGCACGCCGCGGGACGAAGACGAGGATTTCCTCGGCTCACGCCGGAACAGAGTCTGCTACCGGCCTTCGAAGGCGCCGTACGATTACACGCAAGCCGCGGAGCGCATCCGTGCCACCGCGTATCCACAGGCGCAGGAATTCGCGGCGCACCATGTTCTGGAGCCGCCCGCGGAGGAGCAGATGCTGGAAGTCCTGACGCGCGCTTCGGGCAATCAGAGAGCTACCGCTTAGCGGCCAGCGCGCGGTAGGTACCCGCCACGTTTTGCGGGCGCTGCTGGTCGTAGAATTCCCAATCTTTGTACTGCTCCATCCGCACGCCGGCCTGCGCCTGCTCAAGCGTCTGGCCGGCGGCGATGGCGCGGGCCACCGCGTCCCGGAGTTCTTCGCGGTAGCGGATGTTCGCGGTCACATCGGACTTCTTGCCGAGCGCCCCGTGGCTGCACACGAAGTATTCGAAATCCATTGCCTCGACAGCCTTCACCAGCGGGATCTCGTCGGGAGAAATCGGCCCGAACGGCAGGCGGTGTACGGTGATCCAGTCGGACGCGAACAGGACGTTGCTCCCGTCCACGAAGCGAACCAGCGTGTTGTCGTCGGCATGCGCGGTCGGCCGCGAGATCACCTCGACGCTCTTGCCGGCGAGATGGATGATCAGCCGGTCGGTATAGGTGAGATCGGGCGCGCGCACGAATTCAATCGGGCCGCGGGCGATTTCGGCGCCGCTCAGCGCGCCATCGTGGTTGGCGTCGTACAGCTGGAACATCGTTTTCAGGTTGCCCTGCGCCTCGTCGGGCGTGATCCGGCCGTCGCCGTTTTTATCCAGTGTGCGCGCGTTCGCCGGCAACGGTGTGTTCGCGGGAGGCATCGCGATGTTCTTGAGCATGTTCTCATGGCCGATGAGCCGCGCGGTGTCCGCGTACACGGCGCCGCCGGAGGCGTGATCCCAGTGCGAGTGGCTGTAGATCACATATTTGACGGGTACGTGGAAGCGGCGGTCGAGTTCCGCCTTCAGCCAGGTGGCGAACTCGGTCCCGATCGGCTCCACCAGCACGATGCCTTCCGGCGTTACCAGGAAAGCCGAGACGTAATCGTCCATGCGCGCGTAGTAAACGTTGCCCGTAAGTTTCCCGATCTCCTGGCCTTTGTATTGAGTCTGCTGGTAGAAAGAGCGGTCCTGGGCAGTCAGCGCAATGCACGCCGCGAGGGCGAGCACATATTGGCATTTCATAAGGATTCGATCCCGGCTCCCGTGCCGGATTTCTGATTCTATCCCAGCAGGCCGGGGGCGGTCCGATCTATGCCACCGCGGTTTTCTGGAGTTCCGACGTGCAGTGGGCACAGCGAATGGCCGCTGCCGGAATCACGCTGAGGCAGTACGGGCATTCTTTCGTCGCGGGCGCCGCTGGAGCCGCCGCCGGCTTCTTGAACCGGTTGAGCTGCCGGACCAGCAGAAACACGGCGAACGCGACGATCAGGAAATTGATGATCGTGTTCAGGAACTGGCCGTACGCGATGACCGGCGCTCCGGCGGCTTTGGCTGCCGCCAGGCTGGCATAGGTCTGGCCATTCAAGGCGACAAACAGGTCCTTGAAATCCATGTGGCCGAGCAGCAGGCCAATGGGCGGCATGAGCATGTCATTGACGAGCGACGTGACGATCGTCCCGAACGCGGCGCCGATAATGACCGCCACGGCGAGATCGAGTGCGTTGCCGCGAACGGCGAATTCCTTGAATTCCTTCAGCATTGGGACCTCCCCCGAAGTCGCCTCTCTCCGAGGCTAAGCTCGATTCACAGGGCTGTCAAGCCGGCGCCCATTGTGAGCTTCGTCACGTTCGCGGGCCGAGCGCCGCTACCGCACGATGACAGTTTTGTCCGCCTCGATCGTCACCTTCTTCTCAATAGCCGGCCCAGCCGATGGCACGATCTTCACGTCGTATTCCCCTGGGTTGAGCAGCAGGCCCTGGGCCCCGTTGCTGAATTCATCGACGTGCCCGTGAAAATGTTCGTTGATGTAGACCGCCGCGAATTTGTCCGCGTTCATTGTTCGCAACCGGCCGAAGGGCGGTTTCGCCGGCGGCCGGGGAGTAAGGGTCGCGGTCAGCTCCTTCTTCTTCCCGGATTCGATCGTCGCCTTGGTGACGAATTCCTGGTAGCGCGGATCGACCAGGCGGATTTCGTGCTCGCCAGCGGGAACCGAGTATTTCCGGGCTTTCCGGAAGTTTGCGGCCGGACCCAGGTATTTGCCATCGACAAACACGCCGGCCCGTCCAGGCTTGACCTTCGCTACCAAAAAACCATTGGCATTTTGATCAGCAGCCAAGGGCACGGCTGCTGCCGCGAGCAGGACCCAACACCAGCTACTGCGCATGAGAGGACCTCCCGATTCATGAGCCTTGGCACATTTAAGAGGTTACTCTCCGTTATCGGGGCTGTCAATGTGAAACGCCGATCTCGTCAGGCGTAAATTCCCGGCGCTTCGTGCCCGAGGCTTTGGACGTATTCGATGTAAGAGCCGGGATAGACGATTGGGGTTCGATCGGTGCCGCTCTCGCCGCCGAGCTCCAGAACCCGCGTGCCGAGGCCGCGCAGGAACGTGCGGTCGTGCGATACGAAAATCATCGTGCCTTCGAAGTCCTTCAGCGCATCCACCAGCATCTCTTTGGTCGCCAGGTCGAGGTGGTTGGTGGGCTCATCAAGCACCAGGAAATTCGGCGGGTTGTAGAGCATGCGGGCCATGGCGAGCCGAGACTTTTCACCGCCCGAGAGAGCGCGGATCGGCTTATCGACATCATCGCCCGAGAACTGGAACGCCCCCGCCAGCGTGCGCAGCGAGCCGAGGCCGTCCTGCGGGAAGTCCTTCTGCAGTTGTTCGAGGATAGTGAGGTTCGGGTCCAGCACGTCGAGCGACTGCTGGGCGAAGTAGCCCATCGCGAGGCTGGCGCCCAGCCGCACGCAGCCGGCATCGGGATCGGTGACGCCGGCGATCATTTTCAGCAGCGTGGTCTTGCCCGCGCCGTTCTTGCCCATGACGGCCCAGCGTTCGCCGCGCCGGATCGTCAGGTTGAACCCGTCATACAGCACGCGCGCGCCGTAGCGCTTGTGCACGTTTTCGAGCACCGCGACCTGGTCACCCGAGCGCGGCGGCACGCGAAACTCGAACTTCACCACGTGGCGTTTCTTCGGCAGCTCGATCTTCTCGATCTTGTCCAGCGCCTTGATGCGGCTCTGCACCTGCGCGGCCTTGGCGGCATGCGTCTTGAACCGCTCGATGAAACGCTGCTCTTTAGCGAACATGGCCTGCTGGCGCGCGAAGGCGGCCTGCAGGTTGTCTTCACGAATGGCGCGCTCGCGTTCGTAAAAGTCGTAGTCGCCCGAGTAGACCGTGATCTCCCCGGCATCGATTTCGGCGATCTTGGAGACGATCCGGTTCATGAACTCACGGTCGTGCGAAGTCATCAGCAGGGCGCCCGAAAACGACTGGAGGAAGTGTTCGAGCCAGATGATGGATTCCAGGTCGAGGTGGTTGGTCGGCTCGTCCATTAACAGGACGTCCGGCCGGCCGAGCAGCACGCGGGCCAGCGCGACCCGCATCTTCCAGCCGCCGGAGAGCGCGCCGACATCGCCATCGATCTGGTCGTCGGCGAATCCAAGGCCGTGTAAAACCTCGCGCGCCTGCGCTTCGAGCGCATAGCCGCCCAGGTGGTCGTACTCTTCCTGGACCTCGCCGTAGCGCGCGAGAATGCGGTCGAGATCGTCTCCCTGCGCCGGGTCTTCCATGGCGCGCTGCAAGGCTTCGAGCTCGTGATGCAGATCGCCTGCCCGGCCGCTGCCCGCTATCGCTTCGTCGAGCGTCGAGCGCCCCTGCATCTCCTCCACGTCCTGCCGGAAGTAGCCGATGGTGAGCCGCTTGGGAACCGAGACCTCCCCTTCATCCGGCGCCTCTTCGCCGACGATCATGCGGAACAGCGTGGTCTTACCGGAGCCATTGGGCCCGACCAGCCCGACCTTCTCGCCGGGGTTCAACTGGAACGACGCATCGACAAAGAGCAGTTGCTTGCCGTATTGCTTGTGGATACTGGAGAAGGAGATCATCCGAACCGCTGCCGCGCCGGCTTTACATGAGGCGGCGCGCGCTAGGGCCTGTCGAAGTGGAGCTGATTGACTGGAACTGCTGGCGTAATTCGGCGTCTTCCATAACGGGCCTGACTGTTATTATCTGACCACAAACCGGCCGGCGAACGCCAATCCCGGCTTCAGATGTTCGGAAGCAGATCGAAATACTCGTCGTCTTCGTTTTTCCCGCCCTCGCCTCGTCCCACTTGCTTTTCGGATTCAATGAACTCGATGCGTTCGATCCACTTGACCATCTTGTAGCCCAGTTGGTTTTCCACGCGCAGCCGGAGCGGCGCGCCATAGACCTCCGGGAGCGGCCGGCCGTTCATTTCGAACGCCAAAAGGCATTCCGGTTTCAGCACGTTTTCGAGCAACTGCGTGTCGTAGTAAGCGCCGCCATAAAGCGAATCGCCGAAGGAGAAGAACGCGACGACCTTGGCTTGCGGCAAGGGACGAACCAGGCGGATCAACTCGCGCATCGGAATGCCGCCCCATTTGGCAATGCCGGTCCAGCCCTGGATGCAGTGATGCATCGTGATGTACTCGGTCTTGCCGGCGTCGCGGAGTTGGGCGAGCGAAAGCTCAACCGGGTTCTCGACCAGGCCCGCGACTTTTAGCTTGTAGTCCTGAAACCGCCGCCCGGCCAGTTGCTTCCAATCCTCCCGATGCGGCATTTTCCCGTTCGGCCAGAAATACGGGGAGATGTCGCTCTCCTGATACCGCTGCTTTGGATTCAAGCGGTTGAGCGTGATCAGCTGCATCGGGTAAGTGACCACTTTCAGCGCGTGCTGCAGCCCGCGTGGGTGATACCAGGAGAGGTAGTGCGCCGCGATCCAGACCAGAATCACCACGCCGATGCCGATAAAGCCCGAGATCATGCCGGTGGGATCGGCGGGATTGTCGGTGCCCATGACGATGTGGTTCATGTTGCGGGCGAAACCGGTGAGGGCGACCAGCGTCACGTGGACGATCAGGAAGGCGAGGAAACCGCACATGTTGAGGAAATGTATCGAGCGCGCCGATTGGCGGCCGCCGAAAAGTCGCGCGTACCAGGGGAACGTGTTCACCACCGCGGGGGACATTGCAATTCCGGTCAGGATCGCAACTGGTCCGAATACAAAGACGACGGAAAAGTACGCGATCTGCTGCAGCGCATTGTAGCCGTAGAAGCCGTTAGGTTCGGGCGGCAGCTGCAACGTGGCATAGTGCACGAAGGTGCTCCAGGCCTGGCCAAGGACGGTCCAGGAGGTCGGCACGATCCGCCTCCACTGACCCGTGAGGAATAACAGGATGGCAAAAATGATTCCGGTGAGGATGAATCCATGGACGTTGATGAAGTGCCAGACGCGGGCGATGCCGATGGTGTGGCGGTAGCCGGGAGTGCTAATCCAAGGCGAGACATACCGGGCGTCGTCCTTGGCAGTCCACACCCGGTCGCGGGGGACGACGATCGGCGTGAACTTGATCCATTCGCTGCCCGGTGTGCAGTGGTGGTTGAAGTACAACCGGGGATGATCGACCAGGATCGACAGCCCGCTGCGGATCAGCATCGTGACGAACAGAAAATTGAAGAAGTGGCAGTAGCGCACCCAGAGCGGGAACCCGTGCGGTCCGGCGAAGTTGTCCGGACTCACTGGAGGGATCGGCGGAATGTAGGGCTCGCCCCCGATGGCGGTCTGAATCCAGGCGGCCAGTACCGGCAGGAACAGCACGCCAATGGCGGTGATCCAGATCGAAGGCCGGATCCAGATGCGGAAGCGCCGGTCAGACGGGTAATGAACCGCCGCATGCTCGGCATCGAATGGGATCATCGGCCTCTTCTCGAGCTATTCAAAGACCTTTGAAACAGGCAGCACCGTCACGTCCTCCGGACGAAGGTGGAGCGGCCATCTTTCGACCACTTTATCTTCCGTTGTGATGGCGGCAGGTTTCGGCGAGTTATAAGTCATGGGAGAAGCCCCACTATCCACGATCTCCCGCTTGAACGCTTCTCCGCCGCCCGTGACCGCCGCGACGATTACACGGTCGGAGCGCAGGTGGCGCCGGATGGCATGGTTCACATCCTCGCGGGTCAACTTTGCCAGCGCGTTTTTCAAGTAAAGATTGTACTCGGGAATGCCGTAGTACAGGCTGTCAATCGCATAACCAAGCTCCGCGCGTTTGGTGCTGGTGAGCACGTTGACGTACTTGGAGAGGAAGTCGCGAGTCCGCTCAAAACCGTCTTCGGAAATCCCCTCCTTCACCAGCTTGTCCAGCTCATAAAGCGCGAGCCGGAGAGCGAATTTGGCGGTCGGCGGCTCCACCGGGCGGATCCAGATCTGGAATATCTGAGAACGGCGGGCGAGATTCGGGTCCGGCTGGAACAGGAACATGCCCCGGGGAAAATACTCGACGTACGCGTAGTCGCCGTAGTTCAGGCCGCGCTTTTCACGCATCTGATCGAACAGGACGCCGCCGCTTTCGCGATGCTGTCCGAGGTAAGAGCTGGCCACGAGCAGTGGAACGTAGTCCGGGCTGGCGCGCGTCACATCGATGGGAAAGCCGATCGAGTAAGCCACCGAGCGTGTCTCCTTATCGACGATAACCACGCGGTTCCGGTCGGTAGGCTCCGGAGCGGGCGTCTTCGGAGACGCCGCGCCCCGGGCCGGCAGCTTCCCGAAATCCTTCTTCATCTCCGCGAGGAACCGCGGCGGATATCCCCCGGCAATCCCCAGGATGAGGTTGGCTTGCGTGTAGCGGGTCCGGTAGAACTCTTTCAGGTCCGCGAGCGTCAGTTTCTCCAGCGAGGAGACCGTGCCCGCGCTGTAGTGGCCGTACGGCGTGCCGGCATAGATGGTCTGGTAGAGAACCTCTTTCCCGAGTTCTTCATCGTTGTTGCCGCGCAGGTTGACGCGCAGGAAGTTGATCGCGTCGTCCTTCACCCGTTGGAAATCGTCGTCGCGCCAGCCCGGTTCGAGGAGCATCGAACGAAGTATTCCGTAGTACGCAGCGAGATTGTCGATGTGGGTGGAGCCGGAGAAGGTGGTCATCTCCTGGTCGACCTGCGCGCCGACCGAGGCGGCCATTGGAAACAGAGCGTCTACGATCTGCTTGTAAGTCAGATCGCGCGTGCCGCCGTCGGCCAGCATCCGCGCGGTCAGATAGGCCAGCCCCGGTTTGCCGGGCGGATCCGCCGCGGCCCCGGTGGTGAACACGATCCGGAAGGTCACCAGCGGCGATTGGCTCGGCCGCGCGACGGTACGGATCTGCGCAAAAGCGGCCGATGCCGCGAGCAGGAATGCGACCGCCGCCTTCACTGGGCGCCTCCCGCGGATTTTCCGGTCAGTGTGACCACGGTGCGTCCGCTTTCGATCAGATACTTCGCGGCCGCGCGCTGCACGTCTTCCGGGGTGATCTGGGCGTACAGATCGTAAACCCGATTGAGGGTTTCCGGGGTGCGGCGCAGCGCCACGTAAGCAGCCAGAATATTGGCGATGGCGTCGCTGGTATCGAGACCCTGCGCGAACGAATACCGCAGATGCTTCTTCACTGCGTCCAGGCGGGCCGCGTCCACGGGGCTCTCCTGGAACGAGCGGACCGTGGCGAGGATCTGGTCGCGCACGTAGTCGAGGTCGGCGGGGTTTTTGACGCGCGCCTCGATCTCAAACAGCCCGGGATCGACGCTGTCGCGCTCGCCCCCGCCGAGGGCGGCGACTTTCTGCTCCCGCACCACAAGTTTCTGATAGAGGTCGGAATTGGGCGAGAATGCCAGCGACGCCAACACATCCAGCGCGGCGGAATCGGGGGCGCTGTCGGTGTAAGCCGGACCTTTGTAGGCGATTTCGAGCAGCGGCAGGGTGGGCGCCGGCCAGTCCACGTGCGCTTCGCGCGGAGCTTGCTGGGGCGGCTCCGGCGGAATGTCCGGCCGGTAGCTGCCGCGCTTCCAGCCGCCCCAGTATTGTTCGACGAGGCCGCGCACCTGCTTCGGCTCGATGTCTCCGACGACGATCACGGTGGTGTACTCGGGCCGGTAATAGCGATCGAAGAACTGCTGGCTGTACGAATACTGGTTGGGCATGTCCTGAACGTCCTTCAGAAAGCCCATGGTGGTGTGTTTGTACGTGTGGCGGTCGTAGGCCGTATTCTGGACAGTCTCGTGGAGTTTCTGCCCCGGATTGGCGCTGTTCTTGTTGTATTCGCCGAGCACCGCGAGAGCTTCGGTCCGGAATTCGGCCTCGCTCACCTTCAGGTTCTGAAAGTTGTCGGCCATGATCATCAGGATGGTTTCGAGATCTTCCTTCGAGAAGGTGTTGTGATAGCAGGTGAAATCGTTCGTGGTGAACGCATTGGACGCGGCGCCCGCGCGTTTGAGAATCTCCTGCGCTTTTGCCGGCGGGAATTTTTCGGTCCCCTTGAACATCAGGTGTTCGAACAGATGCGCGAATCCGGTCTTGCCGGGTTCGACCTCGTTGCGCGAGCCGGTCTGCACGACCACGTAGACGGCGAGAAGGTTCGGGTAATCGGTCGGCACCGAAATCAGCCGCAACCCGTTGGGAAGGTCCTCCTGGGTGTAGGAGTAAGGGAAGATCTTCGCGGGTGGAGCGGCCCAGGCGAGGGCGCAGGCGAAAAACAGAACCAATCGGGACAGCATGATCTTCATTCTAATTCCGCTATGCCAACAGCTCCCGCGCGTCGATCTTCTTGCGCTTGGGCGCGAGCGGGGCGTTGAGAAACTCAAGGAACGGCGTCATGGCGCGAAAACGGGAGTCGATCTCGCGAAATAGGCGGGTGGTGGTGGCCGTCTCGGGCGGCAGCTCGATATAAAGCAGGAACTGCTTCATGCGGAGCAGGTCGTCGGCCGGGTGGCCGGAGGGAAAGCCCTTGGGCGTCCGCGAGAGCCGTTCGCCTTGCAGTTCCCCGAGCAGTTTCCGCACGGCGCGCGATTCGGTGATTCGGCGGAACTCTTGGTGGCGCGCGGCGATGTGGTTGCGCACCGCCAGCAGCGTCTCGGGCATCGGCATGTAGATCCCGCCGCCGACCGCCACTTCCTTGTGCGACACGGAGAAATAGAAGCCCGCGCCATCGTGCCGCTCGAGGCCGCGGCGGCGGAAGCTGGCGGCGATCTGCTGCTTGTAGGGCGATTTATCCTTACTGAACCGCGTGTCGCGGTAGAAGCGGTAGATCGCCTTGGCCGGGTCGGTCACATACTCCGGCGCGTACTCCAGCAGCGACGCGTTGAGGGCCGCGACCAGTTCCTGCATGGGGGCTTTGACCTTCTCTTCGAAGATCGCCTTGCGGGGCTGAAACCAGTCGCGGTTGTTGTTGCGCGCCAAGCCGCGAAAGAATTGAATGCCTTCGGCGGGGAAACCGGGAAAAGCGGACCGCAAAGAGTGCCTCCTTATATAATCGAGCTAATGCCGACCACGGAAGAGGCGCAGGCGCGCCTCGCCGCGATTCCCAATTTAACCGTTTTGCGCGGGGTTGCGCTGTCGCGGTACACGCGGTTCGGCATCGGCGGCCCGGCGGACCTGTTTGCCGAGACCGCGGATCCCGAAGCGTTCATCGCCGCCATGCAGGCGGCACGGGCGAGCGGGCTGGAAACGGTGGTGATCGGGGGCGGCACGAACCTCATCGTCTCCGATGCCGGTTTTCGGGGAATCGTGCTGCGCTATTGCGCGGACCGGCTGCAATCGGCGGGCGCCTGCATCATGGCGGACGCGGGCGCGGTGCTGCAGGACCTGGTGGATTTCGCGGTCGCGCGAGGGCTGAAGGGGCTCGAGACGCTCGCCGGCATTCCGGGCTGGGTGGGCGCGGCGGTCTACGGCAATGCAGGCGCATACGGGCACTCGATTTCCGAGCGTGTCGCCCGGGTGCGCTTCTACGACGGCGCCGAGATCCGGCTGTTCACCAACCAGGAGTGCGGGTTTCACTACCGCGAGAGCATTTTCAAGCAGCGCAAGGATTGGATCATCTTCTCGACGGAGCTGGCGCTGGAACCGGCCGATGCGGCTGTGTTGCGGCAAACGGCGGACGAGATTCTCAAGCTGCGCAACGAAAAGTTTCCCGTCACTATGAAGTGCGCGGGCAGCATCTTCAAGAACCAGCTCTATCAGAATCTGCCGCCGGCCGTGGCGGCGGCGGTGCCGGAGAAAGTGGTGCGCGAAGGCAAGGTGCCGTCGGCGTATTTTCTGGAACAGGTTGGCGCGAAGGGCATGCAGCGCGGCGGGATTCGCGTGGCCGACTATCACGCCAACCTCATCTACAACGCCGGCGGCGGCACCGCGGCCGAATTGTGTGCCGTCATCCAAGACCTGAAGCAGCGCGTCCGCGACCGGTTCGGCATCGAGCTCGAAGAAGAAGTGCAGTACGTCGGATAGACGCGACAGCGCCCGCTTCCCGCGATAGACTGGATCGGTAATGAATCGGGCCTGGAAGGCGGGATCGGTTTTCATCGCAGGGGCGGCGCTCGCGCAGGGTCCGGCGAGCATGAAGCAACTCATGCTGGACTTGATTCACCCGGCATCCAATCAGATCCTCGTCTTGATTAACCGGGGCGGCCCGACAGATGACCGCGAATGGGCCGAGGTCCGGCACAGCGCGCTGGTCCTAGCGGAGTCGGGAGCGCTGCTGTCGCAGCCGGCGCGCGGGGCGGAGTGGGGCAAAGAGGTGAAGCTGCTCGCGGACGCGGGCGCGGCTGCCTACAAAGCCGCGCAGGCGAAGGACGCGAAGGCGCTTGCCGCCGCGGCTGACGCGCTCGACGGTTCATGTACCGCTTGCCACAAACGATTCCGGCCCGACGTGTTTCCTCGCGCAGGAGGATCGAAATGAGCTATTCGCGCCGGAATTTTCTGAAAGCTGCCGGATCGGGAATCGCGCTGAGCGCGGTGAGCGGAGAACTGGCGCGCTTCGGCGCCGCGGCCGCGCTGCCGTCGCCCATCGCTCGCGAGAAAGCGACGTTTCTCATCAACGGCAGGCTGCACGCGGCGGAATACGAAGCGCGCACCACGTTGTGGGAAGTGATCGCGGTGCAGCTCGGGCTCACCGGCACCAACCGGAGCTGCAATCGCGCCAGCTGCGGCGCGTGCAGCGTGCTGGTGGACGGCACGCCGCTGTATTCCTGCCACACGCTGGCGTGCGAGGCTGCCGGCAAGAAGGTGCTGACGATCGAAGGCATCGGCGATGAGAAGAACCCCCACCCCTTGCAGCGCATCGGGCATGCGCGGGTAGCCGCCGACTGCGGGTTCTGCACGGCGGGCTGGGTGGTCACGGCCAAGGGGCTGCTGGACAGAAATGCGCACCCTTCGGAAGTGGACGTCAAAGCGGCGCTGGCGGGTCACATCTGCCGGTGCGCGGCGTACCCGGCGATCGTTCGCACAGTGATGGACGCGGCGGCCGCGCTGCGCGGCGACGAGATCGACCCGTCGCCCGGGCCGGAGTCCGTCCTCGAGATCAAGCAGCCGATGGTGCGCGACTACTCGACCGCGGGCGGCCATCTTCCGGGCGACCTGATGATGGAAGGCAGTACACGGGTGCGCAAGTGGCAGGGCTACGCGCCCGAGAACCTGCAGGTAATCGGCAAGGCGCTGCCGGCGCTGCCGGAGGTTTCGGTGCCGCGCTTCACCGGCAAAGCGCAATACGCGAGCCGTGTCTGGTTTCCCAATTTGCTCCACACCCGGTTCCTGACGTGCCCGCACCCGCATGCCCGGATCCGGAGCATCGATACGGCGGCCGCGGAGAAGATGCCGGGAGTGGCCCACATCCTGACGTTTCAGAACGCGCCAAGACCGCAAGGTCCGCCGCCCACGGGCTTCCGCGTCGTCCCCGAGGCGCTTCCGCGCGAATTGAACCTGCAGGGCGAAGTAGTGGTCATCGTAGCGGCCGAGAGCGAGGACCTGGCGCAGGATGCCTGCGACGCAATCCGCGTCGATTACGAAGTACTGCCGTTCGCCTCCATGCTGCGGGACACGATGGCGGCGGATGCGCCGGACCTGCGCGGCGGCAAGGGCAACCTGCTGCGGCACTCCGATTCGCCCAAGGATTTTCCCAACGCCACCTGGGCCGAGCAGCGCGGCGACCTCGAGAAGGGATTCGCGGAAGCCGACATCGTCAAGGAGTTCACGTACCACTTCGTGGGCGGCGTCTCGGTGCCGATGCAGCCGAGCGGCAGTGTCGCCAAGTGGGATGGCGACCGGCTCACGTTCTGGGGAATGGGGCAGGGAATCTATCCGGTTCGCGAGGTGCTGGCGGCGGCGCTGGGAATCGAGCCGGCGAAGATCCGGTTCATTAATAAGTGGAACGGATCGACGTTCGGAGCGGCGCGGCTGGCGGCCGAACGGTTCTACCCGCTGATTGCGCATCTGGCGAAAGTGACCGGACGGCCGGTGAAGGTGATGCTGCCGAAGGACCAGGAACTGGCCCAGCTGCAGATCAAGCCGGAAACCATCACCCGGTTCAAGGTGGGCGCGAAAAAAGACGGCCGGATTGTCGCGCTGGAGCATACGGTCTACGTGAGCGTCGGCGATCTGGAAGCCGGCGGGCACGCCTCCACGCCGGGCAATGCGCAGAACCAGTTCGAGCTGTACACGTCGGAAGTGCCGAACTGGCGCTCCCTGTGGTGCGCCTATCGCACCAACGCGCCGCGGCCGGGGCCGTCGCGCAGCTACTACCAGCAGGAGACCAAGTGGTCGTGGGAGAGCATGATGGACGAGATGGCGGAAGCCGTCCATCTCGACCCGGTCGAGTTCCGGCTGATGCACATTACGCGGCCGAAGCCGGGGGACACGCGCTATCCGTACGATTCGTTTCCGTCGGTCGAAGTCCTGCGGGAAGGGGCCAAGGCGTTCGGCTGGGAGAGGCGAAATCCGGTGGCGGGTGGCGCGCCCGGACGGTTCAAGCGCGGCTTCGGCGTCGGGATGAGCCAGCATCATGGCGGGCTGATGGGCTACCACGAAGGCGAAGAGGCGTTCGCGAAGCTGGCCAGCGCGAAGGGCGCGGCCGTGTTCGGCACTGAACTGGATCTGACGGCGGACGGGTTCGTCACGATGAAAGTGGCGCTTCCGGACAGCGGCTCAAACTCGGCGACGGCGCTGGCGCACCTGGTGGCGGAGATGCTCGGGTTCACGACGCGCGACCGTATCCGGCTGATCTGGGGCGACACCGATATTGCGCCCTCGAGCGATGAATGGTTCGGCGGGCGGACGATCACATTGCAAGGCGCGGCCACCTGCAGCGCCGCGGACAAGCTGCGCAAAGACCTGCTGCAGCGCGCGGCCGCCGTGCTGAAGGCGGACGCGGCTAACTTGCGCATTCACGACGGCGTCATCTCGATAGCGGACGATCCGAAGAAGAGCACGACGTTCGCCGCGTTGGCGAAGGCCAATCGCGGGCTGATCCGCGCGCAGGGGCGCGGCGTGGCGGGCGGCGAGCGGGGGCGCTACAACAAAGGGGTCGGCGCCTGCTTCGTCGAAGTCGAGGTGGATACGTGGACCGGCGACTGGCGCTTTGTCCGCGCTGTGTATCCGCACGATACCGGGATCGTGATCAATCCGCTGGTGGCCGAGGCGGATATGGTCGGGTCGCTGGTGGAGAGCACGCAGGTGACGACGGACGCGATTCCGTGGGATCGCGAATTTCCCGGGACGCGGCACTACAGCGTCGGCTATCTCTCGTACCGGCTGCCGACCATCATGGATGTGCCGAAGCAGACGCAGCTCTACATCGACAGCCTGGAGCCGCGCTGGTTTTACGGAGTGAAGAGCTTCAGCGAAACCAGCATTGGAGCGGTGCCGGGCGCGCTGGCCAATGCCATCTACAACGCCTGCGGCGTGCGGATTCGCGAGCACCCGATCACCCGCGATAAGATCATGGCCGGGCTGCGGGCGCAGGGGAGGCGGGCATGAAGAAGATCTCGATCTATCGCCCGTCGAGCACCGGCGAGGCGCTCCAGATCCTGTCGCAGCATGGGCCGGAAGCGGCCGTGTATGCGGGCGGGACCGATCTGCTGATCCGATTGAAGAACCGGCTGAAGCAGGCGCCGGCGTACCTGGTGGACATCAAGAAGATCGACGATCTGCGGTACATCCAGGACGATGGCCAAGGCGGGGTGCGGATCGGAGCGGCGACGAAGCTCGCGGAGATGGCCGAATCCGAGCTCTTGCAGAAGCGCTACCCGATGCTGGTGGACGCGATCCGGATGATTTCGTCTCCGGAACTGCGCAATGCGTCGACCCTCGGCGGAGACCTGCTGCAGGAGGTCTGGTGCCAGTATCTGCGCGGCGGGTACAACTGCTGGAGGAACGGCGGGTACCTCTGCTACGGCGCGATCGGCGATAACAGCTATTACCATTCGGCGATGGGCGGCCGTTTGTGTTACGCCGTGTATCCCGGTGACGCGGCGGCGGCGCTGATCGCGTTCGACGCGCGCGCCAAGCTCGCCACTCCGGCGGGCGTGAAGGAGCTTTCGCTCGAACAACTGTTGCCGGGGGACCTGATGGTCGACGGGCGGATTCAGTCGCACGTGGTGCGCTACAACGAGATCCTGACGGAGGTGGCGATTCCGGCGCCGAAGCCGGAGTCTCGCGCGTCATTTGAAAAGCTGCGGCCGCGCGGGGTTTGGGATTTCGCAATGGCGTCGCTGGCGCTGCGGCTCGATGTGCGGGACGGAAGGATCGAAGACTCCCGAGTGGTGTTCGGCGGGATCGCCGGCAAGCCGCTGCGCGAGCATGCGGTCGAGCAGTTTGTGCGGGGCAAGGCTTTGAGTGCGGAACTCGGCGACGCGGCGATGGCCACGGCGTTGGCGAATGCCGCGCCCCTCAAGTACAACGCGACCAAGATCGACATGGCGAAGGGGCTGCTCGCATCGGGGCTCGCCAGGCTGCATGCAGCCGGTTGAGGCGATCCTGTTCGAGCCCGTCGGCTGCCTGGCCGAATTTCCCGCCGAGCCGTTCAACGAAATCGCGGCGCGCCTGTTCGGGCGGAAGCGGAAGCCCAGCCGGTCGGCGAGCCGGAGCTACTGGCACCTGCTGAACCTCATGGAGGCAGCAGGCACGTTCGATGCAGGCGAGGCCGAGGCGCTGGAGTTGGAGGCGGTGGAGGCGGCCAGCGTGTACGAGGATGTGGCGCCGGCGCTGGCCGAACTGAATGCGCTGGGAGTGCGGGTGGTGCTGGCGTCGTCGCTGTCGCAGCGAGCGGTGGCGCGCTTCGCCGAGAAATGCCCGGGCTTCCCGTCAGTGTGGAGCCGCGATACGGCGGGCGGGGTCAAGGACGCGCCCCTGCGGGCGGCCTCGACAATTCCGGAGCGGACGCTGTTTCTCAGCGACACGGCGGAAGGGCTGCGGACCGCGGCGAGGGCCGGCGTGAACGGGATCCTGATGATGAATGATCCGGATGAAGCCAAACGGCTGGCGTTGCTCGGACCGGCCGGCGGGGTGGTGTCACTGTTGGAGTTGCCGGATTTCGTGCGGCTCGTTGCGGCGCAGAACGGTTAGTGCGCGGGCGGCTCGGGCTGCTGGGCCGCCGAATGGTGCTTCAGCGGCACATTACGCAACAGCACGTTCAGGATGACGGCGAACGTCATCACCACCGCGCTCGTCAGAAAGATCAGTTGCAGGCCGTGAGCCAGGGCCATGCGGACATTGCTGTAAAGCGATTGCAAAAGGGCGGCGCCGTTCGGAATTTTCGCAAACGCGGCTTCGAGCTGCGACTGGAATTGCGACAGCCGCATCGGATTATAAAACGGTTCCATAGCTTCGGCCGGAATGCCGGGCGGAACGCGCTGGCCGAAATCGCGGTGGTAATTGGTCAGCAGCACGCTGCCGAAGATGGCGACCCCCAGGGTGCTGCCGATCTGGCGAAAGAACGTGGTCGACGCCGTGGCGGCCCCCATGTACTTGCGCGGCGCCACGTTCTGCACGGCCACGGTGTAGACGGGCATGAGCAGGCCCATCCCCACACCCGAGATCACCATGTTGCGCACGACCACGAAATACGGGACGTTGGCGTCCATGCGCGCGAACAGGATGGTTCCAATGGCGATGAGGATGGAGCCGATGACGGCCTGCGGCTTATAGGTGCGCAGACGCAGGTTGAGTTGCCCGGTGGTGATGCTGCCGAACACCGAGGCGATGAGCAGCGGCGTCAGCAGATTGCCGCTCTTGGTGGCGGAAACGCCCATCACGCCCTGCATGAACAGCGGCAGGTAAATGATCAGGGTGAACATCCCCATGCCGAGCAGAAACACGGCAAGCGAAGACAGGTTGATGACGGGATCGCGAAATAACGAAAGCGGAATCATCGGCTCGATCGCCTTGGTTTCAGCGTACAGGAAGGCGACCAGCATGACGGCGGCGACCACCAGCAAAGATTCCACACGCGCCGAGCCCCAGCCGTAATCGGTGATCCAGGTGAGCGCGAGCAGCAGCGGCACCATGCAGCCGATCAGCGTAACAACGCCGGCCCAGTCGATGCGGCGGTGAACGTCCTGCGGCCGCCAATACGGGAAATAGAGAAAAATGGCTGCGATCGCGACGATGCCGACGGGCAGGTTCACGTAAAACACCGAACGCCAGGAGATGGAATCCGTAAGCCAGCCGCCGAGGGTCGGGCCGAATATCGAAGATAGACCATAGGTGGCCGCGAAAAAGCCCTGGTAACGGCCGCGCTCGACCGGCGAGAAGATGTCGCCGATGATGGTGAAGGCCAGCCCCATCATCATGCCGCCGCCGAGTCCCTGGAGGCTGCGGAAGAGGATCAACTGATTCATGCCGTCGAAGGGCAGCGGCAAGTCGCCGGAAGCGCCGCACAGCGCCGAGGTGAGCACAAAACTGGCCGCGCCCAGCAGAAAAAACCATTTGCGGCCGTAAATGTCAGAAAGCTTGGCGAAGATCGGGACCGCAATCGTGGACGACAGCAGATAGCCGGTAGAGACCCAGGGATAACGGTTGAAGCCGGAGAGCTGGGCAATGATCCGCGGCTCCGCCGTCCCGACGATCGTCTGGTCCAGCGAAGCCAACAGCACGGAAAGCAGGAGCCCGGCCATGGTGCCGTACAACTGCGATCGCGAAAGCTGGACCAACCCTGAGGTGCGGAACGGGGTCTCAACTGCTGAGGCCATCTAACGAGTTTAGCAGCACCGGCGGAACGGCCCCCGTCGGGATTGTCCGCGGTGTCCGCGGGCGCACAGACTGCCCTCAGGCTGGATGATTGCGCAGGCAATCGCCGAAAAGTGCGGCCATGGCGGGTCCGGAAAGCTCGGCAACGCCGCGAACCAGCTCTCCCCAAGGGGCGCCTGTCTTCCGAGAGGCCGCCAGAAGATTGTAGACGCTCAGGATGGCGTCGCGCGCATCGCGGTGGAGGTCGTCAATCGCCAGTGACGCCAGCGCCAGCCGCAGCCAAAACTCCGGCTGCTGGTTCAAGGCCAATCGCTTCGCCTCGGCCCGGAAGCGGCTCAGCCAGCGCGCGCTGCTGGAATCGATTTGTGCGCGGACGAAGGCGCGCTGCGGCGCGGTCGCATTCAGCCAGAGCTGACAAAGCTCGCGGGCGTGGTCAAAGGCCGGCGAACCTTGAGCCATAGCGGTCGGGGAATCGGCGGAAAACAGCAGCGAGCGGACGCGCTCCGGAAAATTCGAGTCCTGCGCGCGGACCTCGGCTTCCATCTCCGCGGGGTTCCACCCGGCACGTTCCTCAAGTTGCACGCGATGGTATTCCAACAAGGTCATCTCTGCCCGTCTGCTCGTAGGAAGGATAGCAAGCTGTGGCGCGCGACCGGAAGGTTGCGTTACTCTGCGGAGTGCCTTATCGCGTCGACATCTCCGGCCCGCCGTCCGATGCGCTGGATCTGCTGGTGCAGTTGGGCGCACTCGACCTCGAGCCGGTGGGGGACGGGCTGGCGGCGCTTCTTCCGGACGCGGTGGCGCCGGAGACCGTGGCCGGCCTGCTCGGCGGCGCGCAGGTGAGGGTTTCGGCCGCGGTCGCGCGGGACAACGGTTCGGTCTGGATGCTGAGCGCGCGGCCGGTTCGCGTGGGCGGGCTTGTCATTGCGCCGCCGGACGCGGAGGCTGCGGTCGACGTTCTTCGCCTGGCCGATTCGGCAGCGTTTGGAACCGGACATCATCCCACCACGGCGCTATGCGTGGAGGCGCTCGGAGAGATCGTGAGCGGGGAGTGTCCCGACAGCATGCTCGACGTAGGTACGGGGTCGGGCATCCTGGCGCTGGCGTCGCTGAAGATGGGGGTGCCGCAGGCGGTCGGGCTGGATATCGACCCCGCCGCGCTGGAGGCGGCGCGACAGAACGCCTGGCTAAACGGCCTGGCGGAGCGGCTGCGACTCGTTCCGGGCGGGCCCGATGCGGCCGAGGGAAACTGGCCGCTGGTGGCGGCCAACGTGCTCGCCGCGCCGCTGATCGAGATGGCGCCGGTGCTCGTGCGGCGTCTGGGGAGCCGCGGCCGGCTGCTTCTTTCCGGTATACCGTACTCCCTCGAAGCCGAAGTGCGGCATGCCTATGAGCATCTCGGCATGCGGCATACCGGTTCAAAGACCCGGGCCGGCTGGGCGCTGGTGACGGCTCAAGCCTCCTGGTAGGGATAGAATGACTGGAGATCGTTGGAGGGGTGAATGACACATCGGCGGCTGTTCGTCTGTTTCGCCGTTTTCGCCAGCAGCATGCCGGCCCAATGGTTAAACTTTCGCACGCCCGGTACGCCGCGGACCGCCGACGGGGAACCCAACCTCAGCGCTCCGGCGCCGCGCGGCCTCGATGGCAAACCGGACCTCTCGGGCGTGTGGATGCACGAGACCAGTTCGGTTGCGGAAATGAAGCGGGTGTTCGGCAATCGGTTCGAGGAAACCGTGAAGGTGGACGTGCCGGGAATGGAGTTGGGGACGCAGCATCGCTACCCCTTCAACATCCTGCAGGACTTCAAGCCCGGGGAGTCGCCGATGCGGCCCGAGGCCGCCGAGCTTTTAAAAAAGGTGTCGTTCGCGCGCAATCCGGAGGAACTCTGCGCGGAGAACCCCGGAATCCCGCTGGCGGACCTCCTCTCCGAGCCGATTAAAATTGTGCAGTCTACCCGGGTCACCGTGATTCTGTACGAAGCCGGCAACGCGCATCGTCAGATCTATACCGACGGGCGCGGGCTGCCGAAGGAGTTCAGTCTGCCGGCCTATTACGGCTACTCGGTGGGGCATTGGGAAGGCGACACGCTGGTGGTGGAAAGCGCGGGCTTCAACACCAAGACCACGCTCGATGCCATGGGCCACCCGCACAGCGAAGGCTTGCACCTGATCGAGCGGTACCGCCGGCGCGACTTCGGACACATGGACGTGGAAACGACCATCGACGATCCCCAGATGTACACGAGGCCGTTCACGATCAAAGTCCCGCACAACCTGCTGGCGGATTCGGACGTGTTCGAAAGCTTCTGCGAGAACGAAAAGGATCGGCCGCACCTGAAGCAGTAGGCCGGAAGCGGATTTCCCGCGCGACGGGCTATTCCACGCCGAAGGCGAGCAGGACGTTGCCGGGCGTCCCGCGGAGCGTGCCGGGATAGCCGGAGGTGGCGAAGAGCATGCCGCCGGCGATGACCGGGCCGGCGGAGCCGAACGAACCGCCCTGCGCGGGCACGTGGTTGATGGTGTCGAAATCGCGGACGGCGTTGAACGACCAGATCACTTTCCCGCTGCCATCAACGGCGCGCAGGATGCCGTCCCATCCGCCGGTGAAGACGACGCCCGGAATCGCGGTGGCGGGACCCGCTTGTCCGCGGCGGTCGGCGTTGATAGCGGCATTCCAATCCACCTTGCCGGTTTGGATCTCGAGAGCTTTCAACCCGCCGCCGGGCTGTTGCAGCGGATAGTAGACGCGGGTTCCATCGGCTGCGCCGCCCCAGACGACTAAGCCGGAAGCGGAAGGCGCCAGGCTCTCCCACAATTGAGTCCGCCAGAGGAGCTTGCCGTCCTGGTCGGGATCGAGCGCGATGGCGACGCCGCCCTTACCGGCGGCCAAGAGGATGTCTTTGCCGTTGATGGTTTGGAGAATCGCGGACGAACCGCCGAAGTCGTAGTCGGGCCCGAGCTTTTCGGGGCAGTTGGAATCGGCGGGGTTGACCGCCTGGCAGCGGGCCATGAAGGCGTCGCCCTGAAACTCCTGGTGGTGCCACATCATCTTTCCGTCGCTCATGCGAAGAGCGAGGATGGAATCGCTGGTGGCCGCGGCGACCCGTCCGAAGCTGTTGCCGGTTCCGACGTAGATCAATCCCCGTTTGGCATCGACGGTCGGGGTGTTCCACACGGAGGCGCCGGCCGGACCCCAACGTTGCACGCCATTGGCGTTTTCGCCGAGTTGGCGGAGCGGTTCCTGGATGCTCTCGGTGCGCCAGAGGACCTTGCCGGTGTTGGCGTCGAGCGCCGCCACGGCTCCGCGCGACTTGCAGCACTCATATTTGAGATCCGCGCCGACCAGCGTCTCGGTGCCGGACATCGGCACATATAAGCGCCCGTCGTGCCACGCCGAGGTGGCGCTGAGATTGTTCAGCCCGGTCCGGATCTGGGTTTTCCAGAGCAGTTTGCCGTCCTGCGCATCAAGCGCATAGGCGGTGGTGGACCGGGTGACGAAAAAGATGGCGTAACGGGTTCCGGGATGGCCGGAGATCGGGGCCGCGATGGGAGCGAAGCGCCCGAACATATCGGCCTGGTAGGCCCAGTAGACGCAGCCGGTCTTGGCATCGAGCGAATAGACGACCCCGTTGTCATTCCCGACGAACACTCTGCCGAAGGCGACGGCGGGCTGCGAATACATGCTCTTGCCGCCAGGCAGTCCGAATACCCACTTGAGCTTCAGCTTGGGGACGTCGGCCGCCGCGAGGCCGGCGGCGGCCGCGGTTTGAAAGCGGGCGTTCGTCGCCCCGCCCCATCCGGACCAAACGGGCGCGGCGTCGAGACTCCCCAGTTCGGGGTTACCGGCGCACGTGCCCATCACTTCTTTCAGCAGGCCTTCCGGCACACCGGCCGGCGGCTGCGCCAACTGGGCGCATACGGAACCCGCAAAAAAAGCAAGCCCAGCGGTGAGAAGAATCGGCAATTTCATGGAATCTGTCCTGGAGGGTATTGTAGTGCAGGAGACGGCTAACGCTCCGCGGCGGAGGGTGGGCGCCGGGCCTGCGCGACATGGTCCAGCGTTACACCGGTGGCTTGGTCGTTGACCAGCTTCCATTGCCGGCCCCGCTTCTGCCAGACGTCCATGACGCGAGTCGCCAGCAGGTAGGGTTCGCGCGTTTTCTCGTCGATGCCGCGATCCCTGACGAGAGCCGTATAAACTGCCGCATTCTCAAGCGGCCGCACCTGGCGCTCGCTGGATTGCGAGGAAGTTTCCTCTTTTCCGCCAACTGCCGCCAGCACATCCTGTTTGGTAATGACGCCGCCGCCGACCGTAATGCCCGAGTAATCGTCGGCGATCAGCCGCTCCACAACCGCTACGCGATGATGGGACTCGGCGTTATCGAGCTGATCCTCCAGCCGGAGAATCGTGGCGGTGATGGATTGCGGGGTTTCGGGAGAATCCGGCTTCGGTCGCGGCGCCGTTCGCGAACCCTGCAGCAAAAGCGCGCCGGCCGCTAATGCCGCCCCTCGCAGGATTCGAGGAATTGGCCTGGACATCACGTTTGAGTTTATCTCGTCCGAACCGGAGCCGCGCGCGGGCGAGAGTATCCGCAGGCTGGAAAACCGCGGTGCAGCGGGCCGGAGCCTTCACTGCGCGGCAAGCCGCTTCCGCCGGGCCCGCCAGCAGCCGAGCGCAAACGCCACGCTGGCAAGCGCCCAGAAGATCAAGATTCGGTTCGTTGCGTTGGGTGGTCCGAATCCCAAGAAGTGGATCGGGCCATACCTGAGCCGCAGCAGCGTGCAGCCGCAAAGAATCGCCGATTGGCCGACGAAGTTTGCGATCAGCAGCGCTTCGCGGCCCTTCAGGAACGGCACGCTGAGGGCGCCCAGCCGCGCTATAAGAAGCGCATAGGCGAGCAGGCAGCAGACCTGATATGCGTGCCAGAAACGCGGCGGGATCCAGGCCCATTGAACGTTCCGCAGCAGTTCGGCTCCGCCCAAAGTCGCTGCATAGATGGCAGCACAAATCGGCAGAGTCAGCGCGGCTGCCGCAACTAAGGTGGAGAAGAGGTTTCTTCGGGCGAGGCGATGCTTATAAAAGGTCTCCGTCACCTGGCAGCGCGGGTCGGGACCCTCGCTCAGAACCGTGATCGTGCCCGCCGGCTCTCGTTCCGGCAGCCGGCTTCGGAAGGGAGGACTCGGATTTTCTCTTGAGACGGCGGGGGTGCGGGCGGCGGCCACCCCGGTCTCTGGCGCATTCCTGTTCGTCACAATGATTCCTGATGTTTTCAGGAATCATACAGCCTGCTGCGATGCGATACCATCCGTCGAAAGTACCGAACGACAGGTGGGACGTTCCACAGTGTCCGATAGATAATTCGTCCTAGAGTATCCGATCGATAGTGTCGGCCGTCAACGCGAAGATCAGCGTTTGCTAGCCGGTCGAACCACGAGCTCCATGAGTTTCTGAGGCGCCCGGGAGCCGATGGTGATCTCGGCAAGTTCCGTCCATTCGCCTTTCTCATTGATACGCAGGAGTGACTTGGTGCTGATGGCGCCGAACGAGAAACCCCAGGTCAGGCTTTTGCCGTCGTCGAGTAACTTCACTTCTGTGTCGAGCCAACGGCCGTCGTTGTAAGCGCGCATGCGATAGGTCCCGGTGGCGTCGTCAAAGCTGATAAGCCCGAGCGCCTGGAGGGCTGGCTGGCCGTCGGGTTTCGTGCGCCCGATTCCTTCGATCAGGAGCACGAGGCCGTCAAGCTTAAACTGCGCCACTTCGGTCTGGCTGAGTTCGACGACCGTGCCGGGACCGCGCGCCACGGCTGCCTCTCCGGACCATTCGCCTTGAAGAAAGTTGAGTTTCCTCATCGCGGCACGCTGTGCCTCGAGATTGGGAGTCTGCAATGTTTGTGACATGGCGGTGGATGGTAACGCCGAGTAGAGAATGAGTGCGAGCGCGAGGCGCGCCATTCCAGCTTAGACACCACGAAGCCACGAAAGTTTCCTCGCGATTCCGTGCCGGAACCTGGGCTCTACTCGTAGCGGAGCGCCTCGATGGGGTCCAGAAGCGCGGCCTTGCGCGCGGGGTAATAGCCGAAGAAGACGCCGACCAGGCCGGAGAAGACGAAAGCGAGCACGATGGCGGTGGGACTAACGAGCGTGTTCCACCCGGCAAAGTGCGAGATCAGCGCGGACGCGCCGATGCCGAACAGGATGCCGGTGACGCCGCCGAGGATGGAGAGGGTCACGGCTTCCACGAGGAATTGCGAGAGGATGTCTCGCGCCTTGGCGCCAATCGCGAGCCGGAGGCCGATCTCGCGGGTGCGCTCGGTGACCGACACCAGCATGATGTTCATGATCCCGATGCCGCCGACGATGAGCGAGACCGACGCAATGGCGCCGAGCAGGATCGACATGACGCGGGCGGAACTCTCCTGCGCGGCGAAGACCTCGGAGAGATTTCGTATCGAGAAATCGTCGTCCTGGCCGGGCTGGATGCGATGGCGCTGGCGCAAGAGGGCGATCATTTCGCGCTGCGCTTCATCGATGGAACCGGCACTGACGGCCTGGACCATGATGGTACCGACCGAGCCGGCATTGGCCTGGCTGGCGCCGACCACGTTCCGCTTGGCGGTCGAGAGGGGGATCAGGATGATGTCGTCCTGGTCCTGGCCGGTGGGCGACTGGCCTTTGGCGGTGAGGACCCCGTCCACCGTGAAAGGCACGTTCTTGATCCGGATGCTTTGGCCGACGGGATCGGCGCCCCCGAACAGGTTCTGCGCGACGGTCTGGCCAAGCAGCGCAACCTTGGCGCCGGAGTTCACGTCGTCAGGGGTGAACGCGGCGCCGGACTGCATGCCTTGGTCGCGGATCGCCAGGTAATCGGGCGTGGTGCCGACGATCTGAGTGGCCCAGTTGCTATTGCCATACGTGACCTGAGCGCCGCCGCGGACCGCCGGAGCCACGGCCGAAACTGCCGGGCACTCTGTGGCGATGGCTTTAGCGTCGTCTTCCGTGAGGGTCACGGTGGCGCCGGTGCCGAGGCGAACGCCGTTGGAGGTGATGCTGCCCGGAATGACCAGGATCAGGTTGCTGCCGATCGCCTGGATCTGCTCCTGAATGCGTTCGGTGGCGCCGGAGCCGACCGCCACCATGGCGATAACGGCCGCTACTCCGATCACGATTCCCAGCATCGTCAGGGCGGAGCGCAGGCGGTTGACGCGGAGGGCGCGCAGGGCGATGCGAAAGCCAGCCAGCAGTTTCATGCCTCGACCTCCTGTTCTTCGTCGATTTCGGCGGGGAGTTGCCGCAACTCGGCGGCGGCGTCGCGCGGGTGCTCGATCCAGGCGTCTTTCTGCAGCCGGCCGTCGCGGAAATGGATGTTACGGCTGGCGTACGCGGCAATGTCCGGTTCGTGCGTGACGACGATCATGGTGATGCCGGACGCGCGATTCAGCCGCTGGAAGATCGACATGATTTCAATGCTGGTGCGGGTATCGAGCGCGCCGGTCGGCTCATCGGCGAGGATGATGCGCGGCTGATTGACAAGCGCGCGGGCGATCGCCACCCGCTGCTGCTGGCCGCCGGAAAGCTGGCTGGGATGGTGATCGGCGCGGTCGGCGAGCCCGACGGAGTTGAGCGCCGCCATGGCGCGCTGGCGCCGCTCGGACGCGGGTGTTTGCGTATAGAGCAGCGGGAGCTCGACATTCTCGAGCGCGCTGGTGCGGGCCAGCAGGTTGAACTGCTGGAAGACGAAACCGATTTTCTGGCCGCGGATCTCAGCGAGCTGATCGCGGTCGAGCGAGCCGACGCTGACGCCGTCCAGCAGATACGTGCCGGAGGTCGGCTTATCCAGGCAGCCGAGGATATTCATGAGGGTCGATTTGCCCGAGCCGGAGGGGCCCATGATGGCGACGAACTCGCCGCGGCCGATCTGGAGCGAGACGCCCTTGAGCGCGTGAACCGAGAGCGCGCCCACCCGATAGTGTTTCACCAGATTGTGAATTTCGATGAGAGCGGGCATCATTAGAACCGCGGGCCGCGGCCTCCCATCGGAGAGCCGGACGGGCCGCTCTCCTTTTTCGCGAGCGAGGCGAGGATCACGCGATCGCCTTCCTTCAACGCGCCGCCGGTAATTTCGGTATTCACCCCGTCGGTGATGCCGAGCGTAACGGGCACGGCTTTAGGCTGATGATTCGCATCCAGCTTCCAGACCACGCTGTTCGCCGGGTTCGCGTTCGCCCTTACTTTCGGGCGGACGCCTTCCGGCTGGAAGCGCAGCGCGGCCGACGGAACCTTCAGCACGTTGTGATGCTCTTCCACCAGGATCTTCACGTTCGCGGTCATGCCGGGAAAGAGCTTCTGGTCGGGGTTGGAGAACGTGATCACCACGTCGTACGTAATGACGTTCTGCACGTTGATCGCGGCTTTCCGGATGGACGTCACGGTCCCGTGGAAAACCTGGCCGGGGTAAGCATCGACGGTAAAGGTGGCCGGCATGCCGACGCGGACGCGGCCGACATCGGCTTCGGAGACGTTGGTGTCGACCTGCATCTTAGTGAGATCCTGCGCGATCGAGAACAAGGTCGGCGACTGAAAGCTGGCCGCGACCGTCTGGCCGACATCGATGTTGCGCGAGACGACGACGCCGTCGACCGGCGCAATGATGTACGTATGGTCCAGATCGGCCTGCGCCTGGTCGAGCGCGGCTTGCGCCTGCTTCACCTGGGCCTGGGCGGAAGCGAGGCTGGTCTGCGCGACGCGCACGCCCGCTTGGGCGGAACTGACGGTCTCCTGCGCGGCCTTTACCTGGGCGTTGGCGGCATCGAGGTTGGCGGCCGCCTGGTCGTAGGTGGCCTGGGCGGTTTCGCCGTCCTGCTGAGACATAATGCCGTCCTTGACCATTTGAAGAGTCCGGGCCAGCTTGGACTTGGCGTCGTTGGCGGCCGATTGGGAGCGGACGGCGTTGGCCTTGGCGTTCGCAACCCCGGCCTGGGCATTCGCCACGTCGGCGTTGCTCTTTTCGATTTGCGCCTGCGCGTTTACAACCGCGGCTTGCGCGGCATTGAGGGTGGCGCGGGCCTGGTCGACGCGGGCCCGGTAGATCTGCGGATCAATGCGCGCCACCACCTGGCCTTTCTTTACCGGGGTGTTGAAATCGGCGTAGAGGGCCAGGATGTTGCCGGATACCTGAGAACCGACTTGCACCGTGACCACGGCGTTCGGCGTGCCGGTGGCCGAGACAGTGGACGCAATATCACCGCACTCCACCGGGGCGGTGCGATACCGCGGGTCACCGGGCCCCCGCAGCGCTGTCCAGGCGCCCAGGCCGACCACCAGTACAGCGGCGGTTCCGGCCATGAGGAGTTTTCGTTTCGTCATATCGTCACCTATATAGATGGCGTTGCCGCCGGGCCGGGCTGCGTAAAGATTCTTAAAGGTTCGTGTCCGCTACCACTTAGACGGTGGGCCGGAAAAGGTTTCAAAAAATCCTGAGGGGGATGTCGATTTCGGGCGGCTCCGTTCGTTATTCCCGTGCAAGATCCATATGCTACAAAGGAGACACCTTTATGAGGAAGTACCAATTGCTGCTGGCGAGCCTGCTAATGGCTGCGCCGGCGCTTTACGCCGGGACGGACGCCCCGATTGATGCCAAAGCCGCTTTCGACCGCCTCCGCGGCCTGGCGGGGACTTGGGAAGCAAAGGCCGGCAAGCAGAAAATCCGCGTCACCTACGAGGTGATTGCCGGCGGGTCGGCAGTGGTGGAACGTGAGATGCCGGAGAACATGGCTGTCATGGAGACCGTCTATTACCTGGATGGATCGCGGCTGCTGTTGACCCACTATTGCATGTTAGGCAATCAGCCCAGAATGGAAGCCAAAGAGTACAACCCCGGCACCGGCGAGCTGAAGTTCGAATTCCTGGACATCACCAACCTCGCGCCGGGCGCGGTGCACATGCACAGGGGGACGTTCCGGTTCATCGACTCAGATCACCTGGCGGGCAGTTGGGAGTTCTTTGAAGGCGGGAAGCTCAAACAGACGGACAGCTATCAACTCGAGAGGGTGCGTTAGGAGGAGACCATGGCGCAATTCATGCTTCTGATGTATGACGATCCCGCGAACTGGATGAGTCTCGGACCCGAGGACATGCAAAAGGCGCTCGAAAAGTACATCGCGTGGGCGAAGAAGCCGTTCACGGTGGACAGTAAACGGCTGGCGCCCGATCCGGGCCGCGTGGTGCGGTCTCAGGGCGGCAAGCCGCGCGTCACCGACGGGCCGTACAGCGAAACCAAGGAGGTGCTGGGCGGCTATTACACGATCGAGGCGCCGAACTATGAGGAGGCGGTGAAACTGGCGCTGACGCACCCGCACCTGGAGTACGGCGGGACCATCGATGTACGGCAAGTCTTCGGGACGTGACGCCAGGATCGAACACGGACGCGCTGCTGGAACACTTGTTCCGGCATCAAGCGGGCCGGATGGTTGGGCATTTCGCGCGGCTGTTCGGCCCGGCCCATTTGGATGCCGCCGAAGAAGCGGTGCAGGAGGCCCTGCTGCGCGCGGTACAGACATGGCCTTACTCCGGGGCGCCGGACAATCCCGCGGCCTGGCTGTACCGGGTGGCGCACAATGCGGCGATCGACGCGATCCGGCGGCGCCGGCTTTTTGCCGCAAAGGCCGAGACTTTGGTGGCCGAGTTGTCCGAGGCGGCCGCGCAGAATCCCGAAGACGCCGATCTGGACGAACGATTGCGCGACGACGAGCTGCGCATGATCTTCATGTGTTGCCATCCCGAGATTCCGCGCGAGGCGCGCATCGCGCTCAGTCTCAAAACCGTCGGCGGCTTCAGCGTGCGCGAGATCGCCCGCGCGTTTCTGGCGGATGAGGCGGCGATTGCGCAGCGGCTGGTCCGCGCCAAGCGCCAGATCCGGGACCGCAATCTGACGTTGGAAATGCCGCGCGGCGCGGAGTTGGAGGAGCGGCTTGATGCCGCGCTCGACGTGATCTATCTGATGTTCAACGAGGGCTATGCGGCGCACGAAGGCGAGGACCTGATCCGCCAGGATCTCTGCTACGAGGCGCTGCGGCTGGGACAATCGATCGCGGCTTCTTCCATGAGCCGGCCGCGCGTTCACGCGTTGGTCGCGCTGCTGGCTTTGCAGGCGGCGCGGCTGCCGGCGCGAGTGAACGAAGAAGGCGACCTGATCCTGCTGGACTCGCAAGATCGCAGCCGGTGGGATCGGCGGTTGATGGCAGTCGGTTTTTATCACTTCGACCGGTCTATCGGGGGCGACTCGGTGTCGCGCTACCATGTCGAGGCCGCGATTGCCGCGACGCACGCCCGCGCGCCGGATGCGCAATCGACCGACTGGCGCGTCATCCTGGAACTTTACGACGAGCTTCTGGCGCTGAGCGCGTCGCCCGTGGTGGCGTTGAACCGGACTGTCGCCATGGCGAAGGTGCACGGAGCGGGGCGGGCTCTGCGGGAGCTGACGGTCCTCGAGCGGGAGCGGCGACTGCAGGACTATTATCTGGTCCTGGCGGTGCGCGGGCACCTGCTGATGGAATTGGGGCGCAACCGCGAAGCCGCGGAGTGCTTCCGCGCGGCGTTGCAATGCCGGTGCTCGGAACCGGAGAAGCGTTTTTTGAAAAAGAAGCTCGAAATCGCCGCGTCAGTTCAGGCGTGACGCGAGCACTCGGGCGGCCTTGTCGGCTTCGGCCTGCGGAAGACCAATGACGCCCGCGACCCACCGGTCCTTGGGAAAAATGAAGGCGGGGCGTCCGCCATCAGTTCCGAAGTAGCCGCCGAAGGTGGGAACGAGCTTGGCGTCCTGAAGCGCTCCATCCCAGTTCGCCAGCGCAATGGCGGCATCGGTGGGGGTCGCGAACTGCGCCACAAACATCTCGTATTCGCGCGCGCCTTTCTTGTAATGCGCGACGGTGCCGCCCGGCATGAACGGCTTGTTCATGAGGTGGTTGCCGATCACCTCGGTGGAAACCTGGTCCGCTACCGGGAACCGGCGGGTCTCGTCGGCCGGTTTTGGCGGCTCCTGAGCTTGTGTTTCCTGTTTGGGTGCGGGCTTTGGCTCCGAGCCGCACCCGGTCAGCAGCAGCGCGCCGGCCGCCAGCAGCAGGACGCGGGTCACGCTTGCGCCCCGGCGGTCGCGGCGAAGGCGTGGCGGAGCGCGGCGACCGCGTCGGCGACGGCCTGCCGGCCGGAATCGATGGCGGCGCCCATCTGGAAAAAGACGTGGATGGCGCCTTCATAGCGCTTCAGCGTCACCGGGACACCGGCTTCCTGCAGCCGTTTGGCGTAAGCCTCGCCCTGGTCGCGCAGGGGGTCGCATTCGGCGGTGATGACCATCGCGGGCGGCAAGCCGGCCAGGGACTTGGCATTGATCGGCGACGCATAGGGCTCGCGCGCTTGTTCGGCTGAAGAGACGTAGTGATTCCAAAACCATTGCATGGTGGACCGCGTGAGGATATAGCCCTCGTTTTCCTCTACGGAAGGCCGGTTGTCGTCGTAGTCGACCACCGGATAGACCAGCAGCTGGAACGCCAGCCGGGGGCCGCCGCGGTGGCGCGCCATCAGGCAGGCCACGGTCGCCAGATTGCCGCCGGCGCTGTCGCCGCCGATTGCGATACGGGAAGCGTCCGCGTTGAACTCCGCGGGATTCGCGGCCACGTGGGCCGCCACCGCATACGCGTCTTCGGCCGCCGCCGGATATTGGTGCTCCGGGGCGAGCCGGTACTCCACGTTGACAACCACGCATTGCACGGCATTGGCGAGCGCGCGGCAGGTGCGGTCGACGCTGCCGATGTTTCCGAACACCCAGCCGCCGCCGTGAAGGTAGACCAGGACCGGAAGCTGCTTGCCAACGGCCGGCCAATAGACGCGCACGGGAATCGCGCCGCCGGGGCCGGGAATCGTCCGGTCTTCGACGCGCGCCACCGGCTGCTCGGGACCGGCGAGCGCGGCCATGGCTTCGGCGTTTTGCGCCCGCGACGCGCGAATCTCGGCCGGGGTGGATTCCTCGATCGGTTTGCCGCCCTGGGCGGCCATCGCGTCTAGAACGGCTTTGGCTTGGGGATGGAGAGGCATGAAGTCATGATAGTACGGCCGTTCAATGGTAGACGGACGCCAGGCGCTGGCGGTCGGCCTCCGACATACCGGAGTGTTTGCGAATGTCGGCGCGGGTGGCAAGCTGGCGGCGATAGCGCCCGAAATATTCGGCGATGTCGCCGCCGAACTGAAAGCTGTACATGATGTCGGCAAACGCAGCGGTGTGCGCCAGACCGAGGGCGTGGCCGGTTTCATGAAGGCAGGTGAGATACACGATGGCGTCGCGCAGCAGCGGATCGCCGTTGGCTCCGGCAGCGGGAAGAACATACACTTCCGCGCCCCGCTGGCCGCCCACTTGGATGGGACGCGTTTCGCCGTAGAGTCCTTGATTGCCGTTCGCCCAATAAATGCGGATCTGTGCCTGCTTCTCCTCGGGCACTCGCTGGAACGTGAGCGCGCCGGCGGAGGCGGATTGCCAGGCTTCGACGGCCCACTCGGCCAATTCGGGATCGTCGTGACGACAGCCGCTCGCCGGATTCGTGCACGGCTCGACCCAATAGGTGAAGCCGGCGGCCCGGGCCGAGCAGGCGAGCACAAAGATGGCGGCGAACCTCATTCGAACCTCCGGCGGAAGTCTTCGAATTCGCGGCGGAGCTCGGCCAGTTCGCGTTCGAGCGTCGCAATCCGATCGTCGGACGCAGCCGCGCGCGGGGAAGGGGGCGCGGGTTGCGGCTCTTCGGCGGCTTCGGGCTCGCCAGCCAGCAAGTGCGCGTAGCGCGACTCGCGCGAGCCGGCCTGGCGGGCCAGCTTCGTTACGAGGCCCAGTTCGGCGAGGTGATTCAGGGTGGTCTCGACGCCTTCGAGATCTTCGAACGAATACAGACGCTCGGAGCGGCCGCGCAATTCGCCGGCGGTTTGGGGGCCGCGCAGCATCAGCACGCACAGCAGGGCGGCCTCGCGGCGGCCGAGGTTCCACTTCTCGGTGAAGCGCTGGCCGTGCTTGGGGACGCGGCTGTCGCCGCCCGTGATCCGCACGGCCATGCCTTTGGCGCGCAGGGATTCGAGAGCGCGTTCGACCGTCTCTTCGTCGTAGGCGACCACCGGGTCGCGGTTCGATTTCTGGTTGCAAGCGTTGACAAGGGCGTTCAGGGATAAGGGGTAGTAGTCGGGTGTGGCGATCTCCTTTTCCAGAAGCGAACCCAGTACACGCACCTCGGCAGCATCGAGCCGGTCCATGGGTCGATTGTACAGCGGCAGCCGTTTCGCTCCGGGTGCATCGCCAGTTGTGGGACACTGGCAGGAGTCCCGCATGGAAAACTCGGATGCCCGGGCCGCTTTCCGGTACGCCAACTTCCGCTACTATCTCGGTTTTCGCGTTCTGTCGGTGCTTTCTTCGGAGATGCTGGCGGTGGCGGTGGGCTGGCAGGTGTATGAACTGACACACCGGCCGCTGGATTTGGGCCTGGTGGGGCTCGCGCAGTTTCTGCCCGGCATCCTGCTGTTTCTGGTTGCGGGCCACACGGCCGACCGCGTCCCCCGCCGGAGCATTCTGCTGGCCTGCATGGGAGCGTTTTCGCTGGCATCGGCGCTGCTGCTGGTGTTTACGCTGCGCGGAATCAGCCAGGTGTACCCGATCTATCTGGTGCTGCTGCTCAACGGCGCGGCACGCGCGTTCAGCCAGCCCGCTTCGCAATCGTTGTTGCCGACCTTGTTGGATGAAAAACACTTTGCCAACGCGGTGGCGTGGAGCGCTTCGATGTTTCGCACCGCCAACGTGCTGGGGCCGATTGTCGGCGGATTGTTGTACGGTTTCACAAGCAGCCCGGCCCCGGTGTATGCCGCGTGCGTCGCGGCCTATCTGGCGGCGTTGCTGATGACCCTCCGCATTCAGGTGAAGGCGGCGGCGCGCCGCAAGGAGCCGGCGTCGCTTTCGATGGTGCTGGACGGCTTCCGGTATCTGTGGAGCAACAAGCTGATCCTGGGCGCGATTTCGCTCGATTTGTTTGCCGTACTGCTGGGCGGCGCGGTTGCCTTGCTGCCGGTGTATGCCAGCGAGATTTTGAAGGTGGGGGCAACCGGCCTGGGCATCCTGCGCTGTGCGCCCGGAGCGGGAGCGGTGGTCACGGCCGTCATGCTGGCGCATCGGCCCTTAGGCCGGCGGCAAGGCGCGGTGATGCTCTGGTGCGTCGTGGGATTCGGTCTGTTTACGGTGGTGTTCGGGCTCTCCCACAGCATGACTCTGTCCCTCATCGCGCTCGCGTTGACCGGCGCCTTCGACATGGTCAGCGTGGTGGTGCGTTCGACCATGGTGCAACTCGGGACTCCGGATCATATGCGCGGCCGGGTCAGCGCGGTGAACGCGGTATTCATCGGCGCTTCCAATGAAGTCGGCCAGTTCGAATCGGGCATCACGGCGCAATGGTTCGGAACGGTGCCGGCCGTGGTTTTGGGGGGTATCGGAACCATTGTCGTGGTGGCGGTGTGGGCGAAGCTGTTTCCGGAACTACGCCGGGTTCAGGAAGAAGTGACGGTTTCGCGTTAGGGGGTAGGGGATTACCCCGTTTTTTCTCGCTGTGGAAATTTTACCTTCTAGTACTTTCCTCCTACTGGAGGGCGTGACCGGCCAATCCGCATCAGCGCAACTCTTTAAGCGCCGATTCTCTTCTGGCACAACACGTGCACCCCTGGGTATGAGCGGCGCAGGCTGGCCGGCGGAGACCCACGATGGTCGATCGTGCAACTCGGGAAACGATTCGTCAGGACCTGGAGCAGTTCTGGGATAGCAAGCTGCAAAAGGCGCGGGATCGGTATTTTCGAGCTGCCGCGGAATTTCACCGTCAGATTCTCGAAAACGGCGGCGAATCTCCGAACGGCCCCTGCGTCGCTGCCGGAGTCCGGCGCGCGGAGGCAGAAGCGTTCGCCGACTACTGCCGCGTGTTAGCCACCTTCACGGAACTCGTCGCGATTGGAACCTTGAGCGGGCCCGAGACTTCGGCCTGCTCCTAACCTGAGCCACTGTCGCAGCACCGATTCCGGGCGCGGGGGATCCTCCAACTTACATGAGAACCGATGCATGTCAGCCGTGTGGGAAAATGGATTCGCTGTCCGGCAGTAGAACGCTTCGTAAAGGCGGGTGGGTGCTCATGGCGCGTCTCCGAATCGGCGTTTTCTTACCTCTGACTTTGGCGGCACAACTTTCCGCTCAATGGCTCCACACCCCAATTCCGAAAATCCCTCGGACGGCCGATGGGCAGCCCGATTGGAACGCGCCGGCGCCGAAACTGGCGGACGGCCATCCGGACCTCTCCGGTGTTTGGATGCCGGATACCCGCACGCTGCAGGACCTCGCGATCGGTGTGGATCATGCTGAGATTCCCTATCAGGCATGGGCCGAGAAGGTCTTCCACGAACGCGCAGGCGGAGCCAGGTCCAAAGAGGACCCCGCGGCATATTGCATTCCCGGCATGCCCAAGCTGATTGTCCTGCCCTATCCATACAAGATCTTTCAACTGCCGGGCGTGACCTTGATCCTCTACGAAGGGTTCACGACGTTCCGCCAGATTTTCACCGATGGGCGCGCCTTGCCCGAAGATCCTCAACCATCGTGGATCGGGTATTCGGTGGGCCGGTGGGAAGGCGACACGTTTGTGGTCGAGACCACGGGCATCAATGGAACCACCTGGATGGACAATGCGGGGCGCCCGCACAGTGACGCGCTGCGGACCATCGAACGGTACCACCGAAAGAACTTCGGCAGTATGGATGTCTCGGTCACCTTCGATGATCCGAAGGCGTACACCAAGCCTTGGACGGTCAACCAGGGCCCCGCCCACCTCGTGCTCGGTCAGGACTTGCTGGAATACGTCTGCACGGAAAACAACAAGGATGTCGAGCATTTGAGTGGTGGTCCCTCTAAGTGAGGCTGAGCGGGATCCAGGATTACGGGCGTGGCGGCTCATCCACCCGGACGGAAGCCAGCGTGCCGCTCATGCGCATTTCGCGCGCGCCATTCGTGAGAACAATCTGAAGGCGTCCGTCCTCTTGGGTCGCGCCTGCGCCCGTGTAGGTCTCATCGAGGGCGCGCAGGCGCAGGTCGGTCAGGCGAAGACGGGGAGCGGTTTGTGCCCAGCTGAACGAATAGGCGCCGGAGGCGGAACGCCAGGGAGCGAGCGTGCCGAAATCGAGTCCAGCGCCGCTGAACGTGCCTTCGGATTTCAGATTCGCCAGCAACTGAGCACCGGTGCCGGCGGTTTCCAGGGTGCCCTGCGCGTCGAGCTTCCCGGCCTGCCACTCAAGTCCGCTGAGCTTGCCGGTAAAGCGATACACTGGCGCGCGGCCGCGCAGGTTGACGGCGAGGTCACCCGCGATCGCCGCCTCCCCGAGTTGCGCCTGCACGCCCGTGAGGTCCACCCGGGTCACATCCCACAGCATCCGGGTGCGTACGTGCTCCAGGCGCGTTGCTCCCAATTCCAGCTCGTCGATCTGAAGCGCGCCTTCCAGTTTGAGCTGGCGCAAGTAGTCCGGAATGGAGGTCCGTCCCAGGGCTCGCGCAATCAGGCCCGGGCTGCGCTGTAATACCGGTGCCAGTTCGGATTCCAAATCCGCCGCATTGAGCTGGCCGGCTCGGAGGCGGAGGCGATGCGGGCGTGGCGCATCCGGGTCATAGCGATAGTCTCCCGTGAAGGCGACTTTGCCGGCCTGCGCTTCGATGCGATCCAAAGTCACGCGCGGCCCGTCGATCCGCACCCGCGCAGTCGCAATTTCCACGGGATCGGCGAGGCCGGGAACGGAAAGGGTTCCGCCGGTGATGGCCAGCGCGCCGGTCCAACTGCCCGCGTCGGCGTGGTGATGGTAACGCAACACGCCGCTCCACTGTCCCGCGCTCAGTTGCTCGAGCCAGGGCACCGCTGCCAGCGCGACCTGCGCGCGCAGCGATTGCACCTGCATGGCGCCGGTCGAAATCGCCAGGTCCAGCGCATCGTCATTCATCGAGTAGTCGGCTTCCAAATGCGCTTCGTCCTGCTCGGAGGTGCGGACCAGCGCGGGCGGAAAATGCGCGTGCCCGCGATCGAACAGGACATAGGCCTGGTCGAAACGGACGGGTGGCGAATCCGGGATGGTCACGGCCATATCGTGCAAGGCCAGCTGTCCCTGGAGGCTGCCGCCGCCGGAATAGCCGATGGCGCCGTCGATGGTTCCGCTCAGTTGCAGCTTGGGAGGCAGTTGCGCGCCCATGTGGCGGGCCAGTTCCAACACGGGGGCCGCCGGGAACCGGTTCCAGGTGGCGGTCACCGCCCAACGCGGCTGCGAGAGATAATCGCCGGCGCGCAGATAGACGGTTACCGGCAACACCGAGGAGGTGGATTGCAGTTCGAGTTGCTGGGCGACCAGATTCAAGCGTCCCCGGATGTCCAGCGGCCAGCCGGCGCCGCGCGGGGGCAGCAGGTCCCAGCGATGCACGTCTTCAATGGTCAAGCGGCCCAGAATGCCGATGCCATCGAGGGGCCCGGCCAGATGCAGATTCGATGAGATGGTGCCGTGAACGCCGCCGGCCTGCCCGCGGAGCAGGGCCGTGAGTTCACCCAGACCTGCCTGATCGATGCGCACGTTCAGGTCGACACGCTCGGGCGCGATATACCACTTGCCTTTGAAGGTGAAGCCGCCGAGGCCTTGCGCGGGGCGGTCGGTGCGGGCGGCCTGCGCTTCGCACGAGACGTTCCATCCACCGCTCAACGAGCCCGGCGGGGCGATATCCAGGTCCGTATCCATGAGGTAGAACACCGACTTGGTATCGCCGAATTTGAAATTGATACGGCCATTGCGGACATGGATCGCCGGCACCGCGCGCATGACCGAGCGATTGACCAGCGACGCGAAGTTCCACCGGCCCGGTTCGGCGGCGGGGCCGGATTTGCTCAGATTGATGCTGGCGCCGTCCAACTGTATGGAGCCGATTTCAAACCGGCCGCGCAGCAGAGCCCAAAAGCTGGGGACTACCTGGAGGCTGCCGGGATCCTGGATGTAGGCGATCGGCTCGGCCCCGATGGCGGGGTCCTCGAAAATGGTGACTCCGGTCACCGAGAATCCGGGGCCGGCGAAGCCGGTGAACAGGTTGAACCGGACTTTCCCAATCTCCACCCGCCGCCCGAGCGCGGCTTCGAGCGAGGCCTGCAGACGTTTTCCGAATTGATCCGCGGCAAAGAAGGGAGCGATGAGCCCCGCCACCACGATGAGAGCAGCCGCGCCGCCGAGCAGCTTCAGAATCAGCCCCCACCGGATCTTCATAGTGCGACACCCGTGAGCTGGCGATAGGCCTCGGGATCGTCGATGTCGGCGGTAACGCCGGGGTCGTCGAGATCGAGAAATTCGGTTTCGGCGCGGTGGCGCCGGACTACTTCGTTCGCCGCGCCGCCTTCCGGAATGGCCAGAAACTCGGGGATCAGCCGGCGCGAGAACCAGATGGGATGGCCGCGCTCGGCGCCGTAGCGCGGGATGCGGACCAGAGGCAATGGGGGAGCCAGCAGTGCGTCGAGCGTCGCCGGCGCGACCGCGGGGTGATCGACCAGCGTGAACAGCACGCCTTCGGCATCGGCCGGCACCGCACTCAAGCCGCATTGCAGCGACGTGGTCATGCCGCGCGTGTAATCGGGATTGAGCACGAAGGTGGCGGGCCGCCTCACCGCGGAGCGAATCTGCTCGGCTCCCGCGCCGAGAACCACGATTACCGGCGCGCAGCGGGTTGCAAACAAACCGATCAAGGTGTCCAGAAAGGTCTCGTCCCGATAGCGGAGCAGCGCTTTAGGAAAACCCATCCGCCGCGATTCGCCCGCGGCGAGAATGATTCCGGCCGCGCTCACTTGGCCAGAACGGCCCGCAGTTTTTCGTCGGCGAACACCGACAGCGACAGCGAGCGCCAGTTGGAGCCGGCGTTGCGGCGGACCGCGATCATCTCCGCGGCCACCGAGATAGCGATCTCTTCGGGAGAAATCGCCCCGATGTCCAGCCCCATCGGAGCATGAATGCGTTCGAAAGCCGAGGCAGGAATTCCTTCCTTTTCCAACTCGCGGATGACGTTGATGACCTTCCGTTTGCTGCCGATCATGGCGATGTAGCGCGCCGGCGTATCGAGCGCCAGCTTGAGCACGCGCATATCGTCCCGATGCCCGCGGGTCACGATGATGATATAGCCCGTCTCGTTGATGGCCAGTTTGGGGAAGACTTCTTCGTATTCCGCCGCGTGAATGTCGACGGCTTCGGGAAAACGTTCGCGGTTGGCGAAGCTTTCGCGGTTATCCACGATGACCGTGCCGAAGCCGGCCAAGGTAGCGACTTTCGAAAGGCTCTTCGAGATGTGCCCGGCGCCGAAAATGAAGGCTCGCGGCAGCGGAAGAACCGGCTCCACGAACACATCGAGCTGCCCGCCGCAAATCAGGCCGTTGTCGTAGGCGGCATCCTGGCCCAGGTTGAAGGTCAGGTGCTTGGGTTTTTCGGTCTCGATCACTTCGCGGGCCGCGGTCCAGACTTCCGCTTCCACGCAGCCCCCCCCGATGGTGCCGATCATGGACCCGTCTTCGCGAACCAGGATCTTGGCGCTCTCGTAGCTCGGGATCGATCCGCGCACTTCGACAATCGTCGCGATGGCGCACTTTTGCCCCAGATTGCGCAGGCGGACTAATTCCTCGTAGACGTCCATCCGAAGCGATTATATCGTGACGAGCGGCCGGGCCGGGAGTCGAATCCCTCTGGGCGTCTTCAGTCGGCGAAACGAGCAGGCACATTCGCGTCCTTTGAATATTCGACCCTGGACGAGGTCCGGCGATACCAGCCAGACCTCATCCAGATGGGGATGTCTCAGCACTGCCCAGCAGCGATTCGCCGCTGGGCGCCGGAGCCCGCGGCTGGAGCAGCGGCTAGAGCCTTTGGAACCGCGGCAACGGTGCGTCGGCCCATCCCATCAGAGTATCGAGAGTCCGCTCGTCGCCGGCGCTGGCGCGAATTCGGGCGATCGTAAAAGCTACCCATTCGCGCTGCTGCCGGCGATAGGCGTCGGGTGTCGTCCCTGCCGGCGGCGGAGGCGGGGCGGCCGGTCGCCAGCCGGCCCGAGCGCGCGCTCGATCTCGGCGAAGATCCGTTCTGGAGTTAAATCCTGCCGGCGGCCGCGCCGCGCGATTTCCGCCGCCTCCAGATGGGCTTCGGCAGAACCGACCACCTGATCCCACAGCCCGCGGCGGTTGGGGCCGGCGAATCCGCCATCCGTAAAGAAGACGCCGTCCAGGGTCAGGGTGACTCGTTCCAGCAGTCCGGGAAGCCGGCCTCCGCCGCCCCTCCCTCGGACAATTCCGCCCTGCCAAGCTTCGTCTGGATCGGGTGGACGCACATCGCTGTTATCGCCGAGAATGTCTCCGCGGCTGTCGAGGTACCGCTTCGAGCCCGGCAGGATGACGTGCCAGTAACCATAGAGCTTCCGAAGACGCTCGGGCAAGCCGAACGGCAACAGGACCGAAGATCCGGTCACGCCGCCAAAGGAACTGGTATAGGATCGGCCCCCGGCTTCTTGAAAAGTCCAGACCTGTTGAACGGCCGCGATGCCGGTTGGGCCGCGGTTCACCAGAATCGCCGAGCGGAACCGCTCGTCCTCCGGAAAGCGCGGGCCGGTAAGGGGCAGAGGCGGCGGCGAGCCGGCGACCGGATTTTCGAGACGCCTGCGGATCTCCGCCAGAAGAGTATCGTACTCCCGAGAGGTCGGAGGGACCAGAACGACTCCGTGCTGCGGGAGATCTTCGCACCGAAACTCCATCAACGGAATTAGAGCATTCCCGGAGGAGCGACGCCATCGGCCGCTAGCCTGGCAATTTCCGCAGGACCTCCGCGAAGGCGTCGTAGGCGGCGCGGCCGAAGAGCACGAACACCGCCTCCTGGATTTTGCATTCCGGCTTCTTCAGATGCGCCGCCACTGCGCCGAGCGCAATCGCGGCGGCTTCTTCCAGAGGGTAGCCATAGACGCCCGTGCTGATGGCCGGAAAACTGATGGTCGCGACGTCGCGCTCAGCGGCAAGCTCCAGGCACTTTCGGTAACAGGATGCCAGCAGTTCCGGCTCGCCGTGATGGCCGTCCCGGTAGACCGGGCCTACCGCGTGAAATACGTACTTCGCGGGCAGCTTGCCGGCTCCGGTTGCGACCGCGCTTCCGGCCGGACAACGGCCGATGCGGGCGCGGATCGTGTCCAACTCGCGCATGATTTCGGGGCCGCCGGCGCGGTGGATGGCGCCATCGACGCCTCCGCCTCCCGCCAGCGCGGAATTGGCCGCGTTCACAATCGCATCGGCCGGGACTCGCGTAATATCGCCTTCGCGTAAAACGAGTTTGCGCCCGGCCTCGGTCGTCCATTCCATATCCATCTATTACAATCGATTGTGGCTCGCATGAAGGACCGGTTTCCTGTCGGGTTCGCCATCGGTTTGGTGATCGTCGCCATCATTGTCGGCGCTGTCCTTTACATGCAGCGCGGCGCGCACATCGAAGTTACCGGCCGGTTGCTGAAAGTGCGGACAGCGCCGCTCGATGAACACAGCTCGGTGGCCGTGGTGGATTTCCGGGTAACCAATCCCGCGGATTATCCGTTCGTCGTGCGCAGCGTGACGGTGCTGCTCGAAAATAGCGCCGGCATGCAGGTGGAGGGAACCACCGTTTCCGCCGCCGATGTAGACCGCCTATTCGCCGGCGTTCCGCTGCTCGGGCAGAAATACAACGCGCCTCTGATCGTTCACGACAAACTTGCGCCGCACCAGATGCTGGACCGCATGGTCGCGGCGCGTTTCGAAGTGCCGGAAGCCGATCTGGAAAAGCGCCAGCGGCTCATTATTCGGATTGAGGAAATCGACGGCGCGATTTCCGACATTAGCGAAAAGTGAATCGCGCGGCAGCACGGATCACTCATTGGATAGGGCGCTTTTCTCGGCTAAAGTAAGGTGCAGTCCTAATATATTCATCGACGTTAGCGTTATTACAATCGGCCTGAATCCGAATGAACGGATGCCGATTGATTCGCAAGTACCTTTTCCTGGTTTGGCTTGTATTACTCCTGGAGCCTCCCGGGAGGGCATCGTCGAAGATGGCCTCCCTCACGATGTCCAGCGCCGTCGCGGCTTCCGGCAGTACGGCTGCAGTCGCGTTGACGCTCGGCGGGTCCGCCGGTCCCGCCAGTCTGCAATGGACTCTCGCCTACGATCCGTCCGCGATTGGCAACTTCTCGGTGGATCCGGGCCCGGCTCTGGCAGCCGCGGGGAAGGAGTTGACGTGCGCCGCCGCGGCGGGAGTTTACCAGTGTCTGGCTGCGGGTTTGAATACTACCGCGATTGCCGACGGGGTGGTTGCGATGGTGACGGTGACTCCGCTGATTTCTTCGGGAACCATCGCGGTTGGGGTGACGCGCCCGGCGGCGGCGACGGCCAGCGCCGGAGCCCTTCCGATTGGCGGAGTGGCCGGCGCGATCACGGTGTTTCCCTTGCCGTCGGTGAGTTCGCTCGCCTGCAGCCCGTCGACCGTGACGAGCCCCGGGAACGCCACTTGCACCGCGACACTCAGCGGCGCGGCGCCTCCGAACGGACTGGCATTGGCGCTCGGGAGTAGCAGCGCCAGCGTCAGCCTTCCGCCCTTGCTGCTGGTGCCGGCCGGATCGGCGGCCGTGAACTTTACGGCGAGCGTTTCCGGTGTGGCCGCGAATGAGACGGCGACGCTGACCGCTGCCTTCAACGGCTCGTCCGTCAGCGCGGCGCTCTCGCTCATCCCCCCTCCTCCGCCGGTTGTGCCCACTTCTTTGGCGTGCACTCCGTCCAGTTTGTCGCCGGGCGGATCGACTACTTGCACCCTGATTCTTTCGTATCTGGCGCCGTCCGCTGGGGCCGCCGTGATGCTGGCCTCGGACAATCCCGCGCTCGCCGCGCCTGGCTCCGTCGTGGTGGCGGCGGGGGCTGCCTCCACGACCTTTACCGCCACCGCGGCGCAAGTATCCGTGGCCCAGCGGGCGGCGCTCACGGCATCGCTAGGCGGAAGCTCGGTTGCGGTTTCCTTGACATTGAACCCACCCTCCGGCCCGGTTACGCTCTCAGTGGGTCCAGGCCAGATGTATGGACTGCCATGCCAGGCGCTGACGGCCGCCGCGGATGGCGCAACCGTTCAAATCGACGCCGCCGGAACGTATTCGGGCGACGTCTGTACAATCGCCGCGAATAACCTGACAGTGAAGGGGATCAATGGCCGCCCTCTGATCGATGCGGCCGGCTTGAACTCCGGCGGTAAAGCGGCCTGGCTGTTTCAGGGCGATAACATTACGCTCGATACGGTAGAGCTGACGGGCGCCGCGAATGCTCTGAACAACGGCGCCGGCGTTTTCATGACGGGCAACCACCTGACCGTGTTGAATTCCTATATTCACGATAACCAGGCAGGTATTGTCACGGCCGCTAGTCCTGGTTCGCAGGTTCTGATTCAGGCGACCGAGTTGAACCACAACGGATTCGGAGACGGCCAGAGCCACAACGCGGACATCGGCGCGGCCGCCCGGTTCATCATGCAATACAGTTATTCGCACAACGCGAATGCGGGGGATCTGGTCAGAAGCCAGGCTTCGGAAAACTACATTTTCTATAACCGGCTGACGTCCGAGCAGGGAACCACCGCGACCGAGATCGAATTGCCCGCCGGCGGCCGGTCGTTCCTGATTGGCAACCTCATGGAGAAGGGGCCCGGCGACTTAGGCGCCAGCATCGTCACTTACTTGCCGGCATCGGCGCCCGGCCCCGGTGTAAGCTCCGAACTGTACCTGGTGAATAACACGCTGGTGAGCGACAAAAACGCGAGCGCGACTTTTCTGAACATCGGGACAGCCGATCCGACTCCGGCCGTGGTGACAAACAATATCTTCTACGGGGCGGGAGTGGTCTCGACACAGAGCAATTCGGTGTTGACTGCGAACCTGACCGCCAATCCGGCGTTTGTGAACCAGGCCGGGTTCGATTACCACTTGATCACGGGGTCGCCGGCCATCGATGCGGGAATCAACCCGGGAACGGCGGATGGCGTTTCGTTGCTGCCGGCCTATGAATATGCCGATCCCGTCTGCGGCGAATCGCGGAATATGATTGGCACGATCGATATCGGCGCTTACGAGTTCGGCGGGGCCGGCGCCCCCATCTACTGCGCGCCAGCCGTCTCCGGCATCACACTGAACCCGAGCACCGTGACCGGGGGCGCGGTGACCAGCGGTAACACCGTGAACGTGAGTGTTCCGGCATTTTCGGCGGGGATCACGGTATCGCTCACAAGTTCCAATCCGGCGGTGGCGGCGGTCCCCGCCAGCATGACAGTGCCTTCGGGCGCGGCTGCCGCGGCATTCTCAATCACTACCGCGCCGGTTCCGGCGCTCACGACCGTAACCATCTCGGCTTCCTACGCCGGCGGAAGACAAAGCGCCGCGCTGACCGTGCTCCCTCCGCCGGCGTTATCAGCTCTTCAGTGCGCGCCGGCCAGTCTTGTGTCCAGCGGCGTGGCATCCTGCACGGTTACGCTCGTCGCGGCCGCTCCTTCCGGCGGCGTAGCCGTGAACGTGACAACAGGCAATCCTGCACTGACGGTTTCGACACCGGTTCTGATTCCCTCCGGCTCGAATTCAGCCGCCTTCCCCCTCTCGGCGGGAAGCATCGCTTCCAATCAGTCTGCGAATCTCACGGCCACTCTCAACGGAAGTACACAATCGATCGCCCTCAGCTTGTTGGCGCCTCCGGCGGCGCCTGCCAATGTCGCGCCCGCCCCGGCCGCGACCGCCGTCTCCACGAATCCGGTGCTCTCCTGGACTGCGAGCGCGAACGCATCGTCTTATGACGTATATTTCGGGGGATCTGCGTCGCTCGCCCTGATTACCAGCACGAGCGCCACTAGCTACCAGGCGGCCGGACTGGCGTCTTCGACCACTTACTACTGGAAAGTCGTGGCGAACGGCCCGGGAGGTTCGGCCGCCTCGCCCGTCTGGTCCTTCACGACAGCCGCGCCGGCCCCTATCGAGGGCGTGCCGTCCTCGATTTCGGTCGCTCCTGCCACGGGCGCCGGGCTTTCCCAGACGTTCACATTCACCTATGCGGATACCGCCGGATATCAGAGCCTGAAAGGCGTTCACGTTTTAATCTCGACGTCTCCAAACGCAAACAATAACGCCTGCTGGCTCTATTACGATGTTGCCGCTAAACTGCTCTGGCTCTCCAGCGACGACACCTCGACGTGGTCGAATCTGGCGCCCGCCAGCGGCGCAACGCTGCAGAACAGCCAATGCCAGATCGCCGGCAGCAGCGTGGGGGTGACCGGTTCGGGCACCAGTCTCACGCTAACGGTGCTGGTCACGTTCAGCGCTTCCTTTGTCGGAGCGAAAAACATTTACCTCAACGCCGTGGACGCCGGCGGCGGCGCCACCCCGTACGCCGCGCTTGGCGCCTGGACGGTACCCTCTTCCGTAACGTTGGGAGCGGTCTCCGCCAGTCCATCCTCCGGTGGCGGATCGAGCCAGGTCTTCACGCTGGTCTACGCGGACCCGAACGGTTATTCGAGCATCGGCGGCGTCCACCTGATGATCGGAGGAACCAACGGCTGCTGGATCTTCTACGATCCCGCGAGCAACCTGTTGTGGCTGGCCGGCGACGATCCGTCCACCTGGTCCAGCGCGGCCCTGGGAACCGCCGCGCTGCTGCAGAACAGCCGCTGCTCGGTGGACGCGAGCGGCGCTTCCGCCCAAGGCGCGGGAACCAATCTGACGCTGCAGGCCCCGCTCACGTTCACGTCCGCGTTCAGCGGAAGCCAAACTTTGTGGCTCAACGTCATGGACCGCAACGGTGTCTGGAGTCCCTATATTGTCGGGGGCACGTGGATCGTGCCGTAACGCGCATCGCGTTTTCCGCTCCGCGCCAGGCGCACCGTATCGCGGAGTTTTCAGCGGCGGACGGAATCGACAGGGGCGGATCAGGCCGTCCCTGATTGGGACTCCGGGCACAAGCTATGCCGGTCCGAGCGTTCCGAACCCGCCGGATCGCGCCGGCATCGCGCCAGAACTTCGGCGCAGGCCGCCAGGCTCAACGGCCATCCGGTGAATCCCCGGAAACTAACTGAATCGCAGAAATCAGCACCATCAAGGGAGGTCTCGGAGGCGGCAAGGCGGACTGGGACAACGCGAGCCCGAATTGCTACGGGATCTACTGAACTCTATCCCGCAAGCGGAGAACGGACATGAAAGACCTACTGTCTCAAGCGGCCCGATACTTACCGATTTCGTTGGTGCTGTTGTTGGCTCCGGTGATGGTGCCTCAGGCCGCGAACACCGTGATCACCGCCGGGTATGATTTGCCGGCAGTCACTAAAGTCGGCTGGCTCGTCGTATCCGAGAATGGCGTGCCCGGAGCCGCCTTCGAAGTCAGCCCGTTCTTGGACAATATCCACGTACTGGCGGTGACTCATGCGGACGGCACGCCGGTGACGCTCAACAGTCCCGCGAAGGCGGGCGAAGCACTGGTAATGTGGTTAGCCGGCTTAGGACAGACGTCGCCGCTGGTCCCCTCAGGTCAAGCAACGCCCGCACCAGCGCCGACAGTTGCACCAGCATTTCAGTTGTATCTCGAGTATCGCCCGAACGCCGGCTTATCGCCCGTATTGCCCGGCTTCTCAGGGATGTCCTGTGGTACAGCCGCTGTTTTCTGGCTTAACAGCAGGATATGCCGGCCTGTACCAAGTAAACTTTGTAGTTCCGGCGCCGCCACCGGGAACACCACCGTGCAACGATGGAATACCTCACAACATCGGGAGCCCTTCAAGCGTATTCTCGAATTTGACGGTGTCGATCTTTCGTGTCTCGCTGGACGCAGCCGGAATTTGTGTTGACCCCACAACAAGCGCTGAAAACGCGGCCGGCGGATACCCTTTGCTCCCCAGTTCTCGCCCGCCGCGAAATTGACGAGATCTTTTTCAATGGCGAGCTGAGAGAATCGTATGGTTCCATTCAGAATCAGCCGCAAACGGCCGGTGATTCCTAGTTCTTATACATGGCCGCGTAGCCGAGTTGCTGCCGCACGTAATCTCGCGGATAGGAAATCGCTACCGCCGTCACTCTGCCCGCCGGATCGAATTTCGCGCTCAGATCCGAATTGATCCCGCACCAGTAGGCCGGAACGTTCAGCTTCTTGTAGCGCGTGACCACCTGGTCGCGCAACGCCGGGTCGAAGTGCACGCCGTATTTGTCGATCAGCGCTTTCAGCGCGGCATAATCGCCTTCCGCTTTGCAGCGCATCAGCTCCGCCAGCAGCATTCCAACGCCCTGGCGCATCTTCGCGAAATCCTTCAGCAGCAGGTACGTCTTTCCGTCGCGTTGCACTTCGTCAATCGCGCCGGTTTTGTCCTTGATGTAGTTCACGATCAGCTGCCGGTTTCGCTGATGGTCTTCTTCGATCGTGTCGCCTTTCGGAATGCGTTGCAGTTGCGTCAGGCCGGCGCGCACTGCGGCGTAGTACATGGCCTTGGCGACGTCGGGACTGGAGATCAGACCGAGCTGCTGCAGCTTCGGGTCGGTGATATTCCAGAGCGCCATCAGGTCCGCCCGGGCTTCCTCCATCGCCGAGTAATACTCTTTCAAAATCGACTCCGTGCCGGACTGGAATTTGGGATTGAGCTTGCCGGAGCCGTGCCCGATGATCTCGTGCAGCGCGGTCATCAGGTCGGAGGCTTCGTCTCCGTATTTTTTGCAGATGGCGATTTCTTCGGGCGTGGCGGCGAACTCCTCGAGCGGCCCGTTGCCGGTGGCGCGCCGGATGGTCCGCGAACTGCCCGTGAACAGAAAGCTCTTGGTGCCGTACTTTTCGCGAATGGCGTTTTCGTTCGGCAGGTTATCCCCGATCGTGTTGGCGTGGAAATCGCCGGTCTCGACCACCGTTTCCACCGCCTTGGCGAGCGGCGGTTTCACTCCCTGCTTCTTGTACTGCGGCAGCCAGGGCGCGCGGTCTTCGAAGTACTGGGCGTTGGCGGCGAGCGTCGTCATCAGATGGTTCATCTTCTGATCGGTGATCGAAACGAAGCTCTGCGAGGTGCCTTTGGCGGCGCGCGCATCCCGGTAGACTTCGATGAACCCGTTGGCGAAATCGACCGGCTCATTGTTGGCGACCCACAACGCGCCGAAATGCAGCCACTCGGCGGGATCGCCGGTCTGGTAGTAGCGGATCAGCGAAGCGATCACGGCGTCCTGGCCCGGTTCCGCGAACGCGCGGGCTTTTTCGAGGTAGCCGATGGCCTTATTCAAAAACATCGCGTAGCGGCCCGGTGGAATCTTCCCGTCCGGCGTTCCCGCGCGATAGACTTCCTCCACCAGCTTCCCGGACGCGTCTTTCACCAGCCGCGAATTGAGCGGATGCAGATCGTGGAAGTGGACGAGGTCCGCCAGCGTGACGCCCTGATAAAAGTTGTTCGCGCTCGCCTGCAAAATATCGAGCTTGCCGCGCGGGCTCTTGGCGGTGATGCTGGGCTCAAAATTGGGATCGAACAGGGAAGCACGCAGCGCGTCTATTTCGCGGTTCAGTTCGGCTTCGCTCGCGAGCGCCGGCAGGCCGTACGCTCCTTTCGCGTAAGCGCCTTTCCGAAACGCCTCGCCGGCGGCGCTCTTCAGCTCTTCAAAGGTGCACTCCGGCAGGAACTTCTGCGCGGTGTTGTTTTCGTGGTTCCCGCGGTTGGCCCAGAACAGCTTCGTGAAGGCGACGATCTTCGGATGCGAGGCGCCGGCCGCGGAGACGATCCCTTCCAGCAGGCGTTTCTGCCTCAGCCCCCAGGCGGAATTCTGGTCGTAAATGATCGGATCGATCGCAATCGACGCCTGCGATAGCCAATACACGAGCGTCTGCTCGCGCGGCGCGAGCTTTTGAAAGCTGTCGGCCTCGAGCTGGATGAACCCGGTGGTTCCGACGCGGTCGACAAGCGCGCGATCTTGCGCCAGCAGCGCGCCGGAGAGGAAACACAGAACGAGCGGACGATACACAGCAGCACCTCGTTCTCATGGTATTCCGGCGCGCGTCCGTCTGCGGGCCTGCTAAGGCCGGCGCAGCACCGCATCGTGCGGGTCGAGGGCCACTTTGAGCGGCGGCTGGCGCAAGTTCACCGTGAACGTCACCGGTTCGTTCGACGACCGCACCCACCGGGCAATGGTCTGGCCGCGCTCCGCCTGGATCTCGACCGGGGTGAGCACGCTGAAATCGTCAGGCACCTCGGATTGCGTGAGCTTCCCGACCAGCCGCAAGGCCGGCGCCTTCCCTTTGAGTGTGTAGGTGAGCTTCAAGGCCGGAATGCCCGTGCCGTAGACCCACTGATCGAAGAAACCCTCCAGATTGGAATCGTCGGTCTTGGGCGGCAGAAACTGCGCCGCCAATGCGCGAAAATCCTCGGTGCTCAGCTGGCGTTTGCTGAACCGGCGGATGATTTCGGACAGCATCGCGGAGAATTTCTGGTCGCCCATGCGCTGCCGCAGCATGTGCAGAATCCAGGATCCTTTGCCGTAGGTGATCACGCGCCACGCGCGCGGCTCAAGCGAACTCTCCAGGCGCGGCCCGAGCACGATGGGCCCCGCCGAATCCACCGGCTCGCCATTTTCCCTGCGGGAGAGCAATTCGGTGCGGTAGCCGTCCAATAGCGTACTCACCTCATGACCGCCTTTGTGTTTTTCCAGGTATAACAGGGCCGAGTAGTTGGCCAGCGCTTCGATCAGCCAATCGTCGCGGTACGAGGCGCTGTAGACCAGCCCGCCCCACCATTGATGCGCGGTCTCGTGGGCTTGCAGGAGTTCGTCGAAGAACAGCTTGTCGGACGCCTGCATATGCGTATCCATCGGGTTCACGTAGGAACGCGTCGACAGATAGATCAGGCCGGGAAAGCCCTGGCCGAACTGGCCGGGAATGGGAGAGACGGTCAGGTGCGGGATGGGCGGCGGACCGAACCGGGCGGTCATGAATTCGAGGGCGGAAGCCACGTCTTGCGCAAGCGCTTCCAGCCGGGCCAATGGGTTGAGCGCAGGACCCGTGGGAGCCGGCACCTCGATCGCCGGGGCCGCGCGCGTGCGGCGGCCGGGTGGAATCGGCAAGGGGACCGCCAGCGTGACCGGCGTTTTCGGCTGTAGGGCGGGCTCCAGGGAGCGGTTGCCGCAGACATCCACCACCAGATCGCCGCGCTTGGCCCGCGCATGCGCATAGTGTCCCAGATTGAAGCCGGCCAGCCCGATGGGCGCCGACGGGCGGCGGCGGGTGATGCGCCACTCGCCTTCAGTCCGGTCTTCGATTACATCCCCGGGCGTGACCAGTTCCAGATTGGCCGGATACCGGAATGTCAGATCGAAGGTCGCCGCCGTGGATCCCGAAGACGGGTACCAGTTTCCCCGCGCCGTCACATAGAACGTCTGGTCCCCGGTATCGACGATGACCTTGCCGGCGTGGTGAAATTCGAATTCGTACACGCGGTCGCGCTCGAGCCGCTCCGGCGGCATGACCAGGAACAACTCGTTCAGGCTGCCCGCATTCGCGCGCAAGGCCTCGCGCTTCAGGACCTCGGCGGGCCTTCCGTCGACTGTGACGTCGGTCACCGACATCTCGCTCGTAATCCCGAATGGCACCGCCGTCAATCCGTTTGCCGGCGCTTTGACTTTGACTCGCGTCACCGCGTTGAGCATCAGGTCGGGATTCACCGTGGCTTGGATCCGGTAATCGCTCAGCTCCCACCGCAAGGGCGCGCGTGGCGCCCCGTTTCTCGCTGATCGCGACGGAAAATGCGTCCATACGTCGAAAAAGCTGCGGCCATTGCGCTCCGTGAGTTGCCCGGCCGCGATCTGATCCGGATTATCGGCATCGTAGATGACGTCGAAAGTCCCCAGTTTGCTGCTTCGCAGAATCGCGGTGAGCAGGTCCGGCTGGTGCGCGCTTTGGTTCAGCAGATCCAGGGTCAGCCGCGTATCGTAGCTGGCGCCCAGATTCCGCACCACCGGGCTCCACTGCTCTTCCAGCAGCGCCCCCATTTTCGGCGCTTTGCGATTGGTCGGATTACGCGGCAGTTGCTCCATCAACTCGCGGTACACGTCTCCGGTAAAGAAGAACGCGCCGGCTTGAAAATGCTCGTCGAGGTTGGGCGCTCCGATATAGCTCGCCAGCGAGCGCCGTTCAGCGAGGCTCGGGGGAAACAGCAGCACTTCGCCGTCGCCGTTTTCCACTTCCGTGGTAAAGACGGCCGAAATCGAACGCCCCGCTACCGGCTTGCCGAAAATGAGATACCCGTCGGTGAGATAAATCCGAAGATCCTCTTTCACCAGCGTGAGATCGCGCACACGGTAGCACTGGTCCCGGTCGAGCCCCGTTTCGCGGATCGCGCGCGCCAGATCGGCCGCCGGCCCCGCCGCCAGCAGCCCCGGAACCAGAACCAGCCATCCTGCGATCCTGAGCATGATCTCAGTCTACTGCCATGGCACGAACGAAGTGCCTCGGATTCCCGCCGGAACTTCCCTGGTAAAATACGTTTGCTTCTTCTTGGGAGATTCCTCTTGCGATTTGTCACTGTACAGCGAGACGGCTACGCCGAGCCCGGCGTCTGGCGGGGCGACGAGATCATCGGGTTGCGGGCCGCCGGCTTCAACACGATGCTCCAGGTTGTCGGGGGCGGCGCCGATGCCATGGATCGCGTGCAGCGCTGGGTCTACGATCCGCCGTCCGGCTCGCGCTGCGAAGCCGCTTCCGCCGTGCTGCTCGCCCCGGTTCCGCGTCCGCCCAAGATCATTTGCATCGGCTTGAACTACCGCGATCACGCCGAAGAAAGCAGGATGCCGATCCCGGAAGTGCCGACGGTCTTCTCCAAGTTCCACACGGCGGTCACCGGCCACCGGCACCCGATCGTGCTTCCCAAGAATTCCACCAAGCCCGACTACGAGGCCGAATTCGCCATAGTCATCGGCAAAGGAGGCCGGCACATTCCGGAATCTGCCTGGCGCGAGCACGTCTTTGGCTACACCATTCTGAATGACGTGAGCGCGCGCGATTTCCAGATGGCTACCTCCCAGTGGATGATGGGCAAGACCTTCGACACTTTCGCTCCCATCGGCCCCGCCATCGTCTCCGCGGATGAGATCGAAGATCCGCACCAGCTCGAGATTTCGCTGACGCTGAGCGGGGAAGTGATGCAGCGTTCGAACACCAGCAATTTGATTTTCGGCGTTCCGCGGCTGATCGCGTATCTCTCGAGCGTTTTCACGCTGGAGCCAGGCGACATTATTGCGACGGGCACGCCCGCGGGCGTGGGATTCGCGCGCAAACCGCCGCGTTGGCTCAAACCCGGCGACGAGTGCCGGGTGCGGATTCAGGGGCTGGGTGAACTGGTCAATCCCGTGATCGCCGAAACGTAGTCTCGACGCGGGATGGCGCGAGTATGATGGACGTATGGTTTTCCGGGTGACCGGGTTGCTGGGAATCGCCGCCGCTCTTACCTGGGCCGGCGGGCTGCCGCGGTTCTCGCTATCGGACACGCTGGGCCGCAGCCATACACCCGCCGAATGGGCTGGCAAGCGTGCCGTGGTTCTGTTCTTCTCGACCACCGATTGCCCGCTGGCCAACGCGTACGTGCCGGAAATGAATCGCATTGCCCAGGCATACTCGCCGCGCGGCGTCGCGTTTTACGCGGTTCAAGGGGATGCCACCATCGCTGCGCCGGATGTGATCCGGCATGCCAAGGAATTCGGGTTCGAATTCCCGTACTTGTTCGATCCGGAGGAAACGCTCGCGTCCTACACCGGCGCGACGACTGTCCCGGAAGTGGCGGTGATTTCCGCGCGCGGCGATCTTCTCTATCTCGGCCGGATCGACGACCGCCAGGTCGATTATGGCAAACAACGCCCGCAGGCTACCGAAACCAATCTGCGCGACGCGCTCGATGCCGTCCTCAGCGGCAAGCCCGTGCCCCATGCGCGTACTAAGGCGCTGGGCTGCTCGATTGTCCGGAAAAACTAGCGCCCCGGCCGGTCGCCGGCCTGCTCCACGGCCGTCGAACCGTTGTTGGATGCCTTTATTTCCGGTTGTCCGTTGCTGCTGGCGACTTCCTGCAGCACGTCGTTGATCACTTCGCTTGCGCGGTCCGACTGGAGTTCGGCGTTCATCCGCCGCAACGCCACGCTGACGACGTCGCGGTGGTGCAGCTTCGCGCCGGGACCGCGCTCGCTCAACTGCAGCCAGAGCCGGTGCACCAGGTCGATATCCTCCGGCCAGAGCCGCGGCGGATGCGGGCCCAGGTTGACGAAGACGACGTCCTTCTGGTTTTCCAGCACAATTTCCAGCGACAGAGAGGGCCGCGGCTCCGGAAGTTGTTCCCAATACCGGCCCACCTGCGCGCCCTGTTCGGCGGGCGTCAGCTTGGGCGAAAGTCCCATGACGATGCGCGACGATTGCAGCCGGGCCGCCGTCTGGACCACCGCTTCATACGGATCATTGCCCGGCACCACCATCAACTCCACGTGTTTGCCGGCTTTCTCCGCGATCGATACCACGCGCGTAAAGACGGCCGTTTCGTCGTCGGAAAAAATCTGGTCGGTGGTGAGCGGGTGCTCTCCCGAACCGGCCGGGTTCACCGGCCGCACCGACAACACGACAATGTCCTGCCGCCGCATGTCGGTCTTGCGCAGGATCCGTTCCAGGTGCTGCAGCCGGTGCGGATTTCGCACCGCGACCAGAATGTTGCCCGGCCGCACGTTCACGGTCCCGGTGGACAAATCCGGACGCGCGTCCACGCGGAACTTTTCGACTTCCTCGGCGTGCCCGCGGCGCCGCCGGTGGTTGTACCACTCAGAAATTTCGAACACCACGAAGAACGCGACCGTGAAGCTCAAGCCGGAGATGGTGGCCACCTTCTTCGTCAGCACGTTCGTGATCGCCATGCTGAACAGCGCGAGCGTAATCAACACCAGGCCCACCGGGATCTCCACGCCGCGGATGTGGAAATTCAGCGGCACTTTCCACTCCCGGTTCGCCGGCTGCTTATAGCGAAGCACCAGCACGGAGAGCGCCTTCATGGAGAAGCTCCACACCACGCCAAATGCGTATGCCTCGCCCAGCACGTAGATGTCGCCGCGGCTGATGATGATGGTGGCGAGCTGCAGGATGACGACGGTGTTGATGAGCCGGGAGGTGGTGCCGAATTTGTGATGCGGATGCCGGAACCAGTCCGGCAGCACGCCGTCCTCGGCCACGCGGTTGAGCACGCCGTTGGAGCCGATGATGGCGGTGTTCACCGCGCCCGCCAGAATCAGGGTCCCCACCAGCACGACGAAGGCATGGAAGAGCAGCTTGAGGGATGAAGGCCCGATCAGGTACATGGAAATGCCGCCGATCAGGTTGTCCAGCACGTTCTTGCGCGCCGCGTCCGGGATGATCATCACCGCGAAGAACGAGACCAGCGACGTGAACAGCATGCTGTACAGAAAAATGACCATGCCGGCGCGCTCGAGGTTCTTCAATTTCGGGTGCGCGATCTCGCGGTAGACCTGGGCCATGGTTTCGAATCCGCTCATGGCCAGCAGGGAATGGCCGAGCCCGATCAGCACGGCGATGATGGTAATCGAAGGCGCAACCGTCCCCTTCAGCCAACCGAGGGCATCATCGCTGAAATGGAGGTTGGAGGGAACCGGCAGCGGCACCGGATTGTAGCCGTTCTTCAGAATCGTCGCCAGGCACCAGACGATCAGAATTACCACCATGACGGTAGTAATTTGCATGATGCGCAGGGCCTTCTCGCTCGATTCATGCATCCCGATGATGTTTTTCCGCCAGAAGTACAGGGTCACTACGGCCGCGAACACGGCCGCGAAATACTGCGCGTTGACGTGCATCCCGCTGATGTGCAGCTGGTCGCCGGTTTCGTTGATCAGGCCGCCCAGGTACAGGCCCGCGCTGACGGCGCTGATCGGGCCGGTCAGCACGTAATCGAACATCAGGGCCGAAACCGAAAATTTCGCCAGGGTTCCGCCCATCGCCTCGTGTACCACGCGATACACGCCGCCGCGCACGAACATCGAGCAGCTTTCGATGTAGATGGCGCGCACCGCGTAGGAAAACAGCATGATCGCCAGGATGAACCAGGGCGCTGCTTTCCCGATGGCCGTTTCGGCAATGCCGCCAACGTAGTACGCGGACGATGCTAAGTCGCTGAGGACAATGGCGGCTGCCCGCCAGAAGGAGATGAACGACAACATCACGGTCGTGGCGACTACAACTTTCACGGCGCCCGACCGCTGCTCAGTGCTCACGGGAATGTCTCCTCGATCACCTTGCGGTGACTTTCAAATGCGCCTGCGAGGTTAGCTGACGGGCTAGAGCTTGAAAGTACTCCGTCCTGTTCGGACTGCGCCCCCACGACCGGGTCCCCCGCCTTCGAGTGAAGTTCGGCAAGTCCATATTAGCATGGGGGTGGGATCCTGATGGGAGCCGAAACGCTCGCGCATCAAATTATCAACAGGTTGCGTGCTGCCGGGCACCAGGGCTTCCTGGTCGGCGGCTGCGTCCGGGATCTGCTGCTCGGCGGGACTCCGAAAGATTACGATGTGGCCACCGACGCCCCGCCCGGCGCGATCCTGGAGCTGTTTCCAGGCTCCGGCTGCGTCGGCGCGCATTTCGGCGTCGTGCTCGTGCGCGAGGGGCAGGCCCAGGTCGAGGTGGCGACGTTCCGCAGCGACCGCGAGTACACCGACGGCCGCCATCCCGACGGCGTCCATTTCGAAACCGACCCGCGCGAAGATGCGCTCCGCCGCGATTTCACCATCAACGGCCTGATGATGGATCCGCGGACCGGCGAGGTGCTGGATTACGTTGGCGGACGAGCCGATCTCCAACATCGGCTCGTCCGCGCGATCGGCGATCCGGAAACCCGCTTTCGCGAAGATCATCTGCGTCTTCTGCGTGCGATCCGGTTCGCCGCCCGCCTCCGGTTCGACATCGAGCCGGGCACGTTCGACGCCATCCGGCGGCAGCACGCACAGATCCGCACGATTTCGGCAGAGCGGATCCGCGATGAACTGATCCGGGTTCTGACCGAAGGCGGCGCGCGCCGCGGCTTTGAATTATTGGACGCCACCGGCCTCCTCGACGAACTCCTCCCCGAGGTGGGCGCCATGAAAGGAGTGGCGCAGCCGCCCGAATTTCATCCCGAAGGCGACGTCTGGGTTCACACTTTGCTGTTGCTGGAAAAGCTCGATCACGCCACCCCGACGCTGGCGCTCGGAGCCCTGCTGCATGATGTCGGCAAGCCTCCTACGTTTCGCATAGCCGAGCGCATCCGTTTCGACGGCCATGTCGAGGCCGGGGTCGCGCTGGCCGAAGGCATCCTCGGCCGCCTGCGGTTTTCCCGCCAGGACACCGATCAGGTGGAAGCGCTGATCGCCAATCATATGCGCTTCAAAGATGTTCCGCAGATGAAAGAGAGCACCCTGAAGCGTTTTCTCCGCCTTCCGAAGTTCGAAGAACATCTCGAACTGCACCGGCTCGATTGCCTGGCCAGCCACGGGCGCCTCGAGAATTACGAGCTCGTCCGCCGGAAACTGGAAGAACTGCCGGCCGAGCAGTTGAAACCTCCGCCGCTGCTCACCGGCAACGATCTGATTGCTGAAGGCTACACCCCCGGCCCGGTCTTTTCGGAGATTCTTCGGGCCGTGGAAGACGCGCAGCTCGAAGGGACCGTCGGGACTCGGGATGAGGCTCTCGATTTGGTCCGGCGGAGCTTTGCGGAAGAAAAAGTCAAAAGTCAAAAGGCAAAGGTCAAAAGTCAAAAGTAATCAGGTACGCTTCGCCTGCAACTCAGCAACGTTTCAGCCGCCGGAGGCGGCCCATACAAAACGGTGGCGGAGCCGCCCACCGGATCACTTTTGACCCGGGCTGAGGCTCTCGAACTGTTCCGGCGGAGCTTTGCGGAAGGAAAAGTCAAAAGTCGAAAGGCAAAGGTCAAAAGTCAAAAGTAATCAGGTACGCTTCGCCTGCGGCTCAGCAACGTTTCAGCCGCCGGAGGCGGCCCATACAAAACGGTGGCGCAGCCGCCCACCGGATCACTTTTGACCCGGGCTGAGGCTCTCGATTTGGTCCGGCGGAGCTTTGCGGAAGAAAAAGTCAAAAGTCAAAAGGCAAAGGTCAAAAGTCAAAAGTAATCAGGTACGCTTCGCCTGCGGCTCAGCAACGTTTGAGCCGCCAGAGGCGGCCCATACAAAACGGTGGCGGAGCCGCCCACCGGATCACTTTTGACTTTTGACTTTTGACCTTTGACTTTTGACTTTTCGCAGCTCTTGCCGTGCCCTCGCAAACACCTCCAACAGCATCTCCTCCGTAAGTTTCCCGGTCGACGTATTCTGCTGGCTCGGATGATAGGAACTGATCAAAACGGGCTGTCCGGGCCCAAGGGAAAACCGGCGGTTGTGCCCGAAGACAAAGGCGGCCCGGGTTTGAATCACACCGCGGGCGCGGAGGATGGAAAGGTACTGGTCGAAGGCGATCTTCCCCAGCGTCACCACCACCCGGACGTTCCGGAGCAGGTCGATCTCCCGTTCGAGATACGGGCGGCAGTTCCGCAACTCCTCCGGCGTGGGTTTGTTATCGGGAGGCGCGCACCGCGCGGAGGCTGTAATGTAAACGTCTCGAAGCGTCAGACCGTCGGTGCGCGAGACACTCGTGGGCTGGGAAGCGAAGCCCGTTTGGTGGAGGGCTCGATAGAGCCAGTCTCCGGAGCGGTCCCCGGTAAACATACGGCCTGTGCGATTTGCCCCATGGGCAGCCGGCGCCAACCCCAAAATCAGCAGCCGTGCGCGGGGATCCCCGAAAGCCGGCACCGGCTTGCCCCAATAGTCCCAATCCCGGAATGCCCGGCGTTTCACCGAAGCGATCTGAAGGCAGTGCTCCCGCAACCGCGGGCACCGCTCACACGTCTCGATTTCTGCCTGCAATGCCGCCAGTTCGCGCAAACCCGATCCTTCACCGTTATGGTACCGGCAAACGCGGTGGTTCTATATACGGAAATCCGATTTCTGCCGATGAAAATGATATGAAATTGTGGCTCGCGAGGCGGTCTGACGTGGTAAAATTTTTGCAGCTTGGCTGCTCCGGCCAAAACAGGAATTCGAGCTCTGGTAAGGCTCCTCAGGCTTCCACCCGCGCGGTTTACAGACGTCACTATGCGTAGATCCCTCATCTCGCCGGCAGTCCGGGCGCTCACCTGGGCGATCGTGGTTTGGCTCGTTTGCGGCATCAGCACGGAAGCCCACGCTTCCAAACGGAGGCGGCGCGCCATCACCCGTCGGGTGGTCGCCGGTCCCACGGTATCCCCATTGGGAGTGATTCGCGGTGGTCCGTGGACCGAGCCGACTTATGCCGACTCTACCAATGGGGATAACATCGACGGCGAGGACTTGGATGTCCGCCGCGCTGCCGTCGAGGCGCTTGGCCCGTACAACGGGTCGGTCGTGGTCGTCGATCCCTCCAATGGGCGCATTTTGACCATCGTCAATCAGAAGGTGGCGCTCGGTTCCGGGTTTCAGCCGTGTTCCACTATCAAGGTTTCGGTGGCGCTCGCCGCTCTCAGCGAGAAGGTCATTGAACCCGACACCAAGCTGCGGCTGAACGGCATGCGGATGGATCTGACCTATGCGCTGGCGCACTCCAACAACTATTTCTTCGCCGCGCTGGGCCAGAAACTGGGGTTTGAAAAGGTCAGTTACTACGCGCATCAGTTCGGGTATGGGGAAAGGGCGGGCCTGAACATTCCGGGTGAAGGGGCAGGCCGGTTTCCGTCAGCGCCGCCGCGCAATGGCGGCGTCGGCATGCTGACCAGCTTCGGCGAGGAGATCTCGCAGACGCCGCTGCAGTTCGCCGCTCTGATGAGCGCGGTGGCGAACGGCGGAACGCTGTACTATCTGCAGTACCCGCGTACGTCCGCCGAGGTCTCCGCCTTTGTGCCGCGGGTCAAGCGGCAACTGGATATCGAACGCTACATTTCCGGGATCAGTCCCGGGCTGCGCGGCGCCGTCGAGTTCGGAACGGCTCACCGGGCCCGGCAGGAGGACCCGATCGCCGGCAAGACCGGCACCTGCAGCGAAGACCACACCCACCTGGGGTGGTTCGGGTCATTTAACAACGTCGCCGGACGCAAACTGGTGGTGGTGGTGCTGCTGACCGGAGGCCGCCCGGCGATTGGCGCGCTCGCGGCTGGGATTGCCGGCGACTTCTATCGCCAGCTGGATCACACCAACTACTTTGCCCGGTCGCCGCAATTCACGCCGGCTACTTTGTTGCCGAACTCGCTACTGCGGTAGCGCTTACGAGCCCGCCGCGCGCGTCGTTTCCCCCAGGCAGAGGAACACTTCCCGGTAGAACTCGGGATGGTTTCTCCACGTCTGGGCGGTAATCAGCTTGCCGTCGCGCACCGCCGGTTTCGACAAGAACGTTCCTCCGGCCCGTTCCACTTCGATCTGCACATGAGGATGTCCGGTCAGCGTCCGGCCGCTGGCGAGGCCCGCGGCCGTCAGGAGTTGCACGCCGTGGCCGATCGCCCAGATGCATTTGTTCTGATGTGCGAACTCCTGAACCAGCGAAAGCACGCTGGGGTCGTTGCGGAGGTACTCCGGAGCCCGGCCGCCCACGATAATCAGCGCCGCGAATTCCCGGGCCGCCACCGCCGTGATGGCCACGTCGGCTTCCATGGCGTGGCCGGGCCGTTCTACGTAAGTCGACCAGCCGGGCTCCTGATCGTGGATCATCAGATGCAGCCGGCGCCGCGACGGCGCTGCGATCACGGGCTCCCAGCCAGCTTCCAGGAAGCGCTGGTAGGCGTACAGAACCTCGTAACTGTCGCCGCCGTCTCCGGTCAGGATCAGGATTTTCCGGCTCATACGGCCCCTTGCTCCCCGACAGCATATCACTGGGCGGGTTCGATTGCCTGCCACAATAGCAGCGATGGACGTGTTGGTGATTGGCGGCGGCGCGGCGGGCCTGATGTGCGCGATCGAGGCCGGCAAACGGGGCCGCAGCGTCGTGTTGATCGAACACAACCCGCAGCTCGGCCGCAAGATCCTGATTTCGGGCGGCGGGCGCTGCAACTTCACCAACCGGCACACCCGTCCGGAGAACTTCCTGTCGGCCAACCCGCATTTCGCCAAATCCGCGCTGGCGCGCTACCGTCCGGAAGACTTTCTGGCGCTCGTTGAAAAACACCACATTCCCTACCACGAGAAGACCCTGGGCCAGTTGTTCTGCGATCATTCTGCACGCGACATCACGGCGATGCTGCAGGCCGAATGCGCGGCTGCCGGAGTTCGCATCGAGACCGGCTGTGCCGTATTGGAAGTGGACCGAACGGATCGATTTTCGGTGAAAACCACGTCGGGCGATTTTCGTCTGGAGTCGGTCGTGATTGCCACCGGCGGTCTGTCGGTCCCGAAGATCGGAGCGACTTCGTTCGGCTATGAGTTGGCGCGCCAGTTTGGGCTGGCCGTCCGCCCGTGCCGCCCCGCTTTGGTTCCGCTGACCTTCGCGCCGGAGCAACGCCTTCAGTTCGCCGATCTGGCTGGTGTATCGTTGCCGGTCGTGGCGCGCGCCGGCTCCGCCGCCTTTCGCGAGAAACTACTGTTCACGCACCGGGGGCTGAGCGGGCCGGCAATCCTTCAGGTCTCGTCCTATTGGGAGGCCGGGACGGAGGTAGAGATCGACCTTCTGCCCGGGATCGATTTGGTCAGCTTACTCCGCCAGCGCCGCGCCGAGTTGCGGGCTGTGCTCGGCTCGCTTTTGCCGCAGAGGCTGGCCACGAAGTGGCTCGAATTGCACCCGCAGAAAACAGGGCCGCTTGGGGATCGGGACATTGAAAAAATTTCCACCTGTCTTCACGCCTGGCGCGTGCGGCCCGCTGGAACCGAGGGATACGGCAAGGCCGAGGTCACGGCCGGAGGGGTGGATACCGCGGAGCTTTCGTCCCAGACTCTAGAGGCCAAGAAAGTCCCCGGACTCTTCTTCGTCGGCGAGGTGGTCGACGTCACCGGACAACTGGGAGGATTCAATTTTCAGTGGGCGTGGGCGTCGGGGTTTGCAGCAGGACAGGCTGTGTGAGGGGACTTCGAGCCGCTGAGTTCGAGGATGACGCGATGGAAAGGACCAGAGAAATCCAGACGAGGTCGGCCAGCAGTAAGTGAACCATCTGCATCCAGATCGGCGCCAGGAGCAGAAGGTTGACCGCCCCAGCCGCGATTTGCGCCGCGACCAGGCTCAGCAAACTCCAGCGCCGGTAAGAGACCGCGAAAAAGCCCAGCCATGCGGCTGTCGCCACCGCAAGCACGGGATGCAGGAGGCGCAGCCGCAGCAAGATACTGGCGACCGGGCTGAAGTCCTGGCGCAACCCTTCGGCCAAGGAACGGGCAGGGAAGAGGGTGTCGCCCAGCGCGGCAATCACCCCGCTGATGGCGAGCAGGGTAAAGATAATTACGCTGACCAGCGACAGCCAGGCCACGCGGCCGTCGAGTCGCACGCGCTGCCCGCCGCGCGCCCACCCGACGGTCAGGGTGAGGGACGCGAGCAGCGCGAGGGTGTTGACCATGTGGCCGGAGTCCCAGTAGGCGCGCCCGAGCGACGCGTTCTGCGCCACCTGCTCCAGCTTGACCAGGGCCGCCCCGAGGAGCGCCTCGGTCACGAGAAAAATTCCCGAGAGCGTGGCTCCCGTGCGCACGACGTGGCCGCGCGGAAACGCCCGGTACGCCCACGCCGCCAGGAGCGCGATGGCCACCGTATCGAGCCCGCTCATCGCGCGATGCGTGAATTCGATCAAGGTCGCAATGGCCGCGGAGTGCGGCACGACGACGCCGTTGCACAGCGGCCAGTGATTGCCGCAGCCCGCGCCCGATCCGCTGGCGCGCACGTACGCACCCCAGAGGATCACCGCGAGGTTGAAGCCCAGCACACCAGCGGCGTAGCGGGCGAACGGTCTGGACAAGGGCGCGATATTTCTATTGTAGTGCGGCCCGAAGAGTGCGCGACATTGCGCCGCGCGCGGGTTCACCTGGCCAACACGCCGCCCTGCCGGGCCTTGCAACACGCTGAGCCCAAGAATATACTTCGATAGTGGATATGCAGGCCCGTGACTCCGCGATCCAGTATCGGAACGGGGCGCACCATTGCGCAGTACGCGATCCTTGAGAAACTCGGCGAAGGTGGCATGGGCGTTGTGTACAAGGCCCGTGACACCCGGCTCGAACGACTGGTGGCGATCAAGTTCCTCGCGCCGCGCCTGGCGCATTCTCCGCGCGCCCGCGAACGGTTCCTGCGGGAAGCCCGCATCATTTCGGCTTTGAACCATCGGCATATCGCCATCATCCATGAGGTTGGCGAGTCGGCAGGCGAATTGTTCCTGGTCTTCGAATACCTCCCCGGCGGCAATCTGCGCTCGCGGGCTTCCCATGCCCTGGCTTCCGCTCTCGAATACGCTCTGCAGTTGACGGACGCGCTCGCAGCGGCGCACCGGCATGGCATCGTTCATCGCGACATCAAACCCACTAACGTGCTCTTCAGCGAAGACAACACTCTCAAGCTCGCCGATTTCGGCCTGGCGCGGCAGACCGCCGACGCGCATCTGACGGGCACGGGCGCGACCGTTGGCACCCCGGCTTATATGGCGCCGGAGCGGTTTGACGGCGCGGAGGCGGATACGCGCTCGGATGTCTACAGCCTGGGCGTAGTCATCTACGAACTGGTCACGGGAACCCTGCCTCAGCCCGGCCGCAGTCTGGCCGTGCCCCTCCCTCTGCGGCGGGTCCTGGAGCGTGCATTGGCTCCCGAACCCGGCCGGCGCTATGCCAATGCCTGCGAAATGTCGGCCGATCTGCAAGCCGCGGCCGCCCAATTAAACTCCGCCACTCGCGCCGAAACCGTGGAGTTGCAGGTTCCGCACCGCAGGCGCGCGCTCTGGGCCTTGCCCCTGGTGGCGGTTGTGGCCGCCGCGCTCTCGGGCGACCTTCCACGGCGCGCTGCCGTGCCCGCCCGGCACCTCGTCGTCCTCCCGTTTGCCAATTCCGGCGGCGCGTCCTGGCAGATATTTTGCGACGGCCTGACCGACACGCTTTCTACTGCATTCAGGCGGCTCGAACGGTCCGAAGGCTCCCTTCGGGTCGCCTCGGCCGCCGCCGTGCGGAAACAATCGATCGTCACCGTCTCCGACGCGCGCCGCATGCTCGGCGCTCAATTCGCCGTCACGGGAACCGTGCAGCCTGAAACCGCTGGCGTCCGCTTGACCCTCAGTGTCCTGGATGCGCGGACAACGCGCCTGATCGGCTCGGCTACCGCGAGCTTTGCCCCCCAACAACTGTCATTGGTGCCGGATTGGGCCGTGGCGCGCGTCAGCCGCTTGCTGGAAATCGCCCGCCATGCGGAAGACCGGAGTGTGCTCGAAGCGTATCGTACTCACGCGCCCGGCGCCTACGAGTTCTATCTGCAAGGCCGCGGCTATCTCTCGCATTACGATGTTCCCGAAGACCTGGCCAACGCCGTGGCCGCCTTTCACAACGCATTGCAGCGCGACCCCCGCTACGCCCTGGCCCATGCCGGAATGGCCGAAGCCTTGTGGCGGACCTGGCGCGCCACCGGCGACCCGCAATGGCTGGAGCAGGCGGCCGATAGTGCCCTGCGCGCCCGCCGGCTCAATGACCGACTCGCGCCGGTTCACGTAATCATTGGGCGGATCGAAAGCAGCCGCGGCCGTGACCAGGATGCGCTGCGCTCCTTCCGCCGGGCTCTGGAACTGGAGCCGTTGGACGCAGAGGCGCACAGCGCGCTCGCTCTCGCCTGGGAATCGATGGGCCGTCACGCGGAGGCCGAAGCGGCCTTTCGCAAGGTACTTGAGCTGCGGCCCAGCGACTGGCCGGGCTATAACAACCTCGCCGGCTTCTACACCGAGCAGCGCCGGTTCGATGACGCCGAAAAAGTTTTCCGGCAACTCATCGCGCTCGCGCCCGAAAACGCACTCGCCTTCCAGAACCTGGGCGGCATGTATCTGCTGATGGGCCGTTACGCTGAGGCCGCCGCCGCCCTGGAGCGGGCTCTGGCTCTGAAGCCGGCCGCCGCCGCCTATAGCAATCTCGGAACCGCCTATTATTACCAGGCTCGCTACGGCGAGGCCGCGGCCGTCATGGAAAAAGCGGTGGAACAGACGCCGGCGGATTTCCAGCTGTGGGGAAACCTCGGCGATGCCTGCTGGTGGGCTCCGGGCCAACGCGGCCGCGCGGTCCAGGCCTGGGAATCCGCCATTGATCTGGCCAAGCGCCGGCTCGCCATCAATCCCGCCGACGCTCAGGTGCGCAGCAGCCTGGCTGTGTACCTGGCCCATACGGGTAATCGCGCCGCCGCGCTCGCGGAGATCGCGCGGGCCCGTCACCCGGCAACACTGAGCGCGCGCGTCCTGTGGAAGGCCGCGCGGGTCTACGAACTGTGCGAGCGTCGTGGTGAAGCCCTGCAAGCTCTCCAGGCCGCTCTCGAAACTGGTGAGTCCCTGGAAACTGTGCGGCGGGAGCCGGAATTCGCCGCCCTGCGGCAGGATCCGGCTTGCGCCCAAGCTTTACCGAAGGAGGTTTGTGATGAGCGCTAAGACAGCGACAGCCCAGGTCAAACACAAAATCGCGGCCCAGCCCAAACACGTTCACCTGCACATTGATCTCGATCCGGAAACGGAAGTCTTTCAATACCGCGCCGTTGTCAACGGAGAACAAACGGTTCTGCACCGCGGTGATTCCATGACGTTTCGAAGCCAGGACCGGTTCTCCATTTCGTTTGACTCCGATTCGCCCTTCCTCCCCACGGGAGAAAACCTGATCGAAGCCCAATTCGAATCCGGCGAGTGGATCATTCCCGCGTGCGTCCGCGATGACGCGGAGTATCGGTCCTATCCGTACACCGTCAGAATGAGCAAACTCGGCCGGACGTTTCTGGATCAGCCCGAGCAGGTTCATGTGATCCAGGGCGATCCCGAGGTGATCATCGTCCAGGTGTAGCGGCTGCCTCGAAGGGCCGCTTGCGCGGCGAGAAGTTTTCCGTTTATGTTGTATGATTCCACCTATGCCGAGCAAGACTCCCATCACAGTCGCGTACGGCGATGGCATCGGTCCGGAAATCATGGCCGCGACGCTGCAGATCCTCGAGGCGGCGGGCGCGGCTCTCGAGATCGAGGTTATCGAAGTCGGCGAAAAGGTTTACCTCAAAGGCCACACCTCCGGCATCGAGCCCAGTTCGTGGGAGTCACTGGTGCGCACCAAGGTGTTCCTGAAAGCGCCGATTACGACGCCGCAGGGCGGCGGCTATAAGAGCCTGAACGTCACCACGCGCAAGACGCTCGGCCAATACGCAAACGTGCGGCCCTGCGTCTCGTACTATCCGTTTGTGGATACCAAGCACCCCAACATGGATATCGTGGTGGTGCGGGAGAACGAAGAAGACCTGTACGCCGGAGTGGAATACCAGCTCAGCCCGGAGATGACGTCCGCGATCAAGTTGATCTCGCGGCCGGGCACCGAGAAGATCGTGCGCTACGCCTTCGAATACGCGCGGCGCTACAACCGGAAGAAGGTCACGTGCTTCACCAAGGACAACATCCTGAAAATGACGGATGGGCTGTTCCATAAGATCTACGACGAAATCGCCGCGCAATATCCGGACATTCAAAAAGAGCACTGGATTGTCGATATCGGGGCGGCGAAGATGGCCGACACGCCCGAGGCCTTTGACGTGATCGTGATGCCGAACCTGTACGGTGATGTGCTGTCGGACGTGGCGGCGCAGATTGCGGGTTCGGTGGGGCTGGCGGGCTCGGCGAATATCGGGGACAACTGCTCGATGTTCGAAGCGATCCACGGATCGGCGCCGCGCCGCGCGGGACAGAACCTGGCCAACCCGAGCGGGCTGCTCCTGGCCGCCGTGCTGATGCTGGTGCACATCAGTCAGGCCGACGTGGCGGAACGCGTGCACAACGCCTGGCTGCGGACCATCGAAGATGGCGTCCACACCTACGACATCTACGCGGAAGACGTAAGCACGAAGAAAGTGGGAACCAGGGAATTTGCCTGCGCGGTGATCGACCGGCTCGGCCACAAGCCGAACCGCTTAAAGGCCGTGAGTTATGCCCAGGCGCCGGGTCTTCCGGCCAGCGCGCCGGTGAGCGCAACCGGCAGCGTCAAAATGGACCTGAAGGGGATCGACGTGATCGTGCATTGGCCTTCGCGCAAGGCGCAGGATCTGGCGGCCCTGATCGGCAAGCTAGCCGGGGACGGGCTGAAGCTGCAGATGATCGACAACCGCGGAACGATGGTTTGGCCGCCGGGCCTCGCGGTGAGCGAGACGTTCTGCACCGACAGCTTTCGCTGCCGCTTCGTGGCGGATGGAACCGCCGACAAGGAGAAGATGTTCGCGCTGGTGAAGCGGATCAGCGACGCGGGCGTGGACATCATGATGACCGCCTCACTGCGCAGTTACGACGGCGTCGCCGGTTATTCGCTCGCCCAAGGTCAATAAAAGTTTATGTCCACCAATCCGCTGGTAGCTGTCATGATGGGCAGCAAATCGGACTGGGAAGTCATGCGCCAGGCCGATGAGTTGCTGACGAAGTTTGAGATTCCTCACGAGTGCCGCGTGCTTTCCGCGCACCGCACTCCGATGCAAACCGCCGAGTACGTCGGCCAGGCCGAATCGCGCGGCATCGAGGTGATAATCGCCGCCGCCGGCGGCGCCGCGCACCTGGCGGGGGTTTGCGCCGCCCATACGGTGGTTCCGGTTCTCGGGGTGCCGATGGAGAGCGCTCTGAAAGGGCTGGATTCGCTGCTGTCGACGGTGCAGATGCCGGCGGGAATTCCCGTCGGGACGCTGGCGATCGGCCCCGCGGGAGCCCGCAATGCCGCCCTGCTGGCGGTGGCGATCCTGGCGAACAAGCGGCCGGACCTACGAGAGAAGCTGAAGCGGTTCCGGGCCGAGCAGAGCGAGAAGGTGTTGCGCGAGACGCTGCCTTAGCGTTCGGCCGTTGAGTAGATGGCCGCGACCGAGTTAGCCACCTTATCCACATCGAGTTCGGCCGCGGCGAAGTTTCGGAGTTCCGCTCCCAACGTCTCCAGGTCCATCACGCCGGCTTCGGCGTTGCAGATCGCGTCGGCGAGGGATTCCGGCGAGCCATCCACGTAGATTCCGAGGCGGCCGAGATACTCGGGAATGTCGGCCGCCCGGGTTGCAATCACGGGGGTGGCATTCGCCATCGCGGTAGTGATGGGATGCCGGGCCGAGCCTCCGGTATACGGAATGAGGCACGCTTTGGCGCTTTGATACGCGGCGGCCAATTCGGCCCCGGTGAAGAATTCGCACCACTCGATCATGTCGTCGAGCCCGAGCCGGGAAGCCATCTGGCGCGCTTCCTCCAATCCGTTGCAGCCATGCCCGACATAGATTACGAGGCGAATCCGGACTCCTCGGGACCGAAGCAGTGCCAGCGCGCCGAGCACCGAGTCATAGCCCTTGCCCCGCAGAATGAAGTGGCCGCCGAAATAGATGTAGCGGGTGCGCCGCCGTGGCGTGAGCTCCGGGATGGTTGCGCCGTATCTGATGACGGCGATTTTCTCCGCGTCCAGACCCAGCTCGACCAGCGCCCGTTTCATGTTGTCGCTGTAAACCAGGATCTTGCTGCAGTTCCGGTACATGGTATTAACCCACCGGTGCTTCTTCTGGAGCGGGTCAATCTCGTGCACCGTGACCATGAGGCGCCGGCGGGACGCACGGGTGAGCGCCGCCAACACGAACAGCGGGACACAGCCGAATGCTTCCAAAACCTGATCGTACTGGATCAGGTCGGCCGTGCGCGTCCGCCGGTAATAGAGGAATCCGCGGGCCAGGCCGAGCCAGAGATCCAGCCGCAATAGCTTGACCGCAAAGTACTTCGGCAAGCCGTGCTTCGCCTTGCCCGGATTGTGGGGAGCGTGCGGCAGCTTGATCGCGGTGCAGCCGCTATTGATCAACTCGTCGGCGGCGATATCGAACCGCTGCGCGCTCGTGAAGCACCGGCAGTTGGAGGTCACGACCTCGATGTTCAAACCACAGCCTCGCAGAGAGTTCACGAGGTTGCTGCAGTTATGGGAGTACATATCGTTCTTGTACCAGCAGCCAATGTAGGAGATGCGGGGATGCGTAATGGCGTGAGAACCATCGGACATAGTGACACTCCTGGTCGCCGCAAGTCTCGGATGCGCAGCGGATCGACTGTCAGCCTTATTTTAGGGTCGTTATTTCAGATTTTCAGGGTTGATTATTCATTTCCGGTCCTGGAGCGTACCATGCGGGCGGCCGCGCGGCGGAAATCGGTGGGCAAATACTAGAACCATTCCGCGGCAAGCCGGTCTTCTCGGTGGGCTCTATTTCGCGTATACTCTCCTGAGCAAAAACATGAACCTACTGGACATGACGTCGGCCATCAGCCGGCGTCAAATCGCTCGATCCGATTCCGCCGTTGCAGAAGTCGTCTTGCTGGTTGAGATTTTGAAAACGTTACCGGAGACCGACGTGTTGCATGCGACGATCCGGGATCTCCTGGCTGACGAGACGCAGCCGGTGAACGATTGGAACGTTAACTACGATCGCGTTTTGGCGGCAGCCCGGCGCAGGATCATGTGAACCGATCCGGCGCTAGACGCCGATGGCCGCGCCGGGGTATTGAGTAAGCTTTTCCCGTTTCAGGAGATGGTCGAGGTGGTGCTGCATGTGCAGGATGTAGTCCTCGATCAGAAACCTCAGGGTCACGGGCCGGCTGCCGCCGATCACGCACCTCCGCTCCAGGGCTGATTCCGGAATCCGCCTTACTAGCCGCGCCAGGAACAGGTTGTAGCGCTTCCAGAAGTCGATCAAATCGGTCCAGGGCATGTCGCGATAGCCGTGCGCGTCCACCCAGGCGTCCTGTTGATAGCCCGGCCCGGCATAATCGGGCTCGATGGAGGCGCGCACGAAACGCACGTGGTTGTTGGCACATGAATCGATCAGGTGGCCGAGCTCTTCTTTTTGCGACCAGGCATCCGCGGAGGGCTTGGCGCTGGCGTCGTGGTCGCTGACCGTCTGCAAATTGCGGGACTCGCGTTCGATCGCTTGTTCGAGAGAGAGTGCGAGATCTTCTGGCATGCACTATTATAGTCAGTGTCCGCCCGCAGATGACCGCCGCCCCCACCGCCGCGCGCAGCAGCCAGCCGCCATGGATCGTCGGCCGGGGGGTTGACCTCTCGCTGATCATCGGCGGCAGCCTGGCCGGGTACATTTACCTGGCGCTCTTCACGGTGGTGCACCTGCCGGCATCGTTTCTGTGGTGGTTCTGGTCGCTCGGATTCGATGGCACCCATATTTTCGGCACGGCGTCACGCACCTTCCTCGACCGCGACGCGCGCCGGCGGCATTCGCGGCTGCTGTATGGGAGTCTGCTGTTCTTCTTCCTGCTGGGGCCGGTGATGGTGCTGGCCGGCTGGCGCGGATACCTGGCGCTGCTGGTGGCGGTGTGGGCCTACTATCACGTCATGCGCCAGCACTATGGGTTTCTGATCCTCTACAAGGTGAAAAGCCGCGACCTGCAGCCGCTCGACAACCTGCTGGACCGCGCGTTTCTGGGGATCATGCTGGTGTTCCCGCCGTTCCACCGGTTTTTTATACACCATCCCGAAGAACTGGGACTGCCGTTTTCGCTGGCGCGCTGGGAACGGCCGGCTTGGACGCTGATTGCGGTCACGGCCGCCGCTTATCTGCTGAGGCAGTTGATCCGGTGGCGGCGCGGCGACGCTTTCAACATTCCCAAGCACCTGCTGCTAGGCTCTGTGATCCCACTGCACTGGCTGACGTTCGCGTATCTGAGCTGGCAAGCCGCAACCCCGACGGTCACCATTGTGCACAACCTGCAATACCACGCGCTGATCTGGTTCCATAACCGCAATCGGTACGCCAGCGCCGGGGCCGGCGAACGGAACGGTCGCGTTCCCGTGGCGCTCAGCCGGAGCTTGCTGGTGTATGCCGGAGTGGCTCTCCTGTTCAGCGCGGCGTACCGGATCCCCGGGTTTCACCTGGGAAACGTTTCCGGCCTGGCGTTCGGGTTTTTCTGCGGCTTCGGGCTGACGCACTATTTCCTGGATAGCCGGATCTGGCGGGTTCGGCACGATCCCGGGCTTCGGGAAGCCCTGGCATTGGCGTAACGCGGCGAGAGAGGAAAACGAAAACCAAAAGTCAAAAGTCAAAGGTCAAAAGGCAAAAGTCAAAAGTGATTCGGTGGGCGGCTGACGCCGCCGCTTTTTGATGGCCGCCTTTGGCGGCTTAAGTAGTGCTGAGCCGCAGGCGAAGCGTACCTTATTACTTCCAGCGCGGCGTACCGGATCCCCGGGTTTCACCTGGGAAACGTTTCCGGCCTGGCGTTCGGGTTTTTCTGCGGCTTCGGGCTGACGCACTATTTTTTGGATAGCCGGATCTGGCGGGTTCGGCACGATCCCGGGCTTCGGGAAGCCCTGGCATTGGCGTAACGCGGCGAGAGAGGAAAACGAAAACCAAAAGTCAAAAGTCAAAGGTCAAAAGGCAAAAGTCAAAAGTGATTCGGTGGGCGGCTGACGCCGCCGCTTTTGATGGCCGCCTTTGGCGGCTTAAGTAGTGCTGAGCCGCAGGCGAAGCGTACCTTATCACTTTTGATTTTTGACCTTTGACTTTTGACTTTTGACTTTTTCCCCGCGTTGGGCGTCGCCAGCCATCCTGCTAACCTGATGGTTTGCTAGTAAGAATCCCGTACGGGCGACAGATCCGGTACTGGGCCCGGTTCCGGCCGACGCTGCGGTACCTGATGGAGACCGAGGCGCATGTATATGCGCTGGCGGTGTCGGCGAGCGTGTTGCTGTCGTTTTACCCGTTCGTGATCGTGATGCTTTCGTTCTGCCGCAACATCCTGCATTGGAAAGCGGCCGAAGCCGCCATCTACCTGGCGCTCGACGATTTTCTGCCGGGCGACGTGGGCGAATTCGTGCGGCGCAACCTGCCTTCGCGCGGTAATGTGCAGATTCTTTCCATGATCCTTTTGCTGTTCACGGCCAATGGTGTGTTCGAGCCGCTCGAAGTGGCGTTGAACCGGGCCTGGGGCGTCACGCGGAACCGGCCTTATTGGAAAAACCAGTTGGTCGCGCTCGGCATGATCTTTGCGTGCGGGGGGCTGGCATTGCTTTCGTTTTTGCTGACGGCTCTGAACACGGGCTGGATGGCGGACTGGGGCGTGTCGCACGCCGCGATCCAGAATTGGATCAATATGCTGTTCTTCAAGCTCGCGGCCCTGCCGATTTCGATCCTGGCATTGTTTCTGGTGTATTGGCTGCTGCCCAACCGTAAGATCGACCCGGTGCGGGTCGCGCCGGTCGCGATTCTGATCGGATTGATTCTGGAAGCCATGAAATACCTGAACCTGCTGATCTTCCCGCTGCTCCGCGACAAGCTGCAGCGCGAGTACGGGGTCTTCCGAAACTCGGTGACGATCCTGCTGTGGACGTTCGTGGCGTCGTTGGTGGTGCTGGCGGGGGCGGAGTGGAGCGCCCGCGCGGCCGGCAAGGAGCCGGGATGGTTCGAGAAGAAATGAGCGTTCCGATCGATTGGAAAGGCCTGGCTCGGGCCCGCGGGCTCGACATCCCGGACGCGGATCTCGAGGCGCTGGCGCCGCGGCTGGATGCGCTCGAAGCCGCGTTCCGTCCGCTGGCGCGCCAACTCACGTTCGACCAGGAGCCGGCGGCTCCGTTTCGGGCGGATCCGGAGTCGGAGTGACCATCGGGGAAGCGGCGCGCGCGCTTCGCGAAAGGCGCGTGTCCTCGGTCGAGCTGACGCGCGAAGCGCTTGCCCGGATCGAGCGCCTGAATCCGAAGCTGAACGCGTTCCTGACGGTGACGGCGGAGAGCGCACTCGAGCGCGCGCGCCTGGCCGACGCCGAACTAGCCGCGGGTGACGACCGGGGGCCTTTGCACGGCATCCCGATCGCGCACAAAGACCTGTTTCTGACGCGCGGCGTGCGGACCACCGCCGGGTCCAGGATCTACGAAGACTTTGTGCCCGATCACGATGCCGCGGTGGTGGAGAAGCTGGACGAGGCCGGCGCCGTTTCGCTGGGCAAGCTCAACATGCACGAACTGGCGTTCGGCATTACCTCCACCAACCCGCACTTTGGGCCCGTGCGCAATCCGTGGAACCCGGAGCACATTCCGGGCGGGTCGAGCGGCGGGTCGGGGGCGGCGGTCGCGTCCGAAATGGTGTTCGCGGCGACGGGCAGCGATACCGGCGGGTCGATCCGGATTCCGGCCGCGCTGTGCGGGGTCGTGGGGCTCAAGCCGACCTACGGTCTGGTCAGCCGGTACGGCGCTCTGCCGCTGGCCTTCAGCCTCGATCACATGGGTCCGCTGGCGCGGACCGTGCGCGATGCGGCGCTGCTGCTCCACGCGATGGCCGGGTGGGACCGGCGCGATCCAGCCTCGGCGCGGCGCGGCGGCGCCGATTTCCTGCCGCCGCAGACGTGCGAGATTCGCGGCCTCCGGATCGGGATCCCGGCGACCTATTTCTTCGATCGCCTCGACCCCGAAGTGGAATCGGCGGTGTTCGGCGCGATGCGCCGCGCCGAATCGCTGGGGGCGGAGATGAAAACCGTGCGCCTCCCGGATATGGAGGCCTTGAACGCGGCCGGGATGGTGGTGCAGTTCTCGGAAGTGGCCGCCGTGTTGGAGCCGCACCTGAAGGATCGCGCCCGAATCGGACGCGATGTCCTGGCCTTAGTGGATCAAGGCCGCTTCCTGCCGGCCTCCGATTACATCCACGCGCAGCGGCTGCGGCGGCAGGCGCAACTCGATTTCCGCGCCGTGTGGAAGGAAGTGGACTGCCTGCTGACACCGACCACCGCGACTCCCGCCGCTCGCATCGGCGAAAGCCGGGTTCGGGTCGCCGGAGTTGAGGAAGAAGTACGGGCTGCCACCACGCGGCTGGTCCGCTCGTTCAATATTATTGGTGTTCCGGCGCTCTCGATGCCGTGCGGTTTGACCACGGCCGGTCTGCCGGTGGGGCTTCAGATCATCGGGCCGCCTTTTGAGGAACGGGTGATTCTGCGGGCCGGGGCGGCACTGGAAGACGCCGGAATCGGGGCCGGCAGGCCCGGCGTGCTCCAGTGAATGCAGCCCGCATGGATGTGGAAAAAGAATCGAGTTCCTGATGGGCCAGGCAGCCGGCCATGACGGGCGGATCGCGCCAATCGAACGGCTGATGGCGCGCGGGGCGCAGCGGTCCATCGATTCGCTGCGAAAATCAGGGAACAGGTCCTAGTCGAACTGAGTCACACGGCTCACCGAGGATTTCCCGGATCAAACGCCCTGCCGTTTCGACGAATCGTTGGTTTTGCCTCGGGGATCGACCAATCCCATTCTTCTCAAAACCGTATAGTGCCGATGCAAAATCTCATAGCGGTTTGTAACCTGGAGTTAACACTATGCCGCACCCCACAGAAGAGCACTTTCGGGATGTGGTGCTCCGAAACGGAGCCCGGGAATCCGCGCCGGTTTACCTTCCGGGATCTACAAATTCCTGAAGCTGGCGGCCCGTTGGGGGACGCTATCTCCTGAAAAAACAGCTACTTGCACTCAATCAAAAGCTGGCTATTGGCGTGCACAAGGTCGCGCCCAGAGGAGACATATGCAATCACTCAAATGGCTTGCAGCCTTTGTATTGCTGCTCACAGTCTGGGCGTCACTCGGGTTGGCCCAGACCGAGACCGGGCAGGTAACGGGGACGGTTGTGGATCCGACGGGGGCGGCGATTCCGAACGCAACCGTGACCGCCAAGGACCTCTCGACTAACGCAACCCGGACGAACCAGACACCGGATGGCAACTACGTGTTCCCGAATCTCCAGGCGGGACGCTACGAGATCGGGGCGAGCGCGCGGGGATTCCAGACGGTCAAGCAGGTGGTCGACGTACCGGTCGGCGCCAAGCTGCATCTGGATCTTCACCTTTCCGTTGGAACTCAGGAAACCGTAGTGACGGTGGAGGAGAACGCGGCCGTGGTCAATACGGTTACGCAGACACTCAGCCAGACCGTTTCCGGTAACGAGATTCTGAATCTGCCGACCATCACGCGCAACCCATACGATCTGGTGAAGACGGTCGGCAACACCACGGATGCCGATCCGGCGGGGGCGGATCGCGGCGTGGGTGTCTCAATCAACGGCCTGCGGTCGAGTGACGTCGGGATCCTGCTGGATGGCGTGCCGAACGTCAATAACTTCGATACCCGGGTGGCGATCCGAACGCCGCTGGATTCGGTCGGTGAGTTCAATGTGCTGACCAGCAATTTCACCGCGGAATATGGGCGCGCCATCGCCGGCGTGGTGAACGCCAATACGCGGCGCGGTTCGAACGCGTATCACGGAACCGCTTACGAATTCAATCGCAATTCCGAGTTCACGTCCAATACGTTCGACAACAACGCCAACGGCATCGACAAGCCGAAATTCAACCGCAACCAGTTCGGCTTCTCCCTGGGCGGCGCGTTTGTCAAAGACAAGCTGTTCTTCTTCGGCAACCCGGAATGGATCCGGGTACGCAGCCAGCAGACCCAGACGGCCACCATCGCCACGCCGCAATTGATTGCCGCCTCCGATGCCAATACGCAATTGTTCTTCAACACCTACGGGCACTTGAAACCGAACATCGTGCCGCTGCAAACCTTTACGCGCGGAGCCGTCTGCACGACGGGCGCCTGCACCGCAATCCCCGCGTCGACGCCCATCTACCAGAAGGTGGCGTACAACGTGCCGGCCGATTCCGGCGGCGGCGACCCCCAGAACACACTGATGTTCGCCGGCCGTGTCGATTACAACATCAACGATAAGACGCAGATCTATTTCCGGTATGCGCGTTTCGATTCGGACCTCTTCGCCGGAACAGTCACCAACAGCCCGTACCTGGGGTATGACTCCGGGGAGAACGATCTCAAGAATGCATACGCCTTGTCGGTGACGCATGTCTTCTCGCCGACCGTCGTCAGCCAGAGCAAGATCAGCTACAACCGGATCGGTATCTTGCAGCCCTTGAGCACGGCGCCGATCGGTCCGACGCTGTATACCACGCTGGGCGCGACCAACAGCTTGGGGAACGCCTCGATCGTGTATCCGGGCTATTCGCCGTTCACGCCCGGCAACTCGATTCCGTTCGGCGGACCTCAGAACTACATCCAGTTCAACGAAGATGTGACCAAGGTCTGGGGCAAACACAATCTGCGCATGGGCGGCCTCTACACGTACCTGCAAGACAACCGGGCATTCGGCGCGTACGAGGAAGCCGTGGCGGCTTTGGGTACCAATGTGGCGAGTTCGGTGAACGGCCTCGTTACCGGTCTACTGCACGACTTCCAGGCGGCGATTTATCCGCAAGGGAAGTTCCCCTGCCACTTCACCGATACGGGAGCCGTCATTCAAACGCCGGACTGCACCGTGAACCTGCCGGTCGGTCCCCCGGATTTCACGCGGAGCAATCGCTATCACGAAGCCGGTCTGTACGTGCAGGACAGTTGGAAGGTCAAGCCCCGGCTCACCCTGAACCTCGGGGTCCGCTGGGAATATTTCGGCCCGCAAGCCAATGGGAATCCGGCGAAGGATTCGAACTTCTTTTTCGGTCCGGGCGCCAACGTGGAACTCCAGTCGGCCACCGGCCAGGTGCTGACGTCCGTGGATCCGAAGAATCCGATTGGCGGGCTGTGGCACAAACAGTGGCACTTGTTCTCGCCGCGCGTCGGATTCGGATATGACGTGTTCGGGAACGGCAAAACGGCCATTCGCGGTGGGTACGGTCTTGGCTGGGAGCCGAACTTCGGTAACGTCACCTTCAACGTGATTCAGAACCCGCCGAACTACTCGGTGCTCGGGCTGACCGCCGGCACGGACTTGCCGACGATTCCGATCACCATCAATAACGCCGGCCCGCTGGCGGGAAATACCGGGAGCAAAGCGATTCCCCGGGTCACGCTGCGTGCCGTCGATCCCAACATCGCCACGGCCTATGCGCACCTCTGGAGCTTCGCCGTTGAACATCAGGTCAGCAATAACGTGATTGCCGCGCTCGAGTACACCGGCAGCAAAGGCGTGGACCTGTATTCGATCAACCGGCTGAATATCCCTGGATCGAAGCTGGTGTACGCGAATGCGGGAGCTGCCAACACCCGCATCAACGACCAATACTCGTACATCAACTTCCGCACCAATGGCGGCGCCTCCAATTACAATGCGTTGAATGCGCGCATCGAAGTACGGAACCGCCATGGTCTCACGATGCGGGCCAACTATACCTGGTCACACGCCATCGACAACATCAGCAACACGTTCAGCGAGACTCAATCCGGCTCGGGCAACCTGGGCGTGCTGGATCCGCTGAACCCGAACCTCGACCGGGGCAGCTCGGATTATGACGTCCGCCACCGCTTCACGGTCGCGGCGGTTTGGGAAGTGCCCTATCGCGGCAGCAACTCGATCGCAAAACAGGTGCTCGGCGGATGGAACATCGTTCCCAACTTTTCGGCCCGTACCGGCTCGCCCTTCAGCCTCTGGGATTGCACCAATGCCGGTTATGTCTTTTGTCCGCGGGCGATGTACGACACTCCGTTCCATGCGACCTATACCTCGACACCCGCCGGACCGAATGAGTTCAACTACTTGAACGTCGGGACGCCGGACTCCACGTACGTCAACGCAAAGCTTGCCGCTGCGGGAAACCCGGTCTCCGACTTTGGTCCATTCCCCGCCACCATGACGGGCCGCAACGTGTTCGTGGGGCCGGGCAACTGGAATGTGGACTTTGCCGTCCACAAGAACTTCCGGCTGACGGAACGGTTCTCGCTGCAACTTCGGGCGGAGACGTTCAACGTATTCAACCATTCCAACATGTACCTCGTGTACTCGAATACCGATGTTTCGGTGACGAACGCCGTCACGGAACGCCGCGGGGTCCGCGCGGATAACAACGCGTACTCCACGGTGTCGACCGACAACCGCAACCTGCAACTCGCCGTCAAGCTGCTCTTCTGAGCGGGTCCGCAGCGTTCTTCTCGCGAGAGGCGCCCTCCGGGGCGCCTCTTTCTGTTTCAGGTGTGTGGGTCCGGTGAAGCCGGTGTATCCTACAAGGTACGGCAACGTCAACGCACCGGGCCATGAGAGGGACGTTTCAGGTTGGCAGCGGGATGGCGGCCGTCTGGGTTCTGGCTGCCGGCGCCAGCGCGCAGGTGGCGATTTCAGGCCGGGTGATCGATGAGACCGGGGCCGGCGTAAGCGGCGTGCGCGTGGAATTGCGAACTGACGCCGCGACGGTGGCCGGAGTTGCTTCTTCCGACCAAGCAGGCAATTTCAACCTGATGCTGGCATCCGCCGGCGCCTATTCCATCCGGGCCGAACGCCAGGGCTACTACCTGTTTCAAGCCGCGGGGCAGACGTTCAGCGGCGGGGCCAACCAGCTCACCATCACGCTCAACCATTTGCAGGAATACTCGGAGCGGATTGATGTGACGGCGTCACCGCCCGCAATCGATCCGCAACAGCCGTCGGACCACCGGGAGCTGGATAACACCGAAATCGAAACCATTCCGTATCCCGCGCCGCACGACTATCGCAGCGCCCTGCCGCTGATGGACGGCGTGGTGGAAGACAATGCGGGCCGCGCCCACTTCAACGGCGGCGACACCAATCAGGCCAATTACACGCTCGATGGCTTCAATATTTCCAACCCGGTGACCGGCAACCTGGATACGCGGCTGAACATTGACAGCATCCAATCGATGGACCTGGAAAACAGCCGGTTTTCCGCCGAGAATGGCCGTGGTTCGGCCGGCGTCCTCGATTTGAAAACGAAGATGGGGGACGACCGCTGGCGTTTCTCGGGAACCAATTTCATTCCGGGAATCTCTTCCGAAGACGGGTTTCATGTCAACAAGTGGACGCCCCGCGTGGAATTTTCGGGACCGCTGGCGAAAGGCCGGGCCTGGTTCCACAACGGGCTGGATGCGTTTTACGACGTCGACATCGTACACGGATTGCCGCGCAACCAGGATCAGACCCGCGGGCTCACCGGGAGCGACCTTTCGCGTTTCCAGGTGAACCTGACACCGGCCAACATTCTGACCGCCAGCTTTCTTGTGAACTATGTGGAACGGAGCCGGCTGGGTCTGAGCTTCGTCAATCCGGCGGAGGCCACCACCAATCAGCACCAGCGCCTTTACATGACCACCGTTCGGGATCAGATCTACTTCGGCGGCGGGGCGCTGTTGGAGGTGGGGTTCGCGGATAGCCGGGGCTCCGTCCGGGACGTGCCGCAGGGAAGCAGCTTGTACCAGATTACGCCCTTCGGCAATCGCGGAAACTACTTCGTGAGCCTGAATCAGCACCAGTACCGGGATCAATGGCTGGCGAACCTGTTCCTGCCCACGCTGCATCTGGCCGGCACGCACCAGTTGAAGTTCGGGATCGACATGGAGCGCGAGGCGTTTCACCAGAAAGTCCTGCGTCACGATTACGAAGTGGTTCGCGACGACAACTCCGTGGCGCGCCTGGTGCAGTTTCTCGGCGACCCATTTCAGGCGCGCCGGAATTTCGAAGCGGCGCAGTATATCCAGGACCGTTGGACGCCGCGGGAAGGCCTGCTGCTGGATGCGGGGCTGCGTCTGGAATGGAATGAGATTGTGCGCGATCTGGAGGTGGCGCCGCGGTTTGCCGCGACGTGGGCTCCCGGCTTCGTGCGCAACACCAAATTCTCGGCGGGATGGGGTGTTTACTACGACGCCATCAGTCTGGGGCTGATCGCGCGCAACCAGGACCAGGAGAGCCTGGCCTCGTTCTTCCCGCCGGCAGGGTTGCCTGCCGTGGCGGTACGCACGTCATTTGCGATCAACGAGCAGGCGCTCGAGACACCCTATTACCAGACAGCGAGTGTGGGTGTGGAGCGCGGGCTGCCTTTCGGATTTTTCGGTAAGGCATCCTATACGCGGCGCGGCGGTGACCGGGGCTTTACCTTTGCACCGCTCGCTCCGGCAGCACTGCGGGGCGGTGGAACCGTGGTGTATGAGTTGTTCAACACGCGGCGGGAACGCTACGATGCTTTCGAATTCAGTCTGCGCCGGACGTTCGCCGGAAAATACGAATGGTTCGCGGGCTACACGCGGTCGAGCGCGCGGTCGAACGCGGCTGTAAACTACAGCCTGGAGAACCCGATTTTCGGTCCGCAAATGGCCGGCGCGGCGCCCTGGGACACGCCCAACCGGTTTCACATGTGGGGATGGGCGCCGCTGCCGAATCGCGCGCTGCCGGAGCGCCTGCGCTTCCTCACTCACGAGACCACGGCGGTTTATCTGGTGGAGTATCGGACGGGATTTCCGTTTGGGCTCGTCACGGAAGACGGATTCCTCGCCGGCCCTCCCGATGCGATGCGCTTTCCTTCGTACTTCGATATCAACCTTCACCTCGAGCGGCGCTTCCATCTGGCGCACGCCTTATGGGCCTGGAGGTTCGGGTTCAACAACCTCACTAACAATGGGAATCCTAACGCCGTGAACAACGTGCTGGGCAGTCCGTTGTTTTTGACCTATGGGCGAGGCCAGCAGCGGGCCTTCAGCGTGCGGCTCCGCCTGCTCGGGAGAAAGTAGTCAACCGGGAGCGCCGAATCCCTGGCAGGCTATGCTGGACGAGGCCAAATGGACGTCGAGAAGACGATCGGGTTCATCCTGGAGCATCAAGACGCGCAGCGTCGCGGTGGGGACGGCAATCGATAAGCAGGTCCTTCTGCCGCTCAGGCTCCGGGCTCCATGGCCATTGCGCGCGGGAACAGGATATTGTTCTCCAGGTGGATATGCCGGTGCAGGTCGGCCTCGAACTGCGCCAGCGCTTCATACAGCGTCCGGTATGTGAGGCAGGCATCGGCAGGCACGGTATATCCGCGGCTCGCCTCGCGCAGTTCCCGCAGGGCGGCGCCGGCGTCGTCATGCTCCCGCATCATCATGGAAACGGGGTTGCGGACGGCGCCAAACGGCGGCGGCAGCACAGGCTCGTGGGCAAGGACCGATTCCTCCATCCGGATGATGTAAGGGAAGAGCACCGCCTCTTCTTTCATCAAGTGGGTATTCAGTTCGTCGGCAAGCGCGGCAAACGTCGCGCGCATGTGAAGCAGTTCGGGGTGGCGCTGGCCGTGGACCGAGCAGACCTTTTCGAAAAGCGGCCCCAGCCGCCGGATCTCGTCGCGGGTGTAGCGATGGTGGGTGTTCTTGATGTGCGCGATCAACTCGAAAAGAGGCTCCGCCAGCCAGTCGCGATCCTCCGGCACGGGCTCGACCGTCTGAAGCGATTTCGCCACGCGCTCGACGGGCACGTCGGCGCGGGCGCAAGCTTCCTCCAGAGTCCGGTAGCCGCCGCAGCAATAATCGATACCGAGTTCTTCAAAGATCCGGGCTGCCGCCGGGTTCTCGATCACCAGCTCGCGCACCGTCCTGTCCGCTGCAAGATTCATTCATTTCCTCCGCAATTTGAGGCTATCGCGGAGCAGGCCGGGGGCCTATGACTTTGGTCACGGCTTATTCGGCGGACTCCAGTTCGGCTTCCAAAGCCTTGAGATCGCGGATCACAAGGGTGCGTCCTTCGATGGTGAGCATCCCTTCCGACTGAAACCGTGAGAGGTTGCGAGATACCAGTTCGCGCACGGTGCCGATCTGGGCGGCCAGCTCCTGGTGGCTCGCCGGCAGTGTGATCTCGATGCCGTGGGCCACGCGCCTGCCCTCGTGGCGGGCGAGACGGATGAGGAACGAGGCGAGACGGTGCCGCACCGTGGTGAAGGAAAGCTCTTCGATGATTCCGACCAGGCGGCGCAGCCGCGCTCCGACGACGCGGAGAACCTTCAGCGCCACCTGCGGATGTGCCAGGCACAGCGCCTGGAAATCCTGTTTACTCACGAAGATCAGGACGGCGTTGTCCACCGCTGCGCCCGAAGCCGGATAGTTGCCGCCGTCAAACACCGGCACCTCGGCAACCGAACTCCCCGGCCCGTCGATGGTCAAAACGTGCTCGCGCCCGCTGGGCGAAGTCTTGAAAATACGGATGTGACCGCGCTCCACCACGTAGAGCCCGGCGCACGGCTCGCCTTCCGCGAATACGACCTCGCCGGGAGCGTAGTGGCGCGGCACGGCGCGCTGCGCCAAGAAACTCAATTCCGATTCGGTCAGGCCCGCAAACACGGGCACCTTGGCCAGCGTGCGGCCACACTCGGCGGGCGTCACAACGCCCATTGTAGCGGACCGGGCCCGGCGCTCTTTCAACGCAGGCGGATCCACCTCCTCTGCTTCTTCACCCGGCATTGCCGGGGCTCGGGCGCGGGCCTCGCCCTCTGTCACGGTAAAATCGGAACGAACTCCCTTGCGCATAGGCTGGCAACAGATTCGCGCGGTGCTCGCCCGCCGTATCCGCTACCGGATCACCCGCGGCGGCATTCTGTTCATCGCAGCCATCTTCGTGGTAGGCGTGAGCGCGATCGTTTCGGCGAATAACCTGCTGTTCCTGATCGTCGCCACGATGCTTGCAACGCTTCTGGTGTCGGGTTTTGTCAGCCGGCTATGCCTGGCCGGGCTTGAACTGGATTTCCAGGTCCCCGAGCACGTGGCCGCCGGCCGGACCGTGCCGGGACGCCTTTTCGTGCGCAACCAGAAGTGGCCGATGCCGTCGTTCTCCGTGCGTGTCGAAGGAATCCGCGGGCAGCACAGCCCTGTCCTGAACTCAGGCATCTACTTCCCGGTGATTCCCGCGGGCGTCACGTTGGAGGCGCCGGTCGAGGTGCGATTTCCGAAACGGGGCGCGTACCGGCAGAATAGCTTCGCGTTTTCCACTGCGTTCCCGTTTGGCTTCCTGGAAAAGTCCGCGCGCGTTACGCTGAGCCGTGAGACCCTGGTCTATCCTTCCATTGACCCGCAGCCGGGGTTCGACGATCTGTTCTTTGGCATTGCCGGTGAAATCGAGACTCATTACCGCGGCCTCGGCAAAGATTTCTATCGCATCCGGCCCTATGAGGCATTTGAGAGCGCCCGGCACGTCGACTGGAAAGCGTCCGCCCACGTGGGCAGCTTGCAGGTGCGCGAGTTTGCCCGGGAGGAGGAGCAGACGGTCGAGGTTTTCCTGGACCGCGACATCGGCCTCGATTTCGACGCGTGGTTCGAGCGCGCGGTCGATTACTGCGCGTTCCTGTGCTGGCGTCTGGCCGCGCGGGGCACGGCTATCCATTTTCGGGCGCAGGGCTTTCGCTTGCACCACCCTCTCGACGGGGACATATATACTATTTTGAAGTACCTCGCTTTGGTTTACCCGCAACGCGGGAAGGCGCTGGAGCCGCCGCTGGAAGAGACCAGTTATAAGATCGTGTTCACGCCCTCGCCGGACCGCTTCCTGGAAGCAGGCTGGGTGAGCGCGCGAATGATCGGTCCGGACGTGCTTGCGGTTTCGGCACAGGGGAAACCGGCGGAGGGTCTGTAGAGGAGGCGAGAGCTGATGAAGGAGACGTTGCACCGAGTCTGCGTCCTGATCGTGGTGCTGCTGGCGCTCGCCGCGCGCGCCGCGCTCGCGCAGCCGCAATCCACCGCAGCGATTTCCGGCAAGGTCGAAGACGCATCCGGCACCCCGGTGATGGGCGCTATTGTCACGGTAAGAAGCGTCGAGACGGGAGCCACCCGGGTAGTCACGACGGACGAAACCGGCAGTTTTCGCGCGCTTTCGTTGCCGGTGGGACCGCAGGAGGTCAAGGCGGAGAAGGCCGGTTTCAAGGCGGCCGTGCGCAGCGGGATTAACCTGGCGGTCGGGCAGGAGGCCGTGGTCAATCTGAAGCTCGAAGTAGGCGACGTGGTCCAGCAGGTCACGGTGACCGCGGACGCGCCGGTAGTCAACACCACCACCGCCTCAGTTTCCGGCTTGGTGACCGAGCAGCAGGTGAAAGATCTGCCGCTCAACGGCCGCAGCTTCGATAACCTCCTCACGTTGAATCCGGGAGCGATCAACTACAGCGCGATGAAGAGCGCGGGGACCACCACCAGCAATGGCAGCACCTTCTCGGTGGCCGGGCGCCGCACGTCGGAAAATCTGTTCCTGCTCAACGGCGTCGAGTACACGGGTTCGAGCCAGTTGGCGATTACGCCCGGAGGCACGAGCGGCGAACTGCTGGGCATCGATGCGGTCCGCGAATTCAATTCCTTGACCGACACGTACTCCGCCGAATACGGCAAACGGGCGGGAGCGCAGGTCAGCATCGTGACGCAATCGGGCACCGACCAACTTCATGGAACGGTGTTTGAGTTCCTTCGCAACAGCGCGGTGGACGCGCGCAATTTTTTCGATGGCGCGTCTGTGCCTCCTTTTAAGCGAAACCAGTTCGGAGGCTCGGCCGGAGGGCCCATCAAAAAAAACAGGCTGTTTCTGTTCGGCAATTACGAGGGCTTCCGGCAACGCCTTTCCACCAGCAGCGTGGCCGTTGTGCCCGACCAGAACGCCCGGCAGGGGCAGTTGCCCAACGCGGCGGGCGTTTACACGCCCGTTCCGAATCTGAACCCGGCGATGCTTCAGTACATGCAGTTCTGGCCGCAGCCGAACGGTCCCGAACTGCTGACATCCAGCGGGCTGCCGAGCGGAACGGCGCTGGCGTACACCAATCCCGCGCAGCCGATTCGCGAGGATTTCGGCACGCTCCGGACCGACTACAACGCCAGCGGGCGTGACACGTTCTCGGGTGCTTACACGATCGATGACGGGACCAATCTGACACCCCTGCCGGACCCGTTGTTCGCGACCGATCTGGAATTGCGCAGCCAAGTCGGAAGCATTCAGGAAACGCACGTGTTTTCGCCGCGCGTGCTGAATACGTTCACTGTCGGGTATTCGCGGGCTGCCTTTAATCTGAATCCCTATTCTTCAGTCGCGTTTCCGCCTGGCACTTCGTTTGTCAGCGGTATGGGCCCAGGCGGCATTGTCATTGGCGGCAGCTTGACCACCACGGGTGGCGGGACGATCAGTTCGGCCGGCCCGAACAACGCCGCGAATTCGTGGAACCGCCGGAACCTGTTCACCTATGCGGACGGCGTGCAGATCATCCGCGGCCGGCACCAGCTCACCGCGGGCGTCTGGTTCCAGCGCCTCCGCGACAACGAAGACACCGCTTCGCGCCAGACGGGGGTTGCTACGTTCAGCACGCTGCAGAGCTTTCTGCAAGGCACATTGAGCAGCTTCCAGGTGGTGCTGAATCCAAACGAACTCGGCTGGCGCAGCTGGTTCGGCGCATGGTACGTGGAAGACTCCATCCGGCTCCGCTCCAATTTCACATTGCAACTGGGCTTGCGCCACGAATTCACCACGGGTTGGAACGAAGTCTCCGGCCGGGCCGCGAACTATGTCACCGATCCGAATGGCGTGCTCGTGACCAACCCGGTGGTGGGTACGTCCGCGTTTACGCAAAACAATGCCAGGAAACTGTTCGGCCCGCGCGTCGGCATGGCGTGGGATGTTTTCGGCAATGGCAAGACCGCAATTCGCGCCGGTTTTGGAACCTATTACTCCCTGATCGACGATCTGAGTTTCCTGTTGAACTCGATTCCTCCTTACAACGGCTCGCTGTCATTCACGGGGTCTCTTCCGGCGATCGTTCCGTTTAAGGCCAACTCGCCCGTCCCGCCCACTTGCGGCCCTGGGGTGGCTCCGCCGTGCACGACCTATGCCCCGCAAGGCGTTCAGCCGGACGCCAAGACTCCCACGGTCGAGGAGTGGAGATTCGGCGTCGAGCAGCAACTCGATCGCAACACGGCGCTGCGCGTCAGTTACGTCGGTTCACATGGCTATCACGGATTTCTGAGTGTCGATCCTAATAGCGTTTCACCCCAGATCTGCGCCAATCCGGCCGGGTGCGCCAGCGGCGGCATCGGGACTGCCAGTGGGACGGTTCCCCAAGGCGCGCAGTACATTCCGAAGACGCCGAGCCGGCCGAATCCGTATCTTTCCGCCGGTTTCTTCTGGTACACGGAGGGGAACACGAGCTATAACGCCCTGCAGGTGGACGTAGTGCGCAGGCTGAGCCGGGGTTTGCAGTTCCGGGCGAATTACACCTGGTCGAAGAACCTGGACGTGAATTCGGCACTGACCATCGCTCAGGCGAACAACCAGCCGCAGATGGTGATGGATCGCAATGACCCGCGGCGCGACTGGGGACGTTCCGCGCTCGACAATACCCACCAGGCGAGCATTTCGGGCCAATGGGAACTGCCGTTTGGAAAAGGCAAGCAGTGGATGCGAAACGCCGGGGCTTTCGCCGATAAAGTGGTTGGCGGATGGCAGTTGAACGGCATCTTCACCGCGCTCAGCGGGTTCCCGTTCACTCCCTTGATCGGCAGCAATCGCTCGGGCGACGGCGATATCCGCAACCCCGACCGGCCTTCGCTCAATCCGGCGTTCACGGGTCCGATCGTCACGGGCAATCCGCGACAATGGTACAACCCGGCGGCCTTTATCCTGCCGGCCGTGGGGACGTGGGGAAATCTGGGCCGCGGCGTATTCACCGGCCCCGGCCTGGCGGAACTGGACATGTCTCTGTTCAAGAACATCTCCCTCGCCGAGCGAAAGCGCCTTCAGTTTCGGGCGGAGTTTTTCAACCTGGTGAACCACACGAACCTGGGCAACCCCAATGCAACGGCGTTTTCGGGGACGTCGCCGAGCGCCTCGGCGGGGCTCATCACTGCGACCGCCACAACATCGCGCCAAATTCAGTTCGGGTTGAAGTTGAGCTTCTGATCGCGATCAGTAGAGAGTACTGCAAGCCCGGGGCCGGCGGACCGCAACTCGGTCAATCTCGACTGTTAACCATGGATAGCATTGTTTTGCTCCGTAGTTAGCTTTACCCTGAACTCGAAAGGTGGAGCCGGTGCCAACCGCGATTCCGTTTACTCAAGCGATTTATCCAGCTCTTTGGGAGGAAACGCTTCCGCCTATGAGCACATTCATGGAGCACAGACGAACCCGGCGGTTTACGCTGCAGCTTCCTCTTTCCGTCACGCCGGCAGGGGGGCCTAGAGTTTCGTTCTCGGGGGTGACCCAAAACATCAGCTCAGGCGGCGTCCTCTTCACGGCCGACCGGCAAGCGGACCCAGGCAGCCCCATCGAATATGTGGTTACCTTGAATGCCAATGCGCCGGAACCCGTGAATCTGCGCTGCGTCGGCAAGGTGGTCCGCGCTGAACCCGCGCCGGGCGAAGCCCCGGTGTATCAGATTGCGGCTACTCTCGAGCGGTACGAATTTCTGCGCAACCGCTGACCCGCTTCCCTTTTTTGAGTCGTGCCGTTCTGCAGGATGGTTCAGCCGCCGGACAGTAAGCGCGCCCCTGCTTGAACGGTATGCCCGCGTCCGCCGCATGGCAACCGGTGCCAAGCGGCCACAGGGGCGCTTCTCAGCCACACATGCGATCGTGTCGCGCGATGGGTCCGCATGGCCCGCCAGCAATGGCAGCCGATCTGCTAACTCATCGGATACCGCATGTGGCGAAGGTTTCAGTTCTTCTGTGTGTGCGCCAATTTCTTGAGCGCCGCCGAATTCCTGGGCAAGACGATCAGCGAAGTGGCCGGGGCCCCCGCGGCGCTGCGCCTTGAGACGCGCGCCGGTGATCTCTACGATCCGGCGAAGGTCGGCCGTGACGTCCACTCGTTGTATGCCACGGGAACTGTTTCCGATGTGCGGGTAGAGGCCGCGCCGGATGGAGATGCCGTGCGTGTGACGTTCCGCCTTCATCGCAAGCAGACACTCCGCGTACGAAGACTTCGTTTGATGCCGCCTACTCCGGGCGTCCGTGTGGAACTGCAGCCTGGCGCGGAATTGGATGGGCAGGGCGCACAGCAGATCGCGGCCGGGGTGCGCAAACAGCTGGCGGCGTCCGGCTATTCGGCATCCAAGGCCGAGGCGCGGCTCATTTCGGTAGGGCCGGGCACCGCCGACCTGGAGGTTCGGATCGAAAAAGAGCGCCCCGTGGACGTGGATGGCGTGCGTCTCTCGGGCGACCTGGGCGTCAATCACGCCGATGTCCGCCGTGCCCTGCACGCGACCCGCGGCAAGCGCCTGCTTCCGGGCATTCCCGGCATCTGGAACGGCTGGCTCGTGCGGCCTCCTTACACCGAAGACGCGGTGCAGGCCGATCTGGCCAACCTGCGGTCGTTCTACTACCGGCGGGGCTATTTTGACGCCGATGTCCGGGTCGATTCGGTCGACCTTTCCGGAAGGCGGGCGCGCATCGCGTACGACATCCAATCCGGCCCCCGCTTTCACATCCAAAAGCTGAACGGCGCTCCGCCGCCCCACGATCGGGCTGAGTATTCCGTCGAGGCGGTCTGCCGCGACCTTTTTGCGGCGCGGCGGAACGCCGAGCGGCGCGGCAGACTCGACTTCACCGCCCGCCTGGAGATCCGTGGTGAGGCCTCGGCGGTCGAGGCGGCCACCTCCGTAACCACCGGCGCCGCATACCGGGTGGGCCGCATCGATTTTCGCGGCAACCATCAGTTCAGTGATGAGAGTCTCCGCGGCAGCCTGCTTCTCGACGAGGGTGCGCCGCTCGACCAGACCCTGCTTCGGAAATCGCTAGCGCGCATCAACCGGACCGGCTGGTTCGAGCCGCTCTCGGAGCGTAGCATCATGGTGAACACGCCGCCCGGGTCGGACCGGGCCAGCGTGATTATTGGGTTGAAAGAGAAGAAGGCGCGGAGTTGGAATTTCTCCGGGCCGGTCGGCCCGATGAGTGTCGGGGGACCGCTCCAGTTCGCGCTCGGCTCGCGCCTGCCGGCGTGGGGGCGCGGTCTGCTCGAGCTTTCTACGTACACCGTCTCGCTCCATCTCATGCTCTTCGCCAAGCCGGTCGGCGCCCTGATCCCGTTTCTGCCCAACCGCCGGTTCATTCGGATTCTGACGATCCAACGCCCATTGATTCCCGGCCAGCGCTGGCTTTCCGGCTTCACCATCGCTCCGCAGTTCGGATGGCAAGGCATGCTCGCCGGCTATGGAGTTTCCCAGACGCGGAATCTGCTCGAAGGAGTGCTGCAAAGCGACCGCGCGCTCACGCCTGATCTCCCGGTGACGGTTTCGCACGAAGGACATGAAGGGACGCTGCGCTGTGAGGCTCCCAAGCCTCGGCTTGGCCGCGTGCGCCAGATCGCAGGTATGGCCGTTAGCGTGGCGTTTTCGTTTTCACCGTTTTAATGGTTGGACACTGACGGCGCTCACTTCAGCATCAACACGGCCAGCTTGCCGTCCGTATCCAGGCTGTCGCCGGTGGCATTCTGCCCATGCTGCGGCACGTTCGCGCGATCCACTAAGGCCATGGCCTGCACGTGGCCTGAAAAGATCAGATCGTTGACGACCTTGGCGCGCTCCCGGTCGATCTGCGAGTCAATCTTGTGGATGAACGTGCGGTCTTGCTGGGAAAAACTGATTCCCGTGTCGTGTGTGGCCGTGACGGCCCAGACCGGGCTGCCCTGAAATGCCGCGGGTCTCCGCCACACCCGCAGATGATGCCGCTGCGCGAATGTGTTGTTAAGTTTCTCGAAGACCAAATCAGGCGGCTTTCCATCCAGCAACAGGACCGAGACAGGGGCTTCGCTGTAGCCGCGCGCTTCCGCAATCGCCTTGAATGTCTCGAACTTAGCTTGTGCATTCAGGCCGGCGGCGCTTGACCATCCCGCATCGGCGAAGGCCTTGCGCACGGCATCCTCGCTGCCGATCAGCATTACATTCGTGATATCAGAGGGCTTTGGGGGTTTCTGCGCCACGGTTTGAAACGGCTCGCGGGCCACCAGACTTGCCAATGCCTCAGTATCAGGAATGGCGCCGACCTGCGCCGCCGGACCCGGCCCGGCCGCCCCATCGAGCGAAAGCGGCATTTTCAACTTGAGTTCCATCTCCGTCCCGGCATCGTAGGTGATGTCGGTATCGGCGGGTTTCAGCACGGCGCTTTTGGCGGCGCTCAGGACGTCGGCCAATCCCGAGTAGCGGTTAGCCAGTTTGTTCAACCCGGCATCGATCTCTCCGGTAATCGTCTCCGACGGCAGAATTCCATTGATCTGTCCCTGGTCGTCGATGCTCTCGCGAGCGTTATCGACGCCGGCCACTTGGGCCGCTATTTTTTTCTTGTGCCCGCTCATTTCGAGTTCGCTGAAGTTCAGCACGAGTACGGACCGCTCGTCCGGTTTGGTGGATTGCGCCGCCTTCTCGACGGCTCCGCGCACCATGGCTCCGGCCGGAATTGCGAACTCGCCGTTGACCATGACCGGCGCAATCACGACCGCTTCCACCGGCTCTTTGGGCTTGGCATTCTGCGTGGAAACCTTGTTCTTTAAACGAATCTCAAGAGAGGTCCCGGCGGGCACTTCCAAGGCAAACGCCGAAAACGTGAGAAAGATCGGCAGGCAAACCGCTCCTGCCGGGAGCGGCCAATACCTCTTCATAATCCGATTCTAGTCAGGCCGGACGAGCCGCGGAGCACTTCGGCGTAAAGATCCGCCGCCCCGAGATTGCGGGCGTGGGCCTCCAACTCCTGGAGTTGCCGTAATACCGGGCGCCGCTGATTGGACAGGCAATCTACATCCTGGCGCGCGATCACCCAAAGCAGGTGTTCGGCGCGTTCCACCACCTGGGCGAGTTCGGAGTTGCTCACAATACCTTTACTCATGAAACGCACAGGTCCAGGGAAGGTTGCATACGAACCGGTAGCCATTTGGAGCTACCGGCCGCCGCAGATTTAGCCGATTGGCGGTTTGATAACATGGAGAATCACCTTTGATCGAAGCAATTCCAGACATTTTGGCTCGCATCGTAGCCAAAAAGCGCGAAGACTTGGCGAAAGTCCGGGTTCCGGTTTCGGAGTGGGAGCAGCGTGCCGAACGGCACCGCGCGGGCCGGCGGGATTTCCAGGCGGCGCTGCGGACGCGAACCCCGGCGATCATCGCCGAAGTAAAGAAGGCTTCTCCGAGTAGAGGTCTGTTGTCGGCTGATTTCGATCCGGCCCGGATCGCAGCGCACTATGAAATGGGCGGCGCGGCGGCGGTATCGGTTCTCACAGACCAGGACTTTTTTCAAGGCAGCCTGGCTGACCTCGAATCCGCTCGCGCCGCGGTTCAGCTGCCGGCGCTGCGCAAAGATTTTACGATTGCGCCGGAGCACGTTGTGGAGGCGGCCGCGCATGGGGCGGACGCCATTCTGCTAATCGCGGCGATCCTCAGCGAGCGGGAAATTCGCGATTTCCGGGAATTGGCGGCCCGGTTCGGAATGGCTTCGCTCGTCGAGGTGCACAGCCGGCGGGAACTGGAGGTCGCGATCGCGGCGGGCAGCGAGATTATCGGCGTCAACAACCGGGATCTTACGACCTTTGAAGTTTCTCTCGAAACGTCTCTGCGGCTCGCCGAGCATTTCCCCGATGGTGTGGTGCGCGTCAGCGAAAGCGGCATTCATGATGCCGAAGACATCGCCACACTCCGCGGCGCCGGATACACGGGTTTTCTGGTGGGCGAGCATCTCATGAAATCGGGCGACCCCGCGGCGGCGTTGAAGAAGCTGGTTGGGCAATGGTGCTGAAGATCTGCGGCATCACCAATGCGGAAGACGCGGTGGCGGCGGTGGACGCGGGCGCGACGGCCATTGGCTTCAACTTTTTTCCGCGGAGCCCGCGCTACATTTCACCGCAAGACGCCGCGCGGATCGGCAGCCCGCCGGGCGTCCGCCGCGTCGGCGTGTTCGTCAGCGAGTCGCCCGTGCGAATCGAGGAAATCGCCGCGTTGGCGCGTCTGGACGTCGCGCAATTGCACGGCGACGAAGCTCCGGTTGAATATCCGGCCAGTCTGGCCGTCTGGAAGGCGGCGCGGGTGACCGCCGGGTTCGATTTTTCCCCGTATGAAGATCTGCCGGCCGAGGCTGTCGTGCTTGACGGTCCGGCCGGCGAACTTTACGGCGGTTCGGGTCTGACGTTCGACTGGGGCTTGGCGGCGGTCATCCGTAAAAAAATTATCCTGGCGGGCGGGCTGGACGCGACCAATGTCGCTCAGGCGATCCGGGCGGCGCGCCCCTGGGGGGTCGACGCGTGTTCCCGGATCGAGCGCGCGCCCGGAAAAAAGGATCATCGGAAAATGAACGAGTTTTTGCAGGCGGCCAAGGCGGCGCTGCGCGCATGACGCCGCAGCCGGATCAGAGCGGCCACTTCGGGCCATACGGCGGGCGTTTCGTGCCGGAAGTGCTGATGGCGCCGATCGAAGAACTGGAACAGGCGTATCTGGCCGCGCGCCAGGACCCCTCGTTTCACGCGGAATTACAGACGTTGCTGCGGACCTATGCCGGCCGCCCGACTCCCGTGTACTACGCGCGGCGGCTGACGGAGGCGTTTGGCGGCGCCCGGATTTATCTCAAACGCGAAGACCTGCTGCACACCGGCGCGCATAAGATCAACAATTGTCTCGGCCAGGCGCTGCTCGCCCGGCGCATGGGCAAACACCGCATCATCGCCGAAACCGGGGCGGGGCAGCATGGCGTGGCCACCGCAACGGTCTGCGCTCTGCTGGGGTTCGAATGCGTCGTCTACATGGGCGAGGAAGACATGCGGCGCCAGCGCCTCAACGTGTTCCGCATGCGCATGCTGGGCGCCAAAGTGGTGGCCGTCACCAGCGGCGGCCGCACGCTGAAAGACGCCATCAGCGAGGCCATGCGGGATTGGGTCACCAACGTCGCTCGCACGCATTACCTGTTGGGGTCCGTGCTCGGCGCCCATCCTTACCCGATGATGGTGCGCGACTTCCACAAAGTGATCGGCGAGGAAGCGCGCGGGCAGATCCTGGAGGCCGAAGGCCGGCTGCCGGATTCGATCTTCGCCTGTGTCGGCGGCGGGTCGAATGCGATCGGAATTTTTCATGCCTTCCTGCCCGATTCGGGTGTGCGGCTGGTGGGCGTGGAAGCGGGCGGGCGTGGCGAACGCATGGGCGAGCACGCAGCCCGTTATCGCGGCGGCGCACCGGGCGTGCTGCAGGGCGCCTACAGTATGGTCTTGCAGGACGAGCACGGGCAGATCGCGCCGACCCACTCGGTTTCGGCGGGCCTGGATTACAACATGATCGGCCCCGAGCACGCCTGGCTTCACGATCAGAACCGCGCCGAGTACACCGCCGCGTCCGATCGGGAAGCATTGGACGCCGCGCGCCTGCTCTCGCGGACGGAGGGCATCATTCCGGCGCTCGAATCGGCGCACGCAGTGGCGGAAGCGGTACGGCGCGCGCCATTGGCGCAAGGGCAGCTCTTTCTGGTGAACCTTTCGGGCCGCGGCGATAAGGATATCGATATCTACCGCGAAAATTTCAAGGAACTTGACGAGGCATGACGCGGATCGGGCGTCTGTTTGATTGCTTAAAGCGCGACGGCCGCAAGGGGCTGATTGCGTACTTGACGGCCGGCGACCCCGCGCCGGAGCGCACGCCGGCACTGGTCGAGGCGCTGGTCCGCGGGGGCGCGGATCTGATCGAATTGGGCGTGCCGTTTTCCGATCCGATCGCGGATGGTCCGGTCATCCAGCGCGCCGGCGAGAGGGCGCTGCGCGCCGGCACCACACTGGAAGCGGTGTTGGACATCGCGCAGCGAATTCGAAGCCGCTCGGAGGTCCCGCTGCTGCTGTTTACCTATCTCAATCCGGTGCTGCGCTACGGTTTGGACCGGCTGGCTCAGGACGCCGCCGCCCGCGGCATCGACGGCTGCCTCCTCACCGACGCGAGCGTAGAGGAGGCTCAGGAATATGTGGCCGCCATGCACCGCCACGGGCTTGACACGGTTTTTTTGGCGGCTCCCACCAGCACGCAGCGGCGGCTGGAACTCGTTGCGCGCTACTCGACGGGTTTTGTGTACCTGGTGTCGCGCACCGGTGTCACCGGCGAACGCGAAACACTTTCCGATTCGGTGGCGCCGCTGATCCGAGCGGTCCGGGCGGTCACCGATTTGCCGCTGGCCGTCGGTTTCGGCATTTCGCGCCCGGAGCACGTGGCTGAGTTGGGACGCCAGGTGGAGGCCGTGGTGGTCGGGAGCGCCTTCGTTCGGGTGATCGAGCGGCATGCTGGTTCGCCGGAGCTCGAATCGGAACTCGAGGCCTTCACCCGCCAACTGAAAGAGGGGTTCGGAGCACAGGCATGACCAAGGAAGAAGCGCGGCAGAAACTGAAGGACCTCCGCGTGTTCATTGACGATCTGGACCGCCGCATTGTCGGCCTGCTCAACGAACGCGTGAGCATTGTCGAGGAGATCGGCCGGGTGAAGCGGGACGCCGACATGCCGGTCTATGAGCCGGACCGCGAGGAGCGCGTATTTGCGAATGTCCGCAGCGTGACCAGCGACGACCCGCTGGCGCAGGCCGCCATGCAGCGCATCTTCGAACGCATCATTGAAGAGATGCGCGAGATCCAGAAGCTGCGCATGATGTCGAATGGGCAGCCGTCGGCCCGAAAAGAATGAAGCGGGTCGCGATCATCGGCACCGGCTTGATCGGAGCATCCTTCGGCCTGGCGCTGCGGCGGGCGGGCTTCGACGGCGTCATCGTGGGAGTGAGTTCCCAGGCCGCGATTGCGGACGCCGTGCAAGCGGGAGCGATCGACAGCGGCGCGCCTTTGGCGGAAGCCGTTGCCGGCGCCGATCTGGTGTTTCTCTCCCAATCCATCGGGCGTATCCTCGATACCATCCGGCACCTGGATCCGCTCCTCCAGCCGGGCGCTCTGGTCACCGATGCCGGCAGCACGAAAACCGAGATCGTCGATCTGGCGCGGCAGTTTCTCCGCCGTGCCCAGTTTCTCGGCGGGCACCCCATGGCCGGCAAGGAAACGCGCGGCGCCTCTTCGGCGGAAGCTGGCTTGTTTGAGGGCCGGACCTGGGTAGTGACGCCCGACGAGCCGGCTGAGTTGGAGACCCCGGCGGCGCGGGACCTCCTCGGCTGGTTGCGCCGGATCGGCGCGCGCCTGGTGGTTCTCGATTGCGACGAACATGACCGCGTCGTGGCGTTCACTTCCCACCTGGCGCAACTCGCGTCCACGGCGCTGGCGTCCACGGTGAGCGAGAATCTCCATCGGGACGCCCATCTCCAGGTGGCCGGACCGGGGCTCACCGACATGACCCGGCTCGCGCTCAGCTCCTACGATCTCTGGCGCGACATTCTGGCCACCAACTCCGAGCACATCGACCGTGCGCTGGCCCGTTATATCCAGGAACTGGAGCACATCCGGGAAAACCTGCGCACCCGGCAACTGCAGGAAGAATTCGCGCGCGGCGCGCAACTGGCGGGCAAAGTCCGGAAACGGGATTGATCGCTTTCGGCGTTCACCGGCGGCGCACCGGCGTTCACCGATTTTCTATAGGGCCGGAGCGGGGGAGTTGATACGCTCCAGTCATGGACAACGACTTACGGTCACAACGGGAACAGGCGCGCTGGGCCCGCCAGCAGGCCCGCTGGGCGCGGCGTCAGGCGCGCTGGGAGCGGAGACAGCAGCATTGGAACCGCCGCAGCCCCGGCGCGGGGATCGTGGGCAGCGTCGCCGTCATCGCGCTGGGGGCCTTATTCCTCCTCGACAACCTGGGGATCGTCCGCTTCCACGATGTCGCGCGATACTGGCCCGTGATCTTGATCGCGCTCGGCGTGGTGCGGCTCGTGGAGTCTCACGGCACGGCGTCGTTGGTGTCCGGCGGCATACTCACCGCGATCGGGAGTCTGCTGCTGCTCGATAACCTCGGGATCATCTACTTCGACTGGCGGCTCTTCTGGCCCGCCATCCTGATCGGCGTCGGCGTCTTGATGCTGCTCCGTCATCTCGATTGGCAGGATGGCGCCAATTCCGCCGCCGGGCCGCCGCCGCAGCCGGGCAACTTGAATCTATGGACGATATTCGGCGGCGGAGAACGCCGGATCGACGCGCAGGACTTTCGGGGCGGCGAGATCAGCGCCATGTTCGGCGGGTATGAAATCGACCTTCGCGGTGCTGCGCTGGCCGAGGGGCAGGCCACCATCGATGTGAACGTTATGTTCGGAGGAGCGGAGATCCAGATTCCGCCGACGTGGGCCGCCGAGGTGCGCGGAACCGGCCTGTTCGGGGCCTTCGTCGACGAAACGCGGCATCCCGATCCCGCCGCCAACCCGCCGCGCTTGACGGTCACGGGAAGTGCTATGTTTGGGGGCGTGACCGTCACCAACTGACGCCCGTTCTGCCATGCATCCAATTCTGGTCAGCCGGGCGCGGCTGGCACTATACCTCCTGTCCTGGCTGCCCCTGGCCGCGGCGGCGGCCGGCTTGCTCGGCGGGGTCGACAAGTTACCCTGGGCCCAGAGTGCGCTCATCGGGGTGGGACTGGCGCTGTTCTACGCGTTGGTTTGCCTGTCGCCGTGGTATTCCGGCCGTTATCTGCCGTTTCAGCCGGCCGCCATTGGCAAGCTCCTGCTCAACCACGGCATCGCGGCGGTTATTGCAGCGCTGCTGCTGATGGCGTTGGCCCGCCTGATGTCCGTGCCGGGTTCGGCTCTGCTGTTTATTTTTGGCGCCGGGGTACTGTTGTATCTTCTCGCCACCGCGTTGCACTATGTCTCGTTTTCGTTCCAAGCCTCGCGGCAGGCCGAAAGCCGGGCCCGCGAGGCCCGCCTGCTGGCCCGCGAGGCCGAGTTGAAGGCGCTCAAAGCGCAAATCAATCCGCACTTTCTATTCAATTCCCTGAATTCGATCAGCGCACTGGCCATGGCCGACGGCGCGCGCGCGAGGGAAATGTGCGTGCGCCTTTCGGAGTTTCTGCGGGCAACTCTGAAACTGGCGGAGCAGCCCGAGATTCCGATCGAAGAAGAACTGGCGCTGGCCCGCATGTACCTGGACGTGGAGCGCGTCCGTTTTGGCGACCGCCTGCGGGTCGGGCAAAATATCGAACCCGATTGCCGCAATTGCCGCGTGCCGGCGTTGATCCTGCAGCCGATTGTCGAAAATGCCGTGAAGCACGGCATTGCCGGGCTCGTCGATGGCGGCGAAATCTGCATGACCGCGGAATGCCGGGAGCAGGTTCTGCAGATTACCGTGGAGAACGACTTCGATCCCGACGCGCGCGCTGTGGTCCGGAACGGCCTCGGGCTTGCCAATGTCCGCAGCCGGCTGAACACGTGGTATCCCAACCGGGTCCGCCTGGCGGCGGACACCCGCGGACACCGGTTTCGAGTCTGCCTGGAGCTGCCGTGCGAACCGTAACCAAGGACTCGGGTGGGCCCGCCCGGCAACGGCTGAAAGCCATTATCGTCGATGACGAGGAATTAGCGCGCCAGCTTCTCCGCGAGTACGCGCAAAGCACACCGGACATTGAGATCGTTGCGGAGTGCGCCGACGGTTTTGAAGCGGTGAAGGCGATCGCGGAGCTTAGACCCGATCTGGTTTTCCTCGATGTGCAGATGCCCAAGCTCGATGGTTTCGAAGTTTTGGAACTGGCCGGTCCAGAGCTTGCGGTCATTTTCACGACGGCATATGACGCCTATGCGATGCGGGCTTTCGACGCCCATGCCGTGGACTACCTGCTGAAGCCGTTCCGCCTGGAGCGCTTTCAAACCGCCGTCGAGCGCGCGCGGCAACGGATCGGAACTCCGGCCGCCCGGCCCGCCGAAATCGCGGCGGCCGCGCGCGGTCCCGGACACTACGCGGCGCGAGTGATCGTCAAAGATGGCACTAAGGTCTACGTGATTCCCGCCGAACGCCTGGACTATGCGGAATCGCAAGACGATTATGTCTCGCTGCACAGCGAGGGGAAAAGCTACCTGAAGCAGCAGACCATTGCGGCTCTGGAGACGATGCTCGATCCGGAGCAGTTCGTGCGCATCCACCGGTCCTACCTGGTGAACCTCGCGCGCGTCGAGCGGATTGAGCCGTATACGAAGGACAGCCGCGTCGCCGTGCTGACCGGCGGCGTCCGGCTGCCGGTCAGCAGGGCGGGATACGATCGGCTGAGGACTTTACTCGATCACCGCTAGGAACGAACCGCGTCCGTTAGTGGCCCGGTGTCATCAAGTGCGCGGTCGTGGTGCCGGCGGCCATGATCCACACGCCGCCCTGTCTCGGATTATCCGGGAAGCCGGTGGACTGCGTCGTGGCGCCGGGAACCGCAATCGTCACGTGCATGCGCGCATGTTCCTGGTCGGGGCCGTTCATCGAATACCAGACGGAGCCGTACTCGGGCTTCACCCGCGTGCCGTCCTTCTCGGCGGCGTCCAGCTTCGCCTGCCGCTCGGCCTTGTCGCTGATGGCCTCAAACTTCCTATTCTGCGCGACGCGGTCGAGATTCGCGATGCTCGTGCATTGCACGGAGAATGCCGGGTGACCGTTTTCGTTGGAGCGGTCGTAGCAAACCAGCCGGTTGGTGCCCTTCTTCAGCGTCTCGTACGTGCCGTCGGACTTCCATTTGATGACGGTCGCATCGTTCTTCAATTGGGCCGGCGCGGCGGCCAGAGCGCGCTCAATTTCGGGTGAGCTCTGCGCCATCGCGACGGCCGATATTGCGATCGCACCGAATACAACCGGAAATACACGTTTCATTTGATCTCCTCCATTCTCAAAATCGACAAACCCCTCTGAGCGAACCGCACCACACGGGCACCTACACGAGTTCAAACTCCAGGGGAAAGTAACAATATACCTTACCCCGCGCGTATCAGTTGTGAACTGCAAGCGGCGGCAGTGGAGCGCGCCGGCGTACCCGGCAGTCTATCCGCCGCGGGCCTTCTTTCTCTCGGCGGTCGTGGAGTATCCCCGATTGCGGTCTATGTCCTGGACGTGCACGGTGACCGAAGCCAGCCCGGCAAGCTCGCCAACGAATTTGTCAATTTCGTCTCCGAGCACGCGCGCTGCGCGGCGCCGAACAGCGGCGGTTCGCCCGGGAGTGTCGTTGCCGGCCGCGAGAGTCGCGTGGAGAAACCATTTCGAGCTATCGCCCCCGACATGAGCGTAATATAGGGGCACGATCGCGTGCTTCAGGTTACTGAGATTGATCATGGGCACGAGTTCCGGCGTGATGGGGCTGCCCTTGTCGTCGGTCCGCGCCTGTTCGTCCGTGACGGCCCGGTTCGGATCCCCGGCACGAAGCGCCTGCCGGCGCGCTTCAATCGCGGGGTTCTCCATGCGTAATCCGGCGACCACCTGAACCAGGCGATCGAGCAACTTCTTCGCGTCGAAACCCGTTGCGCGCGTGAATTCTTCGCGCAGCCATTCTTCGGGAACGTACAACCTGAGATGCGGCATAGGAAAAATCGGAGATTGCTGCCGATCAGCAACTATAACAGTTATGAGCCGATCTCTGAAACCCGGGCCGCCGGCTCTGCGGTAGAATCTCCCGAGGAGCTTCGATGCGAGTCATCACGGCACTCGGAATTGGCGTGGCGGTTTGGCTGAGCGGAGGCGCGGCGGCGCAACAGCGGGCAGGGCAGCGGTCCGCCCCGCCGCTGCTGTCTTGTGGCCCGCATGGCGAGATTGAAGTCTTCTGCGGTACGCGTCAGCCAGAAGATCTGGAGATCACTCCGGACGGTAATTACTTGATCGCGACACAGTTCATCAACGCCGGCCGAGCGGGGGCCACGGGCGGCGGCATGGCCTTATTCGATCTGAAAAAGAAGACGTTCACCCGCATGGCCGAATCCGCGGCGCCGGATAAATCCTGGGGCGATCCCGCCTGTCCCGGCCCGGTGGGAGAGGCGCTGGTCTCGCATGGTTCCTCGCTCGCCCGCCGCGGCAATGGCGTTTGGGCGTTATACGTGGTCAACCACGGCGGACGCCAGTCGATAGAAATGTTCGAGCTGAAGCCCGCGGGCGGAAGCTGGTCGCTGGTCTGGCACGGTTGCGTGGTCGGGGCTCACGACTATAACGACGTCGCCATTTTGCCGGACGGCGGGTACGTGGGAACCTATCCGACAGGGCTCCTGGCACCCGGAAATGCAGGCGCGCAGTTCGGGGGCGGTGTGACCGGATACGTGGCGCGCTGGACGCCGGGAAAAGGTGAATCCGAAGTGCCCGGGACTCGCGTGGCGTATCCGAACGGTGTGGTTGTCAGCGCCGACGGGCACGACATGTTCCTCAACGTCTTCGCCGCCCGCGAAGTGCGCAAGTACGACCTCAACAGCGGCGAAGTCACCGGTTCCGTAAAGGTCGACTTCATGCCGGACAATCTCACCTGGACCAAGGCGGGGCGTCTGCTGGCGGCCGGCGTCAAAGGCGCGCGCGGCGATTGCCCCGAGGGCAGCGGCCGGCCGTGTATTCAAGGGTTCGGGGTCGCGGAGATCGACCCGTCCACCATGCAGGCCGTCACGGTCTTCGATTCCGCGGCTCACGACCCGCTGATTTCGGGCGTTTCTGTGGCCTTTGCCGTCGGGGACGCCATCTATCTCGGCGCTTTCCAAGGCGACCGCCTGGTCAAGATTCCCTATAAGAAGTAAGCGCCGGCCTGCGCGGGAGGGAGGTGGTACGCCCGGGCCGATTCGAACGGCCGACCTTTTGCTCCGGAGGCAAACGCTCTATCCAGCTGAGCTACGGGCGCACGAGGAACTCTTTTATTGTAAAACAACCCAAGGACGGCGTTATGCTACGATGCTTAAAGACCACGTCCTTCCTCGCGGAGAGGTGGCTGAGTGGTCGAAAGCAGCGGTTTGCTAAACCGTCGTAGGGGCCTAAACCTCTACCGGGGGTTCGAATCCCCCCCTCTCCGCCAGATGACTCCTCCCAAGCGTACGCTTCCATTGTCTGAGCGCCCGCGGAAGAGGCGCGGTGTGCTGAGAAAAGGGTAATCCTGTCCGAAATTGGTGCTATGCTAGGGGTGCCGATCGCCAAAAAGGGCAGGAAGCGAGGTTCTCTATGCAATCGGTAATCGAGCTAACTCCCGTCGCGCCACACCTCCTTTCTTCTGCGCAACTGGAAAAACTGGGCGTCCGCGTCCAGAATAAGTACGATCTGTCGCTGGAGTGTCTCCACTGCGGCGAGGTCTGGGCTCCGCAGCGCCACCCAGATGGATCATTTCCTCGTGGCTACTGGAAATGCCCCAACCGGTGCAATTGGTAATCGGCCGCGAGAGCCGACGATGCCCGGAGTTGAGGAACGGCGCATGGCCCAGCGCTTCCCGATGGTGGTTTCCCTCGAGTACAAAGCGTTTCGCCACGGCCTGCTGATTCGCGAAGGTGTTGGCCGCACGATCAACGTGGGGAGCAGCGGAATCCTGTTTCACGCCGACCCTCCTCTGGAACCTGGTTTGCGTTTGGAGCTGTCGATTCACTGGCCGGTGCCGGAGGAGATGCGGGCGCTGGTGCGACTTCACGCGTTGGCTCAGATCGTCCGCCTTCGGGACGACGAGGCGGCGGTGCGGCTGGTCCGGCGCGAGTTCAAACGAGAAGAGTGCGAAGCCGAAGAATGGCCGCAATAGCGGAGGATTATCAATCGTCCCTGGGAAAGCAGAGGGGTACTACCCACAGATAGCAGCGGCCGGAATATTGAATTTAAGACTGAAATGACTTATATTGCTGAGCGTAGCCGGCCGTTCGCGTAGCCGAGTCTTTCCTATAATCGCTCCCGCGGTTGCGCCGGGGCCAACTTCTCCGGCCGGCGGGAGCAATATGAGTCCCCTGATTCTGTTCCTGTTTGGAACCCTGCCGGTTTGCGGCACCAACCTGGCATCGCGAATAGGCCTGGGCGTCTACGCCGATTTCCAGTACGAACCGCCTGCCGGCGTGCAGCAGTCCATCGAAGATGAACTCGCGGCCATCATGATCCCAATTGGCCCCACGCCAGCATGGAGATCTCTGGCCGGCAACCGCGGATGCGAGCGATGGGCCAGGCTCGTGGTCGTGCATTTCAAGGGGCGCTGCGACCTCTCGGACCTGGCCGCCTATCCACCGTACCAATGGACGCTCGGGAGAACGCACATTGCCGACGGCGAAGTGCTCCCGTTCAGCGATATCTATTGCGGTGCCATTCGCGCCTTTCTCGCGCCCATCCTGCTGCAAACGGAGGAACAAAGCCGCTCATTTGTGCTCGGGAGGGCGATAGGGCGTGTTCTGGCGCATGAGCTCTATCACGTCCTCGCGAAAACCAGGCATCACGGAGGGAGCGGGCTAGGCGAAAGCGCGTATAAGGCCGAGGAATTGGCGGGAGACGAGTTTGCGTTTGACGAAGCTGAAATCCGCCGTTTGCGCGGCCCTACAGTAATCACGGTCAAGCTGACGGGGCATCCGCGTCCGCCCCGTTGTCCCGGCGCAGGCGAGTAAGGGCTCGCCCTTCCGCGGCGCTCCAGATGGCATGCCGCCGGCGGGCACCAGTCCGATACGCGCGCCCCGATCGGGGTGCGAACGGGCCGGCGCTTCAAAGGCGAATGCCGAGATCGCGCAGGAACTGAAGATCTTCGGCCAAGAACCGGCTGGGGCGGCCGGCAATACGTTCGAAGGTCCAAACGATTACGAGCGCGATGGAAGACAACACCACCAGGGCGGCGATGAGCCAGCCCAGCAGCAGAATTCCGAAGACCAACACCATCAGAACGGCCATGTGTGGTTCCGCCCGCGAACGATCCATAGCCAATATAGGGCAGTCGTGTCTGAAATTCAACCGGCTGCCTGCGCTTCCGGAGCCTTCCTCTTCCGATCGACACGGTCATGCCGCTTACAGAATTGCGCCGGGCATCCGTCCGGCGGATTTCCAAATACAGACTGGCCGTGGCTGGCAGGGCTAGCATCGGAAGCATGACGAACGGATTGGATGGGACGGGGACATGGCCGGTATGGAAGCAATTCCGCGAAGGCGATTTCAAAGGACTGGGACGCAACGCCGCTTCGCCGAGAAGCGAGCAGCTCAGGCCTCGGACGGCGGCGGCCGACCGTGTCGTTTCGTCCGTTTGCCCCTATTGCGGGGTGGGGTGCGGTCAACTGGTTTATATAAAGGACGAGAAGATTATCGATATTGAAGGCGACCCCCGCTCGCCCATTTCACAGGGCTGTTTATGCCCGAAGGGAGCGGCCACCTTCCAACTCGTCACTGGCTCGCATCGCGTCCATCACGTCTTGTACCGGCGGCCCCATGGCACCGGGTGGGAGCAGATCCCGCTCGAACAGGCCATGGACATGGTAGCCGACCGGGTGAAGAACACGCGCGATCACCACTGGCAGCACGCCACGCCCGAAGGCCACGAAGTTCGCCGCACGATGGCGATTGCTCACCTGGGCGGCGCCACGCTCGACAACGAAGAGAACTATCTCATTAAGAAGCTGTTCAACTCTCTCGGTATCGTCCAGATCGAAAACCAGGCCCGTATTTGACACTCCGCCACGGTCCCCAGTTTGGGGACGTCATTTGGCAGAGGCGGCGCGACGACGTTCCAGCAGGATTTGCAGAACGCCGATTGCATCGTTATACAAGGTTCGAACATGGCGGAGTGTCACCCGGTCGGGTTCCGCTGGGTGATGAAAGCAAAGGAGCGCGGGGCGACGATCATTCATGTCGACCCGCGGTTCACGCGGACCAGCGCGGTGGCGGATATCCATGTTCCCATTCGCGCCGGAAGCGATATCGCCTTCCTCGGCGGGATCATCAACTACATTCTGGAAAACGAGCGGTATTTCCGCGAATATGTCGTCAATTACACGAATGCCGCAGCCATTCTGAACGAAGAATACGAGGATGCCGAAGATCACGATGGCCTCTTCGGCGGGTGGGAAACCGAGAAGGGGGAATACGAAACGCGTAAATGGATGTATGAAGGGGTGGAGCCGCAAGCGGCGGCCGGCGCCCGCGAATCTGCTTCCGGTTCCGGCAAGGAACAGAAAGACCCGATCCAAGCTGAGAAGACCGATCCGACCCTCCAGCATCCCCGGTGTGTTTTTCAGGTCTTGAAGCGGCACTATCGCCGGTACACCCCAGAGATGGTGGAGCAAACCTGCGGCGTTCCCGCGGAGCTTCTTCTCAAAGTAGCGGAGGAATTATGCCGCAATTCCGGGCGGGAACGGACATCGGCTTTTTGCTACGCCGTCGGCTGGACCCAGCACACCGAAGGCGTTCAGTACATCCGCGCCGCTTGCATCATTCAGTTGCTGCTCGGCAACATGGGCCGTCCGGGTGGCGGGATTATGGCGCTACGCGGGCATGCGTCGATCCAGGGGTCGACCGATATTCCCACTCTCTACAACCTTCTCCCCGGCTATTTGCCCCTTCCGCGGGCCAAGCATGATCACGATTTCGCTACATACAACGATCTGAACGAGTCGCCGTCGGGTTGGTGGGGCGAGTTTCGCAAGTACTCGGTTTCGCTTCTGAAGGCGTGGTACGGCAAAGCCGCGACGAAGGAAAACGATTTCTGTTTCAAGTACCTCCCCGCTATCACCGGCGACCACTCGCACATGAACACGGTGGTTGACATGGCGGATGGAGTCGTGAAGGGCTACTTCGTGATGGGCGAGAACCCGGTAGTGGGCACCGTGAACGGCGCGCTGCAACGGGAAGGCCTGCGCGCGCTCGAGTGGCTGGTGGTCCGCGATTTTCAGCTCACCGAGACGGCCGAGTTCTGGCGTGACGCTCCGGAGATCCATCGCGGCGAAGTGCGTCCCGAGGACATCGCCACCGAAGTCTTCTTCTTTCCCGCCGCGGCCCACACGGAAAAAGACGGAAGCTTCACCAATACGCAGCGGCTGCTGCAGTGGCATCACAAAGCCATCGATCCGCCGGGCGATTGCCGGAGCGAGTTGGACTTCATCTTCAAACTAGGGCAGCGGCTCAAGAAGCTTTACGCGGATTCAACCAATCCGAATGATCGGCCCATCCAGGACCTGACCTGGGATTACCCGACCAAGGGACGCCTGCAGGAGCCCGAAGCCGAAGCGGTGCTGCGGGAAATCAACGGCTACACGGTGGCCGACGGCAAACTGGTCGACGGCTTCACCGATCTCAAGGACGACGGCTCGACCGCCTGCGGCTGTTGGATCTATTCCGGATGCTTTAAGGACGGTATCAACCAGACCGCGCGCCGCAAACCGCACTGGGAACAGAACTGGGTGGCGCCCGAATGGGCGTGGGCATGGCCGCACAACCGTCACATGCTGTATAACCGCGCCTCGGCCGATCCCGAAGGCAGGCCCTGGTCCGAGCGGAAAGCGTATGTCTGGTGGGATGAGGCGAAACAGCAATGGACCGGCCACGACGATCCCGATTTCGTCAAAAAGCCTCCTTCGTACCGGCCGTCGAAAGACGCTCGCGGCAAAGACACCGTATCCGGCGTCGACCCGTTCATCATGCAGTCGGACGGCAAGGGCTGGCTCTTCGTTCCCAGCGGTCTACACGACGCGCCCCTGCCCACGCACTATGAGCCGCAGGAGTCGGTCATCAGGAATCCGCTGTACGGGCAGCAATGCAACCCCGCGCGCATGGAATGGATTCGCCCGCACGATAACCCGTACCATCAGCCGTACGAGGACCGGCGTTTTCCGTATCTTCTGACCACCTACCGGCTGACGGAACATCACACCGCCGGTGGCATGTCGCGCTGGCTGACGTGGCTTTCCGAGCTGCAGCCCGAGGCCTTTTGCGAGGTTTCGCCGGAGCTGGCTGCCGAGATCGGCCTGACGAACGGCGGATGGGCGACGATTCGCAGCGCGCGCGCCGAAATTGAAGCCCGCGTTCTGGTGACCAACCGGCTGCGGCCGCTTCGGTTGGGAAACCGTGTGGTCCACCAGATCGGAATGCCTTACCACTGGTCGAGCAAGGGAATCGTCCGTGGCGACGCCGCCAACGAGCTGTTTCCGTTTGTCGCGGATCCCAACGTATCGATCATGGAAACCAAGGCGATCTCCGTCATGATCGAAGCCGGCCGGAAGGGACGCGAGCGCCGGCGCGTCACCAGCGGTCCGCTGGTCGGCGAACTCCCGTCGCGTGAGACCGACCGCGACCTGCCGCCCGCGCGCCACCGGCCCGAAACCGGCCATGGTTACAAGACCGAACAGGTGAAGGAGGGCCACGTCTGATGGGAGCGATGCTGAACGCCCTCGAAGCCCATGCGCTGGAAACCCGCGCAGCCCGTGACGATACCTCCAATCACCTGCCGCGTAAAGGCTTCTTCACCGATACCACCCTCTGCATCGGGTGTAAGGCTTGCGAAGTCGCCTGCAAGCAATGGAACCAGTTGCCCGACGACGGCCTGCTGTTCACCGGCATGTCATATGACAATACCGTCGCGTTGGGCGCATCTACGTGGCGGCACGTTGCGTTTATCGAGCGTCCGGTGCCGCTGCACACGCAGGATGCGGGCGCGTTTTCCTGGTTGTTCTCATCGGACGTCTGCAAGCACTGCGCCCGGGCCGGCTGTCTCGAAAGCTGCCCCACCGGCGCCATTATCCGGACCGAGTTTGATAGCGTATACGTGCAGCCCGACATCTGCAACGGATGCGGCTACTGCGTGGTCACCTGCCCGTTCGGCGTCATCGATCGCCGCGAAGATGACGGCCGCGCCTGGAAGTGCACCCTCTGTTATGACCGCCTCAAGGACCGGATGGAGCCCGCCTGCGCCAAGGCCTGTCCGACCGATTCCATCAAGTTCGGCGACCTCGAACAACTGCGGCAGACCGCACAGGCGCGCGTCGAGAAGTTGCATCGACTCGGGATGGAAGAGGCGTACCTATACGGGGCCGATGCCGCTAGCCAGCCGGGGACCGAAGGTTTGAATGCCTTCTTTCTCCTGGTTGACAAGCCGGAAGCATACAACCTGCCGCCCGAACCCGTCGTTCCCACGAAAACGGTGAAGGCGTCGTGGACGTCGTTCGCGTTTGCGGCATTGGGGCTGATCGCGGTAGCGGTAGGTTCCGCGTTCGGCTCGACCAGGTGAAGATTATGAACCTAGTTACTGATGGACGCGTACGGTACTCAAACACCGGCGATCCCGTCCACACCGACGGGCGCGATGTGGATACCGCTATCGGCACGCTCGAAGGAGAAGGGGCGCAGCAGCAAGTCACGCGCGCCGACGAGCATTTGCGGGAGATCGCGCCGGCCGCCTGGGAACGCGTTCCGCAGATCACCGGCCCGGATACAACCTACTATGATCGCCCGATGCTCAAACAGCCGGTTTGGAGCATCGACATTCCGTTGTACTATTTTCTCGGCGGAGCCGCCGGCGCGGCGCTGACGTTGGGAGCGGCGCTGCAACTCGTCTCCCGGAAGGAACGGAACGAACTGCGCCGGCTCTCCTCGATGTGTCACTGGACCGGAATCATCGGGTCGACCGCCGGCGCCGCGTTTCTGATCCACGACCTCGGGCGGCCGTCTCGCTTCCTGTACATGCTGCGCGTGTTCCGGCCCACTTCGCCGATGAACATGGGAACCTGGATCCTTTCCGCCGCGGCTCCCACCGGCATTGCCACGGGCTTGTTGCTGAACCGGCCCGGCCTGCTCGGCAAAATCGGAGAAGTGACGGGATATACTTCCGGCATCTTCGGAGCAGCCTTGGCATGCTACACGGGCGTGCTGGTCTCGAACACGGCCATTCCGGTGTGGCGGGAGTCACGCCGCTGGATGCCGGTTTTATTCGCCTCTTCCGGCGCAGCCGCGGCCGTGTCCATCATGGATTTGTTCTACGACAGCGAGGAGGGGTGCCGCGTCACGCGGAAGTTCGGCCGCGTGGCGAGAATCGCGGAAGTCGCGGCGTCGTACAAGGTGGAGCAAACTGCGTCGTCGGTTCCGAAGGTCGGCGAACCGTTCCACTGTGGCGCTTCCGGTTTCCTGTGGACGACCGCGAAGGTGCTCAGCATCGCCAGCCTGGCCCTTTCCGTGATGCCGGGGCGTTCGCGAGCGAAGCTGCGCGCGGCAGGCGTGCTGGGTGCGGCCGGTTCGTTGTTTCTTCGTTTCGCCGTCCATTCGATGGGATCCGCGTCCGCCCGCGATCCGCGCGCGTCCTTCCATCTGCAGCGGGCGGCTCCGGCCGGCTCGCTGCCGGAACCACCGCGCCCAGAGTTAAGTGGAGACTCGCTCGCGGACGTCGAGAATGCGCGAGGTGGTAATCGGTAGAAAATCCGGGTGCCGGAATTCCAGGTGCATGCCGCGTCCGATAAAGTGCTCTTTGAGCATGGAACCGCCCCAGGTCGAGCCATGGATCTTGACCAGGACCGGAACCGGACAATACTGCGGATGGCCGGAAATCAGTGCGTCGCCGTCTCCCTGATTGACGATCGTGTACCGGCGCTGGCAGGTCTGGACTTCCAGCACCGCTCCCGGGGCCAGGTCGCGCAGGTGAACGCCGCCTTCGATGTCCGACCGGATGACGTTCGCATTGATCTCGTCGCTCAGATTCGCGTGCGGCGTAAACAACCGTGCGGCGTCGATCCGGGCAGTCCGGTCCATCTATCCGCAGTATACCCCCATTGCCTTTAGGCCCATTGCCTTTAGGCCGCCGCCTATTTCCCCGTATTGCTTTGCCGCCTCGGGACAGCGAGAAACGTGGCAGACGGATTTTCTGTTTAGCCGCTGTGGGAGCACCGCTTCGCCTCATGCCTGTTCGAACGGCAGTTTTGGGAAAAGGGAAAAGGGGACGAAGGGAAAAGGGGACAGGGAAAAGGGGGGAAAAGGGGACGGACGCATTTTCCTGAGAGACTGACTACCCGTTAGGCATTTTCCTCATATGCCCGCCGTCCACGAGCCGTGGATTGGCCCACGCGATCCGCTCCGATATGCGCCTTCTCGGTTATTGCCTCATGACCAACCACGTCCACCTGATCGCCCCGCCCCAACACGAGCATGCGCTGTCGCGCGCTTTGCGCCACGCTCACGCGGACTATGCCCAGACATTCAACCGCGCCGGCTTACGCAGCGGTCATCTCTGGCAGAACCGACCTATGCCGGAGAACCGTGAGGTCGAAAGACTTTCTGGCGTTGCTGGAGAGTCGAGCCCGGCGGCGGCTGCGTGTGTTCGCTTCGTGGGCGCCCGCCGAAGCAGCACACGGCGAAGCACCGGGCGTATAGGTATACTATTCATCGATGGAGCCGGTGAAATCGGATAAATGCGTCTGTCCCCTTTTTCCCTTTTTCCCTTTTTCCGGATAAATGCGTCTGTCACCTTTTTCTCCCCTTTTTCTCCCTTTTTCTCCTCCAGCCTATCCGCGCTCGCCGTGAGCGCCCGCGCCAGTTTGCGGATGGCGACGAGCGTGGGCTGCGGCTGGTTGTTTCGCCGGCTTCAGGCCGCCGCCGATTTCCCCGTATTGCTTTGCCGCCTCGGGACCGTCTCGCGGCACTCTTTGCTGAACGTCAAGGCGTTCAGTTCGGCGTCGAAATCGACCAGCAGGGTATCGCCGGGCTGGAGCTGCGCGGTCGCGAGGAGGTTGGAGGTCGGCTGCACCAGCAGACGCTCCACCGCGCGTTTGAGGTGGCGCGCGCCGTACCGCAGATCGGTTCCCTCGCGGAGCAGAAAATCCTGGGCTGCCGGATCCACGGCAAAGCCGATCGAGGTGGCGCCCGCCGCGCGGCAAACGCGCTCTTCGACCGCCTGCAATTCCAAACCGAGGATCTGCCGCAGCTGCGCCTCGCCGAGCGGATTGAACACCACCACTTTATCGATGCGGTTCATGAACTCGGGAGAGAAGCGCTTGCGGGCCGCTTCGGTTCCGGCGCGCGAAATCTTGTCGGTCTTCTGCCCGGCCAACGCCTGCGCGGCTGCTTGTTCCACTTCGCCGGCGGCAAACCCCAGGCTGGGCCGGATGATGGCGTTCATCTCTTTCGCTCCCAGGTTGCTGGTCATGAAAATCACAGCCCGGGAAAAATCGACGCGGCGGTTGTCTCCCAATGTCAGGATCGCCTTGTCGAGGATGCCGAGCAGCAGATTCCACAGCGCGTCGCTCGCCTTTTCGATCTCGTCGAACAGCACGAAACTCAGCTTCACTTTCTCGGTGTGAAACTGATTCAGAGTCTCCTGGCTCAGCAGCGGATGTGTCTCGCGGTGCCCGAGGTATCCGGGAGGAGAGCCGATCAGCTTGGCAATTTCGTGGCTGTGCTGGAACTCGGCGCAATCGATCTTGATGACCGCGCGCGGGTCTCCCACCAGGCTCTCCGCCAAGGCCTCCACGGTCCTGGTTTTGCCCGACCCCGTTGGCCCTAAAAACAGGAAAGAACCGATCGGACGTCCCGGACTGGCCATCCCCGCCAGGTATGTCTGGTAGACATTCACGATCTGCCGGATCGCGTCGTCCTGTCCGACGATCCGCTTGCTCAAGTTGGCCTGCAGAGTCTCCGCTTCGCGGCCCATCCTGAGCGGCTCCAATAGTGTTCGCAGGCGACCCATCCTGGTTCCCCTTTCACTCTGTTAGATTCCACCGGAGGAACGTCGGTTCAACCGGTCCTGTAAAGCTTTATCGACATCTCCGTAAAGGTTTATCGGCTTATTTGTAAAGAACTGTAGGAGAGGAGGAACGCCGGCCGCGCGGTTGCTGGAAATCAAACAAAAGCTCCGTTTCCAAAAGGAAACGGAGCCGGCAAAACTGAAGTAACTGAAGAGTTCCGCGATTTAGCGGCCGCGGCCGCTGCTGCCGGCGTGTCCGCCCCCGAACCCGCCGCCCGCCGGCGCAGCGGCCCCGCCGCCGCCCCGAGACACGCCACCCCCGAAGCCGCCGCCGGCCGGGCCGGGGGCACTCCCGAAACCGCCATTGGCGGGGCCACGGGAACCGCCGCCGAAGCCGCCGGGGCGGGAACCCGCCGCCGGGCTGCCGCTGACTCTCGATCCGCCGTTCCCGTTGTTGCCGCTGAACCCCGGCCTTCCGCCGTAATAGCCGCCGGGAGCGAATCCGGCGTAGACCGGCGCGGGAGCATAGATGACCATGGCCGGGCTCCAGAAGCCCCAGCCGAACGGATTGAAGAAAACTCCACCCGCGGGAATGAAGGTGAACGCGCCGTACCACGGATCCCACAGCCAACCGCTGGCGGACCACCGCGTGCCGCTGTTGTAGAGCGAATTCGCCACCGAGACATTCGCGGAAGAAATGTAGCCGGACCGCATGCCGTTCCAGGCGTAGAATTCATCCCCCACTTTCGGATTGAACTTCTGCGCCAGCAGGGGTCCGTTCAACTCCGCTGCTTTGCCGCGCTTCAGCTCCAGCTGTTCCGAGCCCGTCAGAACGACCGCCCGGCCCGCATAGACGCGGAACTCTCCCGTGTTGCCATCCAGCCGGTAGACGCCCTGCTTCTGCAACTCGATATTCCGGTCCTTGTACACCAAAGCGAGCGAAGAGCCTTTGGCGAGTTCGTCGCATTCCACCATCACGGAACCGCCCAGCACCTCAACGCGGGTATCGGAAAGGTCGCGCGAAAGCATCTTGACCGAACTCTGCTGATCGATGCGCAGAAATGCTCCCGGGGTGAGCAATACCTCGGCCCGCCCCTCTTCGGTTCGGAGCACCTGCCCGACTTGCAGGTCCGGAAAGACGCCGAACTTCCGCTCCACCGCACGGTCATCCACGAAGACCTTGCCTTCGGTGTAGTGCACCACGCCGGCATGCGCCGAAACGATCTGTTGCGCGGAAGAAAAACCAGCGCCTGCCGTGGCAGCCGCCAACACTGCGAGCGCGACTCGCATAAGGACCCCCTGTCTACCAATACTGCCTGCCCATCCCGGTGTCAAGCCGAGGCTTGCCGGCAGTCCTGTAGATTCTGTGACGTACGCGGCGGCGGGCAGGTTCCGTGGCTCACCAGACGTGGGTGGCGAGCACCTGCGGATGCCCGGAGGTGCCCTGCATCACGGGCACCCGCAGAACGATCTGCAGGTTTTTCGAAGCCCAGTCGCGCGGCAGTTGTGGCACCACCTCCGCGAAATACTGCGGCTGGCTCAGGAATTCCCCCGCGCCGGAAGTCCCGAAATGGGTGATACCGGCAGCCACCACCACCACCCGGTCCGTGTTGCGGTCGAACACTCGCGAGACAATCGCGTAATCCGCGGGAATGTCCCAATACGGCCATGAATTGATCAGCTTCCATTGGGTGTCTTCGGGGTGCTTCTTGTCCCGAACCACTTCCAACCCCTGAAAATCCTTATAGAAGGTGAATCTCATTTCGCCGGCTAGCCGGAGCGTCCACGAGTTATCGAAAGCGCCGATCAGGACCGCGGGTTGGTCGCGCAGGTCCGAAAACGTGGTGACGGCTTCGCTGCGAATCCGGTAGGGCTTCCCGCGTTTTTCAAACAGCCCGGCCAGCCGCAGCAGACAATTGGCGTCCCCGAGGGCGATATAGCGGTCCCAGACCGGAACCAGTTGGCGCAGGGGGATGAGCTCCGGCGAAGCGTCCAGGTCCGGCGGCGTGGCGCTCCGGATCATCCTCTCGACTTCGCTCTGCCGGGCGTCGGAGCGAAAGCTGTACACACGAGATTGGCCCAGGCTGAACAAGACACCGCCCGGCGCATTCATGATCGGTTCCCAAAAGCGGTCGAGGTCCGACTGCCGGCTCGCCGTGAACAAGAACAGCGCGGGCGCAATCAGGATGACCAAGGCGACTGACAAGATCAGGGTCAGCCGCCCGCGAGATAAGCGCGGTGGCGGAGCCTCCGGCACCGCAACCGCGTGGAATTCCGGCACGTACGAACCGGGGCGCAGTTCGATGCGCACTTCTCCCTGATGCATGGGATCGTGATAGTACTGGGCGAGCTTCTTGCGGATTTCGCCGGCAGTGGTGCGCACCACCGGGTCGGCGTTGGTGTCGTAATCCGGAGGCCTGCTGAAAACATCCACACCGAGGGATCGTTCTTTCAGATTCTCCGTCTCTCCCGCCAAGGCGTGTTCGGTCACATGCCGGAAGAGCGCCTGGCAGCGCTGGCTGCTCCGGAACAGCGAACTACTCAGGATGCGCTGGATCTGGAGGTGGTTTTCATCACCACCATTTGACTCCGGTTTGGGCCAAGGCTCGGCGGGGCCGGAGTTCCGCACCATCATCGCGCGTTGTAAAGCACGTCGGGGGCCGTACGTTACGTCCCGATGCGCCGTCCGGCCGTGGTGTTGTTTTCAGTCAAAATTCAGAGTTTAAGGTCCTTTTCAGTAGTAGTGCACCATATGCTACTTGGAACTTGGCCGGCTGTCCTCTACCATTTGGCATAGCCTTCACAGGTTAGCTCTTGGGAAGTGTGGGCGAGAGTGCATTCTTTATGTCGCCCGACGCCGTCCGGCTCGGGTGGGTGAGTGAAATAACGCTCAGGGAGAATTCAATGAGCTCTGCGAAGTGGTATCAATTCGTGGTCCTCGTCGTGCTTCTGCTGGGGCTCGGCCTTTCGGCGTTTGCCCAAGAAGCCACGATCGTCGGGACAGTGACGGATCCGACCGGGGCCACAGTTCCAAACGCAAGTATTGCGATCACAAACATCGATACAGGTAAGGTCACCCAGTTTTCGAGCAACGAAGCTGGTCAATATGTGGCTCCTGGCCTGCACATCGGACACTACACGATCAAAACGCAAGTGGCGGGCTTTAAGCCGATGGAGCAGAAGGACATCGTTCTGCAGGTCGGCGACCGCCTGCGGGTGGATTTCAAGCTGGAATTAGGCGCCGCGGCCGAGCAGATCACAGTGGAAGCGGCAGCCGTGGCCGTCCAGTCGGACTCCAGCGAAGTCAGCGGCGTGATCAGCGGGCAGCAGGTTGCCCAGATCGCCACCAACGGGCGCAACATATATTTGCTGGCTACGCTGTTGCCGGGGGTTTCGAGCGCGATGAACGACGATTTTCAATTGCAACTCCCGGTCAGCGCGGACGCCCAGATCAGTTTCAACGGGCAGCGAGTCGGCCACAACCTGTTTATGATTGATGGCGCGGAGGCGTACGATCGCGGCGGGGAAGGCCGGTTGAGCGTCATGCCTTCGCTGGAGTCGATCGCCGAATTTCGAGCCCTGACCTCGAATTACAGCGCCGAATATGGGCTCGCCTCGGCGGGGACGACCACCATGGTGCTCAAATCGGGCGAGAAGCAGTTCCATGCTTCGGCATGGGAATTCGTCCGCAATGACTGGCTCGGCGCGAGCAACTTCTTCACCAATGCCGCCGGACAAGACAAGCCGAAGCTGCGGTTTAACGAGTTCGGTTTTAATGTCGGCGGACCGGTCACGTTCGGCAAGCTGTACAACAAGGACCGCAACAAGACCTTCTTCTTCTATAACATGGAGTGGCGCAGATACATTCAGGGAGGCTCACCCATTAACCAGACGGTGCCATTAACCGGTTGGTATGGGGGAAATATGGCCGGCGGGCCTGCGATTCACGTTCCCACGGCCGACCAGATTGCCCCTTCGCTGATGCAAAAGTTCACCGCTCTCGGGCTTCAACCGGGCGAACCGTTCCCGAACAACACCATCCCGGCCGGCCTGCTGGACGCCAACGCGCAGTTGCTGCTGAAGCAGGGGATCTTCCCGGCCCCAACCAGCGGCACGCAGTTTATCAAAGGTGTGGTGGCGCCGACCAACTTCAAGGATGAAACCCTCCGGATCGACCACCACTTCAGCGACAAAGTCACCGTCTTCGGCCATCTGATCGCCGAGCAGATCCAACAAGGCTATGTGAACACGATGTGGAGCGGCAGCAACGTGCCCACCATCGGCAACACATTCGGCAACCCGACCTACAGCGCGGTGGGCCGCATGATCTACACAATCAGCCCCACTCTGCTCAACGAAGCCGCGTTCAATTTCAACGGCAACCGGATCAACATCACGCCCACCGGAATATTCGCGCAGCCCAGCGGGCTGAACATTCCGCGGTTGTTCAGCGGGCCCAACAACCTCAATCGCAATCCGCAGATCGATCTGGAAGGGTCTACCGGGGCCCACTATCAGTCCGCCAGCTGGCCGTGGAGCAACGCTGCCAATTCGTACCAGTGGAGCGACGATCTTTCCTGGGTGAAAGGCGGCCACCAGCTCAAATTCGGCGGAAACATCCTGTGGTACACAAAAGTGCAGGATACCTTCGGTAACACGAACGGGTATTTCCATTTCAACGGCGCCTACACAGGAAACGACTTTGCGGATTTCCTGCTCGGCTTTTCCAATCGCTACACAGAGCAGGCGGTTCAGGACAGCGGTTACTGGAATAGCAAGTCCTACGCGCTATACGTTCAGGACAACTGGCGCGTCAACAAACGCCTGACCGTGAACCTGGGTTTGCGGTGGGACGGAATTCCTCACACGTATGAACTCCATAACCGTATGTCGAACTTCTATCCAAACCTGTACAACCCGGCGAGCCGGGCGCTCCTCAACGCGGACGGCACGGTCAATGCCGGCAGCCCTGGATTGATCACCAGCCCGAATCCGATCCTGAAGGGAGTTTACTTCTACGGCAACGGAATTGGGATTGCGGGCAGCAACGGCATTCCGAACGGTCTGGTAAACGATCACTGGAACAATTGGGGACCGCGGGTGGGTTTCGCCTATGACCTTTCCGGCAACGGCAAGACGATCCTGCGTGCCGGCTTCGGGATCATGTACGAACGGATTCAGGGGAACGACGTGTACAACGGCGGGGGCAACATCCCGTTCAGCACCAGCGTCACCAACAACGGCGTCTCTCTCTCGAATCCGGCCGTCCTGCTGCAGACCGGCCTTGCCGCTGTAAATCCCATCAACCCGGCCAGCATCGTGGGCCTCAGCCAATCCAACTACAAATCACCGACCAGCTACCAGTACAGCATCGGAATCCAACAGTCAGTCGGCGAAAAGACCGTAGTGACCCTCGGTTACGTCGGCAACCAGAACCGGCACCAAAGCTACCGGAACGAGACCAACCTTCCGTCGCCCAGCGTGCTGCCGGCCCTCATCAACAACACGGTTCAGTTCAACAGCGTGGTGCCGTATGCGGGCTTTGGCTCCATCAATCTGTATGAGAACGCGGGCAACAGCCGCTACAACTCACTCCAGGCAAGCGTGAATTCGCGGGTGCATCGAGACCTGAGCTTCCAGGCTTCGTACACCTTCTCGAAGGCCATGGATTTCTCGGCCGGCGCGGGTAACGGAGGAGACATGCAGTCGCTCGCCAACCCGTACGACCGCTCCTACGGATGGGGACCCGCGTATTTCAACCACGATCACGTATTCGTGGCCAACTTCGTCTATGACACGCCATTCTTCCGGCACGCCGCCAGCCGGGCCTTGCGGACCGGGTTTGGCGGCTGGCAACTCTCCGGCTACCTCACCGCCATGACGGGCCTGCCGCTCAACATTTATCTGGGCGGACCAGCAGCGTACAACGGCCTGCCGAACTGGAACGGGAATGGACCCGGAGGAAACCGGCCGAATCTGAACGGGGCGATTACCTATCCACACACGGTGAATGCCTGGTTTAACACTTCGGTCTTTTCGGCGCCGGCCCCTGGACAATGGGGCAACCTCCCCTTCGATGCACTGGAAGGGCCCGGCCGCCACAACTGGAACCTGTCGCTGTTCAAGAGCTTCGTTTTGAGCGAAAAACGCGGCAGCAAGATCGAGTTGCGCGCAGAGAGCTTCAACGTGTTCAACCACACGCAATTCCAGGGCAGCAACCGGGCCGGCATCACTCTGGACAGCACGAAGAGTGATTTCGGCCATATCACGGCGGCCTTTGATCCGAGAGTGTTCCAACTCGGGGTCAAGGCAGTCTTTTAAGAACCCCACGTAGCGCCCCCGCCCGCGGCCCACGCGGCCTGCGGGCGGGTTTTATTTCCATCCCAGCATTGAAAGTCCGAGCGGATCCCCACGCTTCAGGGTGGCGTCAGCCGATCCAGGCGCGGCGAGCGACAGTTCCCGCATCCTTTGATGGTCACGAAGTGATTCGTCTATTTCGTGATGGAACGTTCTTCAACTCGGATGACCTCGTCGGCGGTGACGTTTTTCAGTTCGTCAATGAGGCCGGAAGGCCAGCGGATTTCCACCGACTCCGCCACCAGGTGCCGGCCGAGTCCGAAATGGAGCGGCGCCGCGCTCGAGGAAGCATAGCCGGCGGCGAAGGAGACGTGATTGTATTGGGCGATGCCCCCGGTTACCACCTTGACTCGGGCGCCGATTCCGTCGCGATTACTTTTGGTCCCCTTCAACGAGAGTTCGAGCCAGTGATTCGCGCCCGGGCTGTCGTTGATCCAGATCTCCGCGGGCGCGCTGAGGGCGGTGGTCACCACGTCCAGACGTCCATCGTGATTGAGATCGGCAACCGCGGAGCCGCGATGGCGTTGCGGCGGCTGTGACGTCAGCCCCGCTTCCGCAGTCAAGCCCTGGAAGCGGATGCCGCCCAGATTCCGAAAGACGGTGTTGGGCTGCGAGACCGGCACGACGGACGCGTAAGCCAAGGATTGCACATGGCCTCTGGTTACGAACAGGTCTTTCCAGCCGTCATTGTCAAAGTCCGCAATCGTCGGAGAGTAGCCGGCCATCGCGGCGCTCAGCCGCGCCATTCCGCTGGATTGCGTGACATCGGCGAAGCTTCCTTTACCGAGATTTCTGAAGATGGGAAAGCTCTCCTTGTCGAGGGCCACAAAGGCGAGGTCGGCAAACCCGTCGTTGTCCAGATCGCGAAAGTCGACGCCCATTCCCGAAATGAACTGCCCGTTTTCCGCGAGCGCCACCCCCGCATCGAAGGCGACCTCCTCGAATTTGCCGCCTCCTTTGTTATGGAACAGCGAGTTGTACATCTTGTCGTTGGCGACGAAGATGTCCGGCCAGCCGTCCAAATCGAAATCCGCCACGCCCACACCCATTCCTTTTCCCGGATGGGCGCGGATTCCCGATTCGGCGGAGACATCGCGGAAGGTGCCGTCGCCGTTATTGAGAAACAGCTGATTCGGAGTCGGCTTATAGAATTTCGGGTGGCAGTAGTCGCGGCGGCCCGGGCCCGCCTCGCAGACGGGCTCGTTGCGCGCATCCCAGGCCAGGTAGTTCACCACGAACAGGTCGAGCAGGCCGTCGTTGTTGACGTCGAGCCAGGCGCCGCCCACCGACCACAACCGACCGTACTGCGGGTCCGGTTTGTCCAGGCCCGCCCGGGTTGTGACATCCGTGAAGGTGCCGTCGCCGTTATTGTGATACAAGCGGTTGCCGTGCACGCCGGCGATGAATACGTCCTCGTACCCGTCGTTATCGTAATCTGCCACCGCGACGCCGTTATCGAATCCCGTTCCCGCCAGACCCGCCTTTGCCGTGACGTCCTTGAAATTTCCCTTGCCGTCATTTTCGAAGAGGCGGTCGGAATACCGGGGACCGGTCTTCTGGAGTGTGTGGATATCGGCTCCGTTCGTGAAGAAGATATCCAGGTTTCCGTCGTTGTTATAGTCGAACACGGCGACGCCGCCGGCCATGGTTTCCGGCGCGTGGCGTTCGGGCGTCTCGGAACTGTCGAGCGTGAAATCGATCGAGTGAAACACAAAGTGGATGGGCGCGGCCGTGCTTTGGCCGAACGCGATCCATCCGAGCGTTCCGGCGGTCAACACCGCGGGGACCGCCCAGGTTATGCGGAGACGTCTCATTCGGCGTGGCGGCCGGGTACCGCTACCAGCGGGTCCGGTTTTTCCTGCGCGGCCAGCTGCTTCACTCGCGCGAACTCGGCATCGGCCGCTTCCTGGCGTCCCATCGAGAGCCACAAACGTCCCAGCCGGTAGTGCGCATCGGGTTTCGAGGGGTCCAGACGAATGGCGGCCTGGAGATGCTCCGCTGCTTCGGGATCGTTCCGGTCAGCCAGCAGAATGCCGAGATCCAGATGCGCGAGCCGGACATTCGCGTCCAGCTGCAACACACGCCGCAGGCGCTTCTCCGCGGCATCTTGATTCTGCAAATGCATTTCGGCATCGGCCAGGTAGGTGAGCGCTTGTGTGTGCTGCGCCTGGCCGGCGAGCTCGGCCTCAAACTCGCGCCGGGCTTCCTCGTACCGCTTCTGCTTCCAGTAGAGGTAACCCAGACCGAAATGGACTTCGGGTTCCGAAGGGGAAGCCTTTGCAGCGGCCTCAAATTCGGTAATGGCCTGGTCCTCCTGGTTGGCTGCGTCCAGCACTTCTCCGAGCAGCATGTGGACGGGCGCGGAATCCGGATTTCGGGCAAGCAAAGCTTGGAATTCCTGTTTGGCCTGGTCGTACTGTTTGGACCAGAGGTAGCTTTGCGCGAGTTTAAACCGGAGTTCCGTGTTGTCCGGCTGCTGGTCGAGCGCGCGGCGGAGCCAGAGTGCCGCATCGCCAAAGCGGCGGCCGGCGTAGTACGTCATGGCAAGCAGAACCTGGGCTTGAAAACTCGCCGGATCCGCGTGGACCGCCCGTTCGAACGCCGGACCGGCTTCCGACAATCGATTCAGTTTGAAGTAGGCCAATCCCAGATTCAGATAAAGGCCGGGCAAGGATGGGTCCAGCGCCAGGGCGGCGCGATAGTGCGGGACAGCCTGTTCGTACTTGCCTTCTCGGGCCAGCTCCAGCCCGGCGTTCGCCTCGGCGGCTGCTCGTGGATTCGTGGCGGCCCATAACGGGGCCGCGACCACCAGCAGCGCCAGCGCTGCACTCGAAAACCCGGACACGCTTCTCGACCCGTATGGTAACGCGCTGAAGCGCAGTTGAAAACCGCGGCGCCGGAGACGCTGGGGCCGCCTACGGACGCCCGGAGTTTCTGTAATCGGCAGTTCCTGCGACCGCCGCCTGCCGCGCATCGACGGTGTATTGCGAATAGCTGTTCTGGGTGGCGGCTTTTCCGACCTGCTTCGCTCGGGCGCGAACGCGCTTGGCTTCGCCTTCCCGTTTCAGCCTGTGCAGCCACTCGGCTTCGGCCGCCAGGGCGTCGCGCAGCAGCAGCGTCGCCGAAGATCCTGCGGCTTCCCACCGCTGGATGGCGGACTGGATGGTCTCCACGGCCTCTGCGTACTGCCCGGAACGGGCCTGGATGGCCGCCATTCCCGCGAGGATGAAAAACAGGTTTGGATTGTTCCCGCCGCCTATTTTTTTGCAGAGCGCGTACGCGTCGCGGTACAAGGCGAGAGCTTGCTCCTCGCGTCCTGTTCTGGCGTATACTTCGGCGAGGTTGCTCCAGTCGGCGGCGAGAATTCCGGACGCCGCCGGAGGTTTCTCCGCGAGATGGATGCTCTGCTGGAGACTGTCCTCCGCTTCCTCGAGCTTGCCGCGCCGCGCCAGGATTCCACCCAGAACGCCGAGGACGTTCGCTCGGGCGGCCCGGTCGGCGTCGGAATCGCCCGGCACCAGCCGAAGAGCGCGGCGGCAGAATTCCTCGGCGCGCGCATCATCGCCCTGATCTCGATACAACGCGGCCAGGTTGGCAAACGGCAGGGCGAGCGCGGCGCTGTCCTTGCCGTACAGTTCCATGCCCAACCGCAACGCCTCGTTGTCCCACTGCTCGGCCTCGATATACTGTCCCGCCGAAGCGGCGACCGTGCCCAATTCCACCCGGCTCAGGAAAGTTCTGGCGTCGTTCGGAGACGCGCTCACCGCCCGCAGGGCGGCTTGCAGCTCTTGCGAGGCCTCCGCATATTGCCCGCGGTTTTCGAATTGCCTGCCTAACTCCATGTGCTGTTTCCAGGGGTTCGGGACTGAATCGTGCTGTGCGGCCGCAGCACCACAGAGCATCAGCACGGAAACTAGCGACCTCGCTACCATGCCATTCCTCATCGTTGAACGTTTATCGGAAAAGGTGATAGATACCGACCCTAGGAGACAATCGAAATTCCGGAGCAACCTGTGGTGGACTTATCCCCGTTCTGAGTGCGACCTGAGCCGCATTGAGCAGAGCCTACCATCGAAAACCCGTGCCGTCAATACTCATCGGGTTTCGATTCTCAAAAATAGAAAATGCCGCGCGGGGTGTTGCCGGCGTGTTGTATTTTTCAACGAACTTTCACGCGCCCGCGATTGCCGCAGCACCAGACCGGGCTCGGTGGACACGGCGTGCCCGGGTGGCAAACACTGGAGGGAGATGCAGCAACAGAAGGAACTTGCCAATCGGAATTCCGCGGCAGCCGGTGACGCAATGACCGGCGTGCGCCTCGATAAGTGGCTCTGGGCGGCGCGGTTCTTCAAGACGCGGTCGCTGGCCGCGCGGGCCTGCGAACTGGGGCGCGTGGAATCGAACGGGCAAACGGCCAAAGCCGCGCGCGAGGTGCGTGCCGGGGATATGCTGCGCGTGAAGAACGACGGCGGGACCTTCGAAGTGGAGGTTCTGGCGCTCAGTGAAATTCGCGGGCCGGCGCCGGTGGCGCAGATGCTCTATCGGGAGACCGAGGAGAGCCGGGAAGCGCGGCAGAAAGTCGCCGAGCAACGGAAGGCGATGCCCACTTTCGAATTCGAGCGCGAAGGGAAGCCATCCAAGCGCGATCGGCGGGTGATCAACCGGCTGCGGGGAAGAGGATAGCCCGCCTGGACATCCCAGGAGCCGCATGCTACCAGAGAATCAGGTATGGTGCTCCGGAGACGGATGCTGGGAGCCGCGTTGGCGGCCGGAGCCCTCCTCCTCTTTCTGAGCGCGCGCCGGACCTCGCGCGACGATTTGCTGTGGCAGCATCGGAACCTGGGTAAGGCGTTTTACGAGAATCCCACTACGCAGAAGGAGGCGGTGGCGGAGTTCCGCGAGGCGCTCGCGCTGAATCCGAAATCGGCGCGCGAGCGGCTGAATTATGGGCTGGCGCTGCTGAAGGCGGGCGAGGTGGAGCAGGGCATTGCGGAGCTGGAGGCGGTGCAGCGGCAGGACCCTTCGTTGCCGCATACATGGTTCAACCTTGGGGTGGCCTACAAGATGCTGCAGAGAACGCCGGAGGCGATCGCGCAATTCCAGGGGCTGCTGCGGCTGGCGCCGGACGAGCCGGTCTCGCACTATCACCTCGGCGCCCTATACCGGCAGACCGATCAGCTCGATCTGGCGGTGGCGGAGTTCGAGACCGCCGCACGGCTGGATGCGCATTTCGCGGCCCCACGGTTTCAACTCTACAGCGCGTACCGCCAAAGGGACCGGCTGGCGGATGCCGACCGAGTCATCGCAGAATTTCGCGCGCTCAAAGAAAAGCAGGATCAGCCGGACGCGGAGAAGGAAGACGTCAACTGGAGCATCTATTCGGAAATCTACGATCCGATTGAAGATCAGGCGAATTCGAAGACGCCCCCGCCCAAATTGCGGGTTCGCGCGCGCGCGTTGGCGGGTCGGGCAGATGCGCAAACGGCCGGGGTGCTGGCGCTCGATTTCGACGGCGACGGCAGGCCGGATGCGCTGGTGTGGTCGGATTCGGGAATTCTGCTGTACCGCGGTGGGACGGAACTGGTGGACCGCGGGCTTTCGGGCCTGCGGCATGTGGTCGGGGTCGCCGCGGGCGATTTCGACAATGACGGAGTTGTGGATCTGTGCGTCGTCACGACCGAAGCGGCGCTGCTGTTTCGAAATGGCGGCGCGGCGGGCTTTCAGCCGCAACCGCTGCCGGTTTCCGGCGGTGGGTTCCGGCAGGCGGTGTGGATCGATTACGACCACGACCGCGACCTCGACCTGATCCTGCTGGGCGCGCGCTCCATGTTGTTGCGCAACGATGGCAGCGCGGGCTGGGAAGACCGGACGCGTGACTTTCCGTTCGCGGCGGCGACCGCCACGCATGCGAAGGTCCTCCGCTTTTTGCCCGACGATACCAAATCGTTCGACCTGTTGGTCTCGTATGAAGGGCACGGAGATGTGCTGTACCGCGACCGGCTGAACGGAAGGTACGAACCGACGCCAGCGCCGCCGGTTCGCCCACCGGCCGGGGGGGCCGGATGGCCCGCTTACGCGGCTTGGACCGAAGCGGATTTTAACGGCGACGGGCTGGTGGACCGTGTGGGCATCGCTCGCGACGGAACCATCCAGTTCGCGGCGAACGAAACCCGGCGCGCGGGCGCGTGGCTGACGGTCAGCCTCGAAGGGGTGAAGAGCCTCAAGATTCCGGCGGACGCGCAGGTGGAGATCAAAGCGGGGACGCTCTACGAGCGCAGACGTTATGAGAATACGCCGCTCACGTTCGCGTTGGGGAATCACAACGTGGTGGACGCGATCCGGATTGTCTGGCCGAACGGGATGATTCAGAACGAGGTGCGGCAGGCGGCGGGGCGGCACCTGCACATCAAGGAAGCGCCACGGCTTTCCGGGTCGTGTCCGATGATATTCACCTGGAACGGGCGCTCGTTCGAGTTCATTACGGATGTCCTGGGGGTCGCGCCGCTGGGTGCGAGTTCTGGAGACGGCACGTATTTTCCGGTGGACCATGACGAATATATTTCGATTCCCGGGGGATCGCTGGAGGTGAAGCAGGGGCGGTACGAGATCCATATCACGGAGGAACTGAACGAGGTTTCGTATCTGGATCAGGTACGGCTGATCGCGCTCGACCATCCGGCGGACACCGAAGTGTTCACCAATGAGAAATGGAAGGGCCCGCCGTATCCCGAATTCCGGCTGTTTGGCATCAAACGCCGGGTGTATCCGCGAGCCGCGCGGGACGAGCAAGGGCGCGACGTACGGAGCGCGCTGCTGCGGCGGGATCGGGTGTACGTCGACGGGTTTTCGCGCGATGTGGCGGGCGTCGCGGAGACGCATGCGCTGGAACTGGATTTCGGGCGGGAAGCGGCTCCCGAGAACCGTGCCGTGCTGGTGTTGAACGGCTGGGTGGATTGGGCCGACGGCAGCACGTTTCTGCAAGCGGCACAAGCCGGGCACCCGCTCGCGGGGCCATTGCTGCAAGTGAAGGATGCCGCCGGGCAGTGGAAAACCGTGCTGGAGGACATGGGGATGCCGAGCGGCAAAGCGAAAACGATCGCGGTCGACCTGACAGGTAAGTTTCTCTCGTCGTCGCGGGAAGTCCGGATCGTCACCAATATGTGCGTCTACTGGGACGAGATCTTCCTGGGAGAAGATGCATCAATGCCCGAGTCGCGGCTGACGCCGGTGGACGCGAGTGCGGCACAGCTGCACTTTCGAGGGTTCTCCCGCATCCAGGTGGATCCGCAACGCAAACAACCCGAATCCTTTGACTACTCGAACGTGGCGCCGTTTTCGAACTGGAATCCCACGCCCGGGATGTACACGCGCTATGGCGACGTACGGCAACTGGTTCAGACAGTGGATGACCGGCTGGTTGTGATGGGCTCGGGCGATGAGTTGCAACTCTGGTACGATGCCGCTGGGCTGCCCTCGCTTCCGCCAGGCTGGACGCGGGATTATCTGCTGCTGGTAGATGGTTGGGCCAAGGATGCGGATGCAAATACCGCGTTCTCCCAAAACGTGGAGCCGCTTCCGTTTCATGGAATGAGTCGTTACCCTTACTCCCCCGGGGAGAGCTTCCCGCAGGATGAAAGCCACCGGAAGTACACGGCCGAGTACAACACGCGCCCGGCATTGAGGCTAATCAGACCGGTAAACCCGTAATGGTGTGAGAATTGCACCGGCTTCTGGCGGGACCCCGATAGGTGTCGCTGTGGCCGTGGGTAAGTTGCGGAGAAAGCGGGTATATTTCATCGGCATCGGGCTTGGAAGCGCAATCCTCGCTGTGGGATTTGGCGCAACCGGGGGAGAACCCCAACGCGGCCTGTCGTATATCTTTACGGAAACTCCCCGATACGAGCCGAAGGCGTGGCTGAATGGGCGGGAGCGGTTTCCCGAAGGCGCCAACCTGATTCTGGTGCAGGGCGAGATGATTCGCGCCTTGGCCCCCGGATTTCGCGACTCGGCGGATGCCGTGGTTTCCTACGACGGCACGCGCGTGCTGTTTTCGGCCCGAGTGACGGCGGCCCAGCCCTGGCAGGTGTGGGAACTCGATCTCGAGAACGGGCCGGCCCGGCAGATTACCCATTGCGATTCGGATTGCGTCCGTCCGCTGTACTTGCCGACGGGCGAGATTGTGTACACGCGGCAATGGGGGAAGGGCAGCGCCATCGAGATCAATGGGAACCGGCTTACGTTCGCGCCGGGGCACTACCTCACCGACGACGTGCTGCTGGACGGGCGCATCCTGTTTGAGGCCGAACGCACACCCGGCGACCGGGAACTGTACACGGTTTATCCGGACGGGACGGGGATGGAGGCCCTGCGGTGCGATCATGGGCCGGACCGGGGTGATGGGCGGCAGCTGGCGTCCGGCGAATACGTGTTCAGCTCGGAAAAGCGGCTGGCGCGGATCACGCCGGGCGCTGCCGTGCAAACCGAGATCGATGCACCGGACGGGAATGCGATTGGGCCGGTGGCGGAAGTGTCACCGGGAGTATGGCTGGTGAGCCGTCGCGGGAAGGTCGGCGCATTTCGGATCTACCGGTGGGACGCGAGGAGCCGGTCGTTGACCGCGCTGGAAACACGAATGAAGGGATCGGCGGTGCAGCCGGTCGTGCTCTCGCCCCGGGCGGTGCCCCGGGAATTTCCGTCTGCCCTGGTCCCTACCCGGACGAATGGGAATTTGCTTTGCCTGAACGCGCGCCTTTCACGGACACCGATGGACGGGGCGGCGGTCCGGCAGGTCCGCGTCTATACGAGAGGCCCTGATGGGAAACCCGCGCTGCTGGGACAGACCGCCGTCGAAAGCGACGGATCGTTTTATGTACGGGTTCCAGCGGACCGGCCGCTGCAAATGGAAGCGACCGATGGCGCGGGCAAGACGGTACGCCGGGAAACCGGATGGTTCTGGATGCGGCCGAGCGAACAGCGCATTTGCGTCGGCTGCCACACGGGCCCGGAACGGGCGCCGGAGAACCGGGTGCCGCAGATTCTGCTGAAGACCATCGTGCCGGTGAACATATTAGGGGGTACGCGGTGAAAAGCATCGTTGTGGCCGCAGCCTTCTTCGCGCTGCAAGCGGCGGCTGGGCCGATCCAATTCGAGGACGCGACGAAGCAGTCGGGAATCGATTTTACGCACTCGATTGGCGCGGAGAAACTCGGATCGCTGCTCGAGAGCACGGGCGCCGGTTGTGCCTGGCTGGATTACAACAATGACGGCAAGCCCGACCTCTTCGTGGTGAGCGGCCGCCCCCTGCAGCCGGCGATGCATCCGTATCCCTTGCGGAAACCGCCCGCGACCATGCCGCACAACCACCTGTATCGAAACAATGGCGACGGCACGTTTACCGACGTGACCGAACAGGCGGGCGTGGCCGGCGACGGATATGGCTTCGCGGCGATCGCGGCCGATTACGACAACGACGGGTTGACGGACCTGCTGGTGACGAGTTACGGCCACGTCACCTTGTATCGCAACCGGGGCGACGGGACATTCGAGAATGTCACGGCGAAGGCAGGGCTGCAGATCCAGGGCTGGGCGATCGGATCGGCCTGGCTGGATTACGACCGCGACGGCTGCGTGGATCTGTTCGTCGGCCGCTACGTAAAGTTCGATCCGGCGTACCGCTCCTACTACGCGGCCGATAATTATCCGGGGCCGCTCGATTACGAAGGCGACACCAATCTTCTGTTCCACAACACGTGTAAGGGGACCTTCGAAGATGTGAGCGCGAAGGCCGGGCTCGCCCGGTACAAAGGCCGGACTATGGGGGTGACGGCGGCGGATTTCGATGGCGACGGCTATCCCGACATCTACGTTGCCAACGATAAGACTGAGAATTTTCTGTTTCACAACAAGCGCGACGGCACATTCGAGCAGATCGCGGTGGAATCGGGAACGGCATTCGGGCAGAACGGCGAATCGACGTCGGCAATGGGGCCGGTGTTTTTCGAAATCGACAATGAAGCCCGCGCGGACCTGTGGGTGAGCGACTCGAAATACAACCGGCTGCTGAGAAATGACGGCAAGCTCAGGTTCACGGACGTCACCGAGCAGGCGGGCATTTCGCAGTGGACCGGGCAATATACGAGCTGGGGGACGGGGGTCTACGATTTCGATAACGATGGCCTGAAGGACATCCTGATCTTTCACGGCGGCCTGATCCACATGGTTCCGCAGGAGCACTCGCTGTTCCGGAACCTGGGCGGCGGCAAGTTTCAGGACGTTTCCACCACCGGCGGGGCGTTCTTTCAAGCCAAGACCGTCGGGCGCGGCGCCTGCTTCGCCGACTACGACAACGACGGCAAGGTCGACGCGTTCCTGGTCAACCTCGGCGGGCCGGGCCAGTTGATCCACAACACGACCAGCGGCGCGGGGCATTGGCTCGAAGTGCGGCTGATTGGAACGAAGAGCAATCGCGATGGCATTGGCGCGAAGGTCGAAGTGACTGCCAGTGGGATAACCCAGCGATCCGAGCGGGTGGCGGGTTCGGGCTATCTCGGGCAAGACGACTGGCGGCTGCATTTCGGGTTAGGGCCGGCGGGGAAAGCCGAGCGCGTGACTGTGAGCTGGCCGGGCGGCAGCCGGCAGGTCCTGGAGAATGTGACGGCCGACCAGGTGGTGGAAATTCGAGAGAAGTGATGCCCCGGAGCGGTATCTGCGGCGGGCTGTTGATGCTCGGGCTCGGGTTCGGGCAAGCCGCGCCGCATGCGGGGCGTTACCCGAACCCCGTGGATCTGGCGCTCTCCCCGGATGGCACACGGCTGTATGTCGTCTGCGAGGGCACCGATGAACTGGTGGTGGCGGACCCGGCGAAACTCGCGGTGGTGGCCCGGGTGGGCGTCGGGCACGTGCCGCGGGGAATCGCGCAGAGCCCGGATGGCAGGCGGATTTACGTGAGCAACTCGTGGTCGGATACGGTGACCGAAATCGACGCGGAGTCGCTGACGGCGCTCCGAACATTGCCTGCCGGTTTTGAACCAATCGGGTTGGCGCTCGACGCCGAGGGACAGGCCCTCTATGTGGCGAACCGGATCAGCAACGACGTTTCGGTGATTGACCTTCGCAGCGGCAACGCAGTCAAACGCCTGGCGGCGGGCCGCGGCGCCAGCTATGCGGCGGTGAACGGGCCGGATGTGTACGTCACGCACATCTATCCGAATCCGGGAAAATTCCGGACTGAGCCCGATTCGGAGATTACCGACATCGACACGCGGCATCAGAGTGTGGAGGCGCGGTTCCGGCTGCATAATGTCGCCGGTGTTTTTCACGTGGCGTTCTCGCGCGACGGCCGGCTCGGAATGGCCACGCAGTTGCGGCCGAAAAACCTGATTCCGCTGGCACATGTGGCGCATGGCTGGGCATTCGGAGATTCGGTAGCGGTCTTTGGCGAGGATATCGGCGGGATCGTGCAGCTTCCACTGGACGAACTCGAGCGGTATTTCTCGGTGCCGTTCGGAGTGGCGATTGCGCCGGACAAATCGAAAGCGTACCTGACAGCAAGCGGGAGCGATGAACTGGCGGTCGTAGATCTGAAGCGGCTGATTGAGGCCGCGCGTTCGCGCGAACGGGACTCGCTGGTCAACGATTTGTCGGCCTCGGCGCGTTACGTTGTAGCGCGGATCCCGGTCGGGCACAACCCGCGGGCAATCGTGGTGTCGGGCGACGGTGCACGGCTCTTCGTGGCAAACCGCCTGGACGATACGGTTTCGGTGCTGGACTCGGCGGCCTTGAAGATCGTGGCGACGATGGCATTGGGCGGCCCGGCAGTCATCACGCCGCAGCGGCGCGGCGAACGGCTGTTTTACTCGTCGAAGTTTTCGTTTCAGCGGCAGTTCGGATGCGCCAACTGTCATCTGGATTCGACCTTCGACGGGCTGCAATGGGATCTCGAGCCGGATGGTTTTGGAGTGGATATCGTCGACAACCGCGCGATCGAAGACGTGGCCAATACCGCGCCATTTAAATGGAACGGCGGCAATCCGGATCTATATACCGAGTGCGGACCGCGAACAGAACGCTTCTTTTTCCGGTCGCAGGGCTTCCGGGACGCCGATCTGGCGGACTTAATTACGTACGTGGCTTCGATTCCGCTGCGGCCGAACCGCTACCGGCTGGCGAATGGGGATCTGACGCCGGCGCAGGAGCGCGGAAAAGCGATTTTCGAGCGAGCCCGGCGGAAGGACGGAGCCGGGATTCCCGAGCAGAACCGCTGTTCGTTCTGTCATTCGGGGAAGTATTACACCAACCAACAATTGATGGACGTCGGGAGCGGGAAGCCGACGGACCGGTCGCCGCTGATCGACGTGCCCCATTTGACCAACGTTGCGTACAGTGCGCCTTATCTTCACGACGGGTCGGCTCAGACTCTGGAGGAAATCTGGACGGTGTTCAATCCCAAAGATACGCACGGAGTCACGAACGATCTGGCCAAGGATGAGTTGAATGACCTGATCGAGTATTTAAAGACGCTATGAGAGCCGCGATCCTATTTGTAACGGTTGGGCTGCTGGGCGCGGGTGAACTGCCACGATTTCGGTGGGAGAACTTCACGACGGCTCAAGGGTTGCCGGACAACCGTGTGTACAGCGTGTGCGTGGATGGCGACCGCATCTGGGCGGGAACCGACAACGGGCTCGCCCTTTACGAACACGGCAAGTGGCGCGTGTTCACTCCGGCCGATGGGCTGGCGCATCGCGCGGTCTTGTATGTCACGCTCGACAAGCAGACGCATGACGTCTGGGCGGCGACGATGGGCGGGCTGAGCCGCTATTCCGGAGGGCGCTTCGACACGTTCAATCAGCTGAATAGCGGGCTGGCCAACGATGTGGTCTACAGCGTTTCCGCGCTCGGCGATTACGTTTGGGTGGCGACTGCCGCGGGCGCCAGCCGTCTGAACAAGCGCACCGGGGAGTGGAGCCTGTTCAACGAGCGCAATACGCCGATGTACGAGATCTGGACATACTCGGTGACGGCGGCCGAGGACAAGGTGTATTACGCCGTGTGGGGCGGCGGGGTGCTGGAGTACGACGTCAAGACCGGGCGCTGGAAGGATTACAACGATCCGGACGGCGAGACGGAGATGGTGCTGTTCAAGGACCAGGGCCTGATTCACGAAATTACGACGTCGGTCAGTTACGTGAACCAGATTTTATGGGTCGCGACTTACTTCGGCGCCAGCCGGTACGACGGAAGGAACTGGCGGAACTTTCTGGATAAAGACAGCGGGCTTCCGAGCAATTTCCTGAACCAGGTGAAGTCCGTGGACGGCACGAAGACCTGGTTTTCGACCGATAAAGGGCTGGCGTATTTTGACGGAGAGCAGTGGGCCACGTACCGGCCGGCGCTGGATACGCACGCGCCGGAGATGCTGGTGCGGGATGCGGCAGGACAAACCCAGAGAGTTCCCGCCGAAACCGCGCCGGCGCACAACTACACCTTCGGTGTCGATTTTCAGGGAGACGACATTTGGGTGGCGACGGCTAACGGGCTGAGCCACGGAATCCGGATCAAACAGGAGATATCCCAAAAATGACCATCACGGAAGCGCTCGGCCAGATCGGCGAAGCCACGCGGATCGAGAAGCGCGCGATCAGCGCGCCCAGCGTCTTGAACGAGGCGTTTCATTATGCGCGTCCGAGCTCCTTTTCGCGGGCGCTGCGCATCGATGCCGGAAATGTAGCGATTCTGCTGATTTCCGGCACCGCCAGCGTGGATGAGAACGGGGCCACCATCCATGAGGGAGACTTCCGGGCGCAGATTCGGCGGACGTATCGCAACATCACCGAGTTGCTCAATTCGGCCGGGGCCACGTGGCACGACATTGTGCGGACGACCTGTTACTTGCGCGACATCGAGCGGGATTACGCGGCGTTCAACGAGGAGAGGACCGCGTTCTATGCGGAGCAGGGCTTGAATCCGCTCCCGGCCTCCACCGGGATTCAGGCCATCCTGTGCCGGCCCGATTTGCTGGTGGAGATCGAAGCGATCGCGATGTTCATCCCGCGGAAGGAGTGACGATGAGGTGGGAAGCAGTTGCGGTCCTGCTGGTTAGCGCCGCCGGGTTTGGGCAAGCGCGCCAGTGTAGCTGCGGCGCGGATCCGCCGGGAAAGCCTCCCGCGCGCACGCTCGATCCTTACGGTGGAGTTCCAGAGGACCTGCGGCCGTTCTCGCGGTTTACCAAGCCGTATTACGAGCATTACACCAAGGAAGTCGAATACAACGGGGCGGCCCGCGACGCGCGCACCGTGAAGCCGTCGGAGGTTTCCGAAGTGGCCATCGGGTTTCTCGGGCCGATCCGCGAGCACAAGGATCAAGCTCTGGGGCTGGCGATGCTGCACGGCGCCGAGATGGCAATCGAGGAGGCGAACGCGCGAGGCGGGTACGGCGGCAAACCATTCGTCCTCAAACTCCACAATGACGGAGCTTTGTGGGGATCGTCGAGCAACGAAATCGTCAAGATGGTGTACGACGAAAAGGTCTGGGCGATGCTGGGCTCGATCAGCGGCGATTCGACCCATATCGCGCTTCGGGTATCTCTTCGCGCCGAGCTGCCCATGGTGAACAGCGCGGCCACCGATCCCACCATCCCGGAAACGATCATTCCGTGGATTCTCACCTCGATTCAAGACGACCGCGTGCAATCGTACACGCTCGCGAGGCGCATCTACTTCGATTTGGGGCTGAAGCGGATCGCGCTGCTCCGTGTCAACGAGCGGTACGGGCGCTTCGGAGTGATGAAATTCCGCGATGCGTCGCGGCGGCTGGGCCATCCCCTGATCATCGAGCAGAAGTTCGCGCCCGGTGATGCGGATTTCTCGCGCCAGCTTCGGGTCATCCAGGATTCCGATGTCGAGGGAATCGTGCTATGGGCGGACGCGGCTCCGGCCGGCATGATCCTGAAGCAAATGCGGGAAATGGGAATGACGCAGCGGGTGTTCGGGTCGGCGCGCGTGCTCGGCTCCGATCTGTTTCGCATTGCCGGCGATGCCGCCGAAGGGCTGGAGGTGGTTTACCCGTTCGATCCGACTCGCGACGACCCGGACTGGGCCGCTTTCCAGAAGCGTTACACCCAGAAGTACGCGGTCGCCGTGGACTCCTTCTCCGCTCTGGGATACGACACGATGAACCTGCTGCTCGATGCGATCTGCCGGGCCGGTTTGAACCGCGGAACCATCCGGGATGCGTTGTACGGGCTGGAGCGCTATAAGGGCGTGACGGGCGAGATGATCTTCGATCCGAATGCGAAAAACATGGCCCCGCTATATCTCGCAACAGTTCAGAACGGTAAGGCCGCGTTCCGGCGGTACACGCTGAACGAGCCGTACGCCGATCTCGGAAAAGCGCCGGTGGCATACGCAGGTCCGCCGCTCGCGGACGTCGCTGCCAAGGAGCGCACCATTGGCATTTTCGGCCCTAAGGCGGATCGGTTGGCGGCATCCCTGCGCCAGCCGGGATACCGGTTTGTGGGCGTCGCGTCGGATGCGCAGTGGGGGAAATCGTCGACCGCCCTCGTCAGCCTGATCTACGAGCAGAACGCGATCGGATTGATCGCCACCGATCGAGCCGCGGCGCATCTGGCCGAACAGATCGCGGTGAAAACATTTCTTCCGGTGATCGCGTTATCCGCGGACCGCAAACTCACTTCGACGAATATTCCCTGGATCTTCCGGCTCGGGCCGGACACGCCGCTCGACCGGGTTGTGGATTGCCTCATCGATGCGGTCCGGCACGCGGGACCGAACCGTGAACGGATTCGCGACTACTTGTCATCCGGCAAAGGCAGGTTTTCGTTCGATTCCACCGGCGAGGTGCGCGCCACGCCATGACTGACTGGTCCCCCGATTCCTGGAAGGCGAAGCCGGCCGCGCAGGCCGTGGCGTATCCCTGCCAGGAAGAGGTGGAGCGCGTTCTGGAGCAGCTCTCGAAACTGCCGCCGCTGGTGACGTCCTGGGAGATTCTCGGACTCAAAGCCCAGTTAGCCGAAGCTGCGCGAGGCGAACGGTTCCTGTTACAAGGGGGAGATTGCGCGGAGAGCTTCGATACCTGCGACTCTCCGACGATTGCGAACAAGATCAAAGTGCTGCTGCAGATGAGCCTCGTGCTGGTGCACGGGGCGCAGCGCCGCATCGTGCGGGTCGGACGATTTGCCGGCCAATATGCCAAACCGCGGAGCGAAGCCTTCGAAAGCCGCAACGGCACGACTCTCCCGGTTTATCGGGGCGACCTGATCAACCGGCCGGCGTTCACGGCCGACGCGCGGAGGCCGGATCCGGAGCTGATGCTGCGCGGCTACGAACGCTCGGCGCTCACGATCAACTTCATCCGCGCGCTGGTCGTGGGAGGGTTCGTCAATCCGCACCATCTGGATTACTGGAACCTCGACTGGGTGAAAGATTCCCCGATGGCCACCGAATACCGGCGCATCGCGCAGACGATCGGCGATTCCCTGCAGTTCACCGAGAGCCTGGCGGGCGGCCACCCGGGCGGCTTTCACTGGATTGACTTTTTCACCAGCCACGAAGGCTTGCATTTGCCCTACGAGCAGGCGCAGACACGGCAAGTGCCGCGCCAGCAGGGATGGTTTGATCTGTCGACACATTTTCCCTGGATCGGCATGCGAACGGCCGACCCGGACGGCGCGCACGCGGAGTATTTTCGCGGGATTCGAAATCCGATCGGCCTGAAAGTCGGGCCGCCCATGACCGAAGCCGATTTGAAGCGGTTGATTCGAATTTTGAATCCGGAGAACGAACCCGGGCGCCTGACGCTCATTCACCGGTTCGGCTACGAGCGGATTGCCGAGCGCCTGCCCCGGATGATCGAGGCGGCGCGCGCGACCGGCAGCCCGGTTCTGTGGTGTTGCGATCCGATGCACGGCAACACGAGGGTGACCAATGGCGGGATCAAGACGAGGGTTTTCGATGAGATCCTGAGCGAACTGGATCAGGCCTTCGAAATCCACAAAGCATGCGGCGGGCGGCTGGGCGGAATGCACATCGAACTCACCGGCGAAGCGGTGACGGAGTGCATCGGCGGGGCGCGCGGGTTGAGTGAAGCGGATTTGCGCCGGGATTACCGCTCGTATCTCGATCCCCGCCTCAATTACGAGCAGGCCATGGAACTGGCGCTGTTTGCGGCGCGGAAGATGCGCGCGTTGAACGGCTACACCAGCGAGGCCGGAGGCTTCCAGCCTCCGAAGAGGGACTCGAGCCGGAGCGCGACGGCCAACGCGACATCTTCGCGAAAAGGGCGCGCTGCGATCTGAACCGCGATCGGAAGCCCATCCGGGGATTCGCCGCAGCGGACGACGGCCGCCGGCCAGCCCAGAACGTTGAACGCCATCGTGTGGCAGAACCCACGGAAGTTTTCGCCGCGGATCGACGAGCCATGGGGCAAGGCGGGCTGAGGATAGGCCGGGCACAGAATGGCATCATACCGGCGCAGATAGGCTGCCGTCTCCGCCCGCCAGGAGTCCCACTCCGCCCAATAGCGCGCGAAGCCGTCCACATCGGTGCGGTACGGTTCGAGCTTTTCCAGCCAGCCCGCGAGCAACGGATGCAGTTTCTCCGAGCCGATGGCCGCCAGATAAACGCGAAGAGAATCGCCGCCATCGGGACCGAGCAGCTTCATTTCGAGGTCGTAAGCCTTGTCGTGCGAGGGCAGCCGGTCTTCCTCTATGGACTGTACTTCAGCGGTGAGGCGGTTGGCGGCAGCGCGGACCACCGCGGCCACTTGCGAATCTGTGAAGACACCCGGGCTGTCGGTATAGAACGCCAGCCGCAGATCCGCAATCTTGATGTCTTCCGGATTCCGAAAGGGCACGTCGTGAACCGTGAAGTCGATTCCATCAGGTCCCGCCAGCAGCGCCATCATCGCGGAAAGATCCTCGACGCGCCGGGCCATCGGACCGATCTGCCACAACGCTTCAATCCAGCTGCCGGCCGGGGGAAAATGGCCGGTGCGGGCGAGCCGGCCGGAAGTCGGTTTGATGCCGGCTATCCCGCAGAAGGCCGCCGGCACCCGTACACTTCCGGCCGCGTCGCTGCCGAGGCCGCACGGCGATCCGCAAGCGGCAATCAGAGCGGCTTCTCCGCCGCTGCTGCCTCCGGACGTCCGTCCTGGATCGTAGGGGTTCTTCGTTGCTCCGAACAGCAGGTTGTCGCTTTCAAAGGCGAATAACAGGTCCGGGAGATTGGTTTTGGCGAGCGGAATGGCGCCGGCCTGCCGCATCCGCTTGACCAAAGTGGCGTCGGCCCGTGACGGCGCCGCGGCGCGGCGACCCCAGGTTCCGGCCGTACAGAGTGTGCCCTCCAGCTCGATCGAGTCTTTTATCGTGAACGGGACTCCGTGGAACGGACCAGCGGCTGCGCCGGCGGCGACCGCTTCATCCGCCGCGCGGGCCTGACGGAGAGCCGCTTCCGCGTACAAGGCGACCACCGCGTTGAGCTCCGGGTTCACGCGTGAAATCTGGTCCAGATGAGCCTGAACCAGCTCGACGGAAGAGATCTTTCCTTCCCGAATCCACTTCGCCTGCTGCGTGGCCGAGCCGTGGAGAATGTCCTTCATGTGCGGGGTGCTCTACGCCAGTTTGCCATGGTTGGGCGCCGTGGCGGCGGTGCGTTCCGGCCGCCAAAATACCCTAAACCCGGTATATCGTTTCCAGCGGCTTGTTTCTTATCATTGGCAGCAGGGGATTTGCCCCGTCTGGCCCGCTTGCCATCATGATCGATCACACCAGGCCACCTGCCACGCCGCGGGATGCCGGCGGCCATCGCCTCGGCCCATTGTTGGAACAGATTCGGGATTTCGACACCTGTACAATCGCCAATGCGATTGAGCAATTTAATGTCCGCCTGAGAAACGAAGGTTACACGCGGCCTGGTCTGCAGTGCGTTACGGGCGGCCAGCCTCGGATGCTCGGTTACGCGGCTACCGCCCGGCTCCGTTCGTCCGACCCGCCGATGACCGGCAAAGCCTATTTGGAGCGGACCGATTGGTGGAATACGATCGAGCAGCTGCCCGCTCCGAGAATCGCTGTCATCCAAGACCTGGATACTGCCGCTGGCCCGGCTTCCTGCGTCGGAGAAGTGCACGCCGCGATTCTGAAGGCCTTCGGCTGTGTCGGTGTGATTACGAACGGCGCCGTGCGCGATATCCCCGGCGTCCAGCGGCTGGGGGCGTTCGATCTGTTCGCCGGCGCGGTCGCCGTCTCACACTCGTACAGTCATCTGGTGGACTTCGGCGCTCCGGTCGAGATCTTTGGGCTGCGGATCGCGCCGGGCGACCTTCTGTACGCCGACTGCCACGGCGTGATTGCGATCCCTCCTGAAATCGCCGCTGAACTCCCGGCGGCCGCGGCTAAGATCCGCGCTCACGAGCGGCAAATCGTGGAAATCTGCGAATCCCCGGACTTTTCCCAGGACAGACTGCTGAAAGCGATCCATGGGACGGATTGAGGAACTCATGCGCAAATCGTTTGTCACCCCGTGGGTTGTTCTTGCTCTCGCGATTTGGGGCTCCACTCTGACATCGTGTGCCCGTCCGGCGAAGGTGCAAGCGCGTGACACGGCTCCGGCGGACATCCCGACCGTTCCGGTTGCGCGAGTTTCTTCGGAAAATCTCTCCCGCGGGCTCGTTCTGACGGCGGAGTTCAAGCCGTTTCAGGAAGTAGACGTCATGGCGAAGGTCGCCGGCTATATCAGCAAAATCAATGTGGATGTCGGTGACCGGGTGCATCAGGGCGATCTGCTGGCGACGCTCGAAGTTCCCGAAATGGCCGACGACCTGCGAAGGGCGCGCGCCGCCCTGGACCGCAGCGAGGCCGAGGTGGCGCGCGCCAGGGACGAACTGCGGCGCGCCGAATCGGCTCACGAACTCGCCCACCTCTCGTTCGAGCGGCTTTCCGGCGTGGCAAAGAAGAAGCCGGGATTGATCGCCCAGCAGGAAATTGACGACGCTCGCAGCAAGGATCTCGTTTCCGAAGCGCAGGTCTCCGCAGCCAAATCGGCGCTCGCCGCGGCGAATGAACAGGTCGGCGTGAACCAGGCCGAGATGCAGAAGGTCCAAACCATGATCCAGTACACGCGGGTAACGGCTCCATTCACCGGCGTCATTACAAAGCGGTACGCTGACACCGGTTCGATGATCCAGGCGGGAACGGCATCACAGAGCCAGGCCATGCCGGTGGTGCGGCTCTCGGAGAACAGCCTGCTGCGGCTCATCCTGCCCGTCCCCGAATCGTCTGTGCCGGCCGTCCATCTCGGGCAACCAGTCGAGGTGCAAGTCCCCACGCTGCACCGGAGCTTTCCAGGGAAAGTGGCGCGCTTCGCGGATCAGCTTTCGCTGTCAACGCGCACCATGGATACCGAGGTCGACGTGCCCAATCCGAACCTGGTGCTGATTCCCGGCATGTATGCGGAAGTGAACCTCACGCTCGACAGCCGGAGGTCGGTTCTGGCGATCCCCGTGATGGCGGTGGACATCGATCAGGAGAACTCGGGTAATTCCGGCAGTGCGCCGACCGGCAGAGTGATGGTCGTCACGCCGAATCACCGGGTCGAAGTTCGAAAGATCCAACTGGGGTTGGAGACTTCGGACAAAATCGAAGTTCGCTCCGGCCTGAACGAAGGCGATGCCGTGGTGTTGAGCGGCCGTTCCGGTTTGCAGGCAGGCGAGGAAGTCCGGCCCAAGCCCACCGCGCTCGCCGCGATCGGATCGTAGGGCAAGGATAGTGACATGTCGCGCTTCGCAATTCGTAATCCCTATTTCATCGTTGTAGTCTGCCTATTCATTGCGGTCATCGGAGTCACCAGCCTGGTGCAAATGCCGGTGGATATGTTCCCCGCGATGAATATCCCAGTGGTGGCGGTGGCCACCTTCTATTCCGGCATGCCGCCCGAGCAGATCGAAACCGATATCACCAGCCGATTTGAGCGCTTCTTCACGCTGGGCGCGGGTATCGAACACATCGAGTCGCGCTCTCTTCCCGGCGTAAGCGTCATCAAGGTGTATTTCCAGCCGGGCACCAATCCCGATTCCGATGTGACCACCATCTCCAATCTGGCGATGGCTCAGTTACGGCGTCTGCCTCCCGGCACCCTGCCGCCGGTGATTCTCAAATTCGACGCCTCCAGCCTGCCGGTCTGCCTGGTGACGTTTAAAGGCCAGGGGATGAACGAGACTGCCCTGCGTGACGTGGCGCAATATCAAGTTCGCAACCAGGTAGCCAGTGTGCCCGGCGCGAGTGTTCCGCAGCCTTTCGGCGGCCGCTACCGCCAGATCATGGTCTACGCGGATCCTTACAAGCTTGAAGCCCACCAGTTGAGCCTCATGGACGTGGTCCGCTCGGTGAACAATGCCAACCTCATTTTGCCCGCCGGCGACGTGCAACTCGGGAACCTCGATTACAACATCTACACCAACAGCCAGCTTCCGACCGTGCAGGAGATCGACCAGCTTCCCATCAAAACGGTCGGCACGTCAGCGGTGCGCGTGGCCGATATCGGATATGCCAAAGACGCCCAGCAGATCCAGACCAATATGGTGCGGGTCGATGGCCAGCCTTCCGTCTACGTTCCAGTCCTCAAGCAAGGCGGCGATACAAATACCATCGCGGTCGTGAACGGTGTCCGCGACCGCCTGAAGCATCTGTTCGACGTGCCGAAGGAACTGGTCACGAATGTGGTGTTCGATCAATCGGCGTTCGTTAAAACTGCGATCGAGACGCTCCTTCATGAAGGGGCCATCGGGCTGTTCCTGACTTCTCTCATGATCCTGATTTTTCTGGGAAGCATGCGCGCCACGGTGGCGGTGTTCTTTTCCATTCCGCTTTCGGCACTGGCGGCGTTTATCGCGCTCGCGCTGGGCGGCAGTTCGATCAACAGCATGGTGCTGGGTGGTCTCGCCCTGGCCTTCTCGCGCCTCATCGACAACTCCGTGGTGGTGCTCGAAAACATTTACCGCCACCTGGAATTGGGCGAATCTCCAGAGGTGGCCGCCGAGAAGGGAGGCCGCGAAGTCGCCTTGCCGGTCTTGGCAGCGACGCTCACTACAGTGGTCGTCTTCTTTCCGGTCACTTTTCTTTACGGGGTCAGCAAGTTTCTGTTCACCGCTCTCGCGCTGGCGGTGGTGCTATCGCTGTTCGCGTCATTCATCGTGGCGATGACCGTGGTGCCGTTGTTCTGCGCGAGGTTCATCACGGCGCCGGCCCACCACGGAACGCCTTCTTCGGAGCAGCCGGTGATCGTGGACGCCGCGGCCGCAACCAACTCCCCGGCCGGTGCTGGCAGGGGCACAACTTCCGGCGGCAGGCGCGAGCATCATCCGCCCCAGAACCGTCTTTCGTTTGGACAGCGATTCAATGTTTGGTTCAACACTCGGTTTGAACGCTTCTTGAGAGGTTACGACAAGCTGGTCGGATTGACGCTGAGGCGCCCGCTCGCCACGCTCGCCGGGTTTGCGGTGCTGTTTGCCGCCAGCCTGGCTCTGTTCCCCTCGCTCGGCCTTTCGTTTTTTCCCCGCACCGATGCCGGGCAGTTCGTGATCAACCTGAAGGCGCCGACCGGCAGCCGGCTGGTCGTCACCGAGAACGAGGTTGCCCGGTTGGAAAACCTCATCCGGCAGGTGGTCTCGCCGGAAGACCTCGGCATGATCGTCTCCAACATCGGATCGACGCCCGATCTTTCCGCTATGTACACCACCAACTCCGCCATGCATACCGCGTTCGTGCAGGTGAGCCTGAAAGAAGATCACAACGTGGGCAGCTACGAATATATGGCGCGAGTCAAACAGAGAGTGGCGGAGGAAATGCCGGAACTCACCACCTATTTTTCATCGGGCGGAATTGTGGATGCCGTATTGAACCTTGGGCTGCCGGCCCCGATCGATGTGCAGGTGGGCGGCAGCAATCTGCAGAAATCCTACGCCACCACCCTCCAGCTGGCTTCCAAAATCCGCCAGATCCCGGGTGTCGCCGACGTGTTCATTCCTCAGGATGTCGACTATCCGGCGTTGCGGCTCGACGTGGACCGCATGCGCGCCAGCGAACTGGGCCTCGATCAGCGGGAAGTCGTCGACAACGTAATTACCGCTCTCACCTCCAACAGCATGATCGCTCCGAGCTATTGGATCGATCCCAAGAACGGCAACGACTACATGCTCACCGTCCAGTACCCCGAACGCCAGGTAAAAACCCTGTCTGATCTGCGCGCCATTCCGCTGCGAGGCCCGAATGGCAAGGAGCCGACTCGGCTCGATATGATCAGCCGCGTCAGCCGGGTTCAGTCGCCCACCGAAGTCGACCACTATGCCATCCGGCGCGTGAACGACATTTATGTGCGGCCGCTCAATGAAGACCTCGGCCGGATCGCCAACTCCATTGACCAGATCATCGCCGGCACCAGGATTCCGGACGGCCTCGACGTGACCCTTCGCGGCATGGTGCAGGGCATGCGCGCCTCCTTCCAGAGCTTTACGCTAGGACTGATCCTGGCCGTCGTTTTGCTTTACCTCATCCTCGTCGCCCAGTTCCGGTCCTTCCGTGATCCGTTCATCATCTTGTTGGCGGTGCCGCCGGGGTTGAGTGGTGTCATCGTTACGCTGTACCTGTCGAACACCACTGTGAATGTAATGTCCCTTATGGGCGTGATCATGCTGGTGGGCATCTCGGTTTCCAACAGCATTCTGATCGTGGAATTCGCGCATCATCTCGAGGGGGAAGGGCTGAGCGTGCGGGAAGCGGTCGCCGGCTCCTGCCGCGTTCGTCTGCGGCCGGTATTGATGACGTCTCTCGCCACCATCATTGGAATGCTGCCGATGGCGCTAAAACTGGGCGCCGGCAGCGAGGCGTATGCGCCACTGGCCCGGGCGATCCTCGGTGGACTCGCGGTTTCGGTCGTGCTCACCGTCTTCCTGGTGCCCGCCGCCTATGTGCTCGTGTATGGGCGCAGGGAGTCCCACTAAAATGCGCCTCCTCTTTCGCTCCGTTATAGCCGCCCTTCCGCTGGCCTGCTGCTTCGGACAGGCGCCGCTGCGGCTCACGTTGGCCGATGCTCGGAGGCTTGCCATCCAGAATAATCCCCAGGTCACGGCCGCCAGCCTGACGGCCGCCGCCGCGCACCAGGTCCCGGCTCAGTACCATGCCAACTTTGAACCCAGCCTTTCCGGCGCCTTCACCACAGTCGGCGCGGATAACGGAACGCGGCTGGCCGCGGGCGGCCTGAACAATCCGGTGGTTTATGACCGCATTGGTTCCGGGCTGGCGGTCGGACAGTTGATCACCGATTTCGGCCGCACGAGCAACTTGGTGGCGATGTCCAGGCTTCAGGCGGAGGCGCGGGATCAGGCTACCCAGACCGCGCGTGCGCAAGTCCTGCTCGAGGTAAGCCGCGCGTATTTCGCGCTCCTACGCGCCCAATCCGTCATGAAGGTGGCAGACCAGACGGTGGCATCCCGGCAGGTAGTCGTCGATCAGGTGACCGCGCTCGCGCAAAGCCAGCTCAAATCGACACTCGATGTCAGTTTCGCGAATGTCAATCTCGCGGATGCCCGGCTTTTGCAGGTCCAGGCGCAGAATGACGTCAAATCGGCGGAAGCCAATCTCGCGGCGGCGCTGGGCCTGCCCGGTACGGCGGGCTTCATCCTGAGCGAGGAACCGATGCCGCCGGCCCTTCCCGACACGGTGGATACGCTCATCAGGCAAGCGCTGCAAGATCGCCCGGAGCTCAAGGACTTGCGCTTGCAGCAAACTGCGGACCAGCGGTTTGCAAAGGCCGAACACGACCTGTATTTCCCGTCTGTCGGTGTCGCCGGAACCGCCGGGTTTGTGCCGGCCGGGTCTGCCGTCATACCCGGGAAGTACGGAGCCATTGGTTTGAACGTCCAGATTCCGGTCTTCAACGGAGGTCTCTTTAAGGCCCGGCAGGCCGAAGCGGAGCTGAAGGCCCAGGCCGCCGGACAGAACGTGAGCGATCTGGAAAACCGCGTGACCCGCGACGTCCGAGTGGCTTACCTGAACGCCACTACCGCGTATGACCGCCTCGCTCTGACCCAGCAACTGCTCCAACAGGCGCAATTGGCGCTCGATTTGGCGCAGAATCGGTACGATCTCGGGCTGGGATCGATTGTCGAATTAAGCCAAGCGCAACTCAATTTGACCTCGGCTCAGATGGCAGACACAACCGCCCGCTACGATTATCAGACCCAGCGACTGATTGTCGATTACCAGATCGGCGCTCTCCGTTGAGCGGCCGGGCGCACACCCTCAATCGCCGAAGACCGCCGCACGGCCGCTTGCGCCGCGCCTCCCGGAATGAGAAGATTCAAATCTCGAATCTTGGGAGCGTGACATGAATCGGAAACAAATGGCCTGGCTGCCGGCGGCCGGAGCGGCATTCTTCATGTGGACGGCGGCGGCGCAGCAGCCGGGCGGTTCGAACCAGCCGAAACTCTACAACACGGTGAAACAAAAGCTGGCGGCCGGCAAGCAGGTCTTCGGCATCACCGTCAGTTCGCCGGATCCGAACATCTATTGCGCCGTGGCGAATGCCGGGTACGATTTCACCTGGATCGAAATGCAGCACAGCCCGCTGACGTTCGAAGACGTCGCCCGCATGATCTACGCCTGCCGCGGCGCCCAGGCCATGCCGTTTATTCGCGTGCCCGACGCCACCGAAAGCGACATACAAAAGGCCACCGATATCGGCGCCCTCGGGATCATCGTTCCGACCGTCGACACCGTCGAGAAAGCCGAGGCCGCGGTCAAGTGGGCCAAGTATCCGCCCCAAGGGCGGCGCAGCCAGGGAAGCGGCCAGTACGGCGCGCTCTGGGGTTCCGACTACCGGCAGACCGCCAACGCGAACATGTTCGTCGGGATCATGATCGAAACGCCGATCGGCGTGGACAATGCCGAGAAGATCGCCTCCGTCCCCGGCATCGACATGATCTTCGCCGCCAGCACCGACCTTGGCAATTTCTCCGGCACCCGGCAGGGCGATCCGCGGTACGAAGCCATGGTGCAGCGAATCCACGATGTGGTGCTCGCTCACAACATCATCTTGGGCGGCCCGCAGGCATGGAAGGACCGGCCCGGCTTCCGCTTCTTCCAGGCGCCCGGCGAAACCGCGTTGCTGCGCCTCGGCGCTCAGGTCAATCTGGGTCTCACGCCGGCTCCGGCGGCGCGGGAAGCGCGCCCCGGCGTCGCGCCGATCGAAGGCACGGAAAAGTAAGCGCTACAGCAGTTGGCACGCCTCTTCGAAGTCCAGCCGTGGATGTCTCTCCAGCAGCTTGGCCGGGTCGCCATGTCCCAGGTTGCACAGGAAATTCGATTTGATGTTTCCTTCGGGGAAGAATTCCCGGTCCACCTTGGCATTGTCGAACCCCGACATCGGCCCGCAGTCGAGCCCCAGCGCGCGCGCCGCCAGAATGAAGTAGCCGCCTTGCAGCGTCCCGTTGCGGAACGCGGTGACCTCGGCCGCCTGCGGGGATTTCGCAAAATTTTCCGCGATCGCCGGATTGTGAGGAAACAGCTTCGTCATCTTCTGGTAGAACTTCAAATCGTAACCGATGATCGCGGTCACGGGCGCTGTCCTGGTTTTTTCCACGTTCCCCGGAGAGAGGGCCGGCAGCAGCCGCTGCTTGGCTTCGGCAGTCCGCAGGAACACGAACCGCGCCGGACAGCCGTTCGCGCTGGTTGGTCCCCATTTGACGAGGTCGTAAAGCCGGCGCAACTCTTCGTCGCTGACCGGCCGGTCGAGCCAGGTGTGATGCGTGCGGGCTTTGCGAAAGAGCAGATCGAGAGCGTCATCGCCAACACTGGGTTTCATATATCTCTCCATCTTAGTCGGCCTCGCCCGCGCCGTTATTTCTGAAGGAAAAAGTTGCCGATGAACATCGCGTCGATTCCCGAAGAATAAAAGCTTCGGACCGCGTCGCGCGGCGTGCACACCAACGGTTCGCCGAACAGATTGAACGACGTGTTGTACAGCACCGGCAGCCCGGTCGCTTTCCCGGCCGCTTCCAGCAGCCGCCAGTAGAGCGGGTTCTCCTCGCGATCCACCGTGTGGACGCGCACGAGGTCGCCGCTCAAAATGGCAGCCGCGAATTTCTCCTTGTGTTCCGGCTTCACGCGGCCGACCGTCGATAAGTATCGCGCGTTCGGCCCGACGTCGAAGAACTCGCTGCATCGCTCGGCCGGCACGGAGGCCGCGAACTTTCGGAAGGGCTCGCGGTGCTTGATGAATACGTTCAGATTTTCCGTGGAGTACGGATCCAGCGGCGACGCCAGAATGCTCCGGTTCCCCAGGGCGCGCGGGCCGAATTCCATTCTGCCGTGCATCCAGGCGACGATCTTGTTGTCGCTGAGCTGCGCCACCGCCGTGTCGATCACTTCGTCGGTGGTCAGCATGTAGCGGAACCGCAATTTACAGTTTTCGACCACCTGCTTGATCTCCGCCGCGGTGAACGAAGGCCCCAGGCACAACGTCCGGAGCGGCACGCGCTTCTCCTGCTGGTACACCGAGTGCCACGTCTCCAGCGCCGCGCCGAGCGCCGTCCCTGCGTTTCCCGCCGCCGGCTGCACGAACACGTTCTCGTACCCCGAGTCTCTCTCCAGCGCCGATACCAGCAGCGCGTTCATCCCCAGGCCGCCGGCCAGGCAAAGACTTCGCCCCTGGCAGGCCATCCGGATGGCGGCGGCTTCGATTGCCTTCTGGACACCCGCCGCGATGTGCGGCCGCAGTTTGTCCGGAACTGCTTCGCCATCCTTCAGCCCGATCCTCTCGTAAAACCGCGCGCTGAACCCGCCGTGCTTCAGGCGCTCCGTGCTGAAGAAGGAACGGTCGAGGCGCGGTCCCGCTTCCGAGAGTGCCAGGATTTCCAGAAACAAGTCGCGGTACCGGTCATCTCCCGCCACCGACAGCCATTGCACCTTGTGCTCGTCGACATTCGCGTCGAACCCGAGCAGCTCGGTGACGCGGCCGTACAGATCCCCCAGCGAGTCCGGGTAATACTGCTCTTGCTCGAGAGTCAGGCGCGTGCCTTGCGCGCGCCAGCGCGTCCCGCAGCGAAAATCGCCCGCCCGATCCAGCGTCAGAACGGTGGCTTCTTCAAAAGGCGATGCGTAGTATGCCGACGCGGCGTGCGCCAGATGATGCTCCAGAACCACGATCCGGCTGTTCGGGAACCGCGCCCGCAGCTTCAAATGAAACCCCGTTTCCGGCAGCGGCCGGACCACCGCGACGGCGTCAACCGCTTCCGGCTTTGCTCCCGCCCGTTCGAGGCATGCGGCAATCGCGCGTTCCGGCAGTTCGGCTTGATTCACTCGCTGCGGCTGCCGCGCCAGCTTCGTCTCTTCCACCGCCGCCACCAGCTCGCCGTCCTGCAGGACGGCCGCCGCGGCATCGCCCAAAACTCCGCCGATTCCCAGGATAATCATGACAGTCGCTTCTCGATTTTGGCCCAGGTGTCGCGCAAAGCCACCGTGCGGTTGAACACAGGTTTGCCGGGCGACGAGTCCGGGTCCACGCAGAAATACCCGAGCCGCTCGAACTGGTAATGGCTGAACGGCGCCGCATTCGCGAGGGATGGCTCCAGCTTGGCGTGCGACACCACTTCCAGTGAGTTCGGATTGAGGTTGGCTGTAAAATCCTTGCCCTCGGTTTCCTCGTTGGGGTTGGGCGTGGAAAACAGGTTGTCGTACAGCCGCGCTTCGGCGTCGATCGCGTGGGCGGCCGATACCCAATGAATCGTCGATTTCACTTTTCGTCCATCCGGCGCGTTGCCTCCCCGGGTCGCCGGATCATATGTGCAATGCACCTCGATCACCTCGCCCCGCTCGTTCTTCACTACGCCCGTGCAGGTGATGAAATACCCATAGCGCAGCCTTACCTCGCGCCCCGGTGACAGCCGGTAATACTGCTTCGGCGGATCCTCCCGGAAGTCGTCCTGTTCGATGTACAGCGACTTCGAGAACGGCACCTTGCGCGTGCCGGCGGATTCGTCCTCCGGATTGTTCACGGCCTCCATCTCCTCGACCTGCCCTTCCGGATAGTTGTCGATTACGACCCGAAGCGGACGCAGGACCGCCATCACCCGGAGCGCGCGCCTATTCAGATCTTCGCGAACGAAATGTTCCAGCAATCCCAATTCGACAATGCCGTTCGTTTTGGAAACCCCCAGCGACGCGCAGAAATTGCGGATCGCCTCGGGTGTGTAGCCGCGCCGCCGGATTCCGGACAGAGTCGGCATCCGCGGATCGTCCCACCCGCGCACGTAATTGTCCTGCACCAGCTTGAGCAGCTTCCGCTTGCTCAGCAGCGTATAGGTCAGGTTCAGCCGGTCGAACTCGATCTGCTGCGGATGGTAAATTCCCAGGTTTTCGCAATACCAGTCGTACAGAGGACGGTGGTCTTCAAATTCCAGCGTGCAGATGGAATGCGTGATGCGCTCGATCGAATCCGACTGCCCGTGCGTGAAATCGTACATCGGATAGATGCACCACTTGTTCCCCGTCCGGTGATGTTCGGCGTGCAGAATCCGGTACATCACGGGGTCCCGCAGGTTCAGGTTCGGGGAGGCCATGTCGATCTTGGAACGCAGCGTGCGTGAGCCATCCGGAAATTCGCCGGCCCGCATCCGCTCGAACAGATCGAGATTCTCTTCCACCGGGCGATTCCGATACGGGCTTTCGATGCCGGGCTCGGTGAGAGTGCCGCGGTACCGGCGGACTTCTTCCGCGCTCAGATCGCAGACATACGCCTTGCCGGCCTTGATGAGCTGCACCGCCCACTCATAAAGCTGATCGAAATAGTCGGACGCGTAGAACAGGCGGTCTTCCCAATCGAATCCCAGCCAGCGCACCGTATCCATGATCGAATCGACGTACTCCTGCTCTTCTTTCTCGGGGTTGGTGTCGTCGAAACGCAAGTTGCACTTCCCGCCGAACTCCGCCGCCAGCCCGAAATTCAGGCAGATCGATTTGGCGTGTCCGATGTGCAGATATCCGTTCGGCTCGGGCGGAAAGCGCGTGTGCACGCGGCCGCCCCACTTGTTGGTCTTCAGGTCCTCGATGATAATGTCGCGGATAAAATTCGAGGGCCCGGTGCCTGGATTCACAGGTGCTGGCATATTTTCTAGTGCAGTTTCTCGATCGCCTGCTGGATCCGCCGCAGGCAAGTCTCCTTGCCGAGGGCTTCCAGGGTGCCAAACAGCGGGGGAGCGTTCTTTCGCCCGCACACCGCTACCCGGATCGGCTGGAACATCTGGCCGGCTTTGATCTTCAGTGCCTCGGAAGCGCGCCGCAGCGCCGCTTCCAGGGCATCGTGCGAGAACTCGGTATCGGCCAGCACCGGCAGCGCCTTCTCCAGCACGGTGCGCGCCATCGCCGCGTCCCCTTTCTGCGGAATCAGTTCGGAGGCATCGTATGGCGGCAGTTCGTCGACAAAGAAGAAATCGGCCACGCTGGCCACGTCTCGCAGCAGTTTGATCCGCTCTTGAATCAGGGGCGTAATCTGGAGCATCTTTCGTTCATCGGCGCGAAATCCCGCGGCGGTGACGAACGGCAGAAGCTCCCTGGCGAGCTGCTCCGCCGGCATCGCCCGGATGTTTTCGGCGTTCAGCCACACGGCTTTCGGGTCGAACGGATCGGCTTCGGTGAAATTCACCGTCGTGTTGCTGCGGTTGATCCCTTCGAATGAAAACGCGTCCACCAGCTCCTGCCGCGACATCTGTTCGCGGTCGTCTTTCGGCGACCAGCCCAGCAGACACAGAAAATTCACGAACGCATGCGGCAGAAAGCCCGCGTCGCGATAAGTGGTCACGCTGACTACCGGCCCATGCCGCCGCTTCGACAGCTTGGTCCCGTCGGGGGCCACCAGGAGCGGCAGATGCGCGAACTCCGGCGGCGCCGCGCCCGCGGCTTCGAAAATCAGAATGTGCTTGAACGTGTTGGTCAGGTGATCCTGCCCGCGAACGATGTGGCTGATCCGCAGGTCCGCGTCATCGGCGCACGACGCTGCGTGATACGTCGGCATTCCATCGCTGCGCAGCAGCGCGAAATCTTCGACGTCCGCGGTGGATTTCGCCTGCTCGCCGTAAACGCCGTCGCGGAAGCAGATCTGCCGCGCAGGCTCCCGCGGCACCCGGTACCGCAGCGCAAACCGCTCGCCGGCCGCGGCCCGGCGGTCGCTCTCCGCCCGTGAAAGCTCCCGCATCCCCGGATTGAACAGCCACGTTTCTCCCGCGCGCCGCTCGCCTTCATCTGACTGCGCCGGCGTGAAATCGCGGTAGGCCAGCCCTTTGTCGAAGATCGCCCACGCCATGTCCTGGTGGAGCTTCAGCCGTTCCGATTGCTTGTATTCTTCATCCCAGCCGAGATCTAGCCAGCGCAGCCCCTCGTAGATGGAGTTCAGCGATGCTTCCGTATTCCGCTCGACATCGGTGTCGTCAATGCGCAGAATCATCGTCCCGCCGTTGCGGCGGGCGTATAGCCAGTTGAAGATGAAAGTACGCGCGCTCCCAATGTGCAGAAAGCCGGTGGGAGAGGGCGCAAAGCGCACTCGGACCATGGAATTGCCAGTATAGCAACCCGGTCCTTGCCTACTTGCCCGCCAAGTGCGGCGCGTCCTTCTCGTTTTCCTGGCAGACGAATTCGATGAGCTCGGTATCCACCATGATGCGCTGATTCACCGTGACGGTGAACGGCTTGGTGTAGGCCTTGGGATCGTCGATTGTGACCTCGATCGTCAGATGTCCGAAGTCCGGCCGCCGGTAGCGCTCGATCACTTTGGCGGCATCGGAGAGCGGGCTGCCCTCCACGTCCAGCCAGCCTCCGTCCCGGAACCCGCTCGATTCCACGGCCAGCGTGTCGCCTTCCCAGTGCCCGGTCGAGTAGCCGTACCACCACGGCTCCGGATCCTTCGGCAGCCGCCGGCCATCGGTGAAAATCTGCCGGATGCCGGCGTTCGCTTCATAGAGAATGACGATCTCCTGCGGCGTCTGAATCATCTTTCTCGGTTGGCTGTGATTGTGAAACTGCATGATGCCCAACGGCAGGCAGTGGGCATCGGGATTATCCCTGCTGTTGTCGGCCACGCGTTCGCGGTGCAGTTCCGCCCCCCAGGGCGTGAATGGCAGGCCCTCTTGGAAGGATGAGCCGAGATTCCAGAACGGGCTGCGCCGGGCGGCCGCCAGAAAATCCTCATTGGACGCCGCGGCTCCCGCCGGACGCGTGTTTCGCGATGCCGCCAGCACCGCGCCGACGGGGCGCGAAACCTCCCAGATGCCGCTCAGATCCGGTTTGCCATCCGCGGTTCTGGGCGTGGGGGCGCTCAGGTTCGGCTTCCCGTCGGCGGTCCGCGGAACCCCAGGGGTGGGGTACGAGGGCCACTGGGCGATCAGTGCCGAAGGCATCAAGGCGATCACAATGGCAAGCGCCGCCGTCATCCGGGCCTCCTACCACTCGACCGGTTTGCCGGGTTCCAACTCCCAGACTTCGGTTCCCGATCCGGCAAGCGCCTTCTTCAGATCGTCCGGCCGGCCGGTGAGCGGCGGGAACGTGCCGAAGTGCATGGGAACGATTTTCTTCGCTTTCAATAGCCGGCAGGCCGCCGCTGCTTCCCGCGGGCCCATCGTGAACAGATCGCCAATCGGCAAAAACGCCAGCTCGGGACGGTAGAGTTGCTCAATCAGTTGCATGTCCGAAAAAACGTTGGTGTCGCCCGCGAAATACAGCACCCGCCCGTCCGCGAACTGCAACACAAAACCCGCCGCTTCACCCCCGTAAATGATCTTGCCGTCATCCAGGATGCCGCAGCTGTGCACCGCATGCGTCATCGTAACCGTGACATCGCCGGCCTTCTGCGATCCGCCTTTGTTCATCGGCCGGGTCTTTTCCACGCCCTTGGACTCCAGCCACGCGCAGGTTTCGTAAATCGCGATCACCTCGGGCGTGAATTTCTTGGCGAGCGGAACGGCATCGTGAATGTGATCGAAATGCCCGTGCGTGATGCACATCGTGTCCACCCGCGGCAGTTCGAAACCTTTCGGATAAGCGGGATTGCCCTCGGTCCAGGGGTCCATCAGCACCACCTGGCCCGAAGCCAGCCGAAACCGGAACGTGCCGTGCCCCAGCCACGTAATTTCCATGCTCACGATTATGCCACGCGGCGGAATCGTCACCGCTTGAATTTCGGGTGCTGCCGCAGCGCGCGATGCATCTGCCGGTCTCTCTTCTTCCGCGCCGCCGCCGCGAGTTCGTCCGCCATCTCCTCGTGATGGCGCGCCTCCCGAATCAGCTTCCGATAGCTCTGCCAGCGTTCGGCGGACAGCACTCCTGCGTGCAGCCCCGCTTCCACGGCGCAGCCCGGCTCGCCCGTATGTGTGCAATCGCGGAACCGGCAGTTCTCCGCCAGACCGCGGATCTCGTCGAACACCGATTCCACGCTGGCGGATTCGGCCCAGAGCTGCAGCTCGCGCATGCCCGGAGAATCGATCAGCGCGCCGCCGCCGGCGAAGGGAATCAGTTCCCGATGAGTGGTGGTGTGGCGGCCCCGGCTGTCCGATTTCCGGACCGCGCCGGTGCGCAGGCGCTCCTCGCCGAGCAGGCGATTGATGAGCGACGACTTGCCGGCTCCCGAGGACCCCAGCAGCGCCACCGTGACGCCGGACACGATGTGCCGCCGCAAATTCTCGATTCCCGCGCCGGTTGCCGCGCTCGTTGTGAGGACCGGCGCCGCGCCCGCCACCGCCCGCGCGGCCCGCATTCGCGCTTCGACTTCGCCGCACAGATCCAGCTTGTTCAGCACGATCACGGGCTCGACATTTCCAGCCGCGGCCAGCGCCAGATATCGCTCCATGCGGCGCGGGTTGAAATCGCCATCCAGGCCGCAGATCAGGAACGCTAAATCGATATTCGCCGCCACGACCTGTTCCTCCGCCCGTTTGCCGGCCGCCCGGCGCGAAAACGCAGACCGCCGGGGCAGCACGATCTCTACGATCGCCTGGTTCGGTCCCACCGGCCGCGCTCCCACCCAGTCGCCCACCACCGGCAGGGCGGCCGCGTTCTCAGCCCTGTACCAGAGCGAGCCGCTTACCTCAGCCTCCGCTTCGAAATCTTCGCCAACAAGAGAATATTGGCCCCGCTGGTTCTTAACGACGCGCGCGAGTGCCAGATCCGGCGTTGCGGATGCCGCGAACGAGCGCCTCACGGCCTCATTCGCGCCTATTGTTTCCAGAAACATGACCGTCTTTGCCTTTCGCTTCACGAAAACAGGCGCACGAGTCCTCCAGGACCGGCGCCGCGATTCGAATTGCGACTAGCGGACAGTCATAGGCGGGAAAACAGCAGAATAGCAGTTTTTTGTGAACCGGTACAGGGAAATTCGAACCGTGAAATTCGAAACTGTTTCTCCGCGATCGAGGCCGAAAAAGACGCGGAATTCCCGTTCAGTGAGCGAAATTTCATATCTAATCCTCGAAACCGGCGCTTCAAAATTTTTTTTTGCGGAATCCCTGCGCGGTGTTACAACAAGCTTTCCAGTGACAGCCGCCGCGCGCGGAAGCAGCCTCCCCGCCCTGCTCCGGGCGGGCCGCATAAATATCGTCACAGTATTTTGACCCTAGGAAATACAGCCGGAAATTGAACCTTGACAGCACTGGATGCATATGGAATCATTCAGAATCCGTAATTTGAACAAGGAGGGAGAATGTCCCCCGCTCCCAGCCTGAGGTTCGCTCCGTACGAACGTCGGCAACATCAGAGATTCCCGATTTCCGCTCACGCTCAGTACATCTTGGCTGGGAATCGAGGACAGGCCACCACCGTCGATATCTCGAGCGGCGGCGTGTTGCTCAAAGCCGAGAAAACTCTTCCGATTGGCAAACAGGTCCAGGTCTTGATCGATTGGCCTGCCTTACTCGACCAGCGATGTCCGCTTCGCCTCGTCATCGTCGGCCGGGTTCTCCGGAGCGCCGACTCCGGCACGGCGATCGGAATCGTCCGATACGACTTCAGGATTCGTCCGAAGAGCGCGGCTCCGTTTGCGGCATAAGCGGACGAAAGCCGATCGGACAGTATGGCGTCCTCAACGGTGCTCATCCTGGACGGCGAACTTGGCTTTATGTTCGCCCTCTCCCAGGAACTGAGTAAGCATCACATTTCTGCGTTTCCCTCTCGGACCGCTCGTGAGGCCCGCTCGATCATCGCCCGCTTCCATCTTGATCCCGACCTGTTGGTGATCAGTTGTGCGAGTCCCGGTGCGTGCTCGTTTGCGGAAGCCATCGTCAAACAGCGGGCCGATGTGGAGATCATTGGGATCGTTTCCGATCGCTACCAGTGCAAGCGATGCGCGCAACGGCTGGCCGCAACCTTCCGGGAGCCGGAGGACGAAGACCCCGACCGAATCCCCCATTGCGCCGAGGTCATCCAGGACCTGCTGCGGGAGCAGAAGCGCCGCGCGCGCCACGCCGGCGGGAACTGAGCCTGCTTCATCCGGCCCCCGGTTTGCCGGTTTCCGCGGCGCGCCCGCCCAATGCGCCTTTCCCGCCCCGCCTGGTTGTTACGATGAAAGCTACCCGCCATGCACACCAACCGCCTCGCCCGCGAGAAGAGCCCGTACCTGCTCCAGCATGCTCACAATCCCGTGGACTGGTTCCCGTGGGGTCCCGAAGCCTTTGAAAAAGCCCGTTCCGAAAATAAACCCATTTTCTTGTCCATCGGCTACTCCACCTGCCATTGGTGCCACGTGATGGAGCGGGAATCGTTCGAAAACGAATCCATTGCCGCCTTGTTGAACCGGGATTTCGTGCCCGTCAAAGTAGATCGCGAAGAACGGCCGGACGTCGACCGAATTTACATGACCTTCGTGCAGGCCACCACCGGCGGCGGCGGGTGGCCGATGTCGGTCTGGTTGACCCCCGATTTGAAGCCGTTTTTTGGCGGTACGTATTTCCCTCCCGAGAGCCGCTGGGGTCATCCCGGTTTCGCTTCCGTGCTGACCCAGCTTGCCGCCGCCTGGCAGTCGCAGCGCGGCCAAATCGTGGACTCGGCGCAGGACATCGTCGAGCAGCTTCGGAAATCCGTCTCCGTCGCCCCGGCCCACTCGGGAGCGCCCGTCATCGATGCCGGCCTGCTGGACAGCGGCTTCTTCGCCTTTCGCCGCACCTTCGACACGCGCCTCGGGGGCTTCGGAGGATCGCCCAAGTTCCCCCGTCCATCGGTCCACAATTTCCTGCTTCGTTATCACGCGCGGACCAAGAATCCCGAGGCTCTCGAGATGGTCTTGCTGACCTTGCGCGAGATGGCCAAGGGCGGCATGCACGACCAGTTGGGCGGCGGTTTTCACCGCTACTCCGTCGACGAGCGATGGTTCGTCCCCCATTTCGAGAAGATGCTCTATGATCAGGCGCAGCTCGCTGTTTCCTATCTCGAAGCCTTCCAGATCACCGGCAGTCCTCAATATGCCGGAACGGCGCGCCGCATTCTCGATTACGTTCTCCGCGATATGACGGACCAGACCGGCGGCTTCTACTCGGCCGAGGATGCCGACAGCGCCACCGACCCCGCGCAGCCGTCCGTCAAAGGCGAAGGCGCGTTCTACATCTGGTCGGCCCAGGAAATTCAGAGGCTGGCCGGTGAGCCTGCCGCGGAATGGCTGAGTTACCGTTATGGGGTCGAGCCCGCCGGCAACGTCCATCACGATCCTCATGAGGAGTTCACCGGCAGGAATATCCTGTATCAGGCGCACACTCTGGAAGAAACCGCCGCGCATTTCCAACGGCCCTTGGACGAAATCCGCGACGGCATCCAGGCCGCCGCGGGGATTCTCTTTGAAGCCCGGCGGAAACGCCCTCGCCCGCACCTCGACGACAAGATTCTCACGGCCTGGAATGCGCAGATGATTTCCGCTTTTGCGCTGGCTGGAGCCGTTCTGGAGGAGCCCGCTTATGCGGCCGCCGCCCGCCGCGCGGCCGAGTTCCTCATTGCCACCATGTACGATTCTTCCAGCGGCCTGTTGTTGCGCCGATTTCGCCAGGGGGACGCCGCCATTCCCGGCTTTTTGGATGACTACGCCCTGTTCACTCAGGCGCTGCTGGATCTTTATGAGACCCAGTTTGACCGGCGGCATCTGGACCTCGCCATTCGCCTCACCGAGAAACAGCGGGAGCTCTTCGAAGACGCCGAAAACGGCGGCTTCTTCAGCACCGCTGCGGGCGATCCCACGCTCGTGCTCCGGGTCAAGGAAGATTACGATGGGGCCGAGCCTTCCGGCAATTCGATCGCGGCCGGCAATCTGCTGCGCCTGGCTGGAATCACGGGCCGCCGCGATCTTCGGGTTTCCGCCGAAAGGTTGCTGGCGGCGTTCGGCTCCCGGCTCTCGACCGTCCCGATGGCCATCCCCCAGATGCTGGCCGCCTGCGAGTTCTACTTGAGCGAGCCGCGCCAAATCATTATCGCTGGGGAACACGACGCGGCCGACACACGGGGCCTGCTGCGCGCCGTCCACCGCCGGTTTTTGCCGAACCGCCTCCTCCTGCTGGTCGATTCCGACGAAGCGCGCGCCGCTTTTGCGGCCGGCGCTCCCGAAATCTCCTCCATGCATCCGCTCGACGGACGTGCGGCGGCCTACGTTTGCCGCAATTTTGCCTGCCAGTTGCCGGTTTCGGAGCCTGATGCACTGGTCGAGTTGCTACAATAGCGCTTTCACCCCAACGTCCCGAGCCGCGACCAGAAAGCGGTTCCCTTAGGAGGAATCATGGAAAGACCAGGCGCTACCACAATGAGGGGCAATCCCCTGACGCTGATCGGACCTGAGCTGAAGCCCGGCGACACCGCCCCGGATTTCACGCTCGTCGATAACGGACTCAAGACCGTGACTCTGAAGGACACCGGCAACCACGTTCGCATCATCAGCGTGGTGCCGTCGCTCGATACGCCCGTCTGCGACGCGCAGACCAAGCGCTTCAACGAAGAAGCGGCAAAATTGCCGGATGTCGATATCATCACCGTCAGCATGGACCTTCCCTTCGCGCAAAAGCGCTGGTGCGGGGCCTTCGGCGTCGACAAAGTGAAAATGCTTTCCGATCACCGCGACGGCTCTTTTGGGGCTGCCTACGGAACGCTGATTAAAGATATGCGTATCGAAAGCCGCGCCATTTTCGTTCTCGACCAGAAAAACAAAATCCGTCACGTCGAATACGTGAAGGAAGTCGCCGATTTTCCCAATTACGAAGCCGCCTTGGCCGCCGCCAAAAGCGCAGCCGCGGCTACCGCCTGACGCCATCGTTGCCATGCGGGCCTCCCGAGGCCCGCTCCGCCAGCTTGAGGTACGACTGAGTTCTTCGTCGCAATCACCGGCCGTCGCTCTGGAGAGCGCTGTCACGCGGGCCGTCGAGAACCCCCTGGTCCGGGGCGGTCTGACTCTCGCCGGCGGTATTCTGGTCGGCAACGTAATCGGCTTTCTGCGGGTCGCCTTGACGGCCTATCTGCTGGGCACCCACAGCCGCGCCGACTCCCTGGCCGTGGGCCTCGGACCGGTCGACACGGTGAACTCCGTGCTCACCAACAGCATGCTGTTTGCGTTCGTGCCCATGCTCACCGCCCACGCCGGCGCTAACCGGGTTGCGCTGTTGCTCAAATTGCGCGGCGCCTTCGTTTGGGTGTTTGTCGCGATCGCCGTTTGCGTGATCGCGGCCGCGCCCTGGTTAATGCGCGTGCTCGCCCCGGGCCTCGACCCGCAAGCCTTTCGGACCGCGGTCAACATCCTGCGGATCCTTTCCATCTCGACCACCGCCGCCGGCATCGCCGCCCTGTACTCCGCCTGGTTGTATACGGATCGCCGCTTTGCGCCGACCGCTTTCTATCAGGCCTCCCTGAATCTGTTCACCATCCTGGCCGCCGTCAGCCTCTGGAAAATCGTGGGCGTGTACGCCTTCGCCATCGGCTATTCGGCGGGCGCCTGCGCCCAGTTGGCGATCGTCTCGTATGTCGGGCGCCGGCAGCTCCGCATCCCGGACCTGCCGCGCTGCGATCTGCGCTGGCGCGACATCCTCGGCAAGCCCGCGTTCTTTCTGGTCTACGCTGCCGGCCTCGGTTTGAACATCACCTTCACGCGGGCATATGCCACTCAAGCCGGTCCCGGAATGGCGGCCGCTCTGGATTACTGCACACGCTGCGTCGGTGTGCCGCTGGCATTGCTGGTCCAGCCGTTCTCGAATTCGCTGCTGCCGGAAATCGCTCGTTTGAAGAATCTGTTCCGGCTGCGGGAAGCCGGCCGCTTGATTGGCCGCACCGTCGCTCTGGCGGCGCTGGCCGCGGTCGCCATCTGCAGCTTGGCCTTGGTCTTCCGGCACGTCGGAATCATGCTGCTGTTCCAGCGCGGCAGCTTTACCGCCGAGTCCACCGACCTGGTCTCCGCCGTCTTCCTGGGCCTCGGCCCGAGTCTGGTGGGCTGGAGCCTGATTGAAATCTTCTCGCGCTCCTTGTTCGCGCTCGATCACCGATGGCCTCAAGTGATCGCCGCCTTCATCCCGGTCCTCGTCAACGTGACCGTCACGTTCCGCCTCGGTTTGTCGCAACCCTACTGGATCGGCGCCGGGGCGTCATTCGGCACCATGGCGGGCTTTGCCATCCTTTTCTTAATGGCGTTGGCCAACCGGCGGCGCTGGCTGCCGCAAACGTAAGCGCGTGCTAGAATAATTATTCATCGAAGAGAATAAATAATCATGAGCGCGAAGCAACGGGTTGGCATTGTCGGATATCGCGGGTACAGCGGGGCGGAATTAGTGCGGATTCTCACCAGGCACCCGTGCGCCGAACCGGTTCTGCTCGAGCACCGCGAAGAGCACGGGAGCGATCGCGCGATCCGAAAGGACCGCTCTCCGGTTCGCATACCCTGCACGCCCGAAGCGGTGAAAAGCGAGAAGCTGGCGCTGATTTTTCTCGCCACTCCACCCGAGGTTTCCATGGAACTGGCGCCCGCCATGCTGGCGGCCGGTGCCCGCGTGATCGATCTCAGCGGGGCCTTCCGCTTGCGAACGCCGGAAAATTACACGGCGTGGTACAAAGAGCCCCACACGCAACCTGCTTTACTCGCGGAGGCCGCTTACGGGCTGCCGGAATTCTGCCGTGAGCGGATCCCCCAGGCGCGGCTGGTTTCCAATCCCGGCTGCTATCCGACCGCCGCGAACCTCGCGATCCGCCCGCTGGTCGAAGCCGGCGTCGTGGACCGCTCGGCCGGCATCATCTGCGACGCCAAATCCGGTGTGAGCGGGGCGGGACGCAAGCCGTCGCTCAAAACCAGCTTCTGCGAAGTCACCGAGAACTTCTCTGCTTATTCCATCTTGAAACATCGGCACGTGCCGGAGGTGCTCCAGATTTCGGGCTTGGAGGAGCGCGAATTCAGCTTCACCGCGCAGCTGCTTCCGCTGGATCGCGGCATTCTCGAGACCATCTACTTCCGGGCGGTGGATGTCGACAGCGCCGAGGCGCTGCTGGCCATCTATGAACAGCGCTACGCCAGCGAGCCGTTCATTCGCATCTTCAACCCCGGCCACGCGCCCGATCTGCGCGGCGTCGCCCGCACGAACTTTTGCGATCTCGGTCTCACGCTGGACGCCAAGACGGGGAGGGCCGTGGTGGTCAGCGCCATCGACAACCTGGTGAAAGGCGCCGCCGGCCAGGCGATCCAGAATATGAACCTGATGCTCGGTATTCCCGAAACCGAGGGTCTGTTGTGAAGCTTCTGGTCAAACTGGGCGGCACCCTGCTGGACGGGGCCGAATCGCGCGATCGCCTGGCGGCCCAGATTGCCGGCGCCTGCTCGGAAGGCCACCGCATCGTGGTGGTGCATGGAGGCGGCAAGCAGATGACCCGCTACCTGACCGAGCGGGGCATCGAAAGCCGGTTCGTCAACGGCCTCCGCGTCACTACCCCGGAAACCCTCGACGCGGTGTTGAAGATTTTCGCGGGCACCGTCAATCATGAACTCGTCGCCAGTCTGAATCGCGCCGGGGCTGCAGCTGTGGGGCTTTCCGGCATCGACGCTTTCCTTGCGGAAGCGGAGCAATTGGATCCCGAATTGGGTGCGGTCGGCCGCGTGACGAAGTCGAATCCCGCGCTGCTGGACCTGCTGGTGAATAGTCAGTACCTGCCGGTGGTGGCATGCGTCGCCGGCGACCGCCAGGGTCATATCTATAATGTCAACGCCGATCAGATGGCGGTGGCTTGCGCTGGTGCCTTTGGCGCCGATCAGCTGATCTTTCTTACGGATGTGGAAGGCGTTCTGGATGCCTCGCGCCAGGTCCGCGCGGTATTGACCGCAAAAGAGAGTGAGCGGTTGATCGCCGAGGGCATCGCGACCGGCGGCATGCAAGCCAAGCTCGAAGCCGCGCTTTCCGGTCTGCGCGCCGGGGTCGAACAGGTACGCATCGCACCCGGCGCCGCCGAACAGGTTTTGCGCCGCCTGCTGGCGTGCGAGACAATCGGCACTCGCATTGTGCTCGGCGAAGGGAGAGCCGCATGATCAGCATGTTACGGCCTGAGTCCGGTGTCGACAAAATCGCCACCGGGAATCCTGTCACCGTGCGCAAGGCGGCGATGCAGGACATACCCGGGATCCTCCAGCTAATCAATGGCTATGCCGCGCAGGGAATCATGCTGCCGCGAACCGAGTTTGAGATGTCGGAGGCGATCCGGGATTTCACGGTAGTCCGGCAGGACGCGGAGTTGCTCGGCTGCGGTGCGTTGCATTTCTACAGCCCGACGGTTGGCGAGATTCGCTCCCTGGCGGTTGCGGAAGAAGCGAAAACGCAGGGAGTTGGCCGGACGCTGGTCGAAGCGCTGGTTGCCGAGGCCGAATCCTACGAGCTGGATGCGGTATTTGCATTCACCTACGTTGTTGATTTTTTCAATAAGCTCGGGTTCCAGACGGTCGAGCGTGGCATCCTGCCGCTAAAAGCCTGGAAAGACTGTCTCCGGTGTCCCAAGTTTCGAGCCTGTGATGAGATTGCCGTCCTACGTGTTCTGCGGCCGGACCGTTGGACGGGATCCATGGCTGCACCTGAAGCGGACTCCTACATCCAGCTCCCAGTACCACTGCTTCGGTAATCCCCACAATTGCGGGTGTCAACTCCTCTCCCTCAAAAGAACAGGAGATATTTACGACACATTGGTGCGAAATACGATAATATCCTTATTGAAGAGAATCAACCCCGAAACGATTGATCCTTGATCCTGGTTTCTTGTGAGGCTGCCATGAGAGCGCAAACGGTTGATGTGAAATCCTCAACTGGAAGGGTCCTGTGCTGCACCGTGTTCCGTCCCGGCGGGAAGAAGCTTCTGGCCAAAGGGCACGTGATTAGTGACGAAGATGTCCGGGTCCTCGAGTCCGAGGGAATGGAGACAATCTGGGTCACGGAACTGGAGGACGGCGAAGTCGGCGAGGACGATGCCGTGTGCACGGTAGCCAGCGAGATGGGATGTGGCAGCTTCGAGATCCGTCTGGCTGCCGGCGGCCGGGCCAATCTGATCGCCACCGAGAACTGCTGCGTGCTGGTGGATGACGAGTTGATGAAGCAGATCAACTGTACCTCCAGTGTCGTGATTGCGACCTCGCTGAATTTCAGCTATGCCGTCACCGGCCAGCGGATCGCGACTGTAAAGAGCGCGCCGTTCGCGGTGGCGAAGGATCAATTGGACGCGGTGATCGGTATTCTCAAGGAGCGGGGCCCGATCCTGCAGGCGCGGCCCGTGCGCACACCGAGTATCGGTGTTCTCTACACCGACCCGTTGAGTGGCGAGCGGGCGCGCCAGCTGTTCGAGAACATCATGCGGCAGCGGCTCGAGCGCTTCGCCGTGAACGCCAATTTCGCCATGGCCTGCACCGAAGACGAGAATTCGGTCATGCGATGCCTGCATCACCTGCTGCGTTCGAAGCCGTGCGTGATCCTGGTTGCCTCGACCACGGCTCCGGCCGGTCCAGAGGATGTGATTGGCCAATCGATTCTCAAAATCGGCGGCAAAATTGAACGGTTTCTGGCGCCGGTGGAACCCGGCAATCTGCTGCTGATGGCGTACAAGGACGAGATTCCGATCTTGTCGGCGCCCGGCTGCTTCCGCTCGGCCAAGCCGAACATCGTGGATCTTCTGCTGCCCCCCTTGCTGGCGCGCTATCACGTGACCGGATGGGAAGTGGCCGGTCTGGGACACGGAGGTCTGCTGGCGTAACGAACTCCTCCACGGCTGTGGCCTTCTACCTCCAGAGACCACAGAGTTCCTCACACCCGGGCGTCCGCGTGACGCCCGGTTCTTTTTTGTCGCGGACATCAAAAGGCGCGTTGATACCCGGTTTGCGACAATACGGGCATGGCTGGCGAGAGCAAAGCCCCAGTGAAAAAGAAGCGCGCCCCGCGGCGCAAGCGGGCATCCAAGTCCGCGGGCCTGGAGCCGCGGGATTGCACCATCGGGATTACGCCGGATCTGGCCCCGGCGGCGGAGCAGGTGCGGCGCGCCGAGGGCAGCGTGATCGCCTCCTACCGCGATCCGCTCGGCGGCAACGCCTTGCTGCTGGCGGTTCTGCCGATCGACCGGGTTCAACCCACGCCGTTCCAACGCGATCTTTCCGACACACACCATAAGCGCCTCGCCGGGGTGATCCAGAAAATCGGCCGGTTTCTGGACCCCGTGATCGCGGTGCCGGCGCCGGAAGGCGGCTTCTGGACGCCCAACGGATACCACCGGCTCGAGGCCATGCGCCGGCTGGGAGCGCGGTCCATTACCGCGCTGGTGATTCCCGAGCCGGAGATCGCGCAGCAGATCCTGGCGCTCAACACGGAGAAGGCGCACAACCTGAAGGAGCGCGCGGTGGAAGTCATCCGCATTTACCGGTGGCTGGTCGAGGCGCGCGGCCGGGAGCCGGAGGCCAGCTTCGAGTTCTACCTCGAAGATCCGTCGCTCGCGACTCTGGGAATCGCGTACGAACAGCGGCGCATGTTTGCCGGCGGGGCCTATCATCCCGTGCTGCGGCGCGTGGAAGAGTTTTCCGACGATCCAATCCGCGCCACCCTCAAAGTGCATGAGCGCCGGGCAGCGCAGCTGCTGGAACTGGAAGATCAGGTAGCCGCGGTTGTCGCGAAATTGAAAGAACGTGGTCTGCAGAGCCCGTATCTGCGGACATTCGTCGTGGCGCGCATCAACCCGCTGCGCTGGATCAAGGGCGAACTGCCGCCCGCCGAAAAAGTGCTCCAGACGATGAGCGAGCGCGCCGGCCGCTTCAATGTGGAAAAGGTCAAGCAACAGGATTTGGTGGGAGCCCTCGGCGCTCCCGGCCCGGAAGAGTGATCGGTGGTCCGGACCGTTCCAACCGGACAGCGGTACTCGAACGGCTGCCGGGCCTCACCGATGGACTGCTCCGATATCCCGGCAATCGTTAGATCTAACTCATGAAAATAGTTGGGTCTTCCTTAAAGCATCGATTCTTGGTGAAAGTTCGAACGTGACCGGTTCTACAGCAGATTTAGATAGCGCATTGAGGTACGACACAGCAGCCGACTAAGGTATCTTCCCAGCTAAGTACCCCGCCAACAGTCCACAGGTTTTCTCAACGATCGTTCCAAAGTAGATTTCAGAAATATTACTTACTCCCTGGGATAAGTCTTTGGCCCGCCCAAGGGAAATCTTGAGAAATAGGTTCCAGTACCGCACAATCGGCGCTTGGAACGCCTATGCGAAAACCTGCGGGGATTCATCCTGTCTTGTGTATTTTTTTAGCAGCGGGCTGGGGAAGTCTCGCTGTGGCGCAGACCGCCTCATTCAGTCTGTCGTCGACGACGGTCGCGTCGGGGTCCGCGGCGGTGCTCGACTTGACTCTAAGTGGTTCCGCCAATCCAGCGAGTTTACAGTGGAAGATTACTTATCCGGCATCATCGGTATCCGGTTTTTCGATAACTGCTGGATCCGCCCTGACCGCGGCGCAAAAGACGCTACAATGTGCGCCGGCCTCCGGCTCCGCAATGTGTGTGGGGAGCGGGCTGAACACCGCGGGCATCGGGAACGGTATCGTGGCAACCATCACTCTCACTCCCGTAGGCAGCAGTTCGATCAATGTAGGTATCAGCAACGCAGTAGCCGCTTCCTCTTCAGGGGCGGCAATCGCTACCAGCGCTTCAGGCGGCCAGGTCACGGTTGGTTCGACCACCGTGGTCAGTGCGTTGACGTGCCAGGCGTCCGCGCTGACCACGCCGGGCAGCACGAGCTGCACGGTGAGTTTGAGCGGAGCGGCGCCAAGCGGCGGGGCGAGTGTGGCGTTGAGCAGCAACAATGCGAGTTTAACCGTGCCGTCTTCGGTGATGGTGGCGGCGGGCGCGAGTGCGGCGAGTTTCACGGCCACGGCAGCGAGCGTGACGAGCGGCCAGACGGCGACGGTGAGCGCCAGCTTAAACGGGAGTTCCAAGACGGCATCGATCACACTGTCGCCGGCGGGAGCGGCGCCGATCACCGTGCTGCACGGGACGGCGTGCGGGCCGCAGACGTGGCCGGGGACCTGCACGATTCCGGCGACTACGGCGGGAAGCCTGCTGGTGGTGTCGTATTCGAGCTACAGCACGGCGGGGACGACGCCGGTGATGTCGAGCATGAAGGACAACGCCGGGAACGCGTATCAGCAGGTGAAGGGAGCGCGGTCGGTGAATACGCAGTCGGGCAGCGGCTCGTGGAACGACATGTGGTACGCGGCCAATACCAAGGGCGGGACGACGAGCATCCGGGTGAATCCGAGCACGGCCGAGACTGGCGATGTGTACGTGTGGGAAATCAGCGGGGCGAACGCGGTGGACGCGGCGGCGCAGTTGAGCACGCAAGCGGCGAGCGCAACGCCGGCGGGAGCGCCGATTACGACGAGCGCCGGCGGGATTGTGCTGGCGTTGCTGCATCCGGCGCCCAACGGAGGGCCCTCGGGGATGTACAGCGGCAATCCGTTCCTCAGCGACAGCACCAATGACGGAATGGCGTGGGCGCATCTGGTGACGACGGCGGCGGGGACCTACGTTCCGCAGTGGAGCGACGCGGCGGCGGCGACGTTCGCGGCCACCACCGTCGCCTTCAAAATGGCGGCTGGCGCTACAAGCACGGTGACGGTCAGTTCATTGGCATGCCAGGCGTCCACGCTGGCCACGCCGGGCAGCACGAGCTGCACGGTGACTTTGAGCGGAGCGGCGCCAAGCGGCGGGGCGAGCGTGGCGTTGAGCAGCAACAATGCGAGTTTAACCGTGCCGTCTTCGGTGATGGTGGCGGCAGGCGCGAGTGCGGCGAGTTTCACGGCCACGGCAGCGAGTGTGACGAGCGGCCAGACGGCGACGGTGAGCGCCAGCTTAAACGGGAGTTCCAAGACGGCATCGATCACACTGTCGCCGGCGGGAGCGGCGCCGATCACGGTGCTGCACGGGACGGCGTGCGGGCCGCAGACGTGGCCCGGGACCTGCACGATTCCGGCGACTACGGCGGGAAGCCTGCTGGTGGTGTCGTATTCGAGCTACAGCACGGCGGGGACGACGCCGGTGATGTCGAGCATGAAGGACAACGCCGGCAACGCGTACCAGCAGGTGGCAGGGGCGCGGTCGGTGAATACGCAGTCGGGGAGCGGCTCGTGGAACGACATGTGGTACGCGGCCAATACCAAGGGCGGGACGACGAGCATCACGGTGAATCCGAGCACGACCGAGACTGGCGATGTGTACGTGTGGGAAATCAGCGGGGCGAGCGCGGTGGACGCGGCGGCGCAGTTGAGCACGCAAGCGGCGAGCGCAACGCCGGCGGGAGCGCCGATTACGACGAGCGCCGGCGGGATTGTGCTGGCGCTGCTGCATCCGGCGCCCAACGGAGGGCCCTCGGGGATGTACAGCGGCAATCCGTTCCTCAGCGACAGCACCAATGACGGAATGGCGTGGGCGCATCTGGTGACGACGGCGGCGGGGACCTACGTTCCGCAGTGGAGCGACGCGACGGCGGTGACGTTCGCGGCCACCACCGTCGCCTTCAAGTAGAACCGCGAGGAAAAACCGAAGTTTCCGCAGGCGCGGCCGGTAGCGGAGGGGAAGCCGGTTCCGTCCGGCCGCGCCGCCTTCGCACAGCGCCGTGCGGGGTGGCAGCAGGTAGGGTAAACTCAGAGAAGCCAACTACTTGCTGGAGTGGCGGAACTGGCAGACGCACGGGACTCAAAATCCCGCGCCCTTCACTGGGCATGTGGGTTCGACCCCCACCTCCAGCACCAGAATCCTGTTATCGGAACTCCTTGGCTCTACGCCACTTCCGGGGGCAACCCCGATCCCAAGAACAGTTAACCACACAACACCTGCACACGCTGACGGTAGTTTTCGAAGTTGCGGAAGCCGAACGCCTGTCTGCTTATGGCCTCCATTTTGTTGTGGAATCCT